>Ga0272443_10000155_pt1 | contig 130954 bp, 86 predicted proteins | sample SSMAcet12_FD_193581 | JGI IMG/M metagenome (GOLD analysis project Ga0272443, IMG submission 193581) | Marine sediment archaeal communities from Little Sippewissett salt marsh, Falmouth, MA, United States - SSM-Acet-12 | ecosystem: Environmental > Aquatic > Marine > Wetlands > Sediment ... | reverse complement strand
ACAGGCCCGTTTGCGCTTATCGCTCGGTTGCTCTGAGAGATACTCTACGAATTCCGCAGCGTACCGTTCACCCAGTGGCTGGGATTGTACATGCTCGATCCAATCAGCCCAACCAGCATACCGATCTGATTTCATCTGTCAACTGTTTTGCCCTATATTCTCCGGTTAGACCTTGATGGGCGGCACGTAAGTCTGTAAAAGGAAAGGGTTTGCGGGTTCTCCGGGGCCGGCGGGGCCTGGCCCGGACGAGAGAAAGACGATCCGGACGAAACGGCGGTTGATGCGAAAGGGTGTGTGGTTATGGAAGCTCGGTGGAAGGATGTTGGAATGGTCGTTGTCTTGCTTTGTGTGTCTCTGGCAGCCGGCGCGCAGAACGCACGCGTGGAGCGGTGGGGCCTCTTCGAGGTGGCGGTCGACGAGGTGCCTCTCCGCGGCAATCCCTTCACCGATGTCCGCGTCACGGCGCGCTTCGAGCAGGACGGGCGGGCCTTCGACGTCGAAGGGTTCTACGATGGTGACGGGGTCTACCGGATTCGGTTTATGCCCGATGCGTTGGGATTGTGGCGCTATGCTACGCAGAGCGCCGAACCGGCGCTGAACGGACGGCGTGGGCAGTTCACCTGCGTGGCACCGTCGCCCGGCAATCACGGCCCCGTCCGCGTCCACGACACGTGGCATTTCGCCTACGCCGACGGCACGCCCTATTTCCAAGTGGGCACGACCTGCTACGCGTGGACCCATCAGGGGGATGATATGGAGACCCAGACGCTCCAAACGCTGGCCGAATCGCCCTTCAACAAGCTGCGGATGTGTGTCTTTCCGAAAAACTACGCGTATTGCCAGAACCCGCCGGAGCTTTACCCTTACGCAGGCAAGCCCCTGAAGAATTGGGACTTCTCGCGTTTCAACCCGGCTTTCTTCCAGCACTTCGAGAAGCGCGTGGGCCAGTTGCGCGACATGGGTATTGAAGCCGACCTGATCCTCTTTCATCCCTACGATCACTGGAACTTCTCCAGGATGGGCCAAGCCGCCGATGACCGCTACCTGCGCTATGTCGTCGCTCGACTGGCGGCGTATCGAAACGTCTGGTGGTCGTTTGCCAATGAGTTCGACTTGATGGAGTCCAAGACAACTGAGGATTGGGACCGGTTCTTTCAGATTGTCCAGCGGTACGATCCCTATCAACGCCTCAGGAGCATACACAACTGTCGCGGTTTCTACGACCACACCAAAACCTGGGTCACGCACGTGAGTATCCAAAGTTCTGACCTCGCGCGCGGGCGCCAATGGCGAGATGAGTATCGCAAACCGATCGTCTTCGATGAGTGCAAATACGAGGGCAACATCCCCCAGGGCTGGGGCAACATCACAGCTCAGGAGATGGTCCATCGCTTCTGGCTCGGGACGATTGGCGGTTGCTATGTCGGGCACGGTGAGACGTACAAACATCCGCAGGACATTCTGTGGTGGTCCAAGGGAGGCGTTCTGCACGGGCAGAGTCCCGATCGCATTGCTTTCATGCGTCATATTATCGGGCCCGCTCCGTTCGGTGAGATGGTTCCGTCGGAACTGCCCTCGGGGAATCCACTGCTGGCCAAAGCCGGCCAGTGCTACTTCGTTTACGTCACCTGGCCGGGCCAGATCGAGTTGTCGCTGGAAGGGGACCGTCCCTACAAGGTTGACCTGATCGATACCTGGAACATGAGCGAGACTTCGCTGGGCAGTGCTGAGCCCGGATCGTTCAGCCTCGAGGTCCCGCGGGCCAGGACGCTGATTCGTCTCGAACGGTACGGCGCCGGTGAGCCGATGCGGCCGAAGGTCCAGGCGACGGCGAACCCGGCCGAAGGCGTCGTGCCTTTGACGGTCGCGTTCTCGACGCCCACGAAGCTGAAATGCGTCTGGGATTTCGGGGACGGGACATCCTCGGATCAGACCCATCCGACGCACGTCTACCACAAACCAGGCAACTACACGGCTATGCTCACCGTGACCGACGAGGCCGGTCTGTCCTCCAGCGTGCCGGTGGGGATCGCGGCCGACCGGGCCACCGAGCAGCCCATTGTGGCGATCGGGCTGGACGGGGGCGACCGTCCGTCCGCCGTGCTTCACGGCGAGGTCGTCCGGAAGGCGGACGGGACTTTCGATCTGGGCGACGGGGCGCCATGGAAATGGATCTCGGTAGGCGAGGGGCCACTGACTGACCTGGAGGGCTTGCGCTCGCTGACGATTCTCGGATGGATCAAGCTTGCCAGCCTGGAGACGGGAAGTGGGGGCAACCGGATTGCCTTCAATCTCAACTACGACCACTCGGGCTTCGATTTGGTCCATCGGCCCGACGGACGGTTGCGACTGGCGATTAACGAATGGCCCGACGGGGTGCGCAACGAGAGTTCGCCCGGCAAGATCAAGGTCGGGCAATGGACATTTTTCGCCGTTACGCATGACGGTACGGAAAACCGTGACAACGTTCACTGGTACTTTGGCGACGCTGAGCATGCGGCCCAACTCGATCGTGTGACCAGCTATGGCGCCGGGGCTACGGGCCTCGACAGCGGTCCGCTGACGATCGGCAACTACAACGAGACCATCCAGCAACATGGCCAGGACCGCCAGATGCGCGGACAGATACGCGGGGTCCACATTTTCGGCAGTCGCATCGGCAGGCGCGGGGCCCTGGCCCTTGAAGACATTCGTGCGCGCCAGCAGTCAAGCCAACCCTGACCGACGGGGCCGCGCGGAGGCGCCGGGCGGCGAAATACCACCGGCTCCGGAGAAAAGGCAGTTGACACCCTCTCCAGCCCGGCCCAAAATAGCCATCACGTTTGCCCTGGGACAGGTGCTTTGCCTTTGCCGCCGATCTTTTTGGATGGCCCACGAAGTGAAAAGGATGGTCCTGTCGCGTACTGAAAATCTGTGAACAGGAGGCAAGATATGGCGTCAAACGACGGCGGCAGTGCCGCTCCCCAGCCGGAAAAGCCCGTCATGCACATGAATCCCCGCATCGAGAAGGATCGCCAGATGATCGTCGATGCCCGCGCGAAAGGGCGAGGTGCCCTCTTCGGCGTCTTCGTGAAGCTCTCCGGCCCCGGATGGCTCCAGAGCGGCATCACGCTGGGCGGCGGGTCGCTGTCGTCGAGTTTGTATCTGGGCGTGCTGGTGGGCTTCAGTTTCATGTGGCTCCAGCCCCTGGCGATGATCCTGGGCATCATCATGATGAGCGCCATCGCCTACGTGACACTCTCGACGGGCGAGCGTCCCTTGCGCGGCATCAACCAGCACGTCAGCCCCGTTCTGGGCTGGGGCTGGCTGTTGGCCTCGATGATGGCCAACCTCGTCTGGTCGCTGCCCCAGTTTGCCCTCGGCACGGCAGCCATTCGCCAGAACCTGCTGTCGCCTTGGCTCGGGCCCGATGTCATGCCTGAAGTGCAGAGCAAGATGATCGCCGGCGGGATCTTCCTGGTCTGCGCCCTGATGGCCACGTTGACCTACAGTGCCGGCGGCAAAGGGGTCAAGGTCTTTGAGACGGTGATTCGAACGATTGTCAGCCTGATCGTGCTGTGCTTCATCGGCGTGGTCCTCAAGCTCAGCCTTAGCGGCCAGATTGACTGGGGCAAGATCGGCAACGGCCTGATTCCCAACTGGCGACTGTTCATCGAGCCGACGAAGGACATTGGCGTCGAGATCGCCAAGGTTGGTGATCAGTTCCAGGCCTTCTGGTCGAATATGATCGTGGGCCAGCAGCGCGACGTGATGATCAGTGCGGCCGCGACGGCCGTCGGGATCAACATGACGTTCCTGTTGCCCTATTCGATGCTCCGCAAGGGCTGGGACAAGGAATTCCGCGGCCTGGCCATCTTCGATCTGTCCACGGGCCTGTTCATTCCCTTCATCCTCGCGACCGGATGCGTTGTCATCGCATCGGCCAGTCAGTTCCACTCCATACCGGCTGAAGGATTCGTCGCGGCCGAGCCCGGCGGGGAGGTCACCGGAGAGCCCGCCCCCAATTTGGTCGGAGGCTATAAGGGGCTTCTCGCCGGCCGGGTCAAGTATGAGATCGGCGCAGCAGAATTTGCCAAACTGACGCCCGAGGAGGTCGCCGCCAAGGGCGAGGCGTTGCCCTGGGGCGACAAGCGGATGGCCGCCATTCTCGTGAAGCGCGACGCCTTCAATCTGGCGGGTACGCTCGAACCGCTCATTGGGGCCAAGTGGTCGCAATACGTTTTCGGTCTGGGCGTGATCGGCATGGCCCTCAGTGCGGCAACGATGCTGATGACGATCAATGGGCTGTGCTTCTGTGAACTGTTGAATCTGCCGGCGCGGGGCTGGCCGCAACGGATCGGTAGTCTGATGGTCTGCGTCGGAGCGCTGGGCCCGTTCTTCTGGAAGGATGCCGCGCCCTATCTGGCGGTGCCGACCTCGGTCTTCGCGATGGTTCTGCTGCCGATCGCGTACTTCGCCTTCTTCTTCCTGATGAACCAGGTCAGTTACCTGGGCAAGTATCGGCCCGAGGGCGGTCGTCGCGTGCTGTGGAACATCCTTATGGCGCTGGCCTCCGGCGCCGCGGCGTTCGGCAGTGTCTGGAGCCTGTGGTCCAAGATCCGCTGGCTGGGCATCGGACTGTTGGCCGGCTTCATCGCGCTGACCATCGTGGTGCACTTCGCCCGGGGCAATAAGAAACCGGCCTAACGGTGCATCAACCGGATGCTTTTCAACGGTCCGGGTCGCGGGGCAAAACAGTCTCGCGGCTCGGACCGTTTTGTTTTTGGCATGGGGGTGGGCAACGCCTCGCAATAGGTCCTATAGGTCGTATAGGACCCATTGGACCTCTGGCCACGCTGCGCCCTGGGGCTGGGCCGTGGCCTAAGGCTGGGCCGGGACGAGGTGAGCGGCCAGCTTGCCCGACTCGATGGTGAGCTGTTCCAGTCGGACCCACTTGTCCTCGACCTTGAACACCGGCTCGAACGATTCTTCGTTGAGCAGCGCAGCCGCGACCTTGGCGTTGATATTCTCGGTGTCGACCGGGACCGTTTCCAGGTATTCCTGGTATTTCTGCTTGGCGATCATCTTGGCCAGGAGCGTGATGGGCATCGCCCCGATCTTGACATTCGCCAGCTCGATGCTGAGCAGTCCTTCGTCGCTGAGGCGCGGTTCCAGTTCGATCGTGATGACCAGTTCGGCGCCCTCGATGTCGGCCGTGCCCATCAACACGATGCGCCCGGGCTGGAAGAGCACCTCGGGGGCCGAGAAAGTGACGCCGTCGCTCTCCTGGGGCCATCTGGACATCGCGATCGCTTCATTGAGAGCGTCGTCGAGCACTTCCAGGTCGAACGGGCGCTGGCTTTGCGCCCCGTTGTAGAGCTGGGGCATCAGGTCGTGGGTCAGGTAGGGATGAACGCGCTCGCCTTCGGCATTCGGCTCGGCCGCCACGGCCGGATTGTAACGCGACGGTTTGTGCAGGAGTAGTCCGACCACGACCGCGACGACCACCGCGTCGATGAGCAGCCAGTACAACAGTTTGCGGCGTCTCGATTTCTTCTTCTTGCCCAAGAACCTGCCTCGAACCACATCTGTTCGGTTTCGATAGAGTCTACGGACCCGGCGTTGCCGTCGGTGAGCCGACACGTAACAACCAGACAGCGAGGATCGGACATAAGCGTGCCCTGGGGTCGGAGACCCTCTCGCGATGCGTCCGCAGTCTTGACGCGTGGGAAATACTTCCCACAAATGGACTCGGCACCCGAATTCTATCTTGCTCGATACTGTCGGCGTGATTATAGTGATTCATTCGTTTGGACAAAAGAGATTTGTTGCCGGGCTCCGGCAGGAGGCACGCCGTTGGGTGGTGTGTCGGTCGTCTGATGGCGAAAATCGAGTTCTGCACCAGTGATGGCAACGGGTGATATTGACAGAAAGGTTTTGTGAGCTATGTCGAGCCACTTTGGAGATCGGTTGTGCGAGGCTGTGCGGACGAAGAAGACCGCACTGACGGTAGGTTTGGATCCGGTGTACAGCCGCTTGCCCGCTGCCATTACCAGCCATCGCCAGATGAACGATGAATTCGATGCGGCCGCGGCCGTGGATGCCATTTTCGATTTCTGCACCCAGACCATGCGCATCGTCGCCCCGATGGTGCCGGCCGTCAAGATGAACATCGCGTTCTTCGAAAAGTACCTCTGGGAAGGCCTGGAGACCTACTATGCCTTGATCAGTGAGGCCAACGACCTGGGGCTGGAGGTGGTCGGCGACGTCAAGCGCGGCGACATCGGCCACACGGCCGAGGCCTATGCCTCGGCGCATCTGGAGAATCCGGAACTGGCCGGTCTGGAAGATACGCTGGCGCCCGATGGGATTACCGTCAATGGCTACACCGGCACCGACGGGATCGAGCCGTTTGCCAAGATGGCCGACGCGCAGGGCAAGGGCGTCTTCGTGCTGGTCCGCACCAGCAATCCGTCGGCGGCGCCGCTGCAGGATTTCCGCGACGCTGAGGGTCAGGCCCTCTACGAGAAGATGGCCGAGGTCGTCAACGCCATCGCCACCGCGCCCGGGCGGGTCGGCACCAGCGGCTACAGCAACATCGGCATGGTTGTCGGCGGGACCGCACCGGAAGTGACGGCGGCGCTACGCACGAAGTACGACAAGATCTGGTTCCTCGTGCCGGGCTATGGCTCCCAGGGCGCCTCGGCGGCCGATTGCCTGCGATTTTGCAAGCCGGACGGCAGCGGTGCTCTGATCAACGCGTCGCGCTCGATCATTTACGCCTACGAGAAGCCGCAGTACCGTGACCAGTTTGGCGACGACTGGAAGAAGTGCATCGAACAGGCCGTGATCGATGCCAAAGTCGAGCTGGCCAACGCGATGCAGTCGAAGCTGTAAGCCGGGGTATGTGACTTGTGACTCATGACTCGTCAGCCGCAACTGGGGCCCTGGGCTCCGGGGCACAGGGCCCGGCGAGTGTTTCCATCGGCGCGATGTTCGATCGGATCGCACCGACCTACGATCTCCTCAACCATCTCCTGAGCCTGGGCCGCGATTTTGCCTGGCGGCGCCGGGCGGCACGCATCCTGCCTGAGCAACGCGCTCTGAAGGTCGCCGACTTGGCGACCGGCACGGGCGATCTGCTGATCGCGCTGCTGCGCGAGCGTCCGAATGTCACTGAGGCGGTGGGCCTGGATCTTTCGGCCGCGATGTTGAAGATCGGCCAGGACAAACTCACGCGCGGCGGTTACGCCGACCGTGTCCGGCTCGTCCATGCCGACGCGCTGCACTCGGGCCTGCCGGCAAGTGAATTCGATGCCGTGACGATGGCCTTTGGGATCAGGAACACGCCTGACGTCGAAGCGACGCTGCGCGAGATCCATCGCCTGCTCAAGCCCGGGGGGACCGCCGTCGTCCTGGAGTTTTCCTTGCCCCGCAGGGCGATGATGCGCTGGTGCTATCTGGTCTATCTGCGCCTGGCTGTGCCGGCGATCGGCACGCTGCTTTCGGGCAGCAAGGGCGCCTACCGCTATCTCAACGAATCGATCGAGGCCTTCTACCGTCCGGATGATTTCTGTGACTTGATGAGACGGACCGGTTTTTCGGGCGTCTCCGCTACGCCGGTCACCTGGCAAGTGGCATCGATCTACGCCGGTTCGAAACCCAACAGCACGAGCGACGCATGAACGTTTCTGATCTGACGGACAAAACCGTTTTGGTGATGGGCTTGGGACGCTTCGGTGGCGGTGTGGACGTAGCGCGATTCGCGGCCGGGGCGGGGGCGCGGGTGATCGTAACCGATGCCGCGACGGAAGAGAAGCTGGCCGCTTCCGTCGAGCAATTGCGCGAATTGCCCGGGATCGAACTGAAACTGGGCGGGCATGATTCGGACGATTTCATGCGGGCCGATATGGTGGTGGTCAATCCCGCGGTGCGCGGAGACCATCCGTTGCTGGACATGGCCCGGCAGCATCAGAAGACCATCACGTCGCAGATCGGCTTGTTCTTTCAGAGGTGTCCGGCCCGTATCGTCGGCATCACCGGCGCCAATGGCAAGAGCACAACCGCCACGCTCACGGCGCACGTACTGCAGCACGCGCTATCCGGGGTGGCAGCCTCAACGCCGCAGGCGTTGGGGATGGTCTCAAAACCTCGCCACCCCCAAGCTGCGCTTGAGGCTGCCATCCCGCGTGTCTGGCTCAGTGGCAACATCGGTAACCGTCCACTGCTGGGCACCCTCGCTGAGATTACTGCTTCGGACGTGGTCGTCCTCGAACTGTCGAGCTTCCAACTCGAGCAACTGGCCGAGATCGAGATGGCACCGCAGATCAGCCTGCTGACGAATCTGACGCCCAACCATCTCGACCGGCACGGGACGTTCGAGGCTTACTGTGCGGCCAAAGAGAATATCTTTCGCCTCCAGCGTTGCGAGGCGCAGGAACCTGCCGTGTCGATCTTCAACGCGGAGGACCCGGTCGCGTGTGCGTGGTATGAGAAATATCGCTCGCAGCCCGGGCGCGTGTGCGTGCAGTACGCGGCCGACGACGTGAGCGAAGGTGTGCGTGCGGCGTTCCCCCTGCCCGGGCGGGCGAATCTTTCCAATCTGGCCGGCGCGCTGGCCATCGCACGGCAGTTCGGCGTTCAGGACGAGGCGGTCGCCCGGATCTTGCCCGACTTCAAGGCGTTGCCCCATCGCCTGGAACTCGTGGGCACGGTCGATGGCGTCCGCTGGTACAACGATTCGATCGCCACCACCCCTCAGAGTGTCGTGGTGGCGCTGGAAGCGTTCGGAGAGCCCAAGGTTCTGATTGCCGGTGGGTACGACAAGCAGCTTCCCTTTGACGAACTGGGCCGCAAGATCGCGGCGCAGGCCAAGGCGGTCGTCCTGATCGGCCAGACGGCGCCGAAAATCGCGGACGCCATCCGGGCCGGCACCCAAGGCGGCAACCAGGTTCCCATCACCTTCGCCCCGTCTCTGACCGAGGCCGTGCAGGCGGCTCACCGGCAGGCGACCGCGGGTGACGTGGTTCTGCTCAGTCCGGCCTGCGCCAGCTACGATATGTTCGACAATTTCCAGCAGCGCGGGCAGCAGTTTGCCAAGCTAGTGGGTCAGCTTGAGCGATAGTTATAGGAAGCTAATGCGGCTCGACCGCCCCTCGCGGCAAAAAATCTTTCCTCTCAACGCCGCATTCTGGCGCTCGGAACGAATGTATCGTTCATAGTGCCGGGATACCGGCCTTTTTTCGCGGCACCGCCTTATCAAGTCGGTCCCTCCGCTGGTCGATCTGTCCTTCCAGTTTGAAACATTCCTCCTATTCGGTTGTTGAGGGGCAGAGAGACATGAACATGACAGATGAGAGAAGGACGGAGGAGCGGTTGCGCTACCATTGGCCGATCTGGTTTGCCGAGGATGTCCACGGCGAGCTCGGGCAGGGCCAGATGATGGATATTTCCAGTCAGGCGGCGGCCTTCACCTGCCGCGCCGACTACCAATGTCCGCATCCGGGGCAGTATCTGACGGCTCGTTTCAGCGTGCCGAAGTATGCCGAGGATGGTGCGTTCGACATCGCGGATTTCGTTCGTTCGGGTCACATCTCCCGCGTGGAGGAGATCAACAGTACCCTGCGTCGCGTCACGATGCACTTCGGCGCACCCCTGCCGTTCCACCCGGGCGAGCAGGAGACCGCACGCGAAGCGGATCAGGAACTCGAGCTTTCTCTTGTCTAGGTGACGTTCAGGTCATCGTCCGAGCGACCCGACCTGGGAGTTGCCGGTCGGTTGCTGGATGATGTCGGTGATGCTCGAGACTGTGTCTCGATAGGCCGGAGCCCGGCGCAGCGTTTGCCGGGCTCGCCAGTCCGGCAGCCATGAACTGGCGTCGGCTCCTTTCCCCGTCCCCCCCTTTCCCTGTCTTCAGATGACCCGCTGCCATGCTGCGAACGTCGCTTCTCCGCTGGTCGTCCGCCGCGCCGACGCCAAGGCAGGAGCCGCGAGGCCCTGGTGCAGGGGCCGTTGTGAAGGCGTGGACGTGAGGCAGAATAAGAACAGGCCGGGAGCGCTCGGCGCCCCCAGCCTGAAATGCCGTTGTCCGGAGGTCAGACCTCCGGTCTCGGGTCCGCTACTTGGCCGTGTACCGCGGTGGCAGAGTCTTGCACACCTTGTCGACCACTTTTCTGAACTGTTTCTTCTGATCGGGGGACAGCGCGTTGCCCGCCACCCCACCGGCGACGCCACCGATGACGCCGCCAATGACCCGGTCGCTGGAGTCACCGCCGGCAATCACGGCGCCGGCCGCGGCGCCCACGCCCGCCCCGACGATCGTCGCCAGCGTCTTGCCCGTGCTGCCCGAGCCGGTCCCGATCCAGAGGATGGTGGCGTCTTCGACGTCGATCAGCTTGGCCGTGATCTCCATCTTCTCTTTGTACTTGGGGATGTTGATCAGCATGACGGCCGGGACGTTCTTGACGCGGCCCGCCAGGGCGGCCCCTTCATTGGTCGTGATGTCGGAGGACTGGAACTCCTGCTCCTTGAGCAGGGGCTGGACCTCGGCCCGCTCGATGACGCCGTAGCCCTTCTTGATCAGTTCCATGGTGAACATGTTGGCCACTTCGTTCTTGATGGAATCGCCGTGGATGCGCCCCGTCACTTCCACCACGGCGATCTTGTCCAGGCTGCTGAAATCGTAGCCGGCCGTGGCGTAGCTTTCGCCTTCGCTCGTGGCACAGCCGGCCACCAGCATCGCTCCCATCAACGTGCATAGACACGCGCTTCTCATGATCGTTACCTCCTGTCTGTTCACAACCGTGTTTCTGAAACGTTCCATTGTCCTATGGTAGCCATTTGGCGAGAACAGTCAAATATTCCCGGGTGCCCGACGAAACGGCGCACCTGCACATCCGGCGCCACCTATGATAGTAGAGGCATTTGTCCTGCGCCGGGATACGAAAAAAGGGCGAAAAAGCTTTGTCGTGTTCGGGGGCGGTGGCCGGTGGGGTGGAACGCCCGGGGCCCGGCTAGATCGGGCGGTAGGCGAGCGATCCGTGATCGGGCTGCTTCTCGGGCCGGTTGGGCCACTTCAAGACGTCGAAGACGAACTCGCTGGCCTGGCGGATCATCACGTCGGGCATGCACGGGCACATTTCAAAGGCCCCGATAACCTCATTGCCGTTGCGGCCCAGCACCTCCAGGAGGTACTCCCAGTCTCGGCGGGGAATGCCGCCGTGCAGGCCGGGGGGCTCGTGGTCGTCGATCTGACCGTAGTTGTCCGTCAGGTGCAAGTGGCTGGTGCGAGGGGCCAGCTCATCGACGTATTGCTTGAACGAGTAATCCGGGTCGACGTGGGCGTATCCGGTGTCCAGACAGTAGTGGATCGATTTGAAGCGTTTGCCGATGTTGACCAGCAGCGGCAGCGATCCGGTCTCGACGCACAGGGTGACATCGTTGGCGTCGGCCATCTTGATCACTTCGGCCGCGAAATCCGTGCCGTTCAGTTCCGGCCCATGCTCGATGTCGAGGCTCTCCGGTTCGGCGACGATGTTCGCGCCGAGCAGGCGGGCGCATTCGATCTGGTCGGCCCACTGCTCCAGCGTGGGGTTGTCCGTCCGCGACCGCATGGAGACCGCCATGTCCTGGGTCGCCGCCTGGAGCCGGCCCCAGTTGCGCCGCTCGTAACGACATTCGTTCTGCCCGCGAATGCAGGGCCACAGTTCGATGCCGAAGCCCAGTGACTTGAGGTATTGACACTCCTGCTCGAACGAGAGGGGATGCTCGCGCCACCAGAAGACCATCGTCGAAACTACGTATTTGATCTGCATGAAACCGTTTCCGTTCTTCCAATAAGATCCGTGTTCAGCAACAGTTAATATCGAGAGAATCGAATCGTTAGTTGAGCGATTCTGGGATTTTCGAACCGCCATTTCGGTGGCAAAAACCACGATTTTTCGGTCCGCGTCGCTGCCGGTGCGTGGCTGTCCAATAATATGAATTCTCTTCGACACAGCGTCCGCAGAAGCCGGTGGAAATGGTGATTGCCAGCGTGGGAGGGAAAATCTTCTCCGCGTGCGACCGTCCCGGTTCGCTGGATCGGAGGCGGCCGGCAAGGACCGAGAAAGTCTGAACGCCCGATGCTCCCGGGCAGTACAGTCCAAAAAGGCCTTGGACCGGGAATGAAACCCCCGTATAATGACCGAAAACCAATACTCTGGAGAAACGCTTATGTGTGAATCATGTGGTTGCAGCGGCCCCGAGACCGAGAAGAGCTTTCAGGACAAGGTCGCTGACGTGATCGAGATGGTGCGTCCCGCGTTGCAGGGCCACGGTGGCGACGTGGAACTGGTGGGCGTGGGCGAAGACAATACCGTGAAGGTGCGTTTGCAGGGCGCCTGCCAGGGTTGCCCCGGTGCGGCCATGACGATGAAGATGGGCATCGAGCGCATCCTGAAAGAGAAGGTGCCTGAGGTGACGGAAGTCGTCGCCGTCCCGTAGGGTTGAGACCGGACCGCGGGTTGCCCACTGCTCTCGGGGTCCGGGCCTGGTGGCGGAGGGGATGATGAATGCCGGCCGGGACCTCGCTACGAGGTTCCGGCGAAGAAGTCGCGGATGCGTTGCGTCGTGGGTTCCTCGATAACACCTCTCTCAGTGATGATCGCGGTGATGTTCTGCGCTGCGGTGACGTCGAACGCCGGGTTATAAACGGGCATGTCTTTGGGCGCCGTTTGCGTCTCCCCGAAACCGGTTACTTCCTTCGCCTCACGTTGCTCGATCGGGATTCCCGCGCCGCCGGCCAGACTCAAATCGAACGTGCTGGAGGGAGCTGCGATATAGAACGGGATGCCGTGATGCCGGGCCAGGATGCTCACGCTGTAGGTGCCGATCTTATTGGCCGTATCCCCGTTGGCCGCGATGCGATCGGCGCCGGTGATGACCATGTCGATTTTGCCTTCCTTCATCAGCCAGCCGGCCATGTTGTCGCAGATCAACGTGGCGTCGATCCCGGCCCGCTGCAACTCCCAGGCCGTCAAACGCGCGCCCTGAAGCAACGGACGGGTTTCGTCGGCATAGACTTTGAACTTCCTGCCCTTGCGATGGGCCTCGAACATGGGCGACAACGCCGTACCCTGTCCGGCCGTCGCCAACGCGCCGGCATTGCAGTGCGTTAGCACCCCGAACCCGTCGTGAATGAACGGCTCCCCGTGCCGGCCGATCTGCCGGCACATCTCAATGTCTTCGGTGTGGATCGCGTCCGCCTCGGCCAGCAGCGCCGTTTTCAGTATGGCCGGCGTGGTTTGCGGATTGGCGCTGAGCTTCTGCGCCCTGTGCCGCATGCGGTCGAGGGCCCAGAACAGATTGACCGCGGTGGGGCGGGAGGTGGCCAGGTAGTCGCAGGCTCGTTCGACGCACTGTAGTGCTGCGCGGACATCCGCGTCGCTGTGGAGTTGCTGCAAAGCGAGAAGCGGCCCGTAGGCGGCGGCTACCCCGATCGCCGGCGCGCCGCGCACCGCCAGTGTCTGGATCGCCTCGTACAATTGTTCGACCTGCTGTATCAGAAGGGTGGCGAACTCCAGGGGCAGACGCCGCTGATCGATCAGTTCCAGGACGCCGTCCGGGCCGCCGCTCCATTTGACTGCTTCGGTGATCTTGAACATTCGGTCTTGAGGAGGTGCCTGGGCACGGACCTTAGCGGTCGACGCGGGCACCGCCACCTTTCATGACTTTCTCGACTTCGCTGAGGCTGGCGGTGGTGGTATCGCCCGGGGTGGTCATGGCCAGCGCGCCGTGGGCGGCGCCGTAGTTGACGGCCTGGCCCGGGTCCTTGCCTGCCATCAGCCCGTAGATCAGGCCGGAGGCGAAGCTGTCGCCACCGCCGACGCGGTCGTAGATCTCCAGGTCCTCGCGCAGGATCGCATCGTGGAACTGCCCGTCCATGTAGAGCACCGCGCCCCAGTCGTTCACCGAGGCGGTCTTGGCATTGCGCAGCGTGGTGGCGACCGCCTTGAAGTTCGGGAACTCCTTCACGGCCGCTGCGATCATGGTCTTGAAGTTGGTCGGATCGAGTTTGGAGAAGCTCTTGTCGAGCCCTTTGACTTCGAAGCCCAGCGCCGCGGTGAAATCCTCTTCGTTGCCGATCATCACATCGACATGCGCAGCGATGGCGCGGTTGACCTCCTTGGCCTGGGCCTGCCCGCCGATGTCTTTCCACAGCGAGTTGCGGAAGTTCAGGTCGTAGGAGACGATGGTGCCGTATTTCTTGGCGGTCGTTACCGCTTCGATAATCACATCGCGCGTCGTTTCCGAGAGGCCTGCGAAGATGCCTCCGGTGTGGAACCAGCGGATGCCGTCGCGGCCGAAGATCGTCTCCCAGTCGATATCGCCTTTCTTGAGCTGCGAGGCGGCGCTGTGGGCCCGGTCGCTGCACCCGACGGCGGCGCGAACCCCGTACCCACGCTCGGTGAAGTTCAGCCCGATGCGGACCTTGCGGCCGATGCCGTCGTAGGGGACCCACTTGATGTATTCGGTGCTGACGCCGCCCTGATAGATCAGATCTTCCAGGAGCCGGCCCACGGGGTTTTCGACGCTGGCGGTCACCACGGCGGCGCGCTGGCCGAAGCAGCGTTTCAGGCCGCGAGCGACATTGTATTCGCCTCCGCCTTCCCAGGCGCGAAAGTGGCGCGTCGTGTGGATGCGCTCCTGTCCCGGGTCGAGGCGAATCATGATCTCGCCCAGCGAGAGGATGTCGTATTTGCATTCGGATGCCGGTCTGAGGTCCAATCCAGCCATCGAGACGCTCCTTCTTCCCTTGGGTTATGCCTGATAGATCTTGCCTTCGCGGTAGTCCTGCCAGGCCGGCTCGAACGCCTTGCGCTCGGTGGGCACCGGTCGCGGCGTCACCGTCGTGCACTGGAACAGGTCTTTGCCTTTGCCGGTGAACTCGACTCTCAGGATCGAGTTGCGGAGATCGACGTTCTCCGGCTTGAACTTCAGTGGGGCGTCGGTGGCCTGATTGATGACGTCCTGGTGGATCTCCAGCCCATCCTCGGCCAGGACCAGGTGCGAGCCGCGCGAGCCACTGCCCTGGTTGAGCAGTTCGACGATGGCCTTGAGAATGCCGACGCTGCCCAGCGCGAGATGTTCGGCCTGGAGCGCCGCGACGACCGACTTGAGCCCCTTGAGCTTGATGCCGTGCTTCTGGATCGTCTGGTATAGCGCCACCGCTGCCTGCAAAGCCTTTCCGGTATCCACGCGTTCGCGGATGTGTCCGCCCGACGTGGTCATGCGGTCCTGGATTTCCGCGATGACATCCTGGGCGGTCGCGCTGGACGAATCCTTCCAACGGTTGAGCTTTTCGATCAGGCCGGTCAGTTGCTCGTCGATTTCTTTCTGCTGTTTGGCGTATTTGGCGACCTCGCCCCCGTAGACGTTGGCGATGTACTCGGCGGCGCGGAGCCCGCCCGCCTGGCCCGCGTTCAGGGCTGACCCACCCGGACGCTTGACGCCGTGGCTGCCGGCCATTTCACCGATCACAAACGTGTGCGGAACGTTCGATTCCCACCATTTGTTGATGGCGAAACCACCGTTGTTGTGCTGGGCGCAGACCGCGATTTCCAGCGGCTCTTTGTACAGGTCGATGCCGTTTTCTTTGTAGATGTCGATCGCCAGCGGGTTCATGTGGGCCAGCCGCTTGATCGGCGTCGCCTGAAACGCGCCGGCCTTGTCGAGGTAGTCGTACGCTTCGGGCTCCAGGTCCTTGATGTCGAATTTCTTCATCGAGGCGTTGCCGATCGGGTTTTTGCGGAAGTCCATGAAGACCCGCCGGCCCTTCTGCGTTTCGTTGAAGACGAGCACGTCGATCAGCGACGACTGGAGGTTCTCGATGCGCTGCGGATCGAACGGCCACTGGTAGCCTTTCAGGAAGATGTCGGTCGCCATCTTGCTCATCGTCGGGAAGAAGTCGGTCAGGAACTCACGCTCGTCCTTGCCATTGGCGTCGGTGCTGAACAGGCGAGGCAAGGCCTGCATGTAGGTGCCCGAGACATTCCAGCGGAACTTGATACTGGCCAGGCCGAACTGCGATTCGGTGATGTTCTCGGCTGCCAGGCCCGCCTTGAAGGCCAGGCCGTGAATGCCGATCTGGCCTTGTGGGTAGACACTGGTTTTGTACAGTGCGCCCGGGCCGCCCGCGGCCAGCACGACGTTCTCGGCCATAAAGACGCTGAGCCCCCAGTTCGAATCGGTGACCTTCGCTTTCTGCAACGTTACCAGACCGGCGATGCGCTTGGCCTTGCCCTTGCCGACGGTGAGCAGGTGAGCGGCCTCCTGCTTGTCGAAGATCTCGATGCCATAGGCCTTGACCTGCTTCTGAAGGCATTCGCTCATGAACTTGCTGGTCTTTGGCCCGGCGCTGGTGGCGCGTTCGGCCGGGTCATGGTCGGTCTTGTAGCCGATGAACGTGCCGAGCGTATCGGTGGGGAAGGGCACGCCCGCCTGCACGAGGTGCGAGAACTCGCGGATCGAGCTGATCCCTTCGGCCAGTGCCAGATCGCCGTGGCAGCAGCCACCGGCCAGCAGGGTCTTGGCAAATTCTTCGGCACAGTCGGGAATCTCCGGGCTGGTGCCTTGCTTGTAGTAGGTCTGTTTGTCGGACCCGCTCATGCGCGAGGCGCCCAGCTTGAGGCCACCGGTGACCACAGCGATGCGCTTCTGCGCATCCTTGATCCCTTTCTGGGTCAGGAATTCGTAGAGGTGGACGGCGCAGTTCATCCCCGCGGCGCCGGCCCCGACGATGATGGTGCTGTAGTTATGGATAGTGACGGTCTGTCGCGCGATCTTTTTGGTTTTCACGGTGGCTGATTCTCCTTCCCATGCGAATCGGTCAACGATGCGAATCTGTCTGTCAGTTCAGTTTTTCCGGTTTCATGAATTGGCCCGCCATCTCGCGGGGCAGTCGATAGACGTTTCCGGCCCGGTCGCCGAAATAGATCGACGATTGCGACGGTTGACGGCCGTGGCCATCGGCCCAGAGCGCGTAGAAATCGTCGTGGACGTTGACGGGCTGACGCGCGTAGGTGTGGTTGAACGGGCTGTCGGTGGTCAGTTGCCGCACCCGGTGCCAGGTCGCGCCTTGATCGGCGCTTTGCCACAGGGCCATCTCGCCGCCCGGATTGTAAGGCTGGGGGCCCGTTTCCGTCGGTCCGACGATGTGCCACGTGCCGTCGACGTCGAGGTAGAGCGTGCCCATGTCGTAGTTGTTGTCCGAGGTGAAGGCCGGTCGAATCGTCCACTCCTGGCCCGTCCAGCGGGCGGTTGTCCAAGTGCGCGGGTCGTTTTTGGGGCCGGCCTCGTAGCCCTTGCTGGTGATGAAGAGAATCACCGGATGGCCCGACGCATCGAAGCGGATGTCTTTCAGGTAGACGAGCAGACCTTCCTTCTCACAGTCGTAAACGAGTGCGGCGTTCTGCGGTTCGGTCAGCGGGACCGTGACGGGGCTGCCGTCGGCGGCCTGCCAGGACTGTCCGACATCGGTTGTTTCGAGGTAATAGAGATTCGTGCGCCAATTGAGGCCCGTGGCCTGGGGGTGGTAGTTCAAGGCGGTTCCCGCTTTGGAGGCGCTAGCCATGCTGACTTGGTAGTGCCCCCGGTCAATGGCGGCCAGTCGTTGCCATTGCGACCAATGGACGCCGTCGGGGCTCGTCATGAAACAGGCGGTCCGGTCGGCCGGGTACTTGTAGCGGGTGAAGAAGGCGACGAAGCCCACTTCCGGGATGTACCAGGGCTGCATGTAGGAGAAGTTCGTGATGGGGACTTCCTGGTCGGCTTCGATTTTGGTCACCGGGACCTGGATGAATTCGTTCACGTCGTACGGTCGGACGCTGTGATGAATGTAGGAAGGTCGTGATGTCCCGTGCGAGGTCGAGAAGATCCAGATGACCCCTTCGTCGTCGACCGCGATGACCGGGTTGTCGTGGGCATCGGTGGTGTGCTTGTCCAGCAGAATGGTCGGCCTGGGCACCAGGCCCGTGCGGTGGTCATAATACGAGACCATGTGCAACAGGGTCTTGTTCTCTTGGTCTCCGGCAGGTGTGCCGCCGTAGCAGAAGAAGGTTTTCTCAACCGCCTCACAGTAGACAGCGAACGGCCGATGCTTGGCGCAATAGGTACCGAGCCCGCCGCTGTATTTGTAGCGGTACTCGTTCCTGAGCGGCTGATTCATATACCAGATGCCGCGATAGCCCGTGTCTTTGGCGTTCAGTGTTTGAGCGGTCGGGGGCTCATCCGCGGCAGATGTCAGGGTTACGAACAACAACGCAATAAGAGCCGCCCAGTGCCGGTAAGGACGGCGTTGATACGATCTGAAGAACCTCGCTCCTGACATGGCACACCTCCGCTCTCGTGTTGCTAGCCAATATTGAAATTCCGTCCGGTGACTTCGCTGATCTGTTCGATCGACGCCGTGGCAAAGTCCAGGCCCGGGTATTGCTCCCGGCGCAGCCCGTCGATGAGCGCCTTGACGGCGGTCAATTCCTGAGCCAGCAGTTTGTAATCCTGCTCGTCGATGATCTTGCCCAGCGTGGCCTTGTCGATCATGCTGAAGGAGCCGCCCAGCACGAGAACCCCGGCGTTGATGTAGTCCGGGATGTTCTCTGCGTTGGTGCCACCGGTGGGGACGAGGCTGATCATCTTGTGGATTGCCGGGTCGATGGCCTTGACGTAAGCCGGGCCGCCCAGTTGCTTGGCCGGGAAGATCTTGCAGAGGTTGGCGCCCTTGGCGTATTGGCTGACAACCTCGGTCGCGCTGCCGCAGCCCGGGATCATCGCGATCGTGCCGGAGAACTTGACCAAACGGGCGTCGCTGAAGTTGACTGCAGAGACCAGATAGCTCGCGCCGGCATCGACCACCTCTTGCAGTGAAGGCAGCGGATCGTCGGCATGGGCCGCGTTGTAAACCTTGAGCATGTCGGGCCAGTCGATCAGGCTCGCTGCGCCGGCCACGAAATCGGGCAATTCCTTGCGCAGTCGCTCCAACTTCTCCAGAGGCTGCTTGATCCGGCAGGTGACCTCCATGTTGTTGATGCCGGCCGCGATGAGCGCCTCGGCGGTCTTGACGATGTCGAGCTTGTCCTGATTGAAGACGAGAATGAAGCCGTCTCGCAATAGTGTCGTGATTGTGGTTTTGATGTCCATAAGCGCCCTCGCACTTGCCTGCAAATAATAGGTCCTATGGGTCGTATAGGTCCAATAGGACCTATTTCGATTTACAATCGCCGCAGGTGGAACCCGCCGTCGACGTTGATGACCTGACCGGTGGAGAAGTCGAGCCGGCCTTCGGCGATCGCGCCGACGGCCTTGCCGATGTCGTCCGGGAAACCCCAGCGCTTGATGGGCGTGATCCCCTCGGCGATCAGCTTGTCGTATTTGGCGGTGACGACCTTGGTCATGTCCGTCTTGATGATGCCGGGACGGATCTCGAAAACGCCGATGCCGAACTCGGCCAACCGGTCGGCATAGAGCATGGTCATCATGCCGATCGCGGCCTTGCTCACACAGTACTCGCCGCGTCCGGGGCTGCTCGTGTAGGCGGAGATCGACCCGGTGTTGACGATGCGATAACCACCTTCCGGATCGCTCTTCTTCTGTTCGATCATCCAGTTGGCGACTATCTGCGTCAGGAAGTAGGGGCCCTTGAGGTTGATGTTCATGACGCGCTCGAAGCTCTCTTCCGTGGCCTCCAGCAGGTCGAGCCGTTTCGAAGGGGCCACCCCGGCGTTGTTGGCCAGCAAGTGACAGCGGCCGAAGGTGCTCTTGGCGGCCTCCACCAATTTGGTGCGGTCGGCCGCATTGCTGACGTCGATCCGCATGGTTTCGCATTGGGCCCCGAGATCGGCCGCTTCCTTCTGGGTCTGCTGGGCGTTCGTTTCGTCGGGTTGGCCCTGCTCGTTGAAATCGAAGTGGGCGATCATCAGGTCGTAACCCAGCCGGGCCAGCTCCAGCGCGATGCCCTTGCCGATTCCGCGGCTGCCCCCGGTGACGATTGCTACGGGTCTATCTGCCATGACAAAGATCCCCTCTCTATGGTGTCTAGGATTTCAGAAATTGATCGATTTCGCGCGCGGCCCGCATGCCGTCGGCGACGGCGGCGACCACCGTGGACGGCCCGCGCACGAGATCCCCGCCGGCAAAGACCGTCTCACGCGAGGTGGCGAGCGAGCCGTTGCGGGTTTGGATAAGTCCCTTGATGATTTCCACGCCGGGCAAGGTCGCCTCGATATCCGCGGCGGCGGACTGCCCGATGGCTTCGACCACGATGTCCATGTTGATGCTGTAGGCACTGGCCGTCAGGGCCTGCGGCCGGCGTCGTCCGCTCTGGTCCGGGTCGCCCAGTTGGGTTGGGCACAGCTTGATGCCGGTCAGCTTGCCGTCGGCGCCGTTGTATTCGAGCGGTTGCGTCAGGATCAGGAAATGCACCCCTTCGTCGATCGCCCGCTGCCGCTCGGCACCCCAGGCGGGCATCTCCTTGAACGAGCGACGGTAGATCAGATAAACGTCCTGGGCACCGAGCTGTTTGGCCGTCACCGCGACGTCCATCGCGGTGTTGCCTCCCCCGATGACGCCCACGGATTGGCCGGTCAGGTCCAGTTTGCCTGGCTGCTTGGCCTCGGACAAAAAGTCCATCGCGTTCCAGAGACCGTCGAGCTGCGTCTCTGTGACGCTGGTGGCCTTGGGCAGACCCAGTGCGATAAACGCGGCGTCGAAACCCTGCGCCAGAATCGCGTCGAGGTTGTGCTTGCTGTCGATTTCCTGACCCAGACTGAGCCTCATGCGGTCTTGCGGCACATCGGTGAAGATCGCCTTCAACTCGTGGCGCAGCGCGTTGCTCTGCCGGTCGGCGGGAATGACCGATTCGACCATGCCCCCGAACTCGGTGCTCTTATCGAAGATCGTCACGGCATGGCCCGCTTCGAGGAGCCGCGCGGCACAGGCCAGACCCGCCGGTCCGGCGCCGATGACCGCGACCTTCTTACCTGTGGCCTTCTCGGGAACGCGCAGCTTGGACCAGCCGTTCTTGTTGGCCTGCTCGGAAAGATACCTTTGGATGTCGGAGATCGGCAGGGGACCGTCGCCAATGAAGTTTTGGAGGCAGTTGCCCTGGCATTGCTGCTCGACCGGACACAGCCAGGCGCAGACCTCGGGGAAGATGTTGGCCTGGCGAATGACCTCGTAAGCCTCGCGTTCTTTGCCATCGAGGAACAGGTCGATGAATTTCGGGATTTCGATGCCGGCCGGACACGCGAGCTGGCAGGTTGGCTCCTGGCACTTGCGGCAATCGGCCGCGAGACGCAGCAGATTGGCCTTGTCGCTCATGCGGCCGTGTTTGAAGATCGGGCCGTACACCGCGTTATCCCGCACGACGCAACCCGTTCGGCCCGCGTCCCGCATGATCTGCGTGCACGCGCTGCACCCGATGCAGACCTTGTCGGGCTCCATCTTGCCTTTGTTGACGATATCCCGCGCAAAATCCGGATAGGCGAAGGCCATACGCCCGCCACCGACGATGGTGACCAGCCCCGCGGCCTTGTTGGCGGCGCCGACGTTGGCCATCAGCGTCCGCAGCCAGCTATAGCCGGTGCCGACGAGAGCAACATCGGGATAGGCCTTTTGCATTTCGCCCGTGACGTTCACGAGCCTCGCCACACCCGTCAGCGGATGCTCGGGCTCGTCGTAGCCCCCAATGATCGGCTCGTTGAAGGGCCGGCCGACGTGCGGGTTGTAGTACGGATTGGCGATGGTGATATCGATGAGCTCGACGCCGCGCTGCTGGAGCAGGCCCACGAGCTTCTTCGGTTCGGTCAGGTCGGGCTTGGTATAGTCGTCCTGATCGACGCCCCAGCCGTAGGGGTAGGGGATGGCGTCGTAGATGCCCAGCCTGGTCACGACCCGGGCATTCTCGCCCAGTTCGCGGCGCACGCGGTCGACGGTCTCGACCAGCAGCCGCGTGCGGTTCTCGAACGAGCCGCCGTACTTGCCCGGGCGATTGTGGCAGGCCAGCAATTCGTTGATCAGGTACCCATGACACGACTTGATATCGACGGCGTCGAAACCGATCTCGAACGCGATGCGGGCAGCCTCGACGTACGCGTCTTGAAGTTGGTCGAGATACTCGTCCGTTACCAGAGGATAGTCGTCCGGGAGTTTGCTCTTGCCCTCGGTGTGCGGGGGCCATTGCGGGACCAGGCAGTCGCGATAGGGGTCGCGCTGCCCGATGATCGGGCGGGCGGTTCCGTCGGGCTTGCTGTAGCGCCCGGAATGTGTCAGTTGGGCCACCATGACGGGGCGATGGCCTTTCCCGTTGGCCTCGGTGGCTTTGGCCCGCGCCCGCTTGACCATCGCGGCAAAGGCGTCCTTGCTGCCCTGGTGGAGCCACAGTTGGCGCGGGTTGGCCCGGGCCTCAGGGACGATGGCGATCGCCTCGGCCCACAACAGCCCGGCCCCACCGGCGCCGAAACGCTCGTAGCGGCGAACGGTCAGTTTGCTGGGCCGGCCTTGGGCGTCGCCATCGCAGCCTTCCATGGCGTGGACCGACAGGGAATTGGGGATCGTCAGGCCGCCGAACGGGACGGGCTGGGCCAGGATGGAAACGCCTGCGCTCGCCTGGACGTCGAGGCCCAAGCGCCGGTTGAGATCGTTGAGGTCCTCGATGCTGCTAAGCTGAAACTCCCATTGACGAGGCTGTGTGGCTTCTTGCGGGCTCAAAACGGCGGTACCTCCTGTCACGGCTTCATTTGTCGGCTTCCAGTCTGGGCTTCAAGAACTTGGCCGTGTAGCTCTTGCTGTTCTTGACGATATCCTCGGGCTTGCCGGCGACCACTACGGTTCCGCCGCCGTCGCCGCCCTCGGGACCGAGGTCTATTATATAATCGGCGATCTTGATCACATCAAGGTTGTGTTCGATCACCACGACGGTGTTGCCCATGTCGCAGAGCCGTTGAAGGACGTTGAGCAGGTTCTGGATGTCGGCAAAATGCAGCCCGGTCGTGGGCTCGTCCAGCAGGTAGAGCGTGTGGCCCGTCGCGGCCTTGCCCAACTCGGCCGAGAGCTTGACCCGCTGGGCTTCGCCACCGGAGAGGGTGGTGGACGACTGACCGAGCTGGACGTAGCCGAGCCCGACGTCGGTCAGAGTCTTGAGAATACGCACGATGGCGGGGAAGTTGGCGAAGAAATCCACCGCGTCTTCGGCCCGCATCTCGAGCACGTCGGCGATGCTCTTGCCCTTGTAGGTGACCTGGAGCGTTTCGCGGTTGTAGCGCGTGCCCTTGCAGTTCTGGCAGGTCACGTAGACGTCGGGCAAAAAGTGCATCTCGATCTTCTTGGTGCCCTGGCCCTTGCAGGATTCGCAGCGTCCGCCCTTGACGTTGAAGCTGAAGCGTCCGGGCTTGTAGCCGCGGATTTTGGCCTCCCGGGTCATCGAAAACAGCTTGCGGATCTGGTCGAACGCGCCGGTGTAGGTGGCCGGATTGCTCCGCGGCGTCTTGCCGATAGGCGATTGATCGATCTCAATCACTTTGTCGACCTGGGAGATCCCGAGGACGTTCTTGTGCTTGCCCGGTCTCTCGCGGGACTGGTAGAGCCGGCGCTTCAGGGCCCGCAACAGGATCTGATTGACGAGCGTGCTCTTGCCCGACCCCGAGACCCCCGTAACGCAGACGAAACAGCCCAGCGGGAACTTGACGTCGATTTCCTTGAGGTTGTTCTGGGCGGCGCCCTTGACTTCGATGCACTTGCGGAGGTTATACCGGCGGCGTTTGGTCGGCAGCTTGATACGTTTCTTGCCGCTGAGGTATTGCCCGGTCAGGGATTCCTCGCACTTCATGATATCGTCGAGTGTTCCCTGGGCGACGAGTTGACCGCCGTGCGTGCCGGCGGCCGGACCGATGTCGACGATGTGGTCGGCGGCGCGAATGATATCTTCGTCATGCTCGACGACGAGGACGCTGTTGCCGATCTTACTGAGCTTCTGGAGTATCCCCAGCAGGCGGTCGTTGTCGCGGTTGTGCAGGCCGATAGTCGGCTCGTCCAGGACGTAGCAGACGCCCACCAGGCCGCTGCCGACCTGAGTGGCCAGGCGAATCCGCTGCGCTTCGCCACCGGCCAGCGTGCTGCTGATGCGGTTCAGTGTCAGATAGCCCAGGCCCACGTCGACCATGAATTTCAGTCGAGCCTTGATCTCCTTCAGGATCTGGGTGGCGATGATGGTGCGCTCTTCGTCGAGCTTGAGCTTACTGAAGAACTTCTGGGCGGTCTCGATGCTCATGCTGGACAATTCACAGATGTTCTTGCCTCCGACGGTCACGGCGATGGCCTCGGGCCGCAGCCGGGCGCCGCCACAATCCTGGCAGGATTGCTCGGAGAGGTAGCTGTGCAGGCGGGCTTTGACGTAATCGCTGGTGGTGTTCTTCCAGCGCCGCGTGAGGTTCGGAATCACGCCCTCGAAAGACAGGCCGTATTTCTTGCGGTCGGCCTCGGTCGTGCCGTACATGAGCACGCGCTGGAGGTCCTTCGGGATTTCGCTGTAGGGGACGGCCTTACTGGTGCCGATCTTGCGGCAGAAACGTTTGATCAGGCGGTTGTAGAAGATGTTCATCCGCTTGCCGCCTTTGCGCCAGGCGTCGATCGCGCCGTTCTCCAGCGAGACGGTCTTGTCCGGGACGATCAGGTCGGGATCGAATTCGAGAATGGTGCCCAGCCCGTCACAGCTCTTGCACGCGCCGTACGGGCTGTTGAAGCTGAACAGGCGCGGCGAGAGTTCTTCCAGGCTGGCCTCCGGATGATCGGAACAGGCGAACTTCTCGCTGTAGACGGCTTCCTCCCAGTGCCCGTTGCCGCCGTTGTTCTTGTCGGCGTCCGGGTCCTGGAGCAGCACGAGCAATACACCTTCGGCCAGTTTCAGGGCCGTCTCGATCGAGTCAGCCAGGCGAATGCGGACCCCTTGTTTGATGATTAGCCGGTCCACGACGGCCGCGATGTCGTGCTTTTTGTTTTTGTTCAATTCCGGGACGTTGCGCAGGTCGTAGATGCTGCCGTCGACGCGGACGCGGACGAAACCTTCGCGCTGAATGTGAGCGAAGATGTCCTTGTGTTCGCCCTTCTTGCCCCGCACCAGCGGCGCGCAGACCTGGACCTTGGTCCCTTCCGGGTGGGTCAGGATCGATTCGACGATCTGCGAGGAATGCTGGCTGGAGATCTCCTTGCCGCAGACCCAGCAGTGCGGCTGTCCCGCGCGGGCGAAGAGCAGGCGGAAATAGTCGTAGATCTCCGTCGTGGTCGCCACGGTCGAGCGCGGGTTGCTGCTGGCACTGCGCTGCTCGATGGCGATGGTGGGCGGCAGGCCCGAGATATCCCCCACGGCCGGCTTCTGCATCTGTTCGAGAAACTGCCTCGCGTAGGCGCTGAGCGATTCGACGTACTTGCGGCGGCCCTCGGCGTAAATCGTGTCGAAGGCCAGCGAGCTCTTCCCCGAGCCGCTGATGCCCGTGATGACCACGAGCTTGTCGCGCGGGATGCTCAGGTTGATGTTCTTGAGGTTGTGCTCGGCGGCGCCGGTGATCGTGATTGCTTTGTCTGTCCGTTTAGCCATATGGTCAGCGAACCAAATCCTTCGATTCCGATCTTCTCTGTCCGAATCCCTGTCTCCAGGGGTGTGCCCGACATCTCCCAGACGGCACAAACCCACCATTCTACGCGCTGCGTCCGAAAAGGTAAATCCTCCCCTTGCCCAATTTCGCGAAAATCGCCCCGAAACCCGCATAGTAGTGCCAAGAAGCCCGTTTTGGGCCGTCTTGTGATTTCGGGCCGATTCGGGTATAGCTGGGGTGATATGCTGGGTGCGATTGCCGGGGACATTATTGGATCGGTGTACGAGACCTTGCGGACCAAGCGCAAGGATTTCCGGCTGCTCACGCCGGGCTCGACGTTCACCGACGATTCCGTGCTGACGATTGCGGTGGCGGATGCGATCCTGTCGGGCCGTGACTACGGCCCTGTGATCAAGTCCTACGCACGGAAATACCCGTTGCGGGGCTATGGCCCGCGCTTTCTCGTGTGGATGGCCTCTCCGGGGCTCGAGCCGTACAACAGCTTTGGCAATGGCTCGGCCATGCGCGTCAGTCCGGTGGCCCACGCCTTCAAATCGGAGGAAGAGGTCCTCCGCGAAGCGAAGCACACGGCCGAGTGTACCCACAACCACCCCGAGGGCATCAAGGGCGCGCAAGCGACGGCGCTGTCAATATTTATGGCCCGCCAGGGAGCGGACAAGGAGGCCATTCGCCGCGAGGTCGAGCGTCGTTTTGGCTACGACCTGAGTCGCACCATTGAGGAGATTCGGCCGGATTATCGTACGGATCTGACCTGCCAGGGCTCCGTGCCCGAAGCGATTATCGCCTTCCTCGATTCGACCTCGTTCGAAGAGGCGATCCGCAACGCTGTCTCGCTCGGAGGCGATGCCGACACGCAGGCGTGCATCGCCGGTGCGATCGCCGAGGCCCACTACAAGACCATCCCCGAATCGATGCTCCGCCAAGTCCGACGGCGGCTATCGAAGTCCCTCTGGCAGGTGACTCTGGAGTTCACTCGCAAATTCGGCCTCCCCGAAATCGTCGCCCGGGTTGAGTCACTCGAAGCCCAGTAGCGTCATGGGGTTGCCGTTGCTGTCATCTTGTTCTACATTGAGGGCTGCCCGGTCAATTGTTTTGAGGAAGGGCGCCATGCCGCAATTGCACGAATGGGATTTGTCGTACGCTGAGGCGCGGGCGTTGCAGACGCAACTGGCGGGGCGTGTGCGGTTTACGAAACTGGGGAAGAGGCCGGGACTGTTTGCCGGGCTCGATTGTGCGTTCAGCCAGGGTGGCAAACGCATTCATGCGGCGGTCGTCGTCCTGCGCCGGGTGGCAGCCTCAACTCCGAAGGAGTTGGGGATGGTTTCATTCGAATTGGTGGAAACCGCCAGCGCGACCATGGACGTGACCTTTCCTTACATTCCGGGGTTGCTGTCGTTTCGCGAGGCACCGGTGTGCCTGGCCGCGATCGAGAAGCTTGAGCATCAGCCTGACGTCTTCATGATCGATGGCCAGGGGATCGCCCACCCGCGTCGGCTGGGCCTGGCCGCCCATTTGGGGCTCTTTCTCGATAAGCCTACGATTGGCTGCGCCAAGAGCCGCTTGACCGGGACGTTCGCCGAGCCGGCGCTGGAAAAGGGAGCCCACGAGCCGCTGTACGATGGTGACGAGATTATCGGCGCCGTCGTGCGCACGCGCACGAACGTCAAGCCCCTGTTCATCTCCGTGGGGCACCGTTGCACGCTGGACGACGCCATCGATCTGACGCTGGCCTGCGCGATCAAATACCGGCTCCCCGAGCCGACCCGCCTGGCCCATAACACCGTCAGCCGCCTGAAGCTCCGGTAGGGCGTGCCGTGCACGCCGTCGCGGGCTTATTTCTTCAGCGATGACACGCGAATGACCCACGCATGCGGGCAGGGCGGATTGTCCCGGAGGCCGGCCGGAATCGTCACGCGAAAGCCTGCTCCGGCCTTTTTCCAGGCGAGTTTAGCTTGGGTCCCCAGCATCGCCAGTTCGGCGTTTTCACTTGGCTGGAGCGTCGATAGGCCGATCTCGGCCGGGGGACGCGCTTGCCCTTCCTCGGCCAGATAGATGGCGTAAACCGTGCCATCCTTTTTCTGCGTCAGGCAGACACGGCCCTCTTTGTAGGGCTCTATCGCTTGCGTGGCGTAGATTGCCTCCGCGTTGATATCCATCCAGTCGCCGACCGCTTCGAGCAGTTCGTACGCTCCGTCATCCCAGAGTCCGTTCGGGTCGGGCGCGATGTTGAGCAGGAGGTTGCCCCCCTTCGAGACGATATCGACCAGCGTGCCGATGACCTTCGTGGGCGAGTTGTATTTGGCGTTGTGCACCCAGGACCAGCCCCCGCCGGCGATGATGCACGACTCCCACGGGTACGGCAGCGTCTTCTCGGGGACGCGATTCTCGGGTGTCAGATAGTTCTGGTACGGCCCCGGCACGGCCCGGTCCACGACGATCAGCCCGGGTTGCTTGGCGCGGGCCTTCTTGACCAGGTCGCCCATGCGGATGTCCTGATTGACGATCCGCCCCTTGACGAACCCCGACGGGCTGCCGCCGAGGCGACCTTCGTACGCCTGGCGGATCTGCTCCGGGGACTTCCTGGCGACCCAGCCCCCGTCGAGCCAGAGGATGTCCATGGGCCCGTAGTCGCTCATCAGTTCGAGGATTTGGCCGTGAGTGAACTCGATGAATTTCTCCCAGCGCTGCGGATAGACATCGGGATCGTAGTTGACGTTGCGGTCTGGCGTGGCGAAGTTGGGCCACCAATAGTAGGGGCTGTGCCAGTCAGGTTTGGAGAAATAGGCACCCGTCCAGAGTCCTTCGGCGCGAAAGGCAGCGAAGACCTCCTTGGCGATGTTGGCCCGTTTGTGGGTGTGGAACGGACAGCCAGGGTCGGTGACCTTGTAGTCCGTCAGCTTGGTGTCGAACATGCAGAAGCCGTCATGGTGCTTGGTGGTGAAGACCACGTATTTCATGCCTGCTTTGCGGGCGGCGCGGGCCCACTTGCCCGGGTCGAATTGGGTCGGATTGAAGGTGGTCTTGAGCGCTTCGTATTTGGCCTTGTAGGCCGTGTAATCGTCCATGCTCCGTCGGCACCATCCCTCGTCCTCCGAGCAGATGGACCACGACTCGACGATCCCCCACTGGCTGTACGCGCCCCAATGCATCAGCAGGCCGAACTTGAGGTCTTGCCATTGCTCCAGTTTCTGGCGGACGAGCGGGTCGCTGTCCGGCACATAGCGTTGCTCGCCATGTTGGGCCCAAAGCGTCGTCGCGAGACTGAAAACCAACAAACACGGCAATAGGGACCGCTTTTTCATCTGATCGCTCCTTTCCGTTTTTGGGGTCAAACCGCCCGGCCAGTGATCGAAAGCGATGTACCAGGCCTCTTGAAGATACCAGCCCGCTGCGTCCACGTCTCGTCAATTCGCGATTCGCCTGCCGAGTTCGGCGTACGTGCAAGGGCACGAGCCCGAGCCGGTCCGTCTGGCCCATCAGATCGTCGGCGGCCAAGAGTGTTGAGCTGCGTCGCGTGTCACTTGAAGCGTCCCACGGCCACCACCCAGTCGGAAACGGTCGGCAACGCGATCCTCTGGATTTGGGGTTGCAGCTCACCGAGGGCGAATTCCGAATAGGCCTTCCTGGTATCGACCGCCACGACGGGCTGGGGGCCGGGCAGGCCGGAGAGGTCAACGTGCACTGTATCGGTATCCTCGCGGTAGAGAACGAGACTGTGGGCCCTTGGGCTTAGAAGGACACGCGTCTCGGGGCTGTCACTGAGTTGATTGGCGGGCGTCATATCCGCCAAAAAGCGACTTTTGTCGTGGAAGAACACCGAATAGGTCTTGATCCAGTCCTTGTTGGGATAGACGCCGCCAGGGCTTAGATCGGGGTGGATGCCCCAGATGTTCGCCACCCCGCCGGCCATTGTCGAGTGGTAGAGGCCGCGTCGCGTGAGTTCCTCGCTGTAGTCCTTTTCGGGATACCGGCCGACGCGTATGCGAAAACGGTCTTCCGACATGACGGGCTGGGCCCGGACCGCCTTCAAGGCGGCCAGGTACACTTCATAGGTCGGTCTATGGTGCTCGTAACTGCTGTAATCCAGCCCCACGTTCCAAACGGCGTCGCCGCCGTGATCGGTGCCCCGGTTGGGGCCCACAGGACGCCCGCCCAGCATGTGATGCCAGCCCATATATTCATGCATCGCGTCGTGCCAGGCCTTGACCTGCCGGGCTGTGACCCATTCGTCAAGGTCGAAACCATAGCCCATGCTCCAGCCTGGGACAGGACCCAGCCGGGCGGCGATGTAGCGCTGCAACCGCGCGTCCACCACGCCGCCGATCCCCCCTTTCAAGCTCCTGGGGGTCTGCAAGCGCGAATGGTCTCCCCACGGCCAGATATGCACCATCCCACCGGCGGCGTGGGTCTTGGTGATCAGCAACTCCAAGGCCTCGAAGGTGCGAGGGTCCGGGGCGGTCATCGTGGGTTCGACGCGGTCGTTCGCGGCGTCGAAATCGAACCATCGGCCGCCGACGACGGAAAGGTGGAAGCCGTTGAAGCCGTGCGCGCCGAGGAACTGTTCGATCTTGCGGTCCACCAGGGCGCACCGATCGTGAAACACTTTGGGATCGTCGCTACCGGCGACATAGCTCCACATCGCCAGTTGCGGGACGAACACGTGCTCCGTTCCCTCCCAACCCCACTTATTGCCGATCTTTTTGAGAAAGCCGTGGGCATCTGCGCGACCGTTCGCCTCAATGCTCACGGTGCCGCGGTGCCCACGCAGATCCGCATCGCTGCTCGATGTGACGAACGACCACCGCCCGAGCCGAGTGCCGGTGAAACGAAAGGCCCAGGATGTCCCACCGATGTAGAACATTTGCGTGATGCGGGTCTCGCCGCTTGATTCATGGGTGAATGTGGCGATCCCCGGTACGTCGAAGGGGTCGCCGCTCCAAGTTGGATTGACGACGGTCCATTGCAGACAAGGGGACCATTGAGTGCCCTTGGTGACCCCGAGGTCGCCTGCGACTGAAGACGCAGCGATGGTGACGGCAATGGTCAGGAGGCCGACAAAGCTCTTGGCCAGTCGGTGGCGTGATGTCCGGCGATCAATCAATGGCAGTTCCATGTGTCCTCTGTATTTGCGGCAGCTCCCGTAAAAGCGGGGGTTGCGATACTTGTCAACTACCCAAATGTCGGCAGAGCTGGGCGTAGGTGCAGGGGACCAGCCCGATCCGACGCGCGTGGGCGAACGTCAATTCCAGCATCTTCATCTCCGGATCGAACGCGTGCAGCGACCAGGGGTGCCAGATCAGCGACAGGTGAGGCTTGCCAGCCTCGCGGGCCTTCTCCAGGAACACCCGGTTGACCTCGAACTCGTCGCGGGGCGTCTGGACGAACTTCGTCGGGATGCCCTCGGGCATGGGCGACGGCCACAGCGTTAAACGCCGGGCTCCCCAGCGGTTATGATTCTTCAATAGATTCTCATGCCAGCCATGGCCGGGCAGTTCCCAGAGGTCGGCAAAGCCATCGGCGCCGTAGTGGAAGGGCGCCTCGATCAGTGCCGGCATCGAGCAGTCCGGTCCCCACAGCAAACTGCTGACGTAGTGGAACCCGGCCTCGCGCACCAGCGTCAGGACGTCGACGGCGCCGCGAAGGCCCTTGTCGAAGCCCACTGCCGGCCGCAAGCCCACGCAGGGCCGCTCGAAGACACTTTCGATCAGGGCCTTGGCTCTGAAGATCTCCTCCCGCTTCTCGTCAGGTGAGACGGCCGGGCCGCACATGGCGTTGTCGCAGAGCAGTTTGTGACTCCAGGTGTGCGAGGCGACCTCGAAAAGCGGATCGGCCAGTAACGCCTTGTATTCCTTGGCATTGGCCTCAAGCGTCTTGCCCGTGATGAAGAAGGTGGCCGGCATTTCGAGCTGCTTATGGACCGCTACGATCTTGCGGCAGGCCGCCAGGCAGGCGGGCGATTCGGTATCGTAGGCGGCGATATACCGCGTGGGGGGGCGTCCCGCGCTATTGGCTCTCGTCCGGCTCGGCGCCATGGCCGCCACGATCGCGGCGCCCAACGCCCCGCCCATCAGTTCCCGTCTCGAAATACGCGTCATCTCCGTCTCCTGCAGGAATGCACTGTGTGCCTTCCGCGGCATACCGCCTCACTGAGAAAGCCATGATTGAGCGCTCACATTATCGCAGACCACCTCTGAGCGGTCAATTCAGAGAGGTCTCATTGCCGGGTAGGGGGTTGCAAGACCGTCGTTTTTCGCGTATGAAGGAACATTTTCAGGGCTCTAAACGTAGTAGAAGGGTCCGCGTCAAGGCTACACAGGCCAGTCCGAGCGGCTGGATAGGTTCTTGCGGGCTTACCGAGTGTTGTTTGCGAACAGGGGAAAGTCTTTATGGCGACAGACGTAAAACAGATCGGCGCGTTGGTTGAGCAGAAGAGTGAATTCGTGCGCACGCTCCTGACCGAGCTCGACAAGGTCATCGTGGGCCAGCGCTATATGCTCGAACGGATGCTCATTGGTCTGCTGGCCAATGGGCACATTTTGCTGGAAGGTGTCCCGGGCCTGGCCAAGACGCTGGCGGTGACGGTGCTGTCCAAGGCCATCGACGCCGAGTTCAGGCGGATTCAGTTCACTCCCGACCTCTTGCCGGCCGATCTTATCGGAACGCAGATCTACCGCCAGTCCGACGGTGAGTTCTACACTCGCAAGGGCCCGATCTTCGCCAACATCATCCTGGCCGACGAGATCAACCGCGCGCCGGCCAAGGTCCAGAGCGCTCTGCTCGAAGCGATGCAAGAGCGACAGGTCTCGATTGGCGAGGAGACGTTCAGTCTGCCCAGCCCCTTCCTCGTGCTGGCGACGCAGAACCCGATCGAGCAGGAGGGGACTTATCCCTTACCTGAGGCGCAGCTCGACCGGTTCATGCTCAAGCTGAAGATCGATTATCCGCAGAAGGACCAGGAGCGGCTGATTCTCGACCGTATGGCGACGACCGATAAGAAGCTCGATGTCAATCCCGTTATCAAGCCGTCCGACATCGCCGAGGTGCGGTCCGTGGTGGATGAGATCTACATCGACGAGAAGGTGAAAGACTACATCGTCGACATCGTCTGCGCCACACGCGAGCCGAAGAAGTACGGCCTGGACCTGAGCAACCTGATCAGTTACGGGGCTTCGCCTCGCGCGACGATCTTCCTGGCGCTGGCGGCCAAGGCCCATGCCTTCGTCCAACAACGTGGCTATGTCACTCCCCAGGACGTCAAAAGCATCGGGCTCGACGTACTGCGCCATCGCGTGATTGTCAGCTACGAGGCCGAGGCCGAGGACAAGACCAGTGAGGACGTGATCCAGACGATCTTCGACAATATCGAAGTGCCCTAACGAGTTTGAAGTGTGAAGTGTCGAGTTTGACGTCCGCTCGCTTGAAACTTCAAACCTGCAACTTGAAATTGACCTATGATACCCGAAGAACTCATCAAGCGAATCCGAGAGATTCAGATCTACAGCTCGCGGGCGGTCAACGCCAGCTTCGCCGGCCAGTATGAGAGTGTGTTCAAAGGCCGGGGGATGCAGTTCGACGAGGTGCGCGAGTACATGCCGGGCGACGACATCCGCACGATCGATTGGAACGTCACCGCCCGGACGGGTAAGCCCCACATCAAGCGCTTCGTCGAAGAGCGCGAGATGACGGTCCTGTTCGCGGTGGACCTGAGCGCGTCGGGTGAGTTCGGGACGGTCAGCAAGCTCAAGAACGAATTGGCGGCTGAGTTCTGCGCCGTGTTGGCCTTCGCGGCCGCCAAGAACAACGATAAAGTGGGGCTGTTGATCTTCACCGACCGCATCGAGCTGTTCATCCCGCCCAAGAAGGGCAGCCGGCACATCCTCCGTCTGATCCGCGAACTGCTCAGCTTCAAGATGCCCAAGCGCAGGACCGATATTCCATTGGCGCTGGACTATGTGGCGCGGGTCATTCGCAAGCGCGCGACGGTCTTCCTGGTTTCGGACTTCATCGAGACCGATTTCAAGAAACCGCTCGGTCTGCTCAACAAGCGGCACGACGTGGTCGCGGTTCCCGTGCGGGATCGGGTGGAGATTGCGATGCCTGCGCTGGGCTTGATCGAGGTGCAGGACGCCGAGACGGGTCAGATCATGCTGGTCGATACGTCGAGCCAGAAGTTCCGCAGCCAGTACGGGGGGCACAGCGCTCGCCGCTTCGACGAACTGAAGAGTTTGATGCGGTCGGTCAATGTCGACCTGATTCCGATCACGACGGACAAGCCGTACATCAATGATTTGATCCAGTTTTTCCACATGCGGCATCGCCGCTCGTAGTATCAAGTGAAAGCGTGGAACGATTGAGGACATAGAAGACGATGGGAGAAAAGCTCGATTTCTCGCTGCCGGAGAAGAAACAACGCGGCTCGGCCGCCGGTACGCTGACGGTTCTGCTGCTTCTGGTGGTGGCCGCGCTGACGGCGGCCAACCTGTACTTTGTGCTGGCTCCAGGCAACGGTGCGGCTCAGCGGACAGCCGGGGGGTTGTCGGTGACGCAGGTCAAGCAACTGGCGGCCAAGCTGGACCAGCGCAACCTGCACGAGCGGGCGGCGCAGGTTTGGCAGGATTATCTGGCCGGCGCGGAACTGACGGAGGCCGAACGGGCCACGGCACTTTTCCAGACGGCCCTGGCCCTGGAGAAGGCCGGTCGCTACGGGGAGGCGATCGAGCATTACTATCGCAGCGAGATGACGGCGCCGGTGACCGAACTGAGCGCGCAGATCAACCAGCACGTTAAGGAGTGCTTCGAGCGACTGGGCGAGTTCTCGGCCTTGCGCTACGAGTTGATGGACCGCACCAACTTGAATGCCTCCGGAGCCGCGGGAGCCAAGGTCGTCGCTGAGATTGGGCCCGAGAAGATCACCGAGGCCGATCTCGACGCGCAGATCGAGCGGAGCGTCGAGAACCAACTTGCACCGATGAACGCCTTCATGTCGGCCGAGCAGCTCGGCGAACAGAAGAAGCGCCTGCTGGAGCGATTCCGCGATCCGCAGACGAAACAGGAATTCCTCCGGAGCTGGCTGGCCCAGGAAATTCTCTACCGCCAGGCGCTGGACGAAGGATTGAGCGACGAGCCCGAGACCAGGCAAATGCTCGCGGACCTGACCCGTGGTCTACTGAGCCAACAATTGATGAATGAGAAGCTCGCGGACAGGATCAATATTACTGAGACCGACCTGCAAACGTACTACCAGGCCAACCAGGACAAATACGCTGAGCCGGCGCGGGCGAAGATCGCGCACATTCGCGTAGCCGAGGAGGACCAGGCGGCCGAGCTGTTGGAGAAGCTGGCGGACGGAGGAGATTTTGCCCAACTGGCCCAGGAGTTTTCGCTGGACGAGGATACGAAGGGCAGTGGTGGCGTCGTGACCGAGGACGTGATCGAAGGCGCCTATGTCGCGGGCATTGGCGAGGCCAAGGAGATCAGCGACGCGATCTTCGCGGTCGAGAGCCCGAAGGTTTTGGGCCAGGCGTTCCAGACCCAAGACGGCTGGGAAGTGGTTCAAGTCCAGGAGAAGCATCCGGCTCGGCAACTGGCGCTCGATGAAGTCCGCGAGCAGGTCGCGCAGGACCTGCTGGGCCGCAAACGCCAGGAAGTGCAGGGCGACTATATCAAGGAAATGATGGACAAGTATGGCGTGATCGTGCATACGTCGGCCTTTGCGCCGGCTGCTGCTTCGGAGGGTACGGGCGAATGATGATTCGCCCCTACGAGTATGAATCGCAGAGCTAACATAACGTCCCGGGTGGCAGCCTCAACTCCGAAGGAGTTGGGGATGGGTTCGACAGTGCGCCATCCCCAAGCTTCGTTTGAGGTGGCTACCCGTCGCATGATCACGATCGCTTTGGTTGGCGTGTTGTTGCTCTGCGCTGGGTGCGGGCGGAAAACGGACGGCGGGGCAGGGCGGGCCGAGTTCGAGGTCGACAAGGTCTACGAACGTGGTCCGGTGACTGTGCACGTCCGATTGGACAAGACCACGATGACCATCGCCCAGACCGTTCTGCTCCAGTTCGAGGCCACGGTGCAGCCGGCCTACGAAATCGATATGCCCAAGGTCGACGAAGTGCTCCAGAATTTTGGCTTGGTCGGTTGGGACAACCTGGGCCGCCGGCTCGATGGCGAGAACAACGTTGTGACGACCTACGAATATGAGTTGGAACCGTTCCTCTCCGGCGACTATGAGATTCCGGCCTTCACCTTCACCTTCAACGACGTCAATGAGCCCGATACGAAGCACGAGCTCAGCAGCGAGCCGATTCCCGTCGAGGTGACCTCGCTGCTGGGTGAAGACCGGGCCGAGCTGGTCATCGAAGACATCGAAGATGTGGTCGCCCTGCCCAAGAAGGCATCGTATGATTGGCTGTGGGTTCTGCTGGTGCTGGTCGTGCTGGGCGGCGGCTGCGCCGGTTGGTGGCTGGTGCGTAAGAGACGGATTCAGGCTCTGGTGCGCATCTTCAAACCGGCGCACGAGATCGCCTATGCCCGGCTGCGCGTTCTGGTCGCGGAAGATCTGGTCGAGGCGGGCCGGATCAAGGAATTCTACGAGCGCATCAGCGGTATCCTCAGGCATTACATCGAAGACCGCTTCGATCTGCACGCACCCGAGCGCACGACCGAAGAGTTTCTGGTCGAGTTGCAGCGGACCGACGTCCTGGCGGCGTCGGACAAAGACGTGCTGGGCGAGTTCCTGAAGCATTGCGATCTGGTCAAGTTCGCCAAGCACGATCCGACCAGCGAGCAGATTCAGCGCACGTTCGATCTGGTCAAGGACTTCATCGAGCGCACGAAGTCGGATGCACGCCAGATCGACGTCACGGACCGGGCAGAAGCGGAACCGACTTCAGCGGCGGAGGTGGCATAGATGCAGTGGTATACGCCCTGGGCCTTTCTGTTGCTGCTGACCCTGCCATTGTTGGGCTGGGCCCTGCTGCGCAAGAAGCGCACCGCGGCGGTGAAATTCCCCAGCCTGGTCGACATGCGGAGTTGTCCCGTCTCCTGGCGCTTGCGGCTGCGACCGGCCTTGGTGGTGGCGCGATTGCTTTGTCTGGCGCTGCTAATCCTGGCCCTGGCTCGGCCCCGCAAGGGGACAGTGCTCTCGGAGATTTCGACCGAAGGCGTGGCCATTGAAGCGGTGGTAGACCGCTCGGGCAGCATGCGGGCCGAGATGGCCTACGAGGGGGAGAAACTCAATCGTCTGGAAGTGGTCAAGCGCGTGCTGGCCGATTTTGTGGAAGGCGACAAGAAGGACCTGCGGGGCCGGACCGGCGACCTGATCGGTCTGGTCACGTTCGCACGCTACGCCGATACCGTCTGTCCGCTCGTGCTCAGCCACAACGTGCTGGCCGAGTTCCTCAAACAGACGGAGATCGTGACGTTGCGCAGCGAGGATGGGACCGCGATCGGCGATGCCATCGCGCTGGCGGCCGCCCGGCTCAAGAAAGCCGAAGAGGAACTGCAACGCCGCAACACCCAGTTGGGTTTCGCTGGCCAGGCCGAGGGTTCGGGCAACAGCTTCGAGATCAAGAGCAAGGCGGTCATCCTGCTCACTGACGGCCAGAACAACCGCGGTGACTACGATCCACTCGAAGCGGCCGAACTGGCCAAGAAGTGGGGGATCAAGATTTACACCGTGGGGATCGGTTCGGCCCAGTCCTTTCAGACCGTGACCAGCATGCTGGGTACGTTTCGCATGCCGACGCGGGACGAGTTGGATGAGAAACTGCTGGATGCGATTGCGAAGAAGACGGGCGGTTTCTACAGTCGGGCCGACGACGCCGAGGCGCTGCGCGATATTGTCAAGCGGATCGACGCGTTGGAGAAGACCGAGGTCAAGTCGGTACAGTATACGCAGTACGCCGAGCATTTCGGACGCTGGACGTTGCCGGCGTTGGTCTTGCTGATACTGGAGATGGTGGCGAGCTGTACGATCTTTCGGAAGATTCCATAGGACGGACTGTAGGTCCCATAGGTCGTATAGGACCTATTCCAAGAAAATGAGAAACGATGAACTTGGGAAATGACACAGCGTTGTGGTTGCTTTTTCTCGTGCCGGCGGTGCTGGTCCCGGTCTATGCGTGGTGTTTCTGGCGCAAGGCCCAGGCGCTCAAGGTGCTGGCCAGCCACGAGATGCTGCGCAAGATCAACAGTTCCGTCAGCTTGAAGAAGCAGATTTTCAAGGCGGCGCTGTGCGTGCTGGCGTTCGTATGTATCGTCCTGGCGTTGACGGAGCCGCAGTGGAATCCGCAGCCGCAACAGATCAAGCGCCAGGGGCGGGACGTGGCGATCCTGCTCGACACGAGCCGGTCGATGTTGGCCGAAGATATCAAGCCCAGCCGGCTCGAACGTTCCAAGCTGGCGATCCGGGACCTGCTGGAAGTGCTGCGGGGCGACCGCATCGCGATCATTACCTTCGCCGGCAATGCGACGGTGAAATGCCCCCTGACCCAGGACTACGCCTTCGTGCGCATGGCGCTGGCGGATATCTCCACCGAGAGCACCAGTCGCGGCGGTACCATGCTGGGCGACGCCATCCGCAAGGCCGGCGAGGAGGTCTTCGACACGCAGAGCCGCGAGTACAAGGACATGATCATCATCACCGACGGCGAGGACCACGACAGCTTCCCCGTCGAGGCGGCTAAGAAAGCCGCCGAGCAGGGGATACGGATCATCGCGATCGGTCTGGGCGACGACAACACCGGCGCCCGCATCCCCATCACCGGGCCCGACGGACAGACGACGTTTCTGACGTATCAAGGTCAGGAGGTCTGGTCCAAGCTCGACAGCGATACGCTCCGCGAGATCGCCTATGCGACTGAGGGAGGGCGGTATCTCTCGGTCGAGCCCGGGACGACGATGGACTTGGGCATGATCTACGACAATCTCGTCGCCTCGGCCGCCAAACGCGACCTTGAGTCGATGACGATGATGAAATACGATGAGAAGTTCCAGATCTTCGTGGCGTTGGGCATCATCCTGTTGATTTGTGAGGCGTTGATCAGTGAACGCAAGAAGACGGCATAAAAGCCAAGCCGGTGTCCCAAGCCTGGTAGGGTGGGGCTTGCCCCACCGTATAGGTCCAATAGGTCCTATACGACCGATAGGACCTATTCTCGCTTTCGCGATGGTCCTGGCGCTGGGCGCGCCAGCCTTTGCCGATTCCGCCCGCGAAATGATCCAGTTGGGCAACCAGCAATACGCCGAGGGGCAATACAACGAAGCGATCAACAAATACAACGAAGCCCTGGTCGAGCAGCCGGTGGCGATCGTGCCCAAATTCAACAAGGCCAACAGCTACTACCGGCTCGACGATCTGGGTGAGGCGATCGATCTCTACCAGGAGGTCGCGGCCGAGAGCAAGGACATGGCGCTGGTGACCAAGGCCAAGTACAACCTGGGCAACTGCTTCTTCCAGCGCGGCGCCAAGCAGCGCGATTCGGACCTCCAGAAGGCGCTGGACGACATGAAGACGAGCATCACCTATTGGCGCGATGTCCTGGAACTCGATCCGGAAAATGCCAAGGCCGCCCGCAATATCGAAGTGGCCCGCCTGACGATCAAGGATATTCTCGATCAGTTGAAGAATCAGCAGGAGCAGCAAAAGGAGCAGAGCCAGCAGAATCAGGATCAGCAACAGCAGCAACAAGAGAATCAACAGCAAGGGCAACAGCAGCAGCAGGATCAATCGGATTCGTCCCAGGACCCGAACCAGCCCCAGGGGGGCGATCAGCAACAGGATCCCAACGAACCTCAGGACCAGAAGCAGCCTGACGAGCAGCAAGGTCAACAGCAGCAGCAACAGGCCCAGCAGGTCGCGGTGCCCGATACGACGGCGCGGGAAATCCTGGACAAGGAGCAGCGTCAGAAAGAGCAGCGGCGCATTCTCCAAAGCGGCCGGACCCAAAAAGTCGACAAGGATTGGTAGAACAATCGTTGCGAAGAAACCATGGCGACGCCTATGCAATGTGAGAATCAGTACCGGAAGGTAATAGGTCCCATAGGTCCTGTAGGACCTATCTGGCTCCTGGTCTTGCTTCTCCTGACCAGTGGTCTGGCGCACGCTCAGATCCGCGTCTACGCCAAGGTGGATTCGGACATGACGATTTATCCGGGCCAGCGGTTCACCTATTCCGTGGTGGTCGAGGGCGGGGCGACGCCCAGCCGGATCGATATCTCGCCGCTGGCTCCGTTCAATCCGGCGCGAACCGGCAGCGGTCAGGAGATGCGGCAGATCAACGGACGCATGACGGTACGCTATTCGGAGAACTATGTCATCCTGGCCGAAGAGGCCGGGACGATGGTCTTGCCCAGCGTCACCGTGGTCGTTGGCGACAAGACATACACCACCAATCCCGTCGAGGTGACGGTGGCCGAGCCCGGGACCACGGACCGACTCGATCTGGAAGTGACGGTCTCGGAGCAGAAATGCTACGTGGGCCAGCCGGTGGTGCTGACGGTCCGCTGGATCGTCAAGGCCCAGGTCAAAGATGCGGCCTTCGATGTGCCCGTCTTCAAGTCGGACGATTTCTACATCGAGGACCTGCCTGATTCGGGCGCTGCCTACGCTCGGACGGAGGTGACGATTCACGATGTGCCGGTGGTGGTCTCGGAGACGCGCGAGCGGATCAAGGGCATGGAAGCGGCGGTGCTTTCCTTCAGCAAGATTATCATTCCCAAACAGCCGGGCCGTGTCACGCTCGATCCCGTCACCGTCGCGGCGAGCATGGCCACCGGGCGGGTGCGCACGAACGATATCTTCAATCGCTATCGGACGACATACGAACGTTTCAGCGTGCAATCCGAGCCGATGGCGCTGGAGGTGTTGCCCTTGCCCGAGGCCGGCAAGCCGGCCGGATTCTATGGACTGATGGGACGCTATACGATTGCGGCCCAAGCGACGCCGACCGAGGTCAGTGTGGGCGATCCCATCACGCTGACACTGCGCATCGGGGGCAATCCTTATCTCAAGCCCGTCCAGTGGCCCGATCTTCAAGCCGTCCTGGGCGCTGACTTCAAAGTCCCGACGGAGAAGGCCTCGCCTATGGTCGAAGACGGCGTGAAGGTCTTCACCCAGACGATCCGGGCCACCCATGAGGCGGTCACCGAAATTCCGCCGGTCCCGCTGGCGTACTTCGACGCCGATCGTGGCAGCTACGCGGTAACGGCCACGAAGCCCATCACACTGGAAGTGACTCCGGCCAAGGTTCTCACCGAGCGGGACGTCGAGGGGACCAGCCCGGGGCCCGTTGGGCGGGCGGTAGAAGCCTTGCGGGAAGGGTTTTCCGCCAATTACTACGGCCCCGAGGTTCTCGTCAACCAGATGTTCTCGCCCATCTCGGCGCTGGCGCATCCGAGTCATGCGGCGGTCTGGGGGCTGCCCTTGCTGGGGCTTGTCGCCAGCGTCGCTTATCGCCTGGGCACGCGCCGCAATCCCGAGGCCGTGGCGCGCAAACGCCGACGTCATGCGTGTCAGGTGGCCGTCCAGCAGCTCAAGGCGACCTCGACAGCCGCGCCCGGTGAACGGCAGGAATTGCTGGTCGCGGCCCTGCGCGGCTACTTGGGCGATCGCTTCGGTAAGACGGCCGGCTCTCTGACGGCCGACGACTGTCACCAAGTGGTACTGGACGCGACGCAAGACGCCGACCTGGCGGACCGCTTCCAAGCGAAGATCGCCACGTTCGAGGCCGCGCGCTATGCGTCGCTGAACGCGCAGATCGACGCGGCGCAGATCGATGAGGCGACGGAACTTCTGCGGCAGGTGGAAGAGAAATCGAAACGATGAAGATACTTTGCCGATTCATCCTGTTCGCGGTCCTGACGGTGGCCGTCGGTGTCCTGGTAGGGGCGACGCATGCGTCGCCCGTACGCCGGCGCGCTGATTCGCTCGCTGTCAAGGGCGCTGAGCGTCTGTCACGCGATCAGCTCTACGCCTTGCTCAACGAAGCGAACACCACGTTCCAGCAGGCCAACGCCGCCGTCAAGGATGCCGCGCAGGCGAATGAACTCTACGCGAAAGCCATCCTCCTCTACGAGAAGATCATCGATCGAGGTGGGGTCAGGAACGCCAGGCTCTACTACAATCTCGGCAACGCCTATTTCCTGGTCGACGATATCGGACGTGCAATCCTCAACTATCGACGGGCTCTGCAACTGGACAGCTCCGACGTGAACCTGCGCAACAACCTCGCCTTCGCCCGCAGTCAGCGTTTGGACAAGGTCAGCGCGGCGACCGAGAAACGGGTTTTGGAGACACTGTTCTTCTGGCACTACGATTTCTCGCTGCAGACGAAGTTCTTTCTGGCCTGCTTGTTTTTCGGGACCCTGTGCGTCACGGCCACCCTCATCCTCTGGCTCGGCCGCGGCCCGGCCCTGTCGACAGGAGCCCTTCTGGCCGGGGCGCTCTGGCTGTGTTTGACGATATCGGTCGTGGTCGAGACGGGCCATCGCAACGCGGTCGTCTCGGGTGTGGTCACGGCGCCGGAGATCGTCGCCCGCCAGGGTGACGGACCCAACTATGCCCCCCGGTTCAAGGATTCTCTCCACGCCGGCACGGAATTCGAGCTGCTCGAACAGCGGCCCGGCTGGCTGCACATCGAGCTGTCGGACGGCAGTGACGCCTGGATTCCGGAGACGGCTGCCGAACTCGTCTGAGACGCGACATCCGTCGCTTCGCACTCCCGTTTGTCATCTCAGCTTCTCTCTTTAGGCAACCAATCCGAGTGCCGCACATGAACTCCGGTTTACAATCAAGGGGTCGTTATCGGGGGGGGGCAGGCGCCCGGTCGGATGATTCATCGGTTACCGATGTCACGTGCTTCTGTCAGGCAAATGCCGCAACGCGGTCCGGGGTGACGCGTGACCGGCTGTGTCGGCCCGGGAAAAGGCCGGGGGGTTTTGGGCATATGCCGGTTAATCCCCGCATGGCATCCGACGATGGTATGGCTGTTGACAAGACCCGTGTAATGTCAAGCGGAGTTGATCTGTCCATCCGCGCGGGCGACGCATGCGTCGGCCCTGCGCCGGAGTTTCGGCCGCCGTTGTGCGGAATGGATGAATGCTATCCCGATTACGTGTAGGCCCGAGGTGCGCGCTCTCTGAACAACGGGTTTGGAGGAACGACCGCGCGCACAATTGTGCATTGGTCTTTGGAGGTTTGATCATGACAGAAACGAAAACGCAAGTCCAGGAGCCGGTCGATGTGATCCGGCAGAAGGAGGGCAAGTATTTGACCTTCGCGCTGGCAAACGAGGAGTATGGGCTGGAGATTCTCAAGGTCAGGGAGATCATCGGCTACATCGACGTCACGGCCGTTCCGCAGACGCCCCACTACATCAAGGGGGTCATCAACCTGCGGGGCCAGGTGATCCCGGTGGTCGATTTGCGGGCCAAATTCGGCATGGAGACCACCGAAGTCACTGAGCAGACGTGCATCATCGTCGTGGAGATCGCCGAGGGGCAACGCACCTGTAGCACGGGCATCATTGTCGACCACGTCCAGGAAGTGCTCGATATCGACGCCGCGTCCATTGAAGAGGCGCCGCAGTTCGACACGTCCGTGAACACGGACTTCATCCTCGGCATGGGCAAGGTCGGCGATTCCGTCAAGATCCTGCTCGACATCGATCGCGTTCTGGCCGGTGAGGGTCTGGACCGCTTCTAACAGTGTCTCGCCAACTCGCGGGGAGGGGCCGACACCGGATGGTTGGCGCTCCCAACTGAGCGAGCCGGCAGACGTTGCGTAACAAACACTGGTCTATTAGCTGGAAAAGGGAGAATGAGATGTTGAAGAACATGACTATCGGTAAGCGCATTGTTTTCGGATTCATGAGCATGATCATCCTGCTGGTGGTGGTCGCCTTCATCGGCTACAACGGCATCCGCAAAACGATCAACGGGATGAACGGTATTGTATATCAACTGGAGGTGGCCAAGAAAGCCAATACGATTCTGGCCGATGCGCAGGATGCCCAGGCCCATTCCCTGCGCTACATCATTTACAGGGACGACACGTACGCCGATTCGACCAACGAGGAATCGCAGAATGTGCTGACGTTTGCCCAGGAAGCCAAGGATCTGATGAAGTCTGCTGAGAACAAAGCCAGGGCGGACAAAGTTGGCACGGCGATGCAGGCCTACAAGGCCAACAGCGACAAGTACGTGAGCCTTGAGCATGAGAAGGCCGAATCCACGAAAAGTCGGGGTGCGGCGGCCGAAGAGGTTCTGAGCAGTGTCCTCAGCGTGATCGAAGCGGCCCAGAACTTCTCGCTCAATACGGAGAAGGACGGCATGATCGACAAAGCCGCCGTGCAGCGGGCGTTCTTCTCGCAGCAATGCCGCGATTCGGTCAACCGTTTCCGTGTCACCGCGCAGAAGTACCAGTTGGCGACGACTCCGGCTCAGCAGGATGAGATCGCCCAGACATGGATGACGCAGATCGACGAGACGAACGATCTGCTCGAACAGGCGCATGGCATGATGGCCTCGGAGACGACCAAAGCGGCCATCAACAAGGCCATGAACGCCTTGGATAACTACAAACAGCGGGTGATGGATTTCCGCAAACTCAATCTAGCTCAGCGTGAGCAGCAGAAGCAGCAGAAGACCAACTCCAATACCGTCATGGCCGAAGCACGCGGCGTGCGCGACGGGGTCTATGGCTTCATCGATCAGGAAAACGAGCGAGCGGACAAAGCGGTGGCCCAGGCCAATCTGCTGATCGGTATGGTGTCAGTGGGCGCCATCGTGCTGGGCTTCGTCGTGGCATTTGTCATCACGCGCGGTATCGTCAAGCCCGTTACGAAGATCGTCAATGATCTGACGTCCAGTTCCGAGCAGGTGGCGTCGGCTTCCGGTCAGGTCTCGGCCGCGTCGCAGTCGCTGGCCGAAGGGGCGACCGAGCAAGCGGCTGGTTTGGAAGAGACGTCGTCGAGTCTGGAAGAGATGAGTTCGATGACCAAGCAGAACGCTGACAACGCCCAGCAGGCCAACAGCCTGGCCGGTGAGGCGCGTAAGGCCGCCGATACCGGAGCCGAGTCGATGGGACGCATGAACCAGGCGATCCGGGAGATTCAGAAGAGCTCCGACGAGACCGCGAAGATCATCAAGGTGATCGACGAGATCGCGTTCCAGACGAACCTGCTGGCGCTCAACGCCGCCGTCGAGGCCGCCCGAGCGGGTGAAGCGGGCAAGGGCTTCGCGGTGGTGGCCGAAGAGGTGCGCAACCTGGCGATGCGTTCGGCCGAGGCGGCCAAGAACACCGCGAGCATGATCGAGGAGTCGGTCAAGAACGCCAACAACGGCGTCGACATCGCCTCCGAGGTCGGCAAGGTCCTCGACGAAATCGTTCAGGGCGTCGGCAAGACCACCGACCTGGTCAGCGAGATCGCCGCCGCGTCGCAGGAGCAGGCCCAAGGCATCGACCAGGTCAACACCGCGGTGGCCCAGATGGACAAAGTCACCCAGCAAAACGCGGCCAATGCCGAAGAGAGCGCCAGCGCCTCGGAGGAACTGAGCGCCCAGGCCGAGTCGATGAACGATGTCGTTACCCAACTGGTGACGTTGGTAGGTGGCGGCACCGGAGGGTCCGGAAAAGTCTCCGCCGCGCGGCGCGCATCGAGTGCAACGAAGCCGGCATTGGGCAAATCGGACGAGATGTACCATCACATCACCAGCAAGGCGCCGAAGGCGGCCCGGACGCTGGAGCACGCCATTCCTTTTAATGATAACGACGGCGCCCTGGAGGATTTCAACGGCTAGGGTTTGGTCCGGTTCCTTATGACGATCACGGGTGAGGTGGGCGGACCAACCAGTCCGCCCACCTCATGCCGGTCGTCTATCCCTCCCTCCGGAGGCGCACGAGATCGGACCTTACCGGCCCGCGACTGGTCTGGGGCATCCGGGACAAGGCCCGAAAACGAAGTTGACAGGGTTGTCACGGACTTGCCGTCCAAAAAAAGCGGTGAAATGGGCGAGAAACAATTTGAGGCCGACCCGGGAACGGCCGACTAGATATCCGATGAATTGTGTCTGTATATGTTGTTGGGGGCAAGCGCGGTAGAGGCGCGGCATGCCTCGCCCGTACGGCAGGTCGCCACCGATCTCATGAGGCTGGCAGAGCCTGTGCAGAGTTGCTCCCGGAGCTGACTGATTGGGAAAGTGAGGAATTGCTATGGGAAAGTCACTGATGATCGTCGATGATTCGGCCACGATGCGGAAGATCATTATGCGGACCGTACGCATGAGCGGTCTGGAGTTCGAACGTACGGAAGAGGCTGGCAGCGGTGTGGAGGCCTTGCAGAAGCTCGAAGCCGGTCCGGTGGATGTCATCCTGTGTGACGTCAACATGCCCGAAATGAATGGCACGGAGATGGTGAAGAAGGCGCGGGAGATGGCCAGTTGCAACGGGACCAAGATTGTGATGGTCTCGACGGAGAGCGGCCAGGACCTGATCGATCAGGTGATGGCCGACGGGGCCGATGGCTACATCACCAAACCGTTCACGCCGGAGAAGTTCCAAGAGAAGCTGACGCCGTTGCTGAACTAGCCCAAGGCGCTGAGGTTTGGGCCAGAATCCTCGCCGCGCAGTACGGGCGCGGCATGCTCGGTACGGGCGATGGTGTAATGAGATTTCAGACTCACGAATGATACTGAGGATGGAGAGCTGACAATGGTGACGACGACGTCTCTCCGGGACAGCGTCCTGGACGGTGCAAAAGAAGTGTTCGAGACGATGATCTTCATGGCTTTGGAGGAAGTCGCGGACCAGACGTGGGAGATGGAGGATGTGACGCTCCTGGGCACGATTACCTTCAAGGGCAGCCTCGAAGGGTGTTTGGGCATCTGCTGCGGTGTCAACTGCGCGCGGACCATTGCTGCCAATATGTTGGGCATGGATCCCGAAGATGAGATCAGCGACGACGACATCAATGATGCCGTCGGAGAGGTGGCCAATATGGTCATGGGCGCCGTCAAGGCCCGAATTCAGGACAGCGTCGGTAATGTGGAAGTGTCCATTCCGTCCGTGGTTCAGGGCATGGAACTCAAGAACAGTCTGGGCGAAAGAGCCAATGAACTCGTGATCGACGGCAACCTCGAAGAGGAACACAACATTCGTTTCTCCTTGTTGTACCGTGAGAAACTCGACTGAAAAGGGATGCCGCAGATGGCGGATCGACCTTGGTGGTCCGACATCCGACATCGGGGACATTCAGTAGGAAACAGCTATGGCAGTGCTAACGGCCGACATTGAATCGCGTACAGGAGAGTTGTCTCAGGGCGCGTTCGAAGCCTTCTGCGACGACATCGCCGCCATGTTCGACGCGGACGTGGTCTGTACGCGTCAGGAGATTGGCACGGGGACTGTCAAGGATGTGCAGAAGCACTTCAAGAAGCTGACGGCCATCCATCACGTGGAGGCTACCGGCGCGCTGGACGGCACGTTCCATCTGTTCTTCGATCAAGGTGGTCTGTTCACTCTTTCCGGCGTGATCGTGATGCTGCCGGAGCGGCGGATTCTCGAGGAGATCAAACGCGGTTCGTTCGACGACGCCGAGAACCTGACCGATGCCGCCCGTGAGGTCGGCAACCTGTTGGTCGGTTCCTGGGATCGTGTCTATCGCGAGGAGTGCGAAGGACATGACCATTTCCTCAAGACGGGAACCTTCATCGGCAAGCTCGGAGAGAACCTGGACGAGGTGGGTCTGGGCGCCGACGATGAGCTGGTGTATGTGCTGCACGAGATGACCGTCGATTCGTACCCGAGCTTCTGCTGCGCAGCCGTTTTCCCGAAAGCCGTTCTGACGGGGACCTCTGCTGCGGAGGCCGACGCGCCGAGTGAGGCCCCAGCCCCCGAGCCGGCAACCGCGGAGACGCCTGCCGCGACCGCAACCGCCGATTCCACGGCGGCCGAGACGACGCCGGCCGAACCGGCGGCGACCTCTGAACCGGCCGCGGCTCCCGAGCCGGCCGCAGAGACGCCGGTCACAAAAGAAGCTGAATCCCCGTCACCCGAGCCGGCGAACACCGAACCGAAGGCTGCGGCCGAAACGCCGACGCCGAACGATGCGCCGACGACTGCGGAAGCACCGAGCGAACCGGTCGAGGCAGCCTCCGCGCCGGCCGCGCCGGCACCCGAACCGACCCCCGCGCCGGCCCCGGCCCCGGCCGCGGAGGCCGAGCCTGTCGCAACCGCCACGATTCCCGAAGACATTCGCTCGACGGTTGAAGCGGTGGTGGGACAGGTCGATGAAGCGGCGCCCCAGGCACCACCGCCACGGGCCCCGCAGCAACCGGGAAGAGCCCACGGTGCCTACATCGATCATATGTTCAACGACCTCGTCGAATATTCCTGTGATACGGGGATTGCCGAATTGCTCAAGGTTCAGGCCAAGGACATCATGGTCCCCGAGGTGGTCTGGAGCCAGCCGGAAGAGACCGTGCAGGATGTAGTGGCCAAGATGCAGCAGCACAATACCGGTTATGTGCTCGTCGGTCAGGACGGGGTCTTGGAAGGGCTCGTTTCGAATTCGAACATCCTGGGGGCGGTGAGCCCCTATCTGCGTCCCATGTTCGCCAAGTGGCATCGTCCTGAAGATGATGCCACGCTGGAGATCAAAATCAAGTGGGTGATGAGTCGTCCGGTTCGTACGGTCAAGCCGGATGCGACATTGGCAAGTATGATTGAGAGTATGCGTCGATTTGGGGGACGTTGTCTGCCCGTGGTAGACAGCCAGGCCAAAGTCCAGGGTATCGTGACCGTTTTCGATATTCTGTTGCGTGTTCTGGAGGCCGACAAATCCATCTCCTGGGAAGGCAAACCTCCACAGGCGCCGCCACTCTTGATTTGATCGCTGGTGCACTGCCTTTTGACGTGACTTCCAGGAAAACAGAGTTTTTCGAAGTAACGAAAGAGATGACGATGGACAAGAATGAAGTGCTGACCCAACTGGTTGATCAGGCGGCTTGCTGCATCAACATGCTGAGCCCCGCCGACCTGTCTGAGGCCCAGCAGCTTGAGGAGGTCCTTAACCGGATTAGCGAGGCTGTGGGGGAGCTTGGCCAGAAGCCGAAAGAACTGCGAACACAATTAGAAGGGGCAACCTCCGCTGCCGCCGGCCTGCTGCACAAGATCCTCGAGCAGGAGGTGGACGATGCGGCGACGGCGCTGGATACGGTGTCCAAGGCCATCTGTACCCTCCAGGGGTTGATTGGCAAGCTGGACGATCCTGCGGCGCCGGCTGAGGCCGACGAAACCGAGGCTGAACCCGCGGCCTCCTCGGAGCCTGCCGCACCGGCCGCCGCCGAAGCGTCGGCGCCGGCGGCCGAGGAAGTCACGATCTCCGAAGAGGATGCGCCCTTGGTGGTGGACTTCATCGCCGAAGCCAATGAGCACATTGAAGCGGCCGAGTCAGCGTTGCTGGAACTGGAGAATCAGGCGGATGACGAGCTGATCAACAAGATCTTCCGCGGTTTCCACACCATTAAGGGCATGGCCGGCTTTCTGAATCTGACCGATATCGGTTCGTTGGCCCACTCGGCCGAGAACCTGCTCGATCTGGCCCGGAAGGGCAAGCTGGTTCTGGCCGGCGACAACAGCGATGTCGTGTTCGAGTCGATCGACATGCTCAAGAAGATGCTGGCGGGATTGTCCGAAGCGGTCGAATCCGGTCAGCCTGTCGCGACGCAGAGCCAGCTTCCAGCGCTGCTGGAGAAGCTCAAGGCTGCGGCCGAAGGGCGTACGCCGCCGCCGGCGTTGAGCACGCCGCAGGCGCAGGAGGACGACAAGAAGCTGGACGCCATGCTGGAAGACAAGCCCGATGCGAAGAAGACCAAGAGCGCTTCCTCGGCGGCCGCCCACGCCTCCGAAGAGAAGATCAAGGTCAGCACGACGCGTCTGGACAATCTGATCAACATGACCGGGGAGTTGGTGATCGCGCAGCTCATGGTTTCGGAGGAGATCAATACGACCGGTTCCTTCGATCACGAGATGGTGCGCAAGGTGGGCCATCAGGGCAAGATCGTGCGCGAACTCCAGGAACTGTCGATGTCCATGCGTATGGTCCCGGTGCAGGGCGTCTTTCAGAAGATGGCCCGGCTGGCGCGGGACCTGTCCCGCAAGGCCAGCAAACCGGTGGACTTCGTCACCATCGGCGAAGAGACGGAGTTGGACCGGACGGTGGTGGATAAGATCGCCGATCCGCTGATCCACATGGTCCGCAACTCGGTCGATCACGGGATCGAGCCGAGTGAAGACCGCGTCAAGGCCGGCAAGAACGCCACCGGTCGCGTGGAACTGCGGGCCTTTCACCAGGCGGGCAATATCGTCATCGAAATCGAAGATGACGGCAAAGGTCTGGACAAAGAACGCATCCTCAAGAAGGCCATCGACAACGGCGTGGTGGAGCCGGGCCAGGATCTTCCCGATGAAGAGGTCTTCAAGCTCGTCTTCCACCCGGGGTTGTCCACCGCCGAGAAGATCACCAGTGTCTCCGGTCGTGGCGTCGGCATGGATGTGGTCAAGAAGAATATCGAATCGTTGCGGGGCAAGATCGAGATCAGCTCGACCCGCGGCAAAGGCACAATCTTCACCATCCGGTTGCCTCTGACCCTGGCGGTCATCGATGGCCAGGTGGTTTGCATCGGCGAGCACCGCTACATCATTCCCATCAACTCCATCGTGCGCAGTCTGCGGCCGACCCCGCAGCAAATCTCCTCGGTGCAGGGACGTGGGGAGATGGTGTTGGAACGCGGCGAATTGATGCCGTTGGTACGGCTGTACAAACTGTTTGGCGTGGTGCCGACGACGGAAGACCCGACCAAGGCGCTGGTCGTCGTCGTCGAAGAGGACGGGCGACGCTGCTGTCTGCTCGTCGATGACTTGCTGGCCCAACAGCAGGTGGTCATCAAGAGTCTGGGCGAGGCCTTGGGGGCTGTCAGCGGTGTCTCCGGGGGAGCCATCATGGGCGACGGCAAGGTGAGTCTGATTCTTGACATTCCCGGTTTGGTGAAACTGGCCCAGGACCTTTAGCAGAGCAGGCCCTTTGGGGGGATCTGAGATATGAACACATTGGCGGTACAGGATGTCAGTCTGAGTGAGGCGGATTTCCGCAGGATCAGCGAACTGGTGTACGATCACTGCGGCATCAACCTTCACGACGGGAAGAAGGAACTGGTGCGGGCCCGCCTGGCCAAGCGGCTGCGCGAAGGGCACTTTCGCACATTCGCCGAGTATATCCAGCACGTTCTCAACGATCCAACGGGTCGGGAATTCTCCGTCCTGGTAGATTCGCTGAGCACCAATCTGACGAAGTTCTTCCGCGAGGATCAGCATTTCGAATACATGCGAACCCAGTTGTTGCCACGGATTATCACGGGCAAACAACGCGGGGGGGCATGCCGGATTCGTGGCTGGAGCGCCGGTTGCTCATCGGGCGAAGAACCGTACTCGATTGCCATCACGCTGCTGGAAGCGATTCAGGGCAAGGGACGCTGGGATGTCAAGCTGCTGGCGACCGACGTGTCGACGCGCATTCTGGAGCGTGCCAAGAAAGGGCTCTATGAAAAGGATCGCATCGATCCCATCTCTCTGCCGTTGCGGAACCGCTACCTGATCCGGCGCCGCGAAGGGGCCCGGGAGATGTTCGAAGTGGGCCCGGCCCTGCGCGAACTGACCATCTTTCGTTATCTGAATCTCATGCAGGACTGGCCGATCAAGGGGCCGTTGGATTTCATCTTCTGCCGGAATGTCATGATCTATTTCGATAAGCCGACTCAGGGACGGTTGATCAATCGGTTCTATGATTTGTTGGGTCCGGGAGGGGTGCTTTTCACCGGACATTCGGAATCGCTGACGGGGATCGAGCACGCGTTCAAATACGTGCAGCCGACCATTTACATGAAATCGTAGGGGGCCAGAATGGTCAAGACGCGAGTGGTAATCGATATCTCCGATGCGAAGGTTTCCAGCGATCCGTCTGACGTCCTGGTGACTTATTCTCTGGGGTCCTGTATCGGCATCTGTCTGTATGATCCGGTGAGCCATATCGGCGGTATGCTGCACTATCAGTTGCCGTCTTCGAAGATGAATCCGGAACGGGCTCAGGGCAGTCCGTTCATGTTTGCCGATTCCGGAATGAAGCTTCTGCTCAAGAAGCTGCTCTCGATGGGCGCCAACAAGAAGCGCATGGACGTTCGCCTGGCGGGCGGGGCGGCCATGGCCACCGGCCCGGAAGGGTTTGACATCGGCAAGCGTAACTACCTGGCCATCCGTAAGGTGCTCTGGAGCAACGGCATGTTCATCAATGCCGAGGACGTCGGCGGCAGCTCCGCCCGGAACCTCTACCTGGACATGGCGGACGGCACCGTGACCGTGCGCTCCAGTGGCCTGGAGAAGTACTTGCGGTAAGGCAGCATGCCCCTGAGGCGGTGGTCGTCGGACCTGGTGATGTTGGTAATCTGACTGTGATTGGGACAACAATGGCGTTGACGCTTAACAAAACGATTCGTGTGCTGATTGTAGACGACTCGGCGATCGTTCGAAAGATCCTGACCCAGGAATTGGGCAAGCATGCTGAGATCGAAGTCGTCGGCACGGCCCCCGATCCCTATATCGCGCGCGACAAGATCGTCGCCCTGGACCCGGATGTCCTGACGCTGGATGTGGAAATGCCGCGCATGGATGGCATCACGTTTCTGCGCAAACTCATGAAGCACCGTCCCATGCCGGTCATCGTGCTCAGCTCGCTGACGCCGCAGGGTGGCAAGACGGCGATGGAGGCTCTGGAGGCGGGGGCCGTCGAAGTGATGTGCAAGCCGGGCGGTTCGTTTACCGTCGGTGACATGTGTGGTGTTCTGGTTGAGAAGATCAAGGCCGCATCCACCGCGCGGATCGAGAAGCGCGTCAACACGGCACCCCAGGGAACCTCCCGGCCGCAACGACTCAGCATGGCCGAGACCACCAACAAGATCTTCGCCATCGGCGCCTCCACCGGAGGAGTCCAAGCGCTGACGCGCGTCTTGTCGGCGCTGCCGGCCAATGCACCCGGCACCGTGGTCGTTCAGCACATGCCCGCCCATTTCACCACGTCGTTTGCCCAGCGCCTCGACGGCGAGTGCGCGATGAACGTCAAAGAGGCCGATGAGGGGGACCGCGTTGTTCCCGGCTGCGTCCTGATCGCGCCGGGCGGCTACCATATGGTGCTCGGCCGATCCGGTGCGAACTACTATGTCACCCTGACCAGTGGCCCGCCCGTCTGCCGGCAACGCCCCAGCGTGGAGGTTCTGTTCAACTCGGTCGCCAAGTTTGCCGGAGCCAACGCCGTCGGCGCGATCCTGACCGGCATGGGGGACGACGGCGCGACGGGACTGTTGAACATGCGTCAGGCCGGCGCACACACCCTCGCGCAAGACGAGCAGAGCTGCGTCGTGTTCGGCATGCCCAAAGAGGCCATCGCCCGCGGCGGCGCCGAAGAGATCGTCTCCCTGGACCGCGTCCCCGAACGCCTGCTCAGACTTGCCCAGGGCTAAGAGCAGGCGCCCGGTTGCTCACGCTTTCTACCCCGGGCCGCATGGCCTGGGCGGTCTATCCCTTGTCAAAGATGTAGCGGTGGCCATCAGCGCCAACCTTGATGGTGTCACCGTCGACGAACGTGCCGGCCAGCAGTTCCCCCGCCAGCGGATTCTCCAGTTGCTGCTGAATCGTACGCTTCAACGGCCGTGCCCCGTAGGTCGGATCGTACCCTTCATCCATGATCAGCTCGCGCGCCGCGTCGGTGAACTCCAGTTTGATATGGCGATCCTGGAGCCGGTCCGCCAGGTACCCGAGCTGAATGTCGACGATCTGGCGCAGGTGCTCGCGGGCGAGCATATGGAAAACGATCACCTCGTCGATACGGTTCAGGAACTCCGGCTTGAAGACCTTCTTCAGCGCGTCCTTGACGTGGGCCTCGATCTCCCAATCGGCGCCTTGTTCTTCCGTGAGCTGTTGAATCTGCAGGCTCGCGATATTGCTGGTCATGATGATCACGGTGTTCTTGAAATCCACCGTGCGTCCCTTGCCGTCGGTCAGACGGCCGTCGTCGAAGACCTGTAGCAGCACGTTGAAGACATCCGGGTGCGCCTTTTCGATCTCATCCAGCAGAATCACGGAGTATGGCTTGCGGCGAATGGCCTCAGTGAGCCGACCGCCTTCCTCGTAGCCGACGTAGCCGGGAGGGGCGCCGATGAGCCGGGCCACGGAGTGCGGCTCCATGAATTCGCTCATGTCGATGCGCACCAGGGCGTTGGGGTCGTTGAAGAGAAAGTCTGTCAGGGCTTTCGACAGTTCCGTCTTGCCCACCCCGGTGGGGCCTAGGAACAGGAACGTGCCGATCGGTCGATTCGGGTCGGACAGACCCGACCGGCTGCGACGCACCGCGTTGCACACGGCTGCGACCGCTTCGTCCTGGCCCACCACGCGGGCCCGGATGCGATCCTCCATCTGGAGCAGGCGCTCGCGTTCGCCCGTCAGCAGCCGCGCGACGGGGATGCCCGTCCACTTGCCGACCACCTGAGCAATATGCTCTTCCGTCACCTCGTCCTGGAGCATCTTGCCCTTCTCGGCCTTGGCCAGTTGCTCTTCTCGCTCGTCCAACTCTTTCTTCAGATTGGCGATGGTCTCGTATTTCAGGCGGGCCGCCTTTTCGAGTTCACCCTTACGCTGGGCATCCTCGAATTCCATCTGGGCCTGTTCGATTTGCTGCCGCAACGTCTTGATCTGATCGATCCCACCGCGTTCGGATTCCCATTGCGTCGTGAGTGCCTTGTCCTTCGCCTCCAGTTCCGCCAGTTGTTTTTCCGTGTTCTTGAGACTTTGCTTGCTGGCGGCATCGGTCTCTTTCTTCAAAGCCTCGCGTTCGATCTGGAGTTGGATGATCTTGCGGCGAATCCCGTCCATTTCGGCCGGCAGCGAGTCATTCTCGATGCGCAGTTTGGACGCGGCCTCGTCGATCAAGTCGATGGCCTTGTCGGGCAGCCAGCGATCGGTGATGTAGCGGTTGGACAGCGTCGCCGCCGCCACCAGCGCCGCATCGGTGATGCGCACGCCGTGATGGGCGTCGTACCGGGCCTTGAGCCCGCGCAGGATCGCCACGGTCTCCTCGACGCTCGGGGGATCCACCGTGATCGGCTGGAAGCGCCGCTCCAGGGCCGCATCCTTTTCGATGTACTTGCGGTATTCGTCCAGCGTCGTGGCGCCGATGCAGCGCAACTCGCCGCGCGCCAGCGAGGGCTTCAGCAGATTGCCCGCATCGACGGCGCCCTCGGCCTTGCCGGCGCCGACGACGGTGTGCAGTTCGTCGATGAACAGAATGATCTGGCCGTCGGAGGCGATGACCTCTTTGAGCACGGCTTTGAAACGGTCTTCGAATTCGCCCCGGAACTTCGTCCCGGCGATCAGCGCGCCCATATCCAGCGCAATGACACGCTTGTTCTTCAGCCCGGCCGGTACGTCCCCGGCCACGATACGCTGGGCGAGCCCCTCGACGATGGCCGTCTTGCCGACACCGGGTTCGCCGATCAGAACCGGGTTGTTCTTGGTGCGGCGATTGAGCACCTGCATGCAGCGCCGGACCTCTTCGTCGCGACCGATGACCGGATCGAGCTTGCCTTGCCGGGCCATCTCCAGCAGGTCGATACCGTACCGTTCCAGGGCCTTGTATTTCTCCTCCGGACTGGCGTCGGTGACGGTGGTCCCGCCGCGGATGTCCTTCAGCGCGTTTTCAATCTGCTCGGCGCCGATGGAGTTGACACTGAGAATCTCTTTGGCGTCGCTCTTGACCGCGGCCAGCGAGAGCAGCAGGTGCTCGACGCTGAGATACTCGTCGCCCATCTGGTCGGCGCGGTTCTGGGCGTCGAGCACGATCTGGTTCAGGGCCGGATCGGGCATCAACTGACCGGCGGCCGTACCTTGGGGCAAGCGGCCCAGTTCGCTCTCGGTCATCTCGTTGACGCGGCCGGCGTTGGCGCCGATCTTCTTGAAGATCTGCACGGCCACGCCTTCGGCGTCGCTGAGGATCGCGCTAAGCAGATGCAGCGGTGACAGCACCGTATGCGACTGGGCCATCGCGATCTGCTGGGCCGTCGCCAGGGCCTCCTGAGCTTTCAACGTGAATTTGTCGAATTTCATATTCGGTCCTCTTTTTCAGGTTTTTCTCCAGACGCGATCGAGCGCGCCTGGGAAATACCATGCAAAAGACGTGCCCAGACATGGAAGATTATGTAAGTCTCTATGGCGTAGTATATTACCGTTTTCTCGGTGTGGGGCGGCTGTGCCAATATGGCAGTTGTCGTTGTCGGCGGCAGAAATTGGCTTTGATTGGCTTTGCTTTTTCGCTCAACCCCTGTTTTTGAACCCAAAACGCGGAAAATTGGCTTTGTTTGGCGCGAATGATGACACCGCAGAGCCTCGGATCGGCCGGTCAAGCCCTGGAGGTTAGCCACGACGCGCCGATTTGCGGATTTGCCTGCCATGGGAGAAGCCTCGCCTTGACGGTCAATATTTTTTGTCAGTGGACATGTCTGGCTATGTCGTTAAGTAAATATCATACCACGCCTTGGTTGAGTGTCAAGCGAAATCGTAGACTGTCTGGACGGCCGGAGAAACCGGTCGTCGGCGCGGACAGCTTGCCGGGCTGCCAGTTGGCTCCCCGGGCCGCTAGTTGGTTCCGATGACGATGACGGTGATGTAGGCGGCGTACAGGCCGAGAAAGATCACGGCCTCCCAGCGATCGAGGATGCGCTTCTTGCCCGTAAACATGCACAGAAACAACAGCAGGCTGGCGACGAGCAGCACGCCGATATCGAGGTTGGCCTTGGCTTCGAAGGGGATCGGCCGGATCAGACCACTGACGCCCAGGATGAAGAAGATGTTGAAGATGTTGGAGCCGACGACGTTGCCGATGGCGATGTCCGCGTTTTTGCGATAGGCAGCCGCGGCCGATGTCGCCAGTTCGGGCAGCGACGTGCCGACCGCTACGATGGTCAGTCCGATGATGCGCTGGCGCACGCCCAGCGCCGTGGCCAGTTGCACGGCGCCGTCGACCACCCACGTGCTGCCGAGGAGCAATCCGACAAAGCCCGCCGCCATCAGCATCCCGATCTTGGTCGGCGTGGGGGCGCCTTGGGGCAGAACCTGCTCGGCGCCCTCGACCGTGCGGGCGATGGAGGCGGTGTAGTAGAGGAAGATCACGAAGAAACACAGCAGCACCAGGGCGTCGATGCGTGCCAGGGCCGAAGACGCAGCGCCGTCGAGGAAGCGGTCGTTGGCCATGACCGCGACCAGCAGCGCCGCCAGCAGGCTCAGCGGGATCTCTTTCCAGACCGTGCCCTTGGTGACCACCAGGGGCAGCACCACGCCCGAGATGCCCAGGATCAGCAGAATGTTGGCGATGTTGGAGCCGATGATATTGCCGATCGTGATGCCGGTGTTGCCCTGGATGCTGGCGGTGACATTGACGGCCAGTTCGGGCAGTGACGTGCCGAAGGCCACCACCGTCAGACCGATGGCCAGATCCGAGATGCCAAACCGCTTTGCCAGGGCCGAAGCTCCGCCCACGAACAGGTCGGCCCCCTTGATGACGAAGACGAACCCGACGACCATCAGCACATAGGTCAGCATAAGCGATACTCCCAGCGTTTCCGTTGCACCGTTCCGTGCCCCCTGATCATATCCTGCCGCGTCGCTTTGGCAATCGGCTGCCCAAAATCGTCCAACATCCCCCCTGTAGGGGCAGACCCCCGTGTCTGCCCGGCCTGCGAATTATCATGGGCAGAATCGTCGCGGCCCAAAGCAACCATACCCGGGTGGCAGCCTCAAGCCGCAACGCAGCGGAGGTTTGGGGATGGCAGGCCTTTCTGCGAAGCGGACATCAAACGCGCTTGCGTGCGACCATCCCCAAGTCCTTCGGCCTTGAGGCTGCCACCCGGCGGTGCGCGATCAGGCGGGCGAATTTGCCCTGGAACGGCAGGGGGGCGATCTGGTACCATAAGGGTCAAGCCGGACCCGACAGCGAGAGTAGCGGCCCGGGCCGGTATCCTTGGCATCTCATATCATGGCGCAGCGAAGGGAGGATGTGATATGTCGGCGAAGATTCTGCATGTGACGGCTCTGTGTTTCCTGGCATTCCTGACCCATGGCCTGGTCCTCGGCGCCGAGACTGCTGACGAGCCGCCAATGGTCGATCCGAATCTGATCGGCTGGTGGAACTTCGAGGAAGGCGGCGGGGCGGTTGCGCTGGATGCTTCCGGGTACGGCCATCACGGCACGCTGATGGGCGATCCGCAATGGGCCCCGGGCTACGACGGCCTGGCCCTGGACCTCGACGGGGACGGCGACTACATCGAGACGGGTAAAGTCCCTTCGGAACTGGGTATTGCAGGCGACGCCCCGCGCACGATCGCGCTGTGGGTCTACCCCCGCAGCTTCAACGGCGGCGGCCTCTACGAGATGGGCGGCGATGGGTACCGTGAGGGTTTCTCAGTGAGCACGCGCGATATCGATGGCGCCTGGCAGGTGCGCTACGGAGACATCGATGTGAATTTCTATGAAGGAAGTCCTGGTGAATGGGTGCATTTTGCCCATGTGAACGAGGCCCATGCGGTGCGTGTGTATCGCAACGGCTCCGATCATGGCGCCCTGGGGATCGGGCTTCATACAAGTGATGACCAACCGTTCAGGATTGGCACGTCTGCGGGGATTACGTTCGATGGGTTGATCGATGATATGCGGCTCTACAATTGGGCTGTGACGTGGGATGAACTGCGCCGAATCATGTTTGCCAGTCCATTGATGGCCTGGCACCCGAAACCCCAGGACGGTGCGCTGACCGACATTCTCCGCGGGGCGGTACTGAGCTGGGATGCCGGGGGGCTGGCGGTGGAACACGACGTCTATCTCGGGACTGATGAAGCCGAGGTAAACGAGGCCACGGTCGCGACGGAAGGCATCTATCGGGGACGCTGGCCGGCAGAGGCGACCAGGTACGACGTTCCGGAGGCACCTTTGGAATGGAACGGCACCTACTTCTGGCGCGTCGACGAAATCGATGCCGAGGGAGCGATTACCAAGGGCAAGGTCTGGTGCTTCCAGACGGCGGATTATCTCATCATCGACGACTTCGAGGGCTACAACGACGAGGACAACCGCATCTACGACACGTGGATCGACGGCTGGGGCAATGGCACCGGTTCAATCGTCGGCTACTTCGATGCCGCATTTGCCCGGGCACCCATGCCGGTCCACAGCGGCCGGCAATCGATGCCGTTCAGCTACGACAACGAGGATTCACCGTGGCTTTCCGAGGCGTATCGCGTTTGGGACGCGCCCCAGGACTGGACGCAGTTCGGTGTCGATACGCTCACGATGTATTTCATCGGCCGTCCGGTCGGTTTTCTGGAACGCGAAGACGGCATCATCGTCATGGGTGGCGGCCGTGGCTTCTTCGAGGAGGACTGGGACGATGCCCACATGGCCTATCGATGGCTTGGCGGCGATGGTTCGATCATTGCCCGGGTCGACTGCGTGGCTGAGACGGGGCCCGGGGCGCTGGCGGGCGTGACGATTCGCAAGGACCTGGAAGGCGACGCGGCGAACGCCACAGTGGTTGTCACGGCGGGCCAGGGCATTACCTTCCGGTATCGCCTTGAGGCGGAAGGTGCTACCGAACGGATGACCCGGCCTGAACTCGGCGCTCCCTATTGGATCAGACTGGTGCGGGAAGGCAGCGAGCTGACGGCTTCGTGCAGCGCCGACGGTGTGCAGTGGGACTCTTTCGGCAACCGACCGGGCCCTTCGTCGGTGACGATTCCGATGGATGGGGACGTCTTCATAGGCCTGGTCGTGGCCAGCGACGCCTCGTACTTTCCGACCAGCGCGGAATTCTCTGGCGTTTCCGTCACCGGTGCCAAGGGCGATTCGTGGGGGACAGCCGGAGTTGGACGCTGGGATTACTTCGGCAACGACCTCGATTCGCTGTACGTGGCGGTCAGCGACGCGGCGGGGAACCTCGCGCTGATGACCCACCCGGACCCGCTCGCGGTGGGGACGCCGCTGTGGACGGAATGGGCCATTCCGGTCAGTGAGATTGCGGCCGCCGGTGTGCATGTAACCCAGATCGCACAGATGACGCTGGGCGTAGGAAATCGCGACAATCCGACACCGGCCAGCTATGGCATGCTGCACTTCGACGATTTCCGCCTGACGCGGCCCGACGCAGTGCACGAACCCAATGCCGTACCCTAACCGGACCGCCAGGACCGCGGAAATCCGATTGACAGAACCCGCGCGAAGTCGTTACATTAACGCCACTTAAGACCGATGCGCCCGTAGCTCAGTTGGATAGAGCAACGGATTTCTAATCCGTAGGTCGCAGGTTCGAATCCTGCCGGGCGTGTTGTATAAGCTCTTGGCCAGCAAGCCTTTGTGCTTGTTGGCCTTTTTTGATGTCACGCTCGGAGGGGCATTTGTGCCACATTTGTGCCAAATTCTTGCACACGCCTTTGACTGCGGCTCGCCTTGCCCGGTCTACTAGGTCGGTGTTGGTGGCCAGGTAGAAACCGTGGGTCGTGGCGAAGTTGGAATGACCAGCCAAGGTCATCACGTCGTGTTCACTCATGCCAGCAGCAAGCCAGTTGGTTAGGGCTGTTCTACGCAAGTCATGGAAGGTCTTGTCGTCAATGCCTGCGGCATTCAAAAGCACGCCGAAGTCTCTTCCGAAGTTGTTGATGACTTTGGATCGTGAATCTGAGTAGGTCCACTTGCCTTTGCTCCTGAGCTTCTGGATTCTCTCGTACCTCCAGGGCGGAACGAAAAGGTAAGGATAACCTTCCGGCTGCTCGTTTTGGTGCTCCGCCAGCATGTCCACGACTTCATCAGTGAGAGGGAGCAGACGATGCTCCGAGTCCTTGATCAACCATTCCCAAGTCTCATCACTGTTCCTCTTGGCATTAACCTGCATAGTCAGAGTGGCAAAATCAACATCACGCCAGGTAGCATTGAGAAGTTCACCACGACGCATGCCGGTAACGAGGGCAGTGACAATGAGTAGCTCCCAATTCAACGCGTTAGACCTTTGTCTGTCATGAGCGACTTTCAACAGGAGCTGGCATTGTTCGTGAGTATAAATATCGACCTTTCTTTTTGAGCAACGAGGCGGCTTAACATGAGCAAGCGGGTTCTTCTCCACCTGGCCACGCACAACAGCCAGTTGATAGAAGCGCTTAACCTGTCGCAGCTTCTTGGCGACTGTTGCATGGCTATTGTTGCGATCAAGGCAGGCCTGACGGTATTTTTCACCATGGCCGACAGTTACCCGTCGAAAGTCAATATCGCCAACACTCGTAATGAAATCGCGCATCGAACCCCGATATTCTCTTTGTGTGCTCTCACGTATTTGGTCACCCGTTCTGATAAGGCTGTCTTCCATGAATCGGGAAAGCCTCATTGCCTTAGGCTGAACATAGCCCGAGCGAAGGTCTTGTTCCTTTTCAACCCTCTGCCTCTCAGCTCTGCGCCTATTGGCGTGTCCCAACGAAACACGCTTTCGCTTACCATCCAGATCTCTAAATTCCAAGAAGAAGTAAAACCCATTTCCAGTATAGGCTGGTCTTCTCTTTAATCTCACCAGTTCCTTCATACGCACCTCCTTTCTGAACTGGCAAGACCGATCCGCCAGCATGATACAGCGGATGGTCCTAGATTGGGATCTCAAATTCCGTGTTGTTCCATTTCGGCTTTGTCGAGAATCCACTGTCGAATAGCTTCGAGTGGAAACAGAGGCTTCTTGCATATATGAATGCAGGGTGAGTTGTGTATTCGTTTGAGGTTTTCGATGACATTGTGATAGTCGTTTGCGCTGCTTATTTCTGGAATTCTGAGCAATTGGATTAGCTCCGCCTCGGTAAGGAGGAGGGGCGACAGGTTGAGGTCGGGTACCGTATTGTGGCAGGCGCCTTCTGCATTGACATGTGTGGCATTAGCTTGAGATTGGTGCATTGAGGCTTGCCGATATTCTCGGAACGGTAGCGGATTATCCTGGTTGCCTTTCATAAGGTCCATTATCTGAAATGCCCCGGAGCAGGTTCAAGGGAGCCAAAAAGCAAGAAAGAGGAATTTAAGTGCATTCTGAGGACAGGACACGGGAGCAATTCCGCTTTGGTAATGAGGTCAGTAGGTTATGCGATCCTGACGACGAAGATGTTCAGATAATTGAGGCTGGCTAGAGACATCTGTGCAGCGGTAATGAATTCAGAATCTGTTGAGATTAGATGACTAGGATGGAGAAGTGTGGCACATTCTATGTAGTGAAACGCTGTTTCACTTTCGTCAGGATGCAAACATGTGGACTGGCGTCATCAATGTAGGCATCGGCACTCGGTAAAGCTGGTCTCACCAACCAGTCTAAGGGGGCGGTTTATCACCCGTCACGCTGATGGCACGTAGAGCCGGATTGCGTCGAGAGGCGCTCGTCCGGTTCGAGGGAGGCTGCTGTAAGTAAAGCTCGCAATGAGTCAATCTATAGCTTCTATCCCATCGAAATCACTTGCGAATGTGGGCGACCGAGACAGACTGAGCCTGTTGGTTCAGCCGTAATGCTCGAATGGGTTCCGTCACGATGATTTGAGACGAATCCCTCCAGGGGGCTCGGGACGGATACACATCCGGCTCGTTCAACCTTGGCCGCCGTGGGGAGTTTGCATGCAGTGACGTATGCAACCGGGCCGAAGACAAGGCTCGGCGTTCGGCCGAAAAAGCCGACGGCGAAAAGCTCAACCATGAAAGGGGCATAAAGCCCTTGGCGGTAGAGACAAACGGAGACGGTGCCAAACCGCGTTAGAAAGACCTTTCTCGAAGGGTAAGGGGGAGCTTCTGGATTCTGCCCCCAGAAATCGTTCAGAGACACTCTGAACGGAGACTATGCCAGGGCGGGAGCCCTGGACATACGGGAATTGGTCAAGCGACGTGACCGCTTGTCTGGAGAGTATTGCGTACGCGTCCGACCAACCGCATCTTTTCGTCCGGACTGATTTCCCTACAATTCCAGGCGGAGGTGCACAATGGTTCAAACTAATGGCACAACAAAGAAGAAGACAAGCAGAAGGCCGTTTTGGCAACAACATTTGCGGGCCTGGTCCCAGAGCGGCCTAACCCAGGCGGACTACTGTCGCCACCACCAGCTCTCTGCAGCGGCCTTCGGCTGGTGGAAGCGGCAACTACAAGGGAAGCCGAAGCCTCGAAGGAGCTTGTCTGATACGAAGCGACCCCAGCGTCACCGCTCAGCGACCGTGCAATTCGTGGAAGTACAGCGTGACCCCGCCGTTGACACGAGCGGCAGTCCAACGGCGTATGAAGTGCTGCTGCCCCACGGGCGGGCCATCCGGGTCGGCCATGACTTTGATCCGGATGTCTTGAGGCGCCTGATCACAACGGTGGAAACCTCGTGCTGACGTGGCCCCCGACAGTACGGATCTTTGTCTCTACCCAGCCCGCCGATATGCGACGCAGCTTTGACGGATTAGCGATGATGGCCAGAGAGGGCATGAGGCAAGATCCGCTGTCCGGGCATTTGTTCGTTTTCTTCAATCGCCGAGGCGACCGCGTCAAGATTCTCTTCTGGGATCGGTCGGGGTTCTGCATCTGGTACAAGCGCTTGGAGCAGGGAGTCTTTCGCCTGCCGCAGAGCCTCGCTGATACCCCTAATCCCGAAGTCGAAGTAACTGACCTGTCACTGATTCTGGAAGGCATTGATTTGTCGGGTGCACGACGCAGAAAGCGCTATGCCGCTCCGTCGTACAGCCGGGCTCGCAAACGAGCCTGAGCATGTCACTCTGTCAGCTAAAATAGTCGTCGTTATTTCAGTATTCTCCTTGTATTTGTCGATACATAGGGTAGAGTGTCTGTCGTTGTCACGCATGGTTATTTGTCTTTGCTCCTCTCAGGCTGATGACTGCATCCGACACATCAAACCTGGATCTTCCCAACGACATCCCAACGCTGCATCGCATGGTTCAACAGCTTTTGTCCAACGTGAACGAACAGGCCCGCCAGATCGTTGATTTGCAGAATCAGTTGGAATGGTTCAAGCGGCGCGTGTTCGGCCGTCGGTCGGAGAAGCTGGATACCAACCAACTCACTCTGTTCGAGGGGGCCTCGGATGGTGATCAACAGGGAGAGGACGCCTCGGGTCAATCAAACCCAGTGCTTGGTAGCACAGCGCAGAAGGGGAAGAAGCACCTCAATGGTCGCCAACCTCTGCCAGCCCATCTACCGCGAGAACGAATAGAGTATCATCCTCCCAAAGAGGACTTGATCTGCTCGTGTTGTGGCCAAGCCAAACAGGTAATGGGTGAAGAGGTCACTGAGGAATTGGACTATGTGCCTGCCTCGTTCGTGGTCCGGCAACACGTTCGCCTCAAATATGTCTGCAAACACTGTCAGGAAGGCGTGGTGATTGCTGATTTGCCACCGCGGCCGATTGAGAAGGGCCGGCCAGGCACAGGTTTGTTGGCCCACGTGCTGACGAGTAAGTACACCGATCATTTACCCTTGCACCGCCAGGAAGGGATCTTCAAGCGTCACGGCGTAGACATCCATCGATCTACGATGTGCGACTGGGTTCGCGATTGTGCACACTTGCTCTCTCCGATTGTGCACTATATGAAGCAGACCATCCTGCGGTCGAAGATCATCAATACCGATGACACTCCTGTTCCTATTCTGGATGGCTCTCGAACTCAAACCCGCAAGGGCTATCTCTGGGCATACATCGGCGACAAGCGTACGGTGGTGTTCGACTATAGCCCTACTCACAGCCGAGACGGTCCCGTGGCGTTCCTGGGGGACTATGTGGGCTATGTACAAGCAGATGCCTACAAAGGCTATGACACCTTCTTCGAGAATGGCGATGCGACAGAAGTGGGGTGCTGGGCACACACCCGGCGCAAGTTCTACGATGCCCGTACGACCGATCCCCGGCGTGCTCATGAGATGCTGGCCCTGATCGGCAAGCTCTACGACATAGAGCGGGAAGCCAAACAGAACGAACTGAGTGCTTCAGCCGTCAAAGAACTCCGTCAGCAACACAGCAAACCCATCTTTGCAGAGATCAGCCCTCACCTGGATGACTGGTCTGTTGAGCTTCTTCCCAAGAGTCCTATGGGCCAGGCCGTAGGTTATGCCCGTGGACAATGGGAAGTTTTGAACCGATACCTCGACGATGGCGACCTTCAAATAGACAACAACCTGAGCGAAAGAGTTCTTCGGACAGTAGCAATCGGCCGCAAGAACTGGCTCTTTGCAGGAAGTGACGCCGGTGCGGAACGCGCTGCTGTCATCTACAGCTTGGTCGCCACCTGCAAGTTATGTCACATCGATCCCTTTGCTTACTTTCGCGATGTTCTTGACCGCGTCAGCACACATCCGGCACGTAGGATCGTCGAACTTACGCCGTCAGGTTGGAAGTCGTGACGGCACATGGGACTTGAGCGGGTCAATTTTGTTCCTCGACATCCTCAACCCGGGGCAGCTTCGCACGCCACTTATCGGCTTCGTCGGGCTTGTTCCAGGACTCGTAGAGGTTCAGCAGTTCCCCGAGTGACTCGATGGTGTGTGGGTGGTCGGGGCCGAGCCTGGTCTGTCGACCTCGGAAGGCCTCCAGCAGCAGCGGTTCGGCCTCGGCGTAGCGGGTTCCGGTCGCACAGAGTACACCCAACTGATGCGCTGATTCCAGGGTATGCGGGTGGTCGGGACCCAGCTTGTCCCACCGGCCTGCCAACGCGCGGCGCAGCCAGGACTCGGCCTCGTCGTCGTTGCCCTGCTGCCGATGAAACACACCGAGATCGTTGATCGTCTCCAGGGTGGTCGGATGGTCGTCACCCAGCCTTGCTTGCAGACCACGCAACGCCTCTTCAAACAAGGCCTTGGCCTCGTCAGAGTGACCTTGCTTGGCACGCAGAATGGCCAACTGGTTCACATAGCGGAGTGTGGATGGGTGTTTTCTGCTCGCGTGGCGCGCGCTTATCTCCAAGGCGTACTCGAGCAGGGCGCCCGCCTCGTCATGGGCCCCTTGCCGCATCCGCACGCGCGCCAGGCCTGCCATGGTTGCAACCGTGTCCTGGTGCTCCGGACCCATGACGCGGCGCTGCGACTCCAGGAGACGTTCGCAAAGCTGTCCGGCCTGGTCGTATTGCCCCTGCTCGAAATACGCCGTGGCCAGAGAACGCGAGTAGAGGAGGCGCCACTTGTCCTCTTTGGCCCATACGGCGCAAGCCAAGGCCTGGACGAGAAGGTCTTCGGCCTCTCTGTACCGCCCCTGCCGCAGATACAAACCTGCAAGATTGCAGTGACGAAAAGGGTAGTTGGTTGGCCGAATGGTCCCGTCGGGCCGCAGGGGACGACCCCCTTCGAAAGATGCGTTGTACAGCGCTTCAGCTTCGGCATAACGACCCGCGCGGCCATACCGCAGGGCGAGGAAGTTCAGGGAGTAATCCTCCCCCAGCTCTCGGAGACGAATCTCTCGAGCCCGTTCCGTTTGTTCCAGGGCTTTGCGGTAATGTCCGGCACCGGAGTAAAAGGTGCTCAAGCGCCAGCGGATCGCGGCCTCTACCAGGGGCTGGTTAGGGAATTTCGTGCCCAGCTTCTGCACAGCCTGCTCGAGGGCTTCGTCGAACGTCATGTTGCCCCAGCCGACCTCGGCTAACCCCATCATCAGGTCTCTTTCCAGGAAGTCCGCGACGGCCTGCGCATCGGCGCTGGCGCGCTCCGCCTTCAAGTACAGACCCAGGCTGACGATCAGACCCACCAGCAGTACCAGACCCGTCGCGACAAAGGCCCCGACCAGGGCGCGGTGACGGCGCACGAATTTGAGGATTCGATACACTGTCCCGGGCGGCCCGGCGAGCAGAGGCCGGCCATGCAGGTAGTTGTCGATGTCGTCGCTTGCTTCCGCCGCCGAGCGGTAGCGCTGGGTGCGGTCTTTGCGCATGGCCTTGAGCGGAATCCACTCCAACTCGCGGCGCAGGTGGCGGGCCAGGGTCGCGACATCGGTATTGCGACTTTGGGCGACGGCGTCGGCCTCGGCGCCCAGTCGGACCAACCGCGTGCTCGGAGTCCTGGGATCGGTGTCACGAAGGGTCCGGCGGACGTGTTCAAGGCCACCGCTCCGTAACCGCTGCGTATCGAACGGGAGGACACCCGTCAGCAGCACGTAGAGTAGCACCCCGAGCGAATACACGTCCGAACGCGTATCGATGTCCTCGTTACCCGGATCGGCCTGCTCGGGGCTCATGTATTCAGGTGTCCCGAACAACCGGCCCTGCTCGGTGAGGAGTGTCTTCTCTGCCAAAGGCTGAGCGATGGCCTTGGCCACCCCAAAGTCGATGATCTTGGGGACCGCCCGCGTACCCTGCGTCGCGACCAGGATATTCGACGGTTTGATGTCACGGTGGATGATTCCCTTCTCGTGGGCGTGCTGGATGGCGTGACAGACCTCCTGAAAGAGCGCCAGCCGGGCCTTGATCCCCAGTTGGTGCCGGTCGCAGTGCTCGGTGAGGGGCAGGCCTTCGACGTACTCCATCACGAAGTAGGGTCGACCACTGTCGGTCGTCCCGGCGTCGTGAACGTGCGCGATGTTCGGATGGTCCAGCAGCGCCAGAGCTTGCCGCTCGGCGGCGAAGCGCGCGATCACGCGCTGTGAGTCCATGCCCGGCTTGATGACCTTCAATGCCACCTGCCGGCGCATCGGCCGCTCCTGCTCGGCCAGATACACAATACCCATACCGCCTTCACCCAGGACACGGGCGAGCCGATAGGGTCCGATCGACTGGCCCACGCGCTCCAGAGTCGCTTTCAGGGAGGACGCAAAGTCCGCGCCGCCAGGCGCGACCTGGCCGCCGTCCTCATCCAGCTCGTCCATCCCCGCCGAGAACAGGCGGCCCAGCTGATCGCGCTCCAGGCCGAAGATCCGGGTCTTTCGTTCCTCGTCCATCGTGTCCTGCCTTCAAGCCAGCCGCCCAACCCAACTCCCTTCATCTATTCAGGAACTACTCCGTTTCCTGCGCGATATCGGGAAAGAATCGGCGGATTTCTTCGACTTCTCCCGCCACGTCGTCATCTGAGATCACCGACTCGCGCAGGTGTTGCCGCAGGACGGCCTGGAAGCGCCGCTTGACGGTCACGAGCATGTTCGACGCCCGCGCTTCGTTCTCGATACCATGTTTCGCGCAGAGCGCTTTCAGCGGGATCGGGGTCGCACGTTCGGTGATGGGGTCGAGCACGCGTGCGCGAAAGACGTGCCAGTGTACGGCCTTGCCCTCGTCGTGACATTGCGTCTGGACCTGTTGCAGCACACGTTCGAGCAAGGTCGAGACCCACGCATAGTGGAAGGTCTCTTCCGGGCTCGATTCGGCAACACTGGCGGGCAGATCGGAGGGGTCGACCGCGTCCAGCGAAACGAGTCGCCCTCTGGGCCGGCGCTTCTGAGCGGTCTCCTTCTCGTACACATTGACGAGATAGCGATCCAGGGCCATCAGGAGAAACGTGCGAAAGCGTCCCTTGGCCGCATCGGCCTTCTCGATCAGGCGCCGCTGGAGCACGACCTCATGAAAGAACCCTTGCGTCAGGTCCTTGGCCTGCTCGTTGTCGTGGCCCTTGCAGCGGAGGTAGCAGTAGACGGGTTTCCAGTAGCGCTGCATCAAGAGCGCGATCAAGGCCCGATCCCGGGCTTCGGCGCCGGAGCCGACTTGCCCGACCAGCGACCAGTGGGTGGTTAGAAAGGCTGCGCCCATGCCCCCGATAGCGGTGTCGTCTCTGTATCCCATAGCCGCACTCCCCTGTCGGCCGGGCTGTGCCATGGCCGCCTGGCCACCGCCCCGGCTGTCGACGCCGCCGATCAAGATCCTCGACGGGGTGCCTCTGGAAACGCAGTATGCCAGTTTACGCCGCAAGTGCCGCTGCCGCAAGAGCTTCTCTGCCACCCCGCGGCCCTCTGACGACCACACGGGCCACCTTCTCGCCAAAATCGCCCGAAGAAAACCAGATTTCGCGCAGGATCGCCCCCCTCTTCCTGAGTTCTTAGAGGGGGCAATAGGAGTGTATTAGGAGGATAAGAGGAATGAGACAGATGAGTGACTATCGAACAAGAGTGCTGTGGCTGGCCGTGGCGGCCTGTCTTCTGTCTGCAGAGTTGGCGAGGGCAAATTTCGCGTTCGGCGACCTCACGAACCTAGGATCGTCCATCAACGGGTCACGCAATGATCTGAGTCCTTGTCTGTCCACCGATGGTCTGTCGCTCTTCTTCTCTTCAGACCGGGGCGGCGGATCAGGGTCCTTTGACTTGTGGGTGGCCGAACGAGAGAACACCAATGCCGAATGGGGCGCGCCCCGGAATCTGGGAGCGACTGTCAATAGTGCTGCTATTGATATTGAACCATGCATTTCTTACGACGGGCTTGAACTCTACTTCGAATCTCGCCGCCCAGGCAGTATCGGGGGCGGAGACATCTGGGTAACGACCCGGGAAACCACGGACAATGACTGGGGTGTACCCGTAAACCTCGGAAATGCCCTCAACAGCGGTGGTGGCGATGGGCCGGGGAGCATTTCGCCTGACGGGCTGGAACTCCACTTCTATTCCAGCCGAGTGGGCGGCAACATGGACCTATATGTCACAAGACGCACAGCAAAGAGCGACGCTTGGGGTCTTCCTGTAAATTTGGGAGCCGTCGTCAACACTAGCGCTCACGAATGGTGTCCGGTCGTTTCGACCGATGGATTGCTGCTCCTGTTTGCACGCGGGCCCCAGACAACTTTCGACATATGGATGGCGACCCGAACGACGGTGCTTGATACCTGGAGTGACCCAACCAGGCTCGCCGAGCCACTCAACGGTAGCCACGCTGACGCGGCATTCATCACGGCATCTGGACTTGAGATGTTCATCGACTCCGATCGACAGGGAGGACATGGCTCGTTAGACATCTGGCGGGCACCGATCATCCCAGTCACCGACTTCAGTGGCGACGGGGCGGTTGACGGCAGAGATGTACTCGTCATGACAAACTCCTGGGGGACGGATGACTCATTGTGCGACATCGGGCCGATGCCTTGGGGCGACGGTATCGTTGATGTCGCAGATCTCATAGTCCTGGCTGAGTATATCGGCAAGGATGTTGATGATCCTACACTCATCGCCCATTGGACCTTCGATGAAACGGAGGGGGATATGGCCTATGAGAGCACTTCTGGGAACGACGCGACCCTCGTGGGGGCTGCCACCTGGTGCCCCGAGGAAGGGGCCATCGGCGGCGCCCTTGAATTGGATGGTGTCGGCGCCTGTGTCGAGACGCCGGAACTTGTGGATCCTGGAGACGGCTCTTTGAGCATTCTGGCTTGGGTCAAGGGTGGCGCCCCGGGGCAGGTGATGATCTCGCAATTCGAGGGGGCCAATTGGCTTTCTCTCGACGCGGCAAACGGTTGTCTGGTGACCGAGCTGAAAGGCGCCGGCCGTGACGCCCGCGTGCTCTGTTCGGAGGTGCCCGTCGCCGATGGGAACTGGCACCGGATTGCCCTCATCTATGAGGGCGACCATCGCAGCCTCTACGTGGGTGACCTCCTGGCCGCTCAAGATACGCAGGCGGGTGGCCCCGCGAGTTGTTCCGGCGGGCTGCATATCGGCTGTGGAGCCGATCAGGCGCCTGGCAGTTTCTTCTCCGGCCTGATCGACGACGTCCGCATCTACAACCGCGTCGTCCGCCCGTGAGATTTCGCGCAGGATCGCCCCCCTTTTCCTGAGTTCTCAGAGGGGGACAACCGCAGTGCATTGGGAGGATAAGAGGAATGGGACAGCAGAGAGCCTACCTGCAAAACCTGATCTGCGCGGCCGCAATGGCCTGCCTTCTACTAGCCGCGCCCGCGCAAGCAGATTTCTTCTTCGGCGAACCCGTGAATCTGGGGCCGGTCGCGAACACACCTGTGAATGACGGAAGTGCCTGTCTCTCGCCAGATGGACTGGAACTATACACCTGTAGTGATCGTTCCGCTCCTGGGCTGGGCACCTGGAACCTGTGGGTAGCGAGACGTCCGAGTGGGCAAGAAGCCTGGAAAGAGCTAGTGGTCCTTGGCCCCGAGGTCAACAGCATCGCCGATGACGTCAATGCCCAGTTGTCTTTCGATGGGCTTGAGTTGTACTTCAATTCTGATCGTCCCGATGGTCGTGGTGGTGGGGATATCTGGGTAACCACACGGTTAACGTTGGCTGACCAATGGGGACCTGCGGTCAATCTCGGACCACAGGTGAACAGTTCGGGTACGGAGATGGCCCCAGCGATAACAGGTGATGGCCTGCGACTCTTCTTTGGTCGCACCGCTTCTGGAGCCGCTGGGTTTGACTTGTGGGTGGCTTCCCGTATGACCCGAGAAGAGCCATGGGGTACGGCGACACAGCTTGGGATGCCAGTCAACACATCGGCAAGTGAGGCCCATGTATCCGTCTCAGCGGATGGTCTTGCACTTTTCTTCTCGAGTCACCCCTACGGACCGTTTCGAGCAGGCGGCCACGGGGGCTCTGATATATGGGTGACCACACGTCCGATGAGGGATGATCCTTGGGAAACGCCGTGGAATCCTGGTCCACCACTGAACACATCCTACCCGGAGAGTGTTCCTGCAGTCTCGCCCGATGGGCGCTGGCTATACTTTGGTGAATGGCTCCGGCCCCGCCCCGGTGGCCATGGCGGTGAAGACGTGCGGAAGGCTCCCATCATTCCCGTCACGGATTTCAACGGCGATGGTGTTGTCGGTGGAGAGGACGTTCTAGCATTCACACAATGCTGGGGCACCGATGATTCACTCTGCGACATCGGTCCGATGCCCTGGGGGGATAGGATTGTGGGTGTCGAGGACCTGAAGGTGTTGGCCGAGTATATCGGCCAAGATGTGGTCGACGGGACGCTCGTGGCGCACTGGGCCCTAGACGAGACAGAAGGTGATATTGCCTACGACCGGACCGGTGCCCACGATGCCGCCGTGATGGGCACGTGCACGTGGCAGCCAGACGGTGGGCACGTGGAGGGCGCCTTGGCTTTCGACGGAACCACCGCAATCCGCGCCGATCTCGTCCTCGATCCGGCCGGCGGTTCCTTCGGTGCCCTAGCATGGGTCCAGGGCGGTGCGCCGGGACAGGTCATCGTCTCGCAAACCGACGGCGTCAACTGGCTCATGATCGATCCCGTGGCGGGAACGCTGGCGACGGAACTGATCCCGCCGACGACACGGTTTCCCGTGCCCCCGCTGGTTTCAGACGCGTCTATCGCCGACGGCCGTTGGCATCGCGTGGCCTTCGCCTGGGACGGCGGCAGCCGGAACCTGTACGTCGATGGAGCGCTCGTAGCCACGGACGAGCAGCCCAGTCTGGCGCCCTGCGAAGGCGGCCTGAACATCGGCTGCGCCGCCGACCAAGACCCCGCCACCTTCTTCACCGGCCTGATCGACGACGTCCGCATCTACAACCGCGCGGTGCGCCCGTGAAGTCTCGCGCAGGATTGATCCCCTTTTCCTGAGTTCAAGGAGGGGGACAAACGGAATCTATCGGGAGGACAAGGAGAATGAGACAGAAGAGTGCCTACCTGCAACACCTGATCTGCGTGGCCATGTTGACGTGTCTTTCGCTATCCGGCCCGGCAAGGGCGGATTTCGTCTTCGGAGAGGCGACGAATCTCGGCCGCCCTGTTAACAGCCCATATGCAGACGGTATCCCAAGTATCTCGGCTGACGGTCTGGAGCTTCATTTCTGTTCGAAGCGGCCGGGGGGCTCTGGAGGTTATGACCTCTGGGCAACCATGCGAGAGAAGCGGGACGGCGCATGGGGCGATCCTTTCAATCTAGGAGCGAGTGTTAACAGCTCCGCGGACGACTATGGGGCCACCATTTCGGCTGATGGCATGGTACTGTATTTCACCTCTAATCGAGCCGGAGGTCTGGGCCAATTCGATATATGGATGAGCCGGCGAGAGGAGAAGTATAGCGCCTGGGGCGAACCAGTGAATCTTGGACCAACAGTGAACAGTTCGTCTTGGGACGATGGGCCCAGTATCTCTACCTCGGGTTTGGAGCTCTTCTTCCATTCCCAGCGATCTGGAGGATACGGAAGTGACGACGTTTGGGTGGCAAGGAGACCGACAACTAGCGATCCCTGGGGCCAGCCCATCAATCTCGGACCAACCATCAACAGTTCTTCCTGGGATCTCAGTCCCCACATTGCGCCTGATGGACTGATGCTGCTCTTTGCAGCCAATCGAACAGGCAGCTACGGCAGTGCCGACATATGGATGGCGTTTCGGCCGACACCTATGGATTCTTGGCAGATCCCCGTCAACCTCGGACCGGCAGTCAACAGTAGTTCCTGGGATGCCGATCCAGACATCTCTGCTGACGGCTCCACGCTCTATTTCTGCGATTTCGAGATACCACGGCCGGGCGGCCAGGGCAATAGTGACATATGGCAGGCAGCCATTATCCCCATCGTTGACTTCAGTGGGGACGGGAAGGTCGATGGGAGAGAAGTGCTGACAATGACAGAGTACTGGGGAGCGGAAGACCCAGTGTGCGATATCGGCCCGATGCCCTGGGGTGACGGTGTCGTCGATGTCGAGGACTTGAAGGTCCTCGCCGAGTATATCGGTAAGGACGTGATCGACGGTACACTCGTTGCCCACTGGTCCTTGGATGAGGCAGAGGGAGACGTAGCCTACGACAGTGTCGGTGACAACGACGGTGTGCTCATGGGTGATCCCCTTTGGGAGCCCGAGGGGGGTATGGTCGGAGGTGCCCTCCAATTCGACGGTCTGGACGACTGCATCGAAACTCCGTACGTCCTGAATCCCAGCGACGGGCCTTTCAGCCTGCTGGCCTGGGTTCGAGGCGGGACGCCCGGCCAGCTGATCGTCTCTCAGCAGGGCGGTGCAAATTGGCTGGTCATACGAGACGACGGAGTCGTGGCCACGGAACCCTCGGGGCCCGGCGCGAATGATGCTTTGATCTCCGGGGCCCTCATCACGGATGGTGAATGGCACAGAGTGGGGCTGACCTGGGAACGCCCGGTGCGGACGCTCTATGTGGACGGCATCGCCGCGGCTGTGGACACCTCACACTATCTAAGCCGCCAAGACACGATTCTCTACATCGGCGCCGCGGGGCCGGGAAACCGACGCCGAGCCGCCACCTTCTTCACCGGCCTGATCGACGACGTCCGCATCTACAACCGGGCGGTGAGGCCGTAGGAGAGTATCAGGCTGGAAGTGTTGGACCGTGGCACAACACTCCGGGCAAAGGCGAGACGGGCCGGCAATTCGTCGGCCCTCTTTCATGACTCGAGCAATGTACTCTACCGAACGGTTACGAAAAACCTGCGTCAAGACTCCACACAATCCCGCTGAGCGGCCTTGCTCTCCAGAAATCTCATGCCGAGACGAAACAAGATCCACACCGGGGCACTCATCTATGCGCAGGATTAAATCGACAGGCCCCTGTTGCGCGCTCTATGGCTTGGGTTGGTCTATTGTTGACATGAAGATACCTCCGCAGTTCACGCGTGGACGCAGCGGAACTGACCAACGGATTGGGAATCCGTAGGTCTACAGATCTAGAGACCTGTAGCTGCGGACAGTTGGGACGCGTAGGGAAACTGAGGACGGAGAGTGATTCTTCCATTCCAATTCCAGACGTCTTTCGAGAATTGGCCCCCGGGAGGACGCCAAGTCGGTTTGGCATGGTCGGCAAACTGGTTGCTTTGGCAGAGAGTTAGCGCTTGGGCGTCCTGGTTTAGAAGACCAATGCCGCAATACAGACAACAGAAGAAGTGCTGCCACACTCTCTGCTTGGAATCGCTTCGTCGATTCAGTCGTAGGGAAGGAGCTTCGGATTGTGGATCTGGGGCTCCCATTCTCATGTGTCAAGGACGCTAAAGGACCCGTCGGCGGCTGATTGCTCGACAACTCCGATGGCCTTGTTCTGGAAATGATCCGCACTGGTAATTCACTACATTCCGAGTACAATTGTACCAGCCAATCATCCGCCTTCTTCGAGGCGACTGCAATATGTAGAGATGTCGTCCATTGTAGGTGTTGCTATGAGAAACATGCGAAGCATTCACATCGTTCTGCAACTGATCCTGATAGCCACGACTTCCCGCTGCTTTTCGGCTGAACAGCCCCCATCGGAACAGTCGTCCAAGTACTTGGAGGCAGTGCAAGAATTTGCGGACAACGTACTCAAGTACGGCCGGGATACCTATGGTCCGAAGCATACGCCGTTATTTGTGGATGGGCTGAACATCTACACGCATGAGCCGGTGAAGTGGATAAGCCCGAAGTCCGAAGAACCCACCCCAGACCCTTTACTTGTATTTAAGGCGACTGGAACTGAAGGGTGGATTCTTTCCAACTTTGCCTCGCAGCAGACGTTATTACGGACGCTCGATGGAGTATCGGCAATGACAGGAGACCCCAAGTACCGCAATGCAGCCATACAAGCAATCAAATACGCCTTTGAAAATCTGACGGATCGTAATGGATTATTCTATTGGGGAGATGTGGTAGCTTACGATGCTCTGAGAGATAGGGTGAAGGGATCAGCAACTCATAGCCATGCCCTGAAGGTGAATTATCCCTATTATGAATTGATGTGGCAGGTAAATCCGGAAGGGACAAAGCGATACATTGAAGCCTACTGGTCAGCACATATCATCGATTGGTCTAACCTTGATTTTAACCGCGGTACCGGCGACAGGGATAAACTTGTTCTGGAAGAACCATGGCATCATGAATACAAGGGAAGGCCTACTTTTTTCAAGAGTAAGGAGTCGTGGGCACATGGCTTCTTTCATAGCGGTACGAGCCTTGCACATGCTGCGACAACACTGTCTCTACTCTCCGGTCAAGAGCAGCCGCTTGTATGGGGCAAGCGACTTATCAAACGGTTCATTGATGCCCGTCATCCCAATACTGGCATAAGCCCGCACAAGTATAACCAACCTCAACGTGTATTTGTGGGCGGAGGCATGGAGAAACATTTTATTGATCCTTATGTCGGAGTATTTCCGTTTTATCCTTGTGTGCATCCTTCTACAGGAGGGAGAGACCTGTATTATTTCGAGGATGTCAAGCCTCATCAATGGCTGAGTATCTTGTTGCTGGGAGATATCGCTGGCGAGCGAGGAAAAGAATTCACTCAATGGGCCTTGGAGGAGTTGACCGCATGGGGTAAGGCATCTTACCGCCCGAGAGACAATATGTTAATGCCTATACTTACTGATGGAACCTCTATTGAAGGAGTTGTGCTTGAAAAAACTGCGGTGGGTGCACCCAAAGGGAGTACTGCAAAACCGATGTTTGTTGGTACTGGGTATTTGTGGCTGTATGCTACTGCCTCCCGTACAACAAACGATGCATTTATGTGGCAGATGACAAGGGATATCGCCAAGGGGAACGGTTTCGGAGATATTGGTGAGACTCCCGAACAAATGCCAGCATTAGACAAAGACACAGGCAATTCCGATGCGTATAGCCTTTTAGCTTTTCTCGAACTTTACGAAAAGACGAGGCGACAGGAGTTTCTGTCTATTGCTCGGCGTATTGCCGACAATATGCTGGAAAGTAGGTTCCATGAAGGCTTCTTTGTTCCGAGCAGAAAACACGTTTACACAAAATTTGATTGTTTCGAGCCTTTAGCTCTTCTGCGTCTGGTAGCAGCAATCGAAAAGCAGGCGGGATCAGTCCCGCAAGTGTGGCCAAACAGCCCTGTTCTCAGTCTTCCTTATCGTTACAAACAACAGGCCACTGATCGCCATATCATATATCCATTAACGGAAATATCTGATCCGCCTCTGTCGCTTCAGGAAGCAGCAGCTACTGGGAATGTAGATTTGGTGAGAACCCTTATTGAGTCTGGAACACATGTGGATAGTGTGGACGACTGCTATTTCAAGACTGCTCTTCAGCGAGTGGCTATTGCTGGTCATAAGGACATTGCCGCATTGCTCATTGATCATGGTGCCAGTGTAGACTACAAGGATGGTCAATTTGGTTCGACTTCCTTGCACTATGCCGTGCAATATGGGCATCGGGACATTGTGGAGTTGCTCATTGAGCAAGGTGCTGACATCAATGCCAAGAATGACCAGGGGAAAGCACCAATTGATATTGCTATGGGTCAAGGTCGTATGGATATTGCTTCAGTGTTGATTGATAACGGCGCAGAAGCTTCATTTCTCACTAAAATGCGAGTGAGCATGGCACGTCAGGAAAGACGGCCTGTAGATCTTTCTCTCTTCACTGCTGCTAAGAATGGTGAGCAGCAAGAAGTCAAAGCTCTTCTTGACCAAGGAGCGGATATCAATGCAAAGGATGACCAAGGCATGACAGCACTGCATCTGGCTGCTCAAGGAGGCCATACAGACGTTGTGGAATTCCTGCTTTCAAAAGATGCAGACATCAACGCCCAGAACATCAAGGGGTACACGCCGCTGTACTCGGCCATCTGGAAAAACGATCCCAATATGGTTGGGTTACTCGTCAGTAAGGGTGCGGATGTCAACTTCAGCCCGGAGGACGACTATTCGCCGCTGCATCATGCCGTCTGGGAAGAGAATCTCGACATTATTAAAGTGCTTATCGACAACGGGGCCGACTGTGACGTCAAAGATCAGGACGGTTGGACGGATTTTCGTTATGCGGCCGACGAGGCAAACCGAGAAATAATCGAACTGTTCGTGGCGAATGGTGCTGACGTATCAGGCATCTATCGGGCTGCCTGTCTAGGTAATGTCGCGCGTGTGGAGGCTCTCCTGGAGCAAGGAGCCGCCGTCGATGAGAAGGACGAACTTGGCTGGACGCCTCTATACTGGGCCTGCTCAATGGGGCAGGAGGCAGTCGGCGAATTCCTCCTTAGCAAGGGTGCCCAAGTGAGCGCTAGAACCGATAGTGAGGGCACACCACTACAGGCAGCCTGCTACTCGGGAGCATTCCGCCTTGTAGAGTTGCTGGTTTCAAAAGGTGCAGATGTGAATGCCAAGGACAAATTTGGACGAACACCTCTCCAGAGTGCAGCCATGCAAGGCTCTCGCCAAATAGCTGAGCTACTCATCGCAAAAGGTGCGGACGTCAATGCTAAGAACCGCAACAACTGGACGCCGCTACACCTTGCAGCCATTGGCGGACATAAGGACGTAGCAGAGCTTCTGATCTCTCATGGTGTAGATACGACGGTGAAGGACAATCGGGGTCGGACTGCGTTGGATTTGGCCGAGCAAAGGCGACATACTGAGATCGTCGAACTCCTGCGTAGCCAAGTCTTTGTTCACGATGTTTCGATTAACAGGGTATCCGCACCTGATAGCTGTGTCCAAGGCAAGACAGTCTCTATCCGTGTTACGGTCGAGAATCCAGGCAACTATGAGGAATCGGCGGCCCTTAGAGTTACAAGTATACCAGACGACACGGAAATCGGCAGTAAGACGGTTGAGTTGCTCGCTGGAGGCGAGGCGGACTTAATCTTCGACTCCCCGGCAACCGGTCTTCAGCACTTCGGTAACTACGTCTATCATGGCGATGTCAATGGTGACGGTTACGATGACTTGCTTATTACAGCCTCTCGTTTCAACGAATGCCAGGGCCGGGCATACCTCTACTACGGTGGAACACGTATGGATACCTCGCCCGACTTGGTTTTCACTGGAGAGGCTATCGGTGACTATCTCAGCGAGGGGGCTTGGCTTACTGATCTCAATTGCGACGGTTACAGTGACGTAATTCTGGGGGCCTTTGGGCACAATAACAAACAAGGTCGGGTATACGTTTATTATGGGGGCGAGAATCCAGACGCCAAGGTTGACGTCACCATCAATGGAGAACCCGGTACGGTAGGCAAGTTCGGGCGCACTTGTACTGCTGGTGATGTGAATGGTGACGGCTATGAAGATCTGTTCGTCGGGGCCCAACAATACGATGGAGATTATACAGGTCGCGTCTATCTTTACTATGGCGGGGACCCAATGGACACGACCTGTGATCTAATTATGACAGGAGAAAACCCAGATGACACCTTTGGCTGGATGATCGATTCATCAGGTGATGTTGATGGAGATGGATTCTGTGATTTGGTCGTGGCAACGCGCTGGTGGCCAAAAACCACACTATCAGGTGGCGATGCGATCGGTCGGGCCTACCTTTACTATGGCGGCAATCCCATGGACGGAGTCTGTGACATTGTCTTCACAGGGGAGAACAAGAACGACCAGTTTGGCTCTGGCCTTGAGGTGGCAGACACTGATGGCGATGGTCGTGCCGATATCTTCATCGGAGCCCGTGGCTACGCCAACTACTCCGGGCGGGTATATCTCTACTGGGGTAAAGAAAGAAGAAACCTGACTAATCGGGCGGATCTCCTATTTGAAGCGGAGAGCGGACTGAGCGCGTTCGGTGGAGACGATATTGAAGTTGGCGATATTGATGGTGACGGCTACGGTGACATCACCATCGCCGCGTACGGTTATCCGAGAAATGCTGGCAGCGGCCGAGTCTACCTTTACTATGGCATCAATCAAGCCAATGCGAACACAGCTTGCGACCGCACGATCACCTTCTCAGGAAGAGATAACCTGGCTCAGTTCATGAGCATTGGTGATTTTGATAGCGATGGGTACGGTGATCTGGTTGTCGGAGGTTGGGGCTACCCTGACGGTGCCAGACAAGGCCAGGTGTGGCTATGCTACGGCGGCCCGTCAAAGTGCACAGGAATCACCTTCAATTGGGACACGACCAATGCTTCGATTGGCAAGCATACCCTCAAGGTGGAAATCGCTCCGGTTCCGGGAGAGCAGAACACCGAGGACAACGTCAAGACCGTGACGGTTGAAGTCAAGGAGCCTGGCGGATAGCGTAACGACAACATTCTCGCACACTCGCTGAGCCAGTAAGAAAGAGCACCAAGTATGAAACACGAGTATCTTGTCTGCGTTACCATCGCTCTCGTTATAGCAGGAACTGCCTTGGCATCCGAGCCTCGTGGCAAGCAAGGTGAAACACTCTTTGCGGCCGTGAAGGCTGGGGATATCGAAAGGGTAAAGGCCTGCATTGCAGACGGAGCGGACGTAAACGCCAAGGACGCAACTGGCCGAATGCCTATTCACTACGCTCTGGCTGGCAGACATGCGGAAATAACAGCGTTCTTGATCATGCAAGGCAAATGGACAGGTACATACGAAGAGAAGGAACTCCGGAAGGTCAGATGGCTGTTGTCTGAAGGCATGGACATAGACGCCAGGGGCCTCGTGGGAGACAATACCCTCTTACATCTTGCTGCACAGACTGGCTATGTTCATGTGGCGGCTCTGCTCGTCGGCTGTGGGGCAAATATCAATGCAAGAAACGACTCTGGTCAGACGCCTTTGCAGGTTGCTCGGCAACAGAGGAATGAGTCTGTAGCGCTTCTCCTTAAAGATGCCACAAGCGGCGCCTTTCTGCTCCACCAAGCGGATCTGACTCGGTGGCTGCATGATCAGGATGCTGACTATAGCAGACAATGGAAAGGAATTCACGACATATCCATCACCGGCGTTACGGCCCCCGCCCAGTGCGTTCAGGGAGAGGTTGTTTCGCTCACTGTGACAGCGCAGAGCAACGGGACTCATCGCGAGGAATTTGAGGTTTCACTTAGAGAAGACGAGGACAACGTACGACTGGTGAGTGGAGCACACGCCCTGCGACCGTCTAATGAAAAGAGCGGCCGAGATCGAGCAGACTTGGTTTTCGATCCTGAAACAGTCACACGTACTTGCTTCGGCAATCGAGTGTCTATTGGTGGTGACGTTAACGGAGATGGATACCCTGATGTGCTGGTGGGGGCATATCGCTGGCAGAATGATCGAGGGCGCGCACACCTGTACTACGGTGGTCCAGACATGGACGCTGTAGCCGATGTAGTCTTCACTGGTGACGATATTGGTGATGGGTTTTCTAATCAGTCCGGAAGTTTTGGGGACGTCAATCACGATGGCTATGATGATGTGATTATCGGTGCAGGAGGGATTGTAGGTCAGATTCGAGATGGCTACGTGCACATTTACTACGGCGGACCTGACATGGACAACGTCGCCGATATAGTGCTTCGGCCCAAGGAGGCAGGTCATCGAGGATACTTCGCGACCGTTACAACGGGAGACGTTGACAACGACGGATATTGTGACGTACTTGTAGGTGAACTGATCCGTCAACGTGCACATCTCTTCTGGGGAGGTGATCCTATGAGTATAAAGACAGAGGTCACTTTCCACGGCAAGAACGCCGGGAAGCTTTTCGCGTTCGGTCAAAGGATGGCCATTGGAGGAGATGTCAATGGTGACGGATACAGAGACATCCTAATAGGAGCCCGAGAGGGTGGTGAGGAGCAGCAAGGACAGGCGTACCTCTATTTTGGCAACACAAAGGAGAAGATGGATGCGGACTGTGACTGGCTCTTTACAGGGGAGAATCCAGGAGACCATTTAGGGTCAGCGCTTGACATATTCGATATTGATAATGACGGATTGGCGGAGGTGATCGTAAGCGCACGATACGGGGGTACAGATGTTAGGGGATGCATCTACATATATAAGGGATCCACGGCCTTTGATGGAAGCAAGGCAGATGTAGTTCTTGAAGGGGAGCGAAATGGAGGTCTGGGGGACTGGATTGAGTGCGGGCATCTCAATGATGATCGTATCGGCGATCTCCTTGTAGGCACGTTCCGGTATCCCGATTGGATGTTTGCCCATGGACGTGCCTATGCTTTCTACGGAAACTCCAGGACTCTGATGGATGCAGAGTGGGACCATGTTTTTGATGGAGAAGGCGGAACACTTGATTTCTTCGGTTTTCAAATCGGTGTTGGTGATGTCAACAAGGACGGCTATGCCGATATTCTGTTGGGAGCACAGGGGGTGAATCACGCAATAGGGCGAGCTTACCTGTACTATGGTCCATTTGAAACAACAACCGATATCCCCCTCACCTGGGACACCGCCAACGCCTCGATTGGCAAGCACACTCTCAAGGTGGAAATCCCACCGGTTCCAGGAGAGCAGAATACCGAGGACAACGCCAAAACCGTGACGATTGAGGTCAAGGAGCCTGGCGGATAGCCTAACGACAACATTCTCACTCATTGGCCGAGCCAATGAGAAAGGATACGGGTTATGAAACACGAGTATCTTGTCTGCATTGCTATCGCCCTGGTTATAGCAGGAACTGCCTATTCATCCCAGCCTCGCGACGAGCAAGGTGAAGCACTCTTCGCTGCGGCCCAGCAAGGCGACATTGATAAGATCAAGGCCTTACTCGCTGAAAGTGCTGACGTCAACAAGTCAAACCCGGCAGGTTTCACTACATTGCACGTTGCTGCTGCTGCCGGACAGCAGGAAGTCTGTGCGTTGCTCCTTGAAAAGGGAGCTGCTGTAGACGCCCAGGGATGGAACAATCAGACTCCCCTGCACTGGGCGGCGATGTCTGGGCACCGAGATGTTGCGCGACTGTTCATCAAAAACGGAGCTGATGTGACCGCAAAGGACAGCCGGGGTCGGACGGCCTGGGATTTGGCCAGGGGAAGAGGTCACACCGAAATGGCCGAACTGCTGCTCAAAGGCCTCCAGGCGACGGTCACAACAGCCAAGGGGGACAAGTTCGGTGAGCGTGCGGAAGCCACTGATGCGAATCAGCTGGCGCAGCTGCTCTTCGCTGCTGTTCAAGCCGGTGATGTGGAGCAGGTGAAAACACACCTAGCAAATGGAGCGGACGCAGGCGCCAGGGATGCCAGTGGTCGCTTGCCGCTTCACTGTGCTGTCGCGGGTGACCATCAGGAGATCCTGTTCTTGCTGATTGCCAGAGCAGTGCAGCCAGGTAGCTTTGAATACAAGGAGCTTGCAAAGGTTAAGAGACTTCTCGCCCAAGGCATGGATGTGAACGCCCAAGGCCCGGGTGGCAACACGCTTCTGCATTTTGCAGCCCAGACGGGCTATGCGCATGTTGCAGGCCTGCTGATCGGTATGGGGGCAGATGTCGACGCCCGGAATGATCCAGGGAAGACGCCTTTACAGGTTGCCCGGGAGCACCATACCACAGATGTAGCCCTGCTTATCACAGAAGCCCATACGGGTACTTTCTTGAGAATAGACCAAGATAGTTTTGTCCGTTGGTTGTCTACTCAGGATATCGCTCCCAGTGGCGAAGGTGATGGTGGCCATGATGTGTCTGTTACCCATGTGACAGTATCTTCACAGTGCATTCAGGGAGATACTGTCCCGATCAGGGTGATGGTAGAGAACCGTGCGAGTCATCGGGAAACCTTCGGGATTTCCATTGCAGATATGGCAGACCATTCGCAATTGGCAGCCATATCCACGGCCCTGGGCATGTCGTGTGAACACAATGTCCAGGACAAGGCAGATCTTGTTTTCGATCCTGATACCATTGGCAACCTAGAGTTTGGCGCTTGGGTGTGTATCGGTGGCGATGTCAATGGCGACGGTTTCGCCGATGCATTGATCTGTGCCCCTAGAGCGATGAGTGATCGAGGCCGCGTTTATCTCTACCATGGGGGCGTATCCATGGATGCTCGCCCGGATGTGATCTTCACAGGTGAGAATGAAGGACATCGTCTTGGCAATCAATCAGGCGCACTGGCCGATCTGAACAACGACGGATACGATGATGTGATCATTGGAGCCCCCGGGCGCACGTGGAATGATACAACCGATGGATATGTGAATGTCTATTATGGTGGTCCCGACATGGATAACGTTGCGGATGTGATTCTGAAAGGGGAATCGGGTAGTGAGGAGCACCTTGGACTGATGGTGGCTACAGGGGACATTGACAATGACGGCTATGCGGACATTCTCGCGGGTGCTCAGGGCTATGACAATCTCCGTGGTAGAGTATATCTCTTCTGGGGCGGAGATCCTTTTGACACCGCGCCGGATGTTATTCTTGAAGGAGAAGCGGCGAACAGTTTGTTTGGTCGCAGAATCGACGCCGGTGGCGACGTTAATGGGGACGGTTACGCTGACATCCTGGTAGGGGCAAGAGCATGGGGCGATGAAGCCTGTGGGCGCGCATACCTCTTTCCTGGCAACACAAGAGAACAAATGGACACAGTATCTGATTGTACCTTCACCGGCCAAGGCAGAGTTGCCGATATGGGCTCCTCTCTGGATATCTTTGACCTCGATAATGACGGGATGGATGACGTAATTGTGGGTGCGCGACATGCTGCCGATGCCAGTGGCCAAGTGTACATATACTGGGGTGCCAGCAATTTCGATGGAAGTCAGCCTGGCGTAGTCCTCGAAGGACAAATGAACAGTGCGATGGGAGGCGACATGATCGAGTGCTGTTACTTCAACGACGATCCCTACGGGGATATCCTCGTCGGTGCCTGGAGATATCCGGATTGGATATACGATCATGGCCTCGCATACTTGTACTATGGTGGCGCGCGGGCCTCGACGGACATCGACCGTGATCATGTATTCGCTGGCGAAGGCGGCACAATGGATATGTTTGGGTGTCAGCTCGCCGTTGGGGATATGAATAAGGATGGATACACTGATGCGCTGATAAGCGCGCCCTATGGAAATCATGGAGCGGGTCGAGGCTACCTGTACTATGGTCCCTTCCACAGCGTCACCGATATCACCTTCAACTGGGACACGACCAACGCCTCGATTGGCAAGCATACTCTCAAGGTGGAAATTACGCCGGTTCCAGGAGAACAGAACACCGAGGACAACGTCAAGGTCGTGACGATTGAGGTCAAGGAGCCTGCCGGATAGCCTAACGACAACATTCTCGCACACCTGCTGAGCCAATGAGAAAGGATACTGGGTATGAAACACAAGTATCTTATCTGCATTACTATCGCCATCGTCATTACAGGAACTGCCTTGTCATCCCAGCCTCGCGATGAGCAAGGTGAAGCACTCTTCGCAGCGGCCCAGCAAGGCGACATTGATAAGGTCAAGGCTTTGCTTGCTGAAGGCGTTGACGTCAACAAGCCAAACTCGGCAAGCTTCACCGCATTACATGTAGCCGCCGGCGCAGGCCAGCAGGATGTCTGCGCGTTTCTCCTTGACAAGGGAGCGGCCATAAATGCCCAGGGGTGGAACAATCAGACACCGCTTCACTGGGCGGCTATGACAGGTCGCAAGGAAGTCGTGGAGTTACTCATTGGCAAACAGGCGGCGCTGGCTCTGCCGAGCCCTCCCTTTGATCCGTTCGTCCCGGCCTCGGCCAAGGTCGACAAGTACCAGACGGTGCGATTCGACACCAATCGCTACAGCGTCCCGCGTCGCTGGGCCTTCACCACGGTGACCGTCAAAGCCTATGTCGATCGGATCGATGTGATCTCGACCGATAGCGTCATCGCCTCCCATAGACGCAGGTACGCCCAGGGCGAATGGATCGTCGAACCCCGCCACTATCTGGCCATTCTCGGTCGTCGACCGGCGGCCCTGGATCATTCCTTTGTGTTCGATCGCTGGGCGTTACCGGCCTGCTTCGAGCAATTGCGAGAAGACTTCGAGAGGCGTTACGGCCCTCTGACGGGGGCGCGGCAGTACGTCCGCGTTCTCCAATTGCTGGCGGAATATCCGATGAAGGTGGTGCAGGAGGCAATTGGACAGACGCGTTCCAAAGCAACCGTCAACGCCGATCACATCATTACCACGAACCACGCAGCGTGGAGGGAGTCAAGGACCTGCCAGTGGTGCAGTTAGAGATGCGCAACCTGAACAGGACGACGGCTGCCGAACACAGGCAGACCGCCGACCCGCTCAGACGACGGGTGAGCCTATAGCATTCACCCCAAGCGGAGCCATCGTTGATCCGCGGACAATCAATCCGTTGGTCATTCAATTGAGTTCACAGTTCTCACGAAGATTCGTGTCATTTCGGCAAGCGTGCATGAAGTAGGATTCTTTTGGTGGTATTGTCAGTTGTGGCCGGGACATTTCGTTTGATCGACAGTCCGTGGAACGGGGCGTCGGGCGAGCCGGCCGAAGCCGTTTTTTTTGGAGAGCAACTGATGAATCCCCAACAACCGGCAAAGATTCCCATTGCCCTATCCGAAGCCCGGCGTCAAATCGATCACTGGCGCAGCCAACAACCCAACAAACGTACTCGACTGCCCCAGGAGTTCTGGCAGCAGGCGGTAGCGTTGGCCAGGGAGCATGGCTTGAACAGGACCGCCCGTGCTCTGAAGGTAAAGTATGAGTCGCTTAAGAAACACCTCGATCAAGCCGGCACCGACGAAGGGGATTCGGCAAAGCCCCCGCCTGAGTTCATCGAGCTTTTGCCCGGCACGATAACCCCTGGCACCGTTGAATGCACGATCGAGTGGTCGGATGATTGTGGTGCGAGCGTACGGATGCATATCCGCGGCGCCGGCCCATCGGAACTCAGCGCTGTGGCCGGCGCCTTGCGAAACGGTCCCCGCCGATGATCCAGGTCACGCCGCAGATGCGAATTAGGGTGGCGGTGGAGCCGGCCGATTTTCGTAAGGGGATCGATGGTCTGGCCCGCGTTTGTCGCGAGTCGCTGGGCCATGATCCCTTCAGCGGCTGTGTTTTCGTTTTCTGCAATAAGCGTCGCAAGGCGATCAAGATCCTGGTTTACGACGGCCAGGGTTTTTGGTTGTGTCAGAAGCGGCTCTCGAAGGGTCGCTTTCCCTGGTGGCCGCAGAGTTCAGCCGCCACCCAGCGATTTGAGGCCCATCAGCTTGCGGTTCTGCTCTCCGGTGGTAATCCGGCAACTGCCCGAGGGGTTGCTCCCTGGCGTCGGGTGGATGGCGGTTCATGAGGAAAAAGGTGCCCCTTCCCTCCACACGACTCTTGAAAAATTGAAGCTGACAGACGCTTTTGCCCGATAATGTGCCTATTCGTTGTCGCGGTTGTGCCCTGATGTGCTGTGAGGCGGCCCATGAGCGCCCGGCGAAAAATGCGAAGGCAGAGCGATAAGCGACGTCGGCGACAATGCAGCCCGGTTCGCCGGAGATCGGGCGGACCGGTGGCATCCGGCAGTCCCGCACGGATCGAGATGGACCAGAGTGAGTTGGAGATGATCCTGGAGCGGGCCAAGACGACGCCGATGAGCGAAGCGGAATATGACAAACTCCATGCGGCGATCGAGACGCTGGTGTTCCTGACAACGGAGTTGGAGAAGAAGCGGGTCTCGGTCCAGCGGCTCAAGCAGCTGCTGTTCGGGGCCACCACGGAGACGACGCAAAAGGTGATGAAGAAGATTTTGGAGGAGGCCGGCAAAGAAGACTCCTCCGGTGACGAGGCAGCGGGTCAAGGCCCCGAGGACCGCCTCCAGCCCAAAGGACATGGCCGTAGCGGGGCCCATGCCTATGTGGGGGCCAAGAAGGTTCGGGTCTCGCATGCTTGTCTCCAGCCCGGCGATCCTTGCCCGAGTTGTAAAAAGGGCACTGTCTACGAGAGTCTCGAGCCGGGTCGGCTGGTGCGGATCCATGGCCAGGCGCCGCTGGGGGCCACCGTCTACGAGTTGCAGAAGCTGCGGTGCCACTTGTGCGGCGAGATTTTTACGGCCGAAGCCCCACCAGATGTAGGCCCCGAGAAATACGACGCCGAATCCGCCAGTATGATCGCGCTGCTGAAGTATGGCAGCGGATTACCGTTCAATCGCCTGGAACGACTCCAGGGCAGCCTGGGCCTGCCGCTGCCGGCGGCGACGCAATGGGACATTGTGGCGCACAGCGCTGGCCGGCTCGAACCGGCCCTGGAGGAATTGATTCGCCAAGCGGCGCAGGGCCAGGTGTTGCATAACGACGACACGACGATGAAGCTCCTGGCTCTGAGCGATTCCGCGCGGGCCTCTGCCGCTTCGGACGGTTCCGACCGCAAGGGCGTCTTTACCTCAGGGATCGTCTCGATTCTCGCCGGTCGGCGGATCGCGTTGTTCTTCACGGGCCACCGGCACGCTGGCGAGAACCTGGCGGCGGTGCTGAAGCAACGCGCCGCCACATTGGATCGGCCCATCCAAATGTGCGATGCGCTGTCCCGCAACCTGCCCAAAGAGCTCCAGACCCTGGTGGCGAACTGTCTGGCGCACGGACGCCGGCAGTTTGTGGAGGTGGCGGCGAACTTCCCAGACGAGTGCCTCTATGTTCTCAAGATCCTGAAGGTCATCTACCAGAATGACGCGGAGGCTAAGCGCCAGAGGATGTCACCCGAAGAGCGGCTGGCCTTCCACCAGGCCGAAAGCAAGGAAGAAATGGACACTCTCGAGACGTGGCTAACGGCCCAGATCGAGCAAAGAAAGGTCGAGCCCAATAGCAGCCTGGGCCAAGCGATCGGCTATATGCTTGACCATTGGGACAAGCTGACGCTGTTCCTCCGCCAAGCCGGCGCCCCGCTGGACAACAACATCTGTGAACGGGCTCTCAAGAAGGTGATTCTGCATCGCAAAAATGCCTACTTCTACAAGACGGAAAACGGCTCTCATGTGGGGGACTTGTTCATGAGTCTGATCCACACCTGCGAACTAAACACCGTCAATCCCTTCGATTATTTGACGGAACTGAACAGGCATGCGAGCAAGCTCTCCGCTCACCCAGCCGACTGGATGCCTTGGACCTACCGGGATACACTCATCCAGCACGCTGCCGCTGGTCAGAACTGATCCCCGGTCACACAGACCTCAACCGCCCAAAAAAAACTCAGATTTTCCAGCCGTGCCGAAAGGACACGAAGATTCGTGTGACCGTGACGCGAGGAGGCCACAAGCACTCAAGCGAGATACCTCCAAGGGCTCGAATCAGGTATAATGCTCCAGTTGGCGAATTGCCTCGGTGATTTCCGGCGAGGGGTAAGTGGCATCCCGATCTACATACCCGTCGCCACCAAAGTACCAATCGGCCACGGATTTGCGGAGCGACCGCAGGTCCTCGCTACCGAAGCCCTCCGGCAAGCCGTCGATGGCTTCATAGGCTCGACGCTGCCAGAAGAAAATGTCTCCCTTGTTTGATGAGCTTGCACAAGTCATCGCTTTTCCTCTCTTTCCTTTCGCGCTCCTTTGTCTCGGAGTACAAAGAGTATTCTTGGGGCGTTGAAGAGTCAATCAGAAACGCAAGCCGGATGTCACAAAACGCCGCTATCTGCCTTGAAACGCAGCACGGGAGTACTCATCAGGCCAAGGCTCGGAAGATACACAAGAAGCAGACGACGAAGAGGCGGGGGAGGCCCAGCTCGTATCGCAAGACCCATGGTGCATAGCTGTAGGCGGCCGCCGTTCTGAACAAGTCCTTGACAGACGCTGATATCGCCGAGTTCTTTCGTGTCACCGGGCCTCCAGGACATGTTTCGGTTCTATAGGCTCAGGTTTGATACCGGGCCAGTCCTGGTGATTCTGAAATTCTGCTTCGTGCTTCTCGAAGGCCTCGCGATTTCGTTCCGATACGCGTATGAGTTCTTGGTGGGCATCTGCGAACGTGTCCGTAGGACGTATTATCTCGGCTCTGACAAAGACGTACAGCTTGCTCTGTATATCGCTGCTGGAGATGCTCCTGAAAGCTCTACCCATTAGCGGCAGGTCACCCAGGATTGGCACTTTGCTGCCGCTCTTGCTCTGGTTGAATCGGAGCATTCCCCCTAAGATAATTGTACTTTGGTCTGGCACGGTGACCACTGTGTTGATATCGCTGCTGGTTTGGTCCGGCGGTCTCTCGCCCGTAATTGTCCCGAAGTCGGAGCGCGTCAACGTTACCTCCAGACGCAGGAGACTACCAGTGCTGATATGGGGCATGATCTCCAGCGTGATCCCGGCATCATATCCCTCATAGTCGACTGCCGTCTCGATCAGACTACTCTGTTCGCCGGCCGTCCCGGATGTCACAGGGATGGACGATGTCTTGATCACATATGTGGTTTCAGTCGTCTTGATCATCCCTTTCTCGTTATCGTTCACCAGAACCTTGGGCTTGGCGAGGATACGTCCATAATTCTCAGTCTGCATAGCGGCCAAGAGAACGTTTACCTGCTTGTCCGCGTAGAACCCGGTCCCCGAGCCGCTGCCAACCTGAAAGTCAGCGAATTGTTCCCTCATCCCGGGTTGAAGGAGTTTCTCTACTACGGTTGTAGTCGCGTCAGCCATGAACGATCCGGTTTGGCCGCCGGTTTCGATCAGATCAGGAATGCTGGTGATCAGGTTGAGATCATAGTTGAACTCGTCGGTCTTGCGGATCTCGACGAGGGTCACGTCGATCAGGACTTGAGGGCGCCTTCGGTCCAGGGCGGTGATGAGCTTGCTGATCCAATCCTGATTCTTCCGGGATGCATAGACGATCAGGCTGAATGTCTGCTTGTCCGGGACGATCATGATCTGATCGTCGGCGTCGCGAAGAGTCTTCTGAAGTTTCCCCTCTTTGTCTTGTACTGTCTCGTGTACGATCTTCTCGAGAACCTGAGCCAGGTTCTCCGGATCCTGATTCTCGAGGAAGTAGATCTCATAGGGAATGGATTCCATCCGCACCTGGACGTCGAGATAGGCCAGCATGGCCTCGATGCGCGCGTGCTGCTCTTCCGTCGCATTGATCGCGATAGAGTTCGTAGCTTCTAGTTCTACGAGATGAGCTGCCTCGGCTACCGTTCCTTCCACGATCTCTACCGTGGTGATTCTACCGCTCGAAGCATTCGTCGGACCGCTTGGGACGGCTCCGTCAACGATCTCAAGCTCCTGTAGTTTCCGCATGACCTCGCCGGCCTCAACATGACGGATGTCATACACCTTGAGCACGCGGAGGTCCTGATGGGCCACATCCAGGGCGTCCACAAGCTCCTCAACGATGGCTAACTGCTCCAGATCACCGATCATCATGATGCGATTGGTCCGCTCGTCCGCGTCGAGGTAGACTTCATCGGCCTCCGCAGATGCGGTGGCCTCGGTGAACCGCACGCCGAGTTGAGCGGGCCCGCCGATCGGTCTGGGGACGTCTCTCTGGCGCGATGAGGTCGGACCCACGACAACAGTTACCGCGACGCCCTTGAGTCTTGCGGTCAGTTCCTTGACCTTCTCAGTCAGTGAGTTGGCCATCGTATATTTGAGTTGCCGAGACCGGAACTCCTTGGGCCGACCCGGGCGATCGACCACGCTGAGCAGCCGCTCGATGCGGTCCACTTGATGAGCATAACACGTTATAATCAGAGTCCGACTGTCCTCGACGGGCGTGACATCCAGGCTGAGTTTCATGTTCTGTAACAGGGCCGAAGCGGCTGCCGTGCTCATACTGCGCAGGTCGAACACACTGGTGACAACCATGTTTCCTGCTTCAATGGGCCTCTCTCCGCCATCAATGAGATCGGGATTGATCTGGAGCGCCTCAGCGGCAGGCACGATGGTTACCACGTTGCCCTCGTGGCGCGTCATAGCAAAGCCTTTGAACTTCAGCGTCGATTCGAGCAGTGAGTACAAATCACTGACTCGCATTCGGCCTCGCAACTTGCCGTGCAGTTTCAGCGTAACGATCTGCCCCTTGAGCTTCCCGGGGTCGTACATGTAATCCAATTCAAGGTACTCGCCCACCAGATCCAGGAGTTGAATCATCTCGAGCTTTTCGGGCAGGTCCAATTGGAGTACCTCGTCACCACCGGGCAGAGAAACAGGTCTGGATATAGGTTCTTCGGCAATGGGCTCTCGTGCGGGGTCGGCAACGTCAGAGGCTTGTGGCGCTACGGTCACGGTGTTGGCCGCGGTTCGTGGTCCAGGTGTGTCCTTGACCGCAGGGGCAGATTTGTCCGGTATCATCACGCGCCGCCCGCGCGGTTGTACTCGTCCATCGTTGGCCACGACTTGGGTCGCCAGGGGGCCGACGGAAGCCGGTGTGGTCCTTTCGAGCCGACCGGTTGTCTGCGGGCGGTCTGTCAGCGACAACGGAGTAGAACTTCCTTCGATGACCTCGAGTTCTTTGGAATCCAGCTTGGCCCAGGCGACCAGTTCCTGGCGCCACGGTGCAGGCACGATAGCGACCAAACGATCGCTGTGAACGTCAATAATCCCCCTTGCCTGCTTGCCCGGTTGCGGGGGAGCACCGAAGGTTCCAATGACAACGTCGCCCAACAGATCGGCTAGCTCTCGGTCCGAAGGGAGGTTCTGAGCTTCCGAAGCGGGGCCCAGTTGCACAACCGTATACGGCGTGGCTACATCGATCAGATCCAGGACGATAGCCGCCTGGTGGAGCTGCTCGCCCGTTCCACGCACGGCCAGCACATCGTGGTGAGCGAGGACGTAGGCTGTACCCAACTCCAACTCGGACAGCAAGTTCTGGGCCAGGGTGGGTTCGATGTGCTTAAGGGCGAAAGTCTCCTGCTCGAACTCCTGGGCGCCTGTCTCAGTCTGATCTGAGTTGGTGGCGCAGCCGGCTAGCGTGCTTGCGACTAACACCATCAAGACGATCAGCAATCGTCGTGTGTCGGACACTGCGTGTTGCTTTGACATCACTCTCCTCTTCTCATGTAACTGGCTCAAGGCGGAACTGCTAATCCGTGGTACGGCGGCGGTCACTACCCACGGTTCGGCGATTCTGCCTAGCCGGGCGCCGCAATACTTGCGGTGATTGTACGGAAGGACGTTCGGTCGCCGCTGCTGCTCGCGGACCGGACGATGGACCGAGCCTGTCAGTCGAGGCCACGGCTGTGGAGTCCGATTCATGCTCAACGGCCATTTCGCATAGCCCCTCTCCTGCCAGACAAATCACCGCCCCCGGCTTGATTTCGTGCACGGCAACATGGCCGATTCGATCTCCTTCGTGTACCCAGTACGCCAGCTCACTACCGGACTCGTCGATCAAAGCCACGGATTTTTCCGGGCGGGTTTCGCAGTAACTGACGGCGCGCACGACGAACTTGGGCACAGTCTGCACAGGGCGCGCGGCCGGCGCGGCCGCTTGCTGGACGGGCCTTCTTGGGGCGGGCGGTGGTTTTGTCGGAGGTGGGGGGGGAGGAGTGAGGTACGCCGCTAAGGCCTCCGCCTGAACGACCAGCGGCGAGGCGCGCTCCTGCGCCTCAACCCTGTGTGCCCCCTGTTCTGCAAGTGTCCTAACGATGTCTGGACCGGCCGGGATAGCGAGTTCGGCGTCGGCGCGACGCGACCAGAGACGCGCGCACAGGCCAGAGACCGCGCAGGTGGCCAGGAGTGCCAGAATCCCCAAGCTGTGTAACAGTCGAATCATGACGTAATTAGTTCCCGGCTTGCACCGCACGGGGGGCATGATCCCGCCGAGCGATCCGGTGGCTGCGTAAGTCCTCCACATATAGTCTCTCTAGAGAGCGTTTGGCGCGGCTGAGCCGCTTCTTCATGGCCTCGCGTGAGCAGCCCGCCTGCGCCGCGGCTTCGTCAAGTCTCAGGCCTTTGATGAATCGCAACCTCAACACTTCGGCGTATCCTGGGCTCAGTTCGCCGATCATCGATACCAGCTTGTGCTGCATCTCGGTCTCGGCCAGCTGCGCGAGCGGGTTGCCACCGCCGGCGCAAGACAGTTCCTCTACGTCCCGCCGGTTACTACGAGCCTTCTCCATGCGTTCGACTGCCAAGTCCGCGCGTTTCCTACGGCGCCAGTAAGCACAGAGCTGGTGGCACATCACGGCCCGCACGTAGGTCTCGGGGGCATCCAGGCTGGCGCCATGCTCAATCAGATTGGCGAAGACCTCTTGGACGAGATCCTCCACGTCGTGAGGACATCTGACGTTCCGGGCGAAATACGCCCGTACCTGCCCATGACATTGCTCGTGAACTTTGGCCCAGTATGCTCTCTCTGGAGTCCCACCGAGCGCACGAGATCCCCTTTTCTTCCGCTCCCTCCCCGTCATTAGTGTCACCCTCATCTTCCGACCTATGGGTAACGGCTGCCTCGCTCGACAACCTCCCCCTTTGCCTAAGAAGGCGAGTCTCGTGTGCTTAATGTTGATGTGGAAATAGAAGAAATAGCGATTTCAGTGGCCAGACCGTTGCCACAGTCGATGTACGTCTCCTGATGGGTCTCGTTGAAGCCGAGGTTCGACTGTTCTTCTGTCAAAGAGCTAATCCTCCGGGGTATCAAGTCAGGCTATTCCTGTGATCATCTCATGGGCTCCTGTTGCTGCCGACGGAACCTCTGCCAAGGCAACATCTCATATTGCTTCAGTTCTTCACGAGCCTGCAAGACTGGAGGATAATCCCACTTCAGGAACTCCTCCTGGTCATCACCCTCCTGGAAAGTCCAGAGAAACAGGCCGTTACCTAACGCTTCGATACGTCCGCGCCCGCGGGACGTCTTGATCCAGTCCTCCAGCCGCTGATCACCCACGAGAATATCCAAATGCCTGGTATTAAGGACGTTGTGCCCGTAGATGTTGCGAAGTGTCCGCTCACATTCTCTGCCTGAGAACCGAGTCCAAGCATTACAGTCATCGATCATATCTTCGGGTAACTCCCCGGAGGCCAGGCCTAGGGCATATCCGCCCGGCATGAAAAGCTTCGGCATTGACACGGCAAAGCCATATTTCGCATCCACGTATTGAGTATTCCGACACATTGCCTCTTGGGAGAAGCCCCGGGGCGAGGCATCAGGAATAGCACGAAGCCGCTCCAAGTCGATCCCGACGGTGAATATGGCGCCCGCGAGACCGTTGTTTCCATAGAGTCCGCAGAAGTCCCAGTCCGAGATCCTATAGCCACCCTCCGGCCACACTCGCATCAAATCAAGATACTCTACGTTGGCGTCATCAAGCTGCCGGACGAACCGGTTTCGGTATTTGGCCAGCTTGTAGGCATTGTGACTGATCAGTCCCTTGGGTTTCTGCTTGAATCCTCCAGAGATCTCGTTTGGCGGGACTTCCAACTCGGTAGCCCACACTTCCATATCATCCCACCAATCCTGCAGTGGCGGAGATTCTGGACTGACAAGCTCCCCATATATTGAGACCACCAATTGGGTCCTCACGTCCATTCTCCCTAATGCGGCTTGATCACGTTGCCACGTCCGGCCTGGGGGCCGAGCAAATCTAGCATATGCGTGACCTTGTCTATCTGTGAGCGGCGCGTTTGCGACGGACTAACGACTTCGACCATATCGATCCTACCGGTGGTGAGCGCGCCAGTGACATCGGGCCGCATCAGCGAGTCGACTTGCCCGCTGGTGGCTTTGCGAAGCGATCGGTTCAAGTAGATCCGTTCGTATTTGCCGCTCTTGGCCATCGTTACGGCCTCGCGATAAGTGCGTATCATGTGGGCTCCCGATCCGTGGGCCGTCCCTTCTATAACCGATTTCCAGGGCTTGTCAACGACTCGTCTGGCACCTCTTGCTAACGCAGCCACATCATCACCGTGTCTCAGTGCTTTCGCCGAGTATCTCGCACCCTTTCCGAGATCACCGATATAAGGGATCATAGCCATGGCGGAGACGATGGCGGCGCCCCGGCGGCCCTCTCGCGCGTACCATGCGGCATTGATCGAGTCAGCGATAGGCGTGGGATCAAACACGCCGACCACCTCAAGAGTGCTATGTCCCGCTTCGTTCAGCGCGTAGCGCAGGTCTTGCCGAGTCGGGTTGCTGCCTCGGCCGTAGTCGTAGGTGACCGGAGACCAGTCAGGATCGTAGCTGGTTGAGAGCCAATCCGGCGCTGTCTCCGGCTCGCGGGTATCGTTGTACGACCATGTGGAGACATTCCACTCTGATGTGAAGCCTGATGAGCTCGTATTACGTGTCAGGGCGGAAGTCAGTGCTGTGGAGGCTCCGTTGACTGTGGGAATAACGGAAGTGCTGGCGACCCCGTTCACCAGGCCCACATAGGCTCCCATGACAGTGTTACCGCCAGCCCAGGCGGCTTGCATGGCACCCATGTATGCGCCCGCAAACGCGCCCGCAGCGACTGTCCAGAAGGGACGCTGTCCTGCGGGGTCGGTGAACTTGAGGGGGTTGTTGTAGACGTAGGCGTAGCGGTTGTAGGCCTGGGAGAATTCGGGGTCGGGGACGGTGGAGTCGGCCTGGATGAAGCGGGCCAGTTCCGGGTCGTAGTAGCGGGCGCCGTAGTAGTAGAGGCCGGTGTCCTCGTCGAGGGTCTGGCCCGTGTAGCGGTTCGAGACGCTAAAGGCGCTGATATTGTCGCGGTAGCGTTCGGAGCCGTAGGTGTGGTAGCCGTAGTGCTGGACGATCTCGCCCGCGCGGTCGGTCATGATCTGGGCCGAGCCCAGGTGGTCCGGATGGTAGTAGTAGAAGACCGGGTCGTAGGTGGGCGTGGCGTAGGCGGCCTGCGGGATGCCACTGAGGACGATCGAACCGACCAGGCACATCAGCAGCAGTTGGCGGAAGAACAGCCTCGGCGCGGCCGGACTGGAAAGCCCGTGGACCTGCCAGAGGCGCTTGCGACTGTAGACGATGCCACAGGCCAGGCCGATCACGATCGCCAGGCCCATGCCGCCCAGCGGGGCACGGCCATGACCGAACACGGCCATGAGAGCCTCGCTACCGTTGTTGTAGATCGCGGCCAGGTAGCGGTTGTTCTGGATGATGCAGGCCAGCGCTCTCTCGGGCTCGAAGCTCGCCACGAGCCGGTCGCCCGCGTAGACGTGGCAGAGGACCTTTCCGTCCTTCTCTTCGTAGATGCTGCCGATCCACAGGCCCGTGACCTGGCCACCGACCTTCTTCCAGAGCCGCGAACCACCGGCCGAATAGCCAAACTGGACGGTGCTGCCCCCGCTGATGGCCACCTGGACGAGGCGGTTCTGCTCGTCGTAGGTCAGTGTCTGGTTGCCATACTCGCTGCTGTTGCGGGTGGTCATGTTGCCACAGGCGTCGTAGGCGTAGGAGTTGCCGTTGGCGCTGACCACGGCGTGGGGCTGGGTGGCCGAGTAGGTGTAGCTGCCGGTGCCCATCTCGCCGTTCTTGTGGACGTTGCCCAGGGCGTCGTACTCGTAGGTGTAGGTGGTGCTTTCGCCCGCCGAGTAGAGCGAGACGAGACGGTGCAGGTCGTCGTACTGGATGCTGGACAGGCCGCACGAGGTGACGCCCGTGTGGGCGCCGTCGGTGACACTCTTGATGTTCGACGCCTTGTCGTAGGTGTAGCTGATGCCCTGGACGTTGGGATCGCCGAGGGTGACCATGCGCTTCAGACGTCGGGTCTGGTCGTAGTACTCGTATTCGGTGGCCAGGCCGTTGCCATAGTCGATCCGCGTTTCCTGATGGATCTCGTTGAAGCCGGAGGCCTCGTAGAAGACTTCGTCGGCGCCGGTGCCCCAGAGGCTCTCGACCTTGACCAAATGACTGACTTCGTCGTAGCTGTAAGCGATGACGGCTTGATTGTTCGGGTAGGCAATTTGCGTGACCCGGTCGGCGATGTCGTACCCGGTCTGGGTGGTGTATTCCTCGTCGGTCTCGGTCACGTAGCGGGTCGATTTGATGGCCCGGCCGCGCGCGTCGTAGCCCGTCTTGGTCCAGCCTTCGCCATCGGTGACCTTATAGAGTTGGCCCTTGTGGACGGTGTATTCGGCGTCGTCGCTCTGATCGTAGGTGTAGGTGATCGTCTCGACGACGGTGTTGGACGAATTCCTGATCGTCTTCTGGCTGACACGACCCAGATCATCGTTGTAGGTGAACTGGACCTTGTTGCCGCGGCCGTCAACCTGTTCGGTCATGCGTCCGTCATCGTCGTACGTGTAGGTCCAGGTGCCCATGTCTGGATCGATCGAACGGATTTTGCGTCCGAGACTGTCGTATTCGACCTCGAATTCGTTATCGTCGTCGTCGATCGTGGTGATCAGGCGTCCGAGGCGGTCGTATTCGAATTCGGTGACGACGTTGGGGTCGCCGGTGACCTCCTCGACGACCCGGATGACGCGTCCGGCGGCGTCGAAGTAGCGCTTCGTGACCTTGCCTTCGGCGTCGGTGCTGACCTCGGCCCACGGATCGCCGTTGTCGCTATACGCCGTGGTCGAAGGCCCCGTGGGTGACCCCGTGTCTCCGTCCGGGGGGGTAACCCTCCAAATCCGCCCGACAGCGTCGTATTCAGTCAGCGTTCCGGGTTGGCTGGCACCAGACCTGTAGACTACGTCGTCATCAAAATACGGACGCGTTACATAGCTAAGTCTTCCACATTCGTCATAAGTGGTGTGTACCACACGGTAATCGTTTGGTGCTGTGATCTCTGCTCTAGTCCGCACCTGGGCGATACGGCCTAGGCCATCACGGTAGGTGTAGGCTTCATAACCTTCGTGGACCTGGTAAACGTAGTTGTGACTGATGCCGTTGGCGTCGATGCCGCCGAGATTGTACTCGATATGGGTCTGCCAGAGGTCGGCCGTGCCGTTCGGCTCGATCGAGGCGAAGGCATCGGTGAACCGGAAGAATTCATCGTAAACACTCTCGCTGACCATGCCGGCCGGATCGACGGTCTGGACCGGTAGGCCGGATCGAATCTCGTACTCGGTCGAGGTGACGAAGCCTTCCGTGTCCTTCTCCACCGGGTACATGTGATAGTTGCTGTCGAAGGTGGTGTCCGTCTGGACGCCGGCCTTATCGATCGACCGATCGCAGTTGCCGTAACTGTCGTAGGCGTACTGGCTTGTGCTTGTGTACCGGTCCTCGGCACCGTGTTTGTCCTTGTCTAGCCAGGTCTTCTCCGTGACCACACGTCCTTTGGTGTCGTAGGTGAAGACAATCTCTTTGAGTTTGGTGTTGCCCACGCTGTCCGAGGTGGTCTTCGTGCTGGCGATCTTGTTCAGGATTTCGGGATTGGCGAAGGTTTCGTAGCTCGTATGGATGTAGAGATCGTCATCGGTGGTTGTGTTCGTTGTGTACGTGTGGCCGGCGATATTAGCCGCGATATCGTTGGGATCGCTGCCGAGGTCGACCTCGCCCAGATCGATGGATTTGAGAATGTTGCCCGTCTGGCCCGCGATGTCGTACTCGGAACGCCGCACCTTAGCGCGGTACTCCGACGGATAGTTGGGGCCGGCCGGCTCATAGCCTGCGCCGGCGTACTCCAGCTTGGTCGTCTGTGAGACATAGGCGAACATCCAGTCCGTGCCGGACTCGATCTCTGCCTCCTCGACCTTGTTGACCGTCACCGTGTACATATTGCTGTCGCTGCCGTAGACTTCGACGCGATAGGGCATGCCCTTCTTAGCGACGGAATTGGCGTCCTGAAACTCACCCGCGTTGGGGTCTTCGTAACCACCTCCCTGGTGAAAGTACATCATGGTGGTGGTACCGGCGTCCTCAAGGCTCGACGGACCTTCTTTGACCTCTTTGATCGTCGTCAGTCCAAACCCGCTGAATTCCTTCCGGTCTGCGTCGTAGAAGCCCCGAGAATAGTCGTATTCGGTGAGGATCTCGTTACCAAAGCCGTCATCCACTCGCACCAGAGACGCGACCTGCACCGGGAATGGGAGTCTATTCACGCCTTTGCTGTCCTTGTGTCTGTTCGGATCGACCGCTGAACTGTATTCCACCTGCACAGATCCACCGAGTTGGCCAGTCACCTTCGACAGGAGATCAGGAAATGGCCCCTTGTTAAGTTGAACCTTGAAGACATCGAAATCGGCGTCCTTCTTGCGCATGACCCGGTCGGGAAGGCCATCACCATTAATGTCACACATCGTCACATAGGTATCACCGTCAGAGTAGCCTGGACGTACCACCGCATGAGGGCTGGCCCAGTCGACGGTGCCAGCGTCCTGATCATCAATGCCCGTCCAGTTCACGAGCACAGCCGCACCGCTTTCATCTTTCTGAAAGCCATGGCCCGTGTTCAGCTGTACCTTGAGCACATCGTAAGCACTTGATTCCCCTCCCTGATCTGTGGTCCGTTCTCGCATGACGCGATCTGGCAAGCCGTCCCCGTTGATATCGAAGAAGTCTACGAAAAGTGTTCCGGTGCTTCTGTCGACTCCCTGCAAGCTGTTCCAGGTGGTGGTTGCGTCTCCTTGTCCATCGACGGGCTCCCAGTCCATCAGGACGGGATTGCCTGCCGCATGCTTCTCAAAACCATAGCCCGTGTTGAACTGCACCACGAAACAGTCGAACGGCGTTGTCCGCTTACGCATCACCCGGTCAGGTAGACCATCGCCATTGATGTCGACGAAGTCAACTATGGTCTCATCTGATGCGTCCATAACGCGAGCGCTTACCCACGTTTGGTCTGTGGAGCCTTGCCCGCTCACAGGTCCCCAGGATACAACTATTGGTGTACCTTCATCGTGTTCGAAACCATCACCGGAATTGAGCTGAACTTTAAACGGACCTGTTGCGTTGTTGAGCACGCGGTCAAGGAGGCCGTCGTGATTCATGTCCGCAAGGAAGACTGCTATGATTGGGCAGTCAGTGGGAATGGTGGCACTGGTTGAATTCCAGATTCTGGCCCTGTTGTCATACCACCTGTCGCCGGTCGTGTAGCCATATGCGTAAAGAGGACCCCAGTCAACCGCATTGCTGAATCCACTTCCGGTGTTGTACTGTACTTTGAAGACGTTGTTGGGGGGAGCGAAACTGGTGTAGCCAGCCGTGCCAGCTCGCCGCATGATGCGATCTGCCAAACCATCGCCATTGATGTCCGCCATGTCAACGGCAACATCCTCGGCCCTAACGCATTGGTATTCCCACCATTCGTGCAACTCGCCGTCGTAGTACTCAAAGTGTGGGATATCCTGACCGACGAGCACGTCATCCCGAGAGCCTCGTGGCGAGTTCCACATGTGGGACTCCGCGCCTGTTGTCTTTCCCTGGGCGTCGAGCGGACCCCAATCAAGAAGTTCTGTGAATCCCGTTCCGGTGTTGAGCTGGATTTTGAAGACGTTATTCGGAGGGGCGTATCCCGATGTATTTCTCATTACACGATCTGGCAAACTGTCACCATCGAGGTCCATAAGTGCTACTGACGTCTGATCTTGCCATACGAAAACCTGTTCATAGTCCGGCGGGTACACCGGGAGCCAGTGTACATCTTGCCAGACCTGTATCCCCGTGCTAACGGGTGAGTTCTCCGCGGCGGTCGCGTATTGGCTGTCGAGTGCTCCCCAGTCAGTGGTTTCCTCGAACTCGAATGGCTTTACCTGGTAGCTGAAGGTTACCGGATGCAGCGAGTTGGCATCGCTGGCGCCGTAGACCGTGACGGAGTTGAGCAGCGAGCGTAGCGTCGACGGCGAGTCCTCATAGTCGAGGTGGTAACGGCGCACGCGCGTCCAATCGCTCTGGTCGTAGTCGTACACCCAAACGGCGATATCGTTCAGTAGCCTGTTATTCTCCACGCGATAACCGGTGGCGTAAGAGAAGGACTTATCCCGGCGCGTGTCGTTGGGGTCGTTAGGATCATCCAGCGCAAATCGCACCGAACTGGTCGTGGGTAGGCCCTCGGTGTGTCCGTTGTAGCGAATCTCATCTAGGTACAACTGGTTGGCGTCCTCGGTGTAGTAGACATAGGTCAGGTTGCCATTGATGTCCTGGATTTTGGCCAGACCCCAGAGAAAGGTATTGTCACTGTCGGTCGCCGAGTCGAACTGCGGATGGACCATGGTCGCACCAGCGGTGTCGCCTTGGTACTCGCCTGCCACCTCACCGAAGTGGAACTTGTTGCCGCTCTTGTCGGTAACGATCCACTGGTTGTTCGTACGGTCAAATTGGTATTTCAGAAAGGCCTGATCGGTCTCTGCCCGGTATTCACTGGTAACGTCATTGACTTCCACCAGGCGCGAGTTGACGGCGCCGAAAGCAACCACGAAGCCTCTGTCGTCGTCGTAGTAATGGTCGAACTGACCGCTCTGATCGCGCGCCACCGGAACGCCTCTCCTGGAATCGCGCTGGATGGCTCCCATGCCCAGCGACCAACCGACGCCGCACCAGCCGTTGCCGCCGCCACCATATCGGAGAGCCAGCGACGGTTCGCTTCCCTGTCGTCCCGGCGGGAGTGAGATGGGCAGAGTATAGCTGACCGATCCAGTGAACGGATCGACCTGAAGGTTCAGGGCGTTGCCCAACTCGCCCGACACCGGCTCGGCGCTACCCTCCGGCGTGGTCGTCGAGGCGGATGGCTCGGTCCGGGCGGACATTTGGACGGAATAAGCGGTTTCCGGACCGCCGCTGCTGCTTCGTGCCTTGACCTTGTACTCGTAGACCGTATCGGCGGTGAGACTCGTGTCGGTATACGTACGTCCAGATTGCCAGCCGCTGTCGTGGCTGCCGTCTCCCACCGTGACATTCTGAAAATAGTATTGGACCGTGCCGTTGGGGTCCTGAGCCTCGGCGGCCATCATGTTAATCGCGGAAGAGCTGATCGCATGAGGTACGGTAGCCCACTCCATCGGATCGGGGTTCGGGACACCGCCGCCGGAAGACGAGCCATAGCTCCCCGCGCGGACCTGGTCGATTTCGCCGGAACTGAGAGAATCACCAAACAGAACCACTTCGTCGATTTGACCATTGAAATGATCTGGCCACGTACTGTGTTGCACGGCCCCGATGCGGAACTGGGCGTTGGGGCAGTACATATCATGCAGTTGCGACTGCACCTCCTCATCCCCTCCAAGCAGTGCTCCGGCCGTATCGTCCCAGATTCGAATCTTCACGTTGGAGCCGTCCACGACCACGCCCACATGGTACCAGCGGTTGGCCACAATCGCCGTGTCAAACCAATACTTGTCCCGGGAAGCCCCGCCATCGTAGGCCAGACTCACACAAACAGTCGTAGTACTCTCGTTGACGCCGATGCTCACGTAGAACCCACGCTCGTCACCCGCCCATTCATACTTGCTGACAATCGATTGCAGCTCAGAGCCTGTCGGAAGAGAGGTACATCTGAACCATGCGCAGAACGAGAAAGTATCGTTGCCGCTACCCGACTTCCCCGGGAAATCGCCGCTTAGATTCGTGTCGGCACGATACAAGTAATCGCTGGAACTCCGCACGAAGTCACCGGCGGCGGCTCCCTCCTGGTAGTTCGAGGTGTCGGAGGTCACCCCGTTGTTGGTCAGGGTATTGGAGCCAATCGAGTCGGTTGTTAGCACCCCGTCCTCCAAGCTCCACAAGGCCACACAATTCGGATCGCTGCTGAAGTCGTTACTTCCAGGGGGGCTCACTTCTTCTTCATAGCTCCCCGCGCGGACCTGGTCGATTTCGCCGGAACTGAGAGAATCACCAAACAGAACCACTTCGTCGATTTGACCATTGAAATGATCTGGCCACGTACTGTGTTGCACGGCCCCGATGCGGAACTGGGCGTTGGGGCAGTACATATCATGCAGTTGCGACTGCACCTCCTCATCCCCTCCAAGCAGTGCTCCGGCCGTATCGTCCCAGATTCGAATCTTCACGTTGGAGCCGTCCACGACCACGCCCACATGGTACCAGCGGTTGGCCACAATCGCCGTGTCAAACCAATACTTGTCCCGGGAAGCCCCGCCATCGTAGGCCAGACTCACACAAACAGTCGTAGTACTCTCGTTGACGCCGATGCTCACGTAGAACCCACGCTCGTCACCCGCCCATTCATACTTGCTGACAATCGATTGCAGCTCAGAGCCTGTCGGAAGAGAGGTACATCTGAACCATGCGCAGAACGAGAAAGTATCGTTGCCGCTACCCGACTTCCCCGGGAAATCGCCGCTTAGATTCGTGTCGGCACGATACAAGTAATCGCTGGAACTCCGCACGAAGTCACCGGCGGCGGCTCCCTCCTGGTAGTTCGAGGTGTCGGAGGTCACCCCGTTGTTGGTCAGGGTATTGGAGCCAATCGAGTCGGTTGTTAGCACCCCGTCCTCCAAGCTCCACAAGGCCACACAATTCGGATCGCTGCTGAAGTCGTTGCCACCGGCTACGGTAGCGAAATAGGATTGCCCCGCAAGCAGTAGAACACTAATGGAGATAAGAAGATTAGATGTGTTTTCTCTGTTCATCATCCCTCCGTCCTTCCGATGATCACTTATGTGCCGTCGCGACATCAGCGCGCACTTTCCCCGGCTACGCTCAATGGTCTCTGCCTGTTGCGTGATACCAAGAAACCCTTCGTGCTGCTGTCACGAGGACTGGTTCAGATATTCAACGTCATCAGTCCTCTCGATAGAGAAGCCTAGGTTGTCAGGAAAGCGGGCACTCGCCCGAGAAGTCCCGGGCGCACCCCTAATCTAACAGTGTCATCCACACCGATAGGGGACATGGAAAATGCTGACTCCTTAGCGACAGCGGCCTAAGCCGCCGTCGCTAAGGGAGTTAAACGATAGAGGGATTTTCCGACGTCTTGAGCACGGCTACCATCTCTCGTGCTATGGAGAGTCGTTGCAACGCCTCATTTTGATAGGTGATCCAAAAAGGACTTGGAATCCAGTCCGACGGTTTCGCGTTGATAGGACACTCCGTTCATCCGAACCGGGTAGGGCTTGAAGACATCGCGCACTCGCACGTAAGTCGTCCTTGGACCTCGGATGACGTCGAACCGCCGAGTTGGCGATTAGCCACGGCGTTTCCGATCTGTCGGAGAAAAGTCCCAAGTGTCACGCCTCGTCTGACAAATACTGTCTTCGCTACCTGCCGATCCCCCGATCCAACAGACGACACTATCGAGCTAACCATGGTGTGCGCCGACAGGATTCAGGCAGAGACCATCCGCGACCCGCATACCCGCATAAGACCTGATGCCGTTGTCAAATGACTACTTCCCCAGGGAACATCTTATGCTATCAAAGCTGTGGCTTGGCAAACCAGGGCTCTGTGGATCCAACTCCAGATGGCGGAGGCAGTTTCGGTTCAGCCAAGTCTGAGTCGACATGTCAGTTGAGACGCAGCGTTCCAATGATGAGTGTTCTCCGCCCCGCGATCTGTTCAGAAATGATGCGAAATATGAAGAGTGCATTGCCTGGAGGGGGCTCTCTTTGTCTCAGCAGCCAAATGAAACACCGGTGAGAAAGGGTGATCTCCCCGTCGGCAGATCGTGCACTGAGTGCTTCATCTTCGGGTCAGTAGACCGTGAAGCCAGGATGAGTCTCCACCGCGCCCTCTCCGAGGCTGTAATCTCACTCCGCCGGAAGAGAAAAAGGAGAATGGAACCTGCGTCATTATTGCGTCAGTTGCCAGTGGCGAACGGGTTGTCATTCATCTTCGGCTCCACCTGCCAACGATCTGTAATCCCTGTTTTTGGGCAAAAACGCCATTGTAACCTTATGTGAGACAATGGTTTACAGGCGGATTCGTGGATTTCTAATCCGTAGGTCAAAGGTTCGAGTCCTTTCGGGCGTGGTTTATAAGTGATGGGCCATCAGGCGTTTGCGCTTGGTGGCCTTTTTCGATGTCACTCGAAGAGGGGGGCGCGCCACAGGCGCGCAACAGAGTCCCGCCTTCCGATGTCTTTATTACAGCTCTCGCGCGGTCGATCAAGTCACGTCGGACTTCAAGGTAGAACGTGTGGGTATCCAACACAGGCTCATCGCTTCTGTAAGCCTGCATCCACCGTGGAAGAGAAACTCAAGCATACGTTCATAGCCGGCTGGTGGTAGAGCCGTCCAGCAGTCTCTGTGATACGCGACATCCTCGATGCTGCAGAGATCGATTTGCCGGTTGGCCGTAGGACCGATGTGGGATGCTACGTGGCGAGCCACGCCGTAGAAGAGGTTTGTATCAACGATGCGATCATCCAGATGTTCTCACCACTCGGTCTATCATGCTACTTTGACAAGCATCATCGGAACTTGCTTCGTTCAACTGATCATCTAGACGAGGCTAGAATGGAATATGCCATCTCCCATCTTCACGATTGCAGATGCGCATCGATGACAACGACCGTCTGGTTCAGATTCGGAGCGGTAGCAGGATAGACCACCTTCTCGGCAGATGTCCGCGCTTCAAGATAGTACTCAAAATCATCAGACCGAGGTGGGAGAGTCAGTGTATAGACACCACGGGCGACATGAGTCAGAGTCTGTGATGCATACCGACCTTCGCCCAGGGGCCGATAGTGGACGGTTACGGAATGGGGATTGCCCATGACACGTACTTTCAGGCGCAACGGTTCGTCTGCATATAACATTGATCGGGCCGCATCGACAGCCATCAGAGGAGGGCCGGTGTATCTCATGGAGGGATTGGCGTCATTCGGAATCTCCGTGCCGAGTCCAGCTTCCATCTGCTCGTCCCATGTCAGCACCACCAGTTGGTGCCAATTGAGTATCTCAAGATTGATGATTTCGCCGAGGTCGCTCGAGTTGGAAACTCTCCGAATCTGGGCCGTCATCAAGTCTTCCCACAACCTCGCCATCTTCCTGCGCTGATCCAGGGCCTCTTGCCAGTCTTCGTCTTCGGCGGCACTTTCGAACCTGTGACGCACCGTCGCATATTCCCCCATGATTTTGAGGCACTGAAATGCGCTTAACCAGTAGTCATACCGCTCCAGGTTCCCCGGGCTCGTCACCATGCCACGGAGTTTCTCCAACCGCGCCACAAACTCAAACTTGGATTGCTCCGATGCCCACGGTTTGGGATTCGGCATGATGGCCCCGGGGGGGCCATCCCAACCCAGGACCGGATGCAGTGCGGCCGATTCGCTTTTGGCCTTCTTTTCCATTCCCGCAAGAACCTCCGCTACTGCTGGACCGGCTTCAGGGCCGAACTGCCGCGTGGCCCAATCACGGTAGAACTGGTCGAGCCATGCGTTCCTGCTGGAGGGCAATCCTCTTCTGACAGGCTGGCCGGTCGGGCCGTACACCCAAAGCAGGTTCTTCATGGCCCCGATGTTCGCACTCAGGATGCGTGTACGCCAATGCTTGGCGATCAGTCCATCACACTTCTTCTCCAGAGCCGCTCTCATGTCGGCGTACACCCGATGCGCCTCCAGCTGAGGCTGGGCGAGTCCCCAGTCCTCTTCAAGCCAGGTGGCGGCCCATTTTGTCCGGCTTGGATCCAGTTCTTCCATGCCCTGGGCCTCATCCCACAGACCATAGAAGGGAATCTGAGAGTCAAGTGTGTCGTCAAATTCAGCGGGATTGTCCGCCGTACCGATGATCCAGCCGGCCAGGGCCAGTTGGAAGGGCGCCTCTACGGCCTCCAGGGCCTGACCGGCGATTTTCATTTCATTCTTGAAGGTATCAATCTGAGCATTACTGACCCCGTGCATGGACCAGACTTCCCAAGACCACAGCCAATAGTAGTCGAGGGGATGTGTTCTCTTGATGCGTTTGAAGATCCCTTCGTACACCGCTTTGACGGTCGATGGATCCTTCGGGTCCTTTCCCAGGGACGTCAATCGCTGACAAAGCGACGGGGGCATCCCGCGTATCCAATCGTAATCGACCTCGGGGCCTTTGGGTTCGAGTCCCATCGGGAGCTCGGTTCCGATGGCCGTGCTCACACCGAGATTCCTCGCATGAGTGAAGGCGGTCTTGAGCATGCGTCCCGTACGGTCAAAGACCGCATTGCTGCTCTGCACATGTGTAGGCATAACTTCCCCGATCACCTCGGAGCCATGACGGTTGCTCTCGAAGAGCTGACTTGCCCCGGCATGAAAGCGGTCTGTGTCGAGTTGGGCAAAACCCCATATCCCGTCCGGTCGATGCGTATGCGCGTAGTAGGCTGGATACGACCATTTGACGGTGCCGTCTGGATTGATGTCCTGCCGGAGGCCAATCCAGGTTGTTGGCTCCGGACCTTGCGGCATCTTCTCGTCTCTGTCCATCGTCGTCGACCAACGTGGGTAGGTATGCAGTCCAATGAAGTTCATGCCCAGCTTGGCCAGTTGGGAGATCGCAACCATGTAATCATCGGTGTTCCACAGATCGGGCCCTTCTGGGAAGTCATGGAAAGGCAGGATACCGCGCGTCTTCAAGAGCGGCTCTCCGGCTTCATCGTAACCGGAAATGTCCAGATCGATTCTCTTATCAGGGATGATATCCTCAGCAAGTCCGAAGCCTACCCCGAGATGTTCAGCAAAACGATAGGCACCATAGAGAGTCGATGTCGCATCATGACCCGTGATGACCAGGAGCTGTCGCGCGTTGCCCTCGATGGTCTTGAGCGCAAAACCGCCTGGATTTAGCGTGGGCCCCAGGGAGTCCCGCAAGGTCTCCAGCATCTTGTTGCCACTATCGGCAACAACAATGAGGTCGCCGTCTTCCGGAATGGCGTCATGTCGTTCCAGCGACAGTGTCCGGCCGGTCCTCAGATAGACATAGCGGCGTACCTCTTTGGCGGCCAGCAATTCCGGGAGGGAGCAATCCACAGGATAGACGATCCTGTGTCCGAAAGCAGACTCTGACAATGAAGCGATCAATCCCATGATGACAAACAGGACTTGCGTTCTCGTCTCTCCCTGTAAACCGATCCGCTTCTTCATGCCAAGCCTCCCACAAGAGTCGATTCGTCAATCTCCTGGCCCAAAACCTGCCCCTGTTCGAGTTCCATAGGCCACTCCCTGTCCTGGTACTCCGACTTAGACAAGGTCTTGCACGGAGCACGAAAAGTGGCCCGGACAGGTCTATCTGACATTTCCCATATTGTTTTATGGATGCTTCACTCGCATACGCCGACCTTCATAATACGCTCTTACACAGTTCTGTTTTGACTATTTTGACTATAATCTGGGCCAATCTTACAATCTGGGCGTCCAACAAGCAGTCCAAGACGCACATGATTCACCGTTTCGGCAGTCTTGAAACGTACCCTGGGGACAGTTACTCCTCACTTGTCTTGATTTCACTCGATTAGCCATCCGCTCGTACTCGCGTGACGTGGGAGGATCTGTGCGAACAGATCAAACGACGGACTTTCGCAGAATGGCACGCTCAGAAGGGTCTGGGGTTCGCGCGGCCGTTTGACGACCCCATGCTTAGCGCCTATGGGTCATCTTGACGGCAGATAGGGCATCCAGGGCACGTAGAGTATCTGGCTATTGACGCTTGACAGATCTACTCTGGCTAATTGCGACCGTAAGCTCTAGGACTTAACATTCGCTGCAGTGTGAAGACCTTCACAAGCCTCTCGTTCTCCGGCGCGAACCCGGTAACGTGCAGCACGTCGCTTCCTCGAACTTCCTTGATTTCCGCATCGGCGAAGATGCCCGGCAGCCACGCGTGGATGAACGTCCCGTCGAGATAGCCGTCCGCCTTCTGATCGCCGCGACAGTACTCGCCACGATGCCTGAACTGGTAGACCAAGTGATCCAGCAGCGGGATGTTCATCTCGGTGAGCTTGCGCCATTGACCGCTGTTGGGTCCGTTGTCTTTGGCCTCCGCGTGGTCGGGGCGCGGCAGCACGTTCCACTGGTTCTGAGCCTTTTTGCGTATCCACCAGTTGTCGTCGCCCCAACTGACCACGCGAAAATTCCTGGTTATCAGCTTCGAGGCCCATTGATAATGGCCGTTGTAGACGCGGACATCCGTGTAGTACACGATACATTCATTGGCAATGGACGGATCCATGCAGAAGGCCGAGGCCAGCGTCGCACCCTGGCCACCGATACTGACCAGGACCGGATGGGACGGATCTTTCTCGAAGTGCTCGTGGATCACCTTGACATAGAGCCTAGCCCCGGCCGAGTCCTTCTCTTCGCCCGCTTTCTCGCTCTCGGCCTCAGTGCCGACGGTGATCGGCGGTATAACGGAACCATCTATGCCGGAAACCAAAGCGCAGTGACGCGAGTCGTGCGCCGTCTTGACCCAGTCCGGCCGAGAGAACGTCCAGAAATCCGTCAGAACCGGTGTCACGATCAGGCCGGCCAGCCGCATCTCGCCCAGCGACGCCATGACGTAGACCAACTCGTCATCAAAGACGTCGTCATAGACATCGTTGTCGTAGATGAGAGGATTGGTCACCTTTTGACCGGCCTTCACGGTGACCCCGTGAATATATAAGCCCGCCGGATAGCCGGGCCGGTCAAAACCCCAATCACCCATCTCTGGCTTGGGGTTCGCAGCCCAATCGGTCGTCTTCGCGTTCCATCGAGCCGCCCACGAGGCCGCTGACAACAGCAGCAGATTCAGGACCAGAGCTGACACTATGACATAGTTGCCACTTCTCACTACACACTCCTTACGACCCGGGACTGAGTTCAGCCGCCGGCTGATTGTGCGGCTACTGAAACGACAGCCTCGCTACTGTTGTCGCCGCTATTCTGTAGACCCCGATATCCTGTCCAACCTCACGATCGGAATTGCTGGAGGCCACTCAGTCAACAATACCACAAGCGAGACCTCGATTCCAAACTGTTTCGCCGTCGGCGTGGTTCCCGAGCATATCAGACGGCTTCTGCTACGTGTTAACCTATCGAATTCTCAGTGGGTTAGCATTCTCTGGCTTCAAGGATTCTCCTTGCCAGTCGCCATGGGACTATGGGCACCCAGCAAACGGCGGTCGAGCCATGGGGTATACCAGAAATCACCGTTATGATTCCCCGACGGTGTGCTCAAGTGAGCTCTCGGACGAGCCAGTTGCGGGCAGGGGTACTTGTCTCGTTGACCTGATCGCAGTTCGATGATTCGGGAGCCTGAAGAACGAAGCTTGGATTCCGGTGGGCAATCCCCTTATACTTGGCTGCAGACATGGTGTGCGATGCCGTCGGCACTGTGCAAGGATACGTTCAGCGGCGCCATCCATGGTGGGGATGTCGCCGGATACGTCGGTCCAGGTGTAGTGAATACTCTCATGGCACACTGTTAGGCCTCAAATAATGAATACGCAGCGACGAGACTTTCTGAAATCCGCGGCCCTGGTGGCTGGAGCTTCCGTTGTCTTCACGAGCACTCATGCGCAGGGGCGCCGCACGCCGAAAACTGACTACAGCATTCTGGACAACGTGCTCGAACAACCTGTTCTTAAGCGAGGACTATTTCCAGATCCGGTGATCATCGCATCCGTGGAGTTGTTGAGAGATCGCGACAACTGCATCTGCCGGGTGCGATCCAAGGACGGCGCGGAGGGAGTATCCATTGGGCATCCGTTCATCTCCAAACAGAGCTATCCCGTATTCGCAGACAGGTTGATTCCGTTCTTCACGGGCAAGGATGCACGCGATCTCGATCGACTGATCTACCTGGTATCGGAAAGGAGCGTCAAAGTCCAGGGCGTGCCGTTCTGCGTCCAAATCGCCACACTGGAGTTTGCCATTTTCGATATGCTGGGTAATATCGCCAACAAGCCGGCGGGGCTTCTGATTGGCGATATGCTGAATCCGCAGGTGTCTATCTACCTGGGCAATCATCTCGCAGACTTCCGCAACAAAGAGCCGGAGGTGTCTCTGGCATTGATGGCACAGGATGTGGAGAAGACCCAGGCCAAGGCCATCAAGCTTCGGGCCGGACGCGGCGATAATCTGGCCTCGGATATCGACAATGCCCCGGGACGTACGGAGAAACTCATACGTATGGCGCGGGAGAAGTTCGGCGATGAGATGGTGCTGATGATCGATGGCAACGGGTCCTATTCCGTGCAGGAAGCCATCCGCATCGGCAGGATCCTCGAAGAATACAACTACTACTTCTACGAGGAACCGCTGCCCTGGGACTGGTACGAGGAGCAGAAGATCGTCGAGCAGGCGCTCACGATTCCGATGGCCGGCGGAGAAGAAGAATTCGGGATGCACGCGTTCCGCTATCTGATCGGAAACGAGGTCTTTCAGATTGTGCAGCCCGACCTGTTCTATTTTGGTGGCATGATCCGGACCATGAAGGTGGCGCGGATGGCCGCAGCCGCCGGACTCCAGATTACGCCCCACATATCCGGGGGAGGTTTGGGCTACGCCTACATGCTCCAGATGGTTTCCGTATGCCCGGCGGCAGCAGAATTTCATGAGTTCAAGATGTTCAATCACCGGGACGCCAACGGAACCGTCATTCCGGTGGAAAGCAAGGCGGAAAAATTCGAGAGCATCGACGGAGTGATCAAGGTGCCGTCCGGCGCGGGTCTTGGAGTGAGGATCGACCCTGATTACATAAGGACGCACGCTCTCTTCATCGGATGAGCCTCTGTTTGGAGAAATGGGCGTGCTGAAAGGTCGCCCTCAGAAGGAGACGGCACTCATGTATCGAATCGGCAAGGCTCCAAGCGTGCTGGCGTTGTGCCTGACGCTCTGCCTGGCGAGCGGTGTCTGGGCCGGGAGTGCATCCAACCCGGACGTATTCGACGTGCGCGCGTACGGCACCAGGGGCGATGGCCACTCGGTCGATACCGAGGCGATACAAGGTGCGATCGATGCCTGCCACGCCGCCGGCGGGGGACGCGTCCTGCTTCCTGCCGGTACGTACCAGAGCGGAACCCTTCGTCTGGCCCATCATGTGACGATTCATCTCGAGCGCGGCGCCCGTCTGATCGGGACGGCCGACCTGACGTCTTACTCCGGGTTCGAAACCGGGAGCTTACGGAACAGCAGGTGGAACCGAGGACTGATCGTGGGCGAAAACCTCGAGGATATCGCCATCACCGGCGCCGGTCTCATCGATGGTAACAAGGTCCTCGATCCGCAGGGCGAGGAGAAGATGCGCGGTCCCCATACGATCCTCCTGAAAGAGTGCCGGGGTGTGATGCTTCGCGATGTGACGATTCGAGATTCGGCCAACTATGCGTTTCTCTTCTACGCGTGTACAAACGTGCGCGTGGAAGATGCCACGTTCGAAGGCGGTTGGGATGGGGTTCACTTCCGCGGCCTCGACTTTCGCGACGGCCACGCCCAGTGGAATCGGGACGTGTTGATCCGTCGCTGCCGGTTCTTCACCGGTGACGATTGCATCGCCGGGCACTATATCGAGGACGCCGTCATCGAGGACTGCCTCATCAATTCGTCGTGCAATGGTGTGCGTGTGATTGGCCCCGCCAAACGTCTGACCTTCAGGCGGTGCGAGTTCGTCGGGCCAGGCCAGTTCGAACATCGCACCTCGCGACAGTTACATCGCACCAATATGCTGGCCGGTTTGTTGATCCAGCCCTCTGCGTGGACACCCACCCCGGGGCCCCTTGAGGATGTTCACGTCGCCGATGTGACCATGCGGAATGTCGCCTGCGCTTTGCATGTCTGCATCCGGCAGGGCAACACAGCCGGACGTGTCACGGTCGAGCGGCTCAAGGCGACCGAGGTGTACAGCCAAGCCATTTCGGTAGAGAGTTGGACGCCCGAGGCCATTGGACAAGTGACGCTCCAGGACATCGATATCGCCTATAGGCCGGATGCTTTCGATGATCCGCGCATGGAAGGGCGGCCGCAAGTGCAGGTGCCGATTCAACAGCCGGGTGTGGGTGTCTGGGGACGAAAGTTGCCGGTCTGGGGCATCTACGGGCGAGACATCCGTCAGTTGCATCTGAATCGCGTACGATTAAGGACCAATGACCTGGAAGACACTCGCCCCGTGGTTCGCATCGACGATGTCGAACAATTCCGGCTCGAACATCTGGAGCACTCGCCCGTATCGGCTGGAACTCAAGTCCTCGAGTGTAACGGGGTCCGGTCCATCGAGCGTGACGACACCCAGGAAGCCCCTTTGCCGCCTCGTCTAGCGAACAGCAGATGAGGCGCGGCTGCATGATGTGCGGGTTGTCCCGATGTGCACGTTTTGGGGCATGCCTCGGCGCACAATGACCTTGCCAGGGCGCTCTCCATAGAGATAATTATAATTCTCGTTCTGCTTGCATGGGGTAAACGAGACGTTCAGTCTAATGGTTCTTTCTGAGAGGAGGTGTCCGGCATGAATAAGCCGACGATGAGCAGATGGACGCCATCTCTGGGCTTGATGCTCAGTTTGGCCTTGTGTGTAGCCGCTTCCGGAAAGATCATTGACATGCGATCGCACTGGGACGACCAGACTGCGCTGGCCAATCCCCACAAGGGTTGGTACCACCACTATTATGACAACGGCCTGAGCAAGTACCTCCTTGGTGACGATCGCGACCTCCTCGATTTCCCGGGCATGGACCATCTGTACCTGCGCTTGGCCTGGGCCTACCTGGAACCGGAGGAAGGAAAGTATAGCTGGGATATCATCGATCGCATCATCGACACGTGGACGGCGCGCGGGTTTGGCATCGCCTTTCGCATTTCCTGCCGGGAGACAGGGACGCAGCCCGTGCAGCAGCAGTACGCGACGCCCCGGTGGGTGATCGAGGCCGGAGCCAAGGGCGATCACTACTACCGGCGCAAGCGTGTCGGGCCGCAGGGGCCGTGGGAGCCTGTGTATGATGACCCCGTGTACCTCGCGAAGCTGGAGAATTTCATCAGGGCCTTTGCCGATCGCTATGACGGTAAGCCCTGGTTGCGCTATGTTGATGTCGGCAGTATCGGCGATTGGGGCGAAGGGCACACATCGTCGGGCAGTGGCATCAAGTATGACTACGCTCAGCGCAAGATCCATATTGATCTACATCTGAAGTACTTCAAGCAGACTCAACTCGTGGTGACGGACGATTTTGTCTACGCGATTCCCGAGCCCGCCGAGCGTCAGCGCATGCATGAGTATGTTATTGGCCATGGGATAACCTACCGGGACGACAGCATTCTCGTGGACTACTATATTGGCGCGTATCCCGATACTTACACCGTGCGCAGTGGCGAGTATTTCGAGGCGGTCTATCGCCAGCGACCGACTGTCCTTGAATTGGAGCACTATCGTATCGTACGTCAGCGGGGGAACTGGCTGGGGCAGCCAGATTCTTCTCTGTTCGAGCACGGCCAGGGAAAGAAGGGCGCCGACTTCCTGCGCGAGGCACTTCTCCGTTTGCATGCTACGTATCTCGGCTATCACGGATATGCGGATGTCTGGCTGAGGGAGAATCCCGATCTGACAAAGGAACTGCTCAATCGCTGTGGCTACTGGTACTTCCTGCATGAGGTTGGCCTTCCGGACCGCTTGACGGCGGGGCAGCCGTGCAACCTGGAATTGGTCTGGGAGAATCGAGGTGTGGCGCCGGCCTATCATGCCTATCAGCTCAAGGTACGCTTGGTCGGTCCGGATGCTCAGGACTTCACGCTGCCGGCCGGGAATCGAAAATGGTGCCCGAGTGACGCAGAGCATACGTTTGCCAAGGGCTATAGCCTTCAGATTCCCGCGTCGATGGCACCAGGGACCTATACCGTGGGATTGAAACTCCATTGCCCGGAAGAGAATCGTGATGTACGGCTGGCATTGAACTCAGCGCTGCTCGATGGGGATGGATACTACCGGGTGTGTTCGATCCAGGTCCTTGATCAGCCATGAGGTTGCCCGGCAAGTCCAAGCTGGCACAAATGCCGTGAAGGTCGGGCGGCGGAGCTTCGAGCACTTCAATGGCGTGGCTCCGGGACCCATGATGTGGAAGACCATCTGGTGGCATACGTATGACCTCTATCTGCCGAAATGACAGTCGCTGCGCGGCAAAGTTCCTGTATCAGGTGGCATCCGTGCAAGGCATCTAGGAGATGCACGATGGACAAAATCACCCTAATATTGGTCGCCGCGGCGTCGGTGGTTATAGCCCAGACGGTCTCGGGTCGGTCTGACACGTTGCGTCTCGAAGGGCTAACCGTGACCCCGCATTTGCAGTCGCGGGCCATGCGCTACCGTAAGGAGACCGACTTCAGTCTGGGGGCGAGGGTGCAACTGTTTGTGCACAACATTTCTGACTCGGCTTCATCGCTGCCACCCGACACGGATATTCGTTTGCGGGGCCGGACAACGGAGGACTTGTTGGGGGCGGACGAATGGGCCTGGTACGATTTCCCGGATGCCTGGAAGGACCGACCGCTCGCGCTGCCTCCGGGTGCACTGACCGTTTGGACCTGGAACGGCAAACGCGCCGAATGGGGGACAGGAACCAGCGCGGAAATGACGATCAAATCTCCAGCGAATGGCAAGAACATCGCTCAGTGCCGGGTTTCGATTGAACAGCCGGACGTATGGTTGTCTGCGGTGACATTTTTGGGGCAGGGCGATAGCCCGTATCCAGATCGTCTGGTCTTTCATATTGCCAATCGGAAGAAGGTCCCGTTGAAGATGGAATCCTGCCGGTTGTGGCTGCCCGAGAGCAATGGCACCCGGCGCGTGCTGTTGCCCCGGGAATGGATCTCCGATCTTGACACGTTCCCCGAGGATGGCACGATTCCGGCCGGCGATCGAGGAGGAGCAGTCGTCGCGACGGGGACTTTGCCGCTTACCTGTACGGCCCTCGAAGTTCGCCTGCGCGACACGAGCGATAATCCTGTCACACTCTGGGCCCATCTGCGCATCAAACGCGAGGTCTTTGATATCAGCGGTGGATGGGTCAGTTCGAAAGTCAATGGACGCAGCACGCTAACCTTTGAGCCCTATCTGAAGACGCTTCGGTGTATGCACATCAATACAGCGCATATTGGTGAGGTGACTGGCTATACGGACAATGCCGAGCTCTATGGACGGTATCCGCTCAAGCGGTTCAATAGACTCGCCGATTTCGATCGTTATGATGCCGAGGCTATGTTGAACCAGATTCACGCCGTCGAGTTTCTGGGCGAACCGCAGTACGGCGGGGGCCGTCCCGTCCCGCCCATGGAAGTGTGGCGCGAACTGACTCCGTATCGATCCACACGATTAGCCACGACCGTGACGCACAGTGAAGAACGTATCTGGCGGTTCTACGCCGGGCTGTCGGACTATCCCCATTACGATGCCTACCGTGTCTGCGCGCCGTCGCCGGATTCCTGGCGGCTGTACGAGCGGTGGGGGACCGAGCGGATTCGTTGGGGCGCGCCGCTTGAGACGATCGGGGATATGACCCGGAGCCTGCGGGAGTTGAATCGCCCCGTGCCCATCGCCTACTGGTCGCAAGGGGCGCACAGCGGATGGGATCGGTATGGTGGCCGGCAGCGCACCTCGCCTACGCCGCAGGAGCTTCGCGCCCAGGCCTATCATGCCCTGGCGGCGCGCATCACCTCGCTCTACTGGTTCAATCTGAGTCTGAAATCGATTCTGAAGTTCCCCGACCTTATCGAGCCGATCGGTATGATTGGACGTGAGATCCGCATGTTGGAGGACTTCTATCTTCAGGGGGATGCGACGTATTACGGGCGTTTGGCGAAAGACGGCTACCCGGACTGGGATGTATCGGTCGTCGCTGCGCCAAGGGGAGCTGTTCTCTTCGCTCTGGACCTGGCCTATCATCCAGACCCAGAGGGAAAGGTCTTTGCGTTCGATCCTCCGCGCCGTGCGGAGATCAGCTTTCCGCTTCCCGCCTATCTGCGCGATCCGGTCGAGGTGCTTTGTGTTAGTGCCGGCGAGGTCAAATCCGTTCCCTTCGACGTGACGCCGCAAGGTGTCCGAATCAAGGGCCAATTCGGGGACGTCAACGTCTTTGTGGCAACGCGTTACGGTGACATCCAGAAAGAGCTTGAAGACCGGAGAGAGGCTCTGGAGGCGTTTGAAGATGCTCTCGGCTTTGACCCGGCGCGAAACAGCGACGATCTCAAACAACTCAGGGCAATCATGGGAAACTAGCTTCCCTGAAGAATCCGAGTGCGTAGTCACCTCGTCTTGCCGGGCAACTGTGGGTCGGAACCGATGAAGTTCTTACAAAGACCCGATCGTATGGATATACTGCAGTGACAATTTGAGTGAGTTTGATTGGACGGTGACGGTGAATACATCCTACTTGTTGAAATCGGCGCACGTATGGGCAGGCCTGCTGGTGATCTTTGCAGTCTCTTGTGGCGGGCAACCTGCGGCAGCTTCCAACAGCGAGCCAGAGACCGGGATGCGCAGCGAGAAGCCTTGGTACAAACAGTCTCTGGTGGGGATGGAGGTCGGTCCGACCGGCGCTCAGTTTGGCCATAGTGACCGCTCGGACACGCGCTACTGTCGCGAGTTTGACGGGCATGAGATTGTACGCCGCTGTGTCTCCGCCCACAGTGAATACCTCGTCATGTGGGTTCGCGACGGAGATTACGCCTACTATGACTCCAAGTTGCTGCTAAAAGCTCCTGGGCTCGGCGCGAGGGATCCACTGCGGGAGACGATGGAGGAGGCACAGAAACACAATCTGCCAGTGATCGCCTATTGCGTGGTGCAGCAGGGGGGACATTTTCTCGACGAGCACCCTGAGTACGAGATGCGCGATTATCAAGGCAATCGTATCGGTCGCTTCTGCTACAACTCGGGATATCTCGAGGAGATGAAGGAAATCGTGGCCGAGCAACTTGCCTACGGAATTGCAGGTTTTCATATCGACATGGTTGATCAGGGCTTCGGCCCGCCGTATGGCTGTTGGTGCGAGCATTGTCAGAAGGCCTTCAAAGAGCAGTATGGGCGAGCCATGCCCAACGGAGTGACTTGGGATGAAGACTGGGACCGTATGCTCGAGTTCCGCTATGCTACGAGTGAGCGTTTCGAGAAAGCGCTTTGTCGGTACATAAAGAAGCTGAATCCCCAAGCCACGGTTGACTTCAACTACCACGGTAACCCCCCGTTCTCCTGGGAGGTTGGCCAGCGTCCCGTACAGCACGCCGGCAATGCTGACTTTGTCACCGGTGAAACCGGTGTGTGGGGATTCAGCGCGTTGACGGTCGGATTGAACGCGGAATTCTACCGGGCGGCTACGCCTGGGGTGCCGTTTCAGGTCGCCATGCAGCGGGGCGTGCGGATGTATCACGACCAGACGACACGGCCGCTCAACGATATGCGTTGGGAACTGTTGACGCTGCTTTCCCACGGCGCCTTTGTCACCATGGTCGACAAGACCGGCTTTGATGGCTGGCTCGATCCGGTTGCCTATGAGCGGATCGGTCGGGCTTTCCAGGAAGTCCACCGCAAACGCGAACACTTTGGTCAGGGACCAGTTTCCGACGTGGGGATATACTTTAGCAGTCGAACTCGCGATTGGGTGGGACGCGACCATCCCGAGACATATTTCCAGAGCTTCCAGGGGGCCCACAAGGCGCTGGTCTATGCCCATATTCCCTGGAGCGTGGTCCTTGATGAAAATGCTTCCCTGGAGACTCTGAGGCAGGCGCCCATCGTGCTGCTGCCCAACGCCGGCATTGTATCGGAGAGGGGAGTGGTGTTGCTGCGCGATTACGTGAAGGACGGTGGGCGTTTGATTCTCACGGGTATGACCGGCTGCTACAACCGAATGGGAGAGCCCGCGAAGGTGTCCTCCCTCGAGGAACTGACCGGGGCCAGGTTCGTGCGAAAACTCGATTCGCTCGATAATTGGGTGCGCTTCAAGTCAGACGCTGCGGAGAGCGAACAGGAACGACAATTGCGTGATGGTCTTGCCACCGACTGGCCCTTCCTGGTAAAGGGGCCTGGCGCCGTATTCCGACCGGAGGCGGCCGAAGCGGTCGGGCAACTCCTGCAACCTTACCGGACGACCCGCCAGCGCGAAGGCAAGGAAGGCACAGAGTGGCCGATGAGCGCCGATTCCGTTGTGGGCCCGGCCATCCTGATGAATCGTCTTGGGAAAGGGACGGTACTGACCTTCGCATGCTCGCCCGACTACGCTGCTGCCAGCGACCACCATATTGTCGAAGCACGGCGTTTGCTTATCAACGCAATTCGGCTGCTCAATCCCACTCCTCGTGTGCAGATCACGGCGCCGGCGAATGTCCAGACTGTAACAAGTGACGATCCGGCGGCGCGGACGCTGCGGGTCCACCTGCTGGGGTACAACTCGCCGCCGCAGACGATACCCGCCAAGAACAGGCCTCATATCTTGCCCGGGCTCATTGAGGAGGCGCCGATGTACCGCGTTACGCTGGAGTTTGCGGACGACATCAAAGAAGTGTCCGCCTGTGGCGACTCCACAGAATTGCAACGTGATGGTCGCCGCGTCTTGGCGACGGTCAATGATGTCCACGAAGTAATCGTCGTGAAATACTGACGGACTGTCGCTGTGCAAGAGAACCTCACGCGAAGGCAGTTTCTTCGAGCGACGGCAGCCGGCAGTATCGGAGGTGCAGTTGCACTGGTCGGTACTGCGAATTCGATGGTCGAGCCCCTCGGCACTTGGGTTGCTACGATCGGCGGAGTGCCGACCTTCATATGTAACGGCAGGCCTGTTCTGAGACCGAGTTTCGAGACCTATGCGCCGACGCAACACTATTTCGAACAGTTTGCCCGCGCCGGCACCAGGATATTCGGCTTCAGCACGAACGCGGCTGCCTGTGATTATGGGCATTCCAAGACCACCTGGATCGACGCCGATACGTGGGATTATTCGCAGTTCGAAGAACGCGCTGAGGCGGTGTTGGCCGCGGCACCCGATGCGCTGCTCTTGCCACGGGTGAATCTGGGCACGCCACGCTGGTGGCTCGAGCAACACCCGGAGGTGTTGGAACGCTTCGATGACGGCTCCACTCACCCTGCGGGGGAGAATCCAACGCTCCCGAAGAATCGCCCCTTCCCGAGTCTCGCCTCGACGATCTGGGGGCAGGCCAAATCAACGAGGCCGCGGTTCATTACTGGATTGGAGGGCTTAAGACGTTTGGCAGGCTGGACAGAAGTAGGTGGAGCGGCGTTGCTTGCCCTGTCGGATCATGGCTACGCGGCCTCCGCATTCGTAGCACTTCATGCCGGCACGGCGATAGACGCGATGGGTCCAACGACCTCCGGCCTGGTAGCTTTCCCACATTACGTAGCGGATGCATTCGGCCAGCTTCACCGCGCGACCCGATCCCAGTTGCGAGGCCATCGCTTCGGGATGCACTCGGGCCAGGAAGAGCGATTCACTCTTGGCCACATTGCCGATTCCACTCAACACGGATTGATCGAGCAGCGCTTCGCCCAAGGGCACTTCACGTTGGCGCATCGCTGCAATGATGTGCTCCCTCGAGCATTCGGCCGACATGACATCGGGACCCAGCGAGTCCAACTGCAGTTGGAGTTCCTCGTTATTCAGTGGACGCAGGATCTGCCCATTGATGTTCGCCACCGTCGTGTTGTGAGTTTCCAGAGCCAGCCACATTTCCGTGGGCAACAACAGCATCCGTCCTTTTGTGCTGCGCCATCGGCCGCGCATCAGAAGATGGTTTTGCAAGAATAGACCGGGAGAGAACTCCAGGAAGATGTGCTTGCCTTTGCAGAACACGCGCTCGACGTACACACCCTTCACCGAGTCCGAAAACGTACGCAGGCTGTCTCGGGTCGTTTGGCAGTCGGTGATGGCTTGTCCCTGCAACTGTCGCTGTAGTCGTTCAGTGATCAGCTTTACCTGAGGGCCTTCGGACACGGCAATCTGGCTCCCGGGAATATGTCGTTGTGATGAGGGGACATCCGCTGGTGGCGGGCAAGTGCCGGAGACTTGTCAGTCCTCTCCTGACAGACCCAACAAGCCCTTCCTCACGGCCTGCGTGGGTGGAATGGGACCGACGTACAGTCGCATGAACAATCTGCCAAAGTCATCTCCCGGTATTGTGCCGAGTAAGGTCTTGCCCAGATGTATTTTAAGGCCCCGACCTGGGAAACAGGTGAAAGCCAGACGATCGCCCCTCTTCACACCGGGTATCAACCGGACGAAGCGATCGATGCGCTCTTGGTACGGCTCTGGATCGTCCTCGGTATTCGCGCGGAAAGAAGCACTGTAAGCCCGTCTCATCTGCTTCCTGCTCAAATCGCGGAGAAAACGGAGTTCGAGATGCTTGACCTGATTGGATTCGATCACCTCGCGTTCTTTGTTGCTGGGCTTCTGCAAGTACAGCGCTGCCTCATACAGATCGATTTTGAAGAGGCCCCATTCACAAAGACCGGTGCCATTGCGGCCGAGGGTGAACGTATTGGGTTCACTCTCCTCAGCCTCTCGGTAGACCACCTCCATCGTCTTCGGGAATAGGCGAGTTCGGTCTCGCGCCAAAGTTCCAGCAGGGCCCAGAAGGAGCCAGATTGTTATCAGAACCAGACGCGTTCTCTTCGACCTCATCGTCGTTCCCTCTGCAGCTATCCACATCAAGTAAGAGGAGGCTGGCGTCAATGATCCGGGCGCCCGAGATCATTTCGAAACAACCCACGGCGCGTCTCCAATGCCGATTCGAGCGGCCATGTGCTCCATTGTAGCTTTCCTTGGTCATACGTATGCCACACTGCGAAGGATCGCTGAAAAGCACGCATAAGTTATCTATCTTGCCATGGCCACGGCTCCGCCGCAGATATGCGAATTCCCTATCATGCTCCTGTCTTCAGCAGCCTCCACTGAGGTTCGCGGCTGGCACAACTTATAGGTCGTCCTTGCAGTGGGGCGGGTGTTTGCGGTAAACTCCCGGAAAACAACAGGGGTTGGTGTCCACAATCAACATTCACGGTGTCTTTGGCAGGGGCCAGATGAAGCGTAGCCGGGAACAGTGCAGTCGAAGCCACTTCTTCATGTCCGTCCGCCGCTGGTTCGACGAGGAGGCGGGGGCCGAACAGCTCGCCGAGCGAAGTCCGGAGAAAGTTGACTGGCTGCGCGTCATACCGTTCGTCTCGCTGCATTTGGCGTGTGTGTTGGTCTTCTGGGTTGGTTGGAGTCCGGTGGCCGTAGGCACGGCAGTGGTGCTGTATGTGGTGCGCATGCTGGCGATCACCGGGGTCTACCATCGTTATTTCTCGCATCGTGCCTACCAGACCTCGCGCTTCTGGCAGTTTGTCGGAGCGCTCATCGGCGCTACCAGCGCGCAACGGGGGCCTTTGTGGTGGGCCTCCCATCATCGCCATCACCATCGCTTTGCCGATCAGCCGGACGACATTCACTCACCCATTCAGAGGGGATTCCTCTGGAGCCATGTGCTTTGGATTTTGACGCCGAAGAACTTCGCGACCAGGAAACAGTTCGTCAAAGATTGGTCCCGCTTTCCGGAACTGGTCTTCCTGAATCGGTTCGATATCTTGCCGCCGCTCGTGTTGCTTGTCGTCTTGTTGATCACTGGTTGGCTCCTCGGTCTCTACGCTCCTTCGCTTGGTACCTCTGCTCTCCAAATGGCAGTGTGGGGCTTCGCCATTTCCACGGTTGTCCTTTTCCATGCCACCGCGACGATCAACTCGCTGGACCACCTGATCGGACGGCGGCGCTATAACACGCCCGATCACAGCCGGAACAATTGGTTCCTGGCTCTGATCACACTGGGCGAAGGGTGGCATAACAACCACCACCATTATCCGATTGCCGCCCGCCAAGGCTTTTTCTGGTGGGAGATCGACGTGACATACTACGTGTTGGTTTTGTTTTCCTGGTTCGGCATCGTTCGCAATCTGGCGCCGCTGTCCCCTGAAAAGAGGGACAGCAATCGTATCGATAATGCGGCGGCTGTGCCGCGTTGAGACGACGGTCTTGCAGGAGACGACATGCGCATTGCCATTATCGGTAGCGGCATATCCGGTATGGTCGCGGCTTATCTGCTGCACCGCGACCACGAGATTACCGTTTTTGAAGCCAACGACTACCCTGGCGGTCATACGCATACGGTCGATGTCACAACAGATGGCACAAATCTGCCCGTCGATACCGGCTTCATCGTTTTCAATGAACGAACCTATCCGAATTTCGTCCGGTTGTTGCGTACGCTTCAAGTCCCCTGGCAGAACAGCAACATGAGTTTCAGCGTGCACTGTGACAGAACGGGCCTGGAGTACTGCCCGAGCTCGCTGGGGCAGTTCTTTGCTCAGCGCCGCAATCTCCTGCGTCCCGGCTTCTGGCGTATGATACGCGAGATCTTCAGCTTCCGACGACACCTACTGGAGATGGCGAGCCTGCCTGAGACCATTACGCTTGGTCAGCATCTGCAGGAACGAAGGTACTCGCACGCCTTCAGAGAGCACTTCATCGTCCCCATGGGTGCGGCGATCTGGTCATCGGAGCCACGCCGTTTCGAAGCCATGCCGGCCTGTATGTTCGCCCGGTTCTTCGCCAATCATGGCTTTCTGAACGTGCGCGACCAGCCGCAGTGGCTCGTCATCAAGGGCGGATCGCGGGAATACGCCAAAGCCCTGACGGCGCCTTTTCGGGATTGTATTCGTTTGAACTGTCGGGTGCATTCGCTACGTCGATTGCCTGGCGGAGTGGAAATCGAGAGCGGGAACGCTCCGAACGAACGGTTCGACCATGCGATTGTGGCGGTTCACAGCGATCAGGCCCTGAAGCTGCTCGCGCATCCGACGGATCAGGAGCGGGAAATCTTGGGGGCCATTGGCTACCAGGACAACCAGGTCGTTCTGCATACCGACACCAGCGCGTTACCCGAACGCCGCAATGTCTGGGCCAGTTGGAATTATCGTATCCCACGCGAACCTCAGGCGACCGTGGCCGTGACATATAATATGAATATACTTCAGAGCCTCACGAGTGATCGGGTATTCTGCGTGACCTTGAACGCGACACAACGCATCGATCCAGAACGAATCGTGCAGCGGATGGTATACGCGCATCCTCTCTACAGCCCGCGTGCCTTGGCGGCCCAGCGATGCCACGGCGAGATCAGCGGCGTGAATCACACACACTATTGCGGTGCGTACTGGGGTAATGGCTTCCACGAAGACGGGGTTCGCAGCGCGCTGACCGTCTGTCGCTATTTTGGCAAGGACTTGAGCGATGCATAGTGCGATCTACGAAGGCACGGTACGTCATCGCCGCTTCGCGCCGGTGCCCAATGAATTCACCTACCGGCTCTTCATGTTGTACCTGGATCTGGCCGAATTGCCTGATGTCTTTCGCGGTTGCTGGTTGTGGTCGGGGGAAGGCTTTAACCTGGCCTATCTGCGTCGGAAAGACCACCTGGGCGAACCCGCTACGTCCATGGACGAGGCCGTCCGCCAACTCGTTGCCGAGCGCACGGGCGCGCGGCCGGGCGGTCCGATTCGTTTGCTCACGCATCTGCGGTACTTCGGGCATTGTTTCAATCCTGTCAGTTTCTTCTACTGCTACGATCCAGCCGGTGAGAAGGTGGAAACGATTGTGGCCGAGATTACCAACACGCCGTGGCACGAGCGGCACTGCTACATCTTACCCGAACCCATGAACACGCATGATCATCCGTGGAAGCGCTACCGGTTCCCCAAGACGTTTCACGTCTCCCCATTCATTGACATGAACGTCGATTACGACTGGCGATTCCTCGAACCCGGTGAGCGTCTGCAGGTCCATATGGAAGATTATGTCGAAGGGGATAAGGTGTTTGATGCTACGCTTGGCCTGCGCCGGCGGCCCATCACGGGTGCGAACCTCCGGCGCGTCCTGGTTCGTTATCCGCTCATGACCGTCCAGGTCGTCACGAAGATCCATTGGCAGGCGCTGCGCCTCTGGCGAAAGGGTGCCCCCTTCTACGTGCACCCGAAGAAACGAGAGGGTGCCCAAGGAGGTGTCTCATGAACAATCACATCAAGCCAGCGGCGAGGCCTGCGTCGTTACCGAGTCGGCCACGAGCAGTGGATCGCATGCTGCGGCGTGCCGTCTTGGCGCGACTGGAAAGGCTTACCTGGGGCCAGATCACCCTGCGCGAAGACGACAAAGTCCGCGTCTATGGCGGACAGGACCAGGAAGAGGCACCGCAGGTCACCATAACGGTTCACCACCCGCGCCTTTTTACGTCTCTGGCTCTCAGCGGTAGCGTCGGTGCGGCCGAGGCTTACATGCGGGGTGACTGGTCCTGCGACGACTTGCCCGGACTCGTTCGCATCCTGGTGCGCAATGCTTCGGTCATGTTCAACATGGAAGGGGGATTGGCCCGACTGACGCAATCAATGCTACGCTTCTACCACTGGTTGCGACGCAACACCAAACGCGGCAGCCAGTTGAACATCTACGCCCACTATGATCTCGGCAATGATTTCTATGCGCTGTTTCTCGACGAAACGATGACATACTCATGCGCCGTCTTCACCACACCGGAAAATACACTCGCCGAGGCCTCCCTGGAGAAGTACGACCGGATCTGCCGCAAGCTCGACCTGACCTCTGATGACCATGTCGTTGAAATCGGCTGTGGCTGGGGCGGCTTTGCCATCCACGCCGCCGCGCGGTATGGGTGTCGCGTTACCGGGACAACGATTTCGCAGCAGCAATACGATTGGGCCGCCAACCGAGTCAAGCAGTTGGGGCTTTCCGATCGTGTTCAGATCCTCCGTCAGGATTACCGCGATCTCGAGGGCACGTACGACAAGTTGGTCAGCATTGAGATGATCGAGGCTGTCGGCCATCAGTATCTCGGTCACTTCCTAGGCACTTGCAGCAGACTCCTCAAACCAGATGGCCTCATGGCGCTGCAAGCGATTACCATCGCGGATCAATACTATGCCCAGCACATCCGCAGCGTCGACTTCATCAAACGGTACATCTTTCCGGGCAGTTGCCTCGTCTCAGTAACCGCCCTCTGTCAGACCGCCACGAAGGCAACGGATCTGCGTGCCGTGCACCTTGAGGACATTTCCCGCCACTACGCTGAGACCTTGCGACGATGGCGAATCGCTTTCTTCGATCGCATCAATGAGGTGAAGGCGCTGGGATTCGATGAGGCGTTCATTCGCATGTGGGAGTTCTACCTGTGTTACTGTGAAGGCGCCTTTGAGGAACAGTACATTGGCGATGTGCAGATGATCCTGGCCAAGCCATTGTATCGCCAAGCCGGGCCTTCGAGACCGGACGGCCCCGGGGTTTCAGAAGAAGGGGAATAGACCTGTCTTGAAAACGCTACTCTATGTCTTCGGTGAGACCGTGGGATGGTTCGCATGCATCCTCGGGGCCGCGCAGCAGCGGCACTGGCTGGGTGTGCTTGTCGTGATAGCGCTGCTCGGGTTGCATGTGGCCACACGGGCCGGGCGCTCGGTATCTCGCATCCTCGTGGTTGTGCTGGTCTCGGTCCTCTTCGGTTTCTGCTTCGATTCGCTGCTGATCCTGGGCGGGGTGTACACGCCGGCGCGCTGGCTGATCCCCTCCCCGTTCGCAACGATTTGGCTCATGGCGCTGTGGGCCAATTTCAGCTTGATCGTGGACGTGCCGTTACGGTGGCTGCAAGAACACCTTACGGCCGCCGGTGTCTTCGGGGGTGTCTTCGGTCCACTCGCCTATCTTGGCGGCCAGCGATTAGGAGCTATCCAAATCTCGGAACCAGCCATGCGCAACGTCGCCGTATTAGCGGTCGCCTGGGCATTCGGTTTGGTGCTGCTCATGCTCCTGGCTCGGCTTGCCCCAGGATACAGATCTGGACAGAAGACGCCCGCTGAGTCCTGAGAAACGGATCAAACGGGGCGCTTGTCGAAGAGGTAGTGGCTGACGTACCATTCTTTGCCGCCGCGAAAGCCCCAGAGTTCGGCGCAGGCCATGAAGAAGATGCGCCAGCGCTGGAACCACCGGGCGGCCTCGCTGTCACCGTAGGTCGTCTGTAGCAGGGGCAGGACCTCGTCGCGGCGTTCATCCATGTTCCTAAGCCACGCCTCGGCAGTCTTCTGATAGTGGGTTCCGCTCAGCCGCCAGTGATTCCTGAGGATCAGGTCATCCTGGAAATAGAGCAGGAGGTCGTCGGACGGCATGATGCCCCCGGTGAAGAAGTACTTGCCCATCCAGTCGTCCTCACCCTCGGTTTCGAAGAAGTAGGCGTACTCGCGATGGGTGAAGATATGGACGAAGAGCTTCCCGTTCGCCTTGAGCCATTGCGCGACACGGCCCAGCAGGGTCTTGTAGTTACGCATGTGCTCGAACATCTCAATAGATATTGCCCGATCGAAACGTCGCTCGGTATCGAAGGTATTGGCATCAGCCGTGACCACCTCGATGTTTGCCAGCCCTTGTTGTTTCGCCTTGTCGGTGATGAAGTCCCGCTGCAACGTGGAATTCGACACGGAGAGGATGCGGCAGTTCGGATAGTGCTCGGCCGTCCAGAGACCGAAGGAACCCCAGCCGCAGCCCAGATCGAGAACATCCATGCCGTCTGCGATCCCCGCGCGTTCGCAAACTTGCTCCAGCGCGGCCTCCTCCGCTTCGCCCAGAGAGGCGACACCATCGGGCCAATAGCAGCAACTGTACTTCAGACGCGGGCCGAGCGCCAACTCCATGAAACCCGGGGGCATCTCGTAGTGCTGTTCGTTTGCCTTATCCGTAGCGACCGCCACGGGACTGCGCCGCAGCTCCTGTACGAGTTCCATCTTCGCCTGCAACTGCTCGGCGGGGGCACTCCTGCGCTCCAGGCGCAGGCGTTTACGATCGAGGGCGCGAATGCCCGCCCGGATCAGAACATCGGGCACCCAGCCCCGTTCCATCATGTCAATCAGACGTTTCATGAGACCTCACGCTTCGGAAACCAAGGAATGAAGGGACTCGTTGTCCGCTGGTAACGTCGGTAGTCGTCGCCGCGGTTTTGCACGGCGCGCTTTTCCGTATAGGGAATTCCGGTCACTTTGTACAGGAACAGCAGCATAACGATCGGTCCCGCGAGCGTAACCCACCCATACGGTGCGCCGATGCCCAGGCAGACGTAGGTAAACCAGTGAATCCATTCGAAGAAGTAATTCGGATGCCGACTATAGCGCCAGAGCCCACGCCGACAGGTCTTGCCCTTGTTCTGCGGGTCAGCGCGGAAACGCGCCAATTGCCGATCGGCCAGCGTTTCGCCGCCGACAGCGATTAGCCAGACCATAATCGCCAGCACATCCAGAGTGCCCACCGGGGCTTGCCGATACACGACCGGCAGGAACGGAATGGAGAACATCACCGCCCAGATCGCCTGCACTTGGAAGAAGGCCAGGAAATAGATCGAGGCTTTGTCACCCCAATTCTGCCGGAGCATCTGGTAGCGACCATCTTCTGGTTTGCCCAGAACACGGTCAACAAGCAGATAGACAGCCAAGCGCAGGCTCCATAGTCCGGCCAAGGCGGCCAGCAGCACGCGCCGGCCAACGTCGCCTGTCGCCACTGCCGCGTAAAAGACAGCGAGTGCTCCTACGCCTGCAGCCCACACGAAGTCAACGAGGCCCGCATTCTTCGTCCGTCGCTGGACCACATAGGCCACCAGCATCACCACGGCCATCGCCGCCCAGCCGGTTAGAATGACGTGCCAAGGTCGCATAGAACACCATCGTTGCCGGTTTCATGATCGCGAGCAACGCAGCCGTCCTGCGTTACCCCTAAGGTATAGGGGGCAATTGGATCTTCGGTTCATTTCAGATCGGGCACAGTATTGCGAGTCCGGATTATTCGAGATCCAATACGACGCGAAATCCCAGGTTGGTGCATCGGATGCTCGGTCGGTCGCGGTAGCGCTGCGCGGAGCGGCACCCTTTGGGATAGCTGCTCCAATCACCGCCGCGGAGCACCCGGAATTCGCCACTTGCCGGGCCGGTCGGGTCGGTCGCCGGGCCCACTTGGTCGTAGTCCGGGCCATACCAGTCACGGCAGAACTCGAGGACATTGCCGTGCATATCGTGCAGACCGAAGGCATTGGGCCGGAATCGTCCTACCGGCGCCGTGAAGAGGTAGCCATCCGACCAGGGAAAAAGGACTGACGGCGACGCACCGTCTGCGAATTCCTGCTTCAGCGTCTGATCCGCCACGTTGCACCAGCCCAGACCGTCGGCGGGCGGATCGCCCCAATGGTACACCGTCTTCGTGCCGGCTCGGCACGCATGCTCCCACTCCGCTTCGGTGGGCAAACGATACCGTCGGCCCTCGCGATAGCCCAGCCAGCGGCAGAATTCCGTCGCGTCATGCCAACTGACGCAAACGACCGGATGGTCATCGGTTTGCGGAAAGCCGGGATTTCGGAACGAGATTCCTCGCACGATCTGAAACGAGCCATCTCGCCATGCGTACGACCAGCCTTCTCGTTCCGCTTGGGTCTCCCATATCGCCTCGTCGACAAACATGGCAAACTGCCTGCTTGTGACTTCGGTTTGCCCCATGTAGAATCCCTTGGTGATGCGGACTACCCGTTGGGGCATCTCGTCGGGATTCGCCAATTTCGCGTCACAGGTACTTCCCATGGTGAAGTCACCGGGAGGAACGTAGCGCAATGTCATGCCGACAGAGTTGACGATCTCCGACGCCGGTTTGGCTTCGTTCTGCGCCGCACCGGCCGAGATGGCCACCGCCGCTATCAGAAACATGACGAAGGCGTGCCGGCACATCGGATTGGCTCACAGAGGCTCGGGCATGCAGAGACTGTCGCGTTTGTTTGCCGTTCGGCCGCACCCCTGGCAACGGAACTGTGCATTCTGGACCAGGGCCTTGTATGCCTCGCGCTGCTGCAAATGAAATCCCTCGTACATCAGAAAGCAAAGATGCTTCCCATGATCGGCGTCGGCACAGGTGGTGTTTTGGGGTAGCTTCTCTGGTGCCATGGTTCGTCTCCTTTGTCTTCTCGTCGGCTTACCCGCCTGCGGGCCGGCACATCTGCTGATCCGAAATGCCGGCGCCGACAGGCTGCCAATGATCAAGTCTACTGAGTATCGTTGTGCGCCTCAAGACAATCTGCTTATTCGTTTCTGCAGCACCTGCCCTGAAGTCCTCAGAATGCGGCATTGTGCCGTGGGCTGATGGGATGTCGGCAGACGCAGCTTTCACCGCAACCAGCGTTCCACCCAAAAGCCGATGCCGCTGAGCGCCGCTCCTAGCGACGTACCCCATACCAGATCGACAATCGTCACGATGAGGGGCCAGTCCTTGATCGTCGCCAGATTGGTCAAATCATACGTGGCAAACGTGACCAGTCCGAAGAAGGCGCCGTAGATCAGGGCGCGTCTGGCGGAATCGTGCTGCGCGGCGGGAACGACGACAAAGAGCAGGGTGCCGGCGACGAACAGCAGGTAGAACAGAAATGCCGCCAGCCAGTTCGGATTCGTCCTCAGAAAGGATTCGAGATGCCGCCCGTAGAATCCGCGTGCCACGAGACCGAGCCAGACCCCATCGATAGACAGAAAGGCAACGAGTGTCACAACATACAGTTTGGCATAGTGGATGATCATGGGTTCGACCTCACTCTTGGTATGGAAACGGCGGTTTCATCGCTATGGTCACACTACCCCACAGGGGCGTCACGGCCGAGATCATCACACGATTTTTGGCTGCGAAGGCTCACCCACATGGTATCAGATTGCGAGCACGTGTCGTCCTTATTCTTGCGTAAGCGGACCAGGGCGTCGAGCCCCCCAGTGCAACTCGACGCCCTTGGTCGCACGGCTCCATGCACGGCCCATCCCGTTACGGAGCCTTCGGTAGCACGACGGCGTCGATGGCGTGGATGACGCCGTTGGAAGCCTCGACATCGGTGACGATAATGGTCGCGGTTCCACCCAGGTTGTCGGTCAGGACACCACCGGCCTGCATAAGGTTGCCGCCACCG
>Ga0272443_10000154_pt1 | contig 131522 bp, 120 predicted proteins | sample SSMAcet12_FD_193581 | JGI IMG/M metagenome (GOLD analysis project Ga0272443, IMG submission 193581) | Marine sediment archaeal communities from Little Sippewissett salt marsh, Falmouth, MA, United States - SSM-Acet-12 | ecosystem: Environmental > Aquatic > Marine > Wetlands > Sediment ... | reverse complement strand
GCCTCTCATCGTAGGTCGTCCACCCGGGAGCAAGTTCGTCACTCGAAACCCGCTTCCCGTTCAGGTGAAGCTGATAGTTCCCAAGGGCTGTCGAGTAGATCACCGCCGAGGCGACATCCTTGTCTATGTTGAACTCCTTTCTGAGATAGGTGCCCCGCGCCTTCCTGATGTCATCGACTTCTTCAACCGTGATGAAACGAGCCTTGAGACTGTCGGGATTCTCCAGGCCGCCGATGATCTTCGCAGGAGGGCTGAAGGCACTGACACAACCCTCTTCAGTATCAGAGGAGGTCTCCACCCGTACCCTTGCCCAGTAGACCCTTCCCTGCCGGGGATTGAAATCATCGATCCTCACATGAGCAGAGCTGCTGTCAGCAACACTGCCGGTGTCAACCACCAGTTCAGAGAACTCCTCGTCACCTGCGATCTGCAGCTGATAGGCCCTCTGCACACAGTTTCTCCCGGAGGACTCTATAACCCAGGAAAACTGGGGAGATTCACATATCCCGACTGCCGAATGTGAATAGTTGATTGACAGTGTATTGACCGTAGCCATAGTTTTCACCCCCTGAATCAGCTTGAGATGGTGTCTCAAGGATGATATGTACCGATTGAATACAGGACACTTCACCGTGACGGAACAGAAGTCGAATCATAAAAAAAGAAGGGAACCAGAACAGGAGGACCTGTCAATATGAGTCCCTCGCCTTCTCATGAAACGGGAACCATCTGCCGGAACAGTAAAACCCCTCCTGCAGCAAGGTAACATTATTGTGTGACCTTTGCCCGATAGTTCTCCACTTCCCAGTCTCTGATAAAATCGACGTACTGCCGTTCCATGAACAGCGGTCCGCCGAAACTCTCGGTAAAGACTGCCACCTTGACGGTATCGACAAACAGTGTCAACGCTCTTGAACTGTTTGCGAACGCACCGAGTTTTTCTACGAGAACGACCTTGGGCAGCGCGCCCTGTTCCTGTCTGAAACCCTCGATGAGAGATGCGATGGTCTGTGCGGGAGATTGAGAGGAGAGGACTGAAGAGGGAACCCACAGAGGGGCAACTCCGCTGTAGACGATATGGTCGGGGGTATAGGAGAAACGGATTGCATAGGACCGGTCATAGCTTTCCAGATAGCGGATCAATTCTCTGTTGACCATGAATGACCATTTTCCATCCGGAGGAAGGACTGAATTGAGAGCGCTTCTCATGGTTTCAACATCACCTTCCGGATAGTCCACCCTGGTAAAATCGGGTCGTCTCACGAGCGCCTTCGTCAGCGTCTCCATGATCGTCTGGTAGGAAGCCCTGATACCTTCAGCGGTATCAGCAGAAATGAACACACCATGGTTCTGAAGAAAGATCACCTGTGCTGACTTTCCTTTTTCCCTGTTGTACTTCTCCTGGAGTCGGCGGATCACGGTTGCCAGGGTGAACCCGGGATTGGTGATCGGAACCCATAGCGCATCGGGGAAGTAGGTCATCACCCCCCTGCCTGCCGACCGGGAACAGGTAAGACCGTTTATGATGGCAGGATGAAGGTGAACAACGTAGCGTTCAGGCAGCAGGGCATGAAGAAGGGCCTCCACGCTCGGACGAGCAGTCTCTCCCTCTTTCCGTGCATCCATCATCATGTCGAGTATCACCTTCTCTCGTTCACCCTCATCTTCAGGGAGAGATGCATCCCACATCTTGCCCAGTGATTTCAGGCTCATCTTCACAAAACCTTCAATGGTGATTTCAGCCAGAGAGCAGCCCGAGGCTTTCACATAGAGGGTGTCACCGTCTTTGACACTGGTATTCCCTCCTCCTAGAAGGACATAGCGTTCGTCTGCCCCGTATTCACGGGAAAGCTCCAAAAGGTCGTTTATCAGTGGGTTCATACCTGCCCTCTCCCGGTCAGCACATCCTGTTCATACTCCTCGATGGATGAAATCACATCGAAATCACTCACCATCCCGCTGACCCGAAGATATTCGTTGTACACATCACCGAAGGGAAGAGTCGACAGAGCTTCATAGAGAGCTAGTTTCTGTGCCCCCCTGTTCTCCTCCTCATAGGTTTTCAACCTCTCAAGGGGTTCGAGCATGGCAGTAAGGAGTGCTTTATGAAGTGAACGTGCACCGACCACGTAGGCACCGATCCGGTTGATTGAGGCATCGAAGAAATCAAGTCCGATATGAACATCCTGTATCTTATCGGAGCGGACAAGTTCCCGTGCGACGTTCTTCACCTTGTCAGTGGTGAGCACGACATGGTCTGAGTCCCAGTGAACGGGACGGGAGATATGAAGGAGCATTTCATCATGAAAGAGCAGGATGGAGGAGATCTTGTCAGAGATATCCTCTTCCGTGTGGAAGTGTCCCATATCGATACAGACCATCTTATCATGATGCGCCGCGTAGTTCATGTAGAACTCGTGAGAACCGACAACAAAGGATTCGCTTCCGATACCGAACAGCTTCGTTTCCACGGCATCCCGCATATACTCAGGGGGATATTCGGCCGCAAAGACCTCATCAAGAGCATCCTTCAGGATCGCACGATGTCCCATCCTGTCGAAGGAGATATCCTTCATGCCGTCAGGTATCCAGGTATTGAGAATACAGGGACTTCCCAACTCCTTTCCAATGTGAGCGGCGATTTCTCTGCATCTTTTAGCATGATTAATCCAGAATGTTCTGATTTCAGGATCCTTACTCGACAGGGTAAAACCGTCATCAGCCTTCGGATGGCTGAAGAAGGTCCCGTTGAAATCAATACCTATCCCCATCTTCTTTGCCCACCTGATCCAGGAATCGAAGTGAGAGGGTTCGACAGCGTCTCTATCGACAAAGACTTCACCGAAATCACCATAGGAGGCGTGCAGATTGAGCCTTTTTGTTCCGGGGATCAGGGAGAAAGCGCGTTCAAGATCAGAACGCAACTCTTCAATATCCCTTGCCTTACCGGGATAGTTTCCGGTAGCCTGGATACCTCCTCCGGCGAGGACTGCCCCTTCGTGTTCAAAGCCGCCCACATCATCAGCCTGCCAGCAGTGGATTGATATCGGAATCGCGGCCAGTGTTCGTATGACCTCATCGGTATCAACACCGATGGCGCCATAGAGTTTCTTCGCTTCAGGGTAACGGTCTGTGTTCATGGTTTCCTCCAGGAGTATTCTATCGCACGCTAATGCTATGGATATATTGTACGGGTGGAATTGTATTTCCGCCTTGACAAAGATGTCATTTTTTAGCATGATAATATCAAATATGAACGTAAAACTGCTGTCTTCGGATTTCTTTTATTCGCCCTCCTTCAACCTGAAAGTGATCGAACGGGATCCTGAGATACCCTACCCCCTTCATTCGCACGATTTCTATGAACTGGTCATCATCGTCAGTGGAACTGGTGAGCACTTCACCTCCAAGAACTCCTTCACCCTCTATCCGGGAAATGTGTTCCTCATCACTCCCGATCTCGAACACGGGTACAGGAATGTGAAGGACCTTCGTCTCTACAATATTCTCTTTTCCAACAAGATATTCCTTGAGACCTTCCCTGACATACGGAGTATGGCGGGCTTTCATGCCATGATGACCCTTGAACCTCATTACCGCAAGGAACAGCTTGTCCAGTACTTCATGCAGCTCTCGCCGGCACAGATGGCAACCATCCTGCCGATGGTAGAACTGATGCAGAGAGAGGCCGACTCAGTTGAAACGGATGACGGGTCAAAATCTCTTGCCATGGCCAAGATGATAGAACTGCTGATCACGCTGTTCAGAATGTATTCCCTGCAGTCTGTACGGGGAAACCCGATGATCATGCGTATGGCAGAGGCGGTAAGCTTCCTGGAAAGCAATACAGACCGAAACATCTCTGTCCAGGAACTCATCGGGATCACGAACATGTCGGTAAGCACTCTCAACCGCCATTTTCACAGTGCCACAGGCTTCAGCCCCATCGAGTACCATATCCAGCTGAGGATCGAAAAGGCGTGCAGACTGATACGATCTTCCCAGATGACCATGGGTGAGATAAGTGATGCAACAGGATTCAGCGATGCAAACTACTTCTCGAGACAGTTCAGAAAGGTTATGGGGATGAGCCCGAGAGATTATAAGAAGAAAAGCGTTACCTGGTACTGAAAGACACAGTGACTTCCCGGGTGCAGATAGGCAGCGATGTAAGGAGAACAGCATGAGCACGATACAGAAACTGACAGAGACTCTTGAGACAGACATGTTCACCGACAGGCTCATCGAGCTCTACGGTACACACACAGACATACAGAGTACGAAGGACCGGTACCGTAAGGTGCTTCAAGCCCATGGCGCACACCCGCTGGCTGCAAAGTATCGGGAGAGTGCGCTGTTCTCCACTTCGGGAAGAACGGAGCTCGGAGGCAACCATACCGATCATAACAGGGGCAAGGTGATAGCGGCATCGATCCAGCTCGACACCATTGCATCAGCAAGCACGATTGAAATTCCCTCTGTGACGATCGTCTCACCCGGGTTCCCCGATGTCTCCATCGACATCGCGGACCTGTCAGTCAGGGAGGAAGAAGAAGGGACAACAGATGCATTGGTCAGGGGCATAGCACATGCATTCAGCAATCGCAACCTGCGAACCGGAGGCCTCGTTATCCATACTCACACGAACGTGTTGAAGGGAAGCGGACTCTCCTCCTCTGCGGCGATTGAAGTCCTCATCGCGACAGTCTTCAATTCCCTTTACAATAATGATGCACTCTCTCCGGTGGAACTTGCCATCATCGGGCAGTATGCCGAGAACGAGTTCTTCGGTAAACCAAGCGGCCTGATGGATCAGATAGCCTGTGCGGTAGGGAATGTCGTGAAGATAGACTTCCGGGACCCGATAGATCCTGAGGTGCAGACCATTGATGTAGATTTTCATGCGGCGGGATATCAGCTGATGGTCATCGACACCAAGGGTGACCACAGTGATCTGACAGGAGACTATGCAGCCATACCATCTGAGATGAAGAGTGTAGCAGCCTATTTCAACAGGGACGTGTTGCGGGAGGTCTCTCTTGAGGAGTTCACCTCTTCGCTGAGGGACCTGAGGAGTGCTGTCGGCAACGACCGTGCGGTACTGCGCGCTTTCCACTTTCTGAAGGAGAATGAGCGGGTCGATGAAATGCAGCGGGCCCTGCAGGCAGGTGACATCGGGACCTATCTTGAGGTGGTGAGAGAAAGCGGGCAAAGCAGCTACCAGTATCTGCAGAATGTCTACAGCTCCTCACATCCGTCTGAGCAGGCGATTTCTTTAGCCCTTGCGATGTGTTCCCACCTTCTCGGTGACAGGGGAGCCTACCGTGTACACGGAGGAGGATTCGCCGGTACCGTGCAGGTGTACGTTCCACTCTCTCTGGCAGACACCTTCACACAGAACATCGAGGATATCTTCGGAAAAGGCAGCGTGACACCACTTACGGTGAGATCCCTGCCGACCACACGGGTCGACAGAGAAATCTGAGCAGAAGCGTCAATGCTTGTCAGTCTTGTCCTGCTCTATCAGTGAAAGCACTTCCTTCACATGCTCGTCTCCATTCTCCAGATCGCACAGCGACTGGAGAGTGCAGCTTTTTGCTCTGCTGTAGATGATCGAACTCACGAACGAGGAGAAGCGCCTCTTTCCCGGTTTTTTTTCATCTACAGCTGACTGCTGATGTTTCATGGTATGCACTCTCTCTCATCAGAAGAGCAGATGATAGTCGGTATCGATCGTCGAATAATGCTGTTCCTTGTCGAGCAGTTCCTGAAGTTGAGAAGGGACCGGGACCTCCTGAGCGATGACCGGTTCGACAATCGTCTCGAACTTCGCAGGATGGGCTGTCGCATAGACCACAGTCGGTCTGTCGTAATCACCGTTCCTCCGCATGTACTCTCCCGTTGCCGTATGCGGACAGACGATGTATCCCGTATCCTGATACACCTCGGCTATCGTCTTGCGAATCAACTCATCCGAGACACTCATCGCACTGACATGGATGGCGAACTGTTCATAGGAAGGATACAGGGCGAACAGGCGTTCCATGTTCGAGGGATCCCCCACATCCATCGCATTGGCAAGGGTCGCAATACTCTCCCGTTTCGCGTAGGTCCCTGTCACCAGATAATCGATGATCGTCCGGTTTTTATTGAGGGCGAGAGAAACTGAATGCATCGGTGCACCTATTGTCTTCGCCCAGTATGAAGCACAACTGTTACCCACGTTTCCGCTGGGGATGATAACTGAAGGTTTCAACCCGGTCTTGCTGAAGACTTCCATTGAAGACGAGAAGGCATAGACCATCTGGGGAAGAAGACGTCCAAGATTGATCGAGTTCGCGCTGCTCAGATGGTAGGTAGAACACACCTTCTCATCCATGAAGGCATTCTTCACCATCTTCTGACAGTCATCGAATGTTCCTCTGACAGCATAACTGGTGATATTGTCCTGAAGGACGGTGAGCTGTTTCTGCTGACGGGCAGATACCTTCCCTTCGGGAAAGAGTACCTTGACGTCGATTCCTTCTCGTTTGTGAAAGGCATGCGCCACGGCACCGCCGGTGTCGCCGCTGGTAGCGACCAGGATCGTAAGCCGCTCACCTCTCTTCCGCAGCAGATGCTCCATGGTCACCGCAAGGAAACGTGCACCGAAATCCTTGAATGCGGCGGTAGGTCCCCAGAACAGTTCGAGGACTGACTCTCTTGAATTATGATAGTGAAGCGGAGCCGGAAAATCAAAGGCATCCTGACAGATCGCCTTCAACTCATCTTCCAGTTCATCCCCCTCAAAGAACGGGGCAAGAACAAAAGCCGCAAGCTCGGGCAGGTTGTGATAACTCGGAGCGGCGGACATATCAAGAGAGGGGAAGTACTCGGGAATATAAAGGCCTCCGTCGGGGGCAAGTCCCCTGAGGATCGCCTCGCTCGCGCTCACTGCCGGAGAATCGTTACGTGTAGAAATAAATTTCATAGTCGTGCTCCCAGATAGGATGTGATGCGAAGAAGGTCTGCGAACACTCCTCCTGCTGTGACTCCGGGACCGGCACCCGGACCCTGAATGACCAGCGGCTGACCGTCGCTATACCGGTCACTTGTGAACGCCACCACGTTGTCGGTACCCTTCGTCCTGGTGAACGGATGGGAGGAGTCATAGGCACCGAGAGTCACACTGCAGGTCCCGTCTTCTGCGACCTTACCCACATACCTCAGTTTTTTTCCTTCCTTTGCCGCTTCAGTATACAGAGTAAGGAGCTCCTCGTCCATCAGAGACATCTTTTCCAGGAACTCTTCAAGAGGGACTTCACGAAGTTCTTCAGGAACGAGAGAACGCACCTCCAGATCACTCAGTTCGACCGTATATCCCATTTCCCGGGCAAGAATCACCGTCTTCCGTGCGACATCCATACCCGAAAGATCATCGCGGGGATCGGGTTCCGTGAATCCCATATCCTTGGCATCGGAGACCAGTGTCGAGAAGGGAACCGTCCCGTCGTACTTGCCGAACAGGTATGCCAGAGTCCCAGAAACGATGCCTTCCACGCTTCTCACCCGGTCTCCTGTCTGGATCAGGTCCTTCAGCGTGCCGATGATCGGCAGACCTGCTCCGACAGTGGTCTCGTACAGGAAGTGTTTCCCATACCTGCGGCTGGTATTCATCAGCTTCTCGTACACAGGATAGGAGGCGGTCCCCGCCTTCTTGTTCGGTGTGATGATGTGAATCCCTTTCTCGATCCACTCAATGTAGTGGGTGGGCAGTTCATCACTGGTGGTGCAGTCGATTAAAACAGCATGGGGGAAATAGGATGCGCTGACATGGCTGACGATCACATCGTAATCAACATCGACCTTCTCCTTCTCGAACCTGTCTCTCCAGGAGAGAAGATCGATTCCCATATCATCGGTGATCATGTGAGTCGTATTTGCGATCGCCCTCACTCTGATATCGACTCCGAAATCTCTGTTGAGACGGTCGACTTCCTGGGCCATCTGATCAAGAAGCGTTCCGCCGATATTACCCGGACCGAACACTCCCACACTGAGAGCCTGGTTGGAAAGGAAGAAGCCTGCATGGAGAGCCCTGAGAGCTTTCTTTGAATCCTTCTCGAGGATGACGGCACTGATGTTTCGCTCGCTGGAACCCTGGGCGATGGCACGTACATTGACATGGGCCTTGCCGAGTGCTCCGAAGAAGGCACCGCTGATGCCGGCCTCACCGGTCATTCTCTCACCAACGGCCGCAAGTATGGCACAGCCGAACTCTGCGGTTATGGAACTGACCCGCTTCTCTTCTATCTCATGGTTAAACGTCGCGTGAGAGATCGTGCGTGCAAGCGTTGCCTGTTCACTCGGCACCGCAAAACAGATAGAGTGTTCGCTTGAAGCCTGAGAGATCAGGACTACGGAGATTTCCGCCTCGTTCATGGCTGCAAAAAGGCGCTGTGCGATCCCGGGGACTCCGATCATACCTGCCCCTTCCACGTTTATAAGGGCAACGTCACGGATAACACTGAAGCCTTTCACGACAGCACTGCCGCTCTTACCCTTTTCATCATCGATAACGGTTCCAGGATGTTCAAGGTGCCTGAAAGAACGGAGTGTCAGCGGGATACCGGTTCCCATTACAGGAACAAGGTTCTGAGGATGGATGATATGTGACCCGAAAAAAGAAAGCTCGTTTGCCTCTGCGTAGGTGAGGGCATCGATCACGGTTGCTCCGGGAACGTCAGTCACCTCGGCGCTTGTCACCTGAGCATCAAGATTCCAGAATACGAGGGAGGAAGCCTTCGTACGAAGAGCGACCTTCGCAGCAGTATATTCACTGCTCCTGTCATCATTCACTCCGGCACTTTGTAACAGCTCGCCGGTAAGGATCAGCACGTCCGTATTCTTCGGGCTGTAGTCATTTCGGGTGAAGAACTCCGGTACGGTGATGATTGAGACCTCCTGATCATCGAAGCGCACCATCTCCCTGAGCAGAAGTGCAAGCCAGCGATTGATCAGTGAATCAACGAACTTCCTCGTCCCTTCGGAGATATCCCCGACAAGCCAAACGGCTCTGAGCAGGTCCTCAACCGAATTGAAGCCGCTCTTGATCTCGGTAAGGATATCCCCTTTTGCAGGAGAAAGAACGCGATGGTCGATCAAAGAGACCCATGCCTCGGTCCTGCTTTCCATCATCGACCAGAGGCGCTCATCATGTGATCTCGCCGCCATGAGGAGTTCGGTGAGTTCAAGGGACGGGTCACAGTCGGGAGAGACTACATAGATAGATGCACTTCCTGCCGACTGATTCTTGATCACTTCAAAATTCTTCCTGCTGTCAGCATCGACGATCATGAGACCGTTGATGGCGTGAACGTATACTGTGCTCACCGTAAACTCCTTGTGTTCATGGATATAGAATTCAATTCAATATATATTTATCGTTATAGTCGAAATTCGAAAAAAAAAGAACCCTGTGACAGGGTTCTCTTCTTTCGGGTAAAAGATACAAAGGTCAAACCACCTTTTGAACCTTGCCACTCCGCAGACAGCGGGTGCAGACTTTAATAGTTCGAGGAGTGCCTGACATGAGGGCTTTTACTGAAACGATGTTAGGCCGGAAGGTTCTTTTCTTCACAACGCCGATATGCTGACCTACACCACCTTTTTTCTTGAGCTGTCCCTTGTGGGTAACGATATTACCCGCGACAGTTCCTTTTCCGCAAATTTCACATCTTCGTGCCATGACTATGATCCACCTTGTCTTGATATTCTCAGCTTGGAAGGACTTCATCCACCTGCACTCCATTATAACGGGAAAGGAATACCTCAGGGAGAAATCCATAACTCACGAAACATTATCAGAATATTGAAAGTATGTAAATAGCCTGAACGATCTGTTTCTTGAGAAAGTCGTCTACTCGAAACAAGCGACGAACAGATAGAAAGATATCAGAGAAAGGGGATCTTCTGCAACCCTTTCTGACACCTTGTTGGTCCTTGTGTTTCCTGTCCCTATCACATACACTCACATATAATGAAAGAGATCAGGATCAGGTACCAGCTAACCCTCCACCCCGATTCAGGAGCACAGAAGTCTCTCCTTGAGCTGCTCAAGGGCTCGCAAGGCAGCGGCCTCCTCCATCCTCTCTCACCATTCATCCTTTTGAGGGAAGAAGTCTCTCCGATCCGGTATCCGTTTGAACAGGAGATTCCATCTCCTCCGAAACCGATCCTTTTCGACTCTTTTCTGCAGGAGAACGAAAAGAGGTACCTCACCTCGAACGATGAGGCCTTCGGACCATGGCGCAGGAGTTACAGAGGCTTCCTGATGAATGAAAACATGACAGCCGTCACCCCCATAGAGGTCGTTGACTGGAGAGGAAAAATTACCCGGATGGAATACACAGAGGATGCAGGACGTATAATCCGTTACAGGTGGGATGTTCTCCATGAGTTTCATCTGATCTGACAACTTTTCATCATGAAGCTTAGGTGCCATACCCATGAGACAGGATCAATCGGCCATACGCTTTTCAGAACTGCAGCGAAATGCTTATTACTCATATTTTTTCATAATATACGATAATCTCATTGCACAACTGACCTTCTTCAGATAATCATAAGATTCATGAAAGAATCAAGATTAGCCATGTTCACTCCTTCCGTGAAAGTGAGACAGTTCCTCCTGACAATACTCGTCATAGGACTTGCCCACGGTCTCTATCGTGGTGTGCAGGACAACTACCTTGCACAGATCGTCCATATCGACGAGTTTGAAAGAGGTCTGGTCGAGTTCTTCCGGGAACTCCCCGGACTCTTCCTGATTCTGATTCTCGCAGCGTTCTACCGTTTCAGTGAGACAAAGGTGTTCAAGATCGGCTCTGCGATAACCCTGCTGGGAATACTCGGACTTCTGATTTCAGCTCCCTCAACCTTTGCAGTGGTAAGCTTCATGGTTCTGTATTCGGTAGGAGAACACATTCTTATGCCGGTTCAGAGCACCCTCACCCTCCATCTCGCAAAGGAGGGACAGAAAGGACGTGCCCTGGGCATTGTGAGTATGATGAAGCATGGAGGGAACATCTTCGGTTTTCTCGCTGTCACCGTTCTGTTCTTCATCTTCCCCAGACTGGGTATCAATGAGGATAATGCAGCCGGGTTCAAGATCGTCTTCGCTATCGCGGGTGTGCTGATGGCTGGAGCAGTGATCATCTCCCTCATGATGAAAGACGAGGGTATCGCGGTGCGACGGAACCGGCTCTACTTTCACCGCAAGTTCAACAAGTACTACGGCCTGCAGATCTTCTACGGTGCGCGCAAGCAGATCTTTCTTACATTCGCTCCCTACGTGCTGATCCTGTACTACGGTGCGTCGACCTCCCTTATCTCTTTCCTCCTCGGCCTGTGTGCCGTCTTCGGCATGCTCTTCAGCCCCCTTGTAGGACGTCTGATAGACCGTCTCGGCTACAGGACGATTATGATAGCCGACACTCTGATTCTAGTGATAGTCTGTCTCCTTTACGGCTTCAGCCACCGTCTCTTCCCCAAGGATGTCGCCTTCATCGTGGTGAGCATCAACTTCGTACTCGACTCGATCCTCACACTCGGCTCGATGGCGACCAACGTCTATGTGCAGGATATCGCGGAGGATACCACCGAAGTGACCAGTACGCTCTCCACCGGCATCTCGGTCAACCACCTTATCAGCATTATCATTGCACTGCTTGGCGGCTATATCTGGCAGCAGACAGGCATCGAGGTCCTTTTTACTCTGGCAGCCCTCATGGGAATCGCGAACTCCCTGTTCGCTGCGTCTATCAGACTTCCGAAGAACCATGCTTCGGCCGTGTGATATTCATATATATACATTGATTTTTCACCTCAGCTGATTGATACTGTACATATACTCACTCGAAAAAAGGAGATATAGCTATGAACAGACGTGTGATCTTTCTCTGTGTAGTACTCATGATCAGCACCGTAGGTCTCTGGGCAGGCGCTTATGATGACATCTATACGCTGAATCTTCCCTATCAGTATCAGAGCCTCACTATCGATGGTGCTTCCGCCACCAACGGAGCACATGCATTTGACCTTCAACTCACTACCTCCCCGGTCTCCTTCTCGATAGAGGCGGGACTTGGCGCAGACTGGGAATATGTGAAAAATGAAGGACCTGCCTTCCTCTGGATGACCACTTCAGGAACCCGGGCTCAGGTAGGCGATTCCGGTATAGGATTTGCAGCTGCAGTCGATGGCATGTATCGCAATTACGCCTTCGAACTTGAGGGTATGGACGCGTTCCTGTCAGCCAGCGGGGACGCAACTGTAACCATGAACCTTTCGTTCTCTCCAGTGAACGCCAACTTTTTCGCTCTCATCAATCCTGAGATCGGGTTCGGTGTGGGACGTATGTACAGCATCCAGAACACCCGTGAGATCATCAACACGATGGAGCACTTCAATATTCCCGTCACACCGGAGAAGGTGCGGGAGGTAGCGGAGCACGATTTCATGCGGACCGCGAAGTTCAATACCTATACCAACGATCTGAGCAAGATAGTAAGTGATTTCTATCAGGAACGTGCTGACATATTAGGCATGGGAGACAGGGCGCTTGAACTTATCTATGTAGGAAACAGTCAGGAGTATGCCTTCGAACAGAACCGGTGGGCAGGACTCCTTTACGGATGGACGACCTACATGGAAGTACGTCCGTGGTTGTGGTATGCCACCGGATCGACGACTGAGTTCAGGATGGACCTTGCTCTGGTGGGAGAGTATGCGACACTGCTGAATGATGACACTCTCTATGCACGAGGCTATGTCGACATCGTTCCCGGTATCACGACCTCGGGAACAGACTTCTTCACCTTCGAGAGCAATCTGACTGTCGATGCACGCTATTTCTTCACCGACCCGAGGATGTGGGCTGACGGTACTGTCGATATCACCATCAACAGCCAGGCGACAAAGGTCTTTGATCTTGATATCGATGCAGAGTTCAACTACCAGATCAATCCGAACTTCATCGCATTCGCAGGTGCCGAGATCCAGAACACGTTTGGAACCATGGCCATCTACGCAGGCGGAGAGATGAGACTCTTCTGATACGCTGCTTCCCGGTTTTCTCAATAAGGATGTATCAAACGATACATCCTTGCATATCTCTCTGGAATTGATCAGGTTTTTCTGGCACTATGTGGGGCATTATGATTATCAGCACAAACAGATACAGGTACCGATACAGTCTTTCTGAGATGTACGATGCCATCAGACGCGTATACCGGGCAGGCGCTGTGCTTGCCGAAAACAGAAAAAGCCAGAAGATATCCGAAGAGTTCATCGAGCGCATAATGCTTGCCGTCACGGAAGTCAACGGATGTTCGGTGTGCTCGTATGCCCACACGAAGATGGCACTGGAAAGCGGTTTCAGTGAGGAGGAGATAGACAGTTTCCTCTCAGGCAGTGATGCCTACGTAGTCCCTGAAGAGGCCAAAGCGATTCTGTTTGCTCAGAATTTCGCCGATGCTCATGGTCAGCTTGACGAGGCGTCCTACCAGGCTCTCGTTGATGAATACGGCAGTGCCGGGAGCGAGGTGATCCTTGCTGCTGCGCGGGTGATGACAATGGGGAATATCCTCGGTCTCCCCTTAAGCGGTTTCTGGTCGCGCATCAAGGGCAAGCCGTATGAGAACTCCTCTGTCTCCTATGAACTGCTGATGATTCTTGCCCCTATAGTCCTGTTTCCTGTCAGTGCCCTCGAGTTGCTGTTCAGAAAGATCGGGCTGATGTAATGGTTAAGAAACGGACGAAAGGCCTTATCATGGCAACCCTTGCCCCCATCATTTGGGGAGGTGCTCTATCTAGCGGACGTGTCGTCTCTCAATACCTCTCCCCGGTGACCACCGGGTTCATTCGTTTCTCCATAGCACTTATTCTCCTCTACCCCTTCTACAGGACACAGATAGGCAGACTTCCCCGCCTTTCAAGGCGGGAATGGGTGCTGGTCTTCCTCATTGCCCTGTTCGGGATGGTGCTGTTCAACATCTTCCTGTTTTCCTCGCTCAAGACCATCACGGCAATACGTTCCAGCATTCTGCTGGCCTTCACCCCCATCATCGTGATATTCCTTTGCATGCTGCTGTTTCGGCAGAAGGTATCGGGAGGACAATGGACCGGGATCGCACTCTCTGTGACAGGGGCAGTACTCACTATTACCGGCGGTGATATCATGTCGGTGATAGAGAACGGGCTGGCCTTCGGGGATGTGACAATGCTCCTCGCAGTCCTCTCCTGGGCGCTCTACTCTCTGGTCATCGAGCAGGCGACAAAGACGCTTTCCTCCTTCACGATCCTGATCTATGCAGGAGGTATCGGTCTACTGCTGCTGTTTCCTTTCACCTTCGCTGAGGGGGGATGGAGCGCTGTCTCTTCACTGCCGCCTGTGGCGATCTTCAACCTGCTCTACCTCGGTGTGTTTGCCGCAGGGCTCTCCTACATCTGGTATTTCGAGGGAATCAAGGCCCTCGGTTCAGGAACCGCTTCTGCCTTCCTCAATCTGGAACCGGTAGCTGCGATCCTGATCGGAATCCTTTTTCTCTCGGAAACCCTCACTGCACCACTGGCCTTAGGAGCAGCTCTGGTCATAGCAGGTCTGTTCCTGACAGGAAAAAACGGCTAGAAAGGCGCCTTGGATTTGAAGCGCATCTTTTTCCCTGAGCGGGGATGAGTGAAGGTAAGTGTAGATGCATGGAGCATCAGCCGCTCCCCTTCTTCCCTTTTTCCATACAGATGATCGCCGATGATCGGCAGGTTCAAGCCCTTCTCATGTGAGGAGTGGACTCTCAGCTGGTGAGTCCTTCCGGTCTTGGGTGTAAACCTGACCCGCGTCACATGCCGATTTCGGTACGGTTCGACCCGTAAGCGTTCATAGCGGGTCACCCCTACCTTTCCGTTCACCTCATCATGAATCTGGTAGGGTCTGTTTTCAGTGTCGAGGCGGAATGGGAGAGTGATCACTCCCTTGTGTTCCTGAAGCACACCATCGAGAAGTGCTATGTAACTCTTCTTCACCGTTCGTTCCTGGAACTGTATGGAAAGACTTCTCTGGGCTTCTCTGGTCAGACCGAGGACAAGGAGCCCCGAGGTATCCATATCGAGGCGGTGCACAGAAGGATTCTCGATCGAGAAGGGTATCAGCTTGCGCACCCGGGAGACCACACAATCCTGTTTTTCCGGCCCTATACCGGGCACTGAGAGGAACGCAGTGGGTTTATCGACAACGATTATATCCTGATCAACGTATAGCACTTTCAGTCCCATGACAGCCGGGACAAGGGCAGAACAGCGTTCCTGACAGGGGGGATAGAAGGTGTGGGTAGTTCGCTGTTTCGCAGCCCCGTAATAGAACTCGACCATACTCATAACCCGCAGCTGTCGGCGATAGGCTTCACTGAGCAGTTTCGGTGCACAGCAGTCCCCGGTACCGGAAGGGGCGAGAGCTATATCAATGAGCTCATCAAGGCGCTTCACACCGTCGTGAAGAGTGTGAAATCTATGCAGGAGATGAAGGGCCTGCTGAACCTTCCGGCTCTCCTGTGAGGCTTCCTCGCTTCTTCCCTGTGCCAGCAGCTGTTTTATAACTGAATCACTCTCCTGAAGGATACTCTTATAGACACTCTCATCATAGGTGGGAGGAACCCATCCTCTTATAGTGGCTGTACCGGCTACCTCACCGCTGAAGGCCTTAAGCACAACAACCTCATCCCTCTCATCAAGGGCGACCAGCACACCGAGCATGAGCCCACCATTCTCTTCAGAAAGGGAATCAAGAGGGATCGATCTGCTTCCTTCGTAATCAAGAAAACCCTCTCTAGAGAGGGTATGCATGAGTTCTCTGGCAAAGACTCTGGCAATAAGGGGAGGCAGGACGAAGTTCATGGGCAATGAAGGGTTACCGTGTGAGGTCTTCAAGGAGTCTGGCATTGAAATCATCGGCGACCGACTGGGCGATGTTGCTCGGATAGCGGTTAGTCGTCATCCTGAACAGGGCAAGGGTCAGCACGAGAGATCCCCCGGATGCAAGTATGACACCACCGACCTCCCGGGAACTCCCTTCCTCACTTGTAAAGAACAGCGCTCCCCCCAGGGCAAGAGCCGCTATCGACCCCCACAGAAGATCTGAAGTCTTCTTCTCATACAGTCTTGCCTCTTCAGCTTCCTGTTCATAGCCGGCTATCGCGAAGAAGTCTGCTTCACTGACAGGAGAGAACCCCTGATAGCCGACCCAGTACCTGTACGATATTTCACCCCAGAAACCACGATCACCGAAGTAGCCGTAGCTTCCGGCCTTTGTCTCGAAACTCAGACGAGAGCGGTTGAATTCGGTCATTTCCTCCTGTGTGAGAGAGGACATCGACACAGCGTACACAGACATGCCCGCTGCTACCAGAAAAAGGACCAGGATCATTCGTTTCATGCCGTTACCCTTTCACACAGATCGCATCTATCTCGACTCCCACATCCTTGGGCAGACGGGAGACCTCCACTGCTATGCGTGCGGGAGTGTGTGTGCCGAAAAAGGATGCATAGACCTCATTGACCGCTGTGAAATCATTCATGTCACGGAGAAACACCTGACATTTCACGATATCGGTGATCTCGAAACCTGCCTCAGTCACTACGGCAGCGAGATTCTCCAGCGACTGCTGTGCCTGCTCTCTGATATCTTCGCTGACCAGAGTCATAGTCGAAGGAACAAACGGTATCTGTCCCGAGACGAAGAGAGTATTACCGGCAAGGTAACCCTGACAGTAGGGACCGATGGCAGCCGGTGCGTGGGGTGTCGTAATGGTTCTTTTCATAGATATCTCCCATCAAACATGTATTGATACCTTTCTTTATACCACATAAGGTAAATATCGCATAGAGACCAGTGACAGAACCCGGGATGCCGCAGTGAGACACCTGCCTCGCAGAAAACAGAATTCCCGGCGGATCCGGCGGACCCGCTCAGGAAAGACATTTCTGTAATGACCTAGAAGGGTCCGAGATTGATCAGAGTGGCCACAGCGACAGCAAACAGGCCGATGATCAGATGAATGACCAGGAGCTTCCAGGCATAGGATATCCACTTACCGTAACTCACACGTGCCATACCGAGGGCAGCCATCGTGGCTCCGAGGGTCGGGATAAACATATTGGAAAGACCGTCACCGTACTGGAATGCGAGAACAGCCACCTGTCGCGGTATCTCCAGGATGTCGGAAACTGGCACCATGATAGGCATCGTCACCATAGCCTGACCGCTTCCTGAAGGTACGAAGAAGTTGATGAAGGTCTGGATGATGACCATCAGGGTAGCTGAGAGTACTCTGGGAAGGTAAGCAAGCGGCTGGACAAGATAGTACACGACACTGTCGAGTATCTGTCCATTCTCCAGTACGACCATGATACCTCGTGCAATACCGATGAGCAGCGCCCCGTACAGAAGAGACTTTGCACCTTCGACGAACAGTTCGCCCATTTTGTTGAGCTTCATCCTGTATATGATACCGCTGACGATACCGAGTCCGAAAAAGAGAGCTCCCATTTCGTTGATGTACCAGCCGTACTGCATGACTCCCACCAGAAGAGTGATGATTGCGGCAACAAAGGCCAGAAGGATGAGTTTTCTAGAGGTCGTAAGAGGGATCTCCTCATCCGTGTTAAGACCGAGGTCCTGGTAGTCTACATCACTCATCAGGCTCGCAGACGGGTCTTCCTTGATCTTCTTCGCGTATCGGAAGGTATACATCAATGTGGTTGCGATCACGACGACGAAGAAGATAAGCCTGTACCAGAAACCCGAATAGAGAGGAAGCTCCGCAATACTCTGTGCGATTCCTACCGTGAAGGGATTCATGGGTGCGGCGGCAAAGCCTCCTGCAAGACCGAGGAGACCTAGGGAAAGGCCCACTATCGGATCATACCCGAGGGAAAGAGCGATCATGATCGCGAAGGGCATGAAGGCAAGGGCTTCTTCATAGAGTCCCATGACACCTCCGAGCAGTGCGAAGAAGACGGTGATGATGATCATCACGTACTTCTCGCTGGCTTTCCCTTTGGCTTTTGTCACAGTTCTCATGAGGAAGGCATCGATCGCCTTTGTCTCCCTGAGTATCTGAACAGACCCTCCTATCATGAATACGAAGAACACGATTCCTGACGCACCTATCATACCGAGCTGGAATGATTTGAGCACATCAAACAGTCCTACCGGTGTCTGCTCGACCGTGGTGAATGTTTCCGGGACGATGACCATCCTTCCGTCCTGCTCTACACGATCGTACGTTCCTGCCGGAATAATGTACGTCAGTATCGCAGCTACGACTATGATGAAGAACAGCAGCACGTATGTGTGCGGAATCTTCTCGAACAATCGTGTCACCTTGTCTTTGCCGGCAACCTCTTTACTCGCCATATAGACCTCCTTACCTGTCTATCTCTTGAGTGATTTTTACAGACGACAATGGATAGTCCTGAGTCCGGTCGCCTCCCTCGACACATCAAACACTGTATCCAAGAGTAATCTGTAAAAGCTTGTATGAAAGAATCATCTTTGATGAAATACCAGAAGTCAAGGTTTTTCGTCATTTTATTACATATTTAGTTATTTATTTATATATAAAACTTAATTTTTTTGATTTATACATCATAAATGTTCAAATAGCGAAATGTGACATGCATTTTTCAATATATGAAACAACAGTTCGGCATGCGAGATAAATATACTATGTCGTGGGCACATAGCTGATCCGTTCAGGATGTCAGGAAACAATCATGATGAAATATGTACTATCTTTTTCCATAATCCATGAGATATGATATATGCACCGGAGGCTTCTACATGACAACATCTCTTCAGGATTCACGTGCATCCATCCTCTCCTGGTCGCTGTACGACTGGGCCAACAGTGCCTTTTCCACCACCGTTATGGCGGGATTCTTCCCGATCTTCTTCAGCTCCTACTGGTCCAGTGCAGGGAGTGTGCAGGAAAGTACGTTCCACCTCGGACTTGCTAACTCCCTGGAGGCTGTCCTTGTTGCCATTCTCGCCCCGGTTCTGGGTGCGATTGCCGACAAGGGAAGTTACAAGAAACGCTTCCTTATTCTCTTCACCTTTCTCGGAGCTGTCATGACCATCGGTCTCTGGTTCGTACAGGCAGGCCAGTGGCAGATGGCAGTGATCCTTTACATCCTGGCCACAGTTGGATTTTCAGGGTCTATTCTCTTCTACGATGCACTGCTTCCAGCAGTTGCATCAAGAGAGAAGGTCGATTTCGTTTCTTCTCTCGGGTACGGAATGGGGTACATAGGAGGAGGACTCCTCTTTCTTGTCAATGTACTGATGTATTTGAATCCATCGCTCTTCGGCTTTGCCGATGAGGTCGCTGCGATCAAGGCTGCCTTCGTGTCAGTAGGTATCTGGTGGGTGCTCTTCACCATACCCCTGATGATCTTTGTCAAAGAACCAAGTGAGCATGCAGAGAAGGGAGCTATCAGGGTTATCAGGTCGGGACTTAGACAGTTCCTCATCACCTTCAAGGCAATCAGAGACCTGAAGGTCGTAGGCACATTTCTACTCGCCTACTGGTTCTACATCGACGGAGTCGACACCATCATACGTATGGCAGTCGACTACGGATCAGCTCTCGGATTCCCGGCATCCTCCCTTATCGTCGCTCTTCTCATCACTCAGTTCGTAGCCTTCCCTTCCGCGATCGCCTACAATCTCCTGGGAAAGAAGGTGGGAGTAAAAAAGGCTCTGTACATCGCTATAGTAGCTTACGGAGTTATTTCCATCCTGGGGTTCTTCATGAACGAAGAATGGCATTTTTATGCACTTGCCTGCATGATAGGGTTGTTCCAGGGTGGAATCCAGGCTCTCAGCAGGAGCTACTTCACCCGTCTTATCCCTGAAGAGTTTTCTGCAGAGTTCTTCGGCTTCTATAATATGATAGGTAAATTCGCTGCCATCATCGGACCGGTTCTGATGGGAGTTGTGACCATCCTCACCGGCAGCAACCGGCTTGGGATACTCAGTCTCATCCTCCTGTTCACTGCAGGAGGCATCCTCCTCTCCCGTGTAAAGGAGAGTGAAGGAGCTCAGGGCATAGAGGATTTCAGGAAGAGCGTCACTGCTCAGGAACTCGACCGGGTATCACGATAGGAAGAGAGGAACCGCCGAACTCCCAACGAGTCCATCTGACCGAAGCTAACGATACCAGTGAACGGAGCAGACCTTGCCAGTCCAGATGGACTGACAAGGATGATATTGAATTATTGTTTGTCCGAATGTCGTGATATCAAATCTTAACCATCAAGCGATATCGTGGATACTGACGCTTGGATGCGTCCGAATATGGCTTGTCCTAAAGCAATATTACCGAGCACCTTTGGCCAGTTCTGGGTGCAAATTATCGTGGAGGTGGAATCATATCAATTCTCCATCAAGTCAAGAAGAATATTCACCCAGGACTTTTCTGGTTGCTGACCTAGCCATTCATCAACCAACAGCAATGGGAACCGGCTGTAATATTTCAATCGTTTATCATATATCAACGAATCGGTTTTATCCCCTAAGAATTACATGCCTATTGAGAATTATAATGAATTCCAGTCTTTTAAATATTCAAAGATTGATTTAAACAGATTTTGATTCTCTCCATTAGGGGAGATGTAGCTGCCGGAACCGTCATCTATACCGATATAATACATACTGGTTATTCCTCCAAACATAACAAGACCACTACCCCATTCCTTCTCAGCTAATATTATAGTTGCCGGATTATCCGATGTAATTAAATTTGTCAAAGCAGTACCTGTAACTATACCAGAGCTAAAGGCAGAACCAATATATTGTTGAGGCACAGGCAAGAATGATCCATCATTGAGCGTATTATAAAAGTCATCGGTAAGATTAGCCACTGAACTATTACCCCGATTCAATGTAGTGGTATTGAATCCTAAAGACATACCATCTCCCTCATTTGGTCCACTATTTATAAACAGAACCCCTCCACCAGAAACCCATGTTTCCAATTTTTCACGATTAGTGGAAGAGAGAAAACTCTCCATCTCATTTGCTTGGTCATTTCCTCCGTCAATAAATATCAGGGTATTATCAGCTGTAAGTAAATCTAAATCTACATCATATCCATAAAGCACTGGAGCAGCGCCTAAAGCAGCTTCGATTGCATCCTGATTGAGCGTCCCTCCCCACGCTTCAGTCGTACCGTCTCTTAATATATATCTTGAAGGCATACCCCACTGAGCATACAGCGTCACATCAGCTTCAGCACTGTAGGTGCCACTGAGAGCATACGATGTACCACTGCCATTTGCAGCAGTATTCCATTCGCTCAGAACATATCCGGTACGTGTAAACTCTGCTCCATCTGATAACGTCAGTGCAGTGCCTTCAGTCTTCAGGAAAGGAGAGATAGTTCCTTCTCCTTCATTTGCAACGTACGTAACCGTATAGGTAACCGCTTCAGTAGCGCAACCGACCAATACAGACACAACAACCATAGTTACCAGTAGCATACCTGCTAAACCATTCTTCATTTTCATTGATGTCCACCTTTTAGTATTTTCCATTCATTTCTAAATGAAAGCAGTATTTTAATTTTATTCTAAAGACTGTCGAATTGATATAGTGAGATAATCTAGATATTTATAGCAACTTTCACTACAATCTTGTGGCAGAGAGTTAGATTGCCAGGACTTCCTGAACATTATGGTCCACAGATCTGTGACATATCCAGCAAAATGGCCTTATATATAAAAAATCCACCCTCTACAATGTCATGTAAAACATTATAAAGAATGGATTTAATTTACGCCAATCAGGATTCGAACCTGAGACCCACAGCTTAGAAGGCTGTTGCTCTATCCAGCTGAGCTATTGGCGCGTTGTGCTCATCGGGGCGAGAGGACTCGAACCTCCGATTTCTTGCTCCCAAAGCAAGCGCCTTAGCCACTAGGCAACGCCCCGAAACGCGTAACGGATGTGAGTATACTTGCTTTTGGCGGGAAAGGTCAATATCAAAAGCAGGGTTTCCTTGTTGAATCAGAGGTACAAAAAAGGGTACAGTACGTGTCAATGAAAACGAAACAGAGAACACTTCAGGTGTACCGGATTCTAGACGGGAGCTACCCCAGGGAGATTGAGTTCCTGATCTACTCCTCGGCCTATCAGCTGCTCATCAGTGTAATTCTCTCCGCCCAAACCACTGACAATCAGGTGAATGCCGTAACTCCTCTCCTGTTCAGCCGGTACCCGGCTCCAGAGGATCTGTGCACGGCAGAGGCAAGTGACCTTGAGGACATCATCCACAGCATCGGTTTCTTCCGCCGCAAGGCACTGCTTATACGCGAAGCCGCCTGTACCCTCGTGAAAACCTACGGCGGCGAGGTCCCTCTCACTCTGAAGGAGCTGCTGACGATACCCGGTGTGGGGCGCAAGAGTGCGAACGTCATCATCGGACACATAGCAGGACAAGGAGCTATCATAACCGACACTCATTTCATGCGTGTAGTGAGGCGTCTGGGGCTGACTGATGAAAAAGACCCGATGAAGATAGAAACAGAAATAGCATCTCTTGTTGATGTCTCTCTTCAATTCAGATTCTCAATGACTGTGAACCTTCACGGCAGAAGGGTATGCCATGCCCGGCATCCCTCCTGCACTGAATGTCCGTTACAGGAGCTGTGCCCCTCTAGTGATGGTGGTTATGATTCTCATGGTCACAGGTACTCTCACCACTCTCCAGCACCCCGCTGAGGTACTGATCGACAACCTCTTCCACCTGAGCGACGGGACAGCCCAGTACGACCTGCACTCCCGCGCGTTCGAGCATCTGCACAGCGGCAGGGCCCATCCCCGATGAAAGGATAACTGTGGCTCCCTGTTCAGCAATGAACTTTGGAAGAACACCGGGTTCATGCGGTGGAGGTGGAAGCGCCTCTACTGATTCCACCTTTTTCGTCTCATCGTTGACGGTGAAAAAGGTGAACATCCGAGTGTGTCCGAAATGGCCATCAAGCATTCCCTGTGATGTGGGTACGGCAATCTTCATATTTCTATGACTCCTTATTTATGCGCGATCTTATCGCAAATATCCGAATAGATGTCACTCACCGGTGAAGCATCGAATCGATGCACATACGGAATTCCGATATCTCCGGCAACACCGATGTTCGGGTCGATGGGAATCGATCCGAGTAGCGGAATCGAATAGGTATCAGCCAGTTTCTCACCTCCGCCTGAGCGGAAGATATGGGTAGTAGCGTGGCAGTGAGGACAGACGAAGCCACTCATATTCTCAATCAGTCCTACGATGGAAAGGTTGAGGTTCTTCGCGAAATTGATCGATCGTGAGACATCACTGGTCGAGACTGCCTGTGGAGTGGTAACAAGAACTGCTTCCCCTTTTCCTGCAAGCTGCTGGGCCGTGCTGAGAGGTTCATCACCGGTCCCCGGCGGGTTGTCAACGATAAGATAGTCTATATCACCCCAGTCCACATCATTGAGGAACTGTTCTATCATCTGATTCTTCAACGGACCGCGCCAGATGACCGGATCATCGCTTTTCTCGAGCATGAACCCGAGGCTCATCACCTTCATTCCATACAGGTCGGGTAGAACCAGAGGGATGATACCGCTTTCGCCCTTGAGAACATCCACCTTCGGGATGTTGAGCATAACGGGAATAGAGGGGCCGTGAATGTCGACATCGACAAGACCGACTTTATACCCCTTCTTCGCCAGAGTGACAGCGATATTGATCGACACGGTACTCTTACCTACTCCACCCTTTCCGCTCAGCACGAGGATAGTCCGTCTACCCTCCTTTTTCTCTCCCGTATTCACATCATCGTTAGTGATACGGGTCTCATGCGCTCCGTCGAGCTTCACCCGATATCGTGTAATCAGTTCATCTACCAGGCTGAAGACGGTGTCATTCAGGGTTCCCCACTGCTCTTTTACGAGAGCGGCGCCTTCCCGTACAGTCTTTCCCTTCAAAGAATCTAAGAAGGTATCCACTGCCTGCACATCGGCATCATCTGCGTCACTGATGAAACTGACTTCATCTATTCGTTCATGCGACCCTTTGAGGAATAGTTCATAGACTGATCCGTCAGTATCTGTCGCCTTCACCCTCACATCCGGATCCTTTAACATCCGGTACGCTCTATAGGTTCCCATAGGTTCTCCCTTAGCGTAAACCCTTCTATGCACATTGTTCCCGGATTACGTTTCCTTGTGCTGTGAGAAACACAAGTGTCTCACACAGCACCTAATCTCGGTCACACGTGGTTCAGATGCACGCTTTACTACTATTTTGCTTCACGCTCCCGTATTATTCCTCGACGAAAAAAAACGGTTTTCGTGTTGTACTCACACCGCAGCAGTATCATCCTCATAAAGATTCTCATATCCCACTCTGTATGCTTCTGTGTCAGTATCCATACAACTCAGAAGGTACTCACAGGCGCACGCCCCGGCAAGAGTGATTAAAACGATTCCCTCAGGATCAGAGTGGGGGCCTGTCACTACCGTGCCACCCTGTGCAGCCTAGAAAGAATCAGACTTCTCCTTTCTGCCATCAGGGCAGTCAGAACCCTGATGATGATGTGTATGGGAAAGACCGGGCATAAAGAATCGTTCATCACTGAGTGATGCACATTCCCATGCCTGGATCACTTCGCGCATGCTGCCTCGAATGAAGGCATATACTTCTATATTATGACAGATAAGAGAGAGCTCCCCCTCTCTGGTGAGAGCCCCGCATATAACAGTGTCGATATCACACTCAACCAAAAAAGAGATCTTCTCGCCGAGTGTAGCGGGAAGAGAGTATGTAGCTACAAACACAGCAGGGTGTCCGTAACCTTCACTGTTATACAGATCGATATATCGGGAGACATCAAATACGGGGGATACTCTCTTATCCATATTCGTTACTGCAAACCTCATGACAGGGATCAGTAAGCAGAACGCATGCCAAGGTGTATATTGCCTATAACAGAACTATAATGTTTCATAATTGCATCAACAGCACCAAAACAATGCACAATAATGATGCATTTATGCTTCAATCCTGATGCAGTATTTCACCATCTTCCTGTAGAGAGTAGTCCGGTGCATTCCCAGAGAACCCGCAGTGCGGCCAAGATGATAGCGGTGACGGAGGAGAGCCTCCTCGATCACCTGACGCTCTGCATCATCTCTTGCTGTCAGGAGCGCCTGCGGCGTGCTGCTCTGTATGGATGCGGCCGTTACACCCGCGATATGTTCAGGCAGGTCCTCCACGCTGAGGACATCCTCCGTTGCAAGAACAACCCCCCGCTCGATCACATTCTCCAGCTCCCGGATGTTCCCCGGCCACCGGTATTCGAAGAATCGGGAGTAGACCCCTCTTTCGATATGGTCCACCTTCTTGCCGTTTATAAGAGAGAAGCGGGCAAGGAACTCCTGAGAGAGGGCGATCAGATCTTCCCTCCGGTCTCTCAGGGGAGGCACCTCGAGATGGATGACATTGATCCGGTAATACAGATCTTCACGAAACTCTCCCTGTTCAACCATCGCCTGAAGGTCACGGTTCGTCGCACAGATTACTCGTGCATTGGAATGTCGTGTCTTCACAGCACCTAGCGGTTCATAGGTATGGTCACTGAGCACTCTGAGCAGTTTCACCTGCAGTACGGGGCTCAGCTCTCCGATCTCATCAAGGAAAATCGTCCCGTTGTGTGCGAGGGTGAAGCGCCCCGGTTTTTCTTTCGCAGCGCCGGTGAAGGCACCTTTCTCATACCCGAACAACTCACTTTCAAGGAGAGTATCCGGGATCGAGGCGCAGTTGACCACAATGAAGGGTCCTTCACTCTGAGCTGACCGGTGGTGGATGTTTTTTGCCAGCACCTCCTTGCCGCTGCCGGACTCTCCTGTGATGAGGACTGTAGCGTGGGAGGAAGCGATCAGACTGACCCTTGAAAGAATACGGTTCATCGCCTCACTGTGGCTGACGATCATTCCCTCCTCATCCAGTCGCTTATAGGTTTTGAGCCGCTCCAGAGCCGTGATGTCACGGAAAGTCTCCACACCTCCGACCCTGGTGCCCTCCGGGTCGTACAGGGGTGCCGCCGAGACACTGACACTTACTTTGTTTCCCTCTAGATCAACGATATAACCGCGCTGTTCCCGTACCGTCTCTCCGGTAGAGATCGCATGCCGAAGGGGGCATGATGACTCACACATGCTCGACTTGAACACCTCGGAACAGGTCATGGTGAGAGCTGTCGCACGGACAATGCCGGTGATACGCTCTGCGGCGCCGTTGAATGAGGTGATATGCCATTGATCATCAACGGTAAACACCCCGTCGCTGATACTTTCCAATATGATTTCGCTGTTCAGCTGATCCATCCCGTTCCCTTCTGTAAAAAAGTATAGCATGCTCACAAAGCGGGCGCCAAGGGTGGCTGATATGTGAAAAATATGTAAAAATCGGGTGAGACTTTTGTTTTGTGCTTGTCTTTCATCCCGTCTGTTACGTACAGTGAAGTCGAAGGAGAAGACCTGATGATTCTTGTTGTTGAAGATGATTATGATATCAGTGAACTGATCTGCCACCATCTGAACAAAGAGGGGTTTGAGACCCTGGCAGTATATGATGGACAACAGGCGGTTGAGAAGGTGAGAAGTGAACAGATAGAGATCGTGCTCCTGGATCTTAACCTTCCGAAGATGGGAGGGCTCGAGGTGTTGAAGACTATCCGGTATTCGTATCAGATGGACACGCGGATCATCATCGTCTCGGCGAGAACCGAGGAGAGTGACATCATAACCGGCCTTGAGCTCGGTGCAGACAACTATCTACCCAAACCGTTCTCACCGAAGGTGCTTGTAGCAAACGTCAAGGCTCTTCTGAGACGATCCGGTGAAGAGGAGAAAAAATCTGCTGTTGATACGGGAGAACAACCACCGCTTGTTGTGGGTGCTCTTCACATCGACTTTCTCACCTATAAGGTGACCTACGACAACTCACCGATTCCACTCACCGCAACGGAATTCTCACTCCTTGCACTGCTTGCAGCCTCTCCCGGGCGGGTGTTCACCCGCAACCAGATCATCACCAGCATGAGAGGAGACGACTATCCTGTCACACAGCGTTCGATCGATGTGCAGATAGCCTCGCTGAGACGGAAGCTCGGGGAAGCCGGCTCACTTATCGAAACAGTCTGGGGTATCGGCTATTCATTCCAGGAGAAGGAAGCCTGAAGGTGTTATCAACGATCCGAAGTCAGTCCCTCCTCGTCGTCCTCGTCATTCTGATGGTGACCCTGGCCTCTGCCATCATCATCAGCCAGAGTACCTACCTCCTGAGTGTAAAGGAACAGGTATACGAGAACCTTGAGAGCCACAACGCCTATGTAGATACCCTCGTATCGTCAGACGGCTCGTTCGATCCCGGAAGTGTTCAGGAGTATGCTGATATACAGAACATTCGCATAACCCTGATACATCGTGACGGGAGAGTTCTGTTTGACAGTGAGTATGATGAGAGTTCCCTGGAGAGCCATCTGTACCGGCAGGAGGTTCAGAGCTCTCTCAGGACAGGAACGGGTACGAGTGAACGCTTCAGTGCCACCCAGAGACTTCCGGTCCTCTACCTGTCCACCTATGAAGGGCCACAGGCGTTCGGTTTCATCCGTGTGAGCACCCCGCTGCAGCAGCTGAGAAGCCACCGCAGAGTCTTCACACGCTACATGGCCCTCTCTTCAGCGCTGCTCCTGCTTCTTACCATCGCTATAACGGCTTACGCTTTATCAAAAATCAACCGTCCTCTGGAGAATGTGAAGCAGCTGGCAGGTTCCTACGCGAACGGCAATCTCAAGGCAAAGAAGATTATCAGGGGGCCATTGGAACTGCAGCAGCTGTCTCAGGTGCTCATGGAGATGGCAGAAAAGCTCAACACGACTGTGGGGGAACTCAACACCTCACGGTCTATGATCGAAACGATGATAAACAGCGTCTCACAGGGCCTTATCCTGCTCGACAGCAATCTGTCAGTCCAGATTGCGAACAGTCCCTCCTATGCCCTTATCGGGACCGATCAGGTGCTTGACGGAAAACCGATCCACCGCATCATACAAAGCCCGGTACTGATGGAACGCCTCCGGCAGAGTCTTAAGGAGCAGACAGGACTTACCCTCGTGCTCGAACATTACAATCACCTGTGGGGAGAAACAGCTGCCATCGTCGGCAGAGAACAGACAAAGACGATCCGAATAGCTATTGATCCCGTCTATTCGGAGACGGACAACCTTGCCATCGTGCTTACACTGACCGATATGAGCGCCTTCGCGAAACTCGAACAGATCCGCAGAGACTTCGTAGCCAACGTTTCCCATGAGCTGAAGACACCCATCACGGCCATCTCAGGTTTTGCTCATACCCTTCTGGATGAACAGGAATCGCTCAGTGATGAACAGAAGCGATATCTCAGTATCATCCAGCGTCAGAGTGACAATATGCTTACAGTGATACAGGATCTCCTCCTTCTCAGTTCACTTGAGAACGGCAAGGCAGCACTGACCCGTTCCTGGGTGGACATCGAACATGTGGTGCGGCAGAGTATCAACAGCTGCCGCTACAAGGCAGACACTAAAGAGATCATGATCGATACACGTATCGAAAACCCGGACTCGCTCTCTGTGTACATTCATCCGATGCTGATCCAGCAGGCACTGACAAACCTTCTGATGAACGCTGTCAACTACTCTCCCGATCATTCACAGGTAACGGTGCAGGTCAGTGTCAATGAGGAAGATATCATATTCAAGGTGACCGACCATGGTGTCGGGATAGCTCTTGAAGACCAGGAGAGGATCTTCGAGCGGTTCTATCGGGTGGATGCGGCACGCAGCCGCTCAGAGGGAGGGACAGGACTTGGTCTTTCCATCGTGAAACACATTGCTCAGGTTCATGATGGAAGTGTTGAAGTTGCCAGTTCTCTCGGCAGAGGATCGACCTTCACCATCCGGGTAAGCAGGAAGGGAAAAGACTTCTCTTCCCTGTACAGCCATAGAGAAGAGATTAACTCCTGAAGCTCCGCTTTTGTGTATTCCGTATCCACGGACACGCCTGAACAACACCTCTGGATAGGAGAACGACCTTACTACACATCATCCCTCAGTACTCTGAGATGGGGAAAGTTTACTCGGCCTGTGATTGTCCGACACGGGAAGACCTGCTGGAATTCCCAGAAACCATCCCCTGCTCTCATGCCTGCGGGGGACACGTGAGAACACCTCAGCCTGAAAGGAGGCCATACCGGCCGTTACACAACAAAGCCCCTTCCCGATTTCTCGGGAAGGAGCAAAGCGTATGAAACGTCAATACACGTCTCTTATTTTTTATGCGGTTCGTTGAGCTTCGGACGCTCTCCCTTTTCCATGTAGACAATCCACCTGCAGATAGTAGTCACATGATCTCCCATTCGTTCCATTTCCTTGGTGACGTAGAAGAGCTCAAGCAGACGTTCCATCTTCTGCGGGGTGTCTGCAGTAGCTTTGAAGAGCATAGCGTTCAGTTTGTCCCGGTACGAGTCCATCTGATCATCCATGTTGGCGACTTCTATGGCTTTCTCACCCCGGACATCAACGAAGGCCTCTATTGCCCGGCGTGTCATATTGGCTCCGAGCAGGGCCATTTCGCTGATGAGAGAGGCATAGGGAGCTTCATCCTCCCGCATGTCTTCTGTGGTCATCTTCGCAAGATGGGCTGCATGATCTCCGATTCTCTCGATATTGGAAACCATCTTCATTCCCGCGATAATGTGCCGCATATAGTGACCGTACGGTGCCTCGCTGACAAGAAGACGGACAGCATCGTTTTCGATCATCTCCTGAAGCTGGTCGATGAAGTAGTCGTTTTCCATCACCTTACGGGCAAGATCAGTATCATGCTGTTCGAAGGCGCTTCGTGCCTGATAGATGGCTTCTTCCACTCGGGTGACCATCTGGAGCATCATCTCCTGGAAGAATTCCATCTTCTGGTCCAGTGAATTTGTATGTGTCATATATTCGTTTCTCCTTCGTATGACAGGTGCCGGATCAACCGAACTTACCTGATATGTACTCTTCCGTCCTTCTGTGCTTCGGGTTGAGGAACAGGTGTTCGGTGATATTGAATTCCTGAAGATAGCCGCTTCTGTTCTCATCCACCATAAAGAACGCAGTATAATCCGATACGCGGGAAGCCTGCCCCATATTGTGCGTGACGATGATGATCGTGTAATCCTCTTTCAGTTCAAGGATCAGCTCTTCTATGCGGCCTGTCGCAATCGGGTCAAGGGCACTGGCGGGCTCGTCCATGAGAATGATCTTCGGTTCCACGGCGATGGTACGGGCGATACACAGCCGCTGCTGCTGACCTCCGCTGAGGCTGAGACCACTCTGCTTCAGTTTGTCTTTGACCTCATCCCAGAGAGCAGCCTGTCTGAGACTGGTTTCCACCAGTTCGTCCATGTCTCCCCTGAATCCGTGTATGCGTGCACCCCAGGCGATATTTTCGTAAATACTCTTGGGAAACGGATTCGGTTTCTGAAAAACCATACCGATCTCACGCCTGACCAGCACCGGGTCCACACTGGACTCATACATGTCATGGCCGTCAAAGAAAATCTTCCCTGTGATACTGGCGGAGGGGATCAGGTCATTCATTCGGTTGATCGATCTCAGGACGGTGGATTTGCCACACCCTGAAGGTCCGATGAATGCTGTGACCTTGTTCTGGGCGATATCCAGTGACACATTCTGGACAGCTTTGAAAGCTCCGTAGTGAATGGATACATCATCAATACTGATGATCTTCTTCTCATCTGTCATCGCCTGATCGACATCGCCGGGTTCGGGGATTTTCTGTAGTATATCTGTCATCTTTCAAGCCTCTTCTTCTTTGTGATTCTGTCTCTCATGATAATCGCGCTGCTGTTCACAACGAGAAGCAGCACAAGCAGTGAGATAATCGCCGCTGCGGCGATATTCCGGTACGCACCCTGAGGTCTTGCCGACCACTGGTAGATCTGTATGGGAAGTGTCGTGAACTTGCTGAACACACCTGTCGGGTCGACGGAGATGAACGTTGAAGCTCCGATGACCACCAGAGGTGCTGTCTCTCCGAGAGCTCTGCTCATGGCAAGGATCGCTCCGGTGAGAATCCTCCCGATCGAGGCGGGCAGCACATGGTGCCAGATCGTCTGCCACTTCGTGGCCCCCAGACCGAACGAGCTCTGTCTGAGAGAGTCGGGTACCGCCTTGATAGCTTCCTGGGTGTTGATGATAATGATAGGTAAGACAAGGAGCCCCAGTGTCAATCCACCTGAAAGGATCGTCCTTCCATTCGCGACGGCGGCTTCCCCCGCAGTAAAGACGGCACCGCTCGTGAACGGCTCAAGAACCCGCACGAAGAAGGCAAGACCAAGAAGGCCGTAGATAATCGACGGGATCGCAGAAAGGTTGAAGATGTTCAGCTGCATGATTTTGGTAAGACGGGTCTTCCTGGCATATTCTTCGAGGTACAGAGCCGCCCCTATCCCGAACGGAAAGGAGAAGAGAAAGGTGACCAGCAGGACCCACATCGAGCCGAGGAACGCGGTTCGTATACCGGCTATAAGCGGGTTGCTTGACTGAGCGGCGATGATGAACGAAGGGGTCATCCAGTTCCTGAACATGATGTAGGAACCGGGGTGTTCCTCCGCAAATTTCCTGATCTCTTCCTGCTCTGTCAACGAGGCCCACAAACCCCATGTTCTCAGGACCTGTGGTTGAATGACGTACTGTTCGACCAATGCCTTGAGATCGTTACCGTCTCGGTCCTCAAGAGCCTTATCATAGGTGACTTTTCTGAGCATCCCCCGTGAGAGGTTTTCCTTAAGCAGGGATTCCAGTTCAGGCCGAGTCAATTCATCAAGACTTTCGCGCCCCTCTATAAGAGTAGGTACCGGAAGGGTATCAGCCATCACCGCATACCCGAACACCGAATCGATGATCGAAACCAGGAGGATCGCGAGAAAAAGAATGGCTATGACAGTGGCAAAAATGAACAGGATCTGCCACACATACCCTATCCGCTTACGTCTCATTGCCCGTTCGTGAGCAATTTTTCCCGTTGGAAAATGTGTTGTGATATCCATTCTATTCATACTCCGTCTGGTATCGTGCACTGATCTCTCTGCTGATCATATTCAGGGTGAAGGTCATGAGGAACAGAATAAGGCCGAGTGCGAATATACTGGTATAGTCGACGGAGTTGTACGAGACATCCCCTCCGCTGATACGCACGATATATCCGGTGATTGTCTCTGCACCCTCAAAAAAGTTGAAGGTCAGCTTCGGTCCCGCACCGGCAGCAAGGGCTACGATCATCGTCTCTCCTATCGCTCTGGAAAGACCCAGCAGGAAGGTGGCTGAAAGGCCGCTGAGCGCCGCGGGAACCACCACCTTGATCGAGGTCTCCAGCGTAGTGGCACCAAGAGCGTAACTTGCAAGACGAAGTTCGACAGGAACCGCGGCAATGGCATCCTCTGCCATGGTGGCAACGAGTGGAAGGATCAGTATCCCCATGACAATACCTGCACTCATCATGTTGTACATCTGCACCACATCATCCCCGAACAGGGACCGAAGAAGCGGTGTCATGAAGGTGAGAGCGAAGTATCCGTACACAATGGAAGGGATACCCGCCAGAACTTCGAGAACAGGTTTTACCACACTCTTGAGTTGTTCATCAGCGTATTCGCTGAGATAGATACCAACCGCAAGTCCAAGGGGAAGGGCCACTATCATGGCTATCAGGGAGGTCATCAGTGTTGCATTGAGAAGCGGAAGGATACCGAAGTATCCGATCATCGGCTGCCATTTCGTACCGAAGAGGAACCCGCTGATAGTCACCTCATCACTTTCGAAAAACAGAAGCGATTCTCTCAGAAGGATCACCACGATCGATACCGTGATCGCGATCGAAAGAAGCGCGAATAAGAACAAAGCCCCTTCAATAAAAGCCTCATGAATTCTCAGCTTTTTGTTGAACGGGTGTGTCTGTATTGATTTCATACGCAGTTACTGTTTCCTTATTGTTCATCCCCGGGTGATTAGCACCTATCGGGGATGAACATTGTAGTGTGAATCAGGTTGGAGAAGATGCTCTAGTAGAGACCTTCCATCGCATCAAGCCAACCCTGCCTGCTCTTTGCCAGAGCTGCGTCGTCTGCCGGGAAGTACCCTACTCTGGTAACCTCTTCATTGACGTATGCGAGGTAGAAGGCAATGAATGCTGCGACCTGCGGCTTTTCTCTCATGATAGCTGCATCGGAGTAGAGGAACAGAGGTCGTGCGAGGGGGTAGAGTCCCGCATTCACATTTTCTTCATTCGCTTCAACTCCTTCGATGGCAAGAACGTTCAGTTTGTCCTTGTTTTCCACGTAGTAGGCATAGCCGAAATATCCGATCGCATAGGGACTTCCTTCGATACCCTGAACAAGGATATTGTCATCCTCTGAGAGCTGAACGTTGCTCGCGTTGAGCATCGGAGCAGGGTCCTTGTCGAAGACTTCCTCCGAGAAGTAGTCGAACGTACCGCTGTCGGTTCCGGGAATGAATCGCTGAATCTGCTGTCTCGGCCAGGTTGAACGAACATCTGACCAGTAGGTGGCAGAGCCGAAGATCATAGCGAGTTCCTCCATGGTTACATCCTTCACGAAGGTATTCTCTGCTGATACGGTGACAGCAAGAGCATCAGTACCGACCTTGAATTCAATGGGGTTTCTGCCGATCTTCTTCGCCTGATCTATCTCCTTGGACTTGATGGGGCGTGACGCGTTTGAGATGTCTGTCTCTCCAGCTACAGTAAATCGCTCGAATCCTGCGCCGCTACCGATCGAGTCGACTGTGATGGTTCCGTTGTAGCCCTCTTCCGTGAACCGTTCCGCCATTCTCTCCGAGAGAGGGAAGACGGTCGATGAACCGGCTGTTACGATAGTGCCGGTCACTTTGATGGGATTGACACCGGGAAGCCCGTTTATCATCTGGTCTTCGATCCATGAGAACGGATCCGATTCCTGCGCATCACTCTTACCCTGTGCAAAAAGGGGTAAAAAGAGTGCAGAGACGATCATGAGCATAAGTACTGTCTTTTTCATGTGTTTCCTCCGAACAATCAGTTCTTTTGAAATTATTTGTCTTGAATGTAGGTGAGAAGTGTTAAGAAAATGTGAGAGAGATATGAGGAATACAAGAAAATCCATTCCCTTCCCGCAGGCTTTCGCGCGTCTGGGAAAACACCTGGGTTTATGATATGATTGCGTCTGTGAATTCAGATGATACTGAAGGAGTCGCCCTATGATGTATAGCCAGACAAAAAAGCAATCCGGCTTGACCGAAGAGCAGGTAAAAAAAACTTTCTTCAAGGGACTGAAGAACATCGGTCCACGACAGCGGGTTCTGCTCATCCCCCCAGACATTACCCGGATACACGGGTTTGCCGGTATGCTTACGGTCTGGGCCGTAGAGTTCTACGGTGAGAAGGTGAAGGCGATCCTTCCCGCGCTCGGCACGCACCTTCCTATGACCGATTCGGAACTTGACGAAATGTTTCCCGGTGTGAACCACAGTCTCTTTGTCCCCCATGACTGGCGTAACGACATTGTAGATCTCGGAGAAGTTCCTGCAAGCTATATAGAGGGGGTTTCCGAGGGACGGCTCTCCTACCCGTGGAAGGCTCAGGTGAACCGTCTCCTTGTCTCCGGAGGATTCGACCTCATACTCTCTCTCGGCCAGGTAGTCCCCCACGAAGTGGTAGGTATGGCGAACTATACGAAGAATATCTATGTTGGAACCGGCGGGGTTGAAGGGATAAACAAAAGTCACTACCTCGGTGCTGTCTACGGCATGGAACGGATCATGGGTCGAACCGACACCCCGGTTCGCGCAGTCATTGACTATGCCCACGATACATTTGCTAAAGATCTCCCGATCGTGTTCGCCCTGACTGTCGTATTCAGGAACACTCTGGGAGCTATGCAGGTTGCGGGACTGTTCGTGGGTGATGACAGATCATGCTTTGAACAGGCATCTCAACTCTCTCTGGCAAAGAATTTCACCATGGTCGACAAACCGCTTGAGAAGGTTGTCGTATACCTCGACCCGGCAGAGTTCCGCTCTACCTGGCTCGGCAACAAGGCTATCTATAGAACGCGCATGGCAATTGCCGACGGGGGAGAACTCATCATTCTGGCCCCGGGAGTCCATACCTTCGGGGAAGACGGGGAGATCGACCGGCTGATCCGTGCCTACGGATATACCGGCAGTGACACGATCCTCCGCGCAGTAGGGCGGGAAGACGAACTCAAGAAGAATCTCTCGGCAGCAGCCCACCTCATTCATGGCTCAAGTGAGGGTCGCTTTTCCATCCGGTACTGTACGGGAGGACTCACCGAACAGGAAGTCACCTCAGCCGGGTATCATTACGGAGACCTGGAGGAATACCGTGCGATGTATATGAATAAAGACTTGGAGGATGGCTACCATCTCGACAGGGACGGCAATCCCTTCTATTATATCAGCAATCCTGCGATAGGACTGTGGGCGCACGAGGAGCGGTTCAAGTCCTGATTGCCTTCAACAGAAGAAGAACCACATATTAAGGGGATATATATGAAAGAAAAAGCAGATATCGGTCTCATAGGACTGGCTGTGATGGGACAGAACCTTGTCCTCAACATGAACGATCACGGTTATACGGTCGCAGTTTATAACAGGACCGTCTCCAAAGTTGATGAATTCATGAACGATGCAGCCAGGGGTCGTGAGACAATCATCCCTACCCATTCGATGGAAGAGTTCATCGCGACTCTGAAGCGTCCGAGAAAAGTGATGCTCATGGTCAAGGCCGGTGAGGTGGTAGATAAATTCATCGAGCAGATCCTTCCTCACCTCGAGAAGGGTGACCTCATCATAGATGGTGGAAACAGCCACTTTCCTGACACCGAAAGAAGGTCCCGTGAACTGCAGGAAAAAGGAATCATCTACATCGGAACCGGCGTTTCAGGGGGTGAAGAGGGTGCGCGGCGCGGACCATCAATCATGCCCGGCGGGAACCCGGCAGGCTGGGAACATGTGAAGAACATCTTTCAGGATATCAGCGCAAAAGTGGAGAACGGAGAAGCCTGCTGTGACTGGGTAGGAGAAGGCGGAGCCGGTCACTACGTAAAAATGGTCCACAACGGTATCGAGTACGGTGATATGCAGATGATCTGTGAAGCATACGATATCCTGCACCAGGGGCTGAACCTCTCTTACGATGAATTATATGAGATCTTCAGGGAATGGAACACGGGAGAACTCGATTCCTATCTGATCGAGATCACACGAGACATCATGAAGACAAAGGATAGCGATGGAGAACCTCTGGTGGAGAAAATTCTCGACAAGGCAGGTCAGAAAGGTACCGGCAAATGGACCGGTATCAGTTCACTCGACCTGGGTATGCCTGTCACGCTCATTGTGGAAGCTGTCTACTCACGCTGTCTCAGCGCACTTAAAAGCGAGCGTGTCGAAGCGAGCAGGATCCTGTCCGGTCCTGATAAGAAACTCGACGGCGAGAAGAAGGAGATCATCGAGGATGTGAAGAAAGCCCTTCTTGCATCGAAGATAGTTTCCTACGCTCAGGGGTACATGCTGATGAAAGAGGCTGCCCGTGAGTACGGCTGGAATCTCAACTACGGCGGGATCGCGCTGATGTGGCGCGGAGGCTGCATCATCCGAAGTGCGTTCCTGGGCAAGATCAAGGAAGCATTCGACAACAACAGTGAACTCACCAACCTTCTTCTTGATCCCTACTTCGTCGGGGTGATCGATTCCTGCCAGGCTTCCTGGAGAAGGACTGTCAGCCGGGCTGTAACCAGCGGAATTCCGGTACCGGCATTAAGTTCGGCACTATCTTTCTTTGACGGATACCGTGCGGAAAGGCTTCCTGCGAACCTGCTTCAGGCTCAGCGGGATTATTTCGGTGCCCATACCTACGAACGGGTGGATGAACCGGAAGGTCAGTTCTTCCACACCAACTGGACAGGCACAGGCGGGAACGTCAGCTCCTCCACCTATCAGGTTTAAGGACGAATCATCCGTCTCACAGGCTGTTGCTCAGGCAGCAGCCTGCTCATTTCTCTCTTCCCCCTCCCCCGCACACAATGTTCTCTCACATCACAGGGATACTCGTGGTTTCTCTCTGATGTGCACCCGCCGCCTCCTGTGACTCACTCTATTCACACAGCCGCACCTGTTCAGGGATTTCTGAAGGCAGACTATCCATAGAACTTCAATGCCAGCGGTGCGCAAACAGCATGCATCTTTATGTAAAGAAACAAAATAATATTTTTTCACAAACTGACAGCCGATATCTTGATTTTTTTCCTCAAATACCCCTATGTGTAATTCGTATATGCGCTCGAATTTCAAGGAGGAGTCCTGCAGGGCTGATGACCCGGGGATGATGTGGAGAACAGAAGAAATTGAAAGGATATGATGTTTCGGTGAAGAACGTATCACGTTCGTATGGTACGTTCAAGGCTCTGGATGATGTGAGCATCGAGATACACAAAGGAGAGTTCTTCTCTCTCCTGGGCCCTTCCGGATGCGGTAAAACGACCCTTCTGAGGTCTATTGCCGGTTTCGATACTCCCGATGAGGGAGTCATCGAGCTTGACGGGCGTAATATCATTCCCTACCCTCCAGAAAAACGGCTAGTCAACACAGTTTTTCAGAGCTACGCACTTTTCCCGCACCTGTCTGTATTCGAGAACATTGCATTTCCTCTCAGGCTGAAGAAGGAGAAGGAATCGACAGTACGGGACAAGGTCGCACAGTACCTGAAACTTGTCCAGCTCAGCGGTCATGAACACAAAAAGCCTGCTATGCTCAGCGGAGGGCAGAAACAGCGGGTTGCCATTGCCCGTGCACTGATCAATGAACCCTCGGTTCTCCTTCTTGATGAACCTCTCTCCGCTCTCGATGCAAAACTGCGTCAGTCTCTGCTGGTGGAACTTGACCAGATCCATGACAAAATCGGCATAACCTTCATCTACGTCACCCATGATCAGAGCGAGGCGCTGAGTGTCAGTGACCGTATCGCGGTGATGAATGAAGGGAAGGTGCTTCAGACAGGCACTCCCTACGAGATCTACGAATCGCCGGCTACCGATTTTGTTGCACGCTTTATCGGCGAGACGAACCTGTTCCCTGCCACGGTTGTATCCTGTGTACCCTTCGAACAGACCCACATGAGCACCCTTCAGGTGGATGCTCTTGGAACTGAGATTCGTGTCACCGATGACGACTACCTTGAGGCCGGCACTCGTGTCTCGTTCACTGTCCGTCCCGAGAAACTCAAGATCACTTCACACCCGCCACATAAAGTGTCGAAGAACATCAATCTGTTCTCAGGTATTGTTGAAGAACCCATCTACAGCGGATTCCAGTCCAAATACTATGTCGCCCTTTCATCCGGAACGATCATCAAGGTGATCCAGCAGCATGCGACCTACATGGATGAGGGTCCGGCGATCAACTGGAAAGACTCTGTATACGTATCATGGAGCGCCGAGGACGGATATATAGTCGAGGTGATCGACCGATGAAGCGCTCGAGCCGCCTCGGTATCACCTATGCAGGTCCGATGGGTCTCTGGCTGACCATCTTCTTTCTCACACCCCTGTTCATCATCATCCTTTACAGTGTCCTGAAAAAAGGGTTGTACGGGGGTGTTGAAGGGACCTTCTCTCTGGCCGCCTACCGGCAGCTGGTCAACCCTGCCTTCGCGAGAGTTCTCTTCAGAACTCTCATTGTTGCAGTCACCGCCACCGTCATCACCATGACCCTCGCCCTTCCCTGCGGCTATGCGATGGCGCGCAGCAGACACCAGAGTTTTTTCCTCGGCCTTGTCATCGTTCCTTTCTGGACGAACTCCCTGATCCGTATATATGCATGGATAGCCATTCTGAGCAGCAAGGGGTTTGCCAATGAACTCCTTAAGCAGCTTCATATCATTGACCAATCTCTTCCACTGATCTACAACCAGGGAGCTGTGATCACTGTACTGGTATACATGTATATTCCTTTTGCAATACTTCCTCTGTTCACGACGATCGACTCCTTCGACTTTCAGCTTCTCGAGGCAGCGCGAGACCTTGGAGCAAGCAGATTCACGTCGATCACACGGGTTCTCCTTCCCAATATCAGAAGCGGCATCATCACCTCCGGCGTATTCACGTTCATCCCCATTTTCGGCGCCTACACGGTGCCTCTGCTTGTAGGAGGAAAAGATTCCTATATGATCGGCAATATCATAGTTGATCAGGTGACAAAAACGAGGAACTGGCCACTCGCATCTGCAATCAGTCTCATCATCACGCTGATAAGCACGGTGGGAGTCATGTGGATGCTGATGGCAGGGGCACAGGAGAAACGAGAACGTTCGGAATCTCTGAGAAAAGCGGGTACACGATGAACAGTGCATCATCACACACACGCACACGGCACAGGGCAACCTTCTCGAACACGGTTCTCATCCTGGTGATCCTGTTTCTCTTCCTCCCTCTGTTCGTCATCATAACCTATTCCTTCAGTGCTTCGAAGTCGATGGAATTCACAACATTCTCTCTGAAGTGGTATCACCAACTCTTCTTCGATTCCGATGAACTGTGGAGAGCCTTTCTCAACAGCGCTGTCATAGCTCTTTCGAGTGCGGCGGTTGCAACGGTGATAGCAAGTGGCGCAGCCATAGGTATCATGTGGTACCGTTTCCTGGGAAGACAGTATATTCAGATACTGAGTTTTCTGCCTATGGTGCTTCCCGAGGTGATCATCGGTATCTCGATGCTTATCTTCTTCTCTGCAGTCAGGCTGTCCCTCGGCCTCGTAACCATATTTATAGCTCACACGACCTTCAACCTTCCTTTCGTGTATCTATTGGTGACGGCACGACTTGATGAGTTCGATTTTTCCACGGTGGAGGCTGCACGGGATCTGGGCGCAACCGAGGCGCAGAGTCTTGTGAAGGTAGTGATACCCTCGATCCTGCCCGGCATGCTCAGCGGTTTTCTGATGGCCGTTACGATGTCACTCGAAGACTTCGTCATCACATTCTTCGTTTCAGGTCCCGGGTCTGCGACCCTTCCTCTGTACGTTTACTCGATGATCCGTTACGGTGTATCCCCGGTCATCAACGCGCTTTCCTTTGTCCTTATTCTTTCGATCATGCTCATTGCTTTCACCCTGAGGAGGTTCCTCAAGACGATCGCGGCTTCGAGCTGACCATAGCCTTCTGTGCGTGCGGGGTATGACCGTATGGTGGTCCCGTCCGCAACTACACCACCTCACAAGGGAGGATACTATGAATCACCATAGAACACTGATCTCCTACGTACTGTTCACGGCACTCTTCTCGTTCCTGCTCCTGTTCACCACCGGATGTTCAAAGGAAAAGGAAAGCGGAGAGTCATCAAAGGCAGATAACACTCTGTACCTGTTCAACTGGACCTACTACACACCCGAATCGGTCATCGAAGCCTTCGAAAAGGAATACGGGGTGAAAGTCGTCCTCGATTACTTTGCGAGCAATGAAGATATGTTCGCAAAGCTCAAAGGGGGGGGCAGCGGCTATGACGTGGTTTTTCCAAGTCAGGATTACGCTGAGATCATGATCCGTGAAAAGATGGCAGCGCCCCTTGACCATGAGAAGCTCGACAATCTACGCTACATCTCGCCACTGGCTAGGCAAAAAGCAACCTACGATCCTGATATGGTCTATGCAGTACCATATTACATGGGGGCAAGCGGAATCGCCGTGATGAAGAACTCCGTTGAAGATTATCCCAGAGACTGGTCGATCTTCTCTGACAGCCGTTTTCGAAACAGAATGAGTATGCTCGATGATATGCGGGAAGTGATGGGTGCAGCGCTGGCACACCTTGGGTATTCGGTCAATTCATTAGATCCTGACGAACTTGAAAAAGCAACCCGCCTGGTCAACGGACAGTGGAAACCGAATATTGTCAAGTTCGACGCGGAAGGTTTTGCAAAGGCTTTCAGCAGTGGAGAGTTCTCAGTTGTTCACGGGTATGGTGAAGCAGTGTTCGAAGAAATCGAGGAAGAGAGATGGGATGATGTGGATTTCTTTCTGCCCGAGGAGGGGGGGCCGATGTACCTCGATTCGATGATGATTCCGGTCACTGCAAGGCATGTTGAACTGGCTCACCTGTTCATCAACTTCATCCATCGTCCTGAGATGTATGCTCAGTTCCTTGACCGTTTCCGCTTTCCTTCGACTGTCCACACTGAAGCCGAACAGTACCGTACCACCGAGCCGATCTACAGCAGTGATGCACTGGCAGCCTATGAACTCAAGATGGATCTCGGCGAGAATCTTCCACTCTATGATAACCTCTGGCAGACGATCCGGTACGACGACTGATTGAATCAAGTAAGTCCGCAGGAATTATATCGACAGTAGAGTGTTTCGGGCCAGAACGGTGAGATTGCCGGTAAGGTCTTCTATCATATCATCTTGAATGAAACTTACCTGTGATCCGCCGACCCCTGCCGCCCAGTTGATGGAATAGGCTATTCCCGCGAACTCGATACCTGCTTCGCAGGCAAGGGAGGTCTCACTGCCTGCGGTCATTCCGACTACATCGCAGCCGAATGTTCTGTACATCGCGATCTCGGCCGGAGTCTCAAGGCGCGGACCATTGGTGCACACGTAGGTGAGGTCCCGGGCCAGCGCAATACCCTCACGGGCACCCTGTTCGATGAGTGCCCGACTGAGTGCTCGTGAATAGGGTTCATCCATCGGGGTATGACGAAAACTCTGTCCCGATTCACTATAGAACGTATTCTCACGATTAGATGTAAAATCGATGAACTGTCCGAGGACTCCCGCTGTGCCCGGCATGAGAGCCTGAGTGATCGAACCGACGGCGTAGATAGCCACGACGCGCTGGACTCCTGCACTCCTCAGTGCATCGATGTGTGCACGATAATTGATCAGGTGCGGCGGCACTGTGTGTCCGATACGGTGACGAAGAAGATAGACGATGTCATCATCTTCATACAGGAGGACTTCTCCATAGCGACTCTGTACAACACGCTCTCTCACTCCCGGAGGGAGGAACGACTGACAGCCGGTCCCTCCTATCACAGCACCTTTCATAGCTCTTCTCCTGCTGCCCACTTCATCCGGATCTCCTGAGGTCTCAACACCCCCCGGGGCGTTATGATTGAGGTGATAAGTGAGGGAGGTATCGTGTCAAAGGCAGGATAGATACCCTGAACTCCCGCCTCACTGATTCTCTCTCCACGGAACATGAGGAGCTCCTGCGGGTCCCGGTATTCGATTTCGATATCCTCCATGCTCTGCTTCGTCCGGTCGGGTGAGACCGCAAACAGATGGAATGGAAGATGATAGTGGCTGCACAGGATCGCATTGGTGAGGGTTCCCACCTTGTTCGCGGCGGAACCGTCCATGCACACCGTATCAGCGGCACTCATATACCGGTCAATCAATCCAGCCTGAATCAGATGAGCGGCCATGGCATCACTCATCAGGGTTACGGGGATACCGAGCTGCTGCAGGCTCGGAGCGGTCAGCCGCGCACCCTGTAAATAGGGACGAGTCTCCGGAACATAGACATGAAGACTTTTACCGCTGCGGTACGCCTTGAGGAGAGAAAGAATAAAGGTGTGCTCAGCAAAACAGGTGGTGAAGAGCCCTTCCCCGTCCTGAATCAGGTCAGCACCGAGGTCACTCATATAGTCATAGAATGCATCAAAGGAGTCTTCGACCTCTTTCACCATGCGTCTGCTGAGAGCAACAAGACGCTCAGCATCAGAAAACGCTCCTTCGAGAACAAGCGAGGCTGTAAGATCATCAAGGATCCTGTGGCTCGTGGTGTTAGTCCTGCGGGCATCCTTGACCACAGCAAGGAGCCGCGTGAACTCCTGCGGTGACAGAGGAATTTTGCCCCCGGCCATCTGCTCGGCAATGAACAGAAGGGCAACGAGGGAGAGGCGGAGAATACCTCCGCCCTGTGTCACCATCTGATGCATTGCATCAGCAATCCCCTGTACCGAGGACACATACACATACTCATCCCTTCCGGGGTATACCTTGCGGTTATGGATGCGAACAATCCCGTCATGAAGGGATGCTATCACCTCCTTGCGGAGGATCTTCGGCAGATCGTCCTGACAGAACATAGGCTCAGCTAATCCCAGAAACCCAGGTGATCTTCCACGACACGCTTCTCGAAATCTCTGTCCTCAACCGGACCGACTACCTCGATATCCTTCTGTCCTCTGTCAATCACCTCTCTGCAGGGAAGAGAGAAAGTGGGGTTCTCGGGATTGCTTCCGGTAAGTTCAAGCAGTTTCTCTTCGGTGAGGCCGTAGACCAGACGACCTACATTTGACCAGTAAAGAGCTCCGGTGCACATGGCACACGGCTCGATTGAAGTGTACAGGGTACAGCCGTGCAGAAACTCACGGTCATACTTCTTCGATGCTTTGATCAGGGCTTCGGTCTCAGCATGCCCGCAATCGTTATGCTCGGTATTCACAGTGTTCGTCTGTTCCATGATGATGTTGCCATCCTTGTCGGCGATGAGTGCGCCGAACGGGTGATTTCCCCCCGCACGCGATTCGCTCGCGATCCGCGCAGTCTCATACAGCAGTTCCATATCTCTTTCACTCAGACGTCCCTCAATAGTTCCCATAGCGTTTCCTTCTCTTTTGATGGGATTACTGTACCATAGGACACAGCTATTCACCAGAAGGAATGCCAAAACTGACCTAAGAATCTCTCTGCCTGGAGACCAGGACAGCATCTGAGGTGCCGGTTACCACCTTCGGTGTCCTTCAGGGCGGCAGTCTCTGGCAGAAGTATCTGTTCCACCTCAAAAAATCATGCTAGACTGAATGGTAGGATCGCAAAACTGCAGAGGAAGACTGTCGGACCATCATGAGATACGCCTATGGATATCTGAGCAGTTAATAAGGAGACACAAGAAGTACACCATGAACAGAAAACCCCTACAGGTTGCCATAACAGCCCTCAGCGTCCTGCTTCTCATCTCATGTGCACACAGCAAGACTCTGATCATTGATGGCGATGTTGCCAGGGAGATGGAAAACCGGGTGAATCTCAGTACCATCGACCCCTATGGCGACAGAAGGGGAAACAATGTCAGCAATATCCGCAACGGCGGGGAGATCCTTCTGGAAGGAGAATCCCTGCACATAGTTCAGCGTATGGTGTTTGACGATGAAACGACACTGAATTACCTTCAAAGCCTGCCGGTGGAGCATCTGGACAATTACTACACCCACTACAGTTTCATCGCGGAGATGGATGGGGTAATGGTTGCTTCGGGAGATCAGGCCATCTATATCCTCGACCGCTCAGGGTATCCCAGTGTCCTGGACCTTGACACCTTCGTCACCGAACCTATTACAGATCGAAAGGCGACATCCTTTCAGTTTTTTGACGGTATCGGATATTTCAGTGACCTGGACGGCAATGTTTATCAGATAGATCCTGTCAGCCGCAGAGAACAGCAGCTGCTGTTCGAAGCCGGAAGCCTTCTCAGCATAGATGACCAGCGTATCTACACGATTAGAGAGCAGGACAACTCAGAGTACCTTGATATCTACGACCGGGATAATCTGAGGAAGGTTTCCCAGGTGTCCGGTGGCCCGTTCACTGATCCCCAGATCTCAGGATCGTACCTCTTCTACCGCTCAGGGGGCACTGTCATTCGTGCCTCTCTTAATAATTCCGAAAACCGGGACAAGGCCTCCGTTCTCAAAGCCGATGAATATGCGATACATGGAGAGTGCATGGTGATAGCGCAGGAAGGAGGAGGATTGTATGCCTCAAAGCTTGACGGGACATGCATTGAACGGCTGAGTTCAGACAAAGCGTCTTCTCTGCATATGGCTGAAGACCTTGTGTTCTACCGCAACGGATTCGACATGGGAAACTGGTATGCCATCCGCCTCTCAACAGGACACAGATTCGCCGTGTGCGGGGAGACCATGACCGACGGCGGTATCCATTTCTCCGAACTGGATCAGAAGGAAAGTTCGAAGGCCCAGAGCTTTTTCGGGGGATTCCTTTCCACATTGCAACCGGGGAACCCGTTCCCGGGGAACGCTCCCGACATTGAACCCGGCCTCCCGCTGTTTGTTGACCTGAGGGATGAGAATATGGAGTTCTACACCTTTCATGATACCTATTCATTACCTCAGGATGTCGATCTTATTGTCACGATCACCAACAGGGAAGAGGCTGTCGGCCGTTACACGGACAATAACCTCGCCTATAGAACTGATACGGTGCTCTCACTCTACAGGCTGACCTCTCCCCGACCGATTCTCACCCTCACACAGCCGGGACTTCCCCCGATAGAGTTAAAACACGGAGGCGGTGACCGCTATGGGATTCCGGCCTCCTGGCATCCCAAGGCTCTTGAGATTATCAAATTTGTCCAGGGTCCCAGCTCCTGAACAGTTACAGCAGACGCCGGAGTAATTTCTTTTTCCCGTCGGTATAGGGATGGTATCTGACAGGGAGGTCAAACAGAGACCATTTATCGACGATGGTCTTCTCATGAGAAAAGGTGAGGAACGACCGTCTTCCATGATACGAGCCCATCCCGCTCATCCCCACCCCACCGAATGGGGTGCGGTTCGAGGCGATATGAATGATAGTGTCATTGATACAGCCTCCCCCATAGCTGAGAGATGCGATGATACGCTTCTTGACCGCGGTATCCTGCGTGAACAGATACAGGGCAAGAGGTTTCTCCTGCTTCCTGAGAGTATCGATCACTTCCTGGACCGTATCAAAGGTGATGATCGGAAGTATGGGACCGAATATCTCGGTTTCCATGACCGGTGCATCGGGTGACGGGTACAGAAGAGTCGGTTCAATACCCGGGAATTCACACCGTCCTCCATGGATGATCTGCTGTTCTGAAAGAAGAGCCTGCAGACGGTCGAACTGCTTGCGGTTGATGATCGAAGGATAATCCTCATAGGACAGAGGATCACTCCCGAGGGCCGTTTCCAGCTCTCTGCGGATCGCGGCTATAAGCGTGTCCGCCACCCGACGATCAACATAGAGATGGTCTGGTGCTATGCAGGTCTGACCTGCGTTGATGATCTTTCCGAATACGATCTTTCTTGCAGCTGAGGCGATGTCTGCAGAAGCCTCGACGATGGCAGGCGATTTACCCCCGAGTTCCAGAGTGACCGGAGTCAGGTATTCACTTGCTGAGCGCATCACAACCTTTCCGACAGCGGTACTGCCGGTGAAGAAGATATGATCGAACCGCTCATTGAGAAGTGCCGTATTCTCCTCTCTGCCCCCCTGTACGATGTGCACATATTCGGGCGGGAAAATCCGTTCAAGCAGGTCCTTGATCAGCGCACTGCTTGCAGGACTGTAGGCGGAAGGCTTCACCACGGCACAGTTCCCTGCCGAAAGTGCGCCGATCAGGGGTGAAAGGGTAAGCAGAAGAGGATAGTTCCAGGGACTCATGATCAGCACGACACCCTTGGGTTCACGGTATACTTTCACAGAGGATGGCATCTGACCCAGAGAGGGGAACACCCGTTCTGGGCGCATCCATCGCCGGAGATGTTTCAGGTGGTATCTCAGTTCTTCCAGGATAAGGGAAATCTCACTCATATACGACTCATGAGCACTTTTATGCAGGTCCTGGTACAGCGCAGCCTCCATCTCTCCGATGTGTTCACTCAGAGTCTCAAGCAGCTTCCTGAGCTGCTGTCGACGGAATTCATAAGTGCGGGTGATACCGCTCAGGTAGTGCTCCCGCTGGGTCTCAACGATGTCATGCAGTGTCATACTTCCCCCTAGAAAAACGTTGTTTCATTCAGAATGAAACGCTTCCTGTGTGTCTCTATCAGACCGTCCTCCACCATCTTCGTGATCTCGCGGGACAATGCGCTCCTGTTTACACACAGGAAGTCAGCAAGTTCATCGCGGTTGAACGGGATGGTGAAATCATCACTTGCCTGTTCTCTGGACTGAATATGCAGATAGGCAAGCAGTTTTTCCCGCATGGTCCTCTGAGAGAGGATCGATACCTTCTGGTTCATCAGAAGATTCCGTTTCGCAAGCACATTCATCATGTTCTCTATGATCCTTGAGTGGAAGGCGCACGCACGGGTACAGGGTGCTACAAGAAGCGGAAAGGAGAGGAACATAATGGCGGAGGGACCGTCACTGACGACTGAGGTCGGACTGAAGGCTGCCTGCCCGGATGCGGCAATCTGGCCGAAGATTTCACCCTCCTTCAGTTTAGCGGTGATACTCCTGTTGCCGAACATGTCCTCAGTGATCAGCTGGATGGTTCCCTCGAGAACGACACCGAACTCATCATGTTCATCCTCCGCATGAAGAATGAACTCCTTATCGGAAAAGTTCTTTTTCCTTCCCTTCAGACAGTACAGGAGCTGGTCCATGTCCTCCCGGCGTATATCGGAAAAGAGATGTGATTCACAGAGCATCGGGTAATAGGGCTGTAATTCCTGTATCTGTTGCATAGGCAACATCAGTATAGGCAAACATCCTCTTGAGTGCAACAAAAACCTCTGGACAGAGATCCCGATTAAGGATAAACTACAGTTCGTTCGAGACCGTAGCTCAGCGGGAGAGCATTGCCTTCACACGGCAGGGGTCATCGGTTCAATCCCGATCGGTCTCATCAATCACTCAGATCCCTTGAGATGGAGCATCCCCGATATTCGGGGATGTTTTTGCTTTTCCTGAAACAGTCGGCATGGCACATGAAACCTGCCTGCTTCAAAGAAGAGTGTATCCCTTCAGGCATGACGCAAAGTGGCTTTGCTCAACAGACCTTCACACCGGCTCGTGTCAGCCCAGGAAGGACATACCTGCCAGGTACTATGCCAGAAAGAAGAGCTCAGTCAGCTTTCGGGAAACCGGGGAATTGTCGGCCTCCGTTTCCATGATATCGGCCATATAGGCCCACCATCGCTGAACTATATCACTCTTTCCAAGGTCCTGAGAGCCTCTGGAGTCCTCCTCGATCTTCTGGAAAGCAAAAAGCGTGTCGCTGTCCTCATCAAGAAAGATCGAATACTCACTGATCCCTGTTTCTTTGAGAAGGCTTTTCAGTTCAGGCCAGATTTCATCGTGGCGCCGTTTGTACTCATCGCGGAAACCCGGTTTCAACTTCATCGTAAAAGCTGTTCGTTTCATATCAATTTCTCCCTGTACTGTCTGCTGCATATCAGCATATTCCACCTGAATCAGCTCTGCCGCACCTGCTGCATCCGCAGCTTTCTTTTTGCCTTGATGAGGTCAAGGAAGTTGGGAAGAAGGACAGCAATGATAAGCAGGACACCTGTCGTGATGATCATGATCTTTGCACTGATGTTGAGCAGTCCCATGCCGAATTTCAGATACCCGAGAAGGAAGATTGCTACCGTCACTCCCGGTACGGTTCCCCTTCCTCCCATGATCGACACTCCTCCAAGGACGACCAGCGTGATGGTCTCGATATCCCAGTTCAGGGCGATGTTCGGGCGAGTGGATCCGATCCGGCTGGTAAGCAGAATCGCTGCGATACCGCAGAATAATCCGTTGAGTGCGAAATTGATGAACCTTACACGGTCCACATAGATTCCCGCAAAACGGGCAGCCGATTTCGAGTTGCCTATAGCATAGAGCTGACGGCCGTAGGTCGTCTTGTGCAGGATGAACCCCATGATCACGGCAAGCACAAGGAACAGAACAAGTTCGAAGGGGATGAGAGAATCCCCCACATACCCCTGCCCGAAGTAGGCGAAGGATTCGGGATATGTAGTGTACGCATGATCTTCGAGAACGGCCTGCGAAATACCGCGGAAGAGCGATTGTGTTGCGAGCGTGACTGCAATGGCAGGCATACCGAGCTTCGTAATGAAGAAGCCGTTGAACATACCTGCCAGTATACCGACTGAAAGACCGATCATGATAAGGCCTGCAGTATCGACTCCGGCTTCAGCTGCATATCCCATCGCAAAGGAGACAAGAGCGATGATCGAGGCGATCGAGATGTCGATGTCTCCACTCATGATGACAAAGATCATCGGAAGGGCCATCACAGCCTTTTCCATGAATGTGAACGAAGCATTCATCAGATTGAAATAATCAAGGAAGTACGGTGTTATATTCGAGAACACTACTATCTCGAGAACGAACAGAAGAGCCAGAAGAGTCTCCCACTTTGTGAACAACACAATCATCCGTTCCTTGAACGAGTTCTCATCGATCAGTCTTCCTGAACCCATCAGAGGACTTTTTGCACTGGCCATTATGATCTCCTCCTATTGAGCAGCATCTTTTCTTGTCTTCTGTCAGCAAGAGTATTAATCAGCATGGCAAGAAGGACGATAGAACCCTGGATGAACATCTGATAGAACGGTGAGAGGTTGATGACCGGAAGTGCATTGTTTATGATTCCGATGAACAGGCCACCGAGAATGACACCTGCCACCGTTCCCGATCCACCTGCGATACTCACTCCGCCGATCACACAGGCTGCTACCGTCTGCAGCTCGAATCCGGTGGCAGTCTCATTCACCGCCGCAGCATACCGAGCAGTCCACATGACGCCGGCAAGACCGCTGAGAAATCCGCTGATGGTAAAGATCATGAACTTGATCTTCCTTTCACTGACTCCAACGAACCGTGCTGCCGTGGTATTTCCTCCTATCGCATAGACCTCTCGCCCGCTTCGTGTATAGGTGGAGAAATACATCATCACGACAGATACGAGAACACCCCACCAGATGAGGTTCGTCAGTCCGAGGAAATCGCCATGGGGAAGGTTCATGTACGACTGACTCATCTCATGGGCTGTCACCCACTGTCCCTTGGAAATCACAAAGGTGAATCCACGGAAAATACTCATCGTACCTAAAGTTGTGATGATGGGAGGGACCTTTCCGAACGCGACGACAGCACCGTTGACCATTCCCAGAGCAGTGCCGACCAAAACCCCGATGAACAGAATAAGGGCAGCCGGGATAGCAGGATGTGCCTGATTAATGAGGGAAGCTGACATTCCGCTGAAGGCGATGATCGATCCCACCGACAGATCTATACCTCCTGTGAGAATGACAAGAAGCTGACCCAGGGAGACCATGATCAGAATCACCGTATCATTGACAATCCTCTGGATGTTGTTTCCGCTGAGGAACATCGGTGCCCGCATGGTCACCAGTGCCAGAAGGACACCTATAAGGATGATGAGGGAGATTTCACGACGTGCTACAGCAGCCCTGAGTATTCTGATGAGTCTCATACTGCTTCCTCCTCATGACCTGTGGCTGCCTTCATGATCTCATCGGTATCAGCATCCTTCGCTTCGAACTGAGCTGTGATACGGCCTTCATGCATCACAATGATCCTGTCCGACATTCCCATCACCTCAGGCAGCTCGGAGGAGACCAGGATCACAGCAAGACCCCGGGAGGCCATAGTAGACACAAATTCATGCACAGCGGCCTTCGTAGCGACATCGATACCTTTGGTGGGTTCATCAAGAATAAGGATCTCAGGGTGTGTGGCAAGCCATTTTGCCAGTACCACCTTCTGCTGGTTTCCTCCACTGAGTGTATCTGCATCCACATGATATCCAGCTGCCTTGATTTCCATCTGCTCACCGGCTTCCTTCGCTATGCGCTTTTCGGTGCTGTTGTTGAGCACCGAAGCCTTTGCGATATCGTGAATCTGGGGAAGAGTTATATTCCTGGTGATACTCATCTGAAGGATGATTCCCTGATTCTGACGATCCTCAGGGACGAAGGCAATACCCTGTTTCATGGCGCTTCTCGGGTTCGTTATGGAAACCTTCTCCCCTTTCAGCTCGATATAGCCGTGAGAGGCTCTGTCGATACCGAATATCGTTCTCATCACCTCGGACCGGCCGGCCCCTATGAGACCGAAGAAACCGAGGATCTCACCCTTTCTCAGATCAAAGGAGATGTCACGGAAAAAACCGGTCTGAGAAAGATGGTGTACCGATAACACGACCTCACCGAGTAGTGAATCGCTTTTGGGAAACAACTGGTCGAGCGAACGGCCGACCATCATTCGGATGATCTCATCTACAGAGGAGTGAGCAACACTGCCCTCCCCGATATATTTTCCATCTCTGAGGACGGTGAAATAGTCGCAGATCTCAAAAATCTCATCGAATTTATGGCTGATGAAGATAATTGCCTTTCCCTCACGTTTCAGCTGACGCACGATCTTGTAGAGGTCCTCCACTTCTCTCAGGGTGAGAGCACTGGTCGGTTCATCCATTATGACGACACGGGCATCAAGACTGAGAGCCTTGGCGATCTCGACCATATGGCGCTGAGCGACTCCGAGATTTTTCACGAGCGTGTCACCGCTGATATCGAGTTCCATCCTTTTGAGGAGCTCCCGTGTGTGACGTTTCATACCCTTCCAGTCAATTCTCTTCGTGGCAGGGTGAATCAGATGGTGGCCCATGAAAATATTCTCGGTGACCGACAGATCGGGAAACATCGAGGCTTCCTGGTGGATAGCCGCGATCCCTGCGCTCTGGGCATCAAGAGCGTCTTTGAATTCAATGGGTGCCCCGTCAAGAAGGATTTCTCCGCTGGTCGGGAAATAGACACCGGTAAGGATCTTGACCAGTGTCGATTTTCCGGCCCCATTCTCGCCAATCAGGGCATGGACCTCTCCGGGGCGTATCGTAAGATGTACACCATCAAGTGCTTTGATACCCGGAAAGAATTTATTGACTCCCCTGATTTCAAGAATCGGTTCCTTCGGTTTCATCGGTTCCAATGCAGCATCTCCTTGTCATTTTCAGGTTAATCACATCACGACAGCTCTGGCCGGTCGTGAAGATTTGACAACATGTGTCCAGGACAGCAAACGGGCAGAGCAGCATCGGAGACCGGTACTCTCTGCCCTTGTACAGTACAGCTATGCTGGTTTAGAACATTGCCGCATACTTTGCGATATTCTCTGCATTGAAGACAAAGGGAACGCCCATGATAGAAGCTCCACCTTCGCCGACAGTGACAGTGCCCATGCGTCCGACCGAGATCTCATCCCCGGGTGTTCCTTCAACTTTTCCTGTCACGAGTGCTTCGAGGATGTAGGTGGAGGTGTATCCCAAGTCGATAGGATTCCACAGCGCCATCTGGCCGCATGTTCCGTTCTCAACGTAGTGCTGCATCTCAGAGGGGAGGCCGAGTCCGGTAATCTGGACGTTTCCCTTCATACCTTCATCCTCAATTGCCTTACTTGCTGCCAGAACACCGACAGTGGTGGGAGAGATGATACCGGCCAGGTCAGGATATTTCTGCATGAGACCGACTGCCTCACGATAGCTCTTGTCAGCTGCATCATCGCCGTAAACGGTTTCTACGATATTCATATCCTTGTATTCAGGTTTCTTGATCTCTTCTTTCATCCATTCGATCCAGATATTCTGGTTTGTTGCCTGGCTGGTGGCCGACAGAATGGCGATATCGCCCTTATAGTCGACGAGTTCGGCAATAAGCTGCACCTGCTGACGTCCGATAAGTTCCGCCGCTGATGGAGCAAGATCGATGATTCTTCCAGCTTCAGAAATTCCTGAGTCGAAGGAAATGACCTTGATCCCGGCTTTCATCGCTTTCTTGGTGACAGGAACCAGCGCATCAGGGTCATTTGCCGAGATTGCGATGCCATCTACTTTCTGAGCGATGAGGGATTCGATGATCTCAATCTGGCCTTCTGCAGTCGCCGTGGACGGGCCCATGTATATGGACGTAACGTTACCGAGTTCGCCTGCTGCCTCGACACCACCGTCAGCGACAGCTTCGAAGAATCCGTTTCCCAGACTCTTCACGAGCAGGACAAGCTTGAGCTCATCATCAGCAGCTTCCTGCTGTGCCTGTGCAAACACCGTGCCCGATGCCAGGATGAGTACCAGGAAAAGGGTCAGTATCATGTTTTTCATTGTGTTCCTCCTTTTGGAAACATATTCATATGTGACTAATGGAAGAATATCACGGTACTTCAAACCGGAGTGAGTCTCTTTATCTCAGATGCAGGTCTGTTTTTCTACGATTCCATGTATTCGGACTCTCATCCTCACCGAAGGGAACCTCATCTGTGTTCCTCGATATACTCGGAAGGTCTGACTCCATAGGTCTGGCAGAAAAGTTTCGAGAAATAGCGCCAGCTGGTATAACCGAGCTCACTGGCTGTCCTCTTGACACTCATTCCGGGGGTTTTCAGAAGCTCACACGCAGAGTTCATTCGCAGTCGTGTGATATAGTCGGTGAAATTCACCCCGGTGTAGGCCTTGAACTCTGAAGACAGGTAGTTCGGGGTTAGGCCAAGTTCATCAGCAACCTGTGCAAGACCTATATCACTCTTATATGCTGAGTGCACTATTTCCAGAGCCTTTTCTACCTGTTCTTTTCTCTTCGCTGACGGACTGCCCTTCCTATCGGTTTCCTCCGTCTGCCCACTCTGTAGAGGACCTGCCTGTTCATAATCCGATACTCGGCGTACAAAATTCTTAGCATCACAGGGTGGCAGGAGAGGAAGCCAGAGCCATCTGCCGCCTTCAAAGGAAGAGGACTTGAGGATACCCGTGACGAGGGATTCAAGGTGTTGGCCGACATCCATGATCTCATCGATCAGATCAGTTTGAAACGAGAGGGTGACAACGAGATTCCCGTTTCCAGAAAACACAACAGCTGAACAGATATCGAATGGGTAACAGGAGAAGCTGAATTGCTCAAGGGAGGAGGTGAGAAGTCCGGTGAGCTCACTCATAATCCGTCTGTCTCTCCGGGATACTTCTGAGGCCTGTTCGCCCTTCTGATATGCTCCATTGCGGCAGAGAATCACACCGCCGGAAAAGTATCTATGGGAGAAGAACCGGTCGAAATCCTGTTCATTGGTCCTGCGGAATAGGGATCCGAGCTTTCCCGCAAGGGTGAGGGTTTCGGTGTTGACCTGAATCTGAACTTTCTTTTCTGCCTGATGTATCACCTTCAGCAGATCCTCAGGACTGGCGGGTTTCACCAGATAGTCAAGGACTCCAGCTTCGATAGCCCGTTTTGCGAAAGAGAACTCAGCATAACCGGTAAGAAGGACCCAGAAAACTCTGGTATTAGCTGCCTCGGCATGCTCAATCACCTCAAGCCCGGTTCTTATGGGCATCTTGATGTCGACGAAGGCAAGATGAGGATGGAAGGTCTGCAGCGACGACTCAAGTTCCAGACCGTTCTGAACCTCCTCAATGACTGCTCTTTTGATGAGATCCTTCTCACCAAGTTCCTCGATCATGCTTCTGATGCTGAGACGCACAAGGCGTTCATCATCTGCGATGAGTATTCTCACAGCAGTTCCCCCCTGAACAGCAGGCGTACTTCAGTACCCTTGCCCGGTGTGCTGTGTACGGTAAACTGTGCACCTGGGTAGGCATACTGGAGACGCTTACGCACATTGCCTACACCGATGTGTTCCCGTTCGGTAAGGGAGTCGAGGTCGAACCCGACCCCGTTGTCCTTCACGACTATCGTGACCAGACGTTGCGCTGCCTCGAGTGAGAAGAAAGCACTTACCGTCAGCTCCCCGTACCCTCTCTGCGATGGTTCTATGCCGTGGATGATGGCATTTTCCACAATCGGCTGGAGGATAAGCCTCGGCACCCGAATCCGGCGGAGATTCTCTTCTATGTCGATCGTATATCTGAGACGGTCGTCGAAGCGGAGTCTCTGAAGTTCACAGTAATTCTCGACGAAGGCGAACTCCTCGGCAAGCGTTGCCCAGGAGCGCGAATCCTGTGTATAGCGAAGCATATCCTTCAGTTCAAGAATTGCCTTCTCAAGCTCATCGCGTTCCTCAAGACGATTGAGTCCTATAAAGCCGTTGAGAATATTATAGATGAAATGGGGTTGAACCTGAGACTGAAGAGCCTGGTATTCAGCCTCTCCCTTGCCGATCAGCTCAAGATACTTGAAGTGATTATCCAAAGCAAGTCCCGTGTACTGTGCAAAAGTGGATAAACGGGTCACGCCAAGATCCGTGAACGACGATCCATCTCCTGTCTTCATGAGCACAAGGGCTCCTACGAGCACGCCCTGCGCATTCAGAGGAGCGGCCATGAAGGAGATCTCTTCCCGGTGCCCGGGCTCCTCGTTCACCGCTTTCCCGGTGCGATTAACCTCCTGAGCAATACCCAGAAGGAATTCGATCACCTGAGGATCGTCGACATCACACGAGCCTGAAGCAGCCATCAGCTGCATCTCTTCATGGGTTTCGCGATCTGTATCGGTTGTCTCGGGAATTGCTGCCGCGCGAAGGAAGATCGCGGCACCGTCGGCGGTCTTCTCCTGTACCACAGTCCTGGTCACGATGTTCATCAGATCATCGAGACTGGTGTTCTCACGTATCGAGGAGCCCAGATCACGGGTGAGAAGAAGGATATTATCAACATTCTCCTTCAGGTCGGATATCAGCGTGTTGAACTGCGTGGAGAGAGAACCGAACTCGTCACGACTCGTGATATCCATCTTCGTAGTAAAATCCCCCCTGCTCACTGTTCGAAAAGCGCTCTCGACATGGTGGATCTTCCACAGGAAATCACGGGAGATCAGGAGCGAGCTGATGATACCGAAGGCTGTAATACCAAGGGCGAGAAGAAGGAAGATGACCAGAATGCCGTTTCGTATATCAAGCGCGTAGAGACGGAACTCCTCTATAAAGTAATTCATGAAACTCTCGACGCTGTTTGCGAAATAATAGGAGGTATCCCGGAACTCCTCGAAAAACGGGATGAAGGTGTCCTCTCCGAGGATCTCATTGTATCGCTTGTCATCCTCGAGCTGTCCCATCTGCCCCTTGATCATAGTCACCATGGAATCAAGCTGTTCAAGACGTCCCATCGCCTTTTCATGCATCGTCTGTGCCGTGTTGAACTGGTCGATGAGGTTGGGGTCGGATATCTCGAGAAGATCTTTTGCCTGTGAGAATCGTTTGAAAGTCTCACGATACTCGTACACCGAAGTTTTCCACTGTCTGATAGTCACTACCGAACGGGGTGAATATGTGAACGATCGCAGCTGTCCGTACAGTCTGGGAACGAACAGGTCGAAGACCATATCCTTCATCAGAGACTGCACCTCACGGCTCTTTACCTGAAGTTCGATCCCCTGTTCGATATAGTCGTTCACCTCTTCCATCTGATGCCACGTACGTATGGAAAGGCCGATGAGACTGAACATACCGAGGATGAAAATGACAGAGAGAAGGATCAGTTTGCTGCGGATTCTCATGAGGTATCATACCATCAGAGCCCGGATCAATCAAAGCCGAAAATCATCTGCCCTTCACGAAACGGAAAAGAGCTCCCGCACAGACTGGGTGTGCGGGAGCAGGAGATGCCTGGATATGCCGGAAGAAAATAGACTCAAGCTCTTTTCTTTCCTGCAGAACCTGTTTCATCACTCTCTGCGATATCCGCAAGGAGTTTCCTTCTAGTGATTTTTGACGTGCAGCTGATTCCCGGTCCGTTGATACACCCGCCCTCACAGGCCATCAGCTCGATAAAGGAGGTTTCATCTGTTACAGCCTGTTTCAGCATCCGTACTGTCTCGCAAGAGAATCCTTCGACTCTCATCCCATGGTCAAGGGGAAACCCATCCTTCTGCAGACTGCTCAGTGCTTTCAGCACCCCCCCGGAGATTGCAAAGCCTCTTGCGTGTGAAGAGGGGATCCTGTCGAAGCCGGCTGACTCCTCAAGTTCCTGCACGTCGACAGCAGAGGCTACCAGCAGCGCTCCGAGTTCTTCGAAGGTGAGAACATAGTCGACGCATCCGGTCTTTCTTGCCTCATCCTTCTTGGCGATACATGGACCGATGAAGACAACATCTCCCCGCGGGTCCCTCTCCTTGAGATGGCCGGCAAGTGCAACCATGGGAGACGGAGAATGAGAAACGGATGGTTTCAAGTCGCTCAGACGCTGACTGAGAAAGTTCTGATAGGCAGGACAGCAGGAACTGAGCAGCAGATTCCCGTTCTCTTCGGCCTCCTTCCATTCTTCAGCCTCAGCAGTGGCAATCATATCCGCGCCGACTGCAACATCATAGACACTGGTGAAGCCGAGCATCTTCAGTGCAGTGATGAGCTGGCCCATCGTCCCCGGGTACTGACCGATGAATGAAGGGGCGATGATTGCTGTGACTTTTCTATCGGTGCGCAGCGCATCAATGACGTAACGGAGCTCGCTGACAGGGGTCACGGCTCCGAACGGGCAGCTGTTGTAACAGGCCCCGCAGGCAATGCATTTCCTTTCATCAATGTGCATGATACCCTGCTCATCCTGACTGAGCGCATTCGTCGGGCATACCTTTCGGCAGGGCTTCTCCAGTTTGACTATCGCACTGAACCGGCAGGCCCGGATACACAGGCCGCAGGAGACACAGGCTTCCTGATCGATGAAGCTCCTTCCGTTGACTACCGACACTGCACCTCTGGGACAGACGGTCCGGCAGCTCTCCGCTTCACAACCGCGACAGCTGTCAGTTACCACGACCTGACCATCGGGACACCCATCACAGCTTTCTGTGCTGATAGTGAGGAGAGGTCCTTCGTTCCTCTTCGGTTTCAGGAATCTGCGAATATCGAGGAGGATTTCCTCAGGTTCTTCCCGGATCGCGTCAGGATTGACTCCCAGGATGGGAAGGATCCTGGACCTCAGCTTCTCCCGTTCACTGAAGGTAGTACAGCTGCTGCTGCTTCTCGGAACCATCTTCAGGGGAAGGAGTGTGAGCCCGGGAAAGAGTTTATCATGCATGTAACAGCGTATCACCTGACTCATCAGATCCCGTCTTCTTCTGACAGTGGCGTCAATCTTCATCTAATGCCTCCCTCAGAGCTTCAATCACCGACTCTACAGTCGCAGAGGAAAGGATCCGGCCGTCAATCTTCACAAATGGGGCCCTGCGGCCGCCTGGCTGATTCCGGCAGAGTTCCAGACACGGTGAACCGGTCACAAGGACCCGTCCTGCAAGATCAGCAGGCAGCTCTTCGGCCAGAAGGAGGAGGGCCCCTCCACCCATCACATAACATGTTGTTCCACTACAGATTTCAAGATGTATCATACTGACTCCTTCCTAGATATATGTTAATTCCACGTCCTTGAGATGACGCCCCTTCAGTTCTCTCGCGATCCTTTTCATCACATTCCTGCGAATATCCAACTCCTGCGGAAGGTTCGGATCCTGATGGGCTTCATTGATCTTAGTTCCCACCAGGAGAGTGATCCTGTCTGCATCAAGAAGGCGTGCGACTATCTTCTGTGCCGGGTCGCTTTCCTGTTTCCACAGAGAGTCTCCCGAACAGAGAATCTCGCTGACTCTCGCCAGAGTGAGAATCCCCTCTGTGACCAGTGCAGCGCCTTCCATCTGTGACTCGGGAGGGAGGGAGGAACATCGCCTGGAGAGATCGACCTTCAGGGAAACTGCCCATTGCCGGGAGAGAATCATGGCGGTTGTACCGCCACACACGATCTTCGGCCCATTGAAGTTTTTCACCTGCATGGCGAACAGCTCATCCTGTTCAGGATGAAACGGGGGACCCGTGACCAGGATCAGATGGCGGGGATGACGGATATACGTGACTGAGCAGGAAATATCATCCTTGGCCCTGTACACATCGTGTTTCAATCCCTCTCTGGTAACCTTCTCGGCAAGGTCCCGGCTGGAGATATCGGGATCTGATGTAAGGATGCCCGAGATGAACTGTCTGACTGCTTTCAACGTCCAGCCGAGAGGAAAGGACCGGGTGCCGAGCCCGGCCTGAGTCACTCCATCCGAAACCATGATGATCCGGTCTCCCACCTGTGCATCGAAGCAGGTAGTCGTCATAACACCACGCCCGATATCCTTCCGGGCAGGAACCGTCTCACAACGGGCAGCGGTAAACAGCGTATTCTGGCGAAAGATGAGGGCCTGGGGATTCTCGTATTCCACCAGATGGACCTTTTCCATTCCCTTCAGTTCGACGATGGAGAAGGTGGCATAATTGATCTTCCGTTCAGAGCAGACGGGAAGGGAACGAAAAATGAGCTGTGCCGTATGTTCCGGAGATACAGCTTCCGTGACACTCTTGAGAGCCATCACACTGGTGAGAGTCGATAGGACATTCGCCTTTATGCCGCTGCCGAGGCCATCAGAGAGGACAGCCACTGCATGCTGTCCGCCAGGACTCTTGCGTGACAGGAAGGAATCCCCATAGACTCTCTGACCATGTTTTGCAATCTGAGAGCATGCGATATCGAGGAACCTAGAATCCATCCCTATCCTCCCCGTTCTGTTCACCGAATGAACTGATGATTGAATTGAGCATCGATTCTCCCTCGGCAGCGTTTTCTCCCAGCAGGTAGGCGATCTGCTGTACCGTGCTCACATTTCTTTCAAGTACGTGAGTGGCCTTGCGTATGATATTATCCCGCTGAACCCAGGGCACGGTGACATCCTGAATGATTCCTCCGGTGACACGCATCTCTTCGATGGGGAATATGGTCAGCTGGAGGATTTTCTTGTTGAACCGGATCGTCATATCGCTTTTCTCAATCCCGGATTCTCTGACATCGGCGAAATCGGAGGTGAACGGCACGATCTTCTGAAGAGAAACGCCCTCCAGTCCCGGCTTTGCCTCATAAGCATGCAGGATATCGCCTCCGAGCAGGGTGGCAAACTGCCGGTTGCATTCAATAATGGTCAGTTCGTGGTCGACGATAACGAGGCCCGAGGGCATTGTCTTGATAAGGGCATTGGCTTTGTTCTCACTGAGCTTTCTCAGGTAGCTGACACACATACTTGCCTCAGCACGCTGATCTGTACAGGCACGGGCAAAATCGCGACAGCTGTTGTAGCCGCAGCCTCCACAGTTCTTTTCATCCTGAGCACACACCTTGCCGATCGAACGAAGAACCTGCTGAATCTGCTGCTCACTGATATGATTATCAAGGAGTGCAGGGGAAAACCAGGTCTGAGAGATGTCGAGAGAGACAGGAGCACTGAAATCGCCGCGGCGGGCACCAACCGACTCCACATAGTGTCTTCGCTTCAGCTGTCCAGAGGTGCTGGCGGCCAGGGGACCGTTGGTACACCCTCCTCTGCATGCAAGCAGCTCGATAAGGACAGTCTTTCCCCCACCCTGCTCACCGATACCCTCAAGTATCTCATCGATATGCTCGATGCCGCTGTACTCATAGCCTATGAATTCCTTCCCCCCGGATACCTGCTGGACCTTTTCGAGGCTTTTGATCATTCCCCCGCTGATAGGGTAGTAGGCACCGGTTGATGCTTTCTGCTGGCAGAACCCCCGCTTCCCTGACCGCTTCGGTATGCCGCTCTTCTCAATCATTTCCCTGAGGTCCCTGAAGGTTGCACTCACCTGCGCATATTCGGGTGTCCGGTCGGCTTCCATCTTCTTCGCTATACAGGGACCGAAAAAGACCACACCTATCTCCTCTTTTCCCCCGAACTGATCATGGAGAAGTTTTGCATGGGACTGCATGGGAGAGAGAAGCGGTGCAAGATACTTCTCATATTCGCTGTAGTAGGTACAGATAAGATGATGTATTGAGGGACAGGCGGAAGAGATCATAATCGGCAGATCGTACGACGGAAGCATATCGATCATCTGCCTGGTGACCATATCAGCTCCGACAGCTGTCTCGGCGACTCCGGCAAACCCGAGGTCTTCGAAAACCGCGACGATCTCACTCTCGGTGTATTCGGGAAACTCCGATACGTAGGAGGGTGCAAGGGATGCGTATACTTTCCTGGACTGCAGCATCCTGTGAATCTTCGGGATATCGTTCCTGACTTTCTTGGCCTGGATCGGGCAGATGGCCAGACAATGTCCACAGGCGATACAGCGATCGGCCATGATCTGAGCATGACCGTCACTGACCTTGATAGCTTTCACCGGGCACTGTCTCACACATTTATAGCAGTCCTGGCACTCTGATTTTTCGGTATAGATCGGTCTTCGGTATACTTCAGCGTTCATCATGTCCTCGTGTGACCGAGAAGGTCCTCCAGGTAGGTCTCGAACAGTTCTGCTGTCATCCCGCTGAGCCTCTCACCGTTCATAACGACGTTCGGTCCCCTGCCGCAGTCTCCCTGACACAGACACCCTTCAAGGGACAGCGAAATATCTGCCCCCTCCTCGAGAAGGTTCTGAAGTATCTCCAGGTTCTCTCTGTTTCCCCGGGAATAGCAGGAACTGCCCAGACAGAGGCAGATGTGCGTTTCAGGTTGTGTCTCGCTGTGGTCCATGGGTGACCCTCCTTGTAAAAGCATCTGTGCGAAACCGGTGTGATGGTCCGGTCGTCACTTATCGATATTTTTTTACTTATACAGAACTCTACCGAGCCTACACCTGTTGGTCAATATATTATCACTTTTTTATCTATATTTTTTATCGATACATTTTACTTGCTTATTCTTATTCTCCAATCTATACTGTCTTCATGGAAAAGATCCCGCTTCCCACCGTGAGACGTCTTCCTGCCTACCTTCAGATTCTTCGCGCCGAAAAGACCCGGAAGAAGGAGTGGACCTCTACGACGATGCTCTCTGAATCTCTGAGGCTGAAGGCGATACAGGTGCGCAAGGACATGAGCTATGCCTCCTGCCAGGGTAGACCGAAGAAGGGGTTCAACACATCTGAGTGCATACGCAGGATCGAACATATCCTGGGACTGGCCAACGATTGTGAGGCGGTGCTCATCGGTGTGGGATCCCTCGGATCAGCTCTTTTGAAGTATGACGGGTTCAGCAGATACGATATGTATGTAGGAGCAGCCTTTGATTCATCTCCCTTCCTGATCGGGACAACGATCGGCGGGGTGAAGGTACACGATGTTGACTTCCTTGAAACCTATATCAGAAGGACTGCTGTCAGCTATGCGATACTGACGGTCCCCGAGACCGGAGCTCAGGAGATTGCGGAACGGCTGGTTGCATCGGGGATACGAGGTATCCTGAACTTCTCAAGCACTTACCTCAAGACTCCGGAACATGTTACCGTCAGACGCGATGATCTGGCGCTTTCGCTCGTCCAGCTGAAAGCAGAGGTGAAATTCCATCAGGAACCGAAGGCGGCTGCATCGCTGCCCTCGCACACGGGTACGTAACCGGGTGAAACGATAGATCAGGAGGTGATCATGAAGAAAGAACTCATACTGCCGATAGTGTTTTCTGTTCTCTTTATTGCCGGAGTGACAGCTTACGCGTCAGTCTTCATATGGCTTGGTGTTCCGCTTGTTTTCAAGATACTCATATACCTGTTCGTAGCAGCACTTATTATCGTGATGGTATATCTGCTGTGGCAAAGGAATCAGGAAATACAGAAGGAGAAGGAAGATGATTTTAGTAAATACTGATTACATCTCAGGAAAAGACCTCAAGACACTTTCCATTGTGAAGGGCTCTACGATACGGGCAAAACACCTGGGAAAGGATATCCTTGCAGGACTCAAAACAATTGTCGGAGGAGAGCTGACATCATACGCCGAGATGCTTGACGAAGCCAGAGCCATCGCGACACAGCGGATGGTCAAAGAAGCTGAAGAGATGAAGGCAGATGCAGTGATCAGCATCAGGTATTCGACGAGCAATATCGCTCAGGGGGCGGCAGAGGTGCTTGTGTACGGCACTGCTGTACAATTCGAGAACTGAAAAGTACTTTTGCGCCCTCAATCATATCGTAGAACTCCTCTTTTCCTTGCCTTGTGGTACATGCGGATGTATGATGAGGTATGAGTGGATGTTCGATACCCAATGAATTCTTCTGTAAACACAGTCTCTTTGGGGGGCTATCTGATAGCCAGATAGATGCCGTTCGTCCCTATATCAAGGAACTTGACTTCCCCCCCCAGGCCTTCATCCTCAAACAGGGAGAGTTCAACTCGACGGTATTCTTCATCGTTCACGGCAACGTGGACATCACCAAGCACTCCCAGGACACCCCCGGTGAGGAGCGGGTCATAGCTTCACTGGTTGAGGGAGATTCATTCGGGGAAATGGAACTGATTGATGTGCAGCCTTGCGCCGCCAGTGCCGTTGCTAGAGACCAGACCCATGTGGTGACGCTCAACAATCGTGACTTCTATCTGCTGAGCAAGTCTTACCCCGCAGTCTACACGATCATGATGCTCAACCTTGCCCGTGATATAAGTCGGCACCTGAGGCGTACAGACGAGCTGCTGGCACAGGCAGGGCGGCAGGACACGAACCCGAAGCTCCTCTAGCCCCGGCAACCCCAAGCCTCTACATGACGAAATAGCCTATTCCCTCGTGATCGTACTTCTTCTTTACCAGATCCAGAGCCTTCTCAATGGATTCCAGTTCCACCTGTTCACAGTAGATGATGAGAATAAAGTTCTCTTCCGGCCACACCGAATCACCGCTTTTCGGGCTGGTGTTTCCCATTCCGTGGGCTGTAGGAACTATCGTGTAGTGCTTGGGAACCTCGTAGTGCTCCAATGCCTCGAGGACGTCTTCAAGAATTGCCTGGGCGGCCATGATTTCCACTCTTCTCATCCTATTCATCCTCCTCGACATAGGTCTCTATGCTCTCCACATCGATCTTGTGTTTATCCCTGTTGAACAGGGCATACAGTGTCGGTGTGAAAAAGATGGTCATGATGGTACTGATAGCCATTCCGCCGATGATCGTCTGTCCGATCGGCTGAATCTGCTCTGCGCCCTGTCCTCCGAAGAATCCAAGGGGAACCATTCCGAAGATGGTTGTCAGGGAGGTCATGAGAATCGGTTTCAGTCGATTTCCTCCTGCCTCAATACATGCTTCGCGAACAGCAAGACCGCGCCTTCTCAGGAGATTGATGTACTCGATGAGAACGATCCCGTTGTTTACCACAACACCTGCGAGGATGACAAGACCTATCATACTGATCAGAGAGAAGGTTTCACCGGTAATCAGGTAGATACCTACAACGCCGACCATCATGAGCGGCATGGACAACAGCACGATGAAGGGGTTGCGGAACGACTCGAAGAGACTGGCCATGACTCCGAAGACCAGAACGATGGCGAGAACAAGGATGATCCAGAGGTGATTGAACATCGCACTCATGTCAGCGAAATCACCCCCGTATTCGATAAACACTTCATCAGAGATGCTTATGTTGTCTCGAATCAGTGCCTTGATGTCTGTCTCCGCCTCGCTCACCGTATAGGAAGAACTGAGCCCGCCGAGAACGTGAACAGTTCGCATCTCATTTTCACGGGTTATGGACACCGGACCTGTAGTGCGCTCGATACTGGCAATGTTCGACAGAGAGATCTTCTCCCCCATCGGGTTCCTCACGAAAATACTCTGAAGATCAAGTTCGCTGGACCTGTCTTCCTCCCTCAGCATCACCACTACATCGGTTTCTTTTCCGTTTTCCTTCAGCACGGTCGCTGTGATACCGTTGACACTATTGCTGATCTCACTGGCTATGACCTGCATAGTGAGATTGTAGGAGTAGGCCCGTTCCCGGTCTATGACGATCTGCAACTCGGGGAGTCCCTCTTCAAAATCAGTTCGAACCTCGGTCACCCCTTCCAGATTGTCACGGATCAGCTGCTCTATCGCATGTGCAGTCGAAACCGCAAGCTCAAGATCATCACTCTTGACAGCGACATCAACAGGATTGAGGTTTCCAAGTCCCATGGAAACCTGAGAAAATGAGAACTCTGCAGCAGGATAGAATCCGAAATAGGTGCGCAGCGTCTGCTGCACATCAGTCATGGAATCAACACCCTCTCCCTCCTGTTCAAGGGAGATCTGAAGTGACCCGGTGTTCGAACCGCCGGCGTTGAATCTCATATTCCCGCCCCCTACGGTCACGATGATATCCTTGTACCCCTTAATGTCCTGTTTCGCACGCCGCTGGAGGTCCATAAGCATGTTCTCTGTCGTTTCAAGTGTCGTCCCCTGCGGGAGAGTGACACTGAGAGTGACACTTTCTTCACTCATCGTCGGATACAGGCTCTGGTTCATTGCACCGAATGCCTGGATAGTGATGACCATGATCAGAATTACAATGAGCAGTGTCAGCCATTTATAGTCGATGAAGGCAGCAAGAACTCTCTTATATCCTCTGTCCAGCATGTCAAAACCGCGCTCTGAAGTATCATCTATCGCCCGAAGGAGGCGAAGCTTCAGGGGTTTCTGCTTCCGTGTATAGACCTTCACATAACTGCTGGTAAGTACGGGAATCAGAGTGACTGAAACGATCAGGGAGGCGACAAGGGATATGATGATGGTTCCCGCCATGGGGGTGAGAATCTCACCAAGCATCTCAAGATTACTCCTGAGCAGCACCATTGGAACAAAGACTCCCACTGTGGTGAGGGTACTGGCGGTGATAGCGACGATCATCTCCTTCGTTCCGAGAATTGAAGCTGCCTGGAGTTTTGCTCCCCGTTCACGGTAACGGAAGATGTTCTCAAGAACCACGATGGAGGAGTCAACGGTCATGCCGAGACCGAGAATCAGACCGGTGAGTGTCATGAGATTGAGTGAGTAGCCTATGAAGAACATGGCAAGAATCGTCAGCAGGAGCGACATGGGTATAGCTACACCGATGATAAGGGTGCTCTTGATACTTCTGAGAAAGAGGAAAAGAACTACCATGACAAGGATAACCCCGTACATCAGGGACTCATAAACTGCGTTTATCGTAGATTCAACAATACTGGAGGTGTCAATAATCACCTCGAGACTGATTCCGGCCGGCAGTTCCGCGTTGATCTGTCCGATAGCTGCCTCGAGCCTGTCTGCAACCTGCACGGTGTTGGCGTCACTCTCCTTTGATACGGCGATATACACACCCGGCTGTCCGTTGATGTACACTGAGCTTGTGGCTTCCCGGTACGCATAGGATACCTGTGCGATATCTGAAAGGCGAATCACCTGAGACCCGGTTACCTGACCCCGTGCATCATAGGTGGGAAAGCTTGCAACCATCACATCATCTATCTCATGGATCGAAGAGAACTCCGCATCGGTACGGAGGAGGTATGAGAACTCACCTTCAATCAGGGTGCCGGCACCCACCTGAAGGTTCTGGGGGTTGAGTGCATAAGCCACCTGAGAGAGGGTCATTCCGTAGGACTCAAGTCGGTTCTGGTCTACTGCCACCTGTACATATGTATCCTGACCACCGTTGATGTTGGTTGTTGAAACTCCCTCCACCCTCTCAAGCCGGTTCTGAATAACATCTTCCATCAGTGACCGCAGCGAGTTGGCATCCATCCCCTCATTACCTTTCAATGCGATGTTCATGATCGGCATCATGTTGGTATTGAGTTTGAAGATGGTGGGTCTGGAAGCGTCATCAGGGAATGCGTCGCTGAAGAGGTTGATGTTGTCATTCATTGCCTGGGAGGCCTGATCGAGATCAGTGCCGTAGGCGAACTCCACCATGATGAGGGCCATCCCTTCCGAACTTGTCGAGCTGATGTTGCTGATCCCCGACACATTCGAGACAGCACTTTCAATCACCTTGGTCACTCGCGATTCCATCGTCTCGGGACTGGCTCCCTGATACGTCGAGAATATGATCACCATCGGAAGGTCCATCTCGGGAAACAGTTCGAGGGCAAGGTTGGGAAAGACTACGACAGCGAGGGCTGTCAGAAGAGCGAAAATGACGATGACTGTCGTCGGTCGTTTCACTACGGTATCGGTAAGACTCATTCCACTCTCCCTTACTGTACTATATTGAGCAATGCACCATCAGATACCAGTGTATGCCCCTCGATAACAAGATGCTCTCCGGCGCTCAGCCCCTCGGAGATCTCGATCTCTGTTCCTACCTGGATACCGGTTGAGACCATCTTCTTGCGGGCAACTCCATCCTCGTCGGCTATAAACACATAACCCTGGTCTCCCTCATAAAGCAGAGCGGAAACCGGTATCGAGATAATATCATCCCGATGTTCTGTATAGAGTGTCACAGAGGGAAACATTCCGCTTTTTACGATCCGCTGCGGGTCTTCTATGGTAAGACGTATCTCAAGCGTCCGTGTCGCTGCATTGAGCACCGGGCTCAGATAGGTGACCTCTGCACTGAAGGTCCTGGAGGGAAAAGCTGCGAAAGTCAGTGCGGCTTTCGTGCCGAGGGCGACCTCTCCAATGTACTGTTCGGCGATATAGGTCACCACCTCAAGGTCCTCGATCAGCCCCAGTCGCACTATCGGTGTCTGGGCACTCACCATCGCACCTTCCACAAACGGCAGGGCAAGCACGGTACCTTCGCTCGGGGAGGTGACGATGCTGCTCTTATAGACCATCCCTGCGCGGGAGGGGTCTATGAGGGCAAGTTCCTGACCTTCCTGTACACGGTCTCCGACCGAGACCATCAGAGAAGTCATCTTCCCTGCCACCTCAGGATACACATCCAGGGAGGATGGATCGATCACATTACCGTTCACACGTATCACCTTGTCCATGGAGGAAAGCTCGAGGGGAAGAACTCTTACACTTACCGTGCTCGTCCCTTCTGTCACGGCATTTTCCTGAGATCCCTGCAGGGACTGAATAAGATCCTCAAAAGGATTGAGCACGATTACCGTCACCAGTCCTATAAGGACTATGACCATGATAATCAGGGCCGCTTTATGTTTCTTTTTCGTCGTTTTCATACTTTAGTACAACTCCTTCATGTCGATGTTCAATATGGAAGCCAGCTCGATCAGTGCGTTGATATACTGGTACTGGAGAGAGAGAATATTCACCTGCGCCGAAAGAAGGTTATTCTGGGACTCTTCAAGGTCTATTACACTGATATACCCTGTTTCATACTGTGTAAGCTGCATATCATACAGCTGCCGGGTCAGCTCGAGCGACTGCCGGGCAAGGTCAAGCTGGAGGGTGAACATCTGTATCGCCTGAAGCTGAGTGGCAAACTGGACACCCATCTGTTGTATGGTGAGGTCCCTCTGAAGGGCAAGCTTTCTGATCGATTCATCAACTTTCTGCATGCCTACATCAACCCTGGAGTCGGGAATATGACCATCAAGCGGTATCGACAGGGCTACCTGATAGGTGAATGAATCACTGAGTGTATTGGAATACTGCTCATTCCACAGTGACAGTCCGTAGTTCCCTGAGACCGACAGTGTCGGATAGAACGCCTGTTTCCTGTTAAGCTCCCTGTTCACCTGCAGCTGTTTCAGGTTCATACCGAGCAGCTGCACCGTGTAGGTACTCTGGATCAGAGCGTCTATCTCTCCGAGGTCCACCTCTCCGATCAGGGAAGGGATCTCTCCCTGAAGCGCCAGCTCAGCTTCTACCGGCACCCCTATCAGCGCTTTGAAACTGAGGAGGTTCGACTGATATTCGTTCTTCGCCTGCTGCAGCGCGGGCTTCAGCTGCTGGGCTGCAAGCTGACTCGAGAGCACCTCCGTCTCTGAAGCATATCCCGCTTCGAACTTCTTTTGTGTCTCATCGTACCGCTGCTGTGCAAGATCGAGATTCCTCTCCTGCACTGCGATGTTCTCTTCCTGCATCAGCAGGTAGTAGAACAGCTGCCTCACACTCTTGTCTATTTCAGCCTTCGCCTGCTGGTAGGTGACACTCTGTATCTGATATGCTACCGCATAAGCTTCCAGTTGATCCTTCACTGCAGGATTAAGCTGAAAGGAGGCAGAAAGACCAACACTCAGCCCCTGATTTGACGCTGATACAGCGACAGGTCCCGTTAATCCGGTAACAGTCGGAGCCTGAAAGACGGGGGTCATACCGCTGGTTGAGATGCTGAGATTGAGAGAAGGGAGAAAGAGATTCCAGGCGGTATCCATATCTCGCCCGGCACCTGCTACATCGATCGACGCACTGGCCAGGGAGAGGTTGTTTTCAACTGCCTTCTGCAGGGCCTGCTCAAGGGTCAGAGTTTCCTCTGCCCACAGAAAGACACTCAACGACACCAGGAGAGCTATGATAAAAAGTTTCTTCAACATGGTTGTTTCCTTCGATTAGTTAGCACACTAAAGATACTATGTCATAAGGAAAGTGGCAACCTGTTGAGTACTTGTTCATTATATTCTGATGAAAAAAGAGAATTCTGCAGTGCCTGCACAGGATGTTCCGGGCAAGGCGGGAAGCAGGTGAAAAGCCATCCCCACTATCCGATCAAATGCCGGCCACCGAGTTTCCACAACTCAGTTATCCCATTGATGAGAAGGTGGCCGGCAGAAACATTCTAATCAGTTATAAGCACAGGACCGAAGTAGTAGGCAAGATCCTCTTCCTCGTTCTTCAGCGAGAGAGTGATCACTCCTGTCTCCGTTGCACTCACCTTCAACTGATATACAGTCTCACCTATCGTGCAGGTGGCGGAGGTATCAGGAACCAGCTGGATGATACCCATGCTTTGCGTATTGGTGTGTTCCTCATCCGAATAGACCACAAGAGTGAATGTGGTATCACTTATTTTCGATGCGACAAATTCCATATACTCGGGGTCCGCGGCCGTCGTCTCCTTCACCCACCGATGCATGAGAAGCACGTTCGTGTTGTAGGTGAGATCGACGGGGTCGTAACTGAGATCGGGAAGATCACCATCCGTTTCACAGCCGGTACAGCTGATCAGCAGGATGATGCAGACGATAATCATTAGTAAAACCTGGATTTTCATGGTGTCCTCCTCTGGTGTATAACTAAACAGGCATAATTCAATCGTACATTCAAAGGTGTATACTGTCAAACATTTTTTTATTATAATTTATTTCTGAATAAAGACTTGAGTGTATCACAGCTCCAAAAAACCAGCCTATCAGCAACGCAGCTATAGGACCATATCGAGATAGTCTGATCAACGGGATTATCTATACACTGAAGTTGTGGATATGCACATAGTAGCACGGTTTATGTGTTGAGTCATCATATATATTGCAGGCACACGAACATGTATCACACAGCGGGATATACTCAATGTCGGGCTCACCGGGCACTGCAGTCATTGATTCTCCTCTCTCTTTATGGTATGCAGTGGTATTCATCAATGATGAAGAAGCAAGGAGTAACACATGAGTGATTTCAGGGACGCCACGAAGTGTATTCAGTCAGGATATGTCGCAGGTAATGGTGAATTACGGACCCTTCCGATCTACCAGGGAACGACCTACCGCTTCGACAGCAGCGAGCATCTTGCAAAGCTGTTCGATCTTGAAGAGCCGGGACACATGTACACCCGTATATCAAACCCAACGGTTGCTTTCGTTGAACAGAAGATTGCTGATCTTGAGGGGGGAGTCGGAGCGATGTGCACCAGCAGCGGACAGGCTGCGTCCATGGTATCCGTGTTCAACATCTGCTCGGCGGGACAGAACTTCGTCTGTCTCAACAATCTGTACGGAGGGACCACGAACCTCTTCTCGGTCACACTGAAACGTATGGGTATCGAAGTGCGCTATGTGAGCGAACAGATGAGTGATGAGGAGATCTCCTCGTTCTTTGATGAGAACACACGCCTCGTCTTTGCCGAAACACTGGCCAACCCTTCTCTTGCCGTGCTCGACTTCGAGCGGTTCAGCATCATCGCCCACTCTCACGGTGTTCCTCTCATCGTAGACAACACCTTTGCCACTCCGATTCTATGCCGACCGTTCGAGCATGGTGCGGACATCATCATTCATTCAACCACCAAATACATGGACGGGCATGCGACAGTCGTCGGCGGTGTCGTTGTTGACAGCGGAAAGTTCGACTGGGCAAAAGACGGCAGGTACCCCGAGCTGAGCGAACCGGACCCCTCATATCATGGGATCTCATATACCGAACAGTTCAAGGAAGCAGCGTACATCATAAAAGCACGGGTCCAGCTGATGAGGGACCTTGGAATAACTCCTCAGCCTACCGCCGCTTTCTACCTCAATCTCGGACTTGAGACCCTGGCACTGCGAATCAGACAACACAGCAACAATGCGCTTAAGGTGGCACAGTTCCTCAAAGACCATGAGAAAGTAAGCTGGGTCAACTATCCGGGGCTTCCTGACGATGCGTTCCATGAACGCTCCCAGAGATATTTTACTGACGGACTTTCCAGTGGTGTTGTTGCCTTCGGTGTAGCGGGAGGCAGAGAGGCTGCCGGCCGGTTCATGGACTCTCTGAAACTGACCGGCATCGTCGTACATGTCGCCGATGCACGGACCAGTGTCCTGCATCCGGCAAGCACGACCCACCGGCAGCTCAGTGACGAGCAGCTTAAAGGAGCCGGCATCAGTGCCGATTTCGTGAGACTCAGTATCGGCATCGAAGACGCCGCTGATATCCTTTCCGATATCAGCCAGGCTCTCGACAAGGCATAAAAGGCGTTTCTCCTCGGGTTTCTTCTTTGCAGAGGCCTGAGGCCGTATCACTGGGAAATGGATACAAGGACAGCCTCATGCCGATAGGGGCTGATTGTGTCGACGATAACCAGTTCTACCGTCACGGTTCTCCCATGCATCATATCCAGACGCTTCGCATAATCACCGACCAGGTCATAGGTTACCCTGCTCTTGCTCGCGGGACTGCTCACGAGCGAGATGCGTGACAGACCGACCTCCACGACACCGGAGACTTCGATGATGACAGGCGGTTCTTCAGCCACCTTCTTCACCGAGCCCGAAGGCATTGAAGCAGGTTCAGCCTCAGCGGTCGATGCGCAGGAGACCATGGCTGCAGGAATCAGAGTAATTGCGAGAAGGATACATATCAGGTGTTTCATCTCTACACGCTCCTAGTAGTAGGGTCCGGGGTGAACACTCAGGTCTTTCGTCGGATTGAACCAGTACTGCAGAAGTTCGAACCAGCTTTCAACCGTGTTGTCATTATCTGCACTGCAGAACTCGATCTCACCGTAATAATCGGCTCCGCCCCACACATCATCATACCATGCAGCAAGGTCTGTATGCGACAGTGACGTATAGAAGTACTGATAATCCCAGTACGTATAGCCGCCGTAGGCACCGTCCCCGTAGGGGAAGAATATCGACAGACCGTGTGAGCCGGGAAGATATCCCCCTCCACTGTTACCTAAGGTTGAGTCGATGACGGCGGCAGACACGGCATCCATGACATCGTCACAGGCATCATCGACAGCTGCATTGCTGATGGTGTTCTTCGTCCTATAGGCAAGGTCATACAGATCAAAACCCGCATACTCCTTCCACTCATATGCATTTGTTGTGTCGAAGTAGGCATAGGTGTTATCCTGCACACCGCCCGAATTCAGCATCGTCGCCTTATACCCGGTAAGGAGGGATGCGAGGTTATCGACAGCACTTTTCACGGCAGATATCTTCGTCAGGTCGACTGCGGTCTGTGTCTCGCCTGAAACAGAGGAGAACGCCGCGCGGTAGGCATCGACGATCTCATCGGCGAACGTATTCGCAGTGAGCTGTGATATGGTGCGTCCGGTGATGAGCTGCGGCAGCAGGAGGTTATATTCATACCCGTCTCCCTGCTCGGTGGCAGGAGAGAAGGACATCGCCTCGGCTGAGAACTTCGAATTCGAGGGTCTGAACTGGTAGGCCACTTCGGTCATCCCCATCAGACAGGCATCCATGGCAAGCAGGTCAACCGAGTTCTCATTACCTACCATGTTTCTGATCTCGCCGTTGTACAGCACGTCCCCGCCCGAAGTATCATCCCAGCAGATCGTCCTGGAATCCGGTAGGGACCTCTCACCGCTTCGAACACCGCCTCCATGATTCCACAGCACGAGTGCATAGTTTTCTGAATCATACCGGTCCTTGACATACTCGATGAAGGCATCGAGCGTCAGCGCATTCCCCATATTCACTTCAGCTGACGTATTGGAGAGCAACCCGCGGCTCGGAGCAGCACTCATCTGAGCAGTGCTGGTAAGGTCAACATCATAGGGAGTCACATCATAGATTCCCTGAGCTCCGATGGTCTCATCATCGAACAGGACAAGGATGCGGAAGGAATCCCTTATATCCCCGTTCAGCTGAGCCATATCATACAGCCCTTTCTCCATTTCATGAAAATCTTCTACAGCAGCATCTTCAAGGTTGTTATCACCATCAAGATAGACCATCATGATCCATTCATACTCTGATTCTTCTTCTCCTGCCGGCAGTAGGAGTTCACAGGACAGTAGAACAGACAGCACAAGAACAAGCATCAGTCCCTTCACGACATTTCGTACACGTATACTCATTGGGGACCCCCTTGGTTCTCTTTACCATATTGTAGAACACCGGTCACCAGAAATCAACTTGAGACATATCTCAATCTTAAAACATCAGTTAAAATACTAAATCAATGTTTTATGCCTTTATTATCAAAAGCTTTATGTCACAAGCATAGCTAAGTACCTATAATCTCATGACCTGGAACCGGGTATAGTCATCGTGAACCCCTATCTGGTATACTTCACAAAGAATTCTGGACGAACAGATTGAGAGGAGATTACCATGAGAGGCAGACACGCTGTTTTATTCCTGCTTATCGCACTTGTGTTGACCCTATCACCACTTTCCGGAGCATCCTTCGAGTCGGTAGAGACTAAAGATGCGACAGGTGAAACCATCGAGTTCCCTGAAGATCTGACCGGGACAGCTCCCGTTATTCTCGCCTTCATACTCGGGGATTCAAGAGAGTCAGGCGAAGCCCAGATCGAGACTATGCTGGCATGGCAGCAGTCTCTCTCCTCAGATTCAGCAATCCCTGCGGCAACCAGGATCTACCACATGCCGATCATTGAAGGACTCCCCTTCTTTCTCAAGGGTATTGTACGGGATGGGATGAAAGACAGTTACAGGGGAGCTGTGCCTGACAGCAATATTGCGGTTCTGTTTCTCAAGGATATGAAATCATTTATCGAGGAGGCAGGTATCCCCTTCTCATACGAACCGACTCTGGTGATCCTGGAGAGCAATGGCAACGTACTTACCTACGTGAAAGGAGCTCCCGATGAACGAAACCTCTCTAAGATTCGTGAGGCATTCATCTCCTGAAAAAGTGAACCGGATTGAGCACATGCAAGTCCCCGGAACCTGTCATATGCACGGTCCCGGCAGTACTGCACCCATCTTTTAGTCACACCCTCTGTATCTCATTATTCTCATTTGGCACCATGTTTCACTTTTGCAATTACACACATGGTTACTTATCCGGCATGGGGCGTCAACCAGCCTTTCGCACCTTCTACTTGAAGAGACACCACTACCTGACAGCTGCCGCAACTCAATAATAGAATGTAAGAAGTCACTCAGATTCCTGCCAGTGTGTACACATGTCAGGTCAAAACACGTGTCATAGCGGCAGACATCTGTTCCGTCAGAGAGAAGTCAGAACATCGCTCCTTTTAATTATTTACTATACTGCCACTTACTCGATTTCTTCAAAATCAAGCTTTGATATTAAAGCTAAAACATCTTTCATCTGACAGGAATCCATGAGAGATGAAATTCCGGTTGTTTTCCGTATGTGTCATACTCACACGCAGGACGGCAGGTAATTTTTTGCTGTTTTTGGGTATAAATTTGCTCTTCTGACGTTTTATCCTTCTTCGGCAGCTTCTATGCGGCCATCTACCCGCATAACACTCCGGACTGCAACGGACATGTCGGCATCGGAATAACAGTGTCAGGCAGATGAAACTGTTCTCATATTTCCTTATCTTTTATCATGTTACATGAAAAGAAAAAAGCATTTTCAGGAAAAACTGACAAAGCCTGAGGGAAAAAGGAAGATAATTATACAACTATAGATACCAGATGGGTAGTCATAAATCATTTTTTTTACTATGATGGGCGCGAACATTCTATAAAATTGCATTACAAGGAGATAGTATGGCAACAGACTACAGAGAAATTCTAAAAAGCAAGATGAGCGAAGAAAGCTTCAACAAGATCGATGCTTTGAAGAATCAGAAGGTTATTGAATTCGTAGGTTCATTCGCAGAACACTGTAACCCCAAGTCGATTTTTGTCTGTACCGACAGCGAAGAGGACATCCAGTATGTCAGAGAACAGGCTCTCGCTAAAGGTGAGGAGCTTCCCCTTGCGAACTCGAAGCAGACCATCCACTGGGACGGTTATGGCGACCAGGCTCGCGACAAGAAAAACACCAGATACCTTGTGTACAAGGAGAACCTTGAAGAGATGTCTTCATTGAACTCCGTTGAGTACGAAGAGGGTCATGCTGAGATCATGGACATTGCCAAGAACAACATGGAAGGCAAGGACGCTGTCGTGCTGTTCTTCTCGGAAGGACCGACTCAGAGCCCGTTCACCATCCCTTGTGTGCAGTTCACTGACAGCTGGTATGTTGCGCACTCAGAGCAGATTCTTTACAGATCAGCTTACAGCCACTTCCTGAACATGAAGGACGAGGAGAAGAGTGACTTCTTCCGCTTCATCCACTCAGCGGGCAAGCTTGACGAGAATGGATGTTCCGTGAATCTCGAGAAGAGAAGAATCTATATGGATACCCAGAACAACATCGTCTATTCGATGAATGCTCAGTATGCCGGTAACTCTGTTGGTCTCAAGAAGCATTCCATGCGCCTCGCTATCAGCAAGAGCGGCAAAGAAGGCTGGCTTTGTGAACACATGTTCATCATGGCTTCCCTGGATGATGAAAAGAACAAGACCTACTTTGCAGGTGCATACCCCTCAGCATGTGGTAAGACTTCCACTGCCATGATTCCCGGTGAGCAGATCGTCGGTGATGACATTGCCTACTTCAGAAACATTGACGGTGAGTTCCGCGCAGTAAACGTCGAGTTCGGCATGTTCGGTATCATCAAGGATGTCAACGCAAAGGATGACCCTGTTATCTATGAGAACCTGCTGAAGAATCAGGAAGTCATCTTCTCAAACGTGCTCAAGGGTAAAGATGACAAGCCCTACTGGGTAGGTATGGGTGTTGATACTCCTGATGAAGGGCGCAACCACTCCGGTGAATGGAAGAAGGGTAACAAGGATGCCGCTGGGAATGTAATTCCTATCGCACACGGCAACTCACGCTACACGATGAGACTCGACTACCTTGACAACATCGACAAGGAAGGTTTTGAGTCCAAGGAAGGGGTGAAGATCGAAGGTGTCCTGTACGGTGGCCGTGACAGCGATACAACTGTCCCTGTGGAAGAGTCCCCCAATTGGAAGGACGGTATTCTTCTTAAGGCTGCAACCCTTGAATCAGAAACGACCAGTGCAACCCTCGGCGCTGAAGGTGTGAGAACTCCTTCTCCGATGGCAAACATGGACTTCGTTTCCTATCCTCTCGGCAAATACACCATGAACAACATCGCTTTCGGCGAAGGTGTGAAAGATACTCCGAAGGTATTCAGCAACAACTACTTCATGAGAGGCAAAGACGGCAACTTCATGACCAGCAAGCTTGCGAAGAAAGTATGGCTTCACTGGGCTGAAGGCCGTATTCATGGCCAGTATGATGCATACGATACACCGACCGGAAAGATCCCTCTCTATGCAGACCTGAAGGACCTCTTCAAGAAGCATCTTGGTGAAGACTTCACGGAAGAAGACTACTCCTACCTGTTCACGTTCCGCTGCACCAAGTGGATCGAAAAACTGGAGAGAGCCAAAGCCTTCTACGCAAAGATGGACAAGAACACTCCTCAGGAAATCTATGACTACTGGGATGCTGCAATTGCCAAGATCTCAAAAGCCCGTGACGAATTCGGTGACGAAATTCTCCCCGGTGCGTACAAGGCTTAACAGAACACATCTATTACTTCAGGCTGTTGCTTCGGCAACAGCCTTTTTGTTTTTTCTGCTGAGACCCATCACCTACCCACATAGGAAGACATCCCATACTGACCGCTGAACTGTTTTCAAGCTGTCGAATGATCCTGCCGGTGATCATCTCCGGGTATGCCCATACAGCATTCACCATCAAAATTTTTCCTGACAGTACTTGATGGAACTTGAGCTGAACATGATATATATGACAGATTGTAATCAGTCTGACACATCTCTCTCAGTGACAAGGAGGAGAATTATGCCTGAACTGCCGGAAGTCGAATCGATTGGAAGATTCCTATGCGACAGTGAATTCATGGGAAAGAGAATAGATGCCGTCATGGTGTTCAATGAAAGGTCCTTCAGGAACGAAAGCGGTCGGGAGCTTGAAGGTGCCTCCTTTACTTCAATCACCCGAACAGGAAAAAAGCTGTTCATCCACCTGGATGACGAAAGGACACTTATCGTGCATTTCTCCATGAGCGGTTCCTTCTCCCTCACAAGTTCCCAGACCCCACAGGATATCCATGACCGGGTGGTATTCACAGCCGGCGGTCTGAGCCTCGCTTTTCATGACCCGAGACGGTTCGGCACGATCATTCTGAGCCGTGATGAATTTACCATCCGAACGAAACTCGGTATAGATGCGCTTGATTCGGAACTGTCGAAAGAGAAGCTGGCGGATCTGATCGGAAAAACGGGGAGATCGATAAAACCAGTGCTCCTTGATCAGAACATCATCAGCGGACTGGGCAACATCTATGTGGATGAAATCCTGTGGGCGGCGGGGATACACCCGCTGAAAAAGGCAAACGAGGTTCCCCGTCCCACACTGTATCTTCTGCACGCTCAGATGAGAAGGATTCTGAGGGCCAGCATCGCACTGGGAGGCACGAGTCTGGGCGACGGAGAGTCGAATTATCATGCAGGAGGGGTGAGAGGAGGGTATTACCCGTACCTTAAGGTCTTTGACAGAGATACTGAGCTATGTGAGCGGTGTTCATCAGTCATTGAGAAGATTCGAGTTGCCCAGAGGGGCACACACTACTGCCCCTCATGCCAACCTTTCACCTGACATCCCCGGCTGTGTCTCAGGAACCGAGAAGAAATCCGGCGAACGGTTCGATGTTTTCTAACCTCTCCCGGTGCAGTTCCTTTTCTCCCTTGAGGATGCTTGAAAGAATCATCTTTTTAAGACCGTGATGATCCTCAAGAATGATATGACCGCCGAACCACTCTCTGCGGTCAGCATGGTTCAGGATCTGTTCAGGATAGTTCTTCTCATAATAGGTATCCTTGAACTCTTCGGCCGTACCGCACACGAACAGTGACAATGGACGGTGCAGCAGGTCCTCCATGTTCTTCTTCACAAACCTGCGTATTCGGGCGGGAACCCGTCCTGCATAGACGGCGGAGCCGATGACAACGCGGTCATATCCGGCCAGATTCTCCTTTCCCGCCGCCTGTACTTCCACAGCCCGTCCACTGCCTGCAAGATACTTCTCCAGAGTGTGTGCGCACTCCTTCGTGTACCCCCCCTTTGACTCATATACAATCAATATAGACATGCTGGTTACCTCGTTCATCCATTGCAAGTGTATCACAACATGCTCTTTCGGAGGGGATTTTCTTCTTGTGACAATACAAAAACACATGCTAGTATGAGTCATCAGCAAGGGGAGGCATGAGGCCGTGAAGCTATTCGTCTTTGTTCTCAACGATGAAGAGTTCCTCGAAGAGGTGATGGAAGCCTATGTGGAGGCCGGAGTCACCGGGGCAACCATCCTTGATTCTGAAGGAATGGGTCGTTTCCTCACCTATGAAATCCCCATCTTCGCCGGATTCAAGGACTTCATGAAGGGAAACAAACCGTACAACAAGACGATTCTTTCTGTCGTGAAAGGGCAGGAGGTCATCGAGCGGGTCCGGCAGCTCATAGAACCGATCATTGGAAAACTCAGCGACCCCGGTACTGGAATCATGTTTTCTATCGATATAGACTGGGCGAGCGGCCTTATCGATGACGGGATGGAGGAATGAGATGAATATACTCTGCTCGAAACTGACAAGTGAAGCTGTATCCATAGCTCTTCCTGCCTCGAGTAAGGAGGAGGTGATTCACCTGCTCAGCGAGAAGATCAGTGACCTGAATCATCTTGAATGTGCTGAGCTGATCGAGAGTGAGGTGCTCAGACGGGAACAGATGGTCCCCACCTGTCTCGGCTTCGACTGCTCCATCCCTCACGCTCATATCGATATTCTCAACGACACCTACATTGTTGCGGCAAACCTGAGTCACAGCATCTCCTTTTCGGGGACGACGGAGGGAGACACCACGCTCGTGTTCATGATCATCGGTCCGGAGCGTCACGCTCCACTGCATCTTCGCCTTCTATCCACCATTGCTCGGCTACTTCATGATGACCATATCCGTTCGGAACTCAAACACTGCACCGACCCGGCACAGTTCGTGGAAACACTCTGTACAAAAGCGAGGTAGCATGAAAGCATCACGGTTGTGGGACGGCATCAGAATCTTCCTCACCTGGGTGTTCCTGTTCCTGATCTGGATCGTGTTCACATGGAAGTGGACAGGGATCTCTGTGGCCGTTGGTGCTGCCGGTTCTCTTCTGATAGCCATTATCTCGTTCCGTGTCTTCATTCCGAGTCATCAGGCAGCACTTAACTTCATCATTCCCAATCCCTTCTACCTGGTTCTGTATATCATGTACATTCCTTTTGCCCTGTACCGGTCAAGTTTTCAGGTCCTCCTGACATTCCTGAAAGGGACAGAAAATCCAAGAATCGTCCACTTCAGGACGCACCTGAGAAGTGATATCGCCCGAACGGCACTAGCTCTGTCAATCACTCTCACTCCCGGAACGATCTGTCTTGACCTGAACGACGACCACCTCACGGTCCACTGGCTTACCTGCGACACGACCCACTCCAAGGAAGCAGGAAAAAAGATCACCGGAAAGATGGAGTATCTGCTCGGGAGGATGTTCAATTGACACAGACCCTCCTTATCTGGGCACAGTACCTGTTACTCTTTTTCGCTGTCGCCTCTGCTGTGAAGATTCTCATAGGACCCACCGGAGCCGACCGTCTTATAGCACTCATGATCCTTTCTTCAGTCACTCTGGGATTTCTCGTACTCACCGCAGTGGAAAAGGAGCGTCTGATCTATCTTGATGTTGCACTTGTCTATGATATCTTCGGTTTTCTGGGGCTGCTTGCCATCGCCCGGTTCCTGCCGCGGTCACTTATGAGATCACAGGAGAAGGATACTGGCAAGCCTGTAAGGAGGAAGAATGAGCATAGCTGAAATCATCGCCCTTTTAGCCTTCACAGCAGCTACCGTGTTCGGCTGTGCCGGTATAGCCGGGCTGTTTCTGAAAAAAGATGCATACAGCAGGGTTCAGTTCGGCGCACTGACATCAACCACTTCAGTGCTGTCGCTGTTCATCGGACTGATCTTTCTCTCCCCGTCAGTGGGTTTCATAGCCCGCATAGCTGTGATAATCGCCTTCTTCCTGATCAGTTCGCCTACAGCAAGTTACATTGTGACCCGTCTGCTCTGGCAGTCGGATTCAAGCGGCTAGGAGGGTCTATGGAAACGGCTTTGCTGATCATGCTCATAGCACTTGCATCGTTTGCCCTTCTGTCCAGGGATCTTCTAAGCGGCATCATCGCTCTGGGTGCCTTCAGCCTGTTCAGCGCTGTCATCTTCCTCCTGTCCCATGCGCCAGATGTCGCCATCACAGAGGCTGCGGTAGGTGCCGGGCTGACAACGATCATCTTCGTGTGGGCAATCCGGCACACAGGGAGGGACGACAGGTGAGAAAATGGTCGGTACCTGCCCAGATCGCCATCTCTTTCGTTCTCCTTCTCCTGTTCTTGCCTCTGTTCCTTTCACAGGAGTCCTGGCCGACCACGGCAAGGGACATCCTTGCTGAAGACGCCGGGACACAGACCGGTGCGGAGAATATCGTAAGTGCCATCTATCTCGGCTACCGTGCATTCGACACTCTCGGTGAGACTATCGTCCTCCTTATCGCTCTTTCAGGGACCATGAGCGTGGTCTCTCTGCTGAAGCGAAACAGCGAGGATGAGAGGACTCCGGTATCGCTCGATTTCTCTCTCGAAGAGGAGAAACGGGCTCATCACAGACTCAGGACACATCTCCTTGAGGTGGTGACCGGGAAGATCGGACCGATCATTCTACTGTTCGGTTTCTACGTCGTGATGAATGGTCACCTCTCCCCGGGGGGAGGGTTCCAGGGGGGTGCGATCATTGCAAGCGGTATCATCTTTTTCGTCCTCGGCAACCCTCACAGGAGGGAAGAATCGGAGATCCAGAGAACAACTCTTCACCTCATCGAAAGCAGTGCTTTCCTCCTGTTTCTTCTTGCGGCCCTCGTCCCGCTCTTTATCACCGGCGAAGTGCTGGCCAACCCGTTTGAATCGAAGGAGGTCTATATCATCGCTCTGAACACCTTCATAGGACTGAAGGTAGGAGCCGGGATCTCGCTGATGTGTATTTCAATGATAGAAAGGAGGAATGTATGACATCACGCCTGCTTCTGCTGATCCTGTTCTTCATCAGTCTTCATGCCCTGATATTCAACCCGTCTCTGATGAAGAAGATCTTTGCTTTGAATATTCTGAACTCCGCCATCGTCCTGCTGTTCATCACTCAGGGAGCTTCTCTCGGTTCACGTGCCCCCTTTACCACAGAAAGCCCTGACCAGATGGTGGACCCGGTCGTCCAGGCCCTTATGCTCACAGCGATCGTCATCGGGGTCTGTGTGACAAGCTTCTCGCTCGCCCTCGTGGTTCACCTTCACTCCCGTTACGGGAGCTTCGACTACCGTCACATCCGCAAGGAACTTGCCAATGATGGGTGAGATGTATCTGCTTCCATTCTTCCTTCCTCTGGTGGGAGCTCTTCTCCTCCTGTTCTCCCGACTCGTCAGTGAACATTCAAGAGTGCGAACGGCGCTGAGGTTCACTGCACTGGTGACGACCTACGGCATATCGGCGTTTTTCTCTGCGACCGCTATCCTCAGTGAGAGTGCCGGAGGCTTCATAGGAGCGTATCACCCGGGAATCGCTATCCGATGGGAAGTGACCCCCCTCCTGTCCTCCGTATACCTTCTGGCAGTACTTCTTTCCTTTATCAGTGAACTGTATGCGAAGAAGGAGATGAAGTCGAAACCGGACATTGCCGCTGTCATTCACATCCAGCTTGCCTTCATAGGTTTCACCCTGATAAGTCGTGATCTGTTCAATCTCTTTGTCACACTCGAGGTGCTGGGAATCACGAGCTACATCCTCATAGCTTCAGGGGAGAAGTATCGTGCCTCCCTGGCATCCATCTCCTACCTGCTGATGAGTTCACTGGCAATGGCCTTTTTTCTCCTCGGCATCTTCGGTATCTACCGTCAGACCGGCAGCCTCGACCTGGTCGCCATCAGGGAGTATTACCTGAGCAATCCGGCGACCTACTCCACAACCCTGAGCATCACCAGCATAGCGGTGGCACTTCTCATGCGCACGGCGATCTTCCCCGTGCACACCTGGCTGCCGGAGGCACATGCCTCCGCCCCCCACCACGTCTCTGCTCTGCTGTCGGGTCTTCTGATAAAGATTCCTCTGTTTCCACTTGCCCTGATCGTCACCCTGACACCCGCTTCAGTTCTCCTGGCCTCGGTGCTCCTGTATGCTGGAGCTCTCTCTGCGATACTGGCCGTGGTGAGTGCCTTCAGTCAGAAGGATATGAAACGGCTCCTGGCATTCCATTCGGTGTCTCAGATGGGATACGTAGTCGCCTCCTTCGGTGCCTTCCTGATACGGGGGGATACAGAACTGCTGTATATTGCAGCTCTCCTTCACCTTACCTTCCACGCCCTGTTCAAGGCTACCCTCTTTCTCACTGTGGGCAGAGTCATAGACCTGACCGGCAGCAAAGACGTGTACACAGTGCGAAACGGTGCGAGAATACTTCTTGATGCCTCGCGAAGCAATATTTTCGTCATCATAGCCTTCTTCCTGTCAGCTCTTTCCATCGCTGCCACACCGGCAACAAACGCCTTCATCTCGAAACAGCTGATAACTGATGCACTCAAGGAGTATCCGCTGGTCTCCTGGACACTCGTTGCAACCGGTGCATTCACCGTTGCCTCCTTCATCAAACTATCCCGTGTGTTCTTCGGGGACAAGTCGGTACCGCTTCCCTCTGTCAGGCCGGAGAGGAAAGGAATCGATGCCATGATTCTGTCGATTCTGTTTCTGCTTGCAAGCAGTGTCGCTGAACATTTCTCTCTCTCCCTCCCCATTCTCTCCTCCTTCCACCCCTATGATGCCTCGCATCTTACCAAAACCTTCATCACCATTGCAGTCGGTGGAAGCCTCTATGCTCTGGTGAGGTTGAAGCACGTGAGAGCATTCATGCATGTGATAGGAAATCTGTCTGCCTCCCTCACCACGATGCTTCTCAGTATCCCATTGTTCATCGCATCCCTCGCTATCCTCTTGCACACAGTATCAGGCCTGCTCTAATATGAGTATCACAAGGAGGAAAAGCTATGGCACTGTTCATCCGGAAAAGAACGCCACTGTATAGCACAGGACCTTCCCCGACCCAGCCGAGTGAAAAGCGAAAGGCACTCATCCACACCTTCAGCTATAACGATCAGTTTCTTCAGGAGGGGGATGGTTCACTTGTGAAAGGGGATGAGGAGAGCATCACCTGGATCGATGTCATAGGTGCTCAGGACGAAGAACTGATCCAGGAACTCGGGCGACTGTACCAGCTCCACCCTCTCACAATCCAGGATATCATGCAGAGCGGTAAGCGTCCCCACCATGAAAGCCACGAGCAGTATGTCTCTCTGAGAATGAACATGATCACCCGCGACGAGAACAGGGGGGAGTACATAAGTGAACATGTCACCTTCATCCTGGCTGAAAACACTCTCATCACCGTGCAGCAGCAGGAAGGCGACCTCTTTGAAGGGGTGAGAAAGCGTATCCGCGAACATGCGGGCAGGGTGAGAAGGAGCGGAGCCGATTATCTGCTGTATGCTCTGAGCAATGCGATCTTTCTCCATGCCGTTGCACTGGTGGAACAGCTGGGCGAAGAGATAGAAGGAAATGATGGTCTTCTCACTGCTCACGGGTCAGAAGAAATGATTCAGGCTCTGGACAGGGCACGAGGTACGATCAACTACCTTTCCTCGCAGATCCGTCCCAACAGGGATGCTCTTAGAGAACTCATGAGAACTGAGTCAGAGCATCTCAGTGCATCTGTCCAGGTGTACCTGAGAGACCTGTATGATACAGCAACCCAGACCGGTGAAGCCCTGGAAAGCTACAGAACCATGGTGAAGGATCAGAGTGACACACTCGCTGCCCGAACAGCTTCACGTCTGAACGAAGTGATGAAATTCCTCACGATTTTCAGTGTCATCTTCATTCCTCTCTCTCTCCTTGCCGGCATCTACGGAACAAACTTCTCCACCATCCCGACGTTGAGTGCTCCCTACGGCTTCTACCTCTTTCTCTTCTCTCTTCTCGTCATCGCCGGGGTGATGATACTGATCTTCAAACGCAAGAAATGGCTATAGGAGGCCTCTATGTTAGCAATGGAAGGACAGCAGATATCGTTAAACAATTTCATCTATGACAAACTTCTGCCCAACAGTCTCACTATCGCGCTCTACATCGTACTGGGTGCGATCATCCTGAAACTCCTGAATTCCCTCGTGAACAGGGCACTGAGCAGGAAGCTCAACCTGCAGACACAGATGCTTATCAGGAAGGCGATTCGGGGAGTCGGGATATTTGTCATCAGTGTCCTCGTACTCAACACGCTTGATGTTCCTCTCTCCGCCCTGTTGGGAACTGCAGGAATCGTCACCGTGGCAGTAGGTATCGCTTCACAGAATTCGATGGGCAATCTTATCAGTGGTATCTTCCTCCTATCCGAGCAGTCGTTCGTGGTCGGGGATGTGATAGAAGTCGGCGCCTACATCGGCACGGTTCAATCGGTGGACCTTCTCAGCGTCAAGATCAGGACCTTCGATGGCCTTCATCTCAGAATCCCCAATGAAACCCTCATCAAGAGTGAGATCACCACGATCACCAAGAACCCCCTCAGGCGTGTGCCCCTCTCGATCGGGATCAGCTACTACGATAATATCGAACAGGCACGTGATATCCTGTTTCGGGTAGCAAGGGAAGAAAAACTCGCTCTCAAGGATCCCGAGCCGTTTTTCATGGTAAGCGGGTACGGCGAGTCCTCCATCAACCTGTTTTTCGGTGTATGGGGAAAGACTCCCGATTTCGCACTGCTGAAGACCAACCTCCTTATTTCCATCAAGAGAGCCTTTGATGCAGAGGGAATTGAGATCCCCTTCCCCCACCTCACCATCCGGCCGCCAATCAAAATTGAACCGCAGGTCACACCGAAACAGGCAGAAGATGAGGGTTAAGGGAGAGCGAGGAAGCATGCACAGTGATATACAGGCTGTCGTAATTGATCTTGACGGGACGTTGCTTGACAGCAGCAAGAACATCAGCAAGGAGACCGTCAGAACTCTCAGGTCCGCCTCTGAGATGGGCTTGAGAATACTGCTCGCGACGGGAAGATCCCTCAAGGCAAGTGAGCGCTACATCGAGGAGCTTGGTCTCTCCCACCCCCTGATCTGTTATAATGGGTCGTGCGTTTATGACCCTCTGGCAGGGAAAGATCTGTTTCACACCTGGATGAGTGAACGGGTCTGCACGGAAATTCTCTCTATCGAAGATACAGTGAACTGTTCCTTTCACGCCTACAGGCGTCATGAGGTGCATGCCCTTCACACTGAGCGGCACAGCGAGTATCTGAAACAGATGCTGCACATGCAGGACAGCAGTGACACGGATATCACCTCACTTGAGACCTACGAATTCACCAAGGCTGTTTTTGTTGGAGAGTTTTCCGATACCGAGCAGGTGAGGAGGCATCTCGCACAGACCTTTCCTGATTCGATCCACCAGGTCTACTCCCGCCCCCATTTTTTTGAAGTGATGAGTACCGGGGCGACTAAAGGAGACGCTCTGAGGCTGCTGCTTGAACACGAGGGAATTGAACCGAACCGGGTCATGGCCATCGGTGATGAGAACAACGACCTCGAAATGCTGCGTATGGTCGGACACCCGGTCGCTATGGCCAACGGCACGAAACAGGTCAAGGAAGCAGCACGGTATCACACTTCCTCGTGTGACGAGGAGGGTGTTTCCCGGATCATTGAAAGGATCGTCCTCTCTTGAGCAGATAGGTCCCCACCGGCTCACCGGTCTCACGGCTGACAGCGGGACACTTCACCTTGAGAAAGAAGTACACAGGACCTTTTTCTTCGCTCATCGCTTCATAGTTTCCCTGCCCCTTCGCAACGATAATGTCAGCATCATGGTAGGCTCTCTGCATAGCTGGCCCCGATTGCCTGATAACTGCCCCTGCACTGTCACAGGCACTGACCACCAGAGTATCGGCAACCTGATCGATTCCCGCGAAATGGGCATCGCTCAGGGTCACATCATTCAGTATAGGGCGGTTCCGCACAGCCACAGTGACGGTCAGATGGGGATGCTTCTGTTTCATCGTCTCGATCAGAAGCCGGTCGAACACGACCTCTCCCGCATTGTCGAGGATGTACAGGAGACGGGAGGAACGGGAAAGATGCTCCTTCCACTCCTCATAGGCAAGCGAATGGGCCGCCCCCTCGGTGCTTTCCATCGTACCAAGGGCATCACGTATCACCTTCTCAACGTCCACGGCATTGCCGAACACCCCATAATCGATAGCATTCCCGCCAATAGCGAGAAGGACAGCACTTCTAAGGGGATCAGCGGAAGATCGGATAACGTGCCGCACATCATCGAGAAATTCAAGGATGCGGTTGCTGCTCTCATTCTTTATATCCCGGTAGGGATCCTCAAGATCAAGCAGCCGCTCGAGCTCATGCTGTATGACAGTGGCGATAACAGGAGGGGATATGCCTTCCTCGAATGTCCGGAGACTCGAACCGAGGATATTCATCACCTCCCTGGTCTCCTCATCGGAGAGGGAGAAGGTCTGTTGAGCCTGAAGAGTCTGGTTGAACAGACATGAGATACATTCCGGGTATGATTTCATAGTGAGTTACTATAGCACGAAAAACGGAAAAGGAGCCAGTATACAGGTTCCAAACAACGAACAGCACACAGCCACTTGCTCATCAGGTGATCACCTGATACATTTGATGTCATGAAAGAACAGAAAGTAGTGATTGCCCACGGTTTCAGCCATGAAGAAGTGTACAGGCTGCTCAAAGCAGTGAAGCGGGAGTTTGAAGGCAGCGATGACATCGCATTCGCGATGACTACCGAGCACTCTCTGACGATGAGACTCGGCGAAGTGGTCAAGGATGTCGGTGAAGAACACCAGTACATGAAAGACCACCCCCCCGGGGAGTCCTCAAACTAGAAGGTCTCTCACTGAACCGGGAACGGGGTGGTTGACACGGACACCGCGAAAGTGAACTTCCGGCGGTGAAATGATGGGTCCTACAGTTTCAGTTTTACTCCAAGACCGACGAAGGTCGATTCCATCCAGTCGACATCAGCAAAAGTGCTTGTTCCTTCGACAAGAAGAGGCAGGTGTTCTAGGAGCAGTTTTGCTTCGAGGCCGAGGGTGAACAGATCGGTGATATTGAAATCGAAACCTGCCCGTGCGTTGTATGCAACATCTGCTGCAAGGCTCGCGGTGCCTCCGTCAAGTTGCAGCTGATAGGCCGGACCGAAACCGAAGAACGGTTCGAAGAATCCCAGAGCAGCCCGAACGGTGAGATCGGTTGTAATCAGGAAGGTGTAGATATCACCGGAACCCTCGAAGGGTGCATCAAGAAGGACATCTGTTCCTACTCCGAACCAAGGAGTGATATGCCCCTCGAAGCGAAGGCCCGGTGTGTAGGGAGTGAAATCCGTTTCGCTCAGGTCTGAGAGCCTGTAATAGTTCAGCAGGCCGAAGTCGAACGTACTCGGACTCGCTGCTGTGATGGCCGACACAGCCAGAAGCGCGATCACGATGCCGACGATTATTGTTTTCTTCATACTATTTCTCCTTGTTTAATCTTTACGTCTCCTATAATCATAATACACGATTTACCTTTCAATGGGTAAACTTTTTTATTCAGGAAACGTGACAGAATCATGAGTCTTTTCGCCGTCTGAACCTCCCTGCGAGATGCGATACTGTCACGAAGGGATGGTACAGCAGCATTCGCTTCCCGCTGTAGACCATAATGGTTCTGATCTGTTCCCTCTCATGTGGGGCATAACAATGCACCAGACAGGAGGAGCAGAAGATTCTGTCGTTCAGAAGCGGGCAGCCCTCCATCTTCCTTGCAGCATATGCATAGATCCGGGTACAGGCAGGGCAGAGCTCACTTCGAGTGTCATGATGTGCCCTGCAGTGGATCTGTATCATGCTCATGAGCACTTTCTTACGTCGTTTCAGTTCCCGTACACTCAGCATGCCATAACCATACCATATAGAACGGGAGTACTCCACATGGTTTCTGTTCTGCTTGCAGATACCGATAGTTGGCCGTATGATGGATCTATGAAAAATCTCTTCATCTCCTTCCTTTGTATGTTTGTGTTTCTGATCTCCGGTGGCGAAATTTCTGCCGTCTCAGGTGTCAGAAGTATCGAGACCGAACATACCACCATCATTTATGAGGAACGGGATATCGACAGTGCTCTCACTGTGGCTTCGTTTGCGGATGAGACCTACGAACATCTGGCAGAGGTCCTGGGTTATACACATATGAAACGGGTTCCGGTCATTCTGTTCTCCGGCAGCAGTACAGCAAACGGGATGTACTCATCCATACCCTCCCGCATCACCATGTACATCACCAGTGATCCTGAGCTCTTTCTGACCAGCCGTTCCTCCTGGCTCTACTCCCTGTATGTCCATGAACTGACACACTTTCTGCACCTCAGTCAGCAGGTGGGACCTGCTTCATTCCTCACTCCGCTGTTCGGTCCTGAAGTACCCATGATGAACACTCCTCTGATGCCGGGTTGGTGGATCGAGGGTATCACCACCTATACAGAGACCGCCTATGCACCGGGAGGACGCGGGAGCAGCAGCAGATTCCTGATGCCGGTGAGAGAGGACCCGTCGATACTCCCTCTTTCAAAGACCTCGTACGCATCAGCAGCTCCACCGAGGGGAAGGATCTATCTCGGGGGAAATATCCTGGTAAGTTACCTGATCGAGACCTACGGAGAGGATATCTACCGTGAGATCAATTCTGCGTTCGCATGGTTCCCGTTTCTCGGTATGGGCTACCCTGTCAGAAAGGTAACCGGAGAATCACTTGCTGAGATCTATGAACAGGCACTGAAGAGAATCGATGCCCCGGCAGTGCAGAGCTCAGAGTTTCCCATCACAGAGCAGGAGGGGATGCATGAGCTCATCGGATTGCACGAAGGGACACTCTATCTGCAGCGGTGGGACCGCAGCAAGGCTCTTTCACTGCTTGCCTACCGGGAGGGAGAACTGCACACTCTGGCAGAAGGGATCAACGGGATAGGTGAGGATGTGATGAGTCTGTCACCTGACGTTTCTTCTGTATACCTCCTGTTCAGAAGCTATGATCCCTATAGCAGAGCCCCCATCAGTCCCGGCAGTGTCAGTCACAGCGATCTGTACCGCTACGATCTGGAAGAAGGTACATACACTGCTGTGAGTACCGCGGGTGTCCTGCGCCAGGTGACAGTTTCTCCTGACACGGGCCATATCGCAGCTGTGGAGGCTGTCGCAGACCGTTACCGGCTTGTACGTTTCTCACCGTCAGAGTATCACAGGCAGGTTCTGTTCGATGAACCCGGCAGTTCCTTTCTCTTTCCCGCCTATGCACCGAAGGGGCACGCGCTCGCCGGGGTGATTGCCAGCAAAGGAACCAGCTCGCTTGCATTGCTTGAGGGCTCTGAGACCAGGATTCTCATCGGGCCGGTCTCGCATGAGATACGGAATGTGCGATTCGTGAATGAGCACACTATCAGTTTCACAAGTGACAGGGATGCACCGTTCTCTTTGTACACCTATGATCTGAAGAACGGGGTCATCACACGGATTCTGAGTGATCCGGTGGGCATTCTCGACGCGATCATCGACGGTAAGGACATCTACTACCAGAGATACCTGAGCGGGTACACCGGCATCTTCCACACTACCCGGGATACCGCGAAGGAAGAAGCCGTATCATTTTTGCTGACCACTCCGTCCCTTCCCTACAGCCCGGTTCAACCGAACAGCTATGAAGGGAAGACCTTTCACGACCAGCTGCGCTTCAATCTCTGGTTCCCCTACCCGATCATCGAAAACGGGGTTCATGGAGCCGGTGCCTATTCGCTGTTCACAAGTCTGCTTCAGCGACATGCGCTCCTTGTAATAGCAGGGTACACCTTTGAGAATCAGAGTGTGAGGGCCTATGGTGAGTACAGCTACTCCCCGGGGCGTTTCAACTTCAGCGTGCAGGCGGACATTGAGAGTGCCGATGTTCAAGGAGGTGTGGGCGGAAGACTTTCAGTTCCCCTCTTCTATTCGCTACAGCCTACGGGACAGCATCTGGTGTATGCTCAGGGCTCTGCCAGATATCTGTTCAGCGGGGAAGATGATTCGGTACTTGCTTCTGCGGGTCTTGCCTACGGCTTTGACTCACCGGCAGCCTCGAAAGACGTCTTCGGCCGTTACTCACTGGATACATCCTACTCCATGAATGTTCTTGGCGGCCCGGTGTTTCTCAGTTACGGCACACTACAGGCATCCACCCCCTCTGTTGTGAGGCATCACAGCATTTCGCATCGCCTGAGAGCTATCAGTGCACACGGGAAACTGTTCAGTGAGTTCACTGACCCGCAGGGTCTTCTGCCTCCTGCGTCCTTCACAGTACCTGCTCAGGACGGATATGCGCGGATCGATTATACTCTCAGTTACCGCATACCTTATACTGTCGCCGACATCCCGTTTCTCTGGGGAGGCTTCACCTCAGCCTACCTTTCCTTTGCTTCCCGTGTCGCGGGAGTCTATGACGGAGCATCTTTCTCCTTCGAGGATGATGTCATTCTATCGGCGCAGGCGGGTGCAACCTACTCACTGGGAATCGGATTCATTCTCAACCCCTATATTGCACTCGAGTGGGCTCCGGTCAGTGGCGCATGGGGTGTCACAGTCGCTGTCGGCACCGATGCATTCCTTTCGACTCTTCCTGGAAACGGCTCCAGGATGAACCGGCTCGACCCGTTCGACACTCTGGAGATGGCAGAGTTGAAACCCTGAGGGGCAACTCACCTGCAAAGCGGTGGTCCGGTGAGAAGGGGAAGAGGATGCGGAGTCAGGAAAGCTCTGTGTGCTTTTGAAGCCCTTCCACAAGACCGTGCCCGTTCTCAGCCTGTGCAAAATAGAGATTCCGTCGTTTCTTCAGGGCCTTGAGAGATTCCTCATGGTTGCCCACGACGATCGAGTTGAACGGTGCTGCAAGCATTCCTGCATCATTACCGCTGTCTCCAGCCGTGATGATCTGGCGCGGCCCCAGATTCCACTTCCAGGCCAGATACTTGATCGCGGCCCCCTTGTGAGCCCGATAGGGAAGAATGTCAAGGAAGGTCTCATGTGAGTAGATCGCGTTGTGGGGACACTTCGCCTTGGAAAGAAGCTCCTGAATCTTCTGTTTCAAAGCATCACTCAGAGGCTTTTTGAGCAGATAACTGACCTTGTACGGTCTCTGTGCTCCGAAAGATTCCTGCAGTGTGATCTCATCGACGATCGAGAGGGTTTCGACAATCTTCTGCCGGTTCCAGCGTCTCCTTATATGCTGAGCCCATCCTTTATCCTGGATACGGTTCTTTCCATAGTAGATCTCACTGCCCACTGAACAGATCCAGATGTCGGGCGTCGGGAGGTTAAGTTCCTCCAGTATCTCCTGGGAAGCTTCCAGAGATCGGCCGGTGGCGATACCGAAACCGAGCCTGTCTGTATTGCGCGTCATGAAGGAGCGAAACAGATCGACACCATCATCACTTCCTGTGATGGTATTATCTATGTCACTTATAAGCAGGTGATCGATTGACTCAAGGCGTCTGGCCATACTTTTCTCGTACCGTGCCTCGGGAGATTTCTGACTGGAATGATGCTCAAGCACTTTGGAAAGCTGTTCGAGGTACAGGTCCGAGTGACGTTTCCAGTTGTAGACCTCCCTGATATTCTCTACACCGTTTTTACTGAGAGTATCCCACAGTTCCTTATCAGTGAGCACCTTACGGATCGCATCGTGTATCTGTTTGTGTTTATCGATATTCACGAGAATCCCGCTGTCACAGTTCTTCTTTATATCCTTCACGCCACCCTTATCGGTTCCGATGAACGGAAGTCCGACTGCGGAAGCCTCAATGAAGGTGAGACCGAAGTTCTCCAGAGCGGCGGCGGAAACGAAGACCCCTCCCCTCAGGGCGGCTATACGGTACACCTCCGGTACATCGGTCTCCGGATTATGGCGTTTGGGGATCGCCATCTTCCCGTACAGGTCGTAGCGGTCCATAAGAAGGAGCATATCGGTGAGTACCTGGGTCTCACCCTCCTCCATCTCGTTGATATCATCCCTGATACCTGCAAAGATCGCGAGATTGGCGATGGCCTGCAGTTCAGGGCTCTTCCCGTACAGTTCGATGAGAACATCGATGTTCTTCCTTGCCTCGGGTCTGCACAGAGCGAGTATCAGGGGCTTGTCCACATTTGTGAGGAAGCGGTTGATCTCCTTGATCATCGTATACTGTGCGATCTTCTGTTCCTCACTGATCTCATGACTGGCGATCTCGTAATGGTAATAGGGAAAGAATTTGTCCAGGGCAAAACCGGGGGGAAGGACGGTGAACTTCCTCACGTCCCTCTTCTCATACTCGCGATACAGTTCATCACGTTCATACTCTGTACTCGTGATCACCATATCAGCTTTGTCGATAGTCGCCTCCTCCTCATGGATTCTTCTACTCATCGAGTAGTACTCTTCGATCTTTTCGTCACTGTACCCGATGCTCTTCAGGTACTGATGCTTGTTCCTTCCCAGTGAATGGCCGGTGAAGATAAGGGGAATATTGAAATAGGCTGCTATCTCACGAGCAATATAACCTCCATCGGCATAGTGACCGTGGATCACATCAGGCAGGATCTGAGTCTTTTTGAAATATTCGATAAGATAGTCGACATACTCATCAAGATACGGCCACAACTTCTCCTTGCGGTAGTACTTGCCGGATCCACAGGGGAGGCGGACAATCTTCACCGAATCGGAGATCTTCTCTACCTGTTTGCTGTAGTCTTTGCTGAGATGCCTGTCGCTGATTTTCCGGGTGAAGAGATCTACCTTCACACCTTCGCGCGAACTCAGCTCTTTAGCCAGATCGATCACATAGCGGGTCTGCCCGCCGGTGTCGGCATCCCGCCCCATTTCAATCTGTTCGCTTCGTAGTAAACCATGGATGTTGATCATCGCAATATACATCTATACACCTCTTTTGTAACTACAATCATTGCACAAATAGAAAAAAGTGTCAAATTAGTCCATATGAGGAATGAGATAGATGGGTTTACCCGCGTGTCTGGCCACATACTGAGACACACTGCCGGCGAAGACTTCATGCAGGAACGTATGCCCCACGGTACCGAGTACTGCAAGCGAAATCTCATCAGTATCGATAACGTCGAGAAGCTTTTTGTGGGCGTGACCTGAGAGCACTGCTGACTCGACTTCAGGGACTCCCACCGATCTCACTTCATCCTCAAGAGCAGTCAGACGCTGACGGGCAATTGTCTTCATTTCCTCATCGAGGTCCTTCGTGGGATCGACTACATGAACAAGGGTTACTTTCCTGCACCTCTGAGTTGATACCATCAGCAGAAAATGATCGAAGGCCTTTCTGTTTGCACTTGAGAAATCGACGGCAAAGAGCGGATGAGACAGAATCCCATCAGGATGGACGGGACTTGGTTTGAGAGTAGCCATCTTATCAACGAGAAGCCGGTAGATCAGAAGTGGACGGGGTGTGTGCAGCATCACTTCAAAGGCAACACCACCAAGGAACGCCCCGCCGAGCAGACTCCTCCCCTGGCTGCCTACAACGATCAGAGATACATCCTGTTCTGCAGCGATACGTCTGATTTCCTGTTTCGCATGTCCGAATGAGGTTTCAACCTTTATGGTGAATCCCCTTTCCCGCAACAGTTCTTCCTGGCGCTGCAGAGTTTCCTTCTGCAGGTCGGTATAGACCGGATACAACTCATCTGCAACCTGAGGATATTCATAGCACTGAAGGAGAATAATTGACTCTACCTGGAAATCATGTAGGAGAGAGAGATTCTCCACCATCATCATTGATGCATCAGAGAGATCCGTGGCGACAAGAGCTCGTGTACTCATAGTACCACCTCCACTTACAGTGTAGCGCATGTGTTGTCAGAAGTCAAAACATTAGCCGGACCTGGGCCCCTGTCGGAATCCGGTTAAATTGTTTTTGAGTAGAAGAATCCAATAATCACGCCACATTCAGATTTCATCGACTGACAGGTTTTTTTAGGTTTACCGATGACATAAGAAGTTTTACAATGACAATAGAAAAAAGAGAGGTAGTGTATGAAAAAGTTTGTATTACTGAGTATGTCTGTAGGCTTGGTTATCCTTCTGGCGGGATGCATGTCACTCTTTGAGGCGCTCTCTGTGGACCCTCCGGTAGATGCGGATGCGTCAATGATTGTTATAGAGGCAGGGCAGGATGATACCTATCTGGTCAACAACAACTTCACCGGTTGGGCTCCGATTGTAAAAGATGCCTCAGGCATGATCCTTCCTTTCAGGATGATCAATGCACTGGCTGACGGGGCAACACTGTATGTCATAGAGAATGTTCGGCCGGGAACCTACACATTCAGTGCCATGCGCCATGTCTATACAGATTACGGCAGACTTCCTGAGGATATCCTGCCGAGCTATGAACCCTATACACCGTCAGACTATCATATAAATCAGGAGTTTGCTCTTCCTGAGCCGGTCGTCCTCACGGTTCAACCAGGAGAAATAGCCTCCTTCGGGTATTATGATCTCACATATGAATGGAACGGAGGCGGCTTCGCAGCTACTGATGACAGGTGGGCCGTCGTCCCGTCGTCGGTTACCATCAAGGCTGACCCTTCATCCACTCATCCTTTAGAATTGATCAGGAACAGTCTTAATTCAACAAACTGGGAGCTTTGGAACGACCGCAACCCCATTCAATAGTGAATCGTTCAATCAGGCTTCTTCATTGCAGAAGAGGATCTGCCTCTTCTGCAATCACGTAGAGACTCCTCAGTATATCGAGAAGGGCGAATGCACTTTGATACATCTCGATCTCCTTCCGTGCTACCTGGTACTCATCGCTCATTCCGTATTCCAGTCTGATCCGCTCATCCTCGAGCTGAGATGCGGCCAGAGTGTACTCACTGATTCTGAGATCGAGAGTATCGATGGCTCCGTTTATCTTCAGCTGCAGCGTCCTCAGAGAGGAGATCACCTGCTCCCGGCTCTCTTCCACTGCCAGCTGCGCCTGCACGAGCTGCTGATCAAGCTGACCTCTTTGTGCTCTTCTTGTCCTTCTGAATACATCAGGAGCATTGAACAGGAACGACACGCGAACGTTATGTTCCGTTGACGATGAGAACAGATCACCGACACTGTCTGTGAAGCTGCTTCCCGCAGCTGGAGTACTGAACGGTTCATAATTGACGCTCAGAGTAAACGATGGTGCATCAGAGAGGGACCCCTGTGCGTACTGGGCCTGTGCCGCTTTGTAATCAAGCTGAGCCTGCCTGTAGGCCGGGTCGGAATCAAGGGCACGCTGTTCATAGAACGGGTCGGAATCAAGGGAGCTGCCGTACAGAAGGAAGAGAGCTTCAATTCTGTCGAGCGAAGCTTGTGAGAGCGGGAAACTGTGAGTCTGCGGATCCAGGGAGAAGAGAGTCAAAGTCTCTTCCAGCGAAGCTATTTCAGATTCCAGATTCGTTATCTGAACAGCGAGGGTGGAGAGGCGCTGTTTTTCAGCGAGAAGGTCATTGCGGCTGATCAGACCCTTGGACTCGTTCTCGAGTGCATCCTGCACCCGCATGCTCTGCATGTCAGCTTCTCTGATCAGAAGGAAGCGGTTCTCCCTGAGACCCTGATACCCCTGCAGGAGGGAGAGAGCTTCAAGAGAAAGCTCCTGAGCTGTATCTTCCACACTCATAAGGGCACTCTCATAGGCCAGTGCGCTGGTCTCAAGCATATGATTGCCGTAGTTGAAATCCAGCACCTTGTCATTTATACCTATAGGCTGGGTCAGAGCAAGGGAGGCGGAAGGACTCTGGTTCCAGGTCCAGGTGGTTCCTCCGTCAGTTGTAATGAGAGAGCTCATCGAAGAGAGCTGTAGAGACAGCACTCCCCCGGTCATGAGGCTCTGCGAGAGAGTTCCGTTGAGACCGAAGGCATGGTTGGTGATAGTCACAGGAGCAGGAGGCGTTCCCGTCAGTGAGGTATTGTCAGTAAAGGAGTACAAGGGGGCTGAGTTCACTGACAGAGTCGGTCGCTGACCTGCTTTTACCCGCTCCAGAGAGAGGCGCTGCATCTCAGCCACCGATTCAAGTGTTCTGATTGTTCTGTTATCAGTTCTGATCACCCCCTCTACAAGGCTTTGGTCCCCTGCACCCAAGGGTTTCCACTGTGAAAGGAAGTCAGAGAGAAAGTCTGTATCCACTGCCTCTGTCTGAGCACTGTCCATGGCGAAGGAGATGTCAAGGTCAGGGTACATGGAGGCCGTGAGGGCGGACAATGGAAGGAGAACAAAGATGACGAGTATGAGTGACTTGCTGTGCTTTCTCATGCTTCACCTCCTCTTTCGGTACGTTTTCGGTCGTAGAGCAGTCCATACAGGAGCGGGATAATCAGTAGAGCACTCATGGTCGAGAAGATAAGGCCGAACATGATGGTTGATGCCATCGGTCCCCACACGACACTCGTCCCGCCTATGCCAATCGCGGTGGGAAGCAGTCCGCCGATCGTGGTGAGCGAGGTAAGCAGGATCGGTCGTATCCGCTTTTTAGCCCCTTCTTTTACAGCCTCACCTACCGTCATCCCCTCTTTTCTGAGATCATTGATAAAACTGATCAGAACAATCGCATCATTGACGGCGATACCTGCAAGAGCAACCCCTGCATACAGGACTGTTGTAGAGAAGGGAGTGCCTGAGACGAACAGGAACAGGATCACACCTACAAATGCAAACGGTATGGAAAGCAGTATGAGTAACGGTTGTGTGTAGCTGTTGAACTGTGCTCCAAGAATGAGATAGATGAGGAATATCCCGATAAGGAAGACACGGAGGATTTCAAGAAGGAGCGTGTTGAACTCGGCAAAATCTCCTCCTGCCGAGAAGGATACTCCCGGATACTCCAGGGAAAGGGTTCCATCCCAGTATTCCTGCACCCACTTGTCAACATCTCCTGTGTTGACTCCTTCCGAAATGTTGGCAGTAACCTGGATCTCACGAGTACCGTCTGTCCGTCGTATCGAACCATATGAAGAGGAGAGCTCTATATCGGCCACAGAAGAGAACGGGACAAACCTGCCGTCTGAGGTGGGAATCAGCGACTGCTCGAGACTGCTGAACGGATTTGACTCGGACAGGTCTGTACGAACCACTATGGGAATTTCAATATTGTTCTCAAACAGAACCCCTGCCTCGATACCGTCGTACCGGCTTCGTATGAAGGAACCGATTGTCGCGACATCTACACCGAGAGCACTGGCCCGTTCAGTATTCAGAACGATCTGAAGTTCGGGGGAACCCTTTTCATAGTCACTTTCTACAGTATTCAGTTCGGGATACTGTCCAAGATAGCCTTTCAGGGCTTCAGATGCTGCAATAAGCTCATTATAGTCATCCCCGGACAACCGGTAGCCGATAGGGGCTGCCGTGGGTGGGCCGTTCTGTGCCTTACGATAGAACACATCATCAACACCGGTGATATAAAAGGTTTTCTGCCTCACATCCTCGATGATCTCATCGATACTGCGCACCCTCCCTTCATCCTGTTCATATAGATCTACCGTGATCTCTGCAAGATTGGAGGCATTGCCGGTGGCAGAGGAGGAAGAAGTTCCCACTGTGCTGCTGATGCTCGATATCTCACTCTGATACGAGGGATCGAAAAGGACCTCTTCAAAAGCTCTCACGACCGAATCCGTCATCTCTATCGAGCTTCCTGTGGGAGTCTTGATATCTATAGTGAAATAACTGAAGTCCTCAGCACTGAACAGATCGGTATTCAGGTAGCCGACCAGAGCAAAGGAGCCAACGGTCACAGCAAAGGCAAGAAAGAGAACACTTTTCTTGAACCGGTACACTCCCGTCAGCAACCTTGAGTATCCGGACTGGACCACATGAAACCACCGGCCGACCTCGCTTCCCCGGTCCTTTCCCTGCTTGATCCGTCTCTCTTCCCGTTTCTTTCCCCAGTCTGCAAAGTGCGAAGGGAGAATAACCAGAGACTCAGCGGTGCTGGCCAGGAGAGCTATCGTGACGGTAAGTGGAATGACCCGAAGAAATTTTCCAATCGTGCCGGGAATGATCATCAGGGGAAGGAAGGCTGCGACAGTAGTTCCTGTTGCAGCGATGACCGGCCAAACGACCTGATCGGTTCCGAGTATTGCCGATTCTTCGCGTGAATACCCTTCCAGACGAAGCCTATAGGAATTCTCTATGACGACAATCGCATGGTCGACTATCAGACCAAGCACCAGGACCAGACCGAATAATGTGTTCGTGTTGATCGTCTCCCCGAGATAATCGAGGATGATGAAGGAAATCGCGAATGATACGGGGATACCGAGAGCTGTCATTGCCGCATTCCTGAGACCGATGAACAGGGTCAGGACTACGAACAGTATCGCAAGCCCTATACCTGCATTCACGGCAAGGACCGAGAGACTCGAGGCGATCTGAACAGTGGAGTCATTGAAAAGACTCAGCGTTCCGGCAAAGGTGCTGTCTGCTCTGCTCTCATTTACGATGGATTTGATTCCCTCCACAACCGAGACACTGCTGCCCCCGGGCACTTTAATGACCTTGAGGGAGACAGATGTCTCGCCATCGTAGCGCTGAACGAGAGAATCAGGGTCGAAGCCGTCAACTACCTCCGCTACATCACCAACGGTTACAGATCCAACCTTATCAGACCCTCTGCGTACAGTGACCTGTGAGATATCATCACTGGTCCGTATCGACCCTAGCGTTCTCAGGAGGTATTCTCTGCTCCCGCTGCTGAGAGTTCCCCCGGGAACAACGCTGTTCTCACGCTGTATGGCACGGCTGAGCTCGTTCATGCTCAACCCCAGGGATTCAAGTTTCTTCGGGTCGGCATTTACCAGGATCTGCCGGTCGGGAAGCCCTACTATGTTGACATCGCTGACATCCTGCACATGGAGGATCTTCTCTTTCAGATATTGCGTCTGCTGATACAGTTGTTCGTAGGACATGTTCCCGCTGAGGATGACTTCTATGACCGGGAGGAAGTCCGCAGACGAGAAGTCATCAATCGCAGGGTCCAGCGCCCCTTCCGGAAGGGAGACCTGACTGACACGTGTCTGAGCATCCTGATAGAGTGTTCTGAACTCCTCGTTGGATATTCCATCGTCGAACTCCACCCTGACAACCGAAAGCCCTTCTGTCGTCGTTGAGGCTATGGCCTTGAGTTTGCTTATTCCGCTGAAACTGTTCTCGATGGGAACCGTAACAGATGATTCGACATCCTCTGCTGAGGTCCCCGGATAGGCGGTTATGATGTTCACCCAGTAGAAGGGAACTTCTGCAAACTGCTCCTGGGGAAGCTGTACGAGCGAGAATGCTCCAAGAACAAGCAGTGTGATCATCAGGATGTTTATCAGAACCGGTTTCGTCACGGAAAAACGACCGATGCTTATTCTTGCAGGGTCCAGTGAATGTATCATACGATCAATCTCCTCTTGTCAGCTATTCACGTGTGACGACTACATCACCGGACTGGATCGAGTCAAGACGGGTGACAAGCACTTCTCTACCGTTCAAGTCTACAGCCTCCTCCATTGAGGAAATGGCAGTGTAGTCTCCATAGGTATCAAGAAGGTTCACCTCAATCAGCTTTGCAGTGTTCTCACTTTCAAGAAGGTATACATAGGTCATACCGTTTCTATACACCATCGCAGAGTTTGGAACGACGAACTGAAGCGGAGCATCGCTGTTGAAGATGGCGATATCGGCCGATATACCTACACGTATTACATCCGGGGCCGGATTGTCCGCTTCAACCACCACGCGCCACGAACCTGTGCTCTCATCACTCGCCGCACTGATTGCTGTCACTATCCCTTCACTCTGATACCTGTCGTACTGCGTTGCTATGGTTACAGTTGCACTGTAGCCTTCCTTGATCTGAAACAGCTGGGCTTCTCCTACACTGAAGATCAGCTTCATCCGTGTATTGTCCACCACTCGTGCTATCACCTGGTTGGGAGATACCGTCGTTCCTATGACCAGAGAATCATCAAGATATCCTATCCTTCCGGGTATCGGTGAGCTGATGAACGAACCGGCCAAGGTGTCCTGTGCACTCTCCAGCTGCGCCTCAATCCCTTTGAGCGAAGATTCCGTGGTCGAGAGGGCTGCAAGACTCACTGCTCCCCTCTCATACAACACCTTCTGAGCATCCATCTGTCGTGAAAGGGTATCACGCTGAGCTTCGAGTTGCTGTACCGTCAGTGATGAAACGCCACTTGCGAGTGTGACCAGAACTTCTCCTTCCTGCACTGTGTCGCCGAGGTTGACGTCTATTCGCTCTATAGTTCCCGGCACTTCAGCCCTCAGGACAGCTTCGCTGATCCCTCTGACAGGAGCACTGGCATATACATACTCCCGGAGGGCCCTTTTGTTCACTTCTGCAGTCTGGCTGACTATGCTTGAAAACTCGGTGACACCTTCGGGATCGACGACCCAGCTGGCCGAAGCCATCTCTTCACTGCTCGCCTGTACACTTTCATCTTCACCGGGAATACAGGAAGTCAACATGACAAGTATGAGAACTGAAAGGGTCAGGTATCCAGATAAACGTTTCATCAAAGGCTCCTTTATCTATAACATCATCATGATATATCTCTAATTGTACTCATTACAATATATACAATACGTACTACAGAAGTCATCGGCTACCTGTTTGTATGAAAAAACCATAAGAAAAACCGAGTTTTTCACGCCTGAGAATCCAGCTCTTCGAGAGCCTCTTTGAGGTGGACAGAGCTACTGAGATCGCTTATCAGGATACCCGATTCACTGGCTACGACCACAAGATCACGGGTGCCGAGGGTTATGACAGGAAGCGAGGTTTCATTCAACACCGAGGTGTTGCTGCTCTGGTATATGACGGCAGTTCCCTTCTTCTGCGGGCCTATCTCACTGAGAAGGGCATCCCATGTGCCGATATCATTCCATGCCCCGCTGTACGGCACCACAGCAACCTTCTCAAGGTGTTCGAGCACCTCGTAATCGAAGCTGATGCTCTTCTGCCGAGCATAGGTTTCCAGGAGCTCGGTATAGTTCCCTTTGTTCAGTTTCCCTTCGGTGATCGAGAGCATCATGCCCAGGTTGAAAGCAAACACGCCCCCGTTCCACAGGGCCCCCTCCTCCACCAGATAGCGCGCTGTCTCCTCATCGGGCTTCTCTCTGAACCGGCCGTCCGGAAGGATATATCCGTAGCGAGTTGCAGGGTACGTGGGAGTGATACCCATGAGGGTGACACGCTCCGGATGGTCAGTGACCGTATCGAGCATCTTCTTCACCACCTGAAAGTATCGTTCTTCGGTGAATACATCCACCGGCAGCACTACGACACTGTCCTCCTGCGCGGCGCCTGATACATCTCTGAGATATCTCAAGGCAAGAGCGATGGCGGCAAAGGTGTTACGTCTGCACGGCTCCGGAACCACTTCGATCTCTTCTGGCAGTTCCGCTCTGATCAGAGGAACCTGCTGATCACTCGTTGCGACCACGACATGTGAGGAAGGAAGGACACGGGTCAGCTGCTGATACATTCTGCTCAGCATCGATATCTCTCCACCGGCACCATCAGGAATCAGGTGCAGAAACTGTTTTGATTTCTCGGGAGTGCTCAATGGCCATAATCGCCTACCGGATCCCCCTGAAAGCAGGATGATATGATTGTTCATGAATAACCTCGCTTCATGTATCATACGGGATAGCGGCTGGAATATCCAGCAAGTATCGAGTGAAATCATACTTGACTACTAAACATATGTTACGTAATATAGAAGACATGGCAACACTATTGATCGGCACATCTGGCTACAGCTACAACGAATGGGTCGGTCCGGTCTATCCAGCTGGGACCCGGAGAGAGGACTTTCTGTCACTCTACGCACAGGACTTTGACACGGTCGAACTGAATTTCAGCTACTATCAGATGCCGAAAGAAGCTCAGCTGCAGAAAATGCTTCAAGAGGGTGGCAAAGCTCTGCACTACTCGATAAAAGCTCACCAATCGCTCACCCACACCATCGACTACGCTTCCTGGAAAGACTCCGCCGGAGAGTTCTGCCGGGCCGCGGATGTGCTGTTCCAGGCAGACAGGCTTGCAGCCGTCCTGTTCCAGTTCCCCTACTCCTTTCATTACGAGGCGGATCAGAGACGATATCTTGATGCTATCCTCAGAGAATGTTCCGCCTTTCCTCTGGCAGTGGAATTCCGTAACGGGCAGTGGTACAACAGCAGGACTATCGAGGCGCTGAGAACACGGAATATATCTCTTGTCTCCCTCGATATCCCTGAAACGAAGGGAATGCCCCCCATGATGGATGTCAGCACCTCCTCTTTTGCCTACCTGCGTCTGCATGGGCGTAACGGAGATGCCTGGTGGAAGAGCGACGCTGCCGGCCGTTACGATTATCTGTACAGCGAAAGAGAACTTGAAGCTATCGCACAGAGGGTGAAGATGATCGCATCCTCCGCCGATACGGTTCTCGTGTACTTCAATAACCATCGCCGGGGACAGGCAGTATTAGGTGCAAAGAGACTTGCTGCCCTGTTGGGCGGTAGAGGGTCAGGACATGTCTCATGAGCCCGCTGCAATACAGGATGCATCGATCATACATGTAAACATAACCGATTTCTTCGCCTCCCTGGCTGCAGCAAAAGACCGTTCACTGAACCGCAAGGCTTTCGTCATCGCCCCTGATACCTACGGTGCATGTGCCATCATAAACACCTCAGAGGGTGCACGCAAAGAAGGAATAGAGAGGGGTATGAGTGTTGCTCAGGCTTTCAGGCTTGTTCCCCACCTCACGGTCCTGCCCCCTGACATACAACAGGCACAGAACGTGCAGAGAGAACTGCTGCGTATCGCTCAACACTATTCTCCTGCTATCGAACATGATATGAGGGGGCATCTGTATCTTGATGCGAAAGGGACACGTCGCCTGTTCGGCCCTCCACGGGATATCGCGATGGATCTGTCCTCACACATACGTGAGAACCTCTCCATAACCCCCTCCGTAGGGATCGCATCGAACCGTCTGGTGGCGAAGATCGCGACACGGGCTATCCGGCCCAGTGCGGTGACTGCCATCGCGGTAGGTGAAGAACAGCTCTTCCTCAGATCACAGGACATCGATATCCTTCCGGGGCTCACCCGTTCGATGAGACGGGTGCTCGCAGCGGCAGGAATGAGAAGCATCGGCGCCCTGGCCGATCTCGATGAGACTCAGGCCGTGCTGCTCCTCGGAAGAAACGGCACTGCCATCAGACGTCTTGCCCTCGGTGAAGACCTTTCAGCGGGGGGCATCCATACTCTTGAAAACAATCAGATCGAGACCCGGGTCGATCTTGCGCATCCGAGCGAACACCTGCCCACAATAGAAGGAGGTATATTTCAGATTCTTGAAGAGGCATGGACTCAGTTGCGGGCCCGTGATGAAGAGGCTGAGCGGGTTGAGCTCACCATCGTCTATGCAGACCGGCAGACATCCACACTCAGTGCAGCTGTCCCCGGGGAACTCCTGTATGATGATCAGCTGATCAGTTATGGGAGAGAACTTCTCTCCAGAGCATTGAAACGGCGGATCAGGGTCTCCTCGATCGGTATCAGGCTCTCCCATTTCCACCGGCGCCGAAAACAGCACGATCTGTTCCAGTTCGAACAGCAGCAACTGAGCGAACGCTTCCAGCAGCATGTCGATATCCTGAGGCGCAAGTACGGGAACAGGATCATCACACGGAGCTTCGCACTCTATCATGGCTAGCAGACTCGGCATCATCAGCGCCTATTCTCTGCTCTATGGCGTACTTATGCCGGGCGCCATCCTTGAAGCATGCAGAGCACACGAAATAAGCACCATCGCCATCACCGATATCGCAGGAATACACGGTCTCCATGCATTCAGAGAAGAAGCAGAGGAATACGGAGTGACCATCATCACCGCGACCAAGTTCATCACTCCCCAGGGACCTCTGTGGGCCTTCGTCTCTTCTGCACAGGGATATGCACGTCTTACACATATCCTGTCATCGCAGGTGCGGGGAGCCGATGTCATAGAAGCTCTCGCCAGTGACAGCCGGGGCCTGATTCTTGCATCCTCTTCCCGACCCATACTCACACGACTGAAGAGCTGCAGCGAAAACCTGTACGCGGCCATCACTCCCGGGAATCTGGGAGGATGCAGCTACGGCTCAGCCCTTTCTCTTCCCCTTGCCGCGATCGAAGACGCGCTGTTCATCGAAAAAAAAGACTATGACACACACAGACTGCTGTGCGCGATAGCCCAGAAAAAAACGCTTGGAAGTCTTGATGAGTCTCTCCTCGCCTCACCTGATGCTGTCATTCACAGTGAAGGTGAATATCAGCGAATATTCTCACCCTGGCCGGACGCACTCGAGGGAACGGAGCGAATCGCACAGCAGTGTTCGTTTTCCGGTCTCTTTTCCTCTCTCATCTTCCCTTCCTACCACACTCTCGATACTGCACACAGTGCCGAGACACTGAGAGAGCGGGTCTTCGCAGGAGCCCACATACGCTACGGGGAACTCAACGATGCCATCATCGACAGGATCGAGTGGGAGCTTTCGATAGTCACCCGCAAAGGCTTCGCTCCCTACTTTCTCATCATGCATGACATCGTTACTATGGCTTCACGCAGCTGTGGACGAGGTTCTGCAGCTGCCTCAATCATATCCTATGCCCTCGGCATTACCCAGGTCGACCCTATCGCCTACAACCTGTACTTCGAGCGGTTCCTGACAAGCAGCCGGGAAGATATGCCCGATATCGATGTCGATTTCGCATGGGATGAGCGGGATGAGATCCTTCATCAGGTGATGGAGCGGTTCACAGTGAATCACTGTGCCAGAGTGGCCAATCACAATCTGTTCCGCTTCCGCTCCGCGGTGAGGGAGAGCGCAAAAGCTCACGGCCTGAGTGACGCTCAGATCACGCAGGCCCTCAATGGAAGGAACCAGCTCATTGAGCACCAGTCAGTGTGGAACAGCGTCCTGAACCTCGCACAGAACATCACAGGGCTCCCCAGGTCCCTTTCTATGCATTGCGGCGGGCTTGTCATCACTCCTCATCCGATAGATACTTACGCCCACGTGGTCCTTTCACGGGAAGGATACCCCCTGCTCACCTGGGAAAAGGAGGGAGTCGAGAGCGCAGGACTGGTGAAGATCGACCTTCTGGGAAACCGCTCTCTTGCCGTAATCCGCGACACACTCGCAGATCTCGAGAAAGCGGGGATCAGCATAGACCGTGACTCCTGGCGTCCTGCCGAGGATGAGGCAACCATCGAACTCATCGCACGAGGAGATACCATGGGGGTCTTCTACATCGAGTCACCTGCGATGCGGCTGCTGCAGAAAAAGACTGGAAAGGGTGACTTCGAGCATATCGTCATCCATTCGTCACTGATACGTCCTGCTGCCAATGCGTATATAGAAGAGTATGTGCGAAGAGTACACGGAAGCACGTGGGAACCTGTACACCCTCTATTCGAGCAGATCGTGCAGGAGAGTTACGGCATCATGTGCTATCAGGAGGATGTGTCGAAGACGGCCATCGTACTGGCCGGATTCAGTGAACATGACGGGGATCAGCTTCGCAAAGTGGTTGCGAAAAAACACAAACACAAGCGGCTTGCAGCCTATGAGAAACAGTTCGAAGAAGGATGCAGGAGTCACGGGATCACACAGGACGTGCGGGAAAGGATCTGGTCCATGATCCTTTCCTTCGATGGCTACTCCTTCTGCAAGCCCCACTCTGCCTCCTATGCGATGGTCTCCTTCCAGTCAGCCTATCTCAGAGTTCACCACCCTGCACCCTTCATGGCTGCAGTCCTCTCGAACCGGGGAGGGTTCTACAGTGAAGGGGCCTATATCAGTGAAGCGCGCCGTATGGGTCTTGAACTGCGGGGTCCCGACATCAACGAAAGTGTCTATCGGTATCAGGGTGCGAAACATCATCTCATCGTCGGTTTCATGGCGATACGCGACCTGTCGTACCGCAGTGTCCAGACGATCCTCGCCGAACGTCAGAAAGAAGGAGCATTCACCTCCCTTGAGGATATCAGCGAACGCATCACACTGCCGCACACAGATATCGCAGTCCTCGCCTCTGCCGGTGTTTTTGACTCCATCGCAGGAAATGCAGACCGGGAAGAGCAGGTGAGGAGCCTGCTTATCAACGGGAAACGGGCCAAGGGGAGAGAACCGGAGCTCTTCCAGCAGTCGGTACAGACTGTCCAGATAAAGCCCCGTGGACGCAAAGACAGAACAGAGGAGCTGCTCAGCGAGTACCGTGCTCTGGGATTTCTCCGAAAGCATCATATACTTTTTCTCTGGGCATACGAACTCTCACGAATCCGGCGTATCAGAGGCTATGAAATCCCCGGACATGAAGGTCAGCAGGTTACACTCGCCGGATGGCCGGTCACGAAACGGACCATCATAACGAAACAGAAACATGCCATGGCTTTCGTCTCCTTCGAAGACGAGACGTGCATCTACGAAGCGGTGATCTTTCCTCAGGTGCACGAACGTTACGAGTCTCTGATCTATGCATCGAGACCTCTCATCGTCCGAGGCATCGTAAAACGATGTCATCAGGCATTCTCAATCGAAGTGACTTCCCTGTCAGCACTGACGTGAGGCAACATGTCGTACGAAGCAATCTTTTTTGCATCATGTTCAGTTTACCTTTTTACATCCCGTTGAAGATGCTGTACAATGGGAATTGATATTTCTCAAGGAGGAAATGGTGAAGATTCAGAAACAGCAGGCCATGCGGAATGTAGTCATAGGCCTGTCCCCCCTCGTTCTCGCGGCGATATATTTCTTCGGGTGGAGATTCCTCGCAGTGTACAGTGTCGTCCTGCTCTTCGGTCTCCTCGGCGAATGGCTCATGGCAAAAAAATACGGCTACAAGATAACAGAATCACTCTATGTGAGTGCAACGCTGTTCGCCTTGTCTCTGCCACCGACAATTCCGCTGTGGATCGCGGCAGTAGGCATCCTGTTCGGGATCGTGTTCGGAAAGATGGTGTTCGGCGGCTTCGGACGCAATGTGTTCAATCCAGCGATCACGGCCAGGGCTTTCGTCTACATCAGCTTCGGCGTCCCGCTCACGGCACACTTTGTTGCCCCCATGAGTACGGTATCCCCCGTTCCCGGAGGGTTTGCAACATGGCTCAGCACAGCAGATTCAGTGGGCGCTGCGACTCCCCTTATCAGCGCAGATGCTTCTTACCTGAACCTGTTCCTCGGAAATATCCCCGGGAGCTTCGGTGAGACCAGTGCACTGCTTATCCTGCTCGGAGGAGCATATATCCTCTATAAGAAATCAGCGGCATGGCGTCTGGTTGTCTCTTCCCTCCTCCTTTTCGCCATCACCCAGTCACTTGTGTTCTTCGGGGGAAAGAGCGGAGCTCTTGATCCCCTGACAGCCCTCATGAGCGGCTCGTTCCTGCTGGCGGCATTCTTCATGATCACCGACCCTGTCAGCTCCTCACAGTCGACCGATCTGGGCAGATGGATCTACGGAGGTATGTTCGGTGTCCTCACCGTGCTCATCAGGGAGTTCTCCTCCTGGGCGGAAGGGGTCACCTTTGCGATCCTGCTGGTCAATATGTTCGCTCCCCTTCTCGATCACCTGATCAAGGAATCGAAGAAGAAAAGAAAGCTGAAAAAAAGCGCTCAAGGGGGTAAGGCATGAACAAAGATGGATTCTACGCACTTAGGATACATCCTATCGTATTCATGGGTGTTGTGACGATCGTGTGTGTCTCGATACTCAGCGCACTCTACCTTTCCACCCAGGATCGTGTGGAGGCCAACGAACTGTTCTTCCTGCGTCGCAGTGTTCTTGATGCCGCCGGCATCTCACATGACGGGACAGTCGATGATGTACAGTCCCTGTACGAGACCTCTGTCGTTGAGACTGACGGGAAGTACAGTATCCAGGGTGACGGTAACGCTCCTGTCACCGTGGTCGAGAGGACCGGTCCCGGACTATGGGGACCTATCACGATGATGATCGGATTCTCATCACCTGAGGTTCTCTCGGGCATATCCATCGTATCACAGAACGAGACTCCCGGACTCGGTGCGCGCATCGAAGAGCCGTGGTTCACGGCCCAGTTCGCAGGCAAGACCGGTCCGTTCATCCTCGTTGAGGAGGGAACAAGCGATGCCTCCAACGAGGTTGACGCGATCACGGGAGCCACCCGCACCTCCCGGTATTTCCGCGACATCGTGAACGTTGCCGTGAGCGACGGTCCATCGATCTATGGAGGACAATAAGATGGCTAAAGGAATATACAAGAAAACCTTCATGGCTCCGCTGGGAAAGGATAACCCGGTGTTTGTGCAGATCCTCGGGATCTGCTCCACTCTGGCCGTGACGAACAGACTCGACAACACACTGGTGATGAGTCTCGGTGTGATCTTCACCCTTGCCCTCAGCAGTTTCACGATATCGATCATGCGCTCATGGATCCCGAGCCGCATAAGGATGATGGTTGAGACTCTGGTGATAGCGACCTTCGTCATCATCGTCGATATCACTCTGAAGGCCTTCTACCCTGAAATGTGGAAGTCTCTCGGACCGTATGTCGGTCTGATCATCACGAACTGTATCGTCATGGGAAGGATCGAGGCCTTCGCACTCCAGAACAAACCTTCTGTTTCTCTCGTTGACGGTATCGCATCCGGTATCGGGTATGCCTACGTGCTTCTCATCATCGCATTTGTGCGGGAACTTATGGGAACAGGCACCCTGTTCGGCTTCACGATCCTCGGTGACTGGTGGACCAGCTGGGCAATCATGATCATGCCTCCCGGAGGATTCTTCATGCTTGCGATATTTATCTGGATTGCCAAAGAGGCATTCATGAAGGAGGCTACATCATGAGTGACATGCTATTCCCCCTCGCAGTGTTCTTTGCTGCTGCTTTTACGAACAACATCCTCCTGACGAACTACCTCGGTATGTGTTCCTTCCTCTCGGTATCTAAGGAGATCGAGACATCGGCAGGACTCGGGATCGCCGTGACGTTCGTCATGGCAGTGACAACTGCACTCAACTGGGTCGTCTACCATCTGGTTCTTTTACCGTTTGGACTTGAGTATCTGAGATTCATCGTCTTCATCATCGTCATCGCAGCCTTCGTACAGCTCATCGAAATGGTGATCGAACGCTACAGTGAAGGGCTTTATTTCGCCCTGGGTATTTTCCTGCCTCTCATCACGGTGAACTGTGCTATTCTCGGAGCTTCTCTGTTCATGGTCATCAGAGAGTACTCTTTCATGACGACCTTCTTCTTCGGGATCGGCAGCGGGCTCGGATGGTTCCTCGCCATCATGGCCATGGCGGGTATCAGACAGAAACTGAAAACCGCAAAAGTACCGGCCGGCCTTGAAGGCCCCGGGATCGCCCTGATCATCGCAGGTTTCATGGCAATGGCCTTCATGGGCTTCAGCGGCATGATCGCAATCGGATAGGAGGCACAGATGATAACGACACTCATAATCAGTGTACTGATAATCACAGCCATCAGTGCCCTCCTCGCTCTCATGATGGTGATAGCGGATGCGACTGTGGGCAACTACGGTGAAGTCAGCATCACCATCAATGGAGACAAGAATCTCACTGTCCGCGGTGGACAGCCCCTTCTCAAGGCTCTGGTCTCAGAAGGAGTCTTCATTCCCAGCGCCTGTGGAGGACGCGGATCCTGCGGACTGTGCAAGGTGAAAGTTGTCGAAGGCGGCGGCGAATACCTGCCGACCGAGCTTCCCTGGATTTCGGATGAGGAAAAGGAACAGAAAGTCCGTCTCTCATGTCAGTTCAAGGTCAAGCAGGATGTATCGATCCAGATTCCTGAAGAACTGTTCAATGTACGCCAGTTCGACACCACGGTTGAGAGCATTGTCGACCTCACCCATGACATCAAACAGGTGCGGTTGAAGCTCAACGATCCGAGCACTATCGACTGCAAGGCAGGTCAGTTCATCCAGTTCCAGGTACCCGAGTACGAACTCACCGATGAGGAGGTGTACCGTGCCTACTCGATGGCATCGGTTCCTTCCGACAATACCCATATAGAACTTGAAATACGGCTTGTTCCCAATGGGATCTGCACGACCTATGTCCACAAGCATCTCAAGGAAGGAGACTCGGTAACGGTGAACGGCCCCTATGGCGACTTCTTCCTTCGTGACACCGAACGTGACATCATCTGTATTGCAGGCGGATCCGGAATGGCACCGATCAAGTCGATTCTCCTTGACATGGCAGAGAAGAAGAGTCCCCGCAAGGCGATGTATTTCTTCGGTGCACGGTCGAAGCGGGATCTGTTCCTCCTTGATGAAATGAAGGAAATAGAAAAGGAGATGCCGTCATTCACCTTCGTTCCGGCTCTCAGTGAACCGCTCGAGGAAGACAAGTGGGAAGGAGAAGTAGGCCTGATCACCGACGTCGTACGAAGAATGAGCGAAAATGCGGCAGAGAGTGAAGCCTATCTGTGCGGCTCACCGGGTATGATCGATGCCTGTGTGAAGGTGCTTTCTGAACTCGGGATGCCCGAGGAGCGAATCTATTATGACAAGTTCGCATAAAGGTAGAGGTATTTGAATGAAACAGACACCTGAATATCAGGCTATACAGCAGCAGATGGCACCGGGGGTGATCACGCTTGACGGATTCCTCGGGACCGACACACGTAATCTGATCGACATCATCGCATCTGATGATGCAAGGGTTCATGCATTGAATGTGACCCATGAGGCCATCGCTGAGCGGATGCAGTATTTCCGTGATGCGGGGCTCGACGGACTCGGAGAGTTTCTGAAGATCGATGGGAACTTCGAAGTACGCGTCGACTCTGTGAGAGGAAAGCTGCCAAGTCCCTTCGGTGGCAGAGGGATGTACGAGAAAGTGAACACCACAGTGCGCAACCTTTCCGACGGCAGGGAGGTGACCTACACCGACCTTCACATCCATTTCGTACGTGATCACGGTTTTTATGAGGGACTGGGGTCTCCCTTCCGCATTGAACCGGCGGATCTTGTCTCTGTCCTGGAAGTCCCAGCAACAGATCAGTAGAACCTGAAAAACCCTGCTGAAGAGACTGCTCTCAGACTCTTCAGCACCGGCCTTCGTCGATACAGCCCCTCAGAGCATCCAGCACCTTCTCATGATACCTGCTTCCGCTCTCTCTTCCCATGATGGAGAGGACGACCCTATGGGCTTCCTGCCCATGTTTATCCATCAACAGGTCATAGTCATTGGCAACATGGATGATGTGGGACTCCAGCGGGATATCGACTCCACTGAGCCTTCCGGGGTATCCCTTCCCATCCGGCTGTTCATGGTGTGCGAGAACCCAGGTGGCGATCTCGCCGTACATCGGCACTGAAGAGATGATGTGGTATCCGAGTTCTGCATGACGGGCATACTCTCCGACATCCTCACTCATCTTGTAATCGACATCAGGCATCATTCTGGCATCAAGACCGATGATTCCGATGTCATGGAGTTTTCCTGCGAGTATGAGCTGCTCGATTTTCGCATCATCAAGGGAAAGCACCCGAGCGATCCGACCACAGAGGAGAGAGACTGAAAGGCTATGCCGTTCAAGGGCCTTGTCAGAGGTGAAAAGCGACTTGAGGAACGTCTCAATCAGTTTCTTCTTATACTCGGGAGAGGTTCTGAGTTTATCTGCATACAGGTGCTTCTCAGCTGTGTGGTATGCCTGGTAATACTCGTCCTCCATCGTTTCCATCGTGGCTGTGCCGAAAGCAGTCGACAGGTGAAGTTCATTGACCCTGATCTCCTTACACCTGCCTTTCATAGCTTCCACCATAGAATAAGCTTCCTCGGCTGTGGTGGTCGGAAGAAGCATGATGAACTCATCTCCTCCCTCCCTTGTCACGATATCACTGCTTCGGGCGAATGAGGAAAGGAGCTGTGCGTTCTCAAGAATCAGGGTATCGCCGAGCGAGTGGCCGAACACGTCATTGGTCAGCTTCAGTCCGTTCAGGTCACACAGTATGATCGAAAGAGGAAAGTGACTTTTTTTCAACCCTTCGTTCAGAAAGTCCTTCAGAAAGCGACGGTTGGATACGCCGGTAAGCTGATCATGATAACTGGTGAACACCAGATGCTCCTCAGCCCGTTTCGTCGCACTGATATCACGAGAGATCCCGATCACCTCGAGCTCACCATCTTCATTATACCTGAAGTTCAGCAGGCTCTCTGAGTGTACGTTACGCCCATCTTTTCTTTTATGATCAATCCTGAGTGTGGCATCGGAACGCACCTTGCCGTCTCTTCTGAACTCCTCACTGAACCTCTCGATCTGCTGGCTAAGGGTGTTCAGGGTCTGTTCGGTGACAAGCAATCCCAGACCGCCGCTTTTCACCTCATCCGGCGTCCATCCCAGTACCCCTTCAACAGCAGGGGAAAGAAAGGTGAACCTGTCACTATCAAGGTTGTATATCCAGATCATGTCACGGGCAAACTCGGTCAGGATTCTATAGTTGTTCTCCCTGTTCCTCAGTTCCTGTTCCTGTCTCTTTCTCTCGGTGATGTCGATCTGAATACCGACATGGCCCTGAATTCTCCCGTTTTCGTCATAGATTGTCGATATATTGACGCTGAACCATCTGTCCGTGTGATCGGGTACGGGAAATCGTCCTTCAGCAACGACCCTTCCGTCAGTGAGGGAGGTACGGAAATGATGGAGCCCCATGCCGATATCCCAGTGGAAAAAATCGGACAGAGCACTGCCGAGAAGCTCCTCACGGGTCTTCAGAACCTGAGTGAGAAACTCCTCGTTTACCTCGACAATATATTCACTGTGCAGAAGGGAGAGAAGGAGGGCTTCATCGTCAGGATCAATACTCGAAATATCTATGGGCTCTTCCCGCACAGAGAAAAAAAACCCGGCGATGGTAGAGTCCATGAACATGGAATACAGTTGTGTCTGACGGTCAAATACCTGCTGATTCTGGACTCTCTCGGTGATATCGCTTCCCGAAACAAGTATGCTTCCTCCGATACGCACACTGATCAACTCCAGAGTCCGGTAGGAGTTTCGTGTGCTGAGAAGACGTATCGGATGCGCCCGGCGTTCACCACCGGTAGAGCCGGAAAGAAGGAGAGAGACTGTACCTCTGCGGTCTGCAGGGTGAACATATGTGCTCATGTTCTTCCCTGCCAGAGAGCTCTTCTCATACCCCAGAGACCGCTCCCATTCTCCGTTGACGCTGAGAAACCTACCTTCAAAGTCCATTACTGCCATAGGAATCCGCACATGAGCATACAAGGCATCTGAACACAGGGCAAGGTCAATAAGATCTGCCGGACGTACACACACAAGCCGTATCGACTGTGAGCTCTGATGCTGGACCGTGATAAAAATTTCACCGGGAAACCCCATGAGGAGGAAGCCGAAATCGGGTGAACTCGAGGTTTTCAAACCCGTGTCCAGATTCCTCATCAGTGACTGAAAACTCTCCTCATCCGGAATGAGCTCGCTAAGAATATTGATGTCATCCGGCAGTGCCGAAGCCCCGAACAGGTTGAGACAGATGTCATTGACAGAGACAACACGATAGTCAATGACTCGATCTCCTTCATAATGAGGTGCCAGTTCCATAACTCCGTGCATGGATAAGGATTGTTCACGTGAAAGTCTGCTTTGTGTCATAGGTCAGTCAATCACGAGCATACAATACATGAGACAGGTGGTAAAGTATGTGTTCCTATTCTGTTTTAAGCATCCCCACCGTCTTCAGGATCAGTTCACGATTTTTCCCTATCAGGGATTTTTTCTTGAGACCGAGGTGAAGAGAATCTATGAGCGAATCGATCGTCAGCACCTGGGAATAGTACAGGAAAGCAGCTATCATCACCAGCGCAGTAGCCTGAGGAAGCCCGGCCTTCTTCGCCAGGTCCGATGCAGGTACATGATGTATTGTCACATCATCACGCACAGGTTCATGATCGATGAGGGAAGAGTTGACCAGGATTGTCCCTGAAGGTTTCACCATATGTTCATAGGCGGTGAGCGAAGGAGAATTCAGCGCTATCAGGCAGTCAATCTCCTCGGCAAGGGGAGAAGAGACTTCATCAGACGACATCACCACCGTGACCGAAGCTTTTCCTCCACGCATCTCGGGGCCATAGGATGGGAGCCATGAGACCTGCAGCTGGTGGGCCATCGCCGCATTGGCAAGGGATACTCCACCCGAAAGTACTCCCTGACCGCCGAAACCGGCTACCATGATGGCGAGTTCTTCCTCCATCGGTACCGGCTCAAGGTCCTTTCGCTCCCCACCCTCACTTAAAGCATCAAGGAAATCCTCTCCACTGAGAAACGGGAAAGGGGAAGGCCCAAAGGGGAGGACCTCATGAGCCTTGTCCACGAAAGTGCCAAGAGGGAAAACTTTGCTCAGGACCTTGTCTATATGGGTTCTCGCCTCGACCGGGCTCACATGCCAGCTGGTCGGGCAGGCACTCAGTATCTCGACAAAGGAGAAACCGAGATTATCCACCTGATTCTTGAGAGCCTTATAGATCATCTTCTTCGTCTTCAGCATCTCCCTGGTGTTCGATACCGCAACCCGGGAGACCAGAACAGGCTCGTCAAGAGTGGCTATCATCTCGGCCATCTTGATGGGGGCCCCATCCCGTTTCCTGTCCCGCCCGAATGGACTGGTGAGGGTCTTCTCCTCAAGGAGCGTCGTAGGAGCCATCTGCCCGCCGGTCATCCCGTACGTCGCATTATTGATGAAAAATACGCTCATGTTCTCACCGCGATTCGCCGCATGAATGATCTCCGCAGTCCCGATACCTGCAAGGTCACCATCTCCCTGGTAGCTGATCACGATCGAATCCTCATGAACACGTTTGAATGCAGTGCCGACAGCAGGCGCTCTGCCATGGGAACACTGTATATTACCGGTGTCAAAGTAGTAGTAACTGAACACCGAGCATCCTACCGGAGAGAGGAAAACGACACGGTCCTGAATGCCCAGATCCTCTATAGCCTGTGCTATCATCTTCTGAATCGTTCCGTGTCCGCAGCCTGGACAGTAATGAGTGATCTTCCTATCTCCATCCTTACGAAAGAACTCTTCATAAAAAACATCACTGGTCTTGATCTGTTCCATGTCAGCTACCCCTTGAGATATTCAGTGGCGAATGCCACCAGATCCTGTGATTTCATAACTTCACCGCCCATACGATTGAACGAGACGACCTTCGTCAGACCTTCAACGCTCAACCTCACATCCTCAGCCATCTGACCGTTACTCAGTTCGACTGCAACGAAGGCTGCCTTTTTCTTCGCCAGTTCCTTCAACCTCTCCTTCGGGAAGGGGAAAAGGGTCTTGAGTCGAAGCATGCCTACCTTGAGACCGAGTTCTCTCAGGCGTTTCACTGCACCATGGCAGATCCTCGATACGATTCCATAGGTGACGAAAATGAGCGAAGCGTCATCAGTGTCGGTCTCACTGAAATCTACAACCTCTCTTTCGACTTTTGCATACTGATCCTGCAGAAGTTGGTTATGAGCTTCCATTTCAGAAGGCGACATGTAGATTGATGTGATCAGATTCCCGCGACTTTCCCTGTCCCCGTAGAGGGCCCAGTCTTTTCGATCACTCTCTTCAAGTTCTCCGGAGATCTCGACCGATTCCATCACCTGTCCGAGATAGGCATCACCGAGGATGAAGACAGTCATACGATACCTCTCCGCAAGCGCGAAAGCCCGTTTGGTGAAGTCGAACATTTCCTGTGCACTGGCCGGTGCGAGGACGATATTCTTGTAATTCCCCTGACCTCCACCTTTCACGACCATCGCATAGTCGCCCTGCTCCGGCCAGATATTCCCGAGACCGGGTCCTGCACGCTGCATATCAATGACCACAGCCGGAAGGCGTGCCCCCGCAAGATAGCTGAGGCCTTCTGCCATCAGAGCAATTCCGGGACCGCTTGATGCGGTCATCACTCGTGCTCCTCCGCTGGATGCACCGTACAGCATATTGATCACACTGACTTCGCTTTCCCCCTGGAGATAGGTCCTTCCTGTCTTCCTGAAGTAATAGGAGGCAGTCTGAGCAATCTCACTTGCCGGTGTTATCGGATACCCGAAGAAATGGGTACATCCGCCCATCAGCGCTCCATAGACCGCTGCATCATTTCCTTTCATCAGGCGCTTGTGCATGATTTCTCTTCCTCTGTATGCTTCACTATCGTCAAAGCTCTCGGTTCAGGGCAGGCAAGGACGCACATTCCGCATCCGATACATACAGAACCGGGAACCACCTCAACGTGCTCGTACCCCTGCAGGTTTATCTCTGTGCCGATACGAAGACACCCTTTCGGACAGACTGACGGACATATTCCGCACCCTTTGCATCTACCGGCATCAACAATGACTTGATTACTCATATTCTTTCTTTCTCCTTCACAAGAGATATTCTTATATTGACACCTGAACCTTTTGGTGTCAATAATAGAGGACCGCAATGGTTGATTCTTTGGATCAATGCTGATTTTTTCTGACACAGAAGAATATATTTGTAAACAACGACTTGAAGAGAATATCTCTGACGGTCATGATTCCATCTTTGGTGAAAGTGCCGGCATAAAGGAGAAAGAACATGTATACGACTATTCCACAACTGCTGAGGGTCATGAGTACGCAATACCCCGACACGGCGGTGCAGATGTACAAGGATGACGAAGGAGCATTTCTCTCGGTGACCTACAAGGATTTCACCAGTGACAGCGAACTGCTTGCAGCAGGACTCAGTGCTCTGGGGGTCAAGCGGTCAGATAATGTAGGACTGATAAGTGACAACAGAAAGGAGTGGCTCCTTGCTGATACGGCTATCCTCTCGCTGGGGGCGGTCGATGTACCCAGGGGGCGCGATGCGATGCCTCATGAACTGGAATTCATCCTGAAAACCAGTGAATGCAGCCTCTGTTTCGTTGAGAACGAAGAACAGATGGAGAAGGTTTCTTCACTGGCTCCGGTCCTCGACAAACTCACGACACTGATTATCATGGACACCTTTCACCATGCGAGTAAAGACAGAACGGTCACTCCGGAAGGACTGAAAGTCCTCACGATTGAGGATGTTCTGCAAACTGGACGGGAACGACTCAAGGAAGACGGCGGTATTGTTCAGAGAGAAATAGAGAAAGGCAAGGGCGATGATCTGGCTACGATCATCTTCACCAGCGGAACAACCGGTGAGCCCAAGGGGGTCATGCTCACTCACAGGAATTTCCTGTTCCAGCTTGAGCAGATTCCTAAGGTGATAGACCTCAAGAAGGGTGAAAGATGGCTCAGCGTACTGCCTGTCTGGCATTCGTTCGAACGTATCCTGCAGTATGTCATTCTCTCGCAGGCTTCAACCGTCGTGTATTCAAAACCCATCGGAAAGATCATGCTCCTCGATCTGCAGAGAACCAACCCTCAGTGGATGGGGTCTGTGCCGAGGATATGGGAAGCTGTCAAAGGAGGTGTGTACCAGAACGTGAAAGGCAAGTCTCCAGTTGCGCGAGGACTGTTCCACTTCTTCGTCTTCATCGGAGCCGTTCATGCCGATGCCCGGGCCCGCATAGAGAACCGTAAACCCCAGTTCTCCCGAAGATTCTACCCGGCCGACCTGCTCCTCGGGCTCCTGATGTTCCTTCCTACGCTTCCTCTGAAATACCTTGGTGATATCCTTGTGTTCAAGACAATCAAAAAGAAATTCGGCTCCGGTTTCCGTGCGGGAGTATCGGGAGGAGGTTCTCTGCCCTCCTCGATCGACAAGTTCTTCAAGGCGATCGGAGTTACCCTCCTTGACGGCTACGGTCTAACCGAGACTGCACCTGTCATCGGCCTTCGGGAACTGTCCCATCAGGTCCCCCTGACCGTCTCCCCTCTTCCCGAGACCGATATCCGGATCATCAAGGAGAATGGAGATATGGCAGCACCGGGTGAGAAAGGTGTGATCTGGGTCAAGGGCGAACAGGTTATGAAAGGATACTACAAGCGTCCCGACCTGACTTCAGCCATCATCAATTCCGAAGGCTACCTCAATACAGGTGATATCGGGATCTGGACCCACAAGGGCGAATATGGTATCAGAGGAAGGGCAAAGGACACGATCGTCCTCAGCGGAGGAGAGAATATCGAACCGGTCCCGCTCGAGGCCCGTCTGAGAGAAAGCGAGTACATCGAACAGGTCATGGTCGTCGGGCAGGACAAGAAATACCTTGGAGCACTGATCGTTCCCGACAGCAAGATGATCGAACAGTATGTAAAGGAACAGGGCATTCCATACATGACACGTAAGGATGTGGTGGAAATAGATGAAGTAAGAGCCCTTATCCAGGCTGAGATCAATGAGCTGATCAGTGCAAAAAACGGATTCAAATCGTTCGAGCTGATCAACAGGTTCACCCTCATTGCGGAACCCTTCAAAGTCGGCGAACAGCTCTCTGCCAAACAGGAAATCATGCGTCACAAGATATCGGAGCAGTACGAGAAGGAGATTGAATCACTTTTCTCCTGATCTCCAGTATCTGCAGGAACATACATTCAGTTGCAATTGCAACTGAATGTTTTTTTTGTCCGCTGTATGATACACCTATCAGGAATGGATAAGGAGACAGGATATGAGTGCAGAAATACAGAACAGCAATACGAGAAGTTCTCTTCTCAAAGATATGATAAAAAGACTTCACACCGGGGAGGAGTTCGAGGCGGTGAAGAAGGAATTCGCCGAGGCCTTCGAGGGTGTCGGTGCCGATGAGATTGCAGATGCAGAGAAAAAACTCATCGAAGAGGGTGAAGTGAGTGTTGAAGAGGTTCAGAGGCTCTGCGACGTCCATTCAGCTCTGGTACACGGTTCGGTTGCAGATATCCATGGTGCGAAGAAGATGGATGAGACCCTCGGCCACCCTGCATGGATCCTCAAGAAGGAGAATGAACATCTCTCAAGACTGCTTGAAACACTTGAGGCAGGTATCACAGCCCTTTCCCATGGCGAAGTTTCTGCTCTGAAGCAGGTTTCAGAAGGCCTTCTCGAACTGAAGAAAATCGATTCCCATTATGCGAAAAAGGAGAACCTCTGGTTCCCTCTGATGGAGAAACACGGGATCACAGCTCCGCCGCAGGTGATGTGGGGTGTAGATGATGAGATCCGCGGCATGGTAAAGTCTCTCGGAGCAGCGTTTGAAAACATGATGGACTCAGGCCGGCCAGGTGCGGCAACGCGAGAGACCTTCCTGACAGACTTCGCAGCTGCAAAGGAAAAGATTTCGGAGATGATCATCAAGGAGAACGATATCCTCATCCCGATGGTCTCTGAGGTTTTCACACCGCATGAGTGGAAGGTTATCGCAGACGGAATAGATGAGTTCGCCGATGCCTATGTGGAATCAGAACATACCTGGGAACCAAAGGACGAGCGTGAAGAGGTGAAAGCTGAACTCTCTGAAGGCCTTATTACACTCCCCAGCGGGCATTTCACACCCGAAGAACTCACCCTTGTGCTGAACATCCTCCCTGTCGATATCACATTTGTAGACAGGAATGACCGGGTTGCCTACTTCAGTCAGTCAAGTGAGCGGATTTTTCCAAGAACACTTGCCATCATCGGAAGGGAGGTTGCCAACTGTCACCCACCCGCCAGCGTGCACATCGTCGAGCGGATCGTGAACGATTTCAAGAGCGGTGCACGGGATGTGGCCGAGTTCTACCTTCATCTGGGCGACGTATATGTCCACATCCGCTACTTTGCAGTGAGAAACGAACAGAGAGAGTATATGGGGACTGTTGAGGTTGCACAGAACATCGCTCCAATCCAGGCTATCAGCGGAGACAAGAAACTCCTCGACTGGTAACGCTGAGCAACATTTCCTCGTCTGATGATAGATATGAAATGACCACAGGTGCTTGAGAACATTGACACACAAATCTAAGAAAAGAAGAATTTCTTCAGTGTCGTATCCAGAATAGAATGTTCTCGAGCCCTCCCCTGACTTTGCATGCCACGAAACTGTGGGGCTGAAGGAAAACACCCCACGACATTCAGAAGGTTCTGAGGACCTGAACAAACAACCTCCTTCAGATCAGAAGGTTGTGATTTCCGCGACGACCGTGCCTGAGAAATTTGCTTCGGGCAGACCGAATGTCTGGTTCTCATCGCCGTTAAACGTCACCGAGAGGGCAAAGGTCTTCCACCGGAGCCCATGACTATGCGTATGCAGAATCTGCTTCGAGACATCACCGGGATCAGTCATGGAAGGAGAGAGCGTGACACTGCCTATCTCACCGTTACCGTCGACATCCACATTCCCTGTCCCGTGAGACTCTTCATAACTGAGGAGGTAGGGAACATAGTAGCTCGAGGTTCCCAGTGTAGCTTTCATCGGAGACACCCTCAGTGTCACCTTCACCTGGTTTGCACTGGTGGTGAGAAGATTATAAAAACCGACATCCTGAGCAAGTGTAGACTCCATATCGATCCCGGTTTTCAGCTGATCGCCGACCTGCGCCGAGGTGATGGTCTGACGTGCCATGCTGGAATTCGTACTGTCGACCGTGGAAAACCCATGGAACAGGTCTCCGGAAACAGAGGCCTTCAGGGTCAGTGTCGGATCATTCGAAACCGGAGTGGCATACATCATGAACAGGGAAAGCACCAGAAGTACCGCTATACTGAAATATTTCATACATCTTCCTTCTTTTTTATACATGCTGTCATAATAATACATATCGGGAAAACTTATGTCAAATCTTTTTCAGAGAATTAAGAAAAAAATATCGAAAAAATATATCAATAAAATAAAATGAATTATTTCCATTTTCTACACAGAAAAACTTTATTTCATTATATATATTCAAGATTTCTATTGTGTGTCCAACTCTGAAAACATTGTATTTATCCCTATACAAATATGTCTAATGTCTTAAGTTTTCTTTCTTATACACGGGTCCCCGCATTACGGTCAGGGGCATACCAGTACCATCAGAAGTATATTCAGGGTGTATTCTGAGAAAAAAAAGATGACGGCATCCTCCTTTACCTGAAACCACCTTCGCTGTACGACGCTGTCTCTGCAATTAAAAAACTCGCCAAGAACTCACGTATCGGATATGATAGCGAGTGTTATGAAAAGGAACGTGTTGCAGAGCAGAAGAAGAACCGGTCTCAGTATAATGATAACCGTATTTATGATTGCTCTGATCTCATTCCTTTCATACTGGCCGTTACCTGGCGACGCACATACGCTTGCGGTCACTGAAGGGAAGACTGTGTGGCCTGCGGACGGAGACCCGCTTCAGACCTACACACTGGATGGAGACTGGTTTCTCAAACGGAACCCTGATGATGCGTCCAGCTTTCAGAAAGTCCCCTCGGTAGCATGGGACCAGGGGTATGGGACCTTCTTTCTGGAGATTTACTTTGAACCGGAGGATGCGAACCGGGAATACAACCTCTACACCCGGAATGTAAGCACGAGCGGTCGTTTCCTGCTCAACGACACGCTCATAGGGAAACAGGGAGTATACGGAGAATCTCCTGAACTGGCAAAACCCTCTGCCCGGGGGCAAGTCTATAATTTTATCCCTCACACCGGATGGAATAGGCTTTCTGTGCAGATCAGTAACTTTGTTCATCCACGGACAGGCATCTGGGACCGCGTATTCATCGCGCGTGATCCACTTCTCGCACAGAGACACGCTGGAGCAACAGCACTTGACCTGACGATGTTCGGTGCTCTTTTGTTCGTTGCTATCTATAATCTGATTCTCGGATTGCAGCTCGAAAAAGGCAGAATGATCTATTGCCTGGCGGCAGCGGTAGGATCCGTAGCAATCGGCAATCTCATGAGAAACACCTACACTATCATGATGTTTCTTCCCGACATCGACTATATCCTCATTAAAAAGGGCTCGTTTATCTTCTACTACCTGGCAGCCGCCTTCTTTTTCCGCTCCTATAAAGAACTGGAGGAACATATCCGGCCTCAGCTGCTTTTGTTTTTCTGGTTCTCCTTAGCCCTTTCCCTGCTAACTGTTCTCCTCCCTTTCACCGTCACCTATTACATCAGCTTCCCCTTCTATATATTCACAGCAGGCATCATGAGCACACTGTTGTACCACCATGTGCAGACTTTCATCCTCACCGTGGATGATGGGGGTATCTCATGGTGGAGCATCGCACACCTTGCGGGAGACTGCATTCTCCTGTACGCGATCGTGCACGATGCCAATGCCGTACTTTTCGGACGCTATGACTATTCAATCGTCCCTGTGGCGACCTGTATCTTCGCGATCATTCACAGCTTCTTCCTGGTACAGTTGCGTCTGGATGCACAGAAACGAACCGATAGAGCAAAAAGCCTCATCATACATGAAGACGCCCGGATAAGGAATAAACTGAGGGACGATCTGCATGACAGGCTCGGACAGCTGACCTACGGCATGGAGTTTCTGGCAGAGTCTCTGCTCCTTTCCTCTTCCAAAGACCAGAACACTATTCGCCGGTTACGGGATGTATCGCAGGATATCAACAGAGAGATACGGAGCATGCTTGACGGGCTCGGCTCCCCCCGGCTGATAGAGGTGGGCTTCAGGGAAGCTATCGCTGAGATGGCAGAGGACGCAGCTCATACGTACGGTATCGATGTACACACCGAAGTTTCCTACGTGCCGAACGATTCATGGAACACACAGGCCGAGCAGCTCTACCTCGTTGTGCGGGAAGCGATCACGAACGCGTGCCGACACGCAGAGCCTACCTACATAACAATCCGCATTCAGGAAGAACGTGAACACCTGCATCTGGAGGTGCTGAACGACGGAGCCCGATCCAATCTCTTCAGGGACCACAGAAAGGAAGGCCATGGACTCGAGATCATGCGTCAGCGGATCACCGAGCTCGGCGGTCATCTGCACACAGCAATCCAGCCGAAAGGGATCTTCCTCGTACAGGGAGAGATTCCGTATGGCAGGGCTGAGACAATCAGGAGAGAGAAGAGGACATGATAACGATCCGGCATAGCTGATGACATACTACCTCGACAGTCATCGTGTATTTACGTTAGAGGAACTTGACGGTTTTCTTTCTACCTATCGCACCGGAAATCCTTGCTGTCCTATCGCAAGAAACGCGGGAGAATCCTCTCTATCCGGCGGGGGCTTTTTGCCTCTACACCAAAAAGCTTTGATAAACAGAAACACCAGATTGATCCTTATCTATCACATCAAAATCAACATCAGATGCTATTCTCTCCCATCACACAGCTCTGGAAGTTCTCGGAAAGGCACATAGCACGACAAGAAAGGGAAGCGGGTTCTCAAAAGCGGGACGGCTCTTAATCTGTTTATTTTTAATCTGACCCGATTATCGGTTGATATTGATCTCAACTATATCGGGTCAGTCGACCGTGGACAGATGAAAGAAGACAGACCTAAGATAGAGCAGGCATGCAGGTCAGTATTCTCCCGGGAAGGCTGAGCCGAAAGAGGTCTCTAGGCAAACCAGGTGAAGCCGTTCTTCTGTGCAATCTCGTCTGCAAAACGGGGAAGAGTACGAATCGGGTACACTTCCATATGAGATTCTTCGGTGAGCATGGGCTCAACTATCCTCCATGATTCACAGATCTCACTCATTGAGGGGAACAAAGACTTATCCCCCTTGAGAATCTTCTGCACGATCTGTTCGTAGGCTTCGGGAGTGTTGGCACCGTAGGTCTCTGCCTGATTGAACCGGAACCTGACAGGTTTACTCTTCCAGCTCGTCTTCGGTTCCTTGAGGTTCATCACGATATCTATGGTAAGTTCCGGATGGATCGTGATAATCACACTGTTATCCTCGATCTGTGAGTCATTCATCACCTTCTGTGTCTTGTTCTTGAACTTCACATAGATCAGGGACTTCGCCTCCTTCTGCATCTTTCCCGTTCTGATGTAGATGGGTATGTCTGCCATGTAGTAGTTATTCACACTCAACTTAAGGGCTGCGTAGGTAGGGGTATTGACGATATGGCCGCTTCCTGCACCGAGCGATTCATAACGGCCCGTATAGAATTCCTCAGGCGGACTGATAGCCCTGAGCACTTTGGCCTTCTCCGCAGAAATATCTTCAGGGGTGAGGGTGGTAGGATCACTCATCGTAAGATAGGTGATGATCTGAAGGATATGGTTCTGGATCGTATCTCTGACAACGCCGATCTTCTCATAGAAACCAAGCCTCTGGTCAACGCCATGGGTCTCATCGAAGATGATCTGGATGGAGTCTATGGACCTGTTGTCCCAGATCATTCTGATGATGTCGTTATGAAACCTGAGTAGAAGGAGGTTCTGCATGAATTCCTTACCCAGATAGTGGTCGACACGATAAATCTCCTCATCCGAAAACGCTTTGAGAAGGATGTTGTTATAACGCCTGGCCGTTTCAGAATCAAAGCCGAACGGTTTCTCGACAACAATCTTTTTCGCAAGCTTCACCTTTTTGGAAATGACGCCGTCCACTATCTGAATCTGCCGTATTGCATCCTCATAGAGACTCGGCTGCAGAGCCATGTAGTAGATGATACTTACATCTTCTCCCTCCTGTACGAGCAAGCTCAGATGGGAAGAGAGAAGGTCAGTTGCACCCTTCTCATCACTCATGTCGTACTGGAGGTAATCCAGTGAATCAATGAAGGTTCGGGAGGCTCCGGGCCGCACCATCGTATTGAGGAACTCCTCTTTAGTGGAAAACCGTCTGCCCAGTGCGATGAGGGTAAATTCGTACCCTTCTTCCTGAAGGTTCTCATAGGCGGGATACAGCTTCTTCTGAGCAAGATCGCCTGTTCCACCGAACTGTATGATGATCTGTTTCATCGTGTCATTCTCCTTCTGTATCACCCGGTTCTGCCAGATCTGTCAGGACTGTCGGGTCAAATCCCTGCTGTTCGAAAAACAGCGAAGGTAGCGTGTCGGGTTTCTCTGTCCCCTTCATAAGACGCCTGTAGACCTCTCTTTTGCCCTCTGAGAAACACAGGAGGTACACCTTCTGCCTTCTGCTGTACGATGCAAAAGCAGAGAAGGTATAGGTAACCCGCCGGTTTGGCGGCTTCGGGCTCTGATTGATCTCTTTCAGGGCTGTTCTGTCAGCCTCGCCCGTATAGGTAGAGGGAAACAGAGAAGCAAAGTGACCATCCTCCCCCACTCCGAGGAACAGGAGATCAAAGAAAAAGTCCTCTGGCAGTTTCATGTCAGGCGCAGGGATAATCAGCTGAGAGGGATCGATCCTGCCCTCCCCGATGGCTCTGCCCAGACCGTATTCCAATAGCATAGGCCCGTTCCTCTCACCTTCAAGACGCTCATCCACAAGGTACAAAAGCGCCCGCTTCACAACAGCATCATCGAGAGAAAGAAGAGCCTCGATGACTACCTTCGCTCCCCGTCCTCCTGGAATGCCGATGCGTAGTGTGCCTGTGACCTGAGACTCCCGCTCTATGACCCCGGCTATCAGGAGCCGGGCTTGCTCCATTCGTTCAACATATATGCTTCGCATAGTGAAAATATACGGGAAAGAAGGCAGAAGGGGAAACCCCTAAGGAATAATACCGAGCCGTTTCGCCTCTCCGGCGAGTACCTCCACTGCATGTTCTATCTGCTCAGGGGTGTGCACAGCCATACAGCTTGTCCTCAGCAGTGCCCTCGAGGGCGGCACAGCAGGTGAAATGACCGGATTCACGTATATTCCCTGCTCATAGGCATGACGCCACAAAAGAAAGGTTTTCTCATTGTCACCGATGACTAGAGGAACGATCGCTGTCTCCGTGGTTCCCACATCGAACCCGTGAGAGACAAATCCCTCCCTGAGAAGTTTCGCATTGCGCTGCAAGGAGGCGACGAGGGAAGTATCTTCCCTGATAATCTTCAATGCGGTCATCGCTGCAGCTATGTTGGCCGGAGGCATGGAGGCACTGAAAATAAGAGGGCGTGCGAAATGCTTGATATAGTCTATCACTGCATGATCACCGGCAATAAACCCCCCGATGGAGCCGAACGATTTACTGAAGGTGCACATCACAAGGTCTGCCAGATCGTATCGACCACCCCAGTGTTCACCGGTCCCTCTCCCGCTCTCCCCGATGACTCCCAGAGCGTGAGCCTCATCCAGATAGATTGCGGCATTATACCGGTCAGCGACCTCGCGCAGCTGAGGGAGAATCGCGATATCCCCTTCCATGCTGAACACTCCGTCGACAACGATCATCTTCGCATCTCCGATGGGAAGTTTACTGAGAACCTTCTCAAGGTCCTCCATATCATTATGCCTGAATCGATGGAGATTGATATTCTTCTTCATTCCCTGAGCGAGGAAAACCCCGTCCATAATGGACGCATGGTCATATTTATCAACGATGAGGTGATCTCCCCGTTGCACCAGGGCGCTTATCGCTCCCAGGTTCGTCTGGTACCCTGTCGTGAAACACAGTGCCGCTTCCTTCTGAACAAAGTCAGCAAGCTGCTGTTCGAGTTCCTCATGGAGATCGAGAGTCCCGTTCATGAACCGTGATCCGCTGCAGCTTGTTCCGTAACGGCTTGCTGCTTTTTGTGCCGCCTCTGCCATTCTGGGATCGTTGGCAAGGCCGAGATAGTTATTACTGCCGAACATCGACAGTTTCCTTCCATCAATGTATACATAGGCACCGGCACTCTGGCTGATCGGCTTGAAAAATGGGTAGAGACCGGAATCTCTGGCCTCTTCGGCCAGGGTGAACTGTGTACAGCGCTCCAGAATAGGGGGAAGTTGTTTTGCCATCTGAGGTTCCTTATCCCGCAGCAGCGGGTGTCTGATTACCCTAGATTATTGCAGTAACAGACCTGTTATGCAAGAGAGGAAACACCGATATTCTGATATGAGTCGGCATACAGGTCTTGCTCTCAGCACCCGTTTCGTATTCAATGTAAGGGGAGAGAAACAAATAGCATTACCGGAGGATGACTATGAAACCATTTATGGACAAAAACTTTCTTCTGACCACGGAAACTGCCCGAAACCTGTACCATGAGAGTGCTGCTGATGAACCGATCCTCGACTACCACTGCCATCTTCCGCCTCAGCACATAGCCGATAACAGGAAGTTCGATGATCTCAGCGAGATCTGGCTGGGTGGAGATCACTACAAATGGCGTGCCATGAGAAGTGTCGGTATTTCCGAACAGTTCATCACCGGAGATGCAGATCCGTATGACAAGTTTCTTGCCTGGGCACGTACGATGCCTCAGCTCCTGGGCAATCCCCTGTACCACTGGTCACACCTTGAGCTGCAACGTTATTTCGACATTTACGACCCGTTCAACGAAAAGAGTGCTCCGGCTATCTGGGATAAAACGAAGGAAATGCTGAAAAGCGATTCCCTCTCTGTCAAAGGGATTTTCTCCACCTTCCGGGTCGCAGCAGTGGGGACGACCGATGACCCGGCTGATGAGATGGCGACTCATGAAAGCATTGCCGGCGGAAACAGTCGGATAGGAGCACTGAAGACCAAGGTGCTGCCCTCGTTCCGCCCTGACAAGGCTATCCTCATCGACCAGGCGGGATTCCCTGACTACATCGAACGGCTCGGGAAAGCTGCGAAAATGACTATCTCAAGCTGTGCTGATGTGAAGAAAGCCCTTTCACTGCGCCTGGAGGCGTTCCAGAAGGCCGGGTGCAGAGCCAGCGATCACGGGCTTACCATGGTGCCTTTCCACCCCATCAGTGAAGAAGCATGTGAAGAGATCTTTTCCAGGAGAATGAACGGGAAAGACCTCACTGAGCTGGAAATCGAGGGGTATCAGAGTTCAATACTGATGTTCCTCGCAGAGCAGTACAGAGAGCGGGATATAGTCATGCAGCTGCACCTGAACGCAATGCGCAATCTCAACCCTCGGATGTTCCGCTCCCTCGGACCTGATACCGGCTATGATGCATCGCATGATCTGCCGACAGCGGAAAAGCTCGCTTCATTCCTCGGAGAGGCGGAAAACAGAGGAGCGCTGGGAAAGACCATCCTCTACTCACTCAATCCGAAAGATTATTACAGTATGGGAACCATCATGGGTGCATTCCAGGGAGAGGGGATCGCCGGCAAGATCCAGCTGGGTTCAGCCTGGTGGTTCTGTGACCACAAGGATGGAATGGAGGAACAGATGAAGGTGCTTGCCAACCTCGGTTCCCTGCCCCGATTCATCGGAATGCTTACCGACTCGAGGAGTTTTCTCTCCTACCCGAGACACGAGTACTTCAGAAGGATTCTGGCCGAGATACTCGGCACGTGGGCGGAGAATGGAGAGATTCCTTCAGACCCTGTCCTTCTCGACGGGGTGATCCGGGATATCAGCTACCGCAACGCCGCTCAGTATTTCAGACTGTAAAGTTTCTCCACTTATGGGCATAGCGGACTGAACATTCTCTGGAGTACAATACAGGTATGGACTTTGAGATTGTACTCCAGAATCTTCTCAGAGAATATCACATGAATGTCACCGAACTGACACGGCAGAGCACGTTGCATCCCTCATATGTGTATAAACTCCTCAAGGGAGAACACTCTCCCTCACTGCACACCCTTGAGCTCATCGCCGATGTGTTCGGCCTTTCAGTGAGCACGCTGATACAGTTCACCGAACAGGATCTATAGGGACTCACAAGGCCGAAACAACCGTCTCTCTCTCTTTTTGTGACCAGGTATACAATTCCTCTGTTGCCAGAGCTATCTTCGTGACAGAGAAGTCCCTGCCGTGGGGGAAAAGGTAGAACGTGTCCTCCAGCGTGGACAAATCAATACAGTCACCTTTGCCGAAATACTCGTACTCGATATGGCAGGAATACATCTCAGCACTATCCTTGGATAGAGAAAACCGGTTCCCGTCGAAAACACCAGTGAGTGTGAATCCGTCAGCGGAGTGGGTAAGCCTTGCCTCTCCAAGACGAATGAAGCCCTTGGCATGGGGAAGAGCATCGACAGTCACTCTGAGGTCATACCGGTAAGAACCCTCTTCAATCTCCCGTCTCACCTCCTGCCGCTCCCATTCATACCAGGAGGGTATATGCGAAAAGTCAATGGCACCTTCGGCAGCCCCCTGTTCAGGTGAGATCCTAACAAGCTCACCATATTCACTCATCTGCCACCGAGAACCACAGTGAGAACAGAACAGCTCACTGCCCGAGGAGTTCATCCGATATTCCGTGCGGCAGGAAGGACACTTATAGAGCACCTTATGAAGTCCTTCTGCCCGATTTCTGAAGGCTATCCTGACCCTATGCTCTTTCTGCCATGTATATTCGTCATAAGAAAAGGCCTCATTCACCTTCTCGAAGATCTCGGTTACCGAGGAAGAGGCGATCTCTTCCTCGGTGAGTATCTGGGTGAGGTCTGCCTCTATCCTGTTTCCTCGTGGAGTGAGATTCCAGCAGGGACTGTTCAGGTAATGTCCATGCATGTTGAGCATGACGACCGGCACCTTGAGAAGCTTGATCATCTTTCCCAGAGATTCCGGAAGGACTGCATTGGTCCCGGCCAGTGAGTATCTCGCCTCAGGATAGAGAGCCAGAATATCGCCGTTCCTGTGAAGCACCTGTCGAATCTGTGAGATGAGTTTAATGTCAGTGGTGAACTTCCGTTTACAGATTCCCCCTGCATTCCTCAGCAGCCATTCCCGTTTTATAAATCCGTCAATCGCCACAACGTAGTTCGCACGGTGGGGGAATATTGCCGCAGTAGTCACCTTGAAATCGAGGAATGCGTGATGGGTACATAACAGAAGATAAGGAGGCTTCAGCCCTTCCATTCTCCGTCTGTTGATAGAGTATCTATGAAAAAGAATCTCGGGATAGCTGAGAAGCCAGGTCACAGGTCGGAGATACTGTCTCTGCCGAATCGGCGGTCGGTTCATATCGAAATGCTCGACACCTGTCCATTGTTCATACCCGCTTTCTTTTTTCACGTTTCGCCCATCCTTCTGTTTCTGAATCATAGCATACCACACATGAACTCCTACACGACAGTGTGTTCTGAAAACAAGGCAGACATTTGTGAATATTTGATGAATTCATGTGCATCCTTCACATATTGCCTTGACCATTCACAAGGACAGTAGTATTGTATGGAGCATAGATACTGAAGTAATTCACTGAATGTATCTACGACAGCACTCAGGTGCTGCCACAGGGTGGAGCTTTTTATGCGGTCAGTAGGGGATTGCAAGCTGGTTCTGTTTACGTTCCATGCAGGACTCTGCACATTGCAGAAAGCTGCGAGTTGAACCGAAAACGTATAAAAACACACACCTGTTCTTGTATCTATAAAAACGATAACCCTTCACATACATTTTTTCATCTCAGCCTTGCAGGATGCAGCGGGTTGTTTACCCCGGCATCAAGGGCACACAGATCCTGACATCAACTCCTCTTCCCCTGCAACCCATGTAATGTCATAGGTTGTCACAAACAAGTCGAAAGATTCTCATTTTTATAGACGCTTTTTAAAAAAAGAAAATAATCATGTAAGGATTTTCCTGACAAAGTAAAGACTTATGTCTTTGTATTCTATCTTTATTACAATTTTTATTTTTTCTATTTTATTATATTATATTATTTTACAACTTACCATGATAAGCTATTATTATTTTTTAGATTTTTTTATTTTTAGTATTGACATAAGTTTTATTCATTACTATACTTCGGTCATAACTTAGGAAAACAAACAGGAGTTCAACCATGAAAAAATTATTGACAGTTCTTATCATAGCCCTCGTCACTTTCTCAACCTTCGCAGCAAGCGGAACCGGAAATACCAC
>Ga0272443_10000153_pt1 | contig 131587 bp, 104 predicted proteins | sample SSMAcet12_FD_193581 | JGI IMG/M metagenome (GOLD analysis project Ga0272443, IMG submission 193581) | Marine sediment archaeal communities from Little Sippewissett salt marsh, Falmouth, MA, United States - SSM-Acet-12 | ecosystem: Environmental > Aquatic > Marine > Wetlands > Sediment ... | reverse complement strand
ATTCTCCATCCAAAAAAAGCGCCGTCGCCCTCATCAGAGAGCAACGACGCCCGACCAATCCCCCACCAGAAGTCTGCCGTGAGTTATCGATCCAGGGTGAATGAAAACCTGAATGACACCCAAACCGTAATCGGAATACCGTTCTGAATCGCGGGAGAAAATCGACATTTCAGAGCCGCCTCCAGAGCCGCCTTTTCGAGTAACTGGCCCAGACCGGAATCTTTGAACAGCTTCGCCTCGGCAACCCTTCCATCGGTACCCACCAGAACCGCCACCCAGACATCACCCTCGATACCAAGCTCTTTGGCGAATTTGGGATACTCCGGCTTCGCCGCCATAATCATAACCGGTTCGATCTCGCGGGACACAAACGGAAGCGCCCCCATGTAATCATCTTCCACTGCGGCGCCAGGCAATATACCCGGTTTCCCGTCATAATCATCATCAGGAACACCGGTCCCGACCATCATCTGCTTTTCGTATCTCGTCGGAAAAGATATATCGTCGCCGACAGGATCGTCATCACCCACCAGTATCGGACTGCTGCTCAAGAATTGGCCCAATCTCGAAACAACTGCCCCCTTGCCCGGCTGATCCCTCTCGATAACCAGAGAATTCGGCGGCGGAATATCAACAGTAATTGGAACATACACCAAAGGAGGGTCAATATCCTCCACCGGGTTCAGCTCGCTGTAAATATACAGCGAGACTATAAACATCACCGCCAGCGTCACCGCGAACAGGTTTCCCAGAAGCATGTTCCGCTGATATTTCATCTTGAGTTCGAGGGCCCCGTAACCGTTGATTATCGGTCTTCTCATCTCGTTCACCTCCCTTCCCCGGCCGAGGCAAGCGCCTCGGCCACGATTCTGTCGTCCGTTTCCTTCCAATCGCCTATGGCATAACGATAAGAGAATTTTTTATCCCGACTCAATTGCTCTACAGGTTTGCCCAGCTCGGCCGCTTTTTGGACATTCCACTCCCGTTCCACACACTCGATCTCGTCGAGCAGATCGACCATGGCGTTGTACCGTGCATTGAACCGGATTAAAACCAGCGTGTTAAGCATTGGTTGACTCTCATTAAGATTTCGCAGTATTCTGCCCAGCGAATCGGAATCCACTCGGTATTTTGTCCCTGCGATTCCTGAGGGAATAAGCTGCGGTGTTCTCACGGCCGGATCTCCCACATTCCAGAAAAACCTGTCCATTTCATCGATACGGATGGTTAACAACTTTGACCACGGCACAATTGGCGGATCTTTAGTCTCCTCCGGATTATTCACTTCCATCGCCTGCGGCATCATGAATACCGCCGTAACCATATAGAAAATCAACATCAGCATGACGATATCGACCATAGCGGTCATATCGGTGCGGGCGGGAATACGCCGTTTGCCGCGGCGCTTGCGCCCGAAGGCGCTTCTTTTTGCGATTTTTATCGTTTCACCGGCCATAGTACATCCCTCCTCCGTATACGGCGGTTGACCTGAGATTTAATTTTTATTTGGTGTCGCTGCCTGCGAGGGAGCATCCGACGATGCCTGCTTCTGTACTATCGACGATCTCCCCGGCAGATGTGTTCAATAAAAACAACAACCGCTCAAAATAAATACCAGCGAGCGGCCGTAATCTTCCCGAATCAAAGATATTTTTATTATTTTTGTGGGTTATAAGCGCGGGGAAATATAGTAACCAAAAATAAAACACACCCCTGTTACAGGGGTGTGCTTAAATCTATTAAGGCGCAATCGTCTTTAGTTGGCATCGGTGAGCGTAAACTCGACCTGATATGCCACCCAGATAGCGACCGGCCGCCCGTTCTGAATAGCGGGCTTGTATTTGCACTTGTACGCAGCGGCAACGGCGGCTTCGTCAAAACCGGCTTTCGAGCCCGAAGACTTGAAAATAACCGCTTTCTTGACACTGCCGTCTTTCTGCACCAACGCTTTCACCCAGACCACCGCTTCCATACCGGCCTGCTTGGCCAGCCGCGGATACTCGGGCGCATGTTCATAAATCATCTCGGCCGGAATTTCGACCGGGACGAACTCATCGATATCGGGCAAATATTCCTCGTCGGGAATATCGACCACGATCTCACCACCGGCATCATCCATCTGCTGCGTGACATCGGGTGCCACGATTTCGGCCAGCTCTTCACGGGATGCAATAACGACATCATCGTCGACTACTTCCTCGTCGGCAACCGGTTTCGGGATACCGACTTTGGGAGCGGCGCGATTGGGCTGGGAAACCTTGACCTGCGGTTTCGGTTTCGAAATCGTCGGCGGCGGACCGAGATCCGCGACCGTCTTGATAACCGTCACCTGCATGGGGATATCGTCATCACTCGACTGCAACGCCTTGTAAAGATAGGCGCTGCCGATAATGATAGCCACCACCATTAATACGGACACGGTTCCCATAAACATATTGCGCTGGTACTTGGCCTTTAACTCATAGGCCCCGTACCCGCCGTACAATCCGGTATAAGCTCGCGCCATATTACTCACCTCCCCCTTCTTCGCTCATCAACGCTCTCAGGGCAAAATCGATAATACGATCATCGCGATCTTCCCATTTACCCATGGCGTAACGATAGGAGAATTTGCTTTCTTTGTACTCGGGCTTATCCAGATCCTCCACCTCAATACCCAACTCCTCAGCCTTGGCGGCGTTCCAGGATCGCTCCAGAAGATCGATCTCATCGAGGATGTCCACCATGGCGCTGTATTTTGCGTCCGACCTGATATTTATAAGCGTGTTAAGCTTGGGAATATCATAGTTCAGGTTCCGCAACAACGACCGTAAGGAGTCGGAATCCACCTGATAACCAAGCGTGTCGTCAGGCGGGTTGCTTGAAGGCAGAAGCTGAGGTGTATTCTTGGCCGGGTCGCCGATATTCCAGAAGAAATGATTTTCCCCGTCGATCCTGATCGTCAGAAGCCTCGATTCCTTGACGGCCACTTCCTCGGTCTCGTCCTCCGGAGGGAGGTTGATTTCCATCGCCTGCGGCATCGAAAAGACCGTTGTAACCATATAGAAAATCAGCAGCAACATAACGATATCGACCATCGGGGTCATATCGATTCTGATATGAATACGGCGTTTTTTGCGACGACCACCCTTGCCTTTCTCAGCTTTACTGGATTCAGCTACTGCTCCACCAGCCATTTATATCACTCCTTTCAAAGGGGTCATCATGTGCCCGCCTCTTCTTCTTTATCTTTGACTTCGGCTTCGTTATCGGTAATGATCAGGAACCGGGTCAGGGCGTTATCCCTCATCGATTCCATTATCTCATCCATGACTCCGTAACTCGCATCTCTATCTGCCTTAATCACAACCAGCGCCTTGTAGTTAACCGATCTGGCCCAGTTGATTTTGTTGGCGACATCGTAAATATCGGTCTCGGCAACCTTACGTACCGTCGTAAAAACCTTCTGCCCCTCAACGATTATTTCTTCCTTCGTCATAAAATCTACGAAGATGGAGTCTCGTTTGGTAACAGTAATGTTAATAATGTCTTTACCCGGTAACTCAATTTGCGAATGTGATTGCGGCAAAGTAACCTGTTTTGCTTCAGGCGGTTTAAAGCTTGTTGTGGTCATATAGAAAATAAGCAGGAGAATAGTAATATCCACCATAGGAGTCATGTCAAGAACAATGCCAAGACGCCTTTTTTTCTTAATGGCCATAAATTACTTACCTACTTTGTCTTTGAACAGCTGAATGACCTCATAGGTCGCTTCATCCGTCGTGTAGTTAAAGGAGTCCACCTTATTAACAAAAAAGTTGTAGAAAAAGATGCCGCCGATACCCGAAAGAAGACCGCCGGCGGTGTTAACCAGAGCCTCGGAAATACCCGTCGCCAGGGCCTGAGCGTCAATAACGCCGCCCTCGACATTACCGGTCGCGGCAAAGGCGCGGATCATACCGATCGTGGTTCCCAGAAGACCAACCATGGTCGCGATCGACGCGATGGTCGAAAGTGCAATCAGGTTCCTCTCGAGAAGCGGTCCCTCAAGAGCGTTGGCTTCATCGATAGCGCTCTGCGTCAGAGCAATTTTTTTCTCGGCATCGATTGAATTATCTTCCCTGACTTCACGGAATTTCTCAATACCGGCACGAAGGACGTTGGCGGTGGTTCCACGCTGCTTGTCGCAGGCGGCCAGTGCGCCGTCATAGTCGTCGCTGTGCAGAAGAGTGATCAGCTTTTTGAAGAAAACCTGAACCGAACTCTTACCTTTGGAGACCCTGTAAAGAGACAAAAATCTCTCCACGACAAAGGCCATCAGCATAAGAAACATGGTTATCAATGCGACAACCAGAGGTCCGCCCTGGTGCACGGAATGACCAATAGTTCCGGCCGGCTGGGCGGCCAATACGACACCCCAAATAACATAGGCGATCGCAAAGGAAATCAGAAAGTTAAGCGTGACAAATAATGTCTGTTTCACGTCTATTAATCCTCCAAAAATAGTTAGTTTCTTTAATTTTCCTTAATTTAGATTTCAGCACCCTTGACCGCATTCATTATAAAACAGGCCAATGACAAATAAAATCCATAACCCAAAACACTTAAATAAGTGCCGATACCATAACTGGAGCCAATCTGTTTCATGACATCAGAGGTGTCAAACGAGTAGGAAGCACCGAAAAACGATATTACCATACAGAAAACCCAGATACCCACAGGCACCCAGGACATCTTCATAACCTTCTTCAGCTTGAGAATCCTGGCGTCGGCATCACCCTTCAAACCATACAGGGCATAAATGGTAAAAATGCCGCCGGCCAGACAAAACAGCATGTAAATCGCAAAAAGTATCCCGGTTATCTTGAGAACAAAACCGGATGACAGTACTTCTCCAATCATCGACAATGACCCGAAAGCGGATGCTTCCTGGTGTTCACGACGGATCTCTTTGCGCTTCCTGGCCGCCGAGATTGATGAAAAACCCTTGTCATCCTTACCGGCATGAACGGTCCCGTCATCGAGATGCTCGGCCGCTTCGCCCGTTTCCACCGCCGCCGCCTCGGGTTCTTCCACCGGTGGTTCGACAGGCGTCGCCGCCGTCATTTCACCGGCGTCTTCGACCGCCGCCAGGGCTGTGGAATCGGTCATCTCCATACCCAGTGAGTCGGCCAGTGAATCGGCCAGAACCGCCTGCTCCTCGGCCGGGGCAATGGTGGTTTCAACTTCGATTTCATGATAGCCGGAAAACCAGGGGAGAAAAAGCGATGCAATCAGTAGCAACGAGGTTATCGTTAGAACAACCTTCTCATACCCTGCGACACGAGGAACATCAAAAGAGGTCTCCTCACGGCCGGCCTTGCCGGATTCCCGCTTGGTCCTGACCATCTTGACGAGTTCTTCCTTCTCCGCCTCGGATTTGAAAAGGTCCTTTATTTTACCTGGATGTACCTCAAAGCCGACATATTTAAATCTTTTGTCGGGGTCGAACTCTTTTTCCTGTTTCGCCCCGCTGTCTTTCTTTTCGGCCATAATTTCTCCTGATATTCAATCAATTCCTTCCAGATTAATACATAAATTTAGTCCGTTGTTCTCCTTCTACGCATTCACTGTTACCCGGATCGCACTTGATGCAGTCCAGATACCAATCATGAGCAGCTTTATAATCAGCTTTTGATTCTTCATTTTTCTTGGCGTCCAGTTTGGCAAGTCCCCGGAATTCATAAGTCTGAGCTATCCACATCAACAAATCACTTTCCTTGCAACGTTCCGAACCGGCCGCAATCTTGCAATCGAGCGCCTTTCTCAAATATGTCAGCGCCTTGCTGTAATTGTTGGGGCAAACACCGCCGTAATAGGCATAACCAAGCGACTTCATAGCATCGCAATGTTCGGGATCAAGCTCGAGAACCCGCTCGAGATATTTAACCCCGCTGGCACAGTCCTTCAACTGGTAAAGGTAGGTCGAGCCAAGCATGTGAACCGCCTTGATCGCAGTCGGCATATTTTTCTCGTTGGAACTGACATAATCCCAAAAATCGACGGCTATCTTCTCGAGATACTCCGTCGCCAGTGTCGGCAAATCGACACCCTTGAGAGGATCGGCGGCGACTACTTCTTCCTCGAAACCTTCTTCCCCCAAATCTTCCTCTTCCATCATGGCCTGACCACCCTTGTCGGCCAGATATATCGCCGCCATGGCGGCATTGTAATAAATCGACCAGTATCTTTCATCAGCGCCGAGCGCAATCCGCTTCATATAATAAATAAGCGCATTGTGGTAATCCTGAGTATAATTGTATGCCACTGCGACACCATACAATAGACGCGTCTGGGTCGAATCGTACTCAAGAGATTTTCTATAATAGGTAATGGTATTGTATCGATCTTTCAGCTTTTCATAACATTCGCCCATACGCTTGTACAATTCGTCATCCCCGACAAGTGAACGATAGTCCTCGCCCCTGGCCAGCTCGATGTGCTTCTTGTAATAAACCAGCGCCGAATCATACTCCTGATTGCCCTGGAAAGAACGCGCGAAGTAAAAATAAATATCCTTGGGCTCGACCGGGATCGACAAAACCGTCCGGAAATTCTCCTGCGCCTCGGGGTAACCGCCCAGTATCAAATAGGACATACCGGCCTCGTAAAAGGCCCGCCCGTTGGTGCTGTCGGGTGCTTCCTGCGACAGCTCGAAATATTTCTTATAGGCCCCGATGGTAGCCTTGTAATGGTCCTTGGCGTCGGCGGCATTACGCGAGGAGCGGGCCGCCTTGTAATAAATACCGCCGGCCTTCATCCAGGCGTCGGCATGCGTCGAATCTTTCTGCAAAACAATATTCAGCTTTTCAAGCGCACAGGTATAATCCTTAAGAGACAAACAAGCCTCGGCCCAGCGAAAATAAACATCCAGCGATGCCGTGTCGAGATCGAGCGCCTTGGCATAATTGTCAATGGCCAGAAAATATACGTCCATATGAAAATTGACATCACCGAGATTTATATAAAACTCGGCGTTGGTGGAATCGATAATGAGCGCCTTGCGAAGTTCGCTGTCGGCATCGTTGTACTGCTCACGCGCCATATAGAGCATGGCCATGCCGTTATGGAACAGCGCCTTGTCCAGCTTCTTGGACTTCTTCAAACCAAACGATAAATTCTCTTCGGCCTCATCGAGTTCACCAAGGCGAAGCTGAAGTTTGCTGAGAGCGTAAAGGCCGGGATAAAATTTGTTGTTCTTCTCAACCGATTTTTGGTACTGCTCCTTGGCCGCCTCGAGATTTTTCTGTTTCAGATAAATATCGCCAAGGATCAGATAGTTGTACTCATAGCTGGGATCAAGCTTGATCTCGCTGTTAAGCATCTCTATGGCACGGGTCGTATCCCCGCCATCAAGAACGTCGGTGATTTCCTTTTTTACATCTTGCGCCGCCAAAATTAACGGCAAAACGATCAATGCTGCCAGGATAACCAACGCTATCCGTCTTCCTGATTTCCTGTCAAATTGACTCAAGCTCAACACCTCACTTACGCCTAAAATTTAATCTGGTATAATAAAGCAATTCGCCCTTTTGTCAAGCTTTTTATTAAGAGCGTATTACTCATCGCCCGGCCGCTCACCCCTCTTGTTATATTTCCGCGAATAATACCTTATCCTGAATAAAAAATACAAAATAAGCAATATTCCGATTACCGTCTTGGCTGCCCCCGAAAGGCCTACCGCCGGCATAAAAAAGAGAATATAAAAACCGGCTATCAGAACAATAATCGCGGACAAAATGTTCACTATTTTCTGCGGCCGTGAATCATCCACTATTTACCTCCTGTTTATTATACAATAAAACCGGCCATTTCTTTCCCGTCATCTCCATTTCAAACTCCAAGTCATTGAACAACAATAAATATGCCGCCGCAACTGTTTCCTGAAAAATTGTTTAATCTTTCTCGTTCAACAGGTTACAGGGAACAAAAAGCCCCGGTTGCAATCCGGAAATTTATAATCGCAAATCATGCGCGATTTATGCGCGAATAATTCTATTGCCACCATAACCTAAGCAATGCCATGCGTTTAGCCAACCGGGGCAAAACCATCCCCCGAAAGCCAATCCAGCCTAATTCGTATATTTTTACTATTATCAAATATCAACAGCATTCGCCCGTCGAATCCGGTCGCTTTTCCTTCCAGATCTACCGCCGGCATAAACCTGAGCTTATCGGCAATATCATCGACCGCATAACGAAAGTAATCAGAGACCATATACTGGTATTTATGGGTTCTGACCCGGCCCAATGTGTCAATATTAACCAGTATTTCCACCGAATCCTTAAAAGATATAACCGAGCCATAAATGAAAATTCCATCCGGTATATTTCTCGGATATGGCGGGCTTATGACACGGTTCATATGCAACCTTGTCTCGAGACGATACCTTTCAAAATGGCCCACCTCACCCGCCTCAGAATCGGGGGGCCAGACAGCGGTGGGATATTTAATCAGATCAAACAGCCTGACTATCAGATAAAACCGCGAGTCGAAAGATCGACCATCCCGGGCCGCAGGCCTGAAACGGGCATGAAGCAGCACATTCGAGAGCAATTTCGAACACTCGGTCCCTATTGCGGCCAGTTCCGAAAAATCAATCATATTACCGAGCGAATCGATTTCGATCTCATAAACGACACCGGGGTAATCCAGCACATCCGGATCAGCCGGTCGAACGCCACAAAAATATGACGGAAAGTAATCTATACCCGGCAAAGTGAATCCGTTCATTCCGAGCGCTTTCTCCACCAGTTGATTGTCCAGGGCGCATTGCGGTTCGTCGAAAGGCAGATGCAGATAAGCGCGCGGCCGGTTATATTTGGATTTGAAGGTCAAATGACCCGGCAAAACGAACGGCTCGGGCACATCGTCGATGCGGGCCGGATAAAATCGGAGGCCTTCCAGCGTGGAGCTGATGCTTTCAATATACACATCTCTTTTCCGGGGCCGATAATCGAACGAGTCGACCGTCCCGGCCGCCGAAAGATAAAACTGAATATCGAAATTGATCGGGTAGGCGGCGAATAATACTTCATCACCTTCGACAGGCTCAAACTCGCTTTCCAGCGCGGGGAATTCCACGCCCAGTATTATCGGATTATCCGACGCAAGAACTCCTGAACACAGGAAAAATATGATCACGATCCAATGAAAACAAAATCTGTGCATCATCCAAAAATATATCTCAGTTTAACATCTGTCAATTATTACTTTATACTCCTGGAACAAATAATTAAATCAAAACTCCATTTTGATATATATAATTAATACACCCAAACAGACAAAATGATGGCCGCTTTTTATTCCTTTTCATGCCCCTGTAATCGCGATAGAATCGTACGCAACTCCCCGCGGTCGAATATTATCAAGCCGAATGCAAGCGAAACGGCCCCGACAACCAGGACCTCACCGAAAAACAGAGGCCACCCGGTCGGCCTTTTAAGATATGTCAGCAAATAACCGCATAAATAGGATACAAACAGCGCCCCGAGCGCCGAATATAAAACCGACAAATAAAAACGTGTTAAGTTAATATTCAAAACAGTTCTCATTATTAATGGCACCGCGAACAGATACATGATTATCTGTGGAACCGCCGTGCCATAGGCAATCCCGGCCAGACCATACCTGTCCACCAGCAAAATGCTCAAGACAAGATTAATTAATCCTTCGGCAATGATTACATACAATAAATAACGATGCCTGTCGATCCCATACATTACCGAGGCGGCAATCGCCTGCGGTAAAAAAACAGCCGCCGGGACAATAAGAATTTTTAAAATAAACGCTGATTGTTCGTATCCCGGTCCCATCCAGAGCCTTATCAGCGAATCACCGTAAATTAACGTTATACCGGCAATGACGAAGGTCAGGAAATAGAAATATTTCGTCCCCCGCGTATAAATAAAGCGGATATTTCCGATTTTATCCACCGATTCATAATGGCTGATTATCGGCCGCAGGGGAAAACTCACGGCATGAATCAAAGCCCTCAGATAAACAATAAATCCGGCCGCGATAGCATATTTCGTAACCGCACCGGTGTTTATAAAATAGCCGATCAGCACATTGTCGGTGTTGGATATAAAAAGCCAGGCGGCCGAGATAAGAAAACTGATAAATCCGTATTTTAACAGCAACCGGGCGCTGTCGCGATGAAACGACCCGAATTTTATTTTAACCCTCGGTATCAACCGCCTTAAAAAAAACGCCCCGATAATATATTTTAACTGGCTGAAAACAAGGAAAGCCAGGGCAAACGGAATCAAACCGTAACCGTTCCTGAGAAGAATTATTATCGTCACCGTCCTGAGAATGTCCTCCATAATCGTCAGACCGTAAACGACATCGTAGCGGTGGAAGGCACCAAGTGAATCACCGTGGCAAACCATGAAAAAACCGAGGGCGGTGTTCAGTCCGATTATTACCAGAACCACCCGCCCCTGATAAAGATACTGCCCCGGTATCTGAAGCCAGTCAAGGGCAAAAAACGAAAGCCCGAAAGTGACACCGATAACCACCAAACCGATGATACCGTATGCGGAAAAAGCGGTTCCCAACAGTGAATTAATCCTGTCATACTCTTCCCTGGCCATAAATCCCGATATGAATTTCAGCAGTGCCTGTTTGATGCCAAAATCAAGAATCACGACGTAGTTCAATATCGAAACCACCAGAACCCAAACACCATATTGATCGTCGCCCAGAGTATGAATGATAAACGGGTTTACCAGAAAAACCAGCAACACTCGTATTGCCAGAGAGGCCCAACTGCTGAAAATATTCCGACCGAACTGTCTTATAAGATTTGGCATAATTCTATATGATAAAACATTTTAGATCGGAATAAAACAGGTTTAATGATAAATACCGGGCGGTTAAAACATGAAGCCGACCGCGCAACCGGGCACGACTCAACAGGCGGGCGGCGGTCCGCCCTTGTAAAGATAACTGATCAAGTATGACACATCGAGCAGGTTAATCGAACCACTGCCGTCGACATCGGACATATCCGGCCTCGACGGCGGCTCGCCTCCCATGTACAGGTAATCGATAATGTATAATATATCCAGAAGATTTATGGTTCTGTCTTCATTGGCATCGCCGCAGAGAAGATATTCGTTTACCATGACGGCGATCCGATCGATAAAATACTCGGTGCTGACAAGATCGATATCTCCGTCACCGTCAAAATCCGAGGCCGCCAGCGAATACGGTATACTGGCCACATCGACCCGGTTTTGCCCGGTGAATGTACCGTCGTCATTATTCAAAAATAAAGATATATCGTTGGAACCTTTGTTGGCCGAAACCAGATCGAAATCGCCGTCACCGTCGAAATCAGAGCTTAATAGAGCAACCGGCCCCGACCCGGCATCCATCCTCGCCACTTCGTCAAAAACGCCAAAACCCCGGTTAATCAGCAGGGCAATTTCTCCCGACCCCTCATTGGCAACCGCCATATCCACAAAACCGTCGCCGTCGATATCCAAAGCGGCCGGCGCACAGGGGCCGCCCTCCATCGGGATACGCCTTTCGGTGATAAATCCCTCCCCCGACGGATTATAGACCACGACAACCTCACCATTGTCCCTCAATGCGGCGCCGACATCGATATCGCCGTCACCGTCAAAATCATGTGCCGTCAAACCCTCCGCCGTGCCGCCAATATCATAGGGATCGGACGCGACAAACTCTCCGCCGCCCGAATTAAGCAACAAAACCACATACCCGGAGTCGCTTTCGGAGAACAGCAAATCTCCGAATCCATTACCGTCAAAATCGGCGGCGCAGATACAGTTCGGCGTCCCGTCGATTTCTATGATAATCTGCTGCGCAAATATCCCGCCACCGCTGTTCATCAAAACCGAAAGATCACCCGAACCACGGTTGGCTGTCACCAGATCGGGACGACCGTCATTGTCAAGATCGGCGGTCAGAATACATTCCGGTTGATCGCCGACCGGGAAAGACCGCGATAAACCAAAATACCCCACCTGATCACTATACAAAACCTTCACATTATTGGTATTCCTGTTGGCAACAGCCAAATCGGCCCGCCCGTCAAGATCGAAATCGGCCGCTGCAACCGACCGCGGTCCGTCACCGACAGCATACGAAGTATCGCTATAAAGACTGCCCGTTCCCCCATCCACCATCGCCGTAAACGACCAGGCATAACTCTTTTCCAGCGGCACATCAAGATCGGAACGAATATTTTCGGTAAGAATCCCCGTCACCACTTCACCATACAAGAAATCATCATCGGGAGTGAAAAACGCCGTCCGCGTATTATTGTCATATATAAACGTGCCCGGGCGCCGCCCGGTCAGGCTGCCGGTGACCACAAATGTCGAATCGTTTATCGTCCCGGCATCCATACCGACATTGAATGTTACACCGAGACCGCTTTCGACGGCAACATTTTCGGCATACGGCGCCGGATCGATGGATTCGATCACAATGGCAAGATTATCCATGAAAGTAATGCTTTTACTGAGATTACTGGCAACGGCCAGGTCAATATCTCCGTCGCCGTCAAAGTCGGCGGTAACAGCCGCGTTGGGATTCTCCCCGACGGTATAATGAGAATGCGGCACAAATCCTCCGGTTCCATTATTTATCAAAATCGAAATACTGCCGTCTCCTCGATTGCATGAAACCATATCCGGCCGACAGTCATCGTTAAAATCGCCGCTCGCCAGCGACATCGGATTAAATCCCACCGGGACCATCGAAGAAAAAACGAACTCACCAAAACCGATATTCAGATAGACCGACAACTCATGAGTTCCTCCGTTGGCCACTATCAGGTCGAGATCGAAGTCATCATCCACATCGACCGCAATGGCATCGAGGGGGTTAATCCCGGCCTCGACAACAAGCAACGAGTCGAAAACACCATAGCCGTTATTTATAAGAACCGAAACATTGCCGCCTTCAAGATCGGCAACAATCAGATCAATATCACCGTCGCTGTCAATATCCGCCGGATAAAGAGAATTCGGATAGTCGCCGGCCGGATAACTTCCCTGCCCGGCAAAAAACCCGCTGTCGATATGCTGAAGGATGGTTACATTATCCGAACCCCCGTTGGCTACGGCCAGATCGAGATCGCCGTCACCGTCGAAATCACCCGATACCGCCGCCAGCGGAAAATTCCCGACATCATAAGCGACCGCCGCCATAAACGCGGTATCGTTATCATTGATCAATACCGAAACGCTGTTGTCGTCGAAATTGACCGCCGTTAGATCAAGGTCGCCGTCACAGTCGAAATCGGCGGCATGCACAACCCTGGGCCCGTCGCCGACGGGATGCCCGCTGTCCACTGCAAAATTATTATCACCGTCATTGTAAAGAACGGCCAGATTATCTTCGTCATACAAAGCCGCAACCAGGTCGATATCGCCGTCCCCATCGAGATCAGCCGGAAAAATCGACTCCAGGGCACTGTCGAAATCACAAATACCGGAAAGACCGAAGGCGCCCGTTCCACCCGTTACGCCCGCTGTGAACGACCATGCGTAGGGTGTATAAAGCCTGATTCCCGATGACGATTGAATGTCATCGGTCAGCATCACACTGAACCGCTCCCCGGGACGAAGAGCGTCGTTTGGGGTAAATACGGCGGTGGCCGACAGGCTGTCATAGATGACTGTACCGGGGATGGTCCCCGAAAGACTCCCGTTTACATAAAACGACATATCACTGATCGAAGCCGCATCCATATCCGAATCGAATACGACCGATATATCAACCGGGATGTTGTCTTCACAGGAGTTCCTTGCAGGAATGGTCTGGAGAACATAATTGTGCCGGTTCAACAGTACTGAAATATTGTCGTTGACGCTGTTGGCCACGGCCAGATCGAGATCGCCGTCGCCGTTAAAATCCGCGGCGGCAATACCCTTCGGATGAGAACCAACCGGATTGTGCGAGTGGCATGAATACCCCCCGGCGCCGTCATTATCGAGCACTGTAACGTCGGCCGACAATTCATTAGCGGTAATCAATTCCGGGTCACCATCGCCGTCGATATCGCAGGCCGTCATGGAAATCGGCCCGCCGCCGACAGCGATATTTTCCGTTGAGGAAAACACCCTTTCCCCCTCATTGAAGACTATCGCAACAACCGACAAATTATAACAGGCGGCCGCCAGATCGTTTAATCCGTCGCCGTTCAAGTCGCTGATTAACAGCGCATAGGGAATATTAGAAATATTTACTTTACAGGGAGCTTCGAATGAACCGCCGCCGTCATTGTATAAAATCAAGATCCCGGGCGTATCGAGGTTGGATGCGACAATATCGATACCGCCGTCATTGTCGACATCACCGGCGCTGACGGCCGATGACGTTCCGCCGAGCGGAAAAGATACCGTGTCCGACAGCATACCCCCGCCGTCATTGAGTAAAAGAAACACTCTTGAAATTTCATTGCTGACAACGGCAATGTCAATCGCACCGTCACCGTTGAAATCCGCGGCCGCCGGCGCCGTACAGGTGAATCCGAGTGTATAATCGACGCGACTTTCTATTGTCCCGTCGCCGCCGTTGAAAAGAACCGAGATACCGGACTCGGAATAATTGGCCGTAACAATATCCATGTCATCGTCGCCGTCAAGATCGGCCGCCGTTATTTTACGAAGATCCGAATTCAGCGGATATTGAATATCCGGCGAGAAATTCCCGATCCCGTCGTTTTTCAGAACGGTGATACTTCCCCCGGAACCGCGGTTCCCGCTGATCAAATCGACATCGCCGTCACCGTCCATATCGGCGGCATGCACCGCCGAAGCCTCGTCACCGGCGGGGTAATCCTGATGTATATGCAGCCGACCGCCCCGATCGTTGCCGGCGATCGTAAAGGTCCACGCGAAACTCTTTTCGATATGCAACCCGTTGATGGCCTTGATACCAACCGTAATCACCACCGTAACCAGCTCGCCCGGCACAAAATCACTCGTCGGTGAAAAAGTAGCCCACCTCGAACCGCCGTCGTAATATAAGGCGCCGCTGTGCCGTCCGCTGATCGAACCATTGACAACAATCGTGTTGTCGTTGATACTTGCGGGATACATGTCGAGATTGAAATGAACCTCGATATTCTGATCGACGGATGCCTGCTGTTCATTTTGTACCGGCGACACCTCCGTTATCTCGGGGGTCTGCGCATGGAGCAGGGAAACTCCCGACAACAACAAAAGAACCGGCAAACAGGCAATTATTTTGAGATACCAGTGCATCTCAACACCTTACGTATCAGATTCATGTTTTTTATTCGAACCCGAAGGTCCGGAAGTAAAGCAGTAAAGACCAAAGTAATCAAAGCGAAGACATTATTTCAGATCCTTTACACATATGACCTGAGAATATATATCCTCCTCCAGCATGTGTCAAGATATTGCGACCATATTAATACATTATTAACGGAAGATATCCGGCGGCCGCGGACCGCATTAACAAATCTGAAATATGACCTTCCTTTCCGCTTGATCAGGGACAGTTCAAAGCCGGCCCTGCACGGTACAAATAATTTATCAGAACCGTTACATCAAAAAGATTTATCGACCCGTTACCGTCCACATCCATGGCGCCCAACGGATCGGACGGCGGACCGCCTCTGTATGCATGGTCAATTATAAAAACCGCATCCATGATATTAACCCGGGTGTCATTATTGGCGTCGCCGCAAAGATAATCGCAGACGTCACCCTTGCCGTCGTTGTCCAGATCGGCCTGATCCGGATTGTAATCCTCCGGACAATTATCGCAAATATCACCGAGACCGTCCTCGTCCGTGTCGGTTTGAGTCGGGTTGGAACTCTCCGGACAATTATCGCAGGCATATCCGATTCCGTCACCGTCGGGATCATTTCTGGCAATACGCTGAACACCCCACCCCGATCTCAGGTAACTGCCGTCCTGCGCCTGCACCGACCAGAATATATCGCAGTCCTGCCGGGTGTCGCGATAAATCGTCCAGCTCTCGTTGTGCCCGACATTGGGCGACCAGAGTGGCGTCACACCCGACAAAATATCATGCCCGCCCGATGTCGTCCCGACCCTGAGATTGTATTTGAGAAGCGCCTCCGGGGTGTTGTCGTCGAGCGTCGCGTTCCAGCTGAAGGTAATCGTCGAATCCGTAACCACCGCATTCAAGCCGCCCGGCGCGGCCGGCGGATAATTCGATCCCGAATCGGCCGCATTGAAATAAATGTATCCGTCACAACCGGCCGCATCGATAAAACCGTCATCATCAAGGTGCCCCAGCGCCATCCAGAGCGGCCAGGTTTCGCCGGATTCCGTCAGGTTACCGAAACCGTCATTAAAATACCCCGGCGCAACATCCTCGTCGCCGTCACAATCGACATCGGCCGACCTGTACATCATCACATCCGCGGGACGGCTGATCGGACTGCCGTAAACCTCGAAGCCGCCGGCGCCGTCGTTGAGATAACGGTAAACACTGAGGGTAAGATATTCGGGCAGGAGTATATCAAGATAACCGTCGTCGTTCAGGTCGGTAAAGGTCCCCCAGGGATAACCGGTACTGTAGGTGTCCATGAGCTGAACCGAGGGTTCGAACACCCGGCCGCCCTGATTCGAATATATCGCCGAAGCCAGCGCATTGTTGGACCACAGCAGATCAAAATCACCGTCATTATCGAAGTCTCCGACATCGACATCCTTGGAAATACCGTTGGGGAAAATATCCTCGACAAGAAACCCGCCCTCTCCGGTATTCCATAATATATTGGCGGGATACGTATAACCGTGGCCGTTGACGACAATATCAGGAAGGCCGTCATTATCCAGATCCGCGACCCGCCCTCCGTATACCTCGCCGGGGGAAACATCGATGGAAACCTCAAACGCAAAATGACCGGCGCCGTCATTGAAATAAATATTGACATAATCTTCATAGCAGTTCACGAAATCGAGATCACCGTCGTTATCGAGATCGGCAAGGTCATTACTGCCGGCCATCAAACCGAGAGAATCAAACAGGACAAACGATCCCGAACCGTCACTGAGATATACCCGATCGGAAATTATATCGTTACTTCCGTCATTATTAAGATCGGCCACCATATTTTCGCAATTTCCCCCGATAAATATATCCGATTTAATAAATACCTGACTCGCCGCAAAACGCCACGACATAAGAATCAAAATGACAAATATCGATACCGAGAAAAGCCTCGCTGCTCTTACCATAATTCTCCCCTCCGGCAATCCTCCCGCCGATTCTCTAATCATTACAAATTTAAAATCCCTTCTCGGGCATACCCGCAGTTCCTTTGCAAGTATAACGCTCATCCGAACATTTTGTTGAAATAAAACAACTTATACTCAAATCCGCGCCGGCCATCCTTTCCCTATCGAGTCATTATCCGCCCACTAATTAAGGGTATATCATCCTGATTATCTTACGACTAAAAACGTTTAATCGTCCAAATATCTCCGAATTCTGATTACGGGCCGGCCAACCGCGAAACATATCCCGCCGCCAACCCGTATCGCATAATGATTTCACTGATATCATAGCGTCCTTGTTTTAAAGGCCCCGATAAAGTATTCGTGATGACTATAAGGCAGAAAAATCTGCGAATAGAAATATTTTGAAACAATGTCAACATCCCGAACCTGCCGGGCTATAAATACCGCCCCCGGCAACAAAACGGCCGGGAAACTCCGTTTCGATCCGGCAAATCAATTATTGTCGTTGTAAATAATATACAACAAATTACATTTTAGTCAACCGCTTATTTAATAACTGCCTGCAACAGAAACCCTTACGGACACACCGGACCCGGGCCGCCCTTGTAAAGGTAGTCCAGCAGATACGTTATATCCAGCAGGTTGGATGTGCCGCTGCCGTTGGCGTCACCGGCCGACGACGGAACGGGATCGGGCCCCGAATTATATAAATATTTGATCAGGTAGGTTACATCCAGCAAATTCACGATACCGTCATGATCGGCGTCACCGCAAACATAGTCAAGAGTAATCGAAGCATTTATATAGGTCGGATTAAAATCGATCACCGGACCGAAAAAGGCCGGCATATAAGACTGATAACCGTCAAGTTCTATAACCGCTGTCTGATCGGCCGTGGCTCCCGAGGGGATGATGAAATAAACCTTGAGAACCGGCCCGTACCCCGCCTCCAGATCGGGCGTGGCAATATTGTTATTAAGCAGGGAAAAGGTCATGCGATTATTTAACGGATCGAAACTTATCTGTTTTTTCTGATCAAAATAATTGGTCCGGCAGCCGTCCGTCGAAAATGAAGAATACACAAGGCCGAGATCGCCCCCGTACTCGAGCGGGATACGCAGCGACTGCAGGGGGACCGTGTTGCGGCCGTATATAACCAGTTCGACCGTACCGCCCGGGTCGCCCTTGGCACTCATGCCGATCAAAGTGTCGGCCAGCACGGTAATATATTTTATCGTATGATAATTCGATATCTGACCGCCCGAATTTATTTCCACCGTCACATCATACCGACCCGGCGATTCATATGTATGAATAGGCGACTTTTCGAACGCCGAATCACCGTCACCGAAATCCCATTTCCAGCTGTCCACCACAAGATCGGAAAGACCGTCGAACTGCACCGCCAGCGGGACATCGCCCCATGTCGTATCGGCGCTGAAATGCACCCCCTGGTCCGGCTCGATTTTGGTCACCGCAAACTCTTCCATCGGTGAACAACCCTCCCAGTTGCAATGGAGGTCATCGATCGTATACCATGCATTGTGGCTTCCGCCCCAGCCGTAATTCATATGAACCTGGGTAAGAGTCTCGACCTGACGCCAGCCGTCGCCGACTATCGAATGCAGGTAAATCCTGTATTGCCACGGCCGCCCCTGCTCCGCTTCGGTCATGAGAATATTGGACCAGGCCTGGGGACCGTAATCGGCTCGCTCATGGATCTCGATCCAGTCGTGATAGCGGAAAAATGTGGGAAAAACATCGGCCGCGTCGGCCGTATACGCACCCGAACCGCAGGCGCCGTAATCCATCATAAAAGCCACCCCGGTTTCATAGCACAATTCGGCCACCGCCGCCTGCTCCTCCGGGCTGTCATAAATGCTGTGGGAATTATGAATATTTTCCCAGTCATACGAATCATTGAAATCGGCCGACAGCAACGCCCCATCGGTCGAACCGCCGCACGAATTATCACCGTACCAGTAATAGGTCAGATCGCCCGTTCCTTCCGGCGGCCACTGATAATAATTCAAAATCTGCGACGCCGCCGTCGCCACACATCCGACCACCGCCCGGCCGCCGTCACCGATCGGACAGTCGTTGTAATACGGGCCGTTCTGGTGCCAGTTACTGGCCAGCAAGGGTCCGAATTCATCCATAGCACGAACCGCCTTGGTCGTCAGATTATCGAGGAAAACCTTCTCGTCGGTCAGAAAATACTGCCATTCCTGTTGATGCTCCACACCCGAAATTCGATCGCCTTTCTCGGTCTGAATCGCCTCGAGACTGCCGTAATAATCGACAAAAAGCCGCGACCGATGCTGCAGGACATCCCTCATCATGGCTGGAAAACCGTAAACCTCACCCGGCGTCAGATCGAAATCGTTCTCCTCGGAACAGGCCATTACCGGTGGAAGATCCTTCAGGACGGGAACAATGATATAACCGGTCGGCGAAACATTATAGCATCGCGCAATAACCGTATCGTTCATTACGATTTCATCATATCCGGTAATCTCGGGGTTATCGGAGCCGGCCCATTGCCCGTGCTGAAATGTCATATAATTCAGCCAGTTATTTGCAACAAGCTGCATCTCATCCATTTCCGCCGTCTCGGCCATAACCGAAATCGGTATCAGAAACATTGTGAATACAGCCAGACAGATTTTTGTCATTTTTCGAATTGATATCGAGTGCATAGCCTTCCTCTTAAGTTTTAGGCGTTTCATATAGCAGGCGGTAGTAAGGCGGAACAATATAATATAATCATAAGCCGTTTATTGTCAAGCAAATATAATATACGCAATCACGCCGGTTACCCGACCCTCTCTATTACTTATAATTCTGTTATCGGCGCTTATCTCCTTTATTTGCCCCATTATTTTTCAGGGCACAACGGTGTTTCGCCATCCTTATAAAGATACCGGATCAGATGCGTAACATCAAGTATATTGAGACCGCCGTCACCGTCGGCATCACCCGCCGCCATCGGCTCCGGTTCCGGGCCGCTCTTGTACAGGAAATTTATAAGGTAGGTAACATCGAGTATATTCAAAACCGCGCTCCCGTCGGCGTCCCCGCATATATACTCCGGCGGCATAAACGGCAAAGCCCCGATATCGCTGCGAGAACCGTCCGGATCATTGTAGCTCGCGCCGGGATGCCCGGCGTCGATACAGGGCGAACCCGCCAGAAGACTGAAATCATGCTCCGCCGGACCGGCGAGCAACGGGTCCTCAAAAATGCAGTTGGGACCCGGGGTGCAGCTTCAGCCGAAGTCGCTGTGATTGTCCGAATAACACACATAATCCAGTTCGGCATATGAACCATCCGTGGCCGTCCCGGAGGAACGCGTGATTATACAGTTCAAAACGGTCGCCTGACCGCTGCCGCAATATGTCGCCGATTTATTGGCATTAAAGGTGCAGTTGAGCACATAAGCCTTACCGGACATGATCCAGACACAGGTCTTGCCGCTGTTCTGGTAAAAAATATTGCGCTCGATGGTCGGTACACCGATTGAATCCGCGCAGGCGATAACCGCTATTTCGAGCTTATCGACTACCAGATTATAACAAAAAATGTTGTTTTGAATTACCGGGGAACTGCCGTTGCCGATGAAAACTGTATGGCTGTTCCCGCCGCCCGAAATGGTAAAACCCGAAAATTCGGTCTCTTCCGAATTGCCCCCCGCAATAGTCACCGTAAACGAATCGGGATCGGCCGGCTGAAGAAACGTCGAATCGGCACCCTCGACTGAAGTCACCGTCAGCGACTTGCCATGAAATTCGATGTTTTCGACATATAAACCGGGCATCGCCAGAATCGTATCGCCGTCGGCCGCGACATCTATTCCCTCCTGGATAGTCACCTTATCAAAAGGAATAACAATTGTCTCCGAAATTGCATATGAATTAAATAATATGATTATCAGAATTGTAAACCCGATCGAAAGGCTTTTCATGTCTCCCCGCGGTGGCTGATTTAAATATTTATTGAAATAATAGTAAATTTGTCCTGTTTGTCAACAGAGAATTTCATTCAGTTCAGGATTGACCGGAGTAATTGAACACCTTAAAATGGAATAATTGAAAATAAAACTGCTTAATTCCATAAATGATAAATGGAGATACCATGAAAACGAAAATTCAAAAGAAAAAAAAGAAAAAGAGACTGCTCGAGGGCGAAGATATATGCCGCCTGAATGTCATCGCCTCGGTGGCCATGTCGCCCGATGAAACAAAGATCGCCTACACCGTCGAAAATATTTCCGACGATAAAAAGAAATATTTCTCACGACTGCACGTCGCCGATGTAAAGACCGGCGAATCCCGGCAATATACTTTCGGCGAAGTTTCCGACGGGATACCGGTGTGGTCGCCCGACGGCCGCTATATCGCGTTTACATCCACCCGCGACAAAAAATCCGGCATCTATGTCATACCGACCGCGGGCGGCGCCGAAAGGAAAGTTATCGAAGCCGAGGGCGGCTTCTCCAACCTGAACTGGACACCCGACGGCCGGGAACTGGTCTATATGTTCCGCTACAGCGACTCGCATTTCATCGAGAACGAAAAAGAAAAAAAGGAACCGCCGCTCTACCGGCATATCACGCGCATCTACTTTCGGCTCGATGGCGCCGGTTTTCTCCCGAAGGATCGCTATCATATATGGAAAGTCAATGTCGAAACCGGGAAAAGCAAACAACTGACAAAGGGTAAATATGACGAGATGTATCCGTCCGTCTCGCCCGACGGCAAAAAGATTGCCTTTGTCTCCAACCGCATGCGTTATCCCGATATAGATTATCAGTACGATGACATCTTTATTATTCCGATCGACGGCGGTAAAGAAAAAAAGGTGCCTACCCCCAAAGGGCCAAAAGCCGCCGCGGTCTTCTCCCCCGACGGAAAAAAACTGGCCTATCTCGGCCATGACAAACCGGATGAAGGCTGGGGAGTCACCAATATCCATGTCTGGACAGTCGGCGTCGCCGGCCGTCCCGCCGCCAAAAACCTTATCCCGAAATTCGATCGCCAGGCAATCGACGCCACCATTGCCGATATCGGTGAGGGCCTGGGCGGCGCCGCCATCAATTGGTCGCCCGACGGTAAACGAATCTATTTCAGCGCCTCCGATACCGGCTCGACACATATTTTCTATGTGCCCCCGCGCGGCGGCCTGCCCACCCGGGTAACACAGAAAAAATGCCACATCAAGGGATTCAGTATTAACGGCCGGGGGAAAAATATCGCCGCCGTTTATTCCGATCTGACCACCCCGACCGATCTGAAAGTAATGCCCGCCGTCTTCGGCGGCGACAAAAAGGCGCAAACTCTGCTGACACCGAACCGAAAACTCTTCGCCGAAATCGAATGGCCCAAAACCAAAGAAGTCTGGTTCAAGGGACACGACGGTTTCGAACTTCAGGGCTGGCTGGTAACACCGCCCCGCTTCGATAAAAAACGCAAATACCCCGCCATCCTGGAAATCCACGGCGGCCCGCGCGCCCAATACGGATTCTCATTCTTCCATGAGATGCTCTGGCTGGCAACAAAAGGCTTTGTCGTCTTTTACACCAATCCGCGCGGCGGACTGGGACGGGGTGAAACATTCGCCGATGCCATCACCGCCAGCTGGGGTGAAATCGACTATCTCGACTGTCTCTCGGCGGCCGACTATATGGAAGAACTGCCCTATGTGAACAAAAAACGTATAGGCGTCACCGGCGGCTCATACGGCGGCTTTATGACCAACTGGATCGTCGGCCACACCAATCGCTTCAAAGCGGCCGTCACCCAGCGCTCGGTGGTCAATCTGGAATCATTCTTCGGATCGTCCGATATGGGCTACTCCCTCAGCAAAGAGTTCAAGGGCCTCCCCTGGAACGAACGGGAAACATACCGGAAATATTCACCCCTGACCTATGTAAAGAATATCCGGACACCTCTTCTGATTATCCACTCGGAGCAGGATCTGAGATGCAATGTCGAACAGGCCGATGAGCTGTTCACTTCATTGATGATGCTGAAAAGAAAAGTCGAATATGTCCGTTTCCCCGGTGAACCCCACGGACTCTCCCGGCACGGCAGACCCGACCGGCGCCTGGCCAGACTGGATTGGATATTCAAGTGGTTTGATAAATACCTGAAATAACGGGGAATTTTCTAAAACAGAACAAGGCTGTCGACATCCGGTTGACGGCCTTATTTATTTCGGCCTAAAACCCGTTTGCCTGGAGATGTTTTTCGGCCTCCGAAAGCGTCCTGTATAACTTTGTGATGTTAGCCGCCTTACTCTTCTCGATCATCTGCTTCAACTGCCGCATCGTAACCGGATTATCGATGACATAAATCGAAACCACGGCGCCATTATCCAGGCTCCAGTGCATATGTTCACCGATAATATCGATAATATCCGGATATGATGATTTCCAGTTGGTCAGAATCGTCAGTTTGGCCCAGCGGTCGCCGTGAAGAGGCTTGGATTCCTCAACATAGTCGTCATGATAATTCCTGGCGGTTTCGGCCTTCCAGATACCGTAAATTTTTGCCGTTACAAGCTTTCTGTCAGTATTGACATCAATATTGTAATGCATGCTTAGATTCATAGTCTAACCCCGAAAAAGCTGACAACAACCCGCCTTTTGTATATATAATACAATCAATGGATGTCAAACATCAAAAACCATTCTGCTTCAGAAAGCGGTCGCCCTCTTCGACAGATTGGAATACCTTACTGATGTTCTTCGTGCCCCCAATTGTGAACATTCTTTTAAGTTGCGACAAAGTCACCGGATTATCAATGATATTTACCGATAGCACCATTCCGTTCTCGACACACCAGCGCAGATGCTCACCGATTACATCGACAACCTCGGGATATGATGATTTCCAGTTTCGCAGGTCTATAATTTTGCCCCACTTAACTTCACCAAGCTTGGCCGCCTCGGCAACAAAATCCTCATGATAAGAGTGTGCGGTTTCCTCTTTCCAGATACCGTAGATTTTCTCTCTGATGATTTTCCGATCCGTATCAGCCTCTATTGTATAATTCATACTTATGCTCATATCCGCTCCAATTGGATTAAAAGGACGGCAGAAATATCTCTAATGGCGGCAAAAGATATCGTAAATTCGATGCCTTAAATAACTGTTAAATACAAAAATGTCAATTGTTTTTTTAGTGCCCCATAAAAACAGATGCCGCCGTCTCCGGCGACATCCTTCTGGGAGGGACTATGTGTAAGGCACTATATTATACGCTTAAGAGCCCAAATTGATAAAAAAAACTTCGGGTTTTTTGCTTTTTTTGCTTTTTTTCTCATTAATTTAGACCCAGCAACACCATTATTTATCTCAATCGGTATCAATACTGGAATTTATGACATATTATACCCGAATTCGGGTACCGGCGGATGGTCAATAACGCTTTTTCAGCGATAAAAACATCCCCACAAAAACGATAAGCGTTCCGATCCAGAGAAGATTTATCCCCGGCTTTTTCGAGACATCGAGAATCAATTTATCCGGCGGTCCCGACTCGATCAACCCCGGTATCGACAATAAAACGACCCCTTCGTCGGCGTAAATCCTGTCCAGTGTCACCTTATACTCGCTCCCGCCGAATAGAGGAACCGGCTCCGATTTCATACCGCCCTGCGATCCGTCGGATGACAACATCGGCGTCACCGTCTCGGTTTCCCCGCCGTGCGATACTTCCAGAACGGCGCCCACCGTCATAGCCCCCGACGAGGCATGCGAACCGACCTCGAATCCGGTGAAAGTGATCTCGAAATCACCCACCGTCTCGCTCATCCCCTTGCGAAGCATCAAGCCCTGTCCGGACGAAAGCTGCTGAATTTCCTGCGGCGAAAAATAAAGATCATAAGCCAGGCTCTTCCGAATGTACGGGCGTTTCATGATACCGTCCAGACGCCGGGTATAAAAATACTGCGGGCGACCCTCGATTTTGTTGCCGTCATGATCCAGGGTAAGCAATATTTCATTCTGCTCGGTGTCGATTGTCCCCGAGATACCATGATATGAAATATCGAATCCATACGCCTCCTGCGACTGCGACCGGGGGATAACCAGATTGTAATTGGTCGAATAGGCCGATGAGGCCAGTATCCCGATCAGCATAAGTGCAAAACCGAAATGAGTCAGGTAGCCGCCGGCGGCGCCGATATTACCCGGTATGTATTTTTTCAAAATAACCACATGCGCCCCGGCCCCGGCCGATGCGGCCGCGATAAAAAACAGGTATTCCACATTTTCGACACCAAGGATCAATGAGACGGCCAGTCCGATTACTCCAACCGCCAGCGATAAAAATAATTGCCTGCGAAAATCCGGCAAACCGAGATAAATAATTATCCCTGATAAATATATAAGCAAAGTTACGGCAATCGTGAAACTCATCAAATCGGTCAGCCAGAAAACCGCCGCCGCGACCAGACCGATCGCCACACCCGTCAAAATTTTTGTATCTAATTCGGGAGTTTTCTCCCCCGCACCCCTGATAAACGGGCTAATGGTTATGAACAGGCTGATCAGAATGGCGAATGGAAACGCGAAGGTATTGTAAGTCGATATCTCCGCCGCCGCCGGATTGTCCGAGGTGTACTGCGTTACAAAGGGCAGCGACGACCAGAACAGCACCACCAGACCAAGCGCAACCAGCAGAAGCATCCCGACAAACATTATAAAGTCCCGCGAAAGCAGGCTGTAATTGAGCGGCTTTCCGATCATGTCGGGCGTTCGCATGAAAATGAACAACACCAGCGACAACAACAGGTACAGAACCACGAACGATATCAGAACCGCGTTGGCGCCGAGATCGACAAACGAATGCACCGAGAAATCCGCCAGCACCCCCGATCTCGTCAGAAATGTCCCGTAAATAACCATCAGAAAAACCGATATCGTCAGCAACAAATTTGTCCGTCGGAGAGAGCCGGAACGTTTCTCGATCAAAATACTGTGTATCAACCCCAGCGATACCACCCAGGGGATAAACGAGGTATTCTCGACCGGGTCCCAGGCCCAGTAACCGCCCCAGCCGAGCGTCTTATACGCCCAGTAACCACCCAGGACATTGGCAATGGCCAGCGACAACGATGTGAAAATAATATATGGAAACGAAATCCTGATCCAGTCGGTATAATCCTTTCGAACCATCGCCGCCAGCACCAGCGCAAACGGCACCCCGGCCATGGCATAGGCCACGAACATAATCGGCGGGTGAATCACCATCCAGGGGTCCTGTAAGAGCGGATTCAAACCGGCCCCATCGGCCACCGCGAAACCAAGTTTCTTGAACGGCGAAAGGGTCAGCATCATAATTGTCAGGAACAGGTTGATAAGAGTGTAAAATGTCATCGCCCATGTCTTGTAGCGACCGCCCTTCGACAGGATTATCAAACCGAACAATCCGCTGAAAAACGCCCAGAGAAGATATGTTCCCTCCTGGCCGCCCCAGAATGCCGAGAGTAAATAGAAAAACGGCAGATCGGAGGACGAGTATCCATACACGTACTCGATCGAAAAATCATGCGAAAAAAACAGATAAAAAAGATAAACAACCGCCCCGGTGATGAAAACGATAAACAGATAATACGCCTTTGTCCCCAGATCGAGGAGGCTCCGTTTTCCGATTGCGGTTATAAAAAAAGCCAGCCCCGAGAGAATTGCCATCCCCAGAGCCAGGTATATCGCGAGATCGCCCGGCTGTCCTGATACCATATTTTTAACCCTGATCCCCTTCTGCAAGACCTTGATATTTCGAGGGGCACTTGACCAGAAGTTTTTCCGCCATGAATCCCTCCTCCCCCGGTTTGCCGCGCACCAGTACCGATGTGGCCTGATCGAAGTTTCCGGGGACAACCCCCTTGTAGATTATCCTGAGCCGATCGGCCCCGATCGGATTATCCGCTTTCATATCATAAATGGAAAAAATCAGCCGGTTATTATCGGCATCGAAATTGACATCGTCGAAATCGATTTTGCCCGCCACCTGCACCGTCCGGGTGGCGTTTCTCGCCTCCTCGAAAGTAACATATTTCACGGTCGTTCTGAAAAACGCCGATGCCCCCCACGCGACAAAAACGATTATTATGATTATACCGATGATATACTTAGCTTTCATCTCTCTTCTCTATTCTGGTCAGCCTCTTATCTATCGCCAGTAAATATAAAAATATCCCGACCCAGATTATCAGAACAACTATCATGACAATAATGTTCGCGTCCATTATCATTTCTCCGGCATAAATTTATCGGCCGCTTTCACCGCGCGCAGCGAAAGATTGTATATCCACACAAAGAGGGCGGTGAATACAGCCAGCGAACTGAAAAATATGGCCGCCACCATCCCGCCCATGGAAATATTACCCTCGCTGTCAACCACCGAATCGGAGGGATGTTGCGAAAAATCGGCGTACAAACGGGGCAATATGAAGATCAAGAATATGGCCGAGACCGCAAACAATATCGACAGCACCGCCGACAAGGTCGCCCGGCTCTCGGCGTTGGGAAGGGCCGATCGAAGCGCAAAATATGCCCCGTATATTATCAGCAGTATAAATACGGAGACTTCCCGAATTTCCGACCAGTTCCAGAATTCACCCCAGGTCATTTTGGCGAAAATCGAACCGGTCACCGTCGCCAGAATAGCGAAAACCAGTCCCAGCCGGGCGGCCGTGACCGCCTTGGTATCATACTGCATATCCCGTGTCTTTAAATAGCGAATGGAAAAAATCATCGAAAGAACAAAGGCGAATGAGGCCACCCAGGCCTGAGGCACATGAAAATAAAAAATACGATAAACCTCCGCGTCACCCAGCGATATGGCCGGGTTCATCGGCGATGGTGTCGCAAAGGCCGCGATTATAACCGCAGACATGGCCGCAAATATCAGTATTTTCCACCACATAATTTAATTTCCCTGTTATACGCCTCGTCTCAAACCATATTTAAGAAAAAGATCAACAAATTCAAACCGATTTTACTCATTTAAGCTCATTGACGCCACACAAAATCGAACAGCATTACCGAAATCGTCACCATCACCACATCATAGGCGACCAGAAGCTGCAACGCTGCCGAAATATCGCCGAATCCGCCGCCGCCGAAGGCAACTTTGGTGATCTCTATCGACGCCATAAGAAGCGGCAACAGTATCGGGAACGACAGGACGGTGAACAGCGCCCCTTTCACGGTCGCTTTGGCCACGATAGCCGCGATTATCGTCGTCGCCCCGGCCAATCCTATATCCCCCAGCGCCAGACCGATCAGAAACACCGGCCAGTTCTGCGGCGATACTTTGAGGAGAATTATAAACAGCGGCACGATTATAACCGACAAAACCGCCAGCAGGAGCAGATTAAAAATAAGCTTGCCGAAAAATATGACCAGCCCCTCGGTGGATAATTTCAAAATCAGCGCCGTCCCGGCATCCTCCTCCCGAATAAACACCTGCGCCAGTCCCGACATCGCCGCGAAAAACAAAATTACCCAGAATAAAGCCGCCATTAAATCGCTGTCGGGTGTAATCAGGCCCAGCGCCATCGATATAACCGTCAGCGTCACCAGCGCGAACATCAAAATCGAGTTGACCGCGTAACGCGTCCGAAACTCGGCCGTGATATCCTTCCGCGCCACCGCCAGGACCTTAGCCGCCCAATTTACAGAACTGCCCGGCAAGCGAGTACTCCTCCTTCTCATTGGTGGCAATCACCAGAATCGAATTATCCTTCGCGTCACGGATCAATTCATGCACGATCCGTTTGCCCTCGTCGTCCAAATTCGCGCTCGGCTCGTCGATAAGCCAGATCGCCGGATCCTTGAGAAGAGCCACCGCGTATTTGAGCCGCTGCTTCATACCGGTCGAATATGCCCCGACAAAGTCATCTCCGCGCCCGCCAAGACCGACCCGGCCCAAAGCCCCTCTCATTTCTTCATCGGAGACGACACGACCGCCGACTTTGGCAAAAAACCGCAGATTCTCCAGCGCCGTAAGCGAATCATAAAGCGACAGATACGGCGATACCAGCGCCAGTTTCCGGCGGTACTGATCGAAATCTAGTTTCCGGCCGTCCTCACTGAACCCGACAGTTCCCCTTGTCGGATACGACAAACCCATTATCAGGCGCAACATGGTCGTTTTGCCCGAACCGTTGGGGCCTGTTATGGCCGCCGACTGCCCCCGTGCAACGGATAGAGTGATACCCTCGAATATCCTGCGCCGGCCGAACCATTTGCCGAGATTGTCTATTTCGAGCTTTAGCATAATTCGGACTAAGGTAACGATCTTGTATAGAGTAGTCAAGAAAATAAAAATGGACTATCATAGTCTCTTTACAACACAAAAAAACAGCCTTCTCCGAAAATATCAATGAACATTCTTTTCAATATATATAATAAAATCCCCGTATAACTGATAAATTTAAAACGGTTTAAAGGAACTAAAAGGCCCAAACATATTTTCCTGAAGCAACAGGGTGTCGGGGACGATACTAATAAACATGGGATGTAACGAGGCGGTCATGAAATCAATCCATACGTCGGTATTTTTGATAATTTTTCTATTTGTGTTAATTCCTCCGGTCGCGGCTCAGGTCAGTTTCGGCGGTAAACCGGTCAGCATGAAACAGCCGATCAGGTCCGAGATCCAGTCGGTTGCAATGCCGGCGGTCGATGTCACGGCGCTTCTGGTTGAAGACGAGATCGAGGAGGCGCAGGGCATGCCGTTTCGTTTCGGCCGGCCTTTCGAGGTCAACTATGACCTTTACAACTCCGGATCATGGGAGGAATTGAGCGACGGTTCCGGCCTCTGGCGGCTGAAAATCAGTTCCGAGGGGGCCTATTCGATAAACCTGATCTACGACCGCTACCAGCTCCCCGAAGGCGCCGAGCTTTATATATACAGCGAGGACCGCACCTACACCATCGGAGCCTTCACCAGTCAAAACAACAAGGAGCATGGTCGGTTCGGCACCGCCCCGGTCCCGGGCGATATCTGTATTCTCGAATATCATGAACCGGCCGCCGTTCGCGGTCAGGGCGAACTGGCCGTATCGCATATTGTCCACGCCTATAAAAATCTCTTCGATTACGGCGTAACCAAGGAACTGCTCGATTTCGGCAGCTCCGGCTCCTGCAATAACAATATCAACTGCCCCGAGGGCGAACCGTGGCAGGATGAAAAAAGATCGGTGGCGATGATTCTCACCTCCTACGGTTCGCGTATCTGCACCGGCACGCTGATCAACAATGTCCGGCAGGACCGAACACCGTTCTTCCTCACCGCCGATCATTGTCTGGGCGGCGAGGAAACCTGGGTCTTCATGTTCAACTACGAAAGCCCGGATTGCGACAATATCGACGGCCCCACCTACATGACCGTCTCCGGCTCCACCCTCCTGGCCAACTACACCCCCTCCGATTTTGCCCTGCTGACACTCGACGAATCGCCTCCCGACTCATACTATGTTTATTATGCCGGCTGGTCAAATGTGGACGAAGCATCGCAATTCTCGACCGCGATCCACCACCCCCGCGGCGACATCAAGAAAATTTCATTCGACTATGATCCCGCCACATCGGCCAACTACCTGACCACCACCGGCACCACCCACTGGCGTATAGGCAACTGGGAAGACGGCACCACCGAACCGGGTTCCTCGGGCTCACCCCTGTTCGACCAGAACCACCGCGTCGTCGGCCAGCTTCACGGCGGCTATGCCTCGTGCACAAACATCTCCGACGACTGGTACGGTAAATTTGCTATGTCGTGGACGGGCGGCGGTACGCCCAGCACCCGCCTTGTCGACTGGCTCGATCCATATAACTCGGGCGCGACCGTTCTCGATGGCTATGATCCCTACGCCGGCGTCACCATCAACCACTTTCCCCTGGAGGACACACGGGACACCCTGAACGATTATGAGATATTATGCACCATCCTGTCCGACACCGGCCTGGTCGTCGATTCACTGCTTCTGTATTACGAGATATCGACCGTCTGGTACATGGCGCCCCTGCTTCCGACCGGACTGCTGAACGAATACACCGCCGTTATTCCCGCCCAGTCGGCCGGGACCACCATAAATTATTATCTCTTTGCCAGAGACGACGCCGGTCGCACCGATTCGACCGATGTCTATTCGTTCGATGTCGAATATACACCCGCCATTACCGTCAGCCCGCTGTCGTTCAATTTCACCCTCGACATCGGCGATTCCACCTCGGATAAACTAATCGTGGAAAATATCGGCGAAGGATCGCTCGAATACTCGATTGATATCGAACGCGTTCACATGACCAGCCCGCTTTATGATAAACTGGCCGAGGCTGACAAACTCGAACCGGCCGTGCGGGAATATCCCGAGGGCTTCGATGAAAATTACATCGATATTAAGGGTATCGACGATTACCGGATCGGCTTTCCGGTCGAAAAATCGGCCGGCGGCCCCGACCTTTACGGTTATTACTGGATCGACTCCGACGAACCGGCCGGCCCGGCTTTCGACTGGATCGACATAACCACCACTGGAACCGATATCACCGCCGGCCTCGATGACGACAATTATACCGGGCCTTACGAAATCGGCTTCGAATTCCCCTTCTATGATAATGTTTACACCCATTTTTATCTTGGCTCGAACGGCCTGGTCGGATTTGATACCACCAATCTCAAATCGCGCTTCAAGGTTTCGATTCCGAACGATGATGCCCCCAACGGACTCCTCGCCTGGCTGTGGGATGATCTCGACATCACCGACGCCGCCAATCCCGGCGGACAGGTATTCATGCTATCCGACGACAGTATGTGCATCATTCAATTTGTCGATTACCCCGAATACAACGCCTCTGCAGGCGATATAATCAATGCCGAAATCATTCTCGAACCGAACGGAACCATTACATATCAATACAAAAGCATCGGCGCCGGTTTCGACATATCATCCTGCGCCATCGGGCTGGAAAACACCAATGGCGACGACGGTATCGAAACCGCCTACCTGACCGAATATATCAAAGACAGCCTCGCCCTGCGATTCGATCGACCGGTGCAGTGGCTCAATCTGGCCAAAGGATTCGGAGCTGTCGAGGGCGGCATGGCCGACACCGTCAACTGTATTTTCACCGCCGCCCGGCTTGACACCGGTTTTTACAGCGACAATATAATTATCACCAGTAACGATCCCGACCCCGGCGATGCCGAGATAACAATACCGGTTTTCCTGACGGTGATCGACAATATCACCTATATGTGCGGCGATCCCAATGGCGATGGAGTCATCAACATTCTTGATGTCACATTCCTTGTCAATTATCTCTATAAAACCGGCCCTCAGCCGGAGCCGATCGAGGCGGGCGATGTCGATAATAACGGCGAGTGCAATATTCTCGATGTTACGTATCTGGTAAATTACCTTTACAAAGACGGCCCGGACCCGGACTGCATGTAAACAACTGACTCAAAGTATCTTAAAGGGCAGTTCCACGGAACTGCCCTTTTTTAAATGATAATAAAAATCATTCACCCTTATAATTTCTTGACAAATGTTTCCCCGGCGGTATATTTTTTATTGGATAATCGAACAGTCACAGCCGTCAATAAATATCATATGCCATAAGGGGGTGACTGATGATTAAATCATTCATTATCTTTCTTATTTCAACCGTGTTGTTCATATCGACGGTGGCGGCCGACTCCCCGCCTACCGTTCCCGTGCCGGTCAGTCCGATCGACAGCGTGGTGATCGACGAAATACAGCCTGTTTTTTATATTTACAACTCGACCGACCCGGATATGGATCAATTCTGGTATGATTTTAAGGTTTACGACAAGGACAGCATGATGGACGGCCCGGTGTTCGGGCTAATGATCGACCCGCAGGAGGACTCGACCGGCTGGCAGACACCGTATCCGCTGGTCGATAACTGGATTTTGTTCTGGAGGGCGAGGGCGTGCGACTCTCTCCAAAACTGCTCGGAGTGGAGCGAGGAGCAGGTTTTCTGGATCAACACCGCCGAAGATGAGCCATGGCCGTTCAACGTCAACTACCCGCCCGACACCGGCGGGACAATCATAATCGACCCGCTGACAAATTTCTATTGGGCGCGGGCGATCGAACCCGACCCGTACGACTCGGTTTACTACACGCTCTACATTTCCGCCGACAGCGAATTTCAATCGCCCATAGCCTATGACAGCATCTGGGAAACCGAATACATCCTGACCGACAGCCTCGATTTCGGAACCCGTTACTGGTGGCAGGCAAAAGCGACCGACAATGCCGGCAATTTTTCGATGTCGAACAACACACCCGATTTCTGGACCTGGATGTTGGGCGATGCCGACGGCAGCCATCAAATCAATATTATGGACTGCACTTTCCTGATCGATTATTTATATCGCGACGGGCGCCAACCGTATCCGCTTGTGATGGGCGACATCGACGGCGACTGCGCCATCAACATAATGGATGTGGTTTATTTGATTGACTATTTGTACCGGGGCGGCCCGGCGCCGCTTATCGGATGCGCGGAGCGGTAGCATTTTTTTTACATCATATCGTACGGATCGATATCGGTTATCATCCTGACCGATGACGGCACGCCGTAATTTGGTTCCGACTGTTCCCAGTTTCGGAGAAAGGCGATAAATTTGAGAATCGACTGCGTCTTCACGAACATATGCCTGCGATACATCCCCCGAAGCCGGTAAAGCGGGCACGGCGCCGGCCCGAGTATATGCACCTTGAGCTTTGCGTCATTAAGTTTTGCCTCCAGCCTCTCCCGGAACTCGAGCGACTGCTTGACCGCTCCGTCCTCTTTTTTGGATGAAAACCTGAAATTGACCATATGCGAAAACGGCGGATAAAGCAGCTCTTTCCTGGAATGAATCTCGCGCGTATAGAAAGTGTCATAATCCTGCCGGGCGGCATCGTCGATCAGATCCAGTTCCGGCCTGAATGTCTGTATCACCACCTCGCCCGGAATAATCCCGCGGCCGGAACGCCCCGCCACCTGAATTAACTTGGCGAACAGTTTCTCCGAAGCCCGGAAATCGGGCATATCCATGCCGATATCGGCCATCAGAACCCCCACCAGCGAGACATCGGGGAAATCGATCCCCTTGGTAACCATCTGCGTCCCCAGCAGGACATTATACTTCCCCGAGGCGAAATCCGACAGTATCAGATGCGCCTTCTCGCGCCCGGCGGCGCTGTCGGAATCGAGCCGGACAATCCTGGCCTCCTCGATCACCGCCTTTATACGATCCTCGATTTTCTGGGTCCCGCTTCCGAGATACACAAAACTGTCGCCGCCGCATTCTTCGCAACTGTTGTAACCGGACCTGACATATCCGCAAAAATGACACATCAAACGGTTGCCCGCCTTGTGATAGGCCAGACTTATATTGCAGTGCGGACATTCCGGCGTATGGCCGCAATCGGTGCACTTTATCCTCGGCGAAAAACCACGGCGGTTGAGATAAAGTATCACCTGTTGCTTTTTCTTCAGCGATTTCCTGATTTTCGAAATCATGGTACGGGTAAAAAAGGCGTTGTCCACATCCGGTATTTCGTCGCACAGGTCGATCAGCCGCACCAGCGGTATGGCCGCCTCTTCCGGCCGACGGGTCAGTTTGAGAAGCCGGTAACGGCCCTGCTCGGCATTGTAAAACGAATCGACCGACGGTGTCGCCGAACCCAGAACCACCGGAACACCCGCCATCTTGGCCCGCATGACGGCCGCATCCCGCGCCTGGAACCGCGGCGCCGGATCATCCTGCTTGTACGATTCATCATGCTCCTCATCGACAATGATCATGCCGAGATTATTGAGCGGCGCAAATATCGCCGAACGCGCCCCGATGACTATTTTGTAATGACCGTTCCTTATATTCTGCCACACCAGCACCCTCTCGCGGGCACTCAACGCCGAATGAAGAAGCGCTATTTTATCCCCGAAAAAACTCTTGAAATAACTGAGAAGCGTCCCTGCCAGGGCAATCTCCGGAACCAGCACCAGAGCCGTCCCACCCCGCGCCAGAACTTCCCTCACCGCATGGCAGTAAACCAGCGTCTTGCCCGACCCGGTTATACCATACAGCAAAAACGGGTCGAATTTTTCAAGCGAGCCGCAAATTGCATCGATTGCGGCCGCCTGCTCATCGTTCGGCCCGATACTGTCAATCTCGGGCCTCGGCTTGAAATAGCCGAACAAATCGGGCAAGCCGTAAACCGGCCTGATATTGCCGCCGTTCACCATCTTGCGAAACTTATACTCGCTTATTCCCGAAGACAAAATTTCGGTCTTCGTAAGTGGCCCGGACGCCGCCTTCAGACCATCCAGTAAGGCGACGTATTTTTCATCGACCGGCGCCCGGTAATCCGGCTCGTAGCCAAGCAGGATCCCATCCTTTTCCCCGGCCCCATCGAGCCATACCGGTTTCAGTGCGTTGGCATCAAGCAGCTTTTGAATCAAACCCGGCGATAATTTTTCGATTGAATTTATATCGCGTGTCCGGAATATTCTCTTCTTCGTTAATTTGCTCGCGAGCTCCTCCGGTATCTGCATCCCGTCGATTATGTCGCCGAAATTGTCCGACGGGACATAATCCGGTTTTTTTATCCGCCGCAACCGGGGCGGCAGAGCCGCATTGAAAACATCGGCCGGATTGACGAAGTAATACCCCGCCATCCATTTGAGGAAATTAAGAAGTTTATCGTCGAAAAGCGGTTCCGGATCGAGAATTTCCATGATGGATTTCAACCTCGCTTCCGGCCTCCGCCCGGTTGTCTCCATAAAATAACCGGCCACCGAACGCCGGCCGAATGGAACCACCACCCGTTGCCCCTCCCGCAACCGGCTCGAAATATTCTTATCCGCCGTATAGGTAAACAACCGGTTGGGCGTATTCGGAACACCGATATTTAATAATTCTTTTGCCATCGGAAAAAAAAGGCAGGCCATGAAGGCCTGCCTCGGACATTTATTTATTCGAAATTAATAATTTTCAAGTTCTTCGGCTTTGGCCTTGGCCGCTTTGGCCTTCTCGGCATTGCCGGTCGATGTGTACAACTCGCTCAGCACGTTCCACACCTTGGCATCGCCCGGATCGATCTCCGAAGCCTTTTCGAACGGCACAATAGCCTCCTCGAATCGCTGCAACTGGATCAGGCAGTCGCCCTGGTCGATCCAATGCTCCTTGACAAACGGCTCCAGCTCGCACAGCTTGACAAAAACTCCGAGGGCGTCTTCATAATTGCCGCGAATCATACTGACAATTCCGAAATTCGTCAAAGCATCCATATTTTCCGGCTGTAACTCAAGACCCTGCTTGAAATAAACCGATGCCGAATCAAACATATTATTTTGAAGTGCAATGCTTCTATCAGCATTCTTCGTATCCTCGGCGTCCTTAAAATATTTTACCGAGTCGGAATATTCGCGGGACTTTATGAGCCAGTACTTGCCGACATCGACAAATGCCATATCGTCATTCGGATTCACCTTGAGAGCCTTCATATTGTAAGCATACGCCGAATCAAAATTCTGCAAATTATTGTAACAGGCGGCGATATTCATCAGCGTGGCGCCGTCTTCGGGAATCATATCCGAGAGTTTCTTGAACCAGACAATGGAATTTTCCCAGTCGCGCATCTGAATATAGGCATAGGCCGCATTCTGAACCAAATTGACATCCTCCGGCCTCATCTCATGTGCCTTGATAAACCAGATGGCCGAGGAATCATAAAGCCCGGCGCGATCATAAGCCAGACCCAACCCCTCGTAACAGCGGACACTGTCCGGTATAACCATAATGGCCGCACGGAAATACAGCTTGGCGCTGTCGATTGCCGCAGCCATCGCGGCCTCGGCGGCCACCTGAGAAGCCGAATCATATGCATTCTGGATATCGGTGGCATACTTGTCATCGAGATTACCCAGAATCTGGACGCCGTAATTATAATTGTCACGCCAGTAGAAAGCCTTTATCGAATCGACATTCTTCGTAAAATCCTTGCATTTCTTTTTCCATTTTTTCTCGACATCCTTGCTTCCGCAACTGTAAAAAAGCGAGTCGTAATAAATGGTCATGGTATCAAGAAATGTAATTTTCTTCTCCAGATCATATTCCTGGTTGGCATATTCGCCGAAAATATTACCTTTGTAATACAGGGCCTCGGGATGCGGTCCATGCTGAACCAGAACCTCATCTATAAGATCAAGCGCCTCTTCGACACGCGGCGGATTGGCATAAAGGGCAATCCTTGCCGATGATAACAACGCCCCGGCCGTTTTAACCGCCTTTTTTCTGCCGGCAAAAACAGGAAGCGCCATCAATACCAACAAACCAAAAATCATCAAATATTTAAAATACTTCAAAACTTCCTCCTCTTAGCCATAGTCCGGTTACCTCTTAATTAGTTGGCGAATTTAATACCTTTTACTATTTATGTCAACCCCGAACATATTTTTATCGGGATGTCCTGACAGTAAACGCAACCGCCTCTTTACCCCCCGATTTAACCGGTACATCAAACACTATTGTATTGGCATCCTTCTTATTATACTTATGGCTGCTTTGCGTTATCGTCCAGTCGCCATAAAGCTTCTTTTCAACTTTAATTGTGACGTCCTCCTTCTTGTGATTGCGCAAAGCTATTTCATATTTGCGCTCCTCCACCTGCGTCGAGATCTTGGTGTAATCGACAACTTTCTCCTCCGCCGAAATATCGAAAGCGAAACCGATGGTCAAATTGACCTCCTCGTCTCGCGGCGTGTGATCGATACGATCTTCTCCCAGCAAAATCATCGAACCATCGTCATCCGCTTTGAAAACCCTCGCCCGGCCCTCAGGCAGAGGAATTCCAAGCCCGGCCGACTTCGAGTTCATGAACTTTATCGTAACTTTAACCTTCTTGTTGTTAACCTCCGGTTGATATAAAAATTCCTTCTCGACATCGGCCCAGGCGGGCTCGAAAAGGGAGATCTGCTTTATTTCATTGTCCGCCAGGGTCGCCTTGCGCGGAAGTGTGTACATATGATATTCGAAAAATTCCTTCTCTTCGAAACCGGCCGCCGCCGCCTTAAATAACACCGCGTCTTCCGCCCGAGGTGCCATTGGAAGGCGAGGCTTCGACGCCCGGTGTATATCGCCCGCAATTAACTTCAGAGTCGCGTCGGTGTACGTGGCGCCGGAACGGTTATTGATCGACGACCACCCGGTCAGGTCAAGCTGTTTCTCGTCATCGGTCAAAATACCGACATATTCCGCCGACCAGTCGATTCCACCCGTCTGGTAACTTACCTCGCAATCGGCCCGCCCCGAAAAATCCGACTCGTAAAGCCAGAACAGGGTCGGCCGCGTAATCAAGCCCTCCGGTAAATCCGGGAAATTGGCATTGACCACCTGCTCCGCACGGACAATCTGCACCCGGCCGTCATCATCTCTCAACACGAACGCCCCGCCCGAAAACGACAACAGCGTCCCGCCGAATATATTCCCCGACTTGTCGAACAGGTCGATTTTACGGTCAATATATTTGGAATATATTTTTTCGGGCGAAACCAGGTCATAGGCGTAATTTTGCTCCAGTATCACCGCCGTCTTACCGCGATCGACCAGCTCAAACCCGACCGAGGTCGGATCGATCTGAGATGGAACATCGGTAAATGAAACTCGACCGCTCCCCTTCTCGAACTCGAGCGTCCGGGTTTCATGCACCACACCAAGATTACTGTTGTACACCGTAACCGATACCTCATCGGCCCCGGCCGTACCCGCCACAAATAACCCGGCTAACAGCATTATACCAAAAATAACTGTTCTTCTCATAAACACCTCCTCGTGTCATTTATTTATACAAAAACAATCCATAAATCTGCCGTCACAATCAACAAAAAACTCCCGGCGCCGCTGTAATGCGTTATTGACGTTCGACTTAAGCCATTTCGCCATCGACCTCTGTTTTTGGGAACCTGATCCGTCGCGACACAATCGACCCGGATCAATCAACTGATCCCGGTTTCTGCCGACAACTTCTTATATGGAAACAGCTTGCCCTTCCAGAATCCTGGTCTATGGAGATAAGTTATTTCTTGATGAGTGGGAACGACTGCGCTCCGGCAAGTCTCATTCCGAAAACGAAATAACTTTGCTCAAAGAACCGGTTATGCCCGACAATGACACAACCGAAGGAACTGCATATGTCGATCTGGAAAACAAAGAACTCGCTGATCCAAATTTTATCAGACAGCTCTCCAGTTCCTTCGATAAATTGCGTGTGGTCGGTATTGCCGAAGCTGTCACCGATGACGAAACAATTGAAATAGCCAAAATGGGCGTGTCCGAAATCCTGACACCCGAACAATATCAGCAGCGTGTCTCCGCCTACTCCGAAATGCCGAAAGAAACCATAAAGCCGGTCTCAACCGCCGGAAGCCAATTTACGGTGGCCTCAATAATCGGCAATTCACCGAAAATTATGGCCATAAAACAAATCGTCGATAACCTCAGCGATGTCGACTATCCCAACGCTATCCTTTTTGGGGATACCGGAACCGGAAAGGACCTGCTTGCCAAAGTGATGCACTATACCGGCGTCAGACGCGACAAACATTTCACCGAGGTGAACTGCTCGGCCATACCGGATGAACTCTTCGAATCCGAACTCTTTGGACACACCAAAGGCGCCTTCACAGGCGCCAAATCGAACAAAACCGGACTCTTCGAGTTTGCCGACAACGGCACCATCTTCCTCGACGAAATCGGCAACCTTTCGATGTCGGCTCAGGCCAAACTCCTCAAAATCCTCGAAAACCGTAAACTGCGCCCGCTCGGAAGCGTCGCCGAAAAAGATATCAACGTCCGCGTCATCGCCGCCACCAATGTCGATCTGGAAGAAGCCGTCCGGCAAAACAGGTTCCGCGAAGACCTTCTCTTCCGGCTCAATCTCATCGCCATCCATCTCCCACCCCTGCGCGAACGAAAAGAAGATATCCCCGAACTGGCCCTGTTCAACTTCGACTTCTATCGCACGCTCTATAATAAACCCGACCTGATTATAACCGACACCGCCCTTAAAAAACTCGCCAACCACAACTGGCCCGGAAATGTCCGTGAACTGCGTAACGTCATCGAAAGAACAATCCTGCTCTGCGACGGCAAAAAAATCGGCGCCGCCAATATCAACACCGCCATCCGTAACGGTCGCGTCAATATCAAGGAACGACGCAGTATCGTTATCGAAATCCCCGAACAGGGCGTCACCCTCAAAGCCATCGAACGACAGGTGATCGGTGAAATTCTAAATCTGGTCGACTGGAACCGATCCGAAGCCGCCCGGATCCTCGGTATCTCGCGGGCAAGACTGCGCAGGATCATGGAAGACAACAACTTAAAAGAAAATCGCCGCTCTTCGTAAACACCCGGTATAAAACATACCACCCCCTGGATCCGGCCTAACTCATTGTATTTTATCAAGATCGCACCATAAACAGAAGTCTCCCCTCAAAACACATGGGCCAAAACGTGCCGGTCAACCTTCAAACCGATACATTTCGGCACCATCGAAATTCCCGATCCAAACCCTCATTCTATTGTAAGACATAAACTTATGAACATATATCGGATTCCGGCATAAAAATTGATTCATTATTTACCCACAAGCAAAAAACGAGGCAATCGAAAGGAGAATGTATGTCCAACTCAAGAAGTTTCATAGCGTTTTGCGCAGCCCTGATGATCCTGTGCTTTGCCGGTATCATGGGCTGTTCGCAGATCCCTACTGCGAATAATGAAACCGATGTGACCGATAATCAGGTCCTTTTGACGCGAGCGCCGTCCGCGGCCAAGATTCTGGGTGAGTCGGCTTATTTCGAAACCATTATATCGGCCGGTGATGGCGGCGTGGTTAAACTGCTCGACGTCGAGCTGGAATTCCCGTCGGGGGCACTGAATAGCGATACCCTGATTTCCATCGACATCCCGGATCTGATGGTTTTCGCAAACCACTTCGGTACCGACGGTTTGGTGTTCAATGTACCGGTCAGGGTTACCATGAGTTATCGTGATGCCGATTTGTCCGGTATCGATGAAAATTCCATCAAGATGGCCTGGTACAATAACACTACCGACCATTGGGATATCATCGACTGTCAGCTCAATAGCGCCGACAAGACTGTCACGGCGTTTGTCTATCACTTCTCGGCTTATGGCCTTATTTCCGATTAAGGAGACGTTACTGTTAATGTAACTTATTAAGCGGTTACTATTATGAAGGATAGTGCAGAACAAAAGAGAGGATGTCGTATGACCCACGATGCACGACAGCTGCTCGACCTGGCCAGAGACTGGATGAAACAGGGTAATACTACGGTTGCATTCCAACTCCTCAATGAAGCTCTCAAGCGCAAGGAAACCGAAACCGACAAGATCGTCCGAGGCGAGATATCCAAGGAAATCGGCCGCGTCCACATGCAGACCGGTGAATGGAACAGGGCCGAAGATGCCTATAATCAGGCGACTTCTCTGTTCCTCGAAAACGGTCACTTCAAGGGCGCCGCGGAATCCGTGAGAAATCTGGCCAATATGAAGTTCCAGCTCGGGCAGTTCAACGATTCCAACTCTCTGTGTGAGAAAGCCGTCAATTGGGCAACCAATTCCGGCGACTTTCAACTGCGCGCCACTATTCTAAACACGCAGGGGGCCATCAAGTCAATTGAAGGCAAACAAAAAGAATCCATTAAAATTTTTAAACTGTGTTTATCCGATTTCAGACGCTCGGGAAACAGGCTGCGCGAAGCCTACGTCCTGCACAATATCGGATTGGCTCATCTCGAAATCAACGAACTTTCCCAGGCCGCACGAGCGCTCGAAGAAGCCCTGGCGCTGGCCCTGGAAAGCAAAGACACCACTCTGGTGGAATTATGTTACCAGAACATGGCCAAACTTAATCTTAGAAGAGGCGATGTCGTCGCCGCCCGGTCGCTTATCAAAGCCGCCCGACAACTGCTGGATACGCTTAAATCACCGAATCTCGAAGCGGACCTGGCGATTATCGAGGCCGAAGCGATGCGCATGACCGGCGATCTTTCAGGGGCAGAAAAATCGCTCGAAGAAGCCCTGGTCAAGGCACGGGAACATAACCTCCTCCAGCATGAAGCGGAGATACTATACGAAGCAGGACTGGCGGCTATCGAGCAGGGGCAGGCCGAAGTCGCCCGGTCACGTCTGGAAGCCGCGATAACACTGTTTAAAAAAACTGGTGGGGCGCAACTGGAAAAAGCAGTCAATAAGCTAAAGGTTTTGGAAACCTCGGCGAAAAGTGCAGTAAGAGTATAACTTAAACCAAAGCTGGTGAATGTGAACAGGTTGGATGAAAAACAAAAACAGAATTCCGGAAACGGCAAGTGGCACGAAACACTGCTTGAGTTTCTGGAACTGGCCCGAAACGCTATTGCCGATTTCGACTACGAACGGGCCATGAAACATCTGACCACGATGGAAGAGCTATGGGACAGCAAAGGGCTGCCCACCGATTCGCTGAGCCTGCGATATGACCTCCACAGCGAAAAGGGACGCACCCTCTCCAAAATGGGACGTTATAACGAAGCTGTCGCCGAATATCAGAAACTGCTGGAATTCTGCCAGAATCATAAACTGGCTGAACGGCGCGTCGAGGTTTTTTTGGAAATCGGTCAGCTATTGGCCAAAACTGGAGAACATGACAGGGCCCTGGGCTATGTCCATCGTGCCCTCTCCGGATACCGACGGCTCAAAGATCCCAACGGGGTATGCAAAAGCCTGAGGAATCTCGGAGTCATATATATCGAATTGGGAGAATTCGATGACGCCGAAACAGCTTACGAGGAGGCTATCGAAATCTCGCTCGAGAATAATTTCAGCCTGCTCTACGCCGATTTATACAACAATCTCGGCACCATTAAAAATATAAAGGGCGATTGGAAAGCCGCCCTCGAATGCTATTACAAAGCAAGAGAGGTTTACGATCAGGAAGGCGAAGTGAGGAAAAGCGCCTACAACCTCAATAATATCGGCATCACACTGATGGAACAGGAACAGCCCGAAAATGCCCACGAATACTTCCTCTCCGCACTGGAAGTCGCCGGGAACATCAAAGATGAAACGCTGCTCCTGATTCTCAATATCAATTTGACCGATCTGTCATTGAAAGTAGGTGCCTTTTCCGAGGCAAGGCAGTATTGCAGGGCCGCCGTGGAATATCTGGAACTGAAACAACTGAGAAACGGACAGCTTGTCGAATCCAAAAAGCTGGCCGGTAAAATCGCCGTCAACGAAAACAACTTCGATGCCGCGCTCGACTATTATAAACAGGCCCTCGAACTGTGCGAGGAACTCGGGTTACAATACCTGCAGGCCGAAGTGCTGTTCGAAAAGGGGCATCTCTATCTTAAAACCGAACAGCATGTCGAGGCCCTCCAGGTGCTTGAAAACGCCTTCAAACTCTTCAACCAGATGGATGTTACCGGTTCCGTCGAGAAAACGGAAAAACTGATCAACTCCGTCGAAGAACTGTACCTCAAAATCTTCGAAGCGATGGCCGAAAAAGTCGACCGCAAAGATCCCTACACCAAGGGACATTCCGATCGCGTCTCCAACCTGTCCCTCATCCTGGCCCGTAAGCTCGGCCTGTCCGATCACGAAATCAAAGCGGTTGTCGCCGGGGCTCTGCTTCACGATCTCGGCAAACTGAACACACCCGACGTCATTCTTAAAAAAGAGGGCCGCCTGACCGACGACGAATACGACGAAATCAAAAAACACCCGGATTCCGGCGTCCAGCTCCTTTCGGGAATTACACTCCCCTGGAATATCATCCCGCTCATCCGCTATCACCACGAAAAATACGACGGGACCGGTTATCCGACCGGCCTCAAAGGTGAAAATATTCCGCTCGGGGCAAGAATAATCTGCCTTGCCGACGTCTTCGATGCCCTGACATCGAAACGACCTTATCGTAAAGCCTTCTCCGTCGAAAAGGCGCTCGATGTGATGAAATTCGACATGCTCAATTCATTCGATCCGATCGGCCTGGAAAAATTAGTCGAATTGTCCGAAAACGGCGAGATCGATCATGTTGTCAACCGTCAAACCGACAAAGATGAACTCTACAAAATATGGGCACAGTGCCGCCTCAGTGCCGGACAGGAGATTATCGAAGAAGATTCCCCCGCTCCGCAACCGGTCTGATGTACCAACCAAAATCATCCCCTCAATCGCACCAGCTGTCGAATAATCCAAAATTTACGGGTTCCGCCCGCAAACTTTTATTATATTCCTGTTATGAGCGATGAAAATTCAAAAAACGAAACGGGCCGCTCCTGCCCCCTGCCCTCCAATCCCAACAGCATTATCTATGTAAAAGAAGGACAACTCTGCCCCAACTGCGAATTCGCCAGACTGAAAAAAGAACCGGGCAATATCATCCGCTGCCCCATCTGCGGCTGGGGTAACGGCGCCGGCTGCACATGATAGAATTATCCCACCGCCGGTCGGCGGTGATACATGATTAATTCGCCCCTAACGGCCGATTTCTTTTTCTTTAATTATTTTATCGATCCAGTATGCTTCACATTTCATAATCGCCCCTGCCGTCAGCGGCTGCGGGCGGGGCGCCATGGTGATTGTCTGCATCTCCGCGACAACCACATTGGGCATAAACGATTCGATATACCCCGGCGGCGGCACCCTGTCATGGGCCATCAACCTCTCCTCTCTGGCCATGTAATCATATCGCGCAATCACATAATCGTTCAAACCCATGCGGTCGATGATCGCCACATGGGGAAACACCCAGCCCGGGATACCGACACTCCCCTTGGCCATCACCGGGTAACCCTCCGGCCCGATCCGCCCGCCCTCTTCGCGCGTCGGATACCACCGCATAAGGTATTCATAAAATACCTTATGTTCCTGATATCGGGAACAAACATGGTGCCTTATAAGCCAGAACTGAAGATTGTCGAACATCTCGCCGTACCATCTCAGCGGGGCAGGGAACCTCTCCGCAATAGCGACCTGCATCATATGCGTCTGTTCCCGGCTGTACAGCTTGCGCGTCAGCGCCCGGTGCGTCCACGGAACCGGTTGCGACAACAAAATAAAAACTGCAAACAATACCATCGCCGCCGCCGGTTTCAGCTTCAACCTGTTAATCATCCACAAAAACGAGATGAAAATAATCGGAACAAGATAACTGTACACCCGGTACTCGAAATGATCCCCGCCGATTATCAAAGTGTAATAAGCAATGTGCAAAACGACCAGAAGAACCGCGACGGCCGTGTTGAATGATCCCCGGTCCCAATACAGGATATTCGAATCGCCGCGTTCTTTCCGTGCGGACGATTCTCTCCGCTTCCTCCTGGCAACAAGATAAATAACCGCCGCAACATGCAGTAATAACCATACCCACAAAGCATACTCGAGCATAAACGAAGCCAGATACCTGAGACCCGATTCCGGCCAGGCGCATACATGTTTGGCGTAATATGTGTTCGGAAGCCATTCGCCGTAAAATAACCGGCGCCAGACAAAATGAATCGGCGCCATCACAAGCGGCGACACCGACAGCAGCCACCACATGTTTAACCGGCGCCGTTTGATATCGACCCAAAGCGCGCCTGATAATATTATTAGCGTTCCGAAAACAACAAGGATACCGTCCGGGCGGGAAAGATAAACCAGCGAAGTCACCCCGGTCAACAGCATCCGCCATCGGTCGTCATAATTTTTTCCAAAAACCGCAAGATATATCCAGGCCAGCAGGAAGAAATTGAACATCGCCGTCTCAAGACCCGAACTGCTCCAGGTCAAAAATGTCCTGTTGAGCAAAATACCGGTCAATATCAGCGCGAGAAGCACGATCCTGAACGAGTTCAACCGCTCGCTCAATTTCATCTTCCACACCATCAGCGCCGTCAGCAATAATGTCATATATGAAAACAGCAGCGAAATATAATTGGCCGACCGGGGCGGTATAATTCCGAATATTCTCCAGATATATTCGACCAGAATCACCCATAAAAAACTGGTGTAACCCTCGACCGGTTTAAATGGCGGCGGGTTCCAGGTGTAACCGTAACCAAGAATGCTGTTAGCCGCGTAGCGGAACGCGATAAAGGCGTCATCGGTCAAAAACCGGAACTGTTTCCAACCGATATACAACCCGACCGCCGCGGCGGCACAAATCACCCCCAATAATATTGCGGTATCTCGTTTTGTCATATTGAATCTGTGTTAATAATATAATATTATGTTGACTAAGAAAAGAGATTTTTGAAGCCGCGTTCATTTCAACCTGTCATTATTGCTTGTTGACTATTGATCCATAAAATTTTATCCTCCTGACATTAAGTAATTTTGGAGATGTCGCCCTTATGCCGGTCGAATTGAAAATCAAGTTCCGGGATTTTTTCCTGCCGCCTAACCTGATGTCGCTGTTGCGGATTTTTCTGACCATACCGGTGGCATACTATCTCGCGCTCGATACCGACAACGCCGCGCTGATCGCCGCCTTGTTGCTTTTGCTGGCCGGTCTGACCGATTTCCTCGACGGCTTCCTGGCCCGACGGCTGAATCAGACCACGCCCCTGGGACATATTCTCGACCCGGTGGCCGACAAACTGCTGGCCATCATCCTGATTGTCGAACTGATCATCTTTCGCGATTTCCCGATCTGGCTCGCCGTCGCGGTCGTCGCCCGCGACCTGACAATAATGCTGGCCGGGTTGAAAATCATAAACAAACGACATGAAATTACCGCATCGAACCTGAGCGGCAAATATTATTTTGCCGCCCTTGCGGTTTTTCTCGGCGGCTATATTCTCCGTTTCGATTTCGGGATTGATCTCTTCTTCTGGCTCGTGCTTTTTTTCTACTGCCTGTCATGCATAAACTACGCCCGGGCACTCGCCGCCATAATCCGCAACAGACAGATACCCGTCTTCCGCGACCGGGCACTTTATAAAGGGGGACGAGCCGTATTCGTCACGACCGTTTCGGTTTATTTTCTTTACCGGTTGTACACCGACGTTATTTCGGGCTATTTGTAACGCGCTCTTTGCGACATATTGCCCCATAAGATACCGAGCGGCGGATTATAACATCCGCCGCTCTTACAATTCATACCGTGATCGGAAACCGTCCATACACCGATCATCAATCCTTTCTGGGATAGATAATGATAATCGGCATCGATGCGTGAGCGAACTCCCGCCGATCCGGATAATAGACGGCATAAGGATAACTCCCGAAATCCTTAAAGGTATCAGGAATCACTTTCGACAGTTTCTGATTCGGGCCGACATTGTCCATGGATCCCCCGAATAACCGCGGATCGGGGAATATGACCGTCGCATTTTCCTTTGTAAGATTATGAAACGTAATGGTGTCCCCGACATACAAAATCGCCATACCGGGTGCCACCGTAAAACTGCCGCCGTCGGTGACAAGGGCCACATCCTGCGTATTGGTTGTAACTGTTTCCATAGCTGGAAAACCCTCCTTGAATTTTTGATTAATTCTACTTTGAGCTCTTACCGATATAAGACTGAACGTCGATTTACGTACTAATTATTACGCAAAATCGCTCTTTAAATTGGATGTGATATATCAGGCCCCGGTCGGCTTCTCGAAATCGGGATCGTTGATCAGCCCCTCCAGCTCCGGGAGCCCCTCCAGGTTGGAAAAAGGAAAACCGCCGTCAAGAGCTCTCTCGATCAACCCGATTGCCCGCTTTCGCTCCCCCAGCCTTTCATACACGGCGCCGGCTCGAACCATGATCATGATATTTTCGGGAGCCAGGTTCAATGCTTGTTCGGTTATCGAAAGGGCACTCGCGGTATCGTTCACCATCGCATAAAACTCGCCCAGATGCGAAAGCAACTCGGAATCGCGTGGATTCACCCGCCGCAACTGTTCGACCATCTCGATAGTCCTCCTGTATGTCGCCTCCGACTTTTTGCTTTTCTCAGGAATATGGCTGTATACCGCCGCAAGATTACCCCACACCGAATAGTCGCGGTCATTCATGGCCAGCGCCTTTTCGTACATTTCCGCCGACTCGGCATAACAAGACTGCATGTAATACAGCGACCCCAGATTCGAATAGGCGCCGTAATTCGGTTTGATCGCCAGAGAACGCTCCCATAAATCATTGGCATTATCCCATAATCCATAATGAAAATAAAGGGCGCCCGCGTTATTGTAGGCATCGTCGTTTTCCGGCAACAGTCTCAGAACAGTTTCAATCTCCTCAACCGCCTCGTCCGGCCGTCCATATCTCAAATAAAACAGACCCAGGTCATAATGGGCCGCATGATAATCAGGTTTCAGCCTGATTACCTCCAGATATGTCTTCTCCGCTTCATCGATCATGTTTACCGCCTGATAGGCGTCGGCAAGCTGGCGGTAGGCTTCATGATACTCCGGATCGATATCCAGCGCCTGCTTGAATTCCCCGATGGCCTCCTCATACCGACCGGTCGCCGCGTATACTTTACCCAGAGTAACATGCGCCGGGGTCACCTGGCCGCTGATCATAATCGTCCGGCGGCAGTTATCCACCGCCGCATCCATCCAGACCGTCTCGCCCGTCAAATTGAATTTCTCGAAATAAACCTCCCCCAGATCGGCATAGGCCATAGCATACACCGAATCACGATCCAGCGCCCCCTGAAACAAAATGATCGCCGAATCCAGGTTGCCCCCGTTCAACCGGCGAAGCATCCCCCGCCCCTTGAGATATAGAGCATACGCCTCGTGATCATCGGTCCCGCCCGCCGTCAGAATACGTTCGCTCTCCGGCATTATCTCCACCTCGAGCATCTCGGCCACCTCGAACACGATCGAATCCTGCAAAGCCGCCACATCGCGCACCGAGGCGTCGATAACGATCGAATTCAACTGCCGGTTATTCGCGGCATCGATCAGGTTGACCGTCATCCGAACATCCTCGCCGACAAACTGCACACTGCCGGTTACCGCCAGCGTCACCCCGAACGAGCGCCGCGCCTGATGCGCGCTCAAAATACCCGCCTGACGAACCTCGCTGGCCGGTATCACCCAGAACGAATCCTGAAACTGCTCCAGTTGCGTCATCTTGCTGGCCAGCGTCTCCATCAATCCGTCACAAAACGCCTGGTTGACATCATGATCGCCGACATTGGCGAACGGAAGCACGGCCAGGTGTTTCCGACCAGGGACGACATTCATACCAAACATCTTTTTCACCGCATTCCGCGCCGACGGCACCAGCGCCAGCGTCAGTACAATTGCCACCGCCAGGGCCGCCAGTGAAACCGGCAACATCCGAAAACGGCGCGGCCGCGACGGCCGCCCGACATATATATCCGAGGTGTCGGCGCTGACCCGGCCAAGCTCCTGACCGACCCGCCTGAGATCAACCTGCATATCGCTTATATGCTGATATCGCGCACCGCTGTTTTTCTCCAACGCCTTATCGACTATTCGTTGCAGATTATCCGGAACCCCGGTCTTGTACCGCGCCAGCGGCTCCGGCTTCTCGACCGCGATGGCGTTAAGCGTCGCCGCACCGGTGCTTTTCATGAACGGCTGCTTCCCCGTAATCATCTCATACAGCACCACCCCCAGCGAAAATATATCGCTTCGCTGATCGGCATGTTTACCCTCCACCTGCTCCGGCGACATATATCCGAGCGTCCCGATCGCAAAACCGGTCTTCGTAATTTTCTCCGTCCCCTGAATATCCGCCAGACCGAAATCAAGCAGACGACACCGCCCCTTGTTGTCGAGAATTATATTCGACGGTTTGACGTCACGGTGAATCACCCCCGCCTCATGCGCCTCCCTGAGACCGTCGCATATCTGCACGGCGAAATCGACAATATCCTCCAGACCGCAGTCGCCGCATTTGATTACATCGCGGCACGAACGACCCGCCACATTTTCCATCGCCAGATACGGCCGCTCACGGTACTCCGCCACTTCATAGATGGTCACTATATTGGGATGGTTCAGCTTCGCCGCCGCCTGCGCCTCGCGTTTGAACCTGATTCGGCTCCCCTCATCGCGGCAGATATCCTCGCGAAGAAACTTCAGCGCCACCTCGCGCCCGAGTTCGATATCCTCCGCAAGGTAAACCTCCCCCATCCCGCCCGTACCGATTTCCCTGACAATGCGGTAGTGGCCGACGACGGTTCCGGAGTCTATATCCAGGCGGGACCGGGTCTTGTCTTCCCCGTTGTTTTCTCTATGCAACTGAAGACCCCCTGTTTTGAAAAAATGTCACTATGGGCAAAAAGAATAAAAAGAACATAAAATATTGAAAAAATCGAAAATAACGAAAAAAACGAAAATACGGAAATATCAAAAATAACGAGATATACTATATTTATCTACGAAATCACGATTCAATAAGGCAAGATATAAATTCGCGGTCGATTGCGGGCCGGGAAAAATCTGACAGCCGTCCCCCGGGAGCGGTCGCGGCGATATTATTTTTTGCTTATTGTCAAATATTGTCATGCTTTTTTTCGTTGTAATAATATTGTGGTCATTGGTTTACACCGAAATGGGTTCGTTTCGTTTTTTTTGTTTTTGCAGTGTTGCATGATTTGGTTTGTAGGGGCGACCGCTTGTTGAAAATCCTGAGTGAAACGAAGGGCGGTCGCCCATGTCTGCCATGCGCGGGCGACCGCAAGGGTCGCCCCTACAATGATTCTTTCCGGACATATTTGGTAAGGCAAATAAAATCCGCAAATATTCCAATGTGGTGTCGGGTCTCTGCACCCGACACCCGGCGGTCGCCCCGGCGACTGCCGCTACAACGATTCGCATGTCAGGCATATTTTTATTCATTAATACACCACGCCCTTCATATATCCCCCTCCGTCCGCATTTACCACAAAACCGCTACAATATCGAAAAAACGGGTTTGTTGAACGGCAATGACTTATGGAAAAACAGGCGTAAATAAAACGGGCGTTTTGCCCGCCTTTACCACCAACCCACTACAATATTGAAAAAAGAGATTTTGGGGGTATGCCGGGGTGGGCGGATGGTGTGGAGAACAAACTTATTGCTATTATGCTGCTACCCCACCCGATGAGTGGGGTACCGGGGTTAACACGTCAGAAATCCGGAGCGGAGCACCGGGGCCACGCCGGCCGGAGTGAAGCTTCGGGGCTGGCGAGCCCTAAAATGGCAAATCATCTTCCAGTGAGTCTTCATTATCTTCTTCAGCATCCGCTTTATTACCTTCCTCTCTTATTCCATTTATGGCTTCGACCATTGATTTTATTTTTTTCTCTTCTTCATGATCGATATTTCCACTAAACTCTACTTCAATATCTTCTTCGTTCTTTATCTTTTTAATCATTTCTATATAAGTTTTTGTCGTGAATTCTTTATCCTTTACTTCTACAGAAATTTTACCGTCATCGTTTTTTTTGAATATTAATTTCATATATTACTCGTTAAACTTCTTTAAGTTATATTTTTTGAACCTCTTTTTAATAGAGGCTTTCCCACCATCTGCTATTCTCGCTATATGATCTAAAACACTCACATTATTAATATTGCCTTCAAGTGGATTTGATCTTATTGTTATTTTACCATCATTATTTTGACATAAAATTACATTTTGAGCATCACCCGCCATCGGGATTGTTGCATTATGAGAAACAAAAATGATTTGCTTTTTATCTTTAATACTTTTAATGGACTTTACTAATCCTTCGTTCATATAACTGGTTGCGAGATTGTCTTCAGGTTGGTCAATTATCAATGGTGCAGTGTCCTCTTCAAAATTCAATATCAATTCTAAAATAATTGATGTTTTGAGACCCGGGCTTAAATTATCAAAGTCCTTTCCATCAGGTGTTTTTATTTTGTACTTAATCTTATTATCGTCATAAAACGTTTTGTATATATTGTCCTGAATTACTCTGTAGGTCGCTCCACTACCTTGTTGAGTCCCTTTCAAATTGCGTCTAAAATTAATTCTAAATAGGCAATCCGGTGAAATATCATTAAAATTCTCTAACGCCTTTTCCTTTAATAATAGATTATTAAATCTATCTGTCAAATGCTCTTTGTTTAATTCAAATTTATTTTCTATTGATAATATATAATCCTTAACCCGACGATATTCTGATTCTGAGCTTATAGAATATTCTGATATTTCTTTCAGTGTATTTTCAAATATTAAAAGATTACTGTAATATTCCTTCATTTTATAAATGAGTGAATCAAAGTACTGGCTTTTGGATTGTGATTCCCCCTCTTTTTGTTCAAGGTCTTCATCTAGATCTTTTTTCTTGTCCTCAACGATTTTCCTTACATTTTGTTCGAGGATATAATAGTCCCTCATTTCCTTTATTTCTTCTTTGAGTTCGTCGATTATACTTTTATTATGTCTGACAAAGGGATTATTAATTAATTTTCTATCAATGTCATCAAGATATTCTATATCATTGTCTTTTTCCGTCTCAGTATACTCAATATGATCTACCTCTCTTATAACATCCAAAATGTTTTTAAGCAAATTTTCATTAACTTTATCAATTATTATTAACTCCGACAAAATAGGAATTCTATTAATTTCGCTTTGTAATTCTTCTATTTTCTCTACGGCACTGAATAAAGTAGCTAAATGATCCTGTAATTTTCTTAATCCTTTTTTTATTATATTACTAGCAATCTGATTTTTGGGAAGGATTTTCTTGATAATTTCGACATCATTTAATTTCTTATTATCACCAATGACACTTGCTATAAAATTTTGCTCAATAAAATGGGGATTTAGATTATCTGGATAGTCTATTTCAATGTTTTTCACTCCAAATTCATTATATTTACAATCTTGGTCATCAAAACCAATTTCAGTAATTATTCTATATATTGTATCGACAAGTAAAGTTTTACCACTTGAAGATTCACCTATAATAACGTTTAGCCCTGGGGTTAATTTGACATCTATATCAATCTTATCATTTTTCAATTTTAGACTTTTAATGGATTCTCGCCACTTTTTTGGTTTTTCGTTACTATATTCTAATCTAGAGCTGTCCGAAAGTGATAGCCTTATTCCACCAAAACTTGGAGTTGCAAACATCCATGTAGGGATAAAATTATATGTTTCGTTGCATTTTGGTTTTGGATATATGGCCGGATCGTAATTGTCCGTACATGTTATCAGATTTATAAACTCCTTTACACCAAGTCTTTCTAAATATTCCATTGATTTTTCTATTCCTTGATCCGACCTGGAGGTAAATCCATCAAAAAAATTGTAGTATATACTTCTTTGCAATGTACTGTTGAATCTTTTCCCACTTGGCATAGCTAGGTTAAAAGTACTATGCGTCTGTCCTCCATGGGGTAGTAATATAAAGTCATAATCATCAAATTTATCGATTATATCTTGGATCAGTGGAATATTGTCGTCTGTCAGGCTAGGTTCCTTATTTGGATATAGCGAATTAAGCCTGTCATTTATATCTTTTAGAATTTTAGTAGTAATCGCCTTATCATCAAAGTTAAAATATATATGACAGTGGTAGGCTTTTGTACTTTCACCTTTATGCGTTTGAATGTGTAGTTCAACACCTAGGAGCAGATTATCCTTTATCTTTTCAAGAGCTTTAAGATAGACCTTTTCATTAACTGTATTGTGGTCTGTAAATGAAATTAAAAAATCATTACCTTGAGCCTTTTTCTTAACTCTTTCAATTAAGGTGTCAAGGTCGTAATTTTCATTAAGATTATTAGGATTTTTAGATGTATGAATATGTAGGTCAATGTAAACTGGATTCATAGCGTTATCTTATTTCGCTTTTGTTATTGTTACTTATAAATTCATTATGCAATAGTAAAATCAAATCACCAAATCTATATTAGCAACGGCAACGATAGAGTCTTTTGACTCCAGCATTTTGCTTATTCGTGGATATGCCGAGTTGTGTATTCAATGAAGTATTAATCCACTATTGGAAGATAAATAATATTATTTAATTGGCAAGGGGAAAAATTTTTTGAAGGGGAAATGGAATTGGGCGGCGGGTTACACCAATCCGCTTAACGCGGATTGCCAAGACCCGCCTCGAACATTGCCGGATATTTGGGCGGCGGGTGATAAGACAGAATTGTCGAAACCCGCGGTTCGCCTTCGGCGGCCCTTCGGGATTTCGACCTACCCGGATCCCGGCGGTGATCCGACCCCGGTACCCCACCCATCGGGTGGGTTAGAAACTTAACAGCAACCATTTCCACCTCAAAACCATCCGCCCAAACATCACAAATCCCCCCCATCCCGCCGCCAATCCGCATACTGTCACAATCTGTCACCACTTTTTGGCCAAAATCCCGAAATACCCCAAAAATCACCAAAAACGCATTTCAATATTGTAGTGGTTTGATGGTAAATGCAGGCAAAACGCCCGCTTTTTTTACGTCCATTTTTCCATAAATCACTGCCGTTCAACAAAACCGTTTTTTCAATATTGTAGTGGTTTTGTGGTAAATGCGGACTGAGCGGGATATATGAAGGGAGCGTTGTCTTTATGATAAATAATACTATACACGTCGTTGCGAGGAACTCATACCCGCCATTGGTGGGTATGAGTGACGTGGCAATCTCGTTGCTTCTTACTCTAAGTCAACCTTATCGCACAAAGCCGCGTGATTGCCACGCTACGATCTGCGCCATCGGCGCATCTCTCCGCTCGCAACGACGTTTGAGATACATTAATAAGTGCGCGGCAGATGTCCACAGGCCTCCTGACGAAGGAAGGATCTGCCCATTCTCCAACATGACAAATCCACCCCGACCACCTCATAAATCATGGACTAAAATTTCGACGAATATTTACCATCACAACCTCAAACCCGACAATAATTTACACAACCGACCCCATAAACCGTTGCGCCGCATATATATCGAAATATTCTGTAATTACCGTAACAACAACAGCTTACAAGTGTTTTTCAAAAAAAGTTGTGGGAAATAAATGAAAAAAAACACCCCAAAACACCTGTTTTCTGGTGAAAAAAGAATAGTAGGGAAGGAGTTTCCGAACTCCTGCCTATTTCTCAATGCTGACTTTCTATGGCAGGAGTCCAGAGACTCCTTGCCTGCTTTAATTGACGCCATAAAAAACCAAAAATGAGGAATCGCACTCCGTGATCGGTCGATCCAGAAAAAGATCGACCGCGGCGGGTCTCCTTCATATAAATTCAGGATTTTCAATGAGGATTCACCGATCACAATTGCAAATTCAACCAAAAAAAACGAAATGAATCCATTTCATGCTTTATATGTACAATAATCGCAATTATAATCTATCGCTATCGACCAATAAGCACATAAAAAAAACCGCCCTGATGGACGGTTTTTTAATTCTTCGCCGGACCGTTAATACGGCCGGGAAACGACAAGGATTATTTTTTCTTCTCCTCGCCGCCTTCTTCTTTCTTGGCCTCGCCTTCACCTTCGGCCTCTTCGCCTTCAGCGGCTTCGCCTTCGGCCTCTTCGCCCTCGGCAACTTCACCCTCTTCAGGTTCGGCAACCTTGATGACGGTCGGCGGCACGACGGTAACGACTGTGCGCGCCAGGTCGGTCAGGACATCGATACCCTCGACATGGATATCGCTCACATGAAGCGAGTCACCGATTTCGAGCGCCGAAACATCCAGCTCGATTTTGTCGGGAATATCCATCGGCAAACAGGCGATTTCCAGTTCGCGGATAATGCTCTGCAGAATTCCACCCAGCTTGACACCCTCAGGCGTCCCCACCAGCGTAATTTTGGCGGTCATGTTGAGCTTCTTCTTCATCGACACCTCGTAAAAATCGACATGTTCGAATTTACCGCTGACCGGGTCGCGCTGCAAATCACGGAGAATAACCTTCCGCGTCTTGTCCTCGCCGTTGACGGCCAGATCGATGAGTTTGCCGGCGCCGCCCTGGGTGCGAATCATCGCGGCAAAATCTTTGGCGTTAATCGATACCGAAAACGATTCCGTGTCAGGACCGTAAATCACACCGGGGAGTTTTCCGTCGGCACGAAGCTTACGCGCCACACCTTTTCCAACACCGTCCCGTCGTTCGGCCAAAATTTTGATTTCTTCCATTTCTATGTCAACCTCCAAATATTTATTTTCGCATCAATCGGGATAATCATTGAACAGGGATGACACCGATTTTTCACCCGAGATTCTCATTATCGCCTCGCCAAACAGATTGGCGCATGACAACACGCGGAACTTGCTCGTCAGCGGCTTGTTTTCTACATTTATCGAATCAGATATAAATATTCGTTTAATGGGCGAATTCTCGATTCGCTCGATGGCATCACCCGACAGAACGGCATGAGTACAGATGGCCATAATTTCCTTCGCGCCCGCATCGGCCAGCGCCTGGGCCCCCTGCACCATGGTGCCGGCGGTATCGACCATATCGTCACGAATAATAATACTCTTGTCCTTGATCTCGCCGATTATGTTCAGCACCTCCGACTGGTTGGCAACCGGCCGCCGCTTGTCGATGATGGCCAGTCCGGATTTGCACAGCTTGGCAAAGGCGCGCGCCATCTTGATCGAACCGACATCCGGCGAAACAATTACGAGCGGTCCACAATCGATATTTGAGACGAGATCCTTGAAAATGCGGGTGGAATACAAATGGTCATGGGGAAGATCGAAAAAGCCCTGAATTTGCGAGGCATGCAGATCCAGGGTGATTATGCGGTCGGCGCCCGCCGTCGAAATCATGTTGGCCATTAATTTGGCGGCGATAGCCACCCGCGGCCGGTCCTTGCGATCCTGCCGGGCATAACCGAAATATGGAATAACGGCCGTGATCCTTGCCGCCGACGCCCGTCGTGAGGCCTCGATCAGCATCAGCAGTTCCAGGATATTATCAGCCGGGGCGTTAGTCGATTGGATTATAAAGACATCGGCCCCGCGAATGTTCTCGTTGATCTGGACGAAAACTTCACCGTCCGAAAATCGTTTGACTTCGCACTCGGCCAGGCCGACCCCGATATATTTGGCGATATTTTCCGCCAGCGGTCGGTTGGCATTGCCTGTAATAAGTTTTAACTCGGACACGAAAATTCCCCAAACTTAAAAATGCCATTTTCTCAAGTTTAGCATTATAATAGAAAAGAGCCGATTTGGCAAATGGTTATTTGATGATTAAGACTTTGTTTTCGGAGAAACTAATAGAATTTTCGCGGTAATATTTTCATGCCCCTGAAAAGGATAATGGCTAAGGCAGACCGACAGGCCGGAACTTATTGTTATAAGCTGGGGTGGCAGGATTCGAACCTGCGAATGCAAGCTCCAAAGGCTTGTGTCTTACCACTTGACGACACCCCAGTTTAATACACCGAGCTTTGACTTTGCAATTCCGACTCATAGGCTTTTAAAACCGCTTCCTCCACCATCCTGCGAGCGTCATTGTTGACGGGATGAGCGATATCCTGATGGGTTCCATCGGGTCTTTTTCGGCTCGGCATCGAAACAAAAAAGCCCTTGCTCCCGGCGATAATCTTCATCCCTCGAATGACAAACATGTCGTCGAAGGTCACATTGGCAAAGCCTCTGAGTTTTTCTTCATCTCGTAATATAATACGCACTTCAGTGATTTCCACGGTAAATCCTCCCGCCGTTCAAAAAAAATCCGGATTTACTCCCAAGCGGGCAGGGTTATCGGACGCACAAAGAAAATATCCCATTCCCCCTGGTTCACATGAGTAAAAACCTTCTCCTCAGGTTGATTCTCAAAAAGTCCGAACATTGTCGGCCCCGATCCGCTCATTCGAGTTATCGCGGCCCCGGCATTCTTCAGAACTCGCCCGATTTGAGCCAGGACGGGATAGCGGGCCAGATGATTTTTTTCAAAATCATTTCCGGCATCCGCGATTTGCGCGACCAAATCCGCGAAATCCCTACAGGCAGAGAACTTAACACCGGCATCTGACGATGTCAAGCCTAAATCAAGCCGCTTATAACTCTCGGAGGTCGAGACCGCCAATTTTGGGACTATGAGAACAATTGAATAATCAACAGGTAATTCAATATCTTTTGTTATTTCACCCCTTCCGGTTACCTCGGCCCGGCCCGATGTAAAGAAAAAAGGCATATCGGAGCCAAGCTCAAGGCCGATTTTCGACATTTCCGATGAATCGAGATTTAAATCATAAATTTTGTTAATTGCGTAGATTGTTGCCGCGGAGTCGGATGAGCCGCCGGCCATACCGGCGGCGACAGGTATTTCTTTTTGCAGATTTATATCCATACCGCCCTCGATATCAAACCTGTCAAACATGAGTCGGGCACTTTTCAATATCAAATTCCCATCATCGGTCGGAACGCTGTAACTTCCTTCACAAGAAAGATTTAGCCCCCTTTTATCCCTTTTTTCAAAGGTTAGGTAATCAAAGAGGTCTATTGCCTGAAACCATGACCGGATATCGTGATACCCGTCGGGTCTCTTTCCCAGAACATTCAGGAACAAATTGACTTTTGCAGGTGTCCGTATTTTTAGCATTTCCATATACCTAAGAGTAATGAGATGTTCATTTAATACACAAAAAACGAAATTTTTAAAAAAAAGTCGATATCTTTTTATATTTTTGTAATATTTAATTGATCCGGTTAGTTTTCAGACGCATTCCAACCGGCCTCTGTTTCAAACAAAAATATTGACTTTTCCCGTCCATACCGTTTCTTATGTATTCTTAATATAAAAGCGTCTTATGAAGGAGTTATAGGATGGGAAAAAATTTAGCCGAAAAGATTATTTCCGAACACATCGTCAGCGGTAAGATGATACCGGGCGAAGACATCGCCATTAAAATCGATCAGACTCTGACGCAGGATGCCACCGGGACAATGGCTTACCTGCAATTCGAGGCACTCGGTCTGAAAAAGGTCAAAACCGAGGTCTCGGTTTCTTATGTCGATCACAATATGTTGCAGGCCAGTTTCGAGAACGCCGACGACCATCAATATTTGCAGTCGGTCGCCTCAAAATACGGCATATTTTTCTCGCGCCCCGGTAACGGTATTTGCCACCAGGTCCATCTCGAACGTTTCGGCGCCCCCGGCAAAACTCTTCTGGGCTCCGACTCCCACACCCCGACCGGCGGTGGCATCGGCATGATGGCGATGGGCGCGGGCGGACTCGATGTGGCGGTGGCTATGGGAGGCGGCCCGTTTTATCTGAAGATGCCGGAAGTTATCAAGGTTCATCTCAAGGGTAAACTCAAACCGTTCGTTACCGCCAAGGACGTTATTCTCGAAGTGTTGCGGATACTCAGCGTCAAGGGCGGCGTCGGTAAGGTTATCGAGTACGGCGGCCCCGGGGTGGCCGGCCTGACCGTCCCCGAACGCGCCACCATTACCAATATGGGCGCCGAGCTGGGCGCAACGACATCGATTTTCCCGTCCGACGACAAAACAAAGGAATTCCTCAAATGGCAGAAGCGCGGAAATGTTTTCCGCAAACTTGAAGCCGATCCGGATGCCGAATATTCGCGTATTATCGAAATAGACCTGGCCAAACTGGAGCCGCTTATCGCCCAGCCGCATATGCCGGACAATGTGACCGAGGTCAAAAAGCTCAAAAAAGTAAAAGTCTGCCAGGTGTGTGTCGGAAGCTGCACCAACTCCTCGCTGACCGATTTGACCCGTGTCGCCAAAATGCTCAAGGGCAAAAAGGTGCATCCGGGTGTATCGATGACCATCTCCCCCGGCTCGAAACAGGTATTCGAGGCCATCGCGGAGAGCGGCGCCCTGGCCGAGATAATCGCCTCCGGCGCCAGAATAATAGAATCGGCCTGCGGCCCGTGTATCGGTATGGGTCAGGCGCCCTCGACCAACGCCGTGACGGTCCGGTCTTTCAACCGCAACTTCCTCGGCCGTTCCGGCACCAAAAGCGCCAATGTGTATCTGGCCAGCCCGGAAACATGTGTCGCGGCGGCTCTCACCGGCGAGATTACCGACCCGCGCAAGCTGGACAAATATCCCCGGGTGGTTCTGCCGAAGACAATCAAAATAGATGACTCCGGCGTCATACCGCCGTCGAAGACGCCCGGCAAAGTAAAAATCGTGCGCGGCCCCAATATCGCCGAATTGCCGCTCAACAAAGCCATGGCGAATTCCGAGAAAGGCGAAGTCCTGCTCAAAGTGGGCGATAATATTACCACCGATCATATTATGCCGGCCGGGGCCAAAGTGCTCCCGCTCCGTTCGAATATTCCCAAAATTTCGGAGTTCGTGTACAATGTTGTCGATCCCGAATTCTCCGCGCGCGCCAAAGAAAAAGGCGGCGGCTTCATCGTCGGCGGCGAAAACTACGGCCAGGGTTCATCGCGCGAGCATGCCGCGCTGGCGCCGATGTATCTCGGGGTCAAAATGGTCTTAACCAAATCGTTTGCCCGGATTCATCTGGCCAACCTGATCAATTTCGGTATTCTCCCGGCCACATTCGCCGATCCGGCCGACTATGACAAAATCGAACAGGGGCACGTAATCGAATTGCCCGACCTCAAAAAGGAAGTGAAAAGCTCCGACCACGTTAAAGTAGTAAATAAAACAACAGGAGATACATATACATTAACCATCGACCTGAATAAGCGCCAGCGGGCGATTATAACGGCCGGCGGTTTACTTAATTATACCAAATCCGGAGGTAAATAAAAGTGGAGGTTGAACAACCTGACCGCGAGCCTAAAAAGACTCCATTTTATAAGTACCATATAGAGGCGGGGGCCAAGATGGTCCCCTTTGCCGGTTTCATTATGCCGATTCAGTACAAAGGCATAACCGAGGAACATCTGGCTGTAAGAAACAATGTCGGCATGTTCGACATCTCGCATATGGGCGAGTTCGATATTTCCGGGCCCGATGCCCTGGCCTTTATCCAGAAAATGACCGTCAATGACGTTTCCAAGCTGGAAGTCGGCCAGATACAATATTCATGCATGTGTTATGACGACGGCGGCATTGTCGATGATCTTCTGGTCTATCGGCTGGAAGATCGTTTCATGCTGGTGGTTAACGCCGCCAATCTTCAGAAGGATTTCGACTGGCTGGAATCGCATCTCGAGGGCGACGTCAAACTTGTCAACCGCTCCGATGACTACGGTCTTCTGGCCATACAGGGTCCGAAGGCGCAGAAAGTCGTGACCGAGATATGCGACTACGATCTTGACTCGATGCCGTATTATCACACGGCGGTGACCAAAATCGCTGGCCACGATGTATTGTTCTCGCGCACCGGCTACACCGGCGAGGACGGCTTCGAGCTGTATATCACGAACGAAGCGGCCGATGATGTCTGGGCGGCGGCGATCGAATCGGGCAGTAAAGAAGACATGCAGTTGATCGGACTGGGTGCGCGCGATTCGCTCCGGCTGGAGATGAAGATGGCGCTTTACGGCAACGATATCGATAAATCGACCAATCCGATCGAGGCCGGTCTGGCCTGGATCGTCAATTTCGACAAGGGCGATTTTGTGGCCCGTAATATTCTCGAAAAGGTGAAACAGGAAAAACCGCCGCGCCGCCTTATATGTCTCGAACTCGACGGCCGCGCATTCCCGCGCCACGGGTATGAAATTGTCGCCGGTGGCGAAGTGGTCGGTCGGGTTACGTCGGGGACCTTCTCCCCCTCGCTGCAAAAACCGATCGCAATGGGTTATCTGCCGCGTAAGATGACTAAAATCGGCAACAAGGTCGAAATCAAAATCAGGAACAAGCTGTTCCCGGCGGTTGTCGTCAAACCTCCCTTTTACAAGGAAGCATCGCATAAATAGATGAAAACTGATTTATTTTTGGTTCCGGGGCCGGTCATTGCCGAAAGGCTGACCGGCAAGACCCTGGTTATAGTTGACGTTTTGAGAGCCACGACGACCATCTGTCAGTCGCTCAAAGCGGGCGCCAGGGCGGTAATACCGGTGAGACAGCCGGGAGAGGCGGCCGAGATGCGCGATAAAATCGGTATCGAGAACGCCGTCCTGGGAGGTGAACGAGGGGGCATCAAAATCGAGAATTTCAATCTTGGAAATTCGCCGCTGGAGTACACCGAGGAGACGGTCGGCGGCAAAACCGTCATTCTGACGACCACCAACGGCACCCAGGCCTATGCCCGCGCCAAACATGCCGCGCCCATCATTACCGGGGCGCTGGTCAATATTTCGGCGGCGGCGGCGAAAGTCGCCGAGACCAATCAGGATCTGGCCATTCTCTGCGCCGGTGATGAAGGCGATTTTTCGATCGAGGATTCGCTTTGCGGCGGTATGCTGATTCACCTTCTCATCGAGAAACACGGTCTCAAACTCAAACTCAACGACGCTGCTTCGCTTGCACTTCTTCTGTACCGCACCAACAGTGACAGCCTGCCGGAGACGATCGCATCGGGGGAACACGGCCGGTCGCTGTCGAAACTTGGTTTTGCCGAGGATGTCGCCTTCGCCGGCCGGACCGATTCGATACCGGTGGTGCCCATCCTGAAAGACAAGAGAATCGTGCTGGAGGAAAAATAATCCCAACATTTGTTTATTCAGAGTGTAAAATATGAATATGAAGAAAATCGCCGTTTACATACTTCTCTTAATCCCGGCCCTGTGCTGTATAACACCGGTAACATCCGCCGGGGAAACAGAGGCTGTCCGTTTCGAATTGATAGTCAGGCAAAAACCACAGGATCTCGATCGCTATTTCGAAATCACACGCGACACTTTGGATATATATAAAGGAATGAGTATTTCATCGTTCCTGGTCAATATGATGCTCGATATCGATATCGAAAAGGTCGATTCGCAGGCGGTCACATTCAATATTCATCTGGTTACCATCGGGGCCAATCCGTACAACGCCGCCAAACGATACAAAATCGAGTATAACCTGCCCGCCCGCATGGAAAATATCCCCGGCAAAAACGGCTCGATCTATCAGCTCCTTATCAGCCCCCGCGAACTCGTGACGGTTGATAAGCCGGTGTGTGAATACGAGCCGTACAGCGGACAGTTCAAAATGGATCCCTCGGCCAATTTCGATTTGTACTATATCGATGGCTCGCTGGGCGATTTCTACTGGAACAATATCAAAAATTATCTCGAGGCCGATTACTCGCGCTTTCGCAAAGCGCTCGATATTAATATGCCGGGCAAGATAAGTTTTTATGTCTTCCCCTGCTCCGGACCGACCATCGACTGGGATCATCGTTTCGGTTACGGTATCGATCCCGGACGCTCGACCATTTGCGCCATCTACAATCGTGATTTTTCGTCGGTCGATGTCATCCTGCCCAACAGCCTGACGCTTCTCCGTATATGGGGTTATGCGCCGCCGTTTCTGGTGGAGGGACTGGGGGGCTATTTCGATTTTACGCAGTACAAAATAAAAAAGCTTAAAAACGAGGACGGACTTCTCAAGCTGACCGATCTGCTGACAAGCTCCGGCTACTATAGAGCCGACCCGGTCGCGGCCGAAATATGCGCCTCGTCGTTCGTCAAATATCTCGCCGACACCTACGGCATCGGCAAATTCATGGATTGGTACGAAAGGGCCGACGATCTCAGTATTTTGAGATCGTTCGAAGAAGTCTTCGAGAATCCGCTGGACATTTTCGAAAAAGACTGGCACCACTATATCGACACCACGAAGCTCGACCGCCGGCAGTTCGATCTTTTTGCCGCCCGGGCCAGCGCCCTGTTCCAGACCGATCTGCAACTCGAATACATGCATAAAATGGCCGAGTACGACACCTCGCGCGTCGATTCGGTCGATACCTGGAAAAAATTATCGGTCGTCAATTATCAGTTCGGCCGCTATTATGATGCGGTCGAAAGTTACCGACGTTTGATCACGCTCGAGCAACCGTCGCCGGTTTACATGCAGGTGCTGGGCAATCTGTACACGATCAACGGCGAGTATGATATTGCCGAGGGATGTCTCGACACGGTCCTTATGCTCGACACCACCTATGCCACCGCCGGTCTGCTCAAGGCCAAAATCAAGGCCATTCGAGGCGACACCGCCGGGGCGATCGAAACGGCCGAAAATTATTATAATATCGAACAGAATATTGCCGGTAAGATAGAATTCATGCTCTTTTTGGGCGATATGTACGGCGCCCGGGGCAGTCATTACGACTCGGCTGTCGCCGCCGGGTACTACGACGACGCTTTGATCTGGTCGCGGGACATGATCCCCAAAGTGCAGAACGATTATGTTTATTACCTGCGCGCCGGACTGGCGCTGATGGGCTCGGGTGAGTACGACAATGCCGCGCAGTTTCTGGAGCTGGCGCAGTTTGCCGAGATGCGATCGTACTATCGGGGGGTGGCGACGGTGAATCTCGGTCGCGTGTATGATCTCAAAGGCGACCATGAGAGGGCTACCGAGTATTACAGTGAGGCACTTTCGATACCGTTGTCAGCTCATGACCGCGCCCTCTGCGAAAAATATATAGACGAACCCTTTAGGCGATAACTCACATTTAGTCAGCCATGTTCAATTTTCTTAACTCTGCCGTTTTGATCGCGGCGGCGGCCGCGCTTATACCACTGCTGATACACCTGTTCTCGAAACGCAAGGTGCGCGTGGTCGAGTTCTCGTCGCTCAAACATCTCAAGGAGATGCAGAAACGGCAGGTGCGGCGGTTGAAGATCCGTCAGTTGCTTTTGCTGCTCCTGCGCATGTTAATCATCCTCGTCGCCGTGCTCGCGTTCGCCCGACCCGCCTCGAAAGGCGGCTATCTCGGTTCGCATGCCGGGGTGTCATCGGTGGTGCTGTTCGACCGGTCGGCCTCGATGCAGAGGATGGTGAAAGACGGCAAAACTTTCGATCTGGCGAAAAAAAGTGTCGAAAGTATCCTCGATAATTTCGGTGAATCCGACGAGATTGTTCTTATACCTTATGACCGCGAGACATATTTCCCCGCCGGGGAGCGTTTTTTCAGCCGTGATGTGGCCGGCGACGTGCTGGCCGGGATCACGCCCGGATACGACATTGATATTTTCGGCGAGGCGTACGACAAGGCGCTTGATCTGTTAGGCACGGCGCAAAATTTGAACAAAGAGCTGTATATCATTACCGACCGGCAGTTGAGTTCACTGCCGGAGACGGTCGATTCGATCCCGGATGATATCTCGGTTTATTTCGTGGATGTGCCGGTCGAGACCGACGGCAACTGCGGTGTTGTCGATGTCGATCTGGGCGGTCAGTTGATCGAGATCGACGGCGATTTCAATGTCCGCGCCGAGATTCACAATTACGATAATTTCGCCAAATCGGAAATGCTCGCCTCGCTGTTTATCGACGGTATCCGCGTCATGCAAACCGAGTTCGAGATCGGCGAAAACGGCCGCCAGTCGGTGCAGTTCAAGACATCGGTGCATAAAACCGGCTTTCATTCGGGATGGGTGGAGGTGTCGGACGACGGTTTCCCCGCCGACAACAAATTTTATTTTACGCTCAAAATACCGGATCAGTTCAATGTTCTGATTGTCGACGGAGACAACAGCGGCGAGCTTGTCCGGCTGGCGCTGGTTCCCTCGGAGAAACTGGCCCGTTACTGGTCGGTGAAAATGATCGATCCGGGGGGGCTCGGGGCGATTAACCTCCGCGACTACGACGCGGTCGTCATGGCGGGGCTGTCGCGTCTCGGCCCGGTCGAGACGTCGCAGTTGCTCAAGTATGTCGACGGCGGCGGCGGGCTGTTTATCACGCTCGGGGCCGGGATCGATCCGAATTATTTCAACGACAATCTGGCCGGGAAGCTCGGCACAAGAATAATCGCTCCGCCGCCGGCGACTTTTTCCGGCGCCGGGTACTATACTATGGAGCGGTTCGATTACACCCACCCGGTGATGCGGGCCTTTTCGGTATTTCAGCAGGATTCGCTGCCGACTTTTCGTTTTTACGCCCTGCCGCAGATCGAGGACGGCGGCGGCAACCGTGAACTGGCCTATTTTTCCAGCGGCGCCCCGGCCGTGGTCGAAAGCGCGCTCGGGCTGGGGAAAATAGTCATGCTGACGGCGCCGATTATCCCGCGTTACACCGATCTTCCGTCGCACTCGTTTTTTGTCCCGTTCGTAATCAGGACGGTCGAATACCTCGCCGACGACATCTCTGAATACGAATTAAAAAATATCGTCGGTGAAAATGTCTTTCGCTCCATCACGGGAAGGCTGACGAAGTACGGCGGAGTCAAACTGCTGACGCCGGATGAAAGAGTTTTCGATATCGCCGGGACCGAGCAGACGGGGCAGGTGGTTTATGACTGCCGCCCGGTCGATATACCCGGTATTTATCGGATAAGAAGCAACAACCGGCCGGTCGATATTTTCCCGGTCAATCTTAGTTCATCCGAGAGCAATCTCTCGGTGGTCGATTTCGACCGATTCAAATCTGCCCTGGGAATTGATAATTACAAGGTGATTCCTTATAATAAGGCGGCGGCTTCGATAATCTCGGAGGCGCGGTTCGGCCGCGAACTGTGGAAACTGTTTCTCTGGGCGGCCGTGGTAATTATGGCGGTGGAGATGATATTCTCCCGTGAACCGGAAGCGGATATCGAAAAGAAATGACCTTATTGTCGGGCGAAAACATTACCAAACAGTATGAAGACCGGACGCTGTTCGAAAACTTAAGCTTTTCGATCAACGAATCCGATCGTATCGGGCTGGTCGGACCCAACGGTATCGGCAAGACGACCCTGTTCGAAATAATAACCGGGAAGGTCTCCACCGATTCGGGCAATGTCACCAAAGCGAAGGGAAGCTCGATAGCCTATCTCGAACAGGAATTCGGCGAATCGGAGAATCTTAACCTGTTCGATTTTGTCTGCTCCGCCCGCAACGACCTGCTTACATTAAGATCGGAAATAGAAAATATACAAAAAGAATTGACCGACCAACCCGACTCGACCGAACTTCTCGACAAACTGGGCGACTGCCAGCATAATTTCGAGGCAGCCGGCGGTTATGATTTCGAGACCGAGATAAAGATAATTTTAATCGGTCTCGGATTTACCGAGAACCGTTTTCATAATCAACTGTCGGTTTTTTCCGGCGGCGAGAAAAACCGCGCCGCGCTGGCGAAAATGCTGGCCGGGCGCCAGAACCTGCTTCTGCTCGATGAGCCGACCAACCATCTCGATATCGAATCGACCATCTGGCTCGAGGAATATCTGCGCGGTCAGGATAAGGCGTATATAATCGTCTCGCACGACCGGGCATTTCTGTCCAACACGATCGACAAGATATGGGAAATATCCGGACGAAAAATCGACCAGTATTATAACGGATTCGACAGCTATCTGGTCGAGCGCGAGGAGCGCCTGCGGCTGGTCCGGCACCAGTTCCGGCACCAGCAGGAGGAAATCAAGCGCATCGAAGATTTCATCCGGCGCAATATGGCCGGCCAAAAGACGAAACAGGCCCAGTCGAAACAAAAATATCTCTCGCGAATAAAGCGTATCGACCTGCCCAAATCGGAGTACAAGGCGCCCACATTCAATGTCGAATCGAGCGGCCGTTCGTTTAATCTGGTGCTGGGCGTGGAGTCGGCCTCGTTCGGCTACGGTCATCATGCGCTGGTGCGCGATGTTAATTTCAATCTTTATCGCGGCGACCGGCTCGGTTTTATCGGCCCCAACGGAACCGGCAAAACGACCGTCCTGAAAACCATCCTCGGCGAACTCGAGGCGATCGAGGGTTCGGTTTCGATCGGCCGGAATGTCGATGCCGCCTATTTCGATCAGGAGTTGTCCGATCTGGATGAGAACAACAGCATCATCGACGAACTGTGGATGCTCGATCCGCTGATCGAGGCGGGCCGCCTGCGCGGCTTCCTGGCCCGGTTCGGTTTCAGCGGCGAAGATGTCTTCAAAAAAATCCGCGTCCTCTCGGGCGGCGAGAAAACCAAGCTGTCGCTGGCCAAAATTCTGTTTAAACCGGCCAACCTGCTGATATTCGACGAGCCGACCAACCATCTCGATATCGACTCCCGTCATGCGCTCGAGGAGGGTCTCAACAATTATCAGGGGACGTTTATCGTCGTCAGCCACGACCGTTATTTTCTCGATCAGGTCACCGACCGGATTCTCGCTCTCGAAAACGGCCGGGCGGTTATTTACGGCGGCAATTACAGTTATTACAAAGAAAAGAAAGAGGCCGAGACCGCCGTCCCGGTCAAAAAGACGACGTTGCCCGAAAAAATACAGCAGTACGCCGAATTCAAAAAACTGTCGCAGGCCAGGGGACGGATAAAAAAAGAACTACGCTCGGTTAAATCGAAAATCGAGGATCATGAGAAAAGGATGGCCCGCCTCGAACGCGAAATTCGATACAATATCCCGAAATCGGACTGGCAAAAACTGGCCGATGTGTCGAAAGAGAAATCAAGTACCGAAGATACAATACTTGAATTATACGACCGACTGGAAGAACTGGAGAAGCTGGATGCTCAATATTCTGACGCTGACGGGAAGCCCGATTAACGGAAGCTCCACCGATATATTACTGGAGCATATCGCCGAGGGTATCATACAGGGCGCCCCGCAACCCACACACAACGAAATCATCCGCCTTAATCATTACCAGTATCTACCCTGCCAGTCATGCGGCAAAAGCCCCGAACCGGATTATTGCTTTTTCAAAGATGAAATATATCCGATCTATGAGATGCTGATCGAATGCGATATCGTTTTATTCGGTTCGCCCGTATATTTCGACACTGTTTCGGCACAGGCCAAATTGTTTATCGACCGCTGCAACTGCCTTCGCCCGCCCGACTTCGAGGGCGAGACGGAACACACTTTCAAGAAGATTTTGACCAAAAAACGACTGGGGGCGATGGCCCTGGTGGGCGGCGAAAGACAAAAATTCGAGCACGCGCGGGTGGTTCTCGCCGGTTTTTTCAAGTGGGTGGAAATTGAAAATTGCGGCGAAATCATGTATGGCGGATCGGGCTGGGATATCGGAGCGGTGGCTGACAATAGCCGTAAGTTACAGGAAGCCTATAACTTAGGTCGCAGTATAGCCGACCTCGTAACCATCGAAAATAACCGCCGCTGAAATAAAATATCGATTGTGACTCCCCAAAAGGTCAAAAACCACACTCAATCTGTCGAACTTTTGACATAGATATCTGTTTCTGAAATAACTTGCTTTTTGGAGTCTATTGATTATATTTGGTGGCTAAATTGCAAATAGTGAAATTTGAGCTTGAGGTTTAAGAATGAAACCGAAGATACATCCTAAGTATTACGACACGACGATCACATGTGCCTGCGGGAATGTAATCAAAACCAGATCGACGGTGAAAGACCTTAGAGTGGAAATCTGTTCCAGCTGCCACCCCTTCTTTACCGGACGACAGAAACTGGTCGATACCGCCGGACGTATTGAGCGTTTCCGTAAAAAATACGGACTGGATAAGGATAAAAAAGAAAAATCCGAATCTTAGACTCCCATTAGCATTAAAAACATAACAAGATACGATTTTCCGCTATCGCGATGGCGATAGAATTTCGTATCTATTTAAGTTGTTGCTTTTAAGTTAGTTGAAAACCAGTTGGTTGTGAGGATAAGATGCCGGATTTAAGTGTAGGCGGCCAGGCCGTAATCGAGGGAGTCATGATGCGGTCGAAAGATCGTGTTTCGACTGCCGTCCGTATTCCATCGGGCGAAATACTCGTCAAAACCGAAGATTATATCTCTCTCAGCAAAAAGCATAAAATATTGGGTTGGCCCATCCTGAGAGGTGTTGTCACCTTTTTCGAGATGCTGGTTCTCGGTATCAAGACGCTTAATTTCTCAGCCGATATCGCCGTCAAGGAAGCCGAAAAAGAGGATGCGGCGGCCAAGGGCAAGGAGTATGTGCCGAAGGAAAGCAAGACCACCAATATCGCCCTGGCCGGGACAGTCGTGTTTGCGCTGGCGCTGGGTATTTTGATTTTCTTCTTCACGCCTATCGCCATCGCCTCGCTGCTCAAGATCGAGCGCGACGCCGTCGCGTTTAACCTTGTCGCCGGAGTGGTGCGGGTTATTCTCTTCCTGGCCTATGTCTGGTTGATCTCGCTTTTCGGCGAGTTCAAAAAAGTGTTCCAGTATCACGGCGCCGAACACAAGTCGATTTTCGCCTATGAAAACGGCGAGGAACTGACCACCGAGAATGTCGCCCGCTACACCACTTTGCATCCCCGTTGCGGCACCAGTTTTATTTTGATCGTGGCCCTGTTCGCCATATTGATTTACTCCATTTCGGATTCGATCTACGCCATCTCGATGGGATACCCACCGTCGCTTCTGACCCGTTTCGGTATCCATTTCTCGCTTCTCCCGCTGGTGGCGGGAGGTTCATACGAACTGTTGAAACTCTCCGGCAAAACACGCGACAACGCCCTGACCAAATTTATGATTCAGCCCGGACTCTGGCTGCAGCGTATCACCACCAGCGAACCGTCGCCCGAACAGATGGAAGTGGCCATTGTCGCTCTCGAATCGGCCCTCGATATCAAAGAGTCGAAAATTACCGTCAACAAGACCTGCCTTTAGCGGCTCTAACTCCTATTCCGAAATTTTATTACCCGACAGGTGAATACTATGCTTGACATAATTGAAAAATATGAAAAACGTATCGACGAGCTTAACCAGGAACTGCTTGACCCGGCCGTTCTGTCGGATCAGTCGAAATTAAAAAGCATCTCGCGCGAAAGAAGACAGGTCGAGGAAATTGTTGAGGCGGGACGGATATACAAGCGCTGTCTCAGCGATATCGACGGCGCCAAAGAAATAATCGATCAGGCCGGTGATCCCGAGATGACCGAGATGGCCCGTGAGGAACTGGAATCGGCCACCGCGGAACTGCATGAAATCGAACAGAAACTCAATCTCCTCCTGACACCGAAAGATCCCAACGACGTCAAAAACGCCATGGTCGAGATCAGGGCCGGGACGGGCGGTGATGAAGCCGCCATTTTCGCCGCCGACCTGTACCGGATGTACAATAAATATGCCGAGGAAAAGGGCTGGAAAATCGAGACGCTGTCGTCGAATTATATCGAGCTGGGCGGCATCAAGGAAATCGTCTTTCTCGTCAAGGGGGACGGCGCCTACGGCAGTCTGAAATTCGAATCGGGCGTTCACCGTGTCCAGCGGGTCCCGGTGACCGAGTCGCAGGGGCGGATTCACACCTCGGCGGCCACCGTCGCGGTGCTTCTCGAGGCCGAAGATATCGATATCAAAATCGACGAGAATGAAATAAAGGTCGATGTTTATCGCTCATCCGGACCGGGCGGACAGTCGGTTAATACTACCGACTCGGCGGTCAGGATCACCCATATCCCGACCGGGCTGGTGGTCACCTGTCAGGACGAAAAATCCCAGCATAAGAATAAAGCACGCGCCCTTCAGGTGCTTCGCGCCCGCCTGCTGGATAAAATGACCGAGGAACAGAATCAGGAAATCGCCGCCGAGCGGCGGTCGATGGTCGGTTCCGGCGACCGTTCGGCAAAAATCAGGACGTACAACTTCCCGCAGTCGCGTGTTACCGATCACCGTATCGGTCTGACCCTGCATAAACTGGATGATATTCTTAACGGTCATCTCGATGAGATAATCGCCGCCCTGCATAAACATGAGCAGGAAGCACGGCTGAAAGCGACCAGGGAATCCAAAGAAATCGCCGGGTGATCTATCCGTCTTCTCAACCCGCAGGCTGTTCTATTTTGGTGTAGTCAATCTCGGAACCGAGAACACTGTGCGGAATGATGAAAATCACAAATGTAACCACCGCCGCGACAATAATCCAGAAACGCCCCCTGTTCCCGGCCCGATGACGCCACAGCGCCCACACCCAGAATATTACCGCCACCGCCGTTTTGGAATCGGTCAGGTCATGACCAAACGGCCAGCCGGTCCACCATTCGTTGAAGGCGAATTTCTGCAATAAAGGACCGAAAATCAAACCGCCGATCGATAGAATAATCGTCGTCCAGACCGCCTGCCGGAAAATCTTATCGCCGTTGAGAACCGCCTCCAGACCGGTCCTCGTCGCCCACAGCATACCGAGAAACATGATGATAACATGGGGCCAGATAACAAAACCGGGGACGGCGCCCTTGAAACGAATAATAATCGGCTCATCGCTTAAGTCATAATGTGTGCCGGTATTTTTATCGATCAGCGTAACCCGGTACATCACTTTTCCCGCCGGCGGCTGTTTGGGGACGGCGACAATCAGTTTGTCGCCTTCGCGCGGAATTGCTTCGGTGCGCCATTCGTCATGGCTCTTGAATCGCCGCAGACTGATCTCGCCGGAGACATTCGAAGAAGCGGATATCTTCATCCGCGCATCCTCATCGGTAACATGGGTTCGCAGTAATCTGTATTTGATTTTCTCGCCGCCGATTTCGACCGATCCGCGGACAGGGTGAGTCGGCCCGGTCAGTCTCTGATAAAATACCGAACCGAGTGTAACGATAACCGCAATAATCCAAAGAACCGCCGATCGCTTCATATTAAAAACATTCCCCTTCCGCAAAACTCTATGGCCGCCAAAGTACTAAATCACAACGGCTAATACAAGCAACTTTTTTAAAGCGCTGGCAATGCTCAATAATATTTTATATATTGAAGCAACAATCAGGGAAGTTTATATGGAAAAAGAAAAATTAGCAGAATTAGCGCTTGACCGTTGCCGCTCCAACGGTGTCGAGTATGCCGATGTCCGGATCGAACGAATCGAGGACGAAAACCTTTCCGTTTCGAACGGAACCATCGAGCCGATCGAACGCACCGTCTCCTACGGAATCGGCATACGGGTCATAAAAAACGGCGCCTGGGGTTTTGCCGCGACCGATGATATGTCGGAAGAATCGATTTCGGCCAAGGCCAAACTGGCGGCCGGGATCGCATTGGCCTCGGCGATGGTAAACAAAGAACCGGTGAAACTTGCCCCGGCCAAAGCGCTGCAGGGTGAATATGTCTCGCCGCATCAAATTGATCCCTTTACCGTACCGCTCGATGAAAAAATCGAATACTTGATGGATATCGACAGGGCGATGGCCGAGGCGGGCGGCGAGGATATCAATTCGCGAAACTGTTTCGCGAGTTTTCGTCGGCGTCATAAATATTTTGTCTCGACAATCGGCTCGGCGCTGTCGCAGAAACTGATTCACACCGGGGCCGGTTTGTCGGTCGGTATGGCCAAAGGTCACCGTGAGCGTTACGAGCGCTCCTTCCCCACCTCGTCGGGGCAGTTCGAATCGAAAGGTTATGAACTGCTGGAAGAATTGAAAATGCGAGAGGCGATCCCAAGGCTGGTCGAGGAAGTCAAAATGCTCATGAAAGCCGAACCATGCCCGGTCAAAGAGACGACATTGCTTCTCTCGGGCGATCAGGTGTCGCTTCAGATGCACGAGTCGATCGGCCATGCGCTGGAACTCGACCGTGTTTTCGGGGCGGAACGGAATTTCTCGGGGACATCATTCGCCACGCCGGAAAATTTGAACACATTGAAATACGCGTCGGATATCGTCAGTGTCATCAGCGACCCGACCGCCCCGCACGGGCTGGCCTCGTACGCTTATGACGACGAGGGTATCGAAACTTATCCGGCTGATCTGATAAGGGAGGGTATGCTGGTCAATTACCTTTCCTCGCGCGAAACGGCGGCGCGGATCGGTTTGAACTCGACCGGCGCCATGCGGGCCAACAGCTGGGCCAATGTTCCGATCGTGCGGATAACGAATATAAATATCGAGCCTGGAGATAAATCATTCGAGCAGCTTCTCGCCGAAATCGACGAGGGTATTTACATGGATACGGTCAAAAGCTGGTCGATCGACGACGAGCGTCGGTATTTTCAGTTCGGCTGTGAAATCGGCTGGCTGATCGAGGGCGGTAAACTGACGACACCGATCAAAAACCCGACCTATACCGGTTGCACCACCGATTTCTGGAACAAGTGCAGCGGCATCGCCGACAAAAATTCGTACCGCATCTGGGGTACCCCCAACTGCGGCAAGGGTCAGCCGGGACAGAACGCCCGGACGGCTCAAGGCGCCTCGCCGGCACGGTTCGATAATATCGAGATAGGAGGATGATGAGATGATAAAACGCGATCAGGCTTTGGAAATCGCCAAAAAGGCGATATCATTCTCCGACAGCGATATGTGCGAGGCGGTTCTGGAAAGCGAACGACTGTCGCTGACCCGTTTCGCCGAGTCGCGCATCAGCGACAATATCGACACCGAAGAAACGATTTTGTATATCCGCTCCATCAAAGATAAACGGATCGGCGTCACCGCCACCGGTGATCTGACCGATCACGGTATCAGGAAAGCCATAGACGATACCGAAAAAATTATGCGATATATGTCGCCGGATGAGAAATTCATCTCATTACCGGAGCCGGAAGAGGCCCGCCGTCCCAAAAGGGCGGTCATCAAGGAGACGGCACAATTCGGTCCCAAAGAACGCGCCGAGGCGATCGAGATGCTGGGGCGGATCGGTCTCAAGGGCAGCTTGAAAGCATCCGGCGCCTTTCGTATCGAACACAACAGCCTGGCCGTGGCCAACAGCCTCGGGATGGAACGCTTTTTTGTCGGCAACAACGCCCGGCTGAATCTCACCATGTCGGGCGCGAACGGCAACTCCGGCTGGGCGATGGATTTCAACCGCGATGCATCGCAGATAAAAGTCGGCGCACTCGGCAAAAAGGCGGTCGAAAAAGCGGTTAAATCGAGGGATCCGATCAGTCTTACCGACGGTCAGTACACCGTAATACTTGAACCGGCCGCGGTGGGACAACTTCTGTTGCTTCTGTCGTTCATGGGTTTCGGGTGCAAAACGATGTTCCAGCGCCGCTCGTTTATGGCTGGCAAAATCGGCGAAAAAATCGCCGGGGATAATTTCAGTGTCAGCGAAGACGCCGATGATCCCGATTTCAATTTCCGCCCGTTCGATTATGAGGGCGTGTATCGCAAATCGGTCCCGCTGATCGAAAACGGTATCGCCCGGGGAGTCGTTTACAATTCGTACTATGCCAACCTGATGGATACAGTCTCGACCGGCCATGCCCTCTCCCCGACCAACAATTTCGGCCCGTACCCCAAGACGCTGTCGGTCGCGCCGGGTGACAGCCGTGTCGAGGAAATGATAAAAACGACCGAAAAAGGCGTCCTGATTACGCATTTCTGGTATCTCAATTTTCTCAACCCTATGCGCACGATGGTGACCGGGACAACGCTCGACGGCACTTTCCTGATCGAGAACGGCTCGATCTCGAAACCGGTCAAAAATATGCGCACCAACCAGTCGATACTGGAGGCCTTCTCGAATATCGAGAAAATCAGCATCGACCGGTCGATCTATCCCCAGTTCGGGGTTTTGATGAAGGTCCCGGCGATGAAAATACACAACTTCAACCTGGCCGCCGAGGAGGAGGACGAAAGCAAATGCTGAGGCGCGATTTTATCAAAACATCATGTTTGTGTTTCGGCGGCGTCCTGATGATGCATAACGCCCTCTTTGCGGCGCCGTCCCGCGACGAGAAACATGACAGAGCGAAAGGACGCCGGCCGGTTTATCACCTGCACGGCCACGCCCGCTCCGGGTGCGCCTCGCCGCCCGAACTGCAACCGCTGATCGAGAACGGAATCATGGCGCTGCCGTATTAACGATGGATAAAAAAGACTTTCACAGGCTTATCAAGGAAGCCGAACAAAAACTGAGGGACGCCGGTATCGAGGCCGCCGCCACCGAGGTCGAGATCATCCTCGAAACCATACTCGATGTCGAAAGGGTCGCCGTCTATCTCCACGGCTGGGAACTGATCGACAATATTATCCTCGAAAAATTCCATAGCATCGTCGAGCGGCGCGCCACCCGCTACCCGCTTCAGTATATTCTGGGCGAAGCATATTTTTACGGCCGGAGATTCCTGGTCAATCCCGATGTCATGGTCCCCACTCCCGAAACGGAACTGCTCTGCGAACTGGCCATCAATTATGTCAACAACGAAAAGATCGAAACGCCGCATATTCTCGACATCGGTACCGGATCGGGTGTCATCGCCGTCACGGTCGCCTGCGAACTTACCGGCTCATGGGTTACCGCCGCCGATATATCGCCGGGGGCGCTGACCATGGCCAGAAAAAACGCCGCCATGCATGAAGCCGCGAGCCGAATAAGCTTCGTGATATCCGACCTGTATAAAAATGTCCCCACTGATCAAAAATTCGATCTCATCCTCTCCAACCCGCCGTATATATCCGAGGGTGAGTATGACGGTCTTCCGCCCGAAGTGCTGGCCGATCCGAAAATTTCGCTGACCTCGGGTGATGAGGGTCTGGATACGATTAAAAAACTGATCGACCGCGCGCCCGATTTTCTTGCGGAAAAGGGACGCCTGATGTTCGAGATCGGTTATGATCAGCCGGAAAAAATCAGCCGGCTGACCGAGAAAGACGAGCGTTATCGATCATTGATGATTATCAAGGATTTGAACGATATCGACCGCGTGGTGATCCTGAGCGTATGACTAAAAACACGGCAAAAAAAATCATCTCATTATTGAAAAAAGAATATCCCGGGGCCGACTGCACGCTCGATTTCAAATCGCCGCATCAACTGTTGGTGGCAACTATCCTCTCGGCGCAATGCACCGACGAGCGGGTCAATATCGTCACCAAAGTGCTGTTCAAAAAATACAAAAAGCCGCGCGATTTCGCTGAGGCCGGTATCAAGGAACTCGAAAATGATATCCGCTCGACCGGTTTCTTCCGCAACAAGGCCAAATCGATCAAAGAATCGGCTTCGATAATCACCAATTATTACAAGGGCAAAATTCCCGACTCGATGGCCGAGCTGATCAAATTGCCGGGGGTCGGGAGAAAAACCGCCTCGGTCATTCTCGGGACCGCATTCGGTGTCGCCGAAGGGATTGTCGTCGATACCCATGTGGCAAGGCTGTCGCGGCGGTTCGGGTTCACAAAAAACAAAGATGCGGTGAAAATCGAAAAAGACTTAATGAAAATCATTCCCAAAAATGACTGGATAATCTTCTCTCATCTGATGATTTCCCACGGCCGGGCGGTCTGCAAAGCCCGTAAACCGGAGTGCGATTCCTGCGCCCTGTCGAAACTGTGCCCCTCGGCAGGCGATTTTTAATACTTTGCTAATCAAAATTTAAGCCGACATAGTATAATATATGATGACCCTTATTATAATAGTCGCCGCGTTGATAACTATTGCCGCCTTGATGCTGGCGGCGTCGATAAGAATCCGCGCCAATTTCGATGACTCGGAGAAGAAGATCCGCGCCTCATATACATTTGTCGGATCGGACTACGACATATTGAAGAATCAAGTCATCGTCTCGGTGGCCGGAATCAGACTGCGCAGCTTCTCATTGAAGGTGGGTAAACTGATGGAAAAGGCGGCTGCCAAAAAGGAAAAAACAGTTGAATCCGAGAATAAAAAGCCGGAAAAGAAAAAAAAGTTCGCCTTCTCCGATCTTAAGCTGGAATACCTTAAAATGGCCCGGGACCTGATCGGCGGAACAAAAATAAAGGAACTGGCTATAAAAATAAGAGGCGGTTTTACCGAACCGTTCTATACGGGCAAAATGTGCGGCTATTACTGGATCGCCAGAGGAATGTACCCGAATTTGATGTCGCATGTCGATTTCAGACCAGATTTTTCCTCGGGAACACTTAGTTTCGAGGGAAAAGGGCTTGTCACATTGCGAATGTACTATATATTAAGGTTTGTCTGCTGTTTACTGTATGACAGGCTAAAACAAAAATTTGCGAAAAATTCAGAACAAAAAAAATAGATCAGAAAGGATCGGATCATGGCTGACAACAACAAAGTCTCCGAAATCTTGAAGGATATTGTCGGGGAACTCAAAGATATGGCCAGTTCCCAGACAGTCATCGGTGAACCGATTACGGTCGGCAACAAAACGGTGATCCCGGTTGTGAAAATATCGGTCGGATTCGGCGCCGGCGGCGCCCAGGGCGAGGCGACTGAAAAGGGCGGCGGTTTCGGCGGCGGCGGCGGCGGCGGAGCCCGAATCGAACCATCGGCGTTTATTATCATGGACGGCGAAAAGGTTCAGATGCTCACCGCCAAACCGGGTAAACTCGACGCTCTCATGGATGCTGTCCCGGGCCTGTTCGGGAAGCTTAAAGATATGCGGGACAAGATGAAAGCCGAAAGAGGCGAAAAGGCTGAGAAAGAAGAGGAAAAAGCCGGTGACGAGGAAAAACCGTCCCCGGATAATCCCCCGGAGAACAATCCCGGCTACTGAGTTCGCAAAATATCATGATTTTGAGCCGCAGAAACAGATCTGCGGCTTTTTTTATCGGTGACATTAAATGACACTATTTGAATCTTTCCGGTTAAGCTTTTTCATATATAACCGAATGATTATTATATAGATAGATTATTTCGAAAGGGAGGAAATCCCATGCCCACATCGATTTGTAAGGCTTGTGCCAGACTGATGAAAGACAAAGAGGATTTCCCGCGCGGTAATTTCGACAGCGATTATTGCGCCAACTGTGTCGATCATAAGGGAAATCTCAAACCGCGTGAAATTATCCGCGTCAATATGATTCGCTATCGAGTCAATAATACCGGCGTGGATGAAAAAGAGGCCGCCGAGATCGTGGACAATCTTATGCGCTCCCTGCCGGCCTGGAGCAAACCCAAAGTTCCCACGACTTAAAAGTCACTCACGATTATATCAAAATTCCGGGCGTGTTTATCACGCCCTTTTTTTGATTCCCCAAATGGCCTTATCCGCTTGAAAAATATCTATTATGGAGTATATATAATAATATTATATTTTAATTAGGGTCATATATGTTTCGATCGGACAAAATCAAGATTTTGATCTTCGCGTCTATATTGTCTAAATTCCCCAAATATCAATTTCGCAGATAAAAAAACACCGGTAAAGAGGATGTTGTTTATGCTAATTTCGATGTATTAGTTAATTAGTGAATATCGGGTATTAATTTTCTGAGCGCAGACTACAGGTGTCGACTTAACAAAGAGTTAAGTTGCTTGTCGCCAATACGATACGCCGCCGCCCAACAGTAATAACCAACTGCGATTTTATCTAAAATCGAGCTGATGAATCCAGATAAGATACAAGATAGCCTGACCAGATCTATCCAGAGCGGAACATCCGTTATCAGCACCTGTTATATCTTATAAATAAAAAGTGTTGCCCCAGATGGTGGAAATCGTATATTGTGGGCTGTGTAAAATTTTCCTGTTCAGGATTTGAGCAGGCAGACGATAAAATAACCAAGGAGTAAAGGTTGCAGAACTTTTTACTGTTTTTTATGGGCAGCCCCGACGGATCAGCCGGAGGCGGCTCGCTGTTCGCGACCTGGGGTATAATGATCCCGCTTTTCCTGATAATGTATTTATTACTTATCAGACCCCAGCGCAAGAAACAGAAAGAGCATGAGAAATTGCTCACGGAACTGAAGAAAGGCGATAAGGTGGTAACCAACAATGGTATGTTCGGAACGATATTTGCCATTTATGACGACAAAAACAAGGTCGTCCTTAAAATCGCCGATGAAGTAAAAGTGGAATTCTTGAAATCCTCCATTGCGGGTAAGGTGGATTAGGAGCTTAAGGAGTTATTGTGGCAGAAAAGCCGATAGTGATATACGGCGACCCGGTTTTAAGAGAAAAAGCCGATGAAATTAAAGACATCGACCGGGAAACAAAAATTTTGGTGGCCGATTTAATCGCCACCCTGAAAAGTGCGGGCGGATTGGGTTTGGCCGCGCCTCAGATAGGTGTATCAAAAAAAGTTTTTATAATCGATCTGTCAGCTATTGACTTAACCGAATCGATTAAAGTTTTTATCAACCCGAAAATTATTTCAACCTCCGAAGACGAGGTTGTAATTGAGGAAGGCTGCCTGTCGTTTCCGGGTATTTTTCAGCGAATTCAAAGACCGGAAAAAGTTAAAGTGACGGCAACAAGTTTAGAGGGTGAAGAATTTACACTTGAGGCATCAGGCATGCTGGCGAGAGCAGTCCAGCATGAGAACGACCATTTAAACGGCGTCCTGTTTATTGATCATTTTTCGCCTTTATCCCGGGCAATGGTCAAAGGTAAGCTGAATAAACTTAAAAAAATGGCCGCCACATCATAATTTTCGGTATCTTTGCCACAACCGAAATTCAAATGAACCTTGCGTTTATGGGCACGCCGGAGATTGCCCGGCGGGCGCTGGAGTATATATATAAAAATACTCGGCACGAAATCAAAGCGGTGGTAACCGGACCGGATAAACCGGCCGGACGAGGCCGAAAAATCGTTCCGACACCGGTCAAAAAGACGGCTGAGGAACTCGGGCTTCCGGTTTTTACACCCGTTTCCCTGAAAGACGATTCTTTTATCGCGCAGATGAAAGAAATCGACGCCGATATTTATGTCGTCGTCGCTTTCCGGATTCTACCGGTCAAGCTGTATTCTATTCCGCTCAAAGGTTCAATCAATCTTCACGGTTCGCTTCTGCCCAAATATCGCGGCGCCGCCCCAATCAACTGGGCGATTATCAACGGCGAAACCGAAACCGGGTTGACCACCTTTTTTCTGCAGAAAAAGGTCGACACCGGTAATATTATATATAAGGAAGCAATAAATATAGATCCCGACGACAGTTTTTCCAGCCTGTACGGCAAAATGGCCGACAGGGCGGGTCCGGTGATCGAAAAAACTCTTGACCTGATCGAATCGGATCGGGTCGAATTGATCAAACAGGATGACAATCTGGCTACACCGGCGCCGAAAATCTCCCCGTTTGACTGCATGATCGACTGGGGTTTCCCGGCCAAAAATGTGGTCGATTTTGTTCGGGGTATGGCGACCGTCCCCGGTGCCTACACGTATTTCCGGGGAAAGAAACTGAAAATCTTCAAAGCGGTCGAGGCCGGGATCAATCCGGCCGAGAAACTGCGCCCGGGCCGGGTCATACCTGACAAACACAAATTACTGGTTGCCGTCGCCGGCGGAGCAGTCGAAATACTGGAACTGCTGCCGCAGGGAAAATCAGTCATGAGCGGCAATCAATTTTTACAAGGCTACAGACCAGCCGACAATGAAATTTTTGGCGAAATGCCGAAAGGGGTTAATTACTGAAATGAAAAAGGAAATTCTGGTCAACTGTTCCGAATATGAAACCAGAATAGCGATTCTTGAAGACGACAAGCTGGTGGAAATGTATCTCGAACGCCCTCAGTCGGAGCGATTGGTTGGCAACATTTACAAAGGCAAAATCAGGACCGTCCTGCCCGGTATGCAGGCCGCTTTTATCGACATCGGTTATGAGAAAGCGGCATTCTTGCACGCCTCGGACATCGGCGCCATCTCCCATCACGAAACCCGGTTCGACCCGGAATTCGTCGATGAGGAACCGCCGGCGGATATCGTCCGCAAAAGCCGTCGGGCCGGAATCGAAACCGTCCTCAAAGAAGGACAGGATGTACTGGTTCAGGTTATCAAGGAACCGATCTCGACCAAAGGGCCGAGAGTCACCACCGAAGTGTCCATACCGGGACGATACCTCGTCCTGGTGCCGGATGATGATCATGTTCGGGTATCGAAGAGAATATCCAACTGGAACGAAAAGCGCAGACTCAAAAAAGCGGTCTACCCTCTTCGCCCCGATGGATTCGGTCTGATCGTCCGCACCGAGGGTGAGGGCAAAAACGAGGCTGATTTCAAATCCGATATCAAGCGCCTCGTCAAGCTCTGGGCACATCTCAAGAAAAGCCTGGAAACGCTGAAAGCGCCGGCCGCTATCCACCGCGAGGAGGAGATGATAACCTCCATCCTCCGCGATATCTTCACCGACGATGTCAACCGGCTGCTGGTTGACGACCGCCGTGAATACCGCACCATCATGTCATATATGCGTCATGTCATGCCGCATCTGAAAGACCGGGTCGAGTTATACAAAGGCGACACGCAGTTGTTCGACCTCTATAAACTCGAACCGGAAATCGAAAAAATGCTCGAGCGCAAGGTCTGGATCAAGAAAGGATCATACCTGATTATCGATCAGACCGAGGCGATGGTCACGATCGATATCAACACCGGCCGCTTTGTCGGCAAGGGGGATCAGGAATCGACCATTCTCAAGACCAATCTCGAGTCGGCCAAGGAGATCGCCCGACAGATTCGCCTCCGCGATATCGGCGGGCTTATCGTCTGCGACTTTATCGACATGATGATCCGGAACAACCGACAGAAGTTGAACGATGAGTTCAAACACGCCTTCAGAAACGACCGCGCCAAACGGTCGATTCTCCCGGTCAATGAATTCGGCCTGGTCGAGATGACCCGCGAACGGATACGTCCCTCGCTGACCTATCAGTTCTCCGAACCGTGTCCCCATTGTCACGGTTTCGGCCGCATCACCTCGCGCGATACGGTGGCGGTCAAAATAGAGCGCTGGTTCAACCGCGCCAAAATCGACGGCCGTTTCAAGAAATTCGATCTTGTCGTCAATCCGCTTATGGCCGAAAAGCTGCTTGACAGCGGCGCCAACCGTATCGGTAAAATCATGAAAATTCACCGTTTCAAAATCAATATTATCCGCGATACGATTATCCCGACGCAGGATTTCAAGGTTTTTGAAGCCAATAAAACCAGTGAACTTACCGACACGTACAAAGGCTGATTGAAAGACATATTACGGAACAGATTTTAAGACGACGCCGGGCAATAAGCCCGGCGTTTTTTTATGTGCTATTGGAAACACGCCCCCACAAATAACATTTGACTTTGGCGAAATAATCGCTTCATTCCGGCATGGCAAACGATATCAAAAAGGGCAAAAGAACATTCCAAATGATCGCCAAGACCCTGTTCGGTCTCGAGGATATACTGGCCGGAGAATTAACAAAACTCGGCGCCCGTGACGTGAAAAAACTGCGGCGGTCGGTGGAATTTTTTGGCGACGAGCAAATGCTGTATGCGGCCAATCTGTGGTGCCGCACCGCCACCAGAATATTGAAACCGATAAACGAGTTCCGGGCGGCCGATGAAAACCGGCTGTATAACAGGGTTCTGAATATCGAATGGGATAAATATTTCGGACCGGACCAGACATTCGCCATCGATGCCGTCATCAGCAAATCGACTTTCGACAACTCGCTCTATGTGGCCCAGAAAACCAAAGACGCCGTGGCCGATTATTTCCGCCGCAAAACCGGCCGGAGACCCTCGGTCGATCTTAAGAAGCCGGATATCAGGCTGAGTATCTATATAAATCATAATAATTGCACCCTCGCCCTCGATTCATCGGGCGAGCCGCTGTTCAAACGCGGTTACCGCGATAAAGCCGGCAGGGCGCCCCTGAACGAGGCGCTCGCCGCCGGGATCGTGATGCAGTCGGGGTGGGACGCTAAACGCAATTTTGTCGATGCCATGTGCGGCTCGGGTACGATCGTAATCGAGGCGGCTATGCTGGCGCGGAATATCGCCCCCGGTTTGACCCGCAAGAAATTCGGCTTTATGAACTGGCCCGATTATGATATAAATCTCTTCAAATCGACTTATAAAAAGGCGCGGAAAGATATTTTGCCAAAGCCCGATTTCGAAATTGTCGGCTCCGACAAAAATCCGAGACAAATCAAAGAAGCTTCAGCCAATGCCCAGCGGGCCGGGATCGGCCGCGATATCGTTTTCAGACAGACGGACATGATCGACCTTTCGCCCCCTCCCCCACCGGGTGTTTTGATTATCAACCCGCCGTACGGCGAACGGATGTCGGTCGAGGATATTAACGCTTTCTATCATTCGATCGGCGATGTTCTCAAGAAAAAATTCGCCGGCTATGACGCCCATGTTTTCACCGGCAATCTCGATGCCGCGAAATATATCGGTCTGAGGACATCGCGACGAATCGCGATGTACAACGGCCCGATCGAGTGCCGGTTGTTGAAATTCGCGATGTACAAAGGCAGCCACAAAAACAAAGCAAAACCCGAATAGCCGCGGCGGATCGCCTTCGTTCCCCCTCTTTGCGGCAAATATCCGCTTGATTTAATAAGAAACATCGGTTTTATTTCATCCAGTCATGAAAAAACCGGACATAAATCTGATAGTCTTTATTGTCATTCTGATCATCTATGTCGGCGGGCAGTTTTTGATCGGAACATACCACCCGATAAAAAAGCAGTTTGCCTATGATGTCCCGGCCGATGTCGATTTTTTGTACTATGGCGCGATTATCAATTCCGTGAAGAAATCGATACCGCCGGAAAATCCGGCCTATGCCGGGGTGAAACTCACCCAGCCGTTTCTTCAGTATTACCCGGCTGCCTTATTATCAATATTCGCCAATCCTTACAACAGCATCAGGATTCTCAATGTCATCTACCTGATTTTATTCTGGCTCCTGCTCAGGAATTTATTCGCCGGTAAATATGCCCTGCAGCTGATCATAATGGCGGCCGGCTCGGTGTTTGCGGTCGAACTGAATGCTTCGGGGGTCGATTTTATCGCCCGCGGATTTACGCATCTCCCGTTTTACATTTTGCTGGCGGCGGCGCTTTTTTGTAAAAAATTACCGATCAGGCTGGTCTCGATATTCGCCGCGGCGCTTCTCAACGGTTATTCGATGCTCATGATTATTCCGTTTTTGGCGGTGATAACCGCGTTCAACCGACGGCGCGAGGATATATATCTCCTGCTGTCGTCGATTGCCGGTACCGGTGCGGCCTCGCTGATGGTGTTGTCGGAAGTGGTCGAACTACCGCTCCATTTCATTCTTGTCAAATCGTTCTTTTTCGATCCGGTCGAGATAATCAAACATGCCGCGCCGTTTATAATACTGGCAGTTTTCTACCGGCACCGGGATATGACCATCCTTCTCATTATCGCGGTTATATTCGGCTCGCTGATACATTACAACCCGTTTTTCCCGATATTCCTGGTGTATTTCGCCGGGGCGATGATGCTTGCCGAAGGCGAACCGCGACTGCCCGGCGCCGAACCGCTGGCCGGGTTGATTGCGATAGTGCTGTTTGTCGGCTTTTTGTCGGCCTCATGGCTCAAATATAATCCCGGCAAGGGATCCTACTACCCCCGGATCGATTCACGGCTGGATGCGGCGCTTGAATGGGTTCGCGAGAACACCGAAAAATCCGACCGGTTTTTGGCGGTCAACGCCGATTTCAATAATCTGGCGCTGGTTATGCAGTACCGGTCGATTTATCTGGGCCACACCGGCCATGTTTCGCATATCGGATTAAAATGGAAAGAACGATACGATAACACCATTAAGGCATATCGCATGAACCATCCGCCCGAAATTGTCGATTATATATTTTTCGGCCCGGTGGAGAAAGAAATATTCGCCAATGTCCGCCCGGCCTACCCGGTGGCATATAAGGATGAATTTGTAACGATATACAGAGCGGAAAAATAGACGGCTTACGGCGCCTGAATCATCTCCTTGATATAACCCCAGAACGAAATCAGCAGAAGAATAATAAGGGCCACGAGAACAACCCAGTTCCAGGAATCTTTTTTCTTCGGCGCATAAATTTCGTAACCCGGAGCCGGTTTGAAATAGGCCAGGTCGGTAACGACCTCACCGATATCCTGATAACGATGAATCGGATTCTTGTTGAGCATTTTGACGATGATGCGGTTGAGCCGTTCCGGTATATCGGGATTGATATCCATGGGCGGTTCCGGCTCTTTTCCCCTGACCGCCTCGACGACCGCTTTGCCGGTGTCCCCGGTGAAAGCGCGACGACGAGCCGCCATGGTATAAATAAGCGCGCCGAGCGAGAAAATATTCGAGCGCTCATCGACATCGCGATAATTGACCTGCTCGGGCGAAAAATAACAAACGATATCGGTTGGGAGCGATTCGATGTCGCCCGTCTCGCGGAAATCGGTATCGAACATACCGAAATTGACCAGCTTTACCCGCTTGTCTTTGGTGATAATTATCTGTTCCGGTAACAGCAGTTTTGCCAGCGTGCGGTTGTCATGAAGTTCCCTCAATCCGCTGCAGAGCTGACGCGTGATATCGACGATACCATCGACCGAAAGCGATCCGGAATACAACATCTGCATAAGGCTCACCCCTTCGGCATATTCCATGACGATATAATCGCGGCCGTCGGTTTGATCGACCTCATGGACACCGAGGAGATTGGGGTGTTCGATTTTGGAGGCTCTCTCGGCGCTTTCGAGCATGGCTTCACGGATTTTCGGGTCGACCGTTTCACTGTCGGAGAATATTTTGAGCGTCACCCGTCGGCGTTTCCAGGTATCATCGGCAAGATAGATCGCACCCAGCGCGGTGGAGCCGACTTTTTTGATTATCTCGTAATGGGATATTCGTGTCCCGGCGGGCAATTTCGGCGTATTTTTACTGTCTTTTTTTCTGGCGTTCCACGGCATAATTTTTCTCTCCGGTTGTCCGACAGCCCCGGGTTCGCTTTCGGCGGCTGCTTCATAAAGATATACTCGGCATCGGCTTCGAATCAACAACAAATAGTTGTGGTATCGACGGGCCCGATTTGACACAAAACAGGCCTGTTTTCGTCCCGGTCGATCCGAACCAAAAGGAAAACCGGGTAAATATTTTAATTGTTTAATAAGCGCCTATTTCTTATAATCTTAGGGTTGTCATGAAACTGCGAAATGCGGATGAACGTTAATTGTACTGAAGGCCCGAATTGGCTGAGAATGACAAAACATTGATCGAGGAAGCTCTTAGCGGAAGCCAGGGCGCCTACAAGCAGTTGATGACCCGGCATCAGACGTCGATATTCCACATCGTCTTCAAGATAGTCCGGGACAAGGAGACGGCTGCCGATCTGGTCCAGGAGACGTTTATGAAGGCATTCGCATCACTGGCGACATATCGCGCCGAATATAAGTTTTCCACATGGCTTTATCGAATCGGCGCCAATTGTGCCATCGATCACCTGCGAAAGCAGAAGATTAAAACCCTGTCTCTTGATGCCCCGACGGCCACATCGGACGGCCAGATGGAAATCGAGGTTCCCGATGATTCTTATAATCCCGAACGCGACCTTCTCGAGCGCGAGAGGCGGGTCTCAGTCAACGACGCCATCGATACTCTGCCCGATAAATACCGGGTGGTTATAGTCTATCGCCACAAGGACAATAAATCTTACGAGGAGATTGCCGAGGCATTGAATATACCGATTGGAACGGTAAAGGCGAGGATATTTCGGGCCCGCGAGCTTTTGAAGAAAAAACTGCGGCCGTTTTAGCGTTGTGTGAGCGACCGATATGAGAAAATATCTGTTATTCATATTTGCCGTTATCCTGTTGACCGGGACTAACGCCGGCGGAAAAACCTTCAGTTTCGAATACCAGAAGATTGTCGAGATGCCGGAGAACCCGGAACTGACAGTCATAAATACGGTGGGCAAAATCGAAATCAAGGGCGCCCCGGTGGAAAAAATGACGGTCAGCGCGGTCAAGCATGTTCGAGCCACTGATCAAGAAGAAGCCGAGGAAGTGGCCGAACATATCGAGATCAAAGTCGGTCAGAGCGGACAGAAATTTTCGATAAAGACGAATTTTATGAGATACAAGAACGGCTCGGAGTCATTCTGGAACAAACTGTTTGGAAGCGGCGAGGATTCATTCGGGGCGGTCGATTTCGTAATTACGGTCCCGCATAAATGTCGCCTCGACATCGATAATGGAGGCGGGACAATCACGATATCGGGTATTTATGACGAGGTTATCGCCGCCGGGACATCCGACAATCTATCGCTTACCGATATTCGCGGGGATTTGATGCTTAATTCGATGACCGGTGACATATTTTTGAACAATATTGTCGGCCGCTCCGATATTACCACCGGGGCATCGAATATCGAATTTCACTCGATAACCGGCGCCGTCGATATCCATTCCACCTCAGGAATCAAAAAAGGCTCCCATATTATGGGGCCGATTTCGATCTCGCAAACATCGGGAGCCGTTGACGTTCAATACCTTACGGGCGACCTCAAACTTCGATCGACATCCGGGAATATATCTGTTCAGCAGGAAGAGGGAGCGGTCAATATCGAGACACATACCGGTGATGTCGACATCAAAACCGAGCTTTTTACCGATCGTGATTTCTATATCGAGACCTCGACCGGCAGTATAGATTTTAAAGTTCCTGAAACGTCTTCGGGTTTTATTCGTATAGAAACAACCAGTGGGGAGATTAATACGAAACTGGCGATTTCGATAGATTCGATTTCGCAGAACAGGATGACGGGCAGTTTCGGCAACGGTGGACCGCAGATAACGTTGCGAACCGAAAACGGTGATATCACTGTCCGAGAATTTTAGGTGGATGTTATGAAATCGAACCGCAAAAGACATCTTTACAGCACAGCATGGTTTCTGACCGCCATCTGTTTCCTTTTATGCGGTTTATTGTCGGCGGCCCCGGCCGGCGAGGACGAAACCGGCACCACCGTCGAGATATACACCACCGAGATCGAGGATCCCGTAGCGGACGATACTTCATTCATCGAAATCCACATTTCCCCTGACGGCGCTTACGCCGTTGACAGCGCCGGCAAAGAGTGGGAATTCGACTTCACGCGCGACAAATTCATCAGTGATGAAAGCAAGAAATCGGGGACAAAGACGGTTTTCGGGCGCCGCAAAACGCCGCCGGCCCCACCTGCTCCCGACGCTCCCGATATTGCAGACTTGAAAGAGGAATTCAAGGATTTCAAAAAAGTTAAAGGGGCCAAATTCGGAGCGGTTGTCGTTGACACCGACGAAAAGGTTCGCGGCCCGATCGTGGCTGTCGGCGATGTTCTCGTGCGCGGTAAGGTGATCGGCGATGTTATATCGTACGAAAAAATAACGATCACATCGACCGGGATAATCACCGGTAACGCGCGCGCTCCGGAAATCGAAAAAATGCGCGGCGGCGTTATACTCGGCGACAGGATAGAACGAGATTTCCCCGAGGTCCCGGGCGATATCGAGGAGTGGATCAAGACACGCGGATTCGGCGAAGAATCCTATGTCGCCCTGATTGTCTCGATAATCATCTTTGTGGTCCTGTTAATATGCGGCTTGCTGGTTATTGCTCTCTTCTCAAACGCGGTCAACCGGGTCAAGGTCTGCATTCAAAAAAGTTATGTCAAATCGTTTTTTGTCGGGCTATTGATCTGGATCGCCTATTTCCCGATAATGGCCCTTCTGATTCTGACCATCATCGGCATACCTATCGGCCTCATCGCCCTGCCGATTCTGCTCCTGCTGGGAGTGATTCTCGGGATTGTTGGACTTAGCCAGTTGATCGGCGAAAAAATGTCGCGATACTTCGGCAACACCGAATCTCAACTGGTCAGGGTTGTATTGGGCATCTCTTTCCTGATGGTATTCTGGATTCTGATGTCGCTCTTCATGGTAAGTTCGGGCGATGTCGGCAATGGTTTCGCCATCCTCTTCCTGGTTCTTTCGATAATAATCTGGTCAATAGGAGCCACGACCGGACTGGGCGCGGTTATTTTGACGAGGTTCGGGCGCAGGGATTGCCGGACATCGATAGAAATCGAGATCAAGCTCGACGGGCAACAGCCGCCCCCGCCGCCGACACCACCGCCGTTGAGCTCCGAGAGTTAAACCGATTTTTCAAGATAATATTTGAAGCCGCCGGCCCGACAACCGGCGGCTAAATCTTTGCCCCGGTGTGTTTTTTCGAACTTTCCCACCAATAAAGTGTTAAATAAAAACTTGTAATGGTTGATAAACTTTCTTATCGTCAAAGAACTAACGATAAGTTTTTTGGTCGGTACAGTTTAAATAACCGAGGTAGCTGATGAAAAAATCACTTTTGTTTATACTCTTTGCACTTCTGATTTCCAAGGTCGGTCTGGCACAATCGACCGGGCTGCAACAGGAAATTTTCAATGCCCGAGACAATGTTCTTCCGGCGCTGGTGCATATTCAACCTGTCATTACCGATTTCAGGACCGGCAAAATGCGAAAACAGTCGGTTGTCGGATCCGGGGTGATATTCCACAAGGACGGCTATGTTGTAACCAATTATCATGTGGCCGGAAAAGCGGAACGAATCATCTGTACTCTTCCCGATAAGGAACAGGTTAAGGCGGAACTGATCGGCGGCGATCCGCTGACCGATATCGCCGTTATCAAACTCGACCTGTCCAAATACGATGGCCCCATCGATGTCGCCGAATTCGGCGACTCGGATCAACTCCAGGTGGGCCAATTCGTCCTCGCCATGGGTTCACCGCTGGCTCTGGCGCGCTCGGTATCATACGGTGTCATCTCGACCACCGACCGCTATTTCTCCGGTGAAACAAGACTGCCGTCGGGCGAAAAAACCGGGATATACAACAACTGGATACAAACCGACGCGGCCATCAACCCGGGTAATTCCGGCGGCCCGCTGGTTAATCTCGACGGACAGATTGTCGGAATAAATTCGCGCGCGACCATGTTCGCCAACAATATCGGCTTCTCGATACCGATCAATATCGTCAAGGAGGTCATCAGGAGCATTCTCGACAAGGGCAAAGTGACCCGGAGCTGGATCGGGGTGCAGTGCCAGGAACTTCAGAACCTCGAGAACTGGTTCGGGACCGAAATCAACGAGGGTGTCCTGATATCGTCAATCGACACCAAATCACCGGCCGAGGAAGCCGGTTTGCAGGCGGGCGATGTCATACTCAAAATGAATAATGAACCGGTTTCGGCGCGATTCGCCGAAGAAATACCGGCCTTTTATAAAAAGATCGCCGATCACCCGATCGGCTCCAAAATCGATTTCACCGTGATCCGCAACGACAAAACGATCTATGTCACCGTCACCACCCACGAGCTGGGTGAAATACTGGGCGAGGACCTGGAGTGCAAAGAGTGGGGATTTACCGTCAAGGCGATAACCAAGCAGATGTCCGTCGAGAACCAGCTCGAGGATACCCTCGGTGTCTTTGTCTCCGGCGTGAAACGGGTCGGGGCGGCATCCGAAGCCGGGCTTCGCCGCGGCGATGTTATCCGCGGCCTGAACGAGATCCCGACTCTCTCGTTTCAGGCGTTTGTCGACAATTACAACAGCCTGACCGAAACCGAGGCGGAAAAGACTCTGCTGACGGTCAAACGTTCCGGAAGCACCAAATTCGTTTTGATCAAAGTAAAAAACCATAAAGCGGCCGAAGAAGCTGATGACAAAGAGTAAAGGAGCATAAAGTGAGGCTTATCGTACTATTAATGACTTTTCTTCTGGCCGTCGGTTCGCTGTCGGCGCAAAATTTCGACTTCGACAAAATTTACAGTAAGGCCGATAAATACACTGTCGCCGTCAATGTCGTGATCGAGGTATCTTTCGGAACCCAAACGACCGACGCCGAAAATCGCGGTATCGGGAGCATTGTCAGCGCCGACGGGCTGGTGATTTTCGACGGGACACCGATCGACAGCGAGGATCCGTTTTCCATCATGTCCGGTATGCAGATCAGCGCCGAGCCGAAAAGCATGGAAGTCGTCATGATGGACGGGACCAGATATACTGCTGAATATATCGGCATCGACCGTTTCACCAAAATAGGCTTTTGCCGCATCACGCCCGAAGAAAAAACGACCTTCCCCTTTGTTGAATTCAAAAAAAGAGAGAGTTTCAGGGTTGGCGAGTGGCTGGCGCTCTATACCCTTCTGCCGGAATATGTCACACCGCAACTCGGCGCCGATGTCGGTCTGATCTCGGCCAATATTGTCGAACCGGAGGAATTCGTCCTCACCGCCGGCTTTAACGAACTCGAGGTTACTTCGGTCCTATATGATTCGCTGGGGATACCGGTCGGAGTCCTGGGCGATTTGGAAAATCCCGCCCTGTCCGGTTTCGATGCCTCGAGCATGATGGAATCATTTTCGAGCATGGAGGATTTCATGCCGCTGCTCGGTGTTATCGATGCCGACCGCCTGAATAAACTTATCGCCGACCCGCCCAAAAAGGGCAAGGTCGACCGCGGCTGGATGGGCATCTACCTCCAGGCGCTGACCTCCGACATCGCCGAGTTCTGGGGTGTCGATGCCAAAGGCGGAATTATTATCAACGAGGTGGTCAAGGATTCGCCGGCCGACTCGGCCGGGATGCTCACCGGCGATATTATTGTCGAACTCGAGGGGCGACCGATCGATGTCGACAAGGAAGAAAATCTGCCGGTGTTCCAGAAAAAAATATCGGAACTGGGCGCCGGAGCATCGATCGAGATGTCATTACTGAGACGCACCGACAACGGTATCGACACGCTCGATGTTACTTTCACTCTCGCCCGGGCACCGATTTCACCGGCCGAGGCGCCTGAGTATGAGGATACCAATTTCGAGATAAAAATACGGGACATGGTTTTCGCCGATTATAATATTTTCAACCTCGATCCCGATTTCAAGGGGGTCGTCGTTAAAGAGGTCGAACCGGGCGGCTGGGCCGCGGTCGGTGGTGTCATGCCGGGCGATATTCTGCAGTCAATCGAGGGCAATACCATCGAGACGATCGATGATGCGCAAAACGCGCTAAAACAGATCGACGAGCTAAAGCCGGAAGAAGTGGTTTTCTTCATCTGGCGCGACAGCAAAACGATGTTCGTGAATATAAAAACCGACTGGTAAAATAAATGTGCCGGGCGCCGCCCGGCACAATTTCTTTCTACTTCTTTCTACTTCTTTCTACTTCTTTCTACAAATCGAGATATTCTTCGAGAGCCTTGTAAAATTCCGTCTCTTCGGTAGAATTATGAATCAGGTATCCGGCGCCGACGGCGTGAAGCATCTCGGCATAATATCTGAAAAATTTGAATTTGCGGTCGACCAGGTTATTGTCCATCGAGAAGGCATGCTCATCCAGCGACATAAGATCGACGGCCGACATCTCCCCCGCCTTGTATTTCGCGTAACCGGCCTCGAGATTATCCTCGGCCAGATTGCCGGTGAAATAGCTCATCGGTAAAGTGGCCACGATACCGGTCAATTTTTCCGCGGCGGTGATAATATCCTTCATCCGCTCGAAACGTATCATATCTTTTTCATAAAGCAGTTCGTCCAGTCCGGCCTGCAGTGAGCGCCCCTTGTTTTTCCAGGTCGAGCCGGTCATAAGCGGCAGGGTCAGAAAACCGCCGATGGTCCAGGTGTCGTCACCATCGCCGTATTCCGGTTCGAACTCGTTGCTATATGAATACCGGCCACGCAGGGTAATTTCCGGGAGATATCTTTTTTTGTGCTGCGAGATAAGATCGCGCTGAATACCGATCGAAAGCGCCGCGATCTGCATCTCGGACGAATTGGCCATACCGAAATTGACCAGATAATTTTCGAATTTTTTAAGCCGCTGTTCGGTGGCGGTGTAAGATTCGAGTTTGCGCGCCATGAGAACCATCAGTTCCGGGACGAAGTCGGCCCGGTCGAGAATGACGGCGTCATCGCCCGGGCGATTGAGCAGGACATTCAAAACGACGCGGGAAATCTTCAGACCGCTTCGGATATCGTGAAGCAACATCTTGGCCCCCACCAGCCGCTCCTGTAAAATCAGGACATCGAGCGTATCGGTATGGCCGGTCTGCGAGTCCATCAGGGCGGTTTCCCAGTAAGTGCGGAGACGGTCGATTTTTTTCACGACGGCGGCCTCGCGCTCCTCATTCTCGATAACCGCGATGTAGGCGGTCGCGATGGCATGTTTCAAATCGAGCTTCATTCTCTCAAGATTGGCCTCTTCTATCTCGAGATTTTTTTTGGCGATTTTTATCGCCCTGACAGCCGAGTATGAATACAACTTCTGATCGACGGTTATACCGGTGGTGAATTCACGATTGAGGTGATCGTTATAGACGGCGGCCTCCGCCTCATTGTCCGAGGCGGCCGCCGCGGCTTCCAGTCGTATCGATGGATAGAAAGCCGAATATGCGTTCCCGGCGGCGGCCAGCGCTTTTTCATATACCGCGCCGTTACACAGAACACCGGCATTTTCGCGTAATCCCTGGTCGATGGCGCTCTCGAAAGTGTACATCGGGGTGTTCTCGGCGGGAGCGGCCGGAATCGTTTTGGAATTGTTCACCAGGCTCCGGCTGAAACTGATATTCAGCTTGCGCGCCGCTTCGAGATTAAGGCACATCGACGGGGCCTCCTCGACCACCGTCGGTAGCGAGGCCGGTTTGGCGCCGTTTATGATCGCCATCATCTTCCGGGCGGTAAACCTCCCCAGCGGCAGATCGGGCCTCACGCAGTTGGCGGCGGTGGCGCCTTTTTCCAAGATAAGATATCCTTCCCAGCTGAATGTCGGCACCCGGCCGTTGAGCGTCTCGAAAAAGAACTGCTGAAGCTGATCGATTTTAACACCCCACAGCGGCGGCAGGTAGAGCACATCGATATTTTCGCGGATGGGTCCCAGTGATTTGAAAAAGCTGTACTGCCCATCAGAGGTGAACTCCTCCGACGAGATAATATTGGCCCCGATACGGTCCGCCGCCAGGGCCAGCTTCGATTTCACTTTATCCGATTCATCGCCCGACGGGAAATACAAAAAACCGATCCGACGGGGCGAAAATAATTTCTGGATGGTCTCGAGATCCGATTCGATCTTGTCGGAATTAAAATTAACGGTGAGATTCTCGGCCATCGATCTCCCGGTTTCATCGACCAGACCCTGCGCATACGGGTCGAACTGGTGGAGACCGATAATGGCCCCCTTGAAGCCGCCGTTCATAAGATCCTCGATAACCCAGGGACCGACCGCAATCACCATATCGATATCTTTCATCCGGGCGAAATCACGGCCGAAAGATTTGCATATATCGCGGTTCCAGTCGGCACTCCGGTAGGCATGGGGTTCGTAGATTATTTCGATGCTGTCGCCCGCAAGCGCGGCCAGCTCGGCTTTGACGGCCCGGTTGATAATTTTATGGTAATAATACGGCCCGCCCTCGAAATAGCCGATTTTCACCCGCTTTGCGGGTTGTTGACCAAGACAAATCGACGCCGAAATAAACGATAAAACAAGAATGTAAATTATTATCTTTCTTTGCATATAACACCCTTAACGTATGCTGTCCAATATATGTTTATACCAAGATAAAATAAAATGTTCGGTAATTCAACTTTAATAGAGAGACGATTACATCAACCGGTATTGCATAAACAGCGGGAATAAAATCTCGAGCGATATAACCAGGCCCAATACGATATAGACGATTTTAAGCCAGATCGGTCTTGATGACGCCCCGATTATCATATAGGCCGGGAAAATTATCAAATAATGGCGGTAAATCGACATGGTGGTGCCGGTGGTCAGCGAAAACAGGTAGAAAACGAGCGCCGCAATCCACAGTTCGCGTTTGATTTTGAACGGGTAGAAAATGATAAAAACCAGCCCGTACCAGAGAACTGTCATATTCTCCGGGCTGAAAAGCGGTGCTTTGAACAGGCTCTCCAGCATAATCCACAAAGGAAACGCCCAGGTGCGGTCATATTTTTCCTGAAAATGCAACTGGAGGAAAAAATCATCGAATTGAACATAGAAATATGTCCAGAGAATAAGCGGCCCCAGCACGAACGGAAAAACGTAACCGGCCATATGAAGCCAGTATGAAGCCGTCTTCATCGACCGCCCGGCTTCTCTCCCCTCGAACCAGTATTTTACGACCGGTATAACGCCGATCAATATGGCGCTCGGGTAGGTCAGTGAAACAGCCACCGCGGTTATGAACAGAAATATATGTTTGATCCTTCCCCCGTCGCTGTACAGAAGAATTAAATAGATCATAAATAGAAGCATGAACAGCGCGTAGGGAAATCCTGTTACCAGATAAAACGAGGCCGGACCCAAAGCAAGCGCCAGCAGGGCCAGAATCGCCGCCCGGAGACCGTATTTTTTCAGCATAAAGTGAAACATCAGCATAAAGGCGATGAAAGTTAGAGAAAAAGCGAGACCGAGAAACGAGTACTGCGCCGAGCCGCCGAACAGCGGCCGCAGCCACCTGACAACCAGCGGCCACATCGGGTACCAGCCGACATTGCCGCATATTTCGCCGGCGCGGCCGTTCACACCATGAGTGCAGGGAAAAGCCTCATACCCCCTGTAAGAAATGGTCTGATAATGCTCGACATCCCAGACCGATTTGTAAAGGTATTCGTTGCTATTATAAGCCGAGATACCGGTATAGATCGCAATAAAGGCGAGATAAACTAATATCGGTATCAGGTATAGCTTTAATGTCGTTTTATTTTCCACGTCTGCTGATAAGAATGATCATAAGAGCCGTTTTGGCAACCAATTTTTTCAATAACGGCATATTTTCCAATTAATTAATACTTGTTGACAAATCGCCCGATGGACGATATTAATTGTAATTAATTCATTGAGAATATGAAGGCAATAAACGGATAAAAAGATATGAAAATAATAATTATCGGCGGCGGGGTGGTCGGATACAGTCTGGCGGAACACCTCGAAAAGGGCCGCCATGAAATATCATTAATCGAAGTAAACTCGAAGACCTGCCGGGATATAAGCGAACGGCTGGATATCCGCATTATATGCGGTAACGGCAGTTCTCCCCGCCTGCTGGAATCGGCCGGAATACAAAGCGCCGATATGGTCATTGCCGTCAGCCCCAACGACGAATTGAATATTCTCGTCTGCGGTATCGCCCGCCAGTACGGGGTGGTTACGAGGATCGCGCGCATACGAAGCAATGAGTTCCGAAGCGAAGACGCCAGCATCGACATCGGCGCTATGGGTGTAACACTGGTGATCGATCCGGAAAGCGTCGTGGTGGACTCGATAACCCAGTTCGTGGAGACACCCGGGGCCACCGATGCCGTCAATTTCCAGGACGGCAATGTTTTAATGCGGGGTTATAAAGTCACCGAAGAAATGCCGATTGTCAACCGGTCGCTGAAAGATATCAGGCAACACAACCGCGACCACCCGATGTTGTTTATCGCCGCCATACGCGACAACAAGGCGATGATTCCCGACGGCGATTATGAGATCAAGGCGGGCGACGATATTTTCGGGATTTTCCCCCGCGCGTCCCTCGACAACTATCTCAGCCTTTTTTCCAGAACCAGGAAGGACGTGGACAATGTCATTATCAGCGGCGACAGCCTGACCGCGATTCTTCTCGCCGACACCCTGCAGGAATTCGTCCCCAAAGTGGTGCTGGTCGATCCGGATGCGGATCATGCCCGCCATGCCGCCGACACGCTCAATAATGTCGAGGTTATACACGGCGAATGCACCGACTCGACGATCTTGAACGAGGTTTATGTCCGCAACGCACAATTTTTCCTCGGTGTCGCCAGGGAAACCGATTTCAATATCATGTCGGCCCTGCTGGCCAAAGCCGAGGGCGCGCGTGAGGTGATCGCCGTCTCGACAGAGACGCATCATGACCGGTTGTTCGCCTCGATCGGTATCGACCACCTGATACACCCCCGTCTGGCCATAGCCCGCGAAATTCTCGAGGCAATCAATCGCGGTGAAATCGGGCGGCTGGCCAAAATACGCGACAAGGATATCGAGGCTATCCGTATCACCGCCGCCGAGCGCAGCCCGATAACGGGGCGGCCGCTGGAGCATGTTCGGAGCAAAATCCAGAAAGGGTCGATTATCGGAACAATCCTTCGCGGTGACGAGATGATAATTCCCGACGGGAGTACCGTTATCGAACCGGGGGATCAGATGATCGTGATAACCTATACGAAAAATGTCTCGCGGGTAAAGAGGCTTTTTAAATCCCGCTGATTTCCGAGTAGACAATGAATAAGAAAACGGTATTTTTTGTCATCGGCAGACTAATGATAATTATGGCCGGGATACTGCTTGTCCCGCTGGCCATTTCATTCTATTATAATTTTCCCGAAAATTTTTCGCAGGTTTTCGACGACCCGGAGAAACTCGGCCTGATTCTTTCCATCGTGCTGTCGGCGGTGGTCGGTTTCATGACAACGGTCATATTCAGGTCGAATAAAGAACTGGAGGGCATCAAGGAAAGTTTTGCCATTGTCGCTCTCGGCTGGGGGACGCTCGCTTTCTGGGGCGCCATACCGTTTTTCGTATATTTTCTGTCAACCGGCGGCGACCTGTCGTTCGGCGGCATACTCCGCAGTTTCACCGACGCCTATTTCGAAATTTGCAGCGGTTTCACCACCACCGGGGCGACCATACTCAATGATATCGAGATAGTCCCGAAAGGCCTGCTTTTCTGGCGGTCATTGACCCACTGGCTGGGCGGCATGGGTATTATCACGCTGGCCATAGCCATATTCCCCGCCATGGGCGTTTCCGGCTACCACATGTTCCGGAGCGAGGTGCCGGGGCCGACGACCGAACGGATACAGCCGCGTCTGGCCCAGACCGCTGCCATTTTATGGGGCGTGTATGCGCTTCTTTCGGCAATCGAGACGGTTCTTCTCATGTTCGGCGGGATGGACCTTTTCGACGCCCTCTGTCATACTTTCGGCACCATGGCCACCGGCGGCTTTTCGACCAAAAACGCCTCGATCGGATATTACAACAGCAACTATATAGACTGGGTAATTACCGCCTTCATGTTTCTGGCCGGTGTGAACTTTCTTATTCACTACAAAGTGTTGCGGGGTAATTTCACCGATCTCAAATACAACAAGGAGTTTCATTTTTATCTAGGCGCCATAATCATAGCGATAATTGTCTTCACCGGCGTCCTTTACTGGGCCGGTATCAAACCGGTCGAGCAGTCGGCGGAGCATTATCAGTATGAGCCGCTTTCGACCGAGCAATTCGAGGCGCATGTCACCGAGGAGGGCGAAAAAGTATCGACTGTCTATGGATCATTGCGCCGGACCGCGTTTCAGGTAGTGGCTATTGTTACCACCACCGGTTACGGCACCGCCGATTTCGATCTCTGGCCCGATTTCTGCCGCTTCGCATTGCTTGTTTTGATGTTCTGGGGCGGCTGTGCCGGTTCGACCGGGGGCGGCATGAAAATAATCAGGATTATCGTGGTTCTCAAAACCGGCTGGAGGGAGTTGAAAAAAATGGTTCGCCCGCATCTGGTGGCGCCCCTCAAAGTGGGCGGGGCGAGCATGGATGAGCAGCGCGTCCTCAATATCGGCGCCTTCTTCATGCTGTCCATGGCGGTCTTTGTCGTCTGTGCGCTGATAATGACCCTTTTCGTTCCCGACCTGCTGACCGCCGTCTCAACCGTCGTCGCCTCGCTCTGGAACATCGGTCCCGGATTGAACGGCGTCGGCTCGACCCAGACATACGCTTGGATTCCCATTCCGGGGAAATGGGTGCTTATAATATGCATGTTGCTGGGAAGACTGGAAATATTTACGATTCTGCTGGCGCTTCGCCCCACATTCTGGAAAAAATAAATCCTCTCACATACAAAAGTATGTCTTTCGCCTTCGGTCTGCCATAGCGATCATTTTCTCAGCGTAGTCACGGTCCGATAGATGTCACATCCTGCACGGAATGATATCTCTTTGGCGCTATCTGTAGAATTTGATATAGCGGGATTTTATTTCTTTTACTTTCTCGCGCAGCTTATCGAAATCGTCGAAACGCTCCACCGGCAAAGTATAATAATTGTATTTCTCACACAGCTTCACGTTAATGGAATCGGCGTCATACACATAATCGGCCCGGATTGCGCCGAAATCAAATACGGCGCTGTCGGCCGCCGGGACATGCACCGAGTCGAATTTGTATGACGAATCCCACCTGATGGTATAAGTCCCCGATCTTGTCGATGGAAAATAAAAATTGATGGGGATGGTGCGATCGACAAAATCGAGCGACTCCCAGCCGCGAAAGGTGTCGAAAATGTTCGGGTCGAAATACATAACACCGCCGATATCGTCAATCGGCCTTTTCGAGGCGGCCTCGATCGTTATCACCAGCGGCGAATCGACCACGTTGAGATTTTTTATTTCGTAATCGATCAGGCGGCAGCGGTTCTCCCCGCCCGGCTGCATATCGGTGATATAACTTTTCAGTTCCTCATTATCCAGGCGGGTGATTCTGCTTTTGCGGACGCGACCGAAATTGCCCCGAGACTCCATCTCCGCCGTAAAACTCATTCCACCGTCGGCCCCGATAAATACCTCGCCAGATTTGGCAATGGCGTTGTCTTCGGGTGCGCTTGGCGGTGTCGTTACGATAACGCCGCCGGTATCGGTAATGACCAGCACCGGGATATTTTCATCGTCACGGCGCAGGACATCGAACGGACACTGTTCGCAGGTCGGATCCATCCAGAATGTATCCTTTGCGACCGCCATGACAAAAACATGATTAAAATTGAAGTTGGGAAAATCCAGATCGATTTTCCCGTTGCCGCGGGTGAGGGCATCGACCGGGTAGCTCTCGATTCCCGCCAAGCGCAGTCGCGACACCAGCAATGTCGAAAGATCCTTGCAGTCGCCGTAGCCGCGCTCGGCGGTCAGAGCGGCATCATGCGGTTTCCATCCGCCGATACCGATCGAAACCGACACATAACGCATCTCGTCGCGGACAATCTCATAGATGGAGCGCATCAGCGTCTGTGGTTCGATCCGTTGACTGTATTTCTCAACAAAATCCGAATACTCGAGATTGTAGCAATCCTCATTAAGCTGCCGCGACCAGTCGCCCACATTTTTCCAGCTTTTGCCGCGAAACTCTGCCCCCTCGAGTTTGAAATTATCGGCAACGAACCTGATTTGGCCCGTTTCGGGATAACCATCGGGGGCATAATTCACATCATCGACCGCCGGGAGACTGTCGATTTCCCAATGATAGACGCTTTTCCCGTCGCGCTGCTCGACCGACGGCTCCGGCACGGGGCCGTAAGTCTTATATCGAAACTCGAAATCGTCGGGGCAGACCAGTTCGTACGACGCTTTTTCGACCGGCAGGTCACCCTGCAATATGGCCCGGGGCCAGGCAAATAATGATTTTATATCGCGCTCGTATTCGTATTCCAGCGAATACGGATATTCGGGCAGTTCATATTCGTGGTAATAAGTGCAAATGTCGGAATAAAGCTGATAAGAGGCGCCGAAACCGCAGGTTTTCTGCATGTCGTTCTTACCCTCTTTGGTGACGACATTGCCGTCGGCATCGATCAGCCTGATTTTAACACCGCCTATTTTCGCATATTTATATTCGTGAAGGTAAATTGTATTGTATTTGTCGCCGCGCGCATTCAGGATGGTTATTTTGTTTTTGACAAGCAGTTTTGCACCGTCGCCCTTTATCTCACAGCGACCGGTTTTATAATCGAAATACGCCCCGACATCGGCATAAGAATCATCCGTCGCAACCGTAGCGACGGGATATATGAACAGAGCCGCGATCACCAGAAGAATTATCTTTTTCACCGCCGACCGCCTAATTCGAAGCAATCCGGGCCACGACTTCATCCTCGGTTGTCGCCGCCATCTCTATGAAGAAATCCCTCAGCCGGGTGTAAAGGCCGCCGGGAAAAATCGGCCGTTTGATATCAAGGGTGCAGTCGATCAATATTTTACCGCCCTCGCAGGTGCATTTACGGGTAAATTCGGCCCCAGGTATTTCGAGCCGAATCGAATCCGGCATTGTCGTCGAGACGACACTGTCCTCGAATTCCACTTCCACCACATTTTGATACACGAAAGGATAATTGAAATCGACCGGGAAAAATCTTCTTTCGCTCTCGAACGGGTTCTCCCGGAAATAGTACTTGACCGGTTTTACGATAACATTGTCATCCAGCCTTCGAATACAATCACTCAACGAATAAGCAACATCCATTTCGAGAACACTCAGGCTGTCATGGCTGAAACATGGCTCTTCCGTCTCATAGCTGAGATCGAGTTTATCGAGAAAATTGTCTTTGACGAATTCATCCGGTTTTTTGCGGTCGCAATCCCGACCGTAACAGGTGGCAAAATAACCTGTAAATGTCACCGAGGTCGAGCAATTCGCGGAACCGTCGCCGTTAATATGCATCCGGGTGTAATCGCGGCGCGACGACTCTATCTGCTCCGTCATTACTTTTACCAGTTCCGATTCCTTACCCTCCAGGAGCACCCCCCCCGAGGCCCGCGAATCAGCCGGCAGGACGCCGAAAGGACAATATTTCGAGGCGGCATCCATATAGAAGGCCGATGTCTTGAAATCGACAAGCGAAATCATGTGATTAAATTGCTGCGACTGATAAACCTGCGGCATGAAAACCGTCTTGTCGCGGGTTCCGATAAGCACCACCCACGAGTCCAGGCCGGCCGCCTTAAGAAGCTCGGTGAGCAGGACATTCTTTTCGTCGGATGTGCCGCTTTTCAGTTCGAGCAGATCCGACAGTTTATTGTTATTGAAATAATAACCCTTGTCATTGTCCGCGTTTTTATACCCGTTAATGACGTAGTAGTAAATTGCCTCGGCTTTCCCCCTCGGTGTTTCTATCCCGGCCGTGAGACTGTCGGCCAGCAAACCGATTTCCTTTTTCGAGTTAACATAATCGTCGATATATTTCTGGAACCTGTCGCCGACATCCGCCCACCCGGTGATATAGTCCTGCTTATAATATGACGTTTCATATGAGACAAGCTGATTGTACAAAGCGGCCATATAATTTTCGCGGAAACTCATATACGGTTCATCCTTAATCGGCGGCATATTGTTCAGTTCCCAGGCAAGTTTTCTCTTTCGTCGTCCGCTCGGATCCGCGGGATTGGGAAGAAATTCCGATTTCGGCTCACGGCGATCCATCGGCACCTGCACCACCGCCTGCGAATAAACGAATCCCGGCCACAGTGTGATACTGAGCCGCGACGTGAGAGTGTATATATTACTCTGGAAATACCACGGATTGAGCTGGCCGAATCGGTCATTGATGTTGGCATATTTGAACTCGACAACACAGCCGCTGTCCAGCGCGGGAAAAGCGAAGGTCTTGATTTCATAACCACCGTAAGTTTTGGTGTAAAACTCCTTCTTATCGACCTTATGCTTCTTGCCGTCGGGAGTAATCGTGTGCGCCTTGAGACCCTTTATTTTGTCGTCGTCGCGGTACCTGAAACCGAAATCACCCACCTCGTCGATACCGGCCTTATTCAATATTTTGATTCTTACATGACGATCGAGTTCGACACGCGAACTGGACACCTCGATAAGCCCGATATCGAAAATAATCACCGCATTGGCTTCGGGATAATCGGCGGGTGCGCCAAGCTGCCATTCTTCATCGGTTACTTTCCCCCATTTCTGCGCATTCGCCGCATTAACCAGAAACAATAACCCCATTATGAGGTATAAATAAATTCGCCCGGCCCCAATCCTTGTTTTCATCACTTATCCTCTGGCTTTATGTAAACCCAATAAGCCCTTGTCGCGTCATAAATTAAGACGCATTCGCTTACAGACTCAATTAATAGTTAATTAGCAACAGTCGAGAGGATCGCCCTAATTACCCACCCTGACTGCTCATTTTGATATTCGTGGGTAAATTATAGTAATTTTAAATCTAAAATCAAATATTTTTCCAAAAAATCGCGCAATTCTTAAGAAATCCCGGCCGTTTACCGAAAATTTGAAATAAAAGCAAAATATTACGATAAAGGATGAATCATGTCGTTATTAATCGAAGTCATCGAATGGATGGATCCCACCGGCGAGGAAATGATATACCGTCTCCCGCAGGAAGGTTCCGCCGATTTCAAACTCGGCGCCCAGCTTATTGTTCGCGACAGCCAGATGGCCATGTTTTTCAAGGACGGCCACGCCTGCGACTCATTTTCGGTCGGCCGGCACACGCTTTCGACCCTGAATATTCCTATTCTGACCCGCCTGCTTTCGTTTCCGTTCGGGTTCAATTCGCCCTTCAGGGCGGAGGTTTATTTCGTCAACCTCAAGACATTCACCAATCTCAAATGGGGAACGACGCACCCGGTCACTTTCAGGGACAGCAAACTCGGCCTGATTCGTCTTCGCGGCCACGGCGCTTTCACCATAAAGATCACCCAGCCGACCCTGTTTTTGAATTCGATTGTCGGGCGGCAGGCAAAATATACCACCGATGATATCCAGAGCTATCTCCGTGATGTCATTGTCGCCCGCCTCAATGATCTCCTCGGCGAAAAACTGGATACAATACTGGAGCTTCCGGCCATCTACACCGAAATTTCGGAGCAGTTCAAGGAAGTAGTCATGAATGAGTTCGAGAAATACGGCCTGGAACTGGTCGATTTCTTCATATCGTCGATTACCCCTCCCGAAGAAGTCTCAAAATTGATCGATCAGCGCTCCGGGATGGAAGCGGTCGGCGATCTCAATAAATTCCTGAAATTCGAGATGGCCCGTGGACTCGGCGCCACCGGCGGCACCGCCGGAGCCGGAGCCGGCGCGGGAGTAGCCGCCGGGATAGGCATGATGATGCCGGGGGTGCTGACCAATGTCTTCACACCGGAACAGAAGGACCTCAAGCGCGAGTCGATCCCGACCGTCACCTGCCCCAAGTGTCATGCCGACACGCCGGAACAGTCGCGCTACTGTTACCGTTGCGGCCATACTATGGTGGCACAGAATATCTGCCCGTCATGCGGCGAAGAACTCCCCTCCGAGGCCAAATTCTGCCTGCATTGCGGATTCAAACTCGATGCCAAGACCAAATGCCCGCACTGCTCGGCGGAGTTGATCCCCGGTTCCAAGTTCTGCGGCGAATGTGGAAAGAAAATAGATGAGGACAGCGAACAACAGTAATAAAAGCGGCTTCTTTATCGGGATCACGTGCCCGGGGTGCGGCGGTAATCTGGAAATAGAATCCGATTTTTTCGTCCTGACCTGCGACCACTGCGGTTCCAACCTCAGAATCAAAATGCCGGAGATACCTCCGGCATACCTGATCAAAAGCGGCCGGCAGAAACGGGAAATCAGGTTTCATCTCGACCGCTGGCTGAAAAGCAAATCCATGCCGCTCAGCGGCTCCGACCTGGATCTGACACCATTCTACTACCCCTACTGGAAAATCGACGCCGTCCTGCTCAAGGTGCGCAACGAGGTGATCGAGCGCCAGTCGGTCGATGAATACAACTACGAGAATGTCCGCACCTATGAACAGAAGATGACCGATATCAGGCTGACCCCTCTCACCGTCTCACAGGCGGCCGGACCCGCCATGGATTTCATCCCGCATTCAATCGGTATTCGCTCGCAGTATTCCAAAATATTCCCCTACACGCGGCCCAATATGGAAGCGGGATTCGCGGGAATTCCGGTCGTAAAAAGCTGGAAGGCGGCTCGCAAAGATTTGAACGGCTCGGTCTCGGCGGTCGGCTCCATCGCCCGGGCCCAGTTCGGCAAAAACCGAACCGATATGTTTCACCCCACCGGTTCGATAATTTATTTCCCGTATTTTCTGGTCGGTTGCAACTGCCGCGGCGATAAATATCAATTTCTGTCAGACGGCGTCACCGGCAAGGTTCTCAAACAGCTCGACAAAAAAGTCGATCCCGAAATTATAAACAGCACCGGAACGGACAACATGGAGTTTGGCCGACTCGAGGTCGAGTCGCACCGCTGTTCGAACTGCGGAACCGATTTACCCGGTCGGCAGTCACATGTATATATATGCGACAACTGCGGCGTCACCACCGCACTGGGACGGACATCACAGACCATCGACACCGTCCTCAAAGCCGGCTCATCGGCCGACAGCAAGGAACGCATGTTCCCTTTCTGGGTGTTCAAACTCAATGAAACCGATGCGAAAAAATTGAGGCGGTTTTTCGGCGGCATATATGATTCCGACAGCCTGGTAATACCGGCTTTCAAAGTGCCGAATTTCGAGGCGATGTACCGGCTGGCAAAACGCATCTCCACAGCCCTCCCGAAACTGGAACTCACCCGACTCGACAAACAGGGCAAGCGTTTCGCTGATGTTAATCTCGACGCCGAAGAGGCCCTGACGATGGCCGAAATAATTATTTACCGTGAATATATTTCTCAAACCAAAATCCCGGCAGAGTTCGATTCAGATATCAAACCGGCCGGAATCAGCCTGTTTTACGCCCCGTTCCGAAAAGAGAATTATTTTTATGTCGATACGACATTGGGCGCGGTTACTTTCGAAAAGAGCCTCGCCGGCTGATCGACAATCATGATCCTCAATTTATAGATCAACCCCGTAAACAACTATCATTTTATGGCATAAAAAAACCCGGCGATGAGAGCACAACACCACCGGGTCAACATGGTCCCTCCTAATGGACGGACCATAGTAAAACCCCCCCCCGGCCTTCCAGCGGGTTTGTTAATTGGGAACCATAATTATGAGAGAAATTATGCATTTTCGAAAAACAAATACTCAATAGCAAACTATATTCAGGAAACTCTCCAATATTTGCATTCACGATCATTAATATTGTATAACAATTTACGTGCCGGCGGGTGCAATCCGGAAAACAATTGCCAAACAACCACCCGGCAACATGTTAATCAACCCCGCCATTTAGAATACTATGGCTCGTGGTATAAATTACAACAATCAGCCCCTTTAATATGTGTTTGATTAACCCGTTTTGATGTCCAGATCTTTTATCAGTTTATGCAAATTCGACCGGTCGAGAGACAGCAGTCTCGCCGCGGCGCTTATATTGTTATCGCATTGGGCCAGCGCCTTTATAATCATAAGCCGCTTCATGTCTTTTACCCGGGTATTGAAACTTTGACCCGGCGCGGCCGGTTGATTGAAAACCGTCAGTTGTCTCTCGACATTCCTGCGGGTGACATAAGTTGACACCGTGCTGTCGATCAACGCCCGGACGGTATAAATCAACTGCCTGACATTTCCCGGCCATTCATACTCGATCATCAGGTCGATCGCGGCTGGTTCGAATATAACATAACCCTGCCCGTTATGTATCGAGTAATGCTCGATGACGAAATTGATCAAATCGGGGATATCCTCCCGTCGCTCACCAAGTGACGGCAGGTCGATTGATACTCCCTTGAGCCGATAATACAGGTCCTCACGAAATTCGCCGCATTGCACCAGCTTCTCGAGATTTTGGTTGGTGGCGCAAATAACACGAACATCGACAATCTCCATTTTCGGCGAACCCAATTTCTGTATTTCGCCGGTTTCCAGTACCCGCAGCAGTTTCATCTGTGAGGTTATATCAAGATCGGCGATTTCATCCAGGAATAATGTCCCCCCATCGGCATATTCAAACATACCGACCCGGGTTTCGACCGCCCCGGTGAAAGCGCCCTTGAGATGACCGAATAACTGCGATTCGACAAGGTCGGGCTGTTTGTGATTACAGTTGAGAATACCCAGTTTTTTTTGCGCCCGCCGGCTCCGCTTGTGTATCGCTCTCGCGACCAGTTCTTTGCCGCTGCCGGTCGGCCCGGTTATTATGACTTTGCTTTCGGTCGGTGCAATTTTTTCGATGGTTCGGTAGATTTCCTTCATCTTCGTCGATTTGCCGACCATGCCGTATTCCACGCGAGCCATATTGACCAGTTCGACGCTTTGCTTTTCAAGACGGTGGTACTTCACCGCATTTCTCACCGCCCTGAGAAGCCGTGAGGGATGATCGCTTTTCGCCACATAATCGAAAGGATGAAACTGCTTGTCGATCCGGCCCTCCGAGTATTCACCGGGGTAACCGGTATAAAATATAATGGGGAGTTTTGCATCCAGCCGGCTGATTTCCGAGGCGGTCGCAAGGCCGTCTTTGCCGGCCATTCTTATATCGAGAACGACCGCATCGAGATCCGTATGCTCCTTAATATATTCGACGGCTTCGTCTCCCGATGAAGCCGTAACCACTTCGAAATCATCTATAAACGACTCATAGAGCGCTTCCAAAACCAGACTGTCATCGTCAATGACAATAATCCGGCCTTCTTTGTCATTCATTGCCCCTCCGGCATGATGAGAATCTTTGATTACTGAGATGATAAAAATATAATGAATTTGGTCCCATTGTCAAGCGAGGATTCCACATTAATGCGACCCCCGTACAGTTCGACAATTTTCGCCGCCACGGCCAGCCCCAATCCCGTCCCGGAATTCGGTTTGGTGCTGTAAAAAGCATCGAATATTCTCGCCAGATTCGGCTGATCGATGCCGCAACCGGTATCGGCGACTTCTATTTTTGCTCCACCCGGACTTTTGGCGGCGGTAATCGATATTCTGCGCGATTCGGATTCGGCAACCGCATCGAGCGCGTTGCGAAATAAATTATTTATCAGCGAGTACAGATGCGGCTTGAATATATTGAGAAATATATCCTTATTTATCTCAATTTCGATATCGGCGCCCATCTCGGCAACCAGTCCGCGATTTTCATCGATAATTTCCCCGACAACAGCGGCCAGATTCACCTGTTCGTCGCTTTTTTCGAGATCGAGCCGTGAATAATGGTTGACCAGTTGCGTCATGTTTTTGGCCCGGGTAACGGAACGGTCGGTAAGGTCGAGAAGCCGTGCCACTCTCTCGCAATTACCGGTCGAATCCGATTCAAGTAACGCGCGCAACTTGTCCAGCGCATTCATGGCCGGAGCGAGGGCGTTGTGAATCTCATGGGCCACACCGCCTGCAATTTCTTTCGCCTGACGGTGTTTTTCGGCGGCAATCAGTTTTTCCTGCATCCTTTTCAATTCCTGCAAGGCGTCATCGAGCCGATCCCGCTGCTTTGATATAATCCTGTTTTTCTGACGAAATTTGGCCAGCACAAGCCAGATAATCGCTATAATAAGACTAAGCGGTACAAACGCGGCCAGGAATGCAAGAATCGGCTTTCGAGAAAAAATAGTGTGCCAGGGTGTCGGTTCCAGTCCGTAGATGGCACAATTCCGCCCCATATGTTGAACCAGAAGAAATTTCCCGCCGCATTTGCGCTGGTTGTCAAGAGAGGAGTAATAATAATAAAAGTCAAATCCCGCCTCATCGTCGATTTGGGCCAGCGGATTGAAATCAAGATCGGTCAGGGTCAGTTTTTTATCGCCGGTTTGGATAAGAAACTGGTTTTCGCCCGTACCGAGAAAATCGAAACAGTCCCAGATATACACACTGGAATAAAATTGGATTGATTTCAGCATCTGAAGATGCTGATCGTAAATTACCACCCGGTTTGCGCTGTGACTGCAGACTATTTCCATGATCCCGTCATTTTCGAGATCAAAAAGCGCCGCCTGCCCGACTTTACTGCTGTCCCCCGCCGGAGGCGAAGCAATAAGATTTCCATCCCGGTCATAAATTTCATAAATGCAAACCGGGTGAGCGTCCTCGGTCGAATCGATGCCGGGCCGATCGACAAACCGTGAAACAAAAATCTCGTCCCGACCGTCGCCGTCATAATCCACCGGGAGCGGATAGGTCGCCGTAAATACTTCGCCGGTTTCGACCTTCCATTTTTCGCGGCCGTACTCATCGAGAACGATAAGATATGAGTGGCGGTCGTCCATGTCGCGCGCCACCGCCGCATTACCCTTGGAACCGGCGCCCAAAACTATATGTGGCTGCGCCGATTCGCCCGTTTCGGTCACGAAGAGATTGGTGCCGGCGACAATCCCGGCCAAATTGTACTCCCACAAAATCGTGTCATTTTTCCAGTCCAGACAAAGCAGTTTCCGGGGATAGAGATCATAACCGGTATCGATACCGGCCAGTATCTCGACATAACCGTCGCCGTCGAAATCATAAACTCCACAGAAATAGGCGTACCCGTCCCAAAAGCCGTTGCCGTTAAGATCATGTGCCACCTCGATCATTTTCCGGTATGACATCTCACCATACATACTCAGGATCTCCAACCAAACCGTGTCGTTGTGACGATAAGTCACCGCAAGTTCATCCGGCCCGCTATTATTGAAATTATATGGTGAGTATGCATCTATGCCCCTGGCTTTCAGATTATAATGGCGGATGGTCATTCGTCCGTATAAATCCTCATAAAAAACGACATAAGAGAGGGTGTCGACAGGATCCCAGTTGTTCCCGATTGCGCCCAGCCCCATCCGTCCGTCCTGGTGAATGTCCATCGGAACCCAGTAAACATGAAAATCCATTCCAGCCGTTTTCAGCGATACGAAACGGTACTTCAGGATTTGGGGATCATCGATCTGATGAAAAAAAGGCGATTCGCCGGCATCGGCCATAACCGGACAGCCAGCGATGCATATTAGAACCTGGCAAATGACAAAAATACGAAAATATTGAAATAACATGTTTTGGTAAATTTCTGTATTAGTTATGTCAAATATAGCCTCTTTTTAACCAAAATCAAGCTTTTAGATATCCGCCGCCGATTGCGCGATACGCGCCCGAACAAGTTCCCCATGAACCCGGTTATTTTCTCCGGGTGCATATCTATGGAAGAGCTTCGGCAGGACCGACCCGAAAAATACGCCGAGGTAATCGGATATAAATAATGCGGCCGCTTTCTATTTTCGAAAGCGGCCGCGTAAGTAAGAGGATAACCTGAGAATCTTCTAAATTAGAATTCGAATCTGACCCCGGTTCGAATGATAAACATCGAACCCGACTCATCTCCGTACACATAACCCTGGTCATCAGTCAAATCGGCATAATCGACATCGGCCGTAAGAGTAACTCCCGCCGAGAGCAGATATTCCATCGAAGCCGAAAGTCGGATAATATTGTATTCCAGGTTGGAATACTCATGCATCTCGTTAAATGAAAAATCCTGATGGACCAGATCGCCGTCGAGACGATCGGTGATATCCGGCATGATAACCTCGTCCAGTTCGGCTTTCGACATGTTGTAACTGACCGTGGTCGTCATGCGGAATTTCTCCATCGGGAGGAAAGTCGCATTAACATAGATGTTGTGGACATCGGATTTGTAATCGCTCATCGCATATTCCGAGCCATAATGTCGGACCCCAACTGAGTCCGTGAATATATGGCCCGCTCAGCCGTCGAACAGGGCCACCGTCACCGGCCCGCGCGATTTGTAATGCCCGAAAGTATATCCTGCCGACATCGCCCACTTGGGATCGGGTGTCAGGCTTATCACCAGATTAGGCTGATATGAAAAATGCTCGACATCGAGCGAATCGAGGTCGCCGTTTTTGTCATATTTGCCCTTTAATCCGGCGATGATGCTCATCTTATTATCCGGCCGATAGGTCGTCTTGAAGTCGAATTCATGCACATCGGTCGGGTATGTCGTTATATCCTGATAGCGCAGTTCCTCCCTTTGCCAGTAAAAAACAAACGAAGTGCCGGACTCCGGTCCGATAACACCGCGCCCTGGAGCCTCGAACAGGCCCCGCCCCGAAGTGAACGGGTCGGAAATCATCTCCATCCGGTATTTGGCGTTGAACGAGAATTTCAGCCCGTTGCGGTACTTGAATTTGACCTGACCGAAAAATTTGCCGGTCTGCTGATCGTCACCGTCCGCCAGCGGATAATCGTGCCGATCGATTACATTGTAACCGAGTAATCCCGACACTGTCGTCTTAAGGTTGAGACGCGAGAGAATCTCCACCGATCCCTTTATATCGTTCCGGTCAAGCGACGAATACCGAATAAAATCGAAATTGGTCGTCGGACCGGGCCGGCCGTCACGATATAACGGCAGGTCGATAAACGGATCATCTGTCTTGTACCGAACGCCCCTCACCCGCGCGATCATCCGCGTCTTTTTATTCAGCGGCATGGCGTACTGCGCCACCCCCGACCAGGACGTACTGCCGAGATCGGTATTTCTGTTTTCGGTGGTGCTGTAGCTGACACTGCCGGCGAATCGTCCCTTGCCCACATCGCCCTTTGCCCTCACCTTGTGGGAGAACTTGCGGGTCGAGGGATAGGTACCGAATACCGCGGTGGTGTCGCTGAATATCTGGCGCGAACTGAACTCGGCGCCGGCATCGCCCCTGACCGGGTGCCGGGCCGCATCGTAGTACGCATTGGGGTCATTGGCGTCGGAATTGAAATTCCGGTACCCGAATTTGTAGCCGAACGTGAAATCATTGACATCGGCCTGCAAACCGATTTCGAATTCATCGGTGCGGCGGTCGATCTCGGCCGATTTCGATACCACATGACAGCTGAAACAGTGCCCGCTGGCGATTTTCTGTTCCTCGCCGGTTTTGATAATCGACCGGTGCGCAGCCATCATACGAACATTATGCTTGCGCGAAAGCAGGACCTCGGCCCTGCCGCCGAACTCCTTGCGGTGAGTCTCGTAATCGGCGCCTTCGTCCTGCAATTCATGTGTCAGCATCTTGCCGCCAGGAACCGGATTTCCCTCCTCATCAAGGACTTCTTCTCTTGCGGACAGATTAACCAGAAGATCCTGACCCTCCTGCCAGACCAGCGAGCGATAGTAAATATCGCCCTTGATACGGTCGGCCCAGCGCTGTGAATAGTTGGCGGCGATATTATACTCGTCATAATAGTGGCCGTCGATATTCAGCAGGTATTCCCCGGAACGGAAACGGTAGCTGCCCTTGAACTCCGGAATGAAATCTTCGTTACCGAGATTATATTCCCCGACTTTCTTGTTGTAGTCGGTAAAATCGGTGTAGTGGCCGCCGATCCAGAACGTGTATTCTTTGGTTGCTTCTTCATCCTGCGCCGAAACAAGAGCGAAGGAAAGGACGAAAACAACCATCATTGCTGTTAGCATTTTCTTCATATCCTTCACCTCCTATCTCGTCAGCGCATTGCCGCCGGTGGAAATCGACTGCGAGGGCAGGTCGGTTCCATGAATTTCCGTGTGGCACTGCGTGCACTTCGTCAACATGCCGCGTTTCCACGCATCATGAGTCGATAAACTGGCGCGTTCCGGGGCCAGCGGAGGAACGAATTCCCCCTCGACACCCTCGATCGTGGCATGGAAGTGCATGGCATGACAGTTCAGGCATAAGCCCGGTTCCGTCTGTATAAGAAGATTATCCGCCACCGAACCGTGCGGCGTATGACAGCTCAAACAGTCTTCGTTGACCGGGGCATGTTCATACACAAACGGTCCTTCCTTTTCGCCATGACAGCCGAAACACAATTCCCGCCCGGTATCGTCGGCGGTCAGACTGAGACTGCCCCCGTGCGGGTTGTGGCAGTCGCGACATTCAATCTTGCCCTCGGCGACCGGGTGATGCGACGGCATATACGACGCCGCCCGAACATCGGTGTGACACTCGTAACAGAGTTCGGGCGATGATTTCCGGACAATCTGTTCCGAGGTCGTGTGCACCGAGTGACAACTGGAGCAGTTGACATCGGCGGAATTGTGATGCGAATACGCCCAGTCGTCGAGCGACTCGGTCTTGTGACAGTTCAGACACGTCTCGCTGCCGTCGAACTGATCAGTATTCGCGGGGTTGATAATCAACTCGGGATCGCCCTCCTCGACATGAGCCGATCCGGGACCGTGACATGACTCGCACGACACGCTCCAGCCGGATTGATCGGCCTTGTATGCCAGGCCATGAATCGTCCGGTGAAAAGCTTCACTGATCTCATCATGGCAGTCGGCACAAGTTTCGTTTCCAACCAGCGCCGCATCCGGCGGCGGCTGATTCGCCGAAGAAACTGTTCCCAACAACATGATCACGCCTATAATCAGCGCAATCCGAAGAACCGCGGCATGGCCGCCAGGCTCTTGCATTGGTTTTTTCATACTGGCCCTTTCCCCTGCTTAGGTTAATCCTCTCGAACAATTAACTATTATCTACTATGCTTTAATCCTCGAGCAAAAATCGGAATATTGTTCGCAATCATCTCCTCTGTCTGAAACGACGCCCCCTGCACCCGCTTCCAGAGATTCAAACCGATGGAACAATCGGTCAGCATGCCGATAAAACACCGGGCCGTCAATATCGGATTGACCCGGCGTACTTTCTCCTGCGCAATAAGCTCCTCAAGACGGCCGATAAGAAGCGATACATATGGCATCCTGACCGTCGAATAAACACGGTCGGCCAGCGTATGTCGCTCCAGCGATGAAAACAGGAGCAGGCGCGACAGCTCTTTATGCTTCGAATATGACTTGAATATGTGCCGGGCGATACTGGTGAGAATCTCCTCGATATCCTCGGTCTCGCCGATTTTCTCACGAAGCGGATCGATATCGATGTGTTCCTCCAGCGACTCCAGAACCTCATCGTAAATCTTCTCTTTCGACTCAAAATGCCGGTACAAAGCGGCCTCGCTGATACCACAGGCGGCCGCCAGCATATTCATCGTCACTTTCTCGAATCCGAGATTGGAAAACAACCTGGTCGCCTCGTTGATTATCTGGTTTTTCCTATCCCCCGATGCCAGCTTGGGCCCCATGAAACATATATCCCTTTTAAGTTAGTGAACAATTACTAACTTGAGCAAAGTAGCCACAAAAGAACCGGCTTGTCAAGAGAAATAATAGATATATACGATCTTATTTGTTACAATACCTGACTGTAACGTACAGTATTTCGACGAGTCCTGCCGATTTCATTATTTCTCCCGAACCTTAAGCCAGTCAAGCATTTCCTGAATATTTTTCGACATGTGCCAGCGGCCGTTGGCAAAAACACCATAATCGGCCCCGGACATAGCCGAGGCAAATCGGGTCGAGTTGGCGTAAAACAGCCACTGCTCCACCCACATCTTCTCTATATGCTCATCGAAAATATTTTCATTCTGAGGCAAACCGGACGCGAAGCCCCGCCCCCATGCTTCAAGCAATATCTGCGTGGCCGTCAGCGTCATTTCATTAGTGACCTCCACCGTCCGGTCAAGCCCGGCAAAATGATTATCGGTCCATTGCCGGCTGTGGCATGACAGACATACTTTTTTCATCCGCTCCAGCCGTATTGCCTGTTCTTCGGCGTCGATTAAATACTCCGATGCCGGTTCGCCGGTTAACTCGGTCGGCAGCGGCAAACCCGCCTTGTTTCTTATGATTGTCGTATTCGGCGATTTGGGATGCGCATGGGCGTAGATCGGTCCGAATATCCGTTTATCGAGACGGTCGCTCATCTGATGCGTGCGTTCCATTATCACCTCTCCCTCGGGATCCGTTATCAGGCTGACATGACAGACGGCGCAGGTCGGAGCGGTGAAATCCTCACCCACCACCCAGGGGACATTATCGAAATTCCAGCTCTTGTGAAGCGAGGAAAATATATTGCCGTGCTTGCTGACTTTATAAACCGGGTAGGCGGGCACATCGGGCCCCTTGTGGCATTCGGCGCAGGTGTATGGCATTCGAGCCACCTCGATCGAAAACTGGTGCCGCGCATGGCACGACGAACATGATCCCATCGATCCATCCGGATTGATCCGCCCCACCCCCTGATTGGGCCAACCGGTCAGAACGGCAAATTCCATTTCCCCCAGGTCGGTCTCGCGAACCTCTTTCCCGGCGATTTCCATAAGTGTCCCGTGACAATACAGGCATGACTGCGCCTCGGTTTCGTCATCAGCCGGAGTAATCGTTGTTTTCATATCGGAAAAATGCTGAGTCCCGTTGATACTCGCCGTCAACTCGGCATACACCGCGTTTTCGGTCAGATTAATATGCGCATGCGACATGATATTTAAACTATACTGCGCCATTTCGACCGGGTGACATACGGCGCAGTCTCGCGGCGACACGACCGTGTGCACGCTGTAATCATTATGCTCGAAACTGCCGGGGTGATTTTCCGGATTCATGGTGTGGCACTCGGCACACCCGACCGTATGATTCAGATATTCTTCCGGTATACTCCCGACAGAAACCCGCCGGTTGATCTTATCCGTCTCCAGCGCCTCGAACGGCGTGATCCAGGCATGGCGGCTCTGTTCCCAGTCGGCCACGATACCCGGCGTAATCGACGCATGACACATGAGACATTCCTCGGTCTTCTCGCTGACATCACCCCGCGTCTCACACACGGCTATAACAAAACAGATTGTCATCACACCGACAAAAATAAAGCCTGCAAAACGACCATTGCTTATCGCTGCCTTCATCTTAACCTCCAGCCGTGCAAAACCTCTTGCGCTTTTTATATTGATTATGTTGGTTTTATGCCCATCCTATGCCTGTGACTCGGATATTGCTGAAATTTTAATGAAAACAGTATATTATGTCAAGCCGTTTTCGGAGATATATCGTCGACAAATATCAGTTTATATTTCAACATGAAAATAGTCGCATATGCATATTATTACATCCGGTGTCAATCGGAAATCGATTTTTTTGTCCACGCCATCGATCCGCATCCCGGCATACTGTTCTGCATGGTTATCCCCCCTTATAACACCATGCCGGCGACAGGCCTTAGCCGTCATTCAAATTCACAGGCGCCCATAATATGCAAAAATAAGCAAAAAAAAAGCGTCCCCGACGGGGACGCTTTTTCTCGTTGATCTTAGACGGCTATTTGCCTTTTTCCGTCTTGGCTTCCGCCTCGGCTTTAAGAGCATGTATGCCGGTCGCTTTCATTTTCTCATAATCGAATTTTTCTTTCGATTTGCACTCTTCCGGCAGGTTCTCCTTGTGACAGCCGAGACAAGTTTTCTCATCGGGGATAAGCAAACCGTTCTTGATAGCCAGCTCCCTGTCCTCCATGATTTTCTTCTTCCAGTAATCCGAACCGGGACCATGACATGCTTCACACTGAACACCCCCGAGGAACTTACCATTGGCGGTCGTACCGGTGGAATGACATCCCACACAACTTTCGTCTTTCTGCTGCTCCTCGGTCAGGTTGTCCCATGCCTTGGCATGTTTGGTTTCCAGCCACGAGGGGTAAGTATTATCTTTCTTATGGCATATACTGCATTTCTTGGCGCCGACATACTCATGTTTAGCCTCGGCTTCATCCTTGGGTTTCGCCCCGGCATAAACATTGACGGCAAAGGCGGCCATAAGGCAGATGACGGCAAAAGCTATCAGATACTTCTTTACCATTCTTCCTCCTTACTACTACATTCTAATTGATTTAGCTCATGATCATATTTTGATTATTATACAAAATAATTAACCGAATCGGTATAGTTTTATCGAAAAAATAATACTATACCGTACAATATTGTATTTATTACACCGGTTCTCCGGCAAAAAAACCCTCCCATAAAAGGAGGGTTTTTTTCTAACACTTTCTCTAATGAGCGCTTAGCACGGCAATTTTGCCGACGGCTGATTTCCCGGCCATATTTTCCATATATTCTATTGAGCTTTCCAGCAAATCGATAACGTAGGCCGGATTGTGGATACCAAGCGAGCGGTCCTCCTCAACCAGCTTATAATTAAATACCGCTCCCGCCATATTTTTATCGGCAATAGTGCCGCTTATCGGATAACCCGAGCCATCGATCAGACCTGCGGCAACCAGGAGATCGTCAAGTTCCTCGAGCAATCCTTCCACCTCGGTCTGAATTCCGTCATAGTCAAAATTTTCGGCTTCGGGATGACATTCCTGGCATACGCCGACAAGCGTCGCATCGCTTTCTTCATCGACCATATTGAAACTGTGCCCGCCGACACGGTAACCGACATGCGTGCTCGGATTACCCATGTGACAGCCGATACAGGCATTGCCCATACCGACATTACCGTGTCCGGTGTTACCATAGAAGTACCCGTCGTATTCATAACCGTTGCTACCGGCAACCAGATCGCCCTGCGGGCCGTGATGCGGTCCCCAGTATTGCGAAACCTCGATATTATCGACAATATTATCCGACGAATACCGCGAATGGTGGCAGTTGGCGCAGAGGTTCGCCGATCCGAAATCGAACACGTCGTCGTTGGCAAGAATATATGGATCGTCGATTCTCAGCGTCAGATCGCCGCGGGAGTGAGGAGCATGACAGGTGAAACAGTGGATCGCGCTGACCTGATCATAAGGCGCGGTAACCTCGCCGGTGGCGACATATTCCAGAAAGCCCTGATGGTTGTGACACTGGGTACAGTCGGTCCCGCCGCGGTTGGTGTAATCAACATTGTTTCCCGAGGCATGAATCGAGTTTTCCCATTCTCCCCTGGCGGCGAGCAGATAACCGTCCTCACCGTGGCAGGTGAAACAGCCGGCATAAGACGCCTGAGTATCATCCGGCGCATTGACAACCTCCCGATCGCAGCCGGCCGACCAGAACAACATCGCCGTTAGCACCGTCGCCCCAATCAATAATTTCATAATTCTCATAATGTGTCTCCCCTAAAAAGACAGTATTTTAGTTAAACTTATTTCCACTATATTCGATGTGTAGTACTTGTCCCTGACCAGAAAATCATCGAAATTATCGACATTGTAGTTTATATCCAGACGGTAATCGTCCATAAAACCATATCCGCCCCGGAAACGAAGCGTGAAGCTCTCCACATCAAGATCGCGCTTGCTCCGGTAATAAACCGCCCCGAAACCGGCGTCGAAACCCCGGTACTCCCGGGTGCTGATATCGCCATAAACGACATGGTCGGCAAATTCGAAATCATCTTCGACATTGATATAATCGCCGCGAGAATAAGCGTACCCGAGCGACAGATAACCATAAGCATCGCTCATATAAGAGGCGTCGAGACAATAACGTATATAATCGACCTCGGTCCCGAGTTGCTCGTTCTCGCGATTGTTATTTTCGAATTTGAACGAAAGTGTCCCGAATATCAACCGCCTACATTTGGCCGTAAATTTGAATCGAAAACGATCCTCGTCACCGATAAGACGACCGCCGTCCTCGACACTCTCCGAGTTAAAACCGTGCTCGGCGCGAAACTCCCAGCACCGCCACGGTCTGAGCCAGCCGTAAAAATATATCCCGTTCGACTGTATCTCGTTCTCCAGATCATCGTTGATACCGTACTGGTACCCGACCGTCAGACTTCCGGTGTCGGGCCAGATATAAGAGACATAAGCGGCGTGGGCGATATTATCGGTGGCGATAAAGTCGCTGTCGGAACTGGTCCGGTCGAAAATAAAATGATAGTTCAAGTTCAGATTTTTTAACAGTTTCGCCATGGCGCCGCCGCGTACCTGATTGGTGCTTATTTTGAAGTCCGTACTATTGTATTTTGTCTCGAAATGAAAAAACCGCCCCGATAAAACCAACCGTTCATAACCGGGAACCGGAAGAAGCGCCAGCAAATCGATTTTGTAACGTGACTGGTCGCGGTTTCGATCAATCTCGTCATTGTATTCGCCATGATGATACTCCGCCTGGAACATCGCCCCGCGATGGCTCCCGCGAATGCCGCCGTGCCAGCGGAACTGATTGTAGTCCACATCCTGCAATCCGGTCACTCCGGCCAGATCGAATAGCGGCTCCATACGCCCCGATTTGTTTACATACTCGCCGCCGCCATACACCCGAAAAATCCTGTGCGGGTAAAACCACAGCTTCCCCCCGGTTCGATGCCGGCGGGTGAAATTACCGCCGTCGAAATCATAGGTCCGGCGAAATTGATTGTTATATCCGCGAATACCATAACTCCCCGATTTCTCCAGGCCGAAAGTCATGTTGCGGTTGTTGAGCGTTATATTTTTAAGATCGGCGCTGAGACGTGTCCCGTTGTCGAACCGGTAACGAAACCGCTCCAGCGACAAACCCAATCCCTCATACGAATTGAACGTCCGCTGGTTGACAGCCTCGTTGCCCTCCTCGTCGACAAACGTATATCCCAGCTTCACCCGGCCGCCGCCGTCTGCCGGCGCGGCCGTTCCGACTATCAGGAGGCACCCGATTATGACTACGAGTCTTAGATATTTCATGGCTCACCTCCTTCAGCGGTAATTATCATGACAGCCGGACTGATAGCAGTCCGGGAAAAGTTTTGCGCCCAGATCGGGATCGAGATAAAGCGGGTTGTCGTTCGAGCCGTGAATCTGCGTGTGGCAATCGACACAGGCCAGCTGCGATCCCAAACCGCTGTGAGCCACCCGGTGCATCGGCGGCACACCGTGGCACTGCATACAAACACCGTTGCCCGGCTGCGTCAGCAGCCGGTCGGCCGCGGCGCCGTGCGGCTCATGACACTCGTTGCAGCCGCCGCCCGCCGTCAGGTGCTCGTAAACCGGTTTGTGCTCATAGACATACGGCCCCGCCAGATCGGTATGACACTCCTGACAGGTCCAGTCCACCCCGACCGCATACAGATTATCGCCGACATAACCGAGACGGTGACAATCGATACAACGAACATTGCCCGACTCGAGCGGATGCGTTGAGCGGCGCTTGAACTGTGCCGCGACAGTGGTATGACAGGCGGTGCAGTAATTATCCTCATCATCCTTCACCAGTGCCCGGTTATGATTATCATGAATCCTGTGACACGACAGACAGCGGACATCGGTCCGATTATGCGGGTCGGTCGAATACAGGGCCGATTGATGCGGATTTTGATGACAACTGCCGCAGACCGCCGCCTGGTCCATCAACGAATATAACTCGAGATCGGCTATGGTCTCCGTCGACGGGTCCTCGAGATGCACCTCCCACCCGTCATGACAACCGACACAACCGACCGCCACCGCCCCGCCGTCTTCGGAGCGGGTCAGCCGATGCGCCGAGCCGTCAAGCGACGCCGCCATATCCTCATGACAGTCAAGACATGTCTCCGTCGTTTCAATCAGCGTCCCGCGGTCATAATACTCCACCGACAAAACAACGGCCGGCGGAAGCAGTAAACACAGGAGTCCGACACACGCCGACAGGTGCAGTTTTTTTAACATTATATCCCCAATTCTGTATGTTTATTTATCGACGCTAAATTACTTTTGACGGGCAGAGAAATCGCTCGATAATACCGACATCCCGGACGACTAATATTCACCCTCGAAAATCGCATCCAAAGATGTCTATTAAAATTGTGTTACCGATTAATTTAAGTAAATATACTGGATACATATTGTCAACAATAAAACGATATAAATCGAAATGAATAATAAAAAACGGACGAAAACAGGAATTATTACCACACTTTTTAGTATGGACTATATATATCCACGTTATTGATCCTTGCGGTCATACTTGTGCAAAAACCGCCAGAACCATGTAAATCCGATAAGGTAACCAATGGCAAGAAGATAAATGATGCCCTTGGTCTGGAACATAAATTCCTGTAATGTATGAATACTCTCGGTCATTTTATCTTCTCCACCGTTAATGCTCTTCCTTGTAGTCGGGATGCTCGTAGAAAATCGGCATTCTGGTTACGATAAACTTATAGGCCACCAGCCCGACCGTAACGACAAACACCGATATTCCGATTTCCATCCAGTTCGGGAAATACCGCTCCGACCATGGTAGGTGCCAGTTGAAACATATCAGGGTGATATTGATACGGTTGAGGAAGATGCCGAAGACGGTGATAAAGGCCGCCTTGCGGATCAACCCGGCGTTTCTTTCACGGGTTCCGATTGCAAACAACAGGGAGGGCAACAGCACAAAACCGAACATCTCCACCATGAACCAGAGGCCGTAACCGGTGCCCAGATAGTGCCAGTTGTTACCCAGCGCAATCCCGAAAACTTTGATGGCAAAATAACCGCCCAGCACAAGCGAGGCCGCTTTGCCGAATCCGAAAGCGAGATTATCGTAGATGGCCAGATGATCCTCATCCATCTTGTTGTGGAAAGGCTTATGCGTAACGGTCGCTTCGAACAGCACCATCGACAATCCGGCCGCAATCGATGAAACAAAGAAAAACACCGGCAGGTACGGCGAGTACCAGAGCGGGTGCAGTTTCGACGGCGCTATCAAAAACATCGCGCCCAGCGACGACTGGTGCAAAGTCGAAAGCATCACGCCGAGAATAGTCAGGGTGATAGTCAGCTTGACGATCCAGGAACGCAATTTCTTCAACCCGAGCCACTCCAGCGCCGCCGGTGAAAACTCCAGAAACAGCACCGTCAGGTAAAGCGCGACACAGGCGCCTACCTCGAACATAATCGAGGTAACACCCTGGCTGACGAAAAACGGGTAAGGCAAACGCCACGGCCGACCGACATCATAAAGAAGCGCGAAAACGACCATCGAGTAGCCCAAAAATCCCGTCAGGATGGCGGGCCGCACAGCGGCATGGTATTTCTTCATACCGAAAACTTCTACCGCCGCCGCGGTCACATAACCGCCCGCCGCCAGCGCCACCCCGGTGAGCAGATCGAAACCGATCCAGATTCCCCAGGGATTGGTGTCATCAAGATTGGTTACACCGCCGAGACCTTTCGTGAAACGAAGTATGGTCAGCGGTATGCCTATTAGAATGACAATAGTCGCAAATATATTGAAGGGCGTAAAAAATGATTTTTTCTCAACCGGTGCCACCTGATCCGTCATCACTCGCCCTCCTTCCCTTTTTCTTTTTCCTTCTCAGCTTCCGCCAGCGTCTTTTTAACCGCCGCCTCGACTGCCTTCTCCTTGTCTTTCTTGAACCTCTCGGTGGCCGCTTTGGCCTTGTTATCGGCCGCCTCATTGGCCGCCGCCACGGCGCCTGCCACCGATTCGTTCTTCTCGGCCAGCGCGATTTTCTCTTTACGCTCGGTTATTTTGTAAATTCCCCCGAGCAGAACCGGCCACAATCCGATAACCATCGGAACCAGCGCCAGCGCGCCCGATGTCATTTCCGGCGCCGGGGTCGACCCCAGGTCGGTGCGTAAATCTATTTTCGTGAAGGGAACACCGGAAATATACATCCAGCTTGTCCCGCCCATCTCGTGCTGTCCGTAAACATGATCGATATACCGCCCAGGGTACTTCCTGATCCGTTCATGGGCAACGGCGATCAGGTCCTTCCGGCGGCCGAAGGTCAGCGCCTCCACGGGGCAGGCCTCGACACAGCCGGGTAGTTTACCCTCTTTGACACGCGGCAGACACATGGTGCATTTCATCACACGTGGCGTCAGCGCCTCGTCGTACTCGTAAGTCGGAATATTGAACGGGCAGGCGATAATGCAGTAACGGCAACCGACACAAACCGAAGCATCATATTCGACCGCGCCCTCCGGCGTCTTTTTGAAGGCGCCGACAAAACAGGCCGAGGCGCAGGCCGGTTCCAGGCAGTGATTACACTGCGTCTTGCGATAAACCGGTTTTTTCGATTCCGGCGGATCATAGCGGTTGACGACCGTATAGGACCTGTAATCGGTCCGCCTTTTCTTATCGAAAACGCTCAAATCGGCAAACGGTTTGTCGGGCGAGGGAAGCTCGTTAACTTCGTTGCAGGCCGCCTCGCATGACCGGCACCCTACGCACAGCGTTGCATCGTACAAAACACCGTAACTGTCGGGATAGCCGCCGAAATCACCGTGAGCGGCTTTGGCCGTCGAGGCTGCGGCCGATCCGACACCCGCGGCGGTCACCCACTCGAGAAATCTTCTGCGCGATATTGTCATCTACAGCTCCTTATATTGACAGCCTGCAGCCGGTAAATATCAACCTTGTTTCTTTGCATGACAACCTTCGCATCCTTTTTCCAGCTTTATATTCATCTCCTCATGGCATCCCATACACTGCCGGTGATAGGCGCCGAACAATCCGGGCATATGCAGGTGGTTCGGATCGAACGGTTTGCCGTGGCAGTTCTCGCAAAGGGGCGGCTTGTGGCCGACCGGCGAATGGTGGTGGCAGCCTTCGCAAACGACATCCTCGTGCCCGTGGAAATGCGTCGCCACCCGGCTGCCTGAGATTTTATTCATCAATGTATCGATTATCGCCCTGTGCGGCATCCTGGCCGGCTCATACTCATCGGCGATAACGCCGATAGTGATCTCTTCCGGAATGTCCTTCGATGCGAACGACAGCCGTACCTCGGATCGTTTTGGCCGGAAGGCATCCAGCGATTTATATTTTCCCTTCACCGCCGCCAATCTGTCCGGTTCCGGACCGGCATGGCATATCTCGCAGGCGTGCTGCGACAGACGGCCCTGCTCCATCAGCGAATGACAGCCGCTGCACCCGGCATCCATCTTATGCACCTCGTGACAGCCGACACAGCTGTGTTCGGAATTCATATCGTGCATCGCCCGCTGTATGGTGATACCGGCGCCGGTCGAGTCGCCGGCGAGCGTATGACACTCGCGGCAGGCTTTCAGCGTTTCGTGATGGCAGTCGCGGCAACTGCTGGTGAATCCTTCGTGCCCCCTGTGATCGAACGGCACCGTGTTCATCTTACTCGTTTCCAGATCACTCTCCCCCGCCGCGACAAGAATAAAATCGGGCTGGTTGCGATCGATCCGGGCCGGATTCTCGACCCGCTCGATCGATTTCTGCATCTCGAGATCGTGGCACCCGGCACATTCGACAAAACCTTTCTGCCTCTCGATATGACAGGTGATACAGGCGGAATGCGACGCCTCGCGCATCGTAATGACATTATCCGTTCTGGTCTCCCGGTGGCAATCGCGGCAGGAACTCTCCTCCCCCTTGACATAGACCAGTTCCTTTTTCTGATCGTCATAAACATGATGGCACAGACTGCAACTGTCGGAGGAGGCGACGACATGCCGATAGTGCAGCGAATAATCATAGCTCATCGGCTGCCGCGACGAAGTATATTCCGGCTCCTTGCTGTGGCAGTCGCCGCAGACCACCGGCCCGGCCTCGAAACCGTCCGAGATCATCGCCTTGTGGCACTCGATGCAGTTGTCATGGTAAATCTGCATGGTGGTTTTTTCGTCTTCATCGGCCAGCCGCATAAATTTCAGCGACATAGCGCCCCTTTCATCCTTAAGATGACAGTCGGCGCAGCCCTTATCATGCGCCTCGAGCGCCTCCGTATGCATGTCATGGGGGTAATTCACCGCCGGGCGGGACAGCCGCCCGAAAACCTTCATGTCGTCGATCGTAACGATATCGGCGCGCGCCTCCTGCTCAACCGCTTCGCTCGCGCCGCAGCCGGACAACAGGGCGACCGCCATAATAAGACACACCGCCGCGATAATTATCTGAACTCTCTTGCTATCCCCTAATAACCTTAACATATTTTTGTCCCTCATGCCTTCAGATTTTCAGGCACCTCCATCACCTCTACCATTATTTCGCTGATGAACTTGACGTGCATCCCCAGCTTGTAGAAACCGATTACATCCTCGATACCGCTGTGGCAATTATGACAGGGAGTGATAACGATCTCCGCCCCGGTGGCCGACAACTGCTCGGCCTTCACCCGGTTGGACATCATCCTCGAGCGTTTCCACGGCGGCCCGCAGTTGATCGTCCCGCCGCCCGCCATACAGCAGTAATTGTGCTCGTAATTGGGCGAAACATCGGTGAAATTCTCGCACAGGGCATCGACCACGTAGCGCAGCTTGTCGCCCAGCCCGCGGCCGCGGACGGTGTTGCACGGATCCTGTATCGTCACATGCGGTTTGTATTTTTCCTTGACCTTGACACGGCCGGTGGACAGTATCTCATAGTAGTACTCGATGGCATGCACCATCGTGATCGGCGGGTACTGCCAGCCAAGCCAGCGGGGTCCGTCATAAACGGCCCCGCGAAAAGCATGGCCGCACTCACCCATAACAATTCTTTTTACTTTCAGCCGCGCCGCCGTCTCCCAGTGGAGCCGCTCCACCCGGCCCATCACCTCGAAATCGCCCGAATACATGGCCATATTGCTGTTGTCCCAGCCGTCGGTGGCCGGCATCGTCCAGTTTTCCCCGGCGACGGTGAAAATCTGCGACATATTACCCAACAACTGCGCCAGAATTTTCGGCTCGGGGGCAATAACCGAATACATCGTGTCGGCGCCTTCTTTCTCGAGCGGGATCCGCGCCGACGGTATCTCGAACTGCGCCTCCTCTTCCTGCCACTGCAACGTATCGATCCATTCGTCCTGATGCACCCACATCTGGTTGCTGGTGGCGGCATGGCTGTTGGTCGTATCCTGCAAATACTGCGGCACGACACCGAGAAGCGAGCAGATTCGCCGCCCCACCAGAAGCAGGTAGGCGATATCGATTCCGAACGGGCAGTACATACTGCAGCGGCGGCACACCGCGCACTCGGTGAAAACAATCCGCGACATCCGGCGGATAAAGGCGCCGTCAACACGGCCCTTGCGCTTCATAAGCTCCCAGATCGTGTTTTTGACCTTGGCCACCGGCGAGAACCAGGGGTCGCGGTCGCGGGAGATATAGGTCTGACAGGCCTCGGAACATAATCCGCAATGAACGCAGGTGTCCACGAACACCTTCAACCGGGCCGAGGTCTCATTATCCACAACATGCCGAATAACCTGCTCGATACGTTCCGGCGTCAGCTTTTTTATCGTTTCATCGAGACCGGGATCAACTACCTGGCTTTCTGGCCTGTCTTCCATATAGATTCATCCTCCAAAAATTATCCGCCGTCACCAATCCCTGGCGTTTCTCACCAATCCGAATTCGCTCCCCATATAGGCGCGCGTGAACGGGAAATAAAACATGTGGCTCAGCCACGTAAACGGTATCGCGATCAGCCACAGCGCCCCGGTCCACATGTGAATGGTGATAATCGTCTTATAATCAAACATCTGATAATATGCCATCAAACCGGTTATGAACGGCGCCAGCACAAGTATCAGCATCATATATTCTTTGAATGTCGAGACATACCTCACCGTCGGTTCGGCAAAACGCCTCAGCAGAAATATTATACCGGTAACCACCACCAGTATCGTCATTATATTGCTCAACTCCTCGGGCAGTGTCCACCAGCTCACCCCCCACGACTCCTTCCAGAGCATAACATGACCGAGAACGAACAGCGGCGTTATAAGCAGACAGGCATGAAAAATAAACGAGAGAATCGTGAACACCGGCTGAATCCTCATATTGCGGCTGCCCATCGGAATTATCCAGTGCATAATCGACCGCAATCCGTATTTCAGACTCATATAGGGATGGATCACTTTTTCTTTTCTGGAACTGACAACCATCGCGATAAGACGGTAGAGGCTGCCGGCAAAAAAGATGCTAAAAGCTATCCAGACAAGCGGGCCGCGTGAAAACTCATACATGGTCAATTCATCCTTTCATGCGTTCTCAGCCAAAAAGCTTATCAGCCGGTAAAACCTCCCGGCAATATTTTCCGTCTTCAATATATCGCAGCATAATCATGCCGCCGTCCGGGCTGTACTGGGGCTCCCAGAGTGCATCGAACGGTTTGTTATAAACTCTGCCGTCGGCAACGACAAAAAACTTCTCGCCCTTTCTGGCCCGGCAAACTATGTGCCGTCCGTCCGGGGAAAAAACAGGCTCCCAGACAACATCGAAACTCTCGCGCCACGGCTTGCCGTCAACCGCGATCGTCCATTGGTTGTTTTCCTTGACCGGCGCCGCCACACGCGACCCGTCCGGCGAAAACACCGGATCGAGAACCATATCCGCCCAGCTCCTTTTCCACGGGGCGTCATCGACCGCAATTGTCCAGCGGCCGAATTCATGCGTCACGATAACCGCCAAACGCTTGCCGTCGGGACCGAAACGCGGGCGCCACATCTGTATATACCGCCCGTTCCAGAGCGGCTGACCATCCTGCACCAGCGTCCAGCTTCCGTCAATCCGCGCCGGGGCCACCACCGAGTCGCCGCCCGGCTTGAAAATCGGTTCCCAGACACAGCCGTACTTATCCGGCCATAATTTATTGTTGATACCTATCGAGTAATCGCAAATATCGGTCCGGACCTCCGCCGCCACCTTCGACCCGTCGGCGTTGAATATCGGTCCCCAGCAATTGACATATTTGCCGTCCCAGGCTTTCCCGTCGACCGCCACCGACCAGACTCCCTTCATGAATCCCTCGACATCGGCCTCGCTCAGACCTTCCACCTGCACCGTCGCCGCCGTATGCGCACCGTCGGGGCTGATACAAAAATCGCGGATGGCGTTAAACGACTGCTCCCACATCTTGCCGTTGAGAGCAACACCGTACATATTTTCTTTCTTGCATAAAAAAGCCACCGCTTCGCCGTTTTCGCTGAACCTCGGATTCCAGGCATACTCATACCTCTCCTCCATCGGTTCGCCGTCAACCACCAGTGTCCACATATCATCGATTCGACCCAGTCCGGACAGCTTGCCGCCGGCCGAATAGCGAAGATACCACAGCAATTCGAATGTGGTTGGAAGAATCTCACCGTTGACGGCAATCCCGTACGCGCCGTCTTCGGTTACCACCGGTACAGCCGCTTTTTCGCCGTCGGGCGCAACAGTGAACTCATGGACAGTTTTAACTTTGGATATTAATTTAGCTATATCTGCGACTGGCTTCTTGCCGGGTTCCCAGTCCCAGTTCTTTCGATGGGTCATATTATCCCCCCACAATTCGGCCATTATCGCTTTGCCGGGCCGGCCGAGATTGTGAAATAAATAACAAACAATATTATTTAATATCGACCCCTAAGGTCGTTATTGTGAAATTAATCACAAACTATTGTAATTAATAGCATTTTTTATCTTAATTGTCAAGTGCTTATGCAATAAAAAGATGGAAAAAAGCCAAAAAGAACCGTGATTATATTATAACGACTTAACTGTCTTTCATTTACGTTTTACTATAAATTTAGACATTTTTGTATAAAACCACCGGTTGCCGCTTCTTTACAAAAAAGTGTGGTAAAATATCTGGCCTGTTTCCACCCAGTCAACCGTTCGTTTGCAATCCCCTCGTAAACTATCGTCTTGACAAAAACAACCCCCCCTATATATTTAGATTAATAAGCCAATTTTCTTATCTGGTTTCTAAACATATCAATAAGAGCACATCATAGGAGCCAGGGGACTGTGTAGTCCATATACCATGATACCATGATTTGACATCGGGGGAAAACAGGCATATTGGTATTTCTTTTAAGTTCCTCCGCACAAATAAATATTGACGGGGCTCACTTTCTGAATATCCGACTCGACTATCTCGAAATATGTTGCTGCCGGTATTCGCTTTCCTTGCTGTTTCGGCAGGGACCGGCGTTGCCGCACCGTATATAGAAGGAGGGCATACAATGAAAAATCTCAGATGGCCAATTATTCTGTTTACAGCCGTTTTATTAATCACCATTATGGTGGCCATATCTGTGAAGGCTGCGTTGCACAATATTCCGGCTCGTAAATCACAAACGGTTTCGTTTTTGGATGAAGCAGGCAAAAATATGGCCGATCATCCGGATGATCAATACTGGCAACCTCTGGCGGTTCCTAATATTGAATTTAATTATGCGGTCCTATCCCTGGCCGAGTTTAACGGATACCTTATAGCTTTTGGTATGTTCACGATGGCCGGTGACTCGGCGCTTGATCATGTCGCCTGGTGGAACGGTTCATCATTTAATGAGATATCCGGTGGAACCTACAGCTGGGTCCGTTCGGCCATGGTGTACGATTATGATCTGATAGTCGGCGGGACACCCCGGGAGGGAGTTGCGGGCGCCAACCGTATTGCCAGATATGACGGTGCTACTTCTTCCTGGTACGCATTGGGCTCATCCGGTTTGAACCAGGATCTTTGGGCCATGACCGAATTTAACAGCGACCTGATCGCCGCCGGCGCCTTCACTCTGGCCGGCGGTGTCGCGACCAATTATATTGCGCGCTGGGACGGGGCCGCCTGGTATGCCCTCGGGGCCGGCATGGATGATGTCGTAAAGGCCGTAACCGTGTTCGACGGCGATCTGTACGCCGGGGGAACATTCCTGAATGCCGAGGGCTCCACTGTGAATCATATCGCCCGTTGGAACGGTTCCATGTGGTTGCCGGTCGGAAGCGGATTCAATGATGAAGTCAGCGCCCTCGCGGTTTATAACGGCGAGTTGATTGCGGCCGGAGATTTCACCATGTCCGGCTCCACCTCCGTCAACAAAATTGCACGCTGGAGCGGAACGGCCTGGTTACCGTTGGGATCTGGGATGGATTACGGGGTCCTGACACTAAAGATTTTTGAGGGCGATTTGTTTGCGGGCGGTGCTTTCAACACGGCGGGCGGAGTCCCGGCCAAAAAATGCGCGCGATGGGACGGATCGAATTGGTATGCCATGGGATCGGGATTCGATGATCATGTCGAGGTCTTTTTCGATTATTACGGTGTTCTGATAGCTGGAGGCTGGTTCGATTTTTGCGGTGAAACGGCGATGAGCAAACTGGCCTGGTGGGACGGCGAAGACTGGCGGCCGCTCGGTTCATCATTCAATTCGATCGTCGATTATCTGACCGTCTACAACAGTGACCTGATAGCCGGAGGGTGGTTTAACAGCGCCGCCAATAAAACCGGTATGGCCGGTATTGCCAAATGGGACGGCGCCGAATGGAGCAGCCTCGGCGGGGGGCTGGGAAGCAGCGGCAGTGTGGAAATTATGATGGAATTTAACGATGATTTAATCGTCGGCGGAAATTTTTATCAGGCCGGCGAAATCAATGTCTCCAATGTCGCGCGCTGGGACGGCGAAAACTGGCATGGAATGGGGTTTGATCTCTATGATGATGTTCACGCTTTGACCGAATATAACGGTCAGTTAATCGCCGGGGGAGGATTCGGCGGTGGCGTTAAGGCATGGGATGGAGCCACCGGCTGGCTCTCCATTACTGATTATATTAATGGAGATGTTTCGGACTTGATTGTATTCAATGACGAACTGATCGCCGGGGGATGGTTCACCTCGGCCGGAGGAATCCCGTATATCGCCCGATGGGATGGCCTGAACTGGCAATCACTGGGAACTGGACCGGATAATGACGTTAACGATATGGTTATTTATAAGGGCGACTTGATTGTAGCCGGAGATTTCTATTATGCCGGCGGCAGTTTGGTCAATAATATCGCTCGCTGGGATGGTTCCAACTGGTATTCGCTCGACGATGGGATTGACGGATTAATCGAGGAACTGGCCGTCATCGGTGAATATTTGGTTGTGGGCGGCGATTTTGATATGGCCGGGGATGTCGAAGTCTCCAATATCGCACTGTGGGACGGTCTGAATTGGCAGCCGCTTGGATCGGGAACTAATGACGATGTCTGGGCCATGACGGAAGATGACGGAAACATTGTTATCGGCGGATGGTTTACGGTGACCGGAAACAAACTGGCACACTCAATCGCAAGCTGGATTAAATCAGGATTTGTATGCGGCGATGCCGACGGGAATGAGTTAATTAACATTCTCGATGTAACATTTTTAATTAATTATTTATATAAGGGTGGAACCGCTCCTGATCCGATAGAATCCGGCGATGTCAATAGCAGCGAAACTATAAACATCCTCGATATAACTTATCTTATCAATTATTTATACAAGGGAGGACCCGCGCCGGTTTGCCCATAAC